>Ga0194121_10000001_pt1 | contig 679365 bp, 525 predicted proteins | sample TA2MahCa50mmetaG_FD_148609 | JGI IMG/M metagenome (GOLD analysis project Ga0194121, IMG submission 148609) | Freshwater microbial communities from Lake Tanganyika, Tanzania - TA2015020 Mahale Deep Cast 50m | ecosystem: Environmental > Aquatic > Freshwater > Lake | place: Tanzania: Lake... | reverse complement strand
ACGATGGCGTCAAGGTCACGTTCAAACTTCTCGTAATCCTCAGCAGCAGAGTCTCGCTTCGTTGTAAAGGCTCCAATCTCGCCCATCAGCGTCTGCTGAGAAGCCTGCAGTTGCGACCATTCTTCTTGCTTTGCACGAATTTCGCCCTGCAATGAATCGAGGGTCCTACGACGGTCCGCAATCTCGTCGTCAACTAGTTTGCGTGTTCGCTGTTGGACCTGCAATTCCTGTTCGGCCTGTCGCACCTCCGTTGTCCGTCCGAGAAGCATCATATTGGCCTGCTCAGCTTTCGTTGATGCCTCTTCAAACTCACTCTTTGCAAGCGAGATTCTCGCCTCCATCGCTGGCAAAGACTGACTAATCTTCTCGCACAACGCCTGATTCTGATTCAACCATTGCTGGGCGTTATCCGCCTTGCTCAGTATTTCCCGAGCATTGGCGGCATCATCACGAAGTTCGTCTCGAACCACCGTGAGATGCTCAACCTCCGCTGTCAGCGTCAACAATCTGACCGCAAATGGCAGCTTTGCCTCCTTCGAAATGAAATCCTTTGTACGACGGCGCATCTCCAAATAGGCGAGCCCCACAATAAACAGCATCAGGAGGGCAGCAAGGATCGAGAACAAATACGGAATCAACACGTCAGTCACGGCAGGCACCTCTTGAAATCAACACTCCACGTTCTCAACAAAACAAATCCATCCCTGAGTGGACGCCATACTCCTGTCGGGTGGCTACTTGGAGCTCTCAGGAGGTTCACTTGGGCCATTCAATGTTTCTAACTCCGCAGTCTTGCCTTTAATCTGAATCAGTAAGTCCTCCAATTGTTTCTTGGCGGTGCTGACGTCCGTTGTGAGTCTGGCTTTCTCCAGAACCAGTTGCTGGTTGCCTTTCTCAAGAGAATCCTTCAATGAATTCGCAGCTTTTTCCGACGCTGTAACGTCGCTCAGTGTTTTATCCGCTGCGGCAATATCGTTCAGCAAAGCTTCTTTCTTTCGGAGTACCTTTCCATGCTCCGTGACGACGGATTCAAAGTCAGCATTAGTCTTGGCAACGGAAGCCTGAAGTTCTTTGAGCTTCTCTTGTAAGCTGTCTCGTTGCTTAGTTGCAGACTCGACCTGCGAGTTCAAAGCCGTAAGGTCCGTCTGCAACTGGTCCTTTTCCAACTTCACAGCTTCTATCTCTTCCTTATCAAGAACGACCTGCTTCTCCGCAGCCTGTAGGTCTTTGATCTTGGTGTTCAGCATTTGCTCTTCACTCTTTAGCCGAGCAATGTGCTGCTCCGCTATTGCCTTTTCAGTCAATGCGACTTCACGACTTTGCAAAGCTTCGCTGTTCTTCTTGACAGCGCTGTCCATCTCTGCAGTGGCTTTTTCCAATTCGCCTTGCCGAGCCGCGAGACTCTCTCGAGCTTCCTTTAGCTTCTTTCCCGCGTCCTGAAGTTGCATTTCCACTCCCTCAAGTTCCACGGTAACCTTGGCTGTTGCCGTCTTTGTTTGCCCCAAAGCCCCGGCGAGTTTCTCCTCCTCAGCCTCCAAACTGGCGATCGCGACTTTTAATTCAGTTTCTCTCGATGTCAGTTGCCCCAATCTCAATGCCGCAGCCTTCTCTGTCTCAACTGCTGTTTTTGAAGCAGCGACAGCGGCATCCTCTGCCTCCTTAACAGACTGAAGAGCAATCTGTTTGTCCGCTAACTGTGCCTGAACTTTGGTAAGCTCTGCCTTTGCTTTAATCATCTCTTCATTTGCGTTGTCTGCCTCACTCCGGGCGGAGGCGACTTTCGTTGCCAGCGTAGCAATCTCCTTCTTTGACGCTTCCAGCCGAGAATCATTTTCGGCAACCACTTCCGAACGTGACGCAACTTCCGTTGTCCATGCAAGTTTCTGTTGGTCGAAACTCCTCACACTGTAGAGGCCGTATATCTGTGCTCCGACCATCGTACAGACACAGGCGCCCAGCAACAGCGACCACAATGGCGACAATCTGGTCTGCTGCAGCGATCGATCTTCATGGTTCTTCAATTCGTCGACGTAATCCATACTTTAGTCCTCAATACACGAAACTGATCCCTTGATCACTGTGACTTTCTTGCACAACCACATGTCCGGAAGGGCTCAATGTGGCGACGAGATGATGACGTGTCCAACCAAAATGCAAACATCCTGACGGGATTGATGAATTCTCGCCCTGCGAGGTGTCAATATCACAGTATTGACGCATCAATCGCCTGCCAACGACACTCTGATCTTGGTTCGGTCTTCTCGGATTAGCCGTTTCTGCAACATATCCTGCAGCAAACTAGTGAAGTCGCCAAAACTCATACCAAGCTCGAGACGCAGAGCGCTTTTCGCCGCTGTTCCGCCGAGCAGCTGGAGCTTTTCCAGTCTCCAATAGGATCGGAATTGGAAAGCCCTAGTGGATCGACTCCACGCGATGCAAAATATCCCGTATACAAGGACGTGCCATCCACGTATCCCGCCTCATCTCGAGTAAGAAAGCGACCTAGCCTAGGAGAGTACCCTCTAGACCTCAGATTCAGTAGTCCAGTTAAGGGGTCAAATGGGCAAAGTTTGGTTGCACTAATGGTTGCCGGTTTTCCTGACAACCATTGCGAATCGGTGAGGACGGCTGAGGACCGACCACCGACGAATGAACCGGTCGAGCCCGAAAACACCGACAGCCGCAACCCCTGTCAACGTAAGCCGTTAGACAAGGATTGCGGCTGTCTGAGTGCGATTGATAAAGCGGAGAGACAGGGATTCGAACCCTGGGTACCCTTGCGGGTACTCCGGTTTTCAAGACCGGTGCAATCGGCCGCTCTGCCATCTCTCCGGGGCGGATGCTACGCCCCAAAGGCCGGATTGTCAACGAGTTTCCAGATGCGAGGATCCCAATCGGGACGGTCCGGCAAAACTGGACCGCATAACTGGACGCTTGCCACCGCCACAAACACCGCCCACGATGCCACACTCAGCCACTGCCAGCCCGCGATTCGCCGTTTTTCAAAATCCCCTGCACCACCTCACCAAAAATGTCCGTCAAACGAAATTGACGACCCTGAAACCGAAACGTCAGCCGCTCATGATCAATACCCAGCTGATGCAATATCGTCGCCTGCAGATCATGCACATGCACGCCCCGCTCCGCAACATTGATCCCCAAATCGTCCGACGCACCCCACCTCAAACCCTCACGGACTCCACCACCCGCCAGCCAGACCGTGAATGCATACGGATGATGATCCCGCCCCCACCGCGGTCGGTTGTTGATGTCGCCCTGAATAAACGGCGTTCGACCAAACTCCCCACCCCAGATCACCAGAGTCTCGTCCAGCAACCCCCGCTGCTCAAGATCCCGTACCAGCGCCGCACTCGGCTGATCCGTGTCACGACACTGATTGTAAAGCTCCGTCGTCAGAGAATTGTGCTGATCCCAGCCCGCATGCATCAACTGCACAAAACGAGTCCCCCGTTCCACCAGACGCCGGGCCAGCAGACAGTTGTGCGCAAAAGTCCCCGGCTCAGTCACACCGGGACCGTACATCTCCAGAGTCTCTCTGGTCTCGCCCGACAGATCCGTCAGCTCCGGCACACTGGACTGCATCCGAAAAGCCATCTCGTACTGAGCAATCCTGGCGCCAATCTCCGGATCACCATACTGCTGCTGATTCAGCTCGTTCACCGCCGCCACATCATCCAGCCACTCACGTCGCATCTGCCGCGAAATCCCCGGCGGATTTGACAAATACAGCACGGGATCTCCCGCCGCACGAAACTTCACGCCCTGAAATCGCGATGACAGAAAACCACTGCCCCAGTAAAAGTCATAAAAAATCTGCCCGCACGACGTATTCTTCGTAATCGACGTCATCACCACAAAACCAGGCAGACTCTCCGTCTCTGACCCCAATCCATACGTCAGCCATGCTCCCATCGTCGGTCGCCCCGGCAGCTGCGACCCACTCAGCAGAAACTGAATCGCCGGCGCATGATTGACCGCCTCCGTATGCATGCTGTGCACAAAACACAGACGATCAGCGATCCCTGCCGTGTACGGCAGAAAATCACTGACCCACGCTCCGCTCTCACCACGCTGACGAAATGGTTCCACCGGCGCCAGCATCAGCTTGCCATCCGCCTGACCTGTCATCGTGCTGAATCGCTTGCCGTCCGCATAACCCGCTGGCAATGGCTGCCCATGCAGCTCACGCAAACGCGGTTTCCAGTCAAACAGGTCAACATGAGTCGGAGCACCGTTCTGAAACAAATAGATCACTCGCTTCGCCCGCGGCGCCAAATGCGGCAAACGAGGCACACCAGCCAGACCTGCCGCAGCACCAGCCACTGCACTGTCACGCCCCAGCAGCGATGCCAGGGCCGCTACACCCACTCCCGTGGATGCTCGACCAAAAAATTCACGCCGGACCAGCTGTCGCTGACTCTCTGCTATCGGATGCATCACACCGTCTCCCGTCACGCTTCACTGCTTTGTCAGAGCTTCATCCAGATTCAGCACCGCGAGACACACCGCCGTCCACGCCGCATGCTCATCCACCACCAGCTGCTGCGAACGCGGTGATTCGCCCACACTCAACAACGCGGTCGCCGCCACCGCATCCTGCCGGTAAACACTGCGGGAACGCTGCAGTGTCCCCAGCAGAATTTCACGCTCCGCCACCCGCGGCTGCCGACACAACACCCGCTGATACACTCGCTCCAGACACTCTGCATCACTACCACCCGCCAGCAGCACCCGCTCCGCCAGAACTCGCGCAGCCTCCACCCACGCCGTGTCATTGCTGGTCAGCAACGCATGCAGCGGAGTGTTCGTGCGCACTGCACTGACCGTACAGCTCTGCCGACTGGCCGTATCAAAGAACATCGTTGGCCCAATAATGCGACGCCAAAACACATACAGACTGCGACGATACAACGCCTCGCCGTGATCCTGCACATACTTCCGATTTCCAAATGTCGCCTCTTCCCAGACCCCCGCAGGCTGATACACATTCACTGCCGGACCACCACGCTGCCCCGACAGCAGACCACTGACCGCCAGCGCCTGATCACGCAGCATCCACGACGGCAGCCGATATCTCGGAGCTCGTGCCAGCAGCCGATTCTCAGGATCCCGTTCCAGCTGCTCCGGAGTCACCACAGAACTCTGACGATACACCTGACTGGTTACCAGCAGCCGCATCAGTCGCTTCACATCCCAGCCACTGTCCCGAAATTCCACCGCCAGCCAGTTCAAAAGTTCAGGATGCAGCGGCACCTCAGCCTGCACCCCAAAATCATTGGCCGTCTTCACGAGCCCCACACCAAACAACTGCTGCCAGAATCGATTCACGGTCACACGCGCAGGCAAAGGATTTTGCTCAGACATCAGCCAAACAGCCAGATCCAGGCGATTCAACGGTTGCTGCGAGACCACCTGCGGCAGACTGGCCGGAACAGCAGCCTGCACAGTTGCACCCGGATTTGTGTACAAACCGCGCTGCAGCATGAAGGTCTCACGACGCTGCTGCTGATCCTCCATCACCATCACCTTCGCAACACCATTGTTGATGCCTGCTGCCCGGTCCTCCGCAGCTTTCCGCTGCTGCGTCAGCTGCTGCCAGACCGCATCCTCAGACTGCTGAGCCTGCCTGAGCAGCTGCACCTGCGACTCAGAACGCTTGTCAGCTGCCGTCTCCAGCGCCTGCTGCACCTCGGCAGCCCACTGCATTTCCAGTCCAGCACCAGCTACCGCGGACGTCGAAATCCGAAATCGCCCCAGATTATGACTGATGTGCGGCGAATCGTGCCGCAGACGAACCATCAGCTGATCCCCGGGCATCACCTGCACTGCCTCAGCCAGACGAAACACAGCCGCATGGTCCCGATCAATCGGCTTGCCCTCGTACACCGCCCAGCCTGTCTGCGAATCTCCGTCAAACGCAGTCGCCACCCGCAGATTACCCTGCTCATAAGTCGCCACCGCCCCGCCAATTCGCAATAACTGCTCCGTATCACCGCGACGCAGCACCAGCTGCACCTCAGTCAGCACAAAGTTGCCACTGTTCGAGCGTGCCAGACCGCCCTGCGTGTGACTGGCATGCCGCAAAGCATCCAGTCGAACAGCCGCCAGCGGACCTGCCGGCAAGGCCCCCACAACCAGATACGCATCCCGCGGCGGATTCACGCCGCTGGCAAACACCACACCACCGTCTTCCACCGTCAACTGCTGCTGCTCAGCACGCACCTCAGTCGGCTGCAGCGTCCGCCACAGACTGCCCTGCCCTGACCGCTGCCGGATCCATTCCGGCAGCAGAGCAGCAAGCTCCGCAGCACGCTGATTCTGCTGTCGACCAAATTCAGCAATTGCTGCCTCAGCCTCAGTCAGCTGTAACCGCTGCTGCGGCGAAAGAACGGACAGCACAGGCGCCGTCTGACCACTGCCACCGCCTCCGTTCACCGGAGTCTGATTGAAGATGGCAAACAGCGAGTAGTAATCACGCTGCGTCAATGTGTCGAATTTGTGATCATGACAACGACAGCAATTCAGAGTCAGCCCCAGCCACAGCGTCCCCATCGTCTCTGTCATGTCCATCACATAATCAACTCGATTTTCTTCGGCAATCCGCCCGCCCTCACCATTGATCATGTGATTGCGACAGAATCCCGTTGCCAGCCGCTGCTCATCCGTGGCCTGCGACAGCAAATCACCGGCAAGCTGCCAGGTTGTAAACTGATCCCACGGCAGATTGCGGTTAAAAGCATCAACAACCCAGTCCCGCCACGGCCACATCGTGCGATCAGAATCGCCCTGATAGCCATTTGAATCCGCGTACCGCGCCGCATCCAGCCAGTCCCACGCCATCCGCTCACCATACGCCGGTGAAGCCAGCAGACGATCAACAACCTTCTCCCATGCATCCGCTGCGGGATCCTGCACAAATGCCGCAACATCCTGCGGTGCCGGAGGCAGCCCCGTCAGATCCAGTGTCACTCGCCGAATCAAAACTTCCCGCGATGCCTCAGCCGACGGGCTTAACCCTGATTGCAGCAGACGCTGCTGCACAAACGCATCGACAGGATTGCGGATCGGAGCCTGCGGTCGAGCTGCAGGCTGCGGCACCGGCGGTCGCTGCAGTGGTTCCCACGACCAGTGCAGCCCCCATTTTGCACCCTGATCAATCCACCGCCCCACCAGCTCACGCTGCGCGGGAGTCAGCTGACGACCAGAATCCGGCGGCGGCATCACCACATCGGGATCCACTGACGTGATTCGCTGGTAAAGCTGGCTGTCAGCCCGACTGCCAGGCTGAATCGCACGCAGCGCCAGCTGATGCTCGTGCAGCGCCAGCTCACCCTGCCGCTGAGCAGCGTCCGGGCCATGGCAGTGAAAGCAGTTTTCTGACAGCAACGGGCGGATATCGCGATTGAAGTCAATCGCATCCTGAGCACCTGCGACCGAGCAAACAGTCAGCAGCCCGCAAAAACAGATGCCGAAAAGCCTGATCCGACAAGCAATCGCAGTCATGGCAGGTCCGGTAAAAAAATGAATCCGAAAAATTCACACGCCTGCCAGATATCATACGACTCTGGCGGGGGCCGCAGGGAGCAGCCAGTTTGAAATCGGCGGGGATTCCCGCAGTATGCGAATTCACCAGCCGTCAGCTTCGCAATTCCGTCAGCCCCTTTGGCAACGCAAAACACACCGTAACCTTACCGTCACCCACATGCCAGCGACCACCGCTCAACTGAGTCAAACTGTCAGTCCGCTCCAGCGCCACCGGCTGACCCTGGTGCATCACCACAGGCGCAGCCTCCACACCCGCCGCTGCACGCGGCAGCGTCAGCGTGAAGTCAGGACAGGCAAACGGCGCCTGCAGGGTCCACACTCCACCCCTGCGCTGAATCTCAGTCAGCTCTTTCGCAGCCCAGTACCGGGCGATCTCACTGAGCTTCAGCCACAGTATGCGGTCTGCATACTTCCCGCCAATCGACGTCACCACTCGCTGAAATGCCCTGAACCCCGCCCTCGTACCGTTGCAGTACATCCCGGGCCAGTGACACAAAAACAGTGCCGGCTGACCGCGCTCAATAAGGTCCACCATCCGACCACCCGAGGCATCAGCCAGAGCATAACGATCCGGCTCTGGCACCATATCGCCTTCCCATCCGCCAAACCAGTCCCCAGTACCCGCCGGAATGTTGACCGTCAAATTCAGACCATCTGTCCCCAGTCCCGTGACATGCTCCACGATCGGCTCCGCACTGCCAGCACCATCCACCACATACTTGAAGAAATGCGGAATTGGAGCCTGGTACACGTCACGGACGGCCTGCTGCACTGCCAGCGAAAGTTCCGGCTTCACCCGATTGCCAAAACCACCCGGCGTCGTCACACCCTCACAGGGCAGGCCACAGTTCCGCAGGATCCGCAGGGCATAAGCCAGATACTCCGCCAGCTGGTCGGCGGTTTGCGCCTGCTGCGGATACGAGTTCTCCATGGTGGCCGGACTGATCTCTTCCAGCGGTCGACCAGTCTTCAGATCAATCACTCGCGTGTGCGTAATCATCTCGGGGTGCACATCCCAGTTTGGCAGCAGCAGTGATCGAACCAGCTCAAGACTGTCCTGCAAAGCCCTGCGAGACCAGCCGGGCAGTTCGCGATCAAGCCAGCCCACACAAGCCGGATAAGGCACCACGCTGTACTTGCCTTTCACACCCTGCTCAGCACACCACTCGCCAAATTCGCGAACAAAGGCGTCCGGAATTTCACGCGGATATGTCTGCCACGGTTTCTGATATGCCGGCCGATCCGGATAGCACGAGTGAAACTGCGGCATGCAGAAGTGGCCCATGTTCACAAGACAGGTCGAATCATCGATGATGAAGCTGACCGGAATTCGCCGCCGCGGAAACTCGACCTTCACAGCCGCATCCTGCACCGGTCGCTGGCCACGAAGATCGTCGGCTGCCGCAGTCACGCGGCCAGCCGCCGCCAGCGCCAGACCACTGGCCAGAAATGCTCGTCGATGATGAACCAGCATCGGAAACTCCATCGTTTCAAAAAACGCAGGAACACCGAATGCTCCTGCAGACAACTGCAAATTCCACCACACAAACAACAGCTCAATCAAGGCCCCTGGTCTGGAATCCGAGCCAGATCAGGCTGCTCAGGGTCCAGCCCGAACGGCAGCCAGGAATACAATTCCGCCCGCTGCAGGAAAAATCGAAAGCGATAGTCACCGAAACCGGCCCGCGGAAATTCGGACGTGCGCCACGTCAGTTCATGCCGCACCGAATCTCCCTGAAAGGTCAGACAGTCCTCACGACCAACTTCCCGCGCAACTCGCCCCCGACGATCCACAATCTCAGATGTTACGGAACCTCCGGGCTTCGTTCGAGCATTAATCGCGACTCGGGGAATACTGCAGGGTTCCCGACGCGTCAGCAGCCACACCTCAAAATCGCCCGCCGTCTGCATCGAGCAAAAACCGTCCAGACGCAGCTTCGCCAGACCAACAGCGGCACGCACCCGACGCTCATCTTGCACTTTTTCAGTCCCCCCGTAATAAAACCACAGCTCATCTCCCACCACCACAGGAACTCGCGTTGTGACGATCATGCCGCTGTCCCAGTGACCGGGTGCACCACGAGGACTCAGGGGCTGCCGCTGAGGCGGTCGGTTCCAGCTCACGAGGTCCCAGTTCCACGCCAGCTGCGCATCAATTGTCCGAACAGAATCCTGCAGAGCATCATGCAGTTTTTCGACTGAATACTGGCCATAACGATAGTACTGAGCCGCATAGACCCGGAGCAGACTAATCTACAGCCCCTGCCACGCAAAGACCGGCATCCCGTAGATCTGCGCGGCAGATGGATCAAGGTCGTCAGCCCCAAAGACGGGGCCGTTCAGAGTCTTTTGCCATTCCAGCCCGTCCCGGGACACCGCCACTCCCACGGCACGCCTGCGGCGGTTGCGAGTCTTCCATGTGGCGGCCCAGCGGTCCTGATACGGGGCGCAAAAAAACTCACCACGTCAGAAGACTCAAACAACGGCCGATGCAGATCTTCCGCAGGCTGAGCCGGGTATTGCCAGTGCAGGCCGTCTGGGGAAAACGCCACTCGCGGACCTCGACTGCTGCCGTCAAAGCCGTACAGCGCATACCTGCGCTGCGGATCAGGATCATGTGGCCGCAGCAGGACCGCCGGATTCTGACACTGCACCTTGCGGAACAGCCCGGATTTCCATGCTGATGCAACCAGCCCGGTGGGCTGGTTTTCCCGGCCAGGGACAATTCCGAGAGCGGGGATCACTCATTGAATGCCGTCAGCAGACTCCCCATAACCCACATGGTTGCCGTTCAGCAGCACCTGTTACCAAATACGAAACCGGCCGTCCTCACGCATGACAATGCCGTAAACATAGGGACCATTGATGGCCCCGAGGGTCTGACGTGGCAGATCGGCGGTCAGTACAGGATAACCCCCAAATGGTGTCCCGGAGTGGAACACTTGCTGCAGACCCTGCTGCTCTGCGACAACGGCCGCATCCAGAAACAGCCGCCGCCATGGCCCCTGGGCCGGCCCCGAACGCAGCAGTTCATCGCCGCCAGCAGGCCCGAGCTAATGCTGCCCGAAAGCTGACCGCGGACGAGCCAGCCCTGCGAACAGACCAGACTGGATCAAGAACTGACGGCGATTGACCATTTGGGCGGCATTCCGGACTGGCGGGCGGGAAGATTGGGGAAGGTACTGCGGGCTGAACCGCTGAAAGCCGATATTTCCTCGGCAGGACCGAGGTTTTTCTTTGCTCGCGCGGCACGCTGCACATGAGGATGGCGAGTGGAAGGAGAATTTCGAAACTTCCCCCGGGCCTGCAGGCTGCTCGCTGGCGGGATTTCTAACTTGTTCCGGCCCGGACGCTGGTGATCAGCACCGGTAACTGTACACTCCACGATCGCATGTTTTATACCCGCCTGCTGAATCGCATTCCTGGCAGCCCAAGTCGATGACATCCGTTCCCGTTGTGCAATATGCCTCACGCACAGATGTTGGGATGCGACGCGCCGCAAACCAGGACAATCTTGCTGTGCGGATGTGCACAGATTATGAAGAGTGGAGTCGTTGCGGGCATCTGTTTGCCGTAGCAGATGGCATGGGTGGACACGCCGTTGGGGACCTCGCCAGCCGCATCACCGTAAGCACGCTGCCTCTGGCGTACTACAAACACGAGGCCACGGACGTCACCAGTCGCCTGCGGCAGGCGATCGTCGCCGCCAACAAGGCCATCAACGACAAGTCCCGCGAAAACCGCGAATTCGAGGGAATGGGCACAACTTGCAGCGTGCTCAGCCTGTCTGAAGCCGGTGCCATGATCGGGCATGTTGGTGACAGCCGCGTGTATCGCGTGCGTCGGGGCCGGACTGAACAGCTGACCTTTGACCACAGTCTGCAGTGGGAAATGATTCGACTGGGTCGAGCCACTGCGGAAAATGTCGAGCTGTACCATCCTCGAAACGTGATCACTCGCTGCCTCGGACCTGACCGTACTGTGCAGATCGATGTGGAAGGCCCGTTTTCCGTCGAGCGAGGTGATGTGTTCATGCTGTGCAGCGACGGGCTGCCAAGCCACGTCAATGACGAAGAAATCGGCGTGATCCTGTCGGGACTGCCTCCTGAGAAATCCTCGCGACTGCTGATCGATCTGGCCAACTGCCGTGGTGGTTCCGATAATTCCACAGTGATCGTTGTCCATATCGAAAGTTATCCGTCGCCGACGGTGCGTCCGACAGATTCGTCACCGCTGCCGATTTCCGCTGCCGCAGCACCAGCACCAGCGGGCGATTTTCCCGTGGCACTGATGCTGTTCATGGCCCTGATCAGCCTGGCCCTTGCCGGCTGGACCCTCTATACAAAGCATCCTGAACTGTCGGCGATCTTTGTGATTGCCGCGTTTGCAGCCTTTCTTCTCAGCCAGTACTTCCGCCCCGAACCACCATCTGCAACTCATCTGCCAGTTGCCCCGTTGGCACCGCTGCCCGAGGATCCGCAGGCGGACCCATCCGTGTCCAGTGCGCTGCGATCTTCTTTCCGCACATCACCGCCCTATCGTGCTGTGGATTGCCAGAATCCTTTCGCACTGCTGAAGTATCTGGCAGAAACGCAAAGCGAACTTGCACAGGCGGCTCGCGACAGCAGCTGGGAGGTCGACTTTGATGAGCTGACTCAGCTGGGTCGTCAGGCAACCACTGCGATTCAGTCTGAGAAGCCGGACAGAGCAATCCGAGCACGCGCCAGGGCCATCGAACTGCTGATGAAAGAAATTTATCAGCGTCGCGGCACGACGTAACCAGTCAGCGCCGGTCAATCAGTGCTGACGACCTGACTTTGCACTGAACAGCCGCCAGCCAGCGTGCGCAGCACCACACAGTAGCGTTCAGTCAGCTGGACCAGCTTGCTGACGGACTCTGCTGCCGCATCTGTCTGCAGGCGGAACAGCAGTTGAACCTCAGTCATGCCTGCAGGTGTTTCACGACTGACACCCATCGTTCCGCGAAAGTCCATTTTGCCGACGGCTTTGACCGTTGCTGTGTAAATGTCAAGTCCCATGGATGTGGCCACGGCGGCGAGGGTTGTACCGGCACAACTGACCAGGGCCTGCAGCAGCATTTCCCCTGAGCAGGCGGCCGTACCATTTCCACCGGCTGCCGGGTGTAGTCCAGCAAGGATCTGTCGACCGTTATTGGTGAGCAGCGGAACGTGGCAGCCGATGCGTTCGAAATCCACCACCCCTTCGGCTGACAGTTCTGCAAGGCCCGCTTCCGGTCGGTTCTGGTAAAGCTGCTTTACGGGAGCCTGCACGGCTTTCAGGGTATTTTGGTCCATAGTGACAGCCTGCCGTGACAGAAGTGGAGCGGAGCGGAAGTTCCGCAGGATAGGGGAAAACAGGAAAGTAAACCAGAATGCGTTCCGCTTCCCGCTCTCGACACTGGGTTTGCGCAACTTGCCGGGACGTGGTGAAATATCCGCACGAATCGGCGTGTTTTCTGCTGCGATCAGGGCTGTGTTTCGCAGACACGGGCTGAAAAGGGCAGATCTGGGGCGTACATCTATAGCAGAATTCTGCTAGCATTCATTTGTGCAGGACTGCACGTGGACAGTGGACTCAGGGATTCCGGCTGCAGCACAGTGGCGGAAAGGCAAGGCGTAACATGAGTGAGAGCCAGGACAAACGCCGGTACTGGATCGGTTTTGATCTGGGTGGCACCAAAATGCTGGCCGTAGTTTTTGACGAGAGCCTGCAGCCTGTGGCGAGAAAACGCCGGAAGACTCGTACGAACGAGGGCGAACCGGTCAGTCTCGAACGATTGTCCGAGACCATTGTGAAGGCATTGGAAGAGATCGGCGCCGGGCCTGATGCGATAGCAGGTATCGGTTGCGGCGTACCCGGCCCGCTGGACCTGCAGAAAGGCGTCGTCCTCGAAGCTCCGAATCTGGGCTGGAAGAATGTTGCTCTGCAGGACTATCTGTCAAAGAAGTTCCGCTGTCCGGCTGTGATCTGCAACGACGTGGACGCCGGTGTTTTCGGCGAATACTCGATGGGCGCCGGCAAGGGCTTTCGCTCGGTGCTGGGAGTCTTTCCGGGCACTGGGATTGGCGGTGGCTTTGTGTACGAGGGTCGTATCTTCCGCGGGACGCGTTCGTCCTGCATGGAAGTCGGCTATCTGCAGATGGCGACGGAAGGCTCGGCTGCTGGCGTTGGGCCTGTGGGAACTCTGGAAGGCCTGGCCAGTCGGCTGGCAATTTCGGCAGAGGCTGCCAAGGCCGTCTACCGCGGGCAGGCGCCGGGATTGCAGGAAATTGCCGGTACCGATATTTCGCGAATACGCAGTTCATCGCTCGCGAAATCCATCGAAAAGGGTGACAAGGTGATCGAGCAGATCGTAAAGCGCGCTGCCCAGCAGGTTGGTCGTGGAATAGGTAGCCTGATTAACATTCTGGCCCCTGACGTTGTGGTTCTGGGTGGTGGACTGGTTGAGGCGATGCCGGAGCTGTATCTGGAGTCGGTAGCGGAGGGTATTAGTCGCAATGTCCTCCCGTCTCTTGCCGACTGTGGCAAACTGAAGGTCAGCAAACTGGGCGATTTTGCCGGAGCAACGGGCGCTGCGGCACTGGTGAGGCAGGAAGCAACAGAGCAGCCGAAGAAGAAACTGAAGGAGTCCTGAGGAGGAAGCCGACGGAGTCCTGAATTTTTATATCATCCATGAGGCTGCATCGAGAGCCTGAACATGTCTGCGGGAAACGATTTGAATCGAGCTGAAACCGGTGTTCGCGGAGAGGCAGACAAGGATGCTTCCCGCAATCGTCGCTTTTTTCCGCTCGCAGTAGTGGAACTAGGAACATCAGCCATCCGCATGGCGATCGGTGAATCCGACGGTGCCGGACAGGTTCGAGTCCTGGAACAGCTTGTGCGAGGTGTCAGTCTTGGTAAAGACACCTTCACCATCGGTGAAATCCAGCGAAAAACGCTGTTGGAGAGTATCCGGGTCCTGAAAAGTTATCGCCGCAAGCTGCAGGAATACCAGTGCACAAATCCTCGTTACATCCGAGTAGTTGCCACCAGTGCGGTTCGTGAAGCAATCAATCGACTGGACGTTCTGGACCGCTTCTACATCGCCACAGGGCTGGCTGTTGAACTGATTGATGACGCAGAGATTTCTCGTCTGACCTACCTCGGAGTCCGGCCGCTGCTGACGGAAGATGTGATCCGCCAGAATACAACAACCGTGGTGGTGGAAGTTGGAGGGGGCAATACAGAGGTTCTGCTGCTGAGGGGCAAAGACATCCAGCATGCTCAGCCCTATCGCCTCGGTTCACTGCGAATGCAGCAGCAATTGCTGCAGGCCGATGCTCAGCGACGGGATGTCGGCCGAATCATGCTGAATCAGATCGATCGTTCCCTGGAACCGCTGCTGGACCTGATTCCGCGCGACCAGGCGGTCAGCCTGATTGCTTTGGGTGGCGACATCCGCTTTGCGGCCCGACTGATGAACATTGATCCCCGCGCCCCGGGCCTCAGCTCCATCCCCACTGCTCGACTGCGATCACTTGTCGACCAACTCCTGCCAATGCCGGTGGACTGGATCATGCAGAAGTATCACATTGAGCTTTCCCAGGCTGAAACACTGGTGCCCGCACTGCTGGCAAATGTGCGACTGGCTGAACAGATGAAGGTGGATTCCATTCAGCTGACCGGGTTTAACCTGCGGGACGCCCTGCTGCAGGGGATGGTCAGTACCAATGACTGGTCGCAGGACTTTCGCGAGCAGATTATTAATTCGGCGATGGAGATGGCCCGTCGGTACCAGGTGGATCGGGCCCATGCGACACATGTGGCGAGGCTGGCACGCAAACTTTTCCTGACGCTGCAGCCCGAACATCCGATGGATGCCCGCTGCGAAACACTGCTCTATACCGCCGCACTCCTGCACGAGACCGGCCTGTTTGTCGGACTTTCCGGATACCACAAGCATTCCTACTACCTGATTATGAACAGTGAACTGTTTGGACTGAATTCACTGGATCACCAATTGGTGGCTCTGATTGCCCGTTACCACCGTCGCGCAGTTCCCAAGCCGGCACACGAGTATTTTGCGAGGCTGGACCGAGACAGTCGCGTGATTGTTTCGCGGCTGGCCGGAATTCTGCGAGTAGCAGTGGCACTCGATCATTCCGGCACCCAAAGAATCGGTGATATCAGCTGCACGATCGAAAAAAATCGACTGGTGGTGACAGCCACTGGAGTTGTGGGTGACCTGAGCCTCGAGCGGATGGAACTGCGTCAGAAGGGGTCACTGTTCGAGGATACATTTGGGCTGGGAGTGCTGCTGCGAGAACCATCTCGCTGATTGCTCTGCGATGCTCCCGCTGTTCTCAGGAATCTGTCTATGTCGACTGCTGAAGTATACATGAACCGCGAACTGAGCTGGCTGGAATTTAACCAGCGAGTTCTTGATGAGGCCTCAGACCTGGCGGTACCGCTGCTGGAACGCCTGAGGTTTCTGGCCATCACGGCTTCAAACCTTGACGAATTCTTCATGGTGCGAGTGGGCAGTCTGCTCAGTTCCATCCGCACCGGCGACTCCGTCACAGATCACTCCGGCATGTCGGCCCTTGAGCAGCTGATGGCAATCAGCGTGCGCGCACAAAAGATGGCCGCAGACCAATATCAGATTTACCTGGAGCAAATCGAACCGGCACTGGCAGAAGCCGGTATCCGCCGACGCAGAGCCGGTCAGTTGTCTGAACGACAGCTCGAATTTTTGGAAACGGTCTTTCATGAACAGCTGCAGGCGGTACTGACACCGATTGCCGTCCATGACCCTGCCCGCTTCCCGCTGCTGTTCGGACGCACCCTGAACCTCGCGGTGCAACTGCTGGGACGCAGTGAAGACGAGCCTTTCCGGTTTGCTGTGATACCCTTCGGTCGTTTTGACCTCCGCTATATCACCCTGCCAGGCAGTGGCGGATACGAATTCATACTGACGGAAGATGCTATCGAACTGCTGGTCTTAAGGTTTTTCCCGGGCGAGACAGTCGTCTCGACAGTTCCGTTCCGCGTCACCCGCAATGCTGACGTCACAGTCAGTGATGACGATGGAGCAGACCTGCTGGCAGAAATGGAAGATGTACTCGAAGACCGCAAAGACAGCTTCTGCACTCGTCTCGAAGTTTCTGAAAATGTTACCAGACCAATGCTGGAATTCCTGAAGACGCTGCTGCGAGTCGGTGAGCGAGACATCTATCAGACCCCCGGCCCGGTAGGACTCAGCGACCTCATGCAGCTGACCAGCATCAGCAGCTTCGACTCGCTGCTCTACCCGTCATGGACCCCCTGCCCTTCTCCAAGAGTCGATCCGGCCGAGTCGATTTTTGATACCATCAAATCAAAGGATGTTCTGCTCTTTCATCCGTATGAATCATTTGAGCCCGTGTTGCGACTGCTGTCTGAGGCGGCTGACGACCGTGATGTCGTGGCCATAAAACAAACGCTGTACCGCACCAGCCGCAACAGCCCCATTGTCAAATCGCTAATCCGAGCTGCGGAAAATGGCAAAAATGTAACCGTCATCGTGGAACTGAAAGCTCGCTTTGACGAAGCCCGCAATATCGAATGGGCCAGACAACTGGAATACAGCGGAGTCCAGGTGGTCTACGGAGTCCGCGGACTCAAGACTCACGCTAAAGCCTGCATCGTCGTACGCCGCGAACCCTTGGGATTCCAACGATACTGCCACTTCGGAACCGGCAATTACAACGAAATCACGAGTCGCTTCTACACAGACCTCAGCCTGCTCACCTGCAATCGTGACCTCGGCAATGACGCTATCGCATGGTTCAACGCCGTCACTGGTGCTTCGCAGATTCAGCAGTTCTCACGCATCGAATCGGCTCCCATCGGACTCAGGGAAAAACTGCTGCAGATGATTCGAGTCGAAGCGGAAAGAGCTCGCAACGGCGACCGTGGCCACATTCTGGTAAAACTAAACTCGCTCGCTGACCCAGTCATGATCGAAGCCCTCTGCGAAGCCTCGCAGGCAGGTGTCGAAATTGATCTGAATATACGCGGCATCTGCTGCCTGAAGCCCGGCATCCCGGGACGCAGCGAAAACATCCGCATCGTCAGCATCATTGACAGGTTTCTGGAACATGCACGCGTTCTGTACTTTCACCACGGTGGTGACGAACACGTATTTATCTCCAGCGCAGACTGGATGCCGCGCAATCTTGATCGGCGAGTCGAATTGCTGATTCCAATCCTTGACGAAACCTGCAAGAAGCGCGCCATCGCGATCCTCCGCAACTGCCTGCGAGACAATGTCAAGGGACGGCTGCTGACCGCTGACGGCTCGTATCTTGCCCCGGCCGGTCAAGAACCGACTGTTCCAGGCAAACGCAGTCGAGGACGCCGGAAACAGTCAGCCGCGGAAACCACAGACGCCCAAAACCACAGCACGCGATGTCAGGTCGAATTCCAGCGACGCGCCCGAGAAGCAGCAGAAGCAGCCTTCGAACGCAATCGCACCACATTTTTACCCATCGAACCCACACACTGAAACAATTTGAATAAGCACCCCGTCATTGCCGGTTCACCGCAATCCACAGATTCACGGAACTGTCACCTGCAGTCAACAGCCGTGCGTCCCGACTCACAACTGCGGATAGTTCGATTGAGTCTGCCAGGGTTTCTGTGCTGATCCACTGGCCCCACTCACTGACCATGGCAGCCACCTCGGGGTCATCTGAGTTCAGAAATATACGGATCCGATCCTGAATGTTCAGTCCGGCATCCTTCCGCTGCTGCTGGACGTGTCGCACAAAGTCCCGCGACATTCCCTCACGCAGCAGCTCCGGTGTCAGCACAGTGCTGATGGCCACCTGAATGCCCGCATCATCTGCAGAAATCCACGTCGCTGCCTGCATCGTGCTGATCAACACGTCCTCCGGCTGCAGCTCTATGGCCGAGCCCTGAAGTTCGATCGCGACATTCTGGCCACGTCGCAGCGGAGCCAATACGGCATCACCGAGTTCAGGAATGGCCGTCTTCAGCGCGTTCAGCAGACGACCACACTTCGGACCCAGCGTCTTCAGATTCGGCTTGAAAGAATAGCTGACCAGAGCATCAAGGTTGTCCTGCCGCAGCACCCGCTGGATGTTCAGTTCCTCACCAATTACATCCGACAGTGTCTCGACAGCGGCAGCAGTCTCTGCCACAGCCGCCGCAAAACGCAGCTCTGACAGCGGCTGACGAACTCGCAGATTATGCTCCTCACGCAGCTTGTGCCCAAGTCGCACAACTTTCTGAGCAGCAGCCATACGCTGATTCAGCCCGGCATCCAGCAGCACAGCATCAGCAGCCGGATAGTCACAGAGGTGCACCGACCCCGGCAAGTTAGAATCCTCCTGAGCGTCCTCGGGATTCCGACCCAGCACCAGATTCAGATACATGCGCTCCGTCAGGAACGGAATGCAGGGCGCCAGCAGGCGACAGAGCACCACCAGAACTTCATACAACGTCTCGTAGGCCGCCTGCTTGTCACCATCAGCCGCATCGCGAGCACGCCAGAAGCGACGGCGATTGCGGCGAATATACCAGTTGCTCAAATCATCAATAAAGTCGGCTGCCGCCGCACAAAAACCGGGGGCATTAAAATTAGCCAGCTCACACCGCCCGGCTGCTGCCAGAGACTGCAAATTGGACAAAATCCAGCGGTCAATTTCCGGACGCTCGGCTATCCCTGCCGCCGCTTCTGCTGAACGCCGACCAGTTGCTGCACTGGCCCGCAATTCCGCCGCCGGCACAAAACCATCAGCCACTGCGTAATCCACAAAGAACTTGTAGCAGTTCCAGAGCGGAATCAGGATGCGACGACGAGTTTCGTCAGCAGGACCACTGGTCACAAGGCATGTTGGGACGCCTTCGCGAGTCTTATCAGCGGGGCCAGTCGGAGTCTGCAGCGTAACAGGGCGATCAGGATGCCGAGTCCCAAAACGCAGATCCACCGCAGGGTTCTGCGCCAGGTACATCCAGCGCATCGTATCCACACCCAGCTGCTCAGCCGCTTCCTCAAACCAAATGGCCGTACCATCCGATTTGTGCATTGGCTTGCCCTGCTCGTTCTGCACCAGCCGGTGCCCCAGCAGAGTCCTGAAAGGCAGCCGTCCGGCAGCCGTCTCCGCCTCGTCATGACGCATCATCGTTGACAGCGAAAGCAGCGAATAAAACCAGTTGCGAAACTGCCCCGGAAAACACTCCGTCACCAGATCCGCCGGATACCACTTCTGCCACTCTGCTCGATTGTGATTGTAACCCATCGTGCTGAACGGCACGATTCCGGCATCCAGCCACGGATTCCCCACGTCCGGAATTCGCGACATCGGGTTGCCCGTCTGCGGATTCCGGATCTTCACGCGGTCAATCCAGGGACGATGCGGAGTATTCCCGGAAAACTCATCCCAGCCCTCAACCGCTCGCTCACGCAACTCAGCAAGCGAGCCAATCACCTCGAAATCACCAGTTTGCTCGTCCACCCACACCGGCAAAGCCAGACCCCAGAATCGCTTCTTGCTGATCATCCAGTCGCCCATGTTGGACAACCATTCCAGCTCACGCTCCTGACCGTCAATGCTGTCCGGTAACCAGCGAATCTGGCGAGTCACATCCTTGATTTCTTCACGCCAGTCCATGTTTATAAACCACTCGTCAACCAGCCGGAATACCAGCTCGTCTCCAGTCCGCCAGCAGTGAGGATAAATGTGCGGATAGGTTTCCACTGCCACCAGCATCCCTCGCTGCTTTAACCGTTCAAACACCAGCTCAGCAGTCGCAGGAGCAATTGCTTCAAGACCCGCGAATTCGCCGAACTCCTGAGAATACGTGCCATCATCCCGCAGCGGAGCAATCACAGGCAGGCCAAGTGCCAGCCCGATCCGATGGTCAATATCACCACAGCCCGGAGCAATATGCACAATGCCGGTTCCCTCCCCCGCCACCACATTGGCATTCCCGCGGGAATCGCGACCACCGTCAATCACCCGATGGCTATCTGCACCCGAGACGCCAGCCGTCCGCTCATCAAACGGCACACCGCCACGCTGCTGCTGCGCCGGCAGATCATCAAATGGACCACTGTAACGCCACCCAACCAGATCCGATCCTCGCACCGTACCCAGCTCTTCAAAGCCCCCCTGCTCCTTGAAAATCTGAGCCAAAGTCTTCAGCTTCGGCACACCCTCGGGCCACTTCCATTCTGGACGACCAAACCCATCCCGGAACTCCGTCGCCAAACGCTGAAAATTGAGATTGTCCTTTGCGAAATAGTAAATCGCACTATCACGCTTCGCCTGGATCCGCAGGTATTCAAGATCCGGGTTCACCGCACAGGCCACGTTGCTGGTCAATGTCCACGGAGTCGTCGTCCAGACCAGCAGATACTGCTGCGCCCCATCGTCACCTACATCCGGACGCTGCAGCGGAAAACGCACGAATACACTGCGATGAGTCGTCAGGCGACGGCCCTCAGCAATCTCCATCTGCGAATACGCACTGCCACCACGACCAGACCAGGGCATCACGTCATGGCCCTGATAAATCTTTCCTCGCTGAAAACACTTCTTCAAAAATGTCCAGATCGTCTCGTTGTTTTCTGTGCTGAACGTAAAGTAACTGCCACCCCACTCCGGATTACCCAGCCGCTCGACCAGCTGATGGGCTAGCCCGGAGACAGACTTCCCGGATGGAGTCTGCAAGGTCACCTCCGCCGGCTCACCCAGATGCTCGGCCAGTTGACGCAGCTGATCCGGGTCGTCCCAGTCCATCCAGTAACCCAGACGCACAGATTGCTCGGTCTGGCGAGCTGCAAATCGCAAGACCCGCCGCTTGCACTCGTTAACGAAACGGTCAATTCCAAATTCGTGCACCGCCGTCTTCGTGCCCAGCCCCAGCTGCTTCTCAACTTCCACTTCGACCCACAGACCCTGACAGTCAAAGCCGTTCTGGAATCGCTGATCATGCCCGGTCATCGCAAAGAACCGCTGGTACACGTCCTTGTACGTGCGGCCCCAGGCGTGGTGCACACCCATCGGATTATTCGCCGTGATCGGACCGTCCAGAAAACTCCAGCGAGGCCCCCCCTGGTTCTTCACCCGCAGACGCTGAAAGACCCTGCGATCATTCCAGAAATGCAGTACCGCGTGCTCGCCACTGACAAAATTGCTGTCGGCTACAGGTCGAAACATCGTTACACAGCTCGGTTCAGAAGAACAAATCGGGGTCCATCACTCGCACACCGCCACATTCTAGGCAGATTTGTCGGCTGATGACAGCACCATGCGGTCTGCGTGGCGTTATCGGCAACTGATCGCCGGACTCTGCCGCCACCACAGAAAAAAGCGGGAAGGTTCCCGACCAGCAGGAATCTGCCCTCCCCCCATGAAATTATTCTGACCGCCACTGCGGCATCTGCCTTTGCAGGCAGCAAATCACGGAGCCAATGAGTCCCATGAGAACATTAATTCCAATGACTCCAGTCGCACCAGCCGTAACGATTGTGCCGACCGCTGCAAAAACGCTGGCTTTATCGACAGGACCAACAGGCTCCAAATGTGACGGATATCCAGGTTTTACGACCGTTTTGACCTCATCGCCAGCCAGTCGCCCAAAGAAACAAGCACACCATGTAATCATGCCTGTTCAATTCGCTTAACACGGCGTCCGCAGCAACAGCCGGTCAGGGCAACACATCAGGTGCGGCAACGGGAGCAGCCTGGTCCAGAAACAAACGCTGCCATAGCTCCAAACACAGCAGATTCCACAGCCTGTAAGAATGATTCATCCGCCCGGTACAGTGTTCGTCCACCAGCGTCCGCACCGCCACAGGATTCAGCAGCCCACGCGACAAACAACGCTGAGACAACAGCACATCCCTCAACAGCGGCTGCAACTCCTGACGGAACCAGTGATCAATCGGTACACCAAACCCCATTTTGCCCCGCGTCCGAATACGGTCCGGGAGCAGATCACGGAATGTCTCCTTCAGCACCAGCTTGGACTGCTGCAGTGTCTGCTTGACCTCGATCGGCATCCGCGCAGCCAGTTCCACCACATGGTGATCAAGAAACGGACAACGACACTCCAGCGACGCGGCCATGCTGGCAATATCCACCTTCGTCAGTATGTCACAGGGCAGGTACGTCTGCAGGTCAACTGCGGTGGTTCGAGTAATGAAGTCTCGCTCAGGAAAACGCTGCCACGCGGCGGAAATACATTGAGCCGGATCTTCCTGCCGCAGCAGCGGCTGCAGCTGCGGTCCCGCCAGCCACTGCAGACGAGCTTCGTCAAAAATCGTAATCCAGTTCAAATAACGTCGTTCGGGATCCTGAGCCAGTGCTTCAAGCAGCCGCTTCAGTCTGCGACGAAACGATCGCTGCTCAACAGATGCCGGCAATCTGGTCGCAACCGCTGCCAGCATTCGTCGCAGTCTGCCCGGAATACGGTCCATCATCGCAGCCGCACGGGCCGCCCGATATCGCTCGTACCCGCAGAACAGCTCATCACCGCCGTCTCCGGTCAGCGCGACCGTCACACGACGGCGCGTCATCTCCGCAAGATACATCGTCGGAATTGCCGAGCTGTCACCAAATGGCTCGTCATAATGCCAGATCAGAGCAGGCAGAATCCGCAGTGCGTCAGGAGTCACTACGTCTTCGTGATGACTCGTTCCCAAAAATGCAGCCGCCTCAGCAGCAAACTCCCGCTCATCGAACGAACGAACCGGGAAACCAATCGAAAACGTCTGCACTGGCTGTTGCAGCAGTGACTGCATCAGTCCGCAAATGATCGTGGAATCAATGCCCCCGGAAAGAAAAGCTCCCAGCGGCACATCACTCCGCAATCGCAGCCGTACCGCCTCAGTCAGCTCCGCCCGCAACTCCTCCTGCCAGTCCTGTACCGTCCGCCGCTGCAGCTGCGGCTGATCATAAGGAGCAGACCAGTACCGCTGCACTCGCCACTTACCATGCTCCAATACACCAATCGATGCTGGTGGCAGTTTCTGAAAGCCATGCAAAATGCAATCCGGATGCGGCACATACTGCAGCGTCAGAAACTGCAACACCGCCGAATGACTGATTTTCCGCGGCAGATCGGGAATCTGCAGCAGCGCCTTCAATTCACTGGCAAACACCAGTCGCTGATCCTGCTGACAATAAAGCAGCGGCTTCTTGCCCAGCCTGTCCCGAGCCAGCACCAGTCGCTGACTGCCACCGTCCCAGATCGCTACAGCAAACATGCCACGCAGGTGCTGCACAAAATCCAGCCCATACTGCTCGTACAAATGAACAATGACCTCTGTGTCACCGTCCGTACGAAACTGGTGCCCCTGCTGCTGCAGTTGCAAACGCAGTTCGCGATAATTGTAAATCTCGCCGTTGAACGAAATCTGCACCGAACCGTCTTCGTTACCCAGCGGCTGAGGACTGCCGGCCACATCAATGATGCTCAGACGCCGATGACCCAGCGCCACTGCTGGCCGCGCAGCAGTCAGCGCTGAAAAGTTTCCCGGTTCACTAAACCACGCCCCGGCCGCGTCCGGCCCGCGATGCCGCAGACTGTCCGTCATTCGCTGCAGAATGTCGGCTGAAATCCGCTGAGTCGGATCCCACCAGACCGCACCGGTTATGCCACACACCGCTGGCAGACTCCCTGCTGAGCTGGATCACTCGTAGATCGGACAGAACGTGTTAAACGCCGACTCGCAAAACACCCCCGGATCATTGAACCGCCGCCCCTGATCCAAAGACGAAATCACCGCCATGTCCTCGACCGTTAACTCAAAATCAAAGATGTTCAGGTTTTCGCTCATGCGTTCAGGAGTCACCGTTTTGGGAATCACTGCAGTGCCCCGCTGTACGCCCCACCGCAACAGAACCTGAGCCGCTGACTTGCCATACTGCAGCGCCAAACAATGAATCACCCGATTGTCCAGGAGCGAATCCGCTGGCACCGCCATCCCCAGACTGTAATAACTGGCCGGACCCAGCGGTGAAAACGCCGTAAATGCAATCTGCTCCTGCTGACAATAACGCAGCAGTTTCGACTGCACCAGCATCGGATGTGACTCCACCTGCAGCACAGCCGGTGGAATCCGCGCTGACGCCAGCAGATCGCGCAACAGACTGGTGCCGAAATTACAAACGCCAATTTGCCGCACAAGTCCGGCATCAACCAACTCTTCCAGTCCCCGCCACGTCTCCAGAATCGGCACTCGCGCTTCCTCCATCCGCGGCTCAGCCGCATCCGGATCGGAAAACCAGCCCGGAGGATACCGGTGCTCAAACGGGACAAACTTCTGTGCAATCGGGAAATGAATCAGATACAGGTCCAGATAGTCCAGACCAAGATCATTCAATGAACGCTGACAGGCCGCACGCACGTGCTCTGCGGCATGATAGGTATTCCAAAGCTTGGATGTGACCCACAGGTCATCACGAGTACACAAGCCCTGCTGCAAAGCCGCAGTAATGCCCTGCCCCACCTCAGTCTCGTTCCCGTAATCACAAGCACAGTCCAGATGACGGTATCCGGCCGTGATGGCATTGACACATGCCGCAGCAGCAATCGGCCGATCCACTTTCCAAAATCCATAGCCCACCGCGGGCAGGCGAGAACCATTGCGCAGAGTCAGTGCAGTGATTGTTGTCGCAGATGTCATCCGAATCTTCCAGCACAGCGGCAGTCGGAAAACCCGAGCTGCCACACTGGCTGCTGCGCAATCCCAACCCTGACACTGTGCAGAATCTATCTGACGAATTCCGACAATGACAACAACCAGACGCTAAAACAAGGAAAATCCCGAGGTGGATTTCACTGAGAAACTTCCGCCAAACGGCCACAACTCGAGCGGGCCCCGCCACACACGAGTATCGTGCAGCATCGGCGCCAGAGCCCGACCATTGGCACCACCCCTGCAATGCTTCCGGCAAATCCCTCAGCCAGCGCCGCTGACCTGTCGTCCGACCACCATACACCGCACAAAAAGCGGCCAGAAATCCGGCATCACGCCCCGGCATCTGCCACTGTGCGTACCCCTGATCCAGCCAGCCGGCACAAAAACCAGCCAGCGCATCGTGCACCAGCTCGTCAGCGTCCTTGCCGGTAACAGACAATACAGCGTCCCGCAGCCGAATCGGCTTCGCCAATTCCCCGGTCGGTGGTCGTGATGTTTCCAGACGCCGCAAACAAATCCGCCACAACAGACCCGCACAGACAGATTCCACCTGCGGCTCAGAAATCCCTCGACGGCCACCCTTGTACACGCTGCGAAACAGTTCCAGCGCCGAACCGGTGCCAGATGTCTCTGCTGTCTGCAGCCAGTGTCGAGTCTCATTCAGCAGTCGTTCACAATGCTCCAGCGGAATCGTCGACTGAAAACGCCTCAGCGAATCTGCCTCAGCCAGCACCCAGTCCAGTTCATTGCTCGAAATCGGATACACCAGCTTCAACAGCTGGCTGATCCGCAGTTCCTGCAGATCAATCAGCCCCGCGATGGACTGACGCTCCGCTCCCAGTTCCTGCTGCAAAATCTCCTGCACACCTTCCGCTGTAATCCGCCCGCCGGGCCAGCCCGGCAAGGAAGTCCGATTCCAGCAGATAAGGCTCGCAGCCGAAGATTTCCCGAGCCTGACGCAGCGCATCAAAGATCGGCAAATGCTCAAGCCCCTGCAATGGATTCAAGAAAGGCAAAAGCCGTAATCGGCCCCTGCAGCGGCAACAGCTCTGCCAGCCCGCGATTTTCAGCCGCAACCGCCTCAGCCTCGTGCACATGCCCCGGCACAACAGTCATTTCACGCCCCTCGCGCGAAAGAGACTCAGAAAACAATGCCATCGCAGGGGCAGCCGCTGCCCGGCAGACACCTAACTGAATTCAGCAATTCACCGCGATGCAGGCAGACTCATGCCGTCGGGGGCGGACGACAGCCGCGGAAATCAACCACAATCGACACCTGAGGCACGGCGTTCAGTACAACATGAAAGTCCGTCTCGTGAAACACACCGGCCGGCACCGCATCAGCAGAATGCAGGAAATCTTCACCCTCGCACTCGGCCTCAATCGCCGTCTCTGACTCTTCCAGCGAAAACTGAGCCAGACACTCCTCCTGATGGCGACGGTCAGGTACCGTCGGCTTCTCGGTGTGACAGGCAGGCAGCCATCTCGACACGAACAGGATGCAAAAAATTAATCGCACGGCAAAAAAGTATCTCAGCAGCCATGGAAGGCCAACACCATTCAACCTCGAATAAACCGAAAAGGAAATCAAACCCGCCCGGACAGATCACACATCAGCCTGTTTCATCAGACACCGGCGCCATCAAAACAACAACCACATCAGATATCAATATTGCGACAACACACTCTCTTCGGCAGAAACTGCCGATCGGCACTTCCCGCTGAAGCTCAAAAAAAACTGTGTTTTCCCACATTTACAGCAATCTGCCCCCATTTTTACAACATTGGCACGGGTAATGCTGTTTTTGTGTCTCCGGGAACGGTGGCTGGTGCCTGAATTTTCCCAGGTGACACAAGGCTTATATCATTCGACTGCTTCGCTGCGTTCGATGAGGCCCCACACCTGAGAAATCGCGAACCCGAAGACTGTCCCGGTGATCCTGCAGGAGTGATCTGCGTTTTTGTTATTGGAGGAGTCCATGAAGTCAGAGAATTTGTTACTGCAGAACGAGTTGCTGGAAACTGCAGCAGGCCAGGCGGTATATGATGCGCTGGTGCAGGCGAATATTGATCTTCGCAGCGTATCCGTCGATTTGGTAAAGGACATGCTGCAGTTTGAGTTTTACCGTCGTCGCGGTGCGGAATCCGGGAGGTCTCTTCCGCGTGTGGAGGTCGCCGGATGAGTCTGATTTCTGACGTCCGCTCCGCCTGACGGCCACTTCTTAACTTGCGTGAAGTTGCGTTTCAGGATAGCAGCAGGCAATGGCAATTCGACTGGCATTGGCAGCAGAAGATTTCGGCCAGCCTCTCCGACAGGCTGTTCGACAGGCAGCACAGTTTCGCGTGCAGGGACTCAGACTGAATGCGCGCACAGAAATCGGCGCTGCTGATCTGACCGATACGGGGCTCAGGCAATTGCGGCATTTTGTGGAAGAGCATCAGCTGAAGGTTGCCGGCCTGTACTGTCCCTCGCGGCATTCCGTGGCCGATCCGCAGGATTTGGACCGTCGCCTGCTGATGATTCGCTCAGCCATTGAACGAGTGCGACGCCTCGGCTGCACCGATGTACTGATCCGCGCGGGTCGGATTCCGGATCCGACGGCCACGGCTCCGCAGGTCGCTCCGGGACAACCTGACAATTCCCAGGTGGACTCCCTGCGGAACCCGTTCTCGTTTGCTCCGCCACCAAAACTTAGCCAACCGGGCGAAGCAGCCCAGTTCGAACTGCTGACGCAGGTACTGACGGATCTGGCTGCTGTCGCCAATCATCGCGGCGCCAGCCTGCAACTGATTGTGTCGGATTACGATCCCGCACGAATCTCTGCCCTGCTTTCTCAAGTGACCACCGGGCCAGTGCAACTGGTCTTTGATCCCGCTGTCTGCATCATGGCGGGCCGCCAGCCTGCGCACGTTTTCCGCAGCCTGTATCAGTCCGTTGGTTATGTCCGTCTCCGTGATGCTCAACGCGACGTCGATGGTGCCGGTGTTGAAGTCCCCTGCGGCGACGGTGCTGTCGACTGGCAGGAACTGCTGGCCGTGCTGGCCGAAGCTGTACAGCCGGCATGGATGTGCGTTGAACGAACCGGAGGCGATCAGCGGGCTGCCGACGCAGCAACAGCCGTTCGTCGCCTGCAGTCACTCCTGCCCTGAACTGCCGCTGTTCACTTGCACGCCCGCTGCCGGTTTGGTTTGCTTCATCAGCCAGCCCGCTTTGCGAGTGACCCGACAACAGCCCGTGCCGGAGCCGACCTGATGAAACGCCAAACTTTGACCTGCCTGCTGATCCTCGGTTTTTGCAGCGCCGCAACCACACCTGGTCCACAAAACGCACGGGCCGATGAAGTCGTCACTGACAAGCCAGCACATGTGGAATTCGAAGCGGGCTTCGCCGAACGCGACATTACGCCCCCAGAACCATTCCCAATGGCCGGCTACTTCCATGAAAGACTCAGCGAAGGTACCGCCGATCCCCTGCTCGCACGTGCCGCGGTCTTCAGCGATGGTCAAACTCAGGCTGCCCTCGTCATCTGTGACCTGATCGGCGTCTGGACAGATTTTGCCCGAGTCGTAAGGCAGCGAGCGTCCGAACAAACCGCAATCCCGGCAGCCGCCATTGTCGTTTCCGCAACACACTCCCATACAGCACCCGACTATGCCGCGGTGTTTGCCGCATGGCTGGCCGCACAGAACACTGAGACTGCCTCAGCCTTTGCTGGCAATCCGACTCCCGCAGCCGATCGCCTCAAGTACATGGATCTGCTCGTGAACAACACGGTAGCAGCGATCGTTGAGGCTCAGAAACACGCCGTTCCCGTCAGCCTGCACTCGGGCTGGGCTGAACAGCAGACCCCCGTATCCTTCAATCGACGGTACGTTCAGCGCGACGGCAGTGTACGAACATGGGTGGGCCTCGATTATGCAGGATCTCTGCGTACCGCCGGCCCCATTGATCCCGAGATGCCCATCCTTGCCGCTCGCACCGCCGACGGTCGCACCTCCGGAGTACTCAGCAGCTTCGCCCTGCACCTCGACACGGTCGGCGGCACCCGCTGGAGCGCCGATTATCCGCGTTTCATTCATAATGCCGTCAGGAAATCACTGGGCGCAGAAACTATCTCCATCTTTGGTGCCGGCTGCTGCGGTGACATCAATCACGTCGCACCCCGCGGCAAAGAACGGAACACCACCGAATTCATCGGCAACTCGCTGGGACACACCATCAGCAGTGGCCTGAACCAGCTGCAGCCAGTTGAAAATCCTCGCCTGCAGGTGCGGTCAGCCACCGTGCATGTGCCGCTGCAACCAGCCGGTCAGGCAGAGGTCACTCAGTCCCTCGCAACGCTGACCAAAGTTCAGGCCGGAGAACCCGTCGACTTTTATGAGCATGTGGCTGCCTGGCGCACCATGATGATTGATCAGCTCCGCAATTCGCCCCGTCTGGTACCGCTCGCTCAGGCAGGACTCGCCAAACGCACTATTGTGCAGCTCGCCGGATCCGGCGACTCGTTGCCCGTTGAAGTACACACCATCTCTTTCGGCACCGACTTTGCCATTGTTTGCCTGCCCGGAGAAGTCTTTGTGGAGCTGGGACTGGCGATCCGTCGAGCCAGCCCGTTTCGCACCACCATGGTGCTGGAACTCTGCAATGCCATCGAAACTTACTACGTGCCAACCCGTGCGGCCACTGCCGGCGGCGGTTATGAAACCACCAACAGCACTATTTCCCCGGGTGGCGGCGAAATGCTTGTCGAACAAAGCATCCGACTGCTGCAGTCCGCGGCCGGCGGAACTTTACCGGAAAACCAGGCTCGCTGAATCTTAATACCCTCCACGCAGGATCACTGAGCAGCAACACTTGTCACCATGTTACCGTCTCTCAATCCAGAGTCTGCCGCACCGTAAAAGGCCCCGACCATGTGTCTTCGAATAAGTGCCTCGATACTGGCGTTACTGACACACTTCTCTGCCTCGGCCATCACCCAGGAAAATCGCACCCCGCCAGCGCCGTCACCCGTCGTCAATCCGACAATCTCACGCATCGCATTTGGTTCCTGTTCGACGCAGGACGAGCCGCAGGGAATTCTGCGGACAGTACTCGAATGGGATCCTGAACTGTTCATCTATATGGGAGACAACATCTACGGAGATACTCGCGACATGCAGGTGCTGCAGCAGCGTTATGACACGCTGGGCCGTCGCCCCGAGTTTCAGCAGCTGCGAGCAAAGGTACCGCTCATTGCCACGTGGGACGATCATGATTACGGCGAAAATGACGCCGGCCGCGAATACCCGTTCAAGCAGCAATCAAAGGAAATCTTCCTGAAATTCTGGCAGGAACCGCAAGACAGTGCCAGGCGGAAACATGATGGTATCTACACGTCGTATCGCTTTGGTGAGCCTCGCAGCGGACAGTCACTGCAGATCATCCTGCTCGACACTCGAACTTTTCGTGATCCGCTGTTCAGATCGCCACAGAGGTCATGGAAGAACGACTACCTGCCGGATCTCGATCCGCAAAAAACGCTCCTCGGTGACGCTCAGTGGGCATGGCTGAAGGAACGCCTGCAAGAACCGGCTGACCTCAGAATCATCGGCAGCAGCATCCAGTTCGCTCACGAACATAACGGCTGGGAATCGTGGACAAATCTGCCTCGTGAACTGCTGCGAATGGTCGAGCTGATCCGCGAAACAAAGGCTGCTGGAGTTCTGTTTATTTCGGGAGACGTGCATTGGGGTGAACTGTCACGACTGCAGGCCCCCAACTGCTATCCACTGTATGATCTCACGGCCAGTGGCCTGAATCACGACTGGGATCGCCTCGAACCCAACGGCAATCGCCTGGGCGAAGCGTGTATGGACTTTCATTTTGGAATGCTGGAGATTACCTGGAGTAAGACTCCTTCAGTCCAGCTGAGAATCCATGATATGACGGGGCGTTCCAGAGTACGGCGAACCGTCCGACTCAGTGAGCTGAAATTTTGACTCGGCCGATATCCCCTCAGCCGTCAAACGCGGTCGGACAAGGCAACTGGCAAATGAAATACTGGTTCAAAAAAGTGGCTGTGTGGCTGGGCCTGCCACTGCTGGCACTGCTGCTGGCAGGTATCGGCGTTTACTGGTACTGGGCCATGGCCCCCTATCAACTGACGGCCGATGTCCGGTATGGAACCCGTGATCAGACGCCGCTGCTGCTGGATGTCTTCACGCCTCCGAAACAGAACGGAGCAGCCGTACTGATGATGGTCAGCGGGGGCTGGAAGTCAGGAGCCGATTCTGTCAGACCTGTACTGTTCGCTCCGTTCCTGCGGCGTGGATACACGATCTTCGCAGTTCGACATATCTCACAGCCGGACTGTACCATCAGCGGAATTGTGGAAGATGTTTGCAAAGCCGTTCGATTTGTTCGCAGCCATGCCGCCGAGTATGCCGTCGATCCGCAGCGGTTCGGTGTCATTGGCGGCAGTTCGGGCGGACATCTCTCGCTCATGCTGGGAACCCGCGGCGGACCGGGGGATGCTGCCGCTGAACAGCCTGTCGATCGCGAATCCAGTGCTGTGCAGTGTGTGGCCTGTTTCTATCCACCGACAGATCTGCTGAATCTTGGCCAGTCAACCGAAAACCCTGGCAACGGCGGGCCCCCGAAAAGTTTCCGTAAAGCTTTCGGACAACAGGCAGAATCCATGGACGGATGGAAGTTGCTGGGGCGAGAACTGTCGCCGATTTATCACATCACCCCGCAGATGCCTCCCACTCTGATCGTGCATGGCGATGTAGACACCCTGGTGCCCCTCGATCAGTCTCAGCGGTTTGCCGCCGAAGCTACAAAACAGGGGGCAGTCGTGCGACTGGACGTTCGGCCAGGCAAAGGTCATGGCTGGCCCACCATGATCCTCGATATCCTCGAATTTGCTCGCTGGATTGATCAGCACCTCCCGGGTCAGCCAGCAGCTGGGACGAGGTAATATGTCCAGACAGTCCAGCCGCTCCGACAGCTCTGAACGCCTGCGTCGGGATGCCCGACAGATCTGGCAGGCAGCCGTGGCGGCAGCCGACTCACAGACCGCCGTTTCCAGCCACGTTCGACTGCATGCTGCTGGTCTGCAAATTGCCGGCCACACGCTCGACCCGACACGGATCAGACGAGTGGTAGCGGTTGGAGCTGGAAAAGCCGGTGCCGGAATGGCTGCCGGACTTGAGGCTGCGCTGTCGGGAACGCCCCTCTTCGACAAATTGACGGGCTGGGTCAATGTTCCGGAAAACTGCCTCCGGCCCCTGCAGCGAATTCGGCTGCATGGCGGCAGGCCAGCGGGGATTAATGAACCGACGCAGCAGGTACTGTACGGCACAGATCAAATCCTCGGGCTGGTTCGCAGCTGCACTCCCGATGACGTCTGCATCATGCTGCTTTCCGGTGGTGGCAGTGCCCTGCTCTGCCGACCTGTCCCCGGAATTTCTCTGGCAGACAAGCTGGCAGTTACCAGGCTGCTGTCCCGCAGCGGAGCTCCGATCCACGAATTAAACCTCGTTCGCACGCAGTTGTCACAGGTCAAAGGTGGACGCCTCGCGGCAGGCTGTCGAGCTCAACTGCTGGTGACTCTGGCAATTTCCGATGTGATGGGCGATCCGCCGCAGGTCATTGGCTCGGGGCCCACTATTACGACAAATTCACAGCCTTCTGCAGCACTTGAAATTCTCGCACGCCGAGGATTGCTGGAGAAACTTCCGCCGGCTGTGCTGCAGCTGCTCTTAAAGTCAGTGGACGCGGCGGCAGAAGCGATCTCGATACCACTGGCATGGCAGTTGGTTGCCAGTAACGCCGATTCACTGCAGGCAGCCGCTCAACAGGCAGAAAAGCTGGGTTATCACGTTGCTGATATTCTCCGCGATGTGCAGGGCGATGCCGCTGCCGCCGGAATCGCTTTTCAGCGGCGGCTGCAGACACTAAACCAGCAGGCGAACGGTCAGCCCGTCTGTCTGCTCGCCGGAGGCGAAACCACTGTCAATCTGGCTTCTGCAAAAGATCAGCCCGGTCTGGGCGGCAGAAATCAGGAGTTTATTCTGGCTGCGGCTCAAGCCGCAGCCGAAGGCCTCACGCAGCACACAACGAACAACACGATGAACAATCTGCACAACTGGGTTCTGCTGAGCGGCGGGACCGACGGTGAAGACGGACCAACTGATGCCGCCGGAGGTATCCTTGATGATCAGGTCGTCGGCAGTATGCTGTCAGTCGGAATCAATCTGCAGGACAGCCTGACCCGCCATGATTCGTGGACTGCACTGAATTCTGTGGGCGCCCTGCTTCGCACCGGCGCGACTCATACAAATGTTATGGATATCGCCGTTGGCCTGATACGTCCGTAAACAGCCGGCTCAGATGGCAGAAAACGGCGCCGCGGCGAAACTCAGGCCTGCTTTGCGGTTCCGACGCGTGGCACCGCAGAGATTCAGCGGACGTTGATTTGACTTCCCCCGCCGGACGACGTTCAATGAGTGGTTTCGGTTGGTCGTGATAGCCCCAGCAGGGCTGCCGCAAACTGACCATTTGCTCGGAATAAGGCATGCCACGGTTTGATTTGATTGCCACCGCCACGTTTGGTCTTGAATCAGTGGTGGCTCGTGAACTTGAGCGGCTGGGCTATACCGGTCTTCGCGTTGTTGACGGCAAGGTACATTTTCAGGGTGACGAGCGTGACATTGCACGCTGCAATCTTTGGCTGCGCAGTGCCGATCGACTGCTGATTCGAGTTGGCGAATTTCCAGCACCGGATTTCGATGCTCTGTTCGATCAGACAAAGGCCCTGCCATGGTCCGACCTGCTGCCGGTTGACGCCAAATTTCCTGTAGCCGGTCGCAGCGTACTGTCACGGCTGCATGCCGTACCGGCGATCCAGGGAGCCGTCAAAAAGGCCATCGTGGAAAGCCTGAAGCGAACCTACCAGCGATTCCGTTTTGACGAATCGGGTTCCACATTTCAAATTGAAGTGTCGCTTTTGCGTGATGTGGCCACCCTGACGATCGACACCAGCGGGGATGGCCTGCATAAGCGTGGTTATCGGGAATTTGTGGGGGCTGCGCCGCTCCGCGAAACAATGGCAGCGGGCCTGATCCAACTCAGCTACTGGAACCGCGATCGTCAGTTTGTCGATCCGTTCTGCGGCAGCGGTACACTGCCCATCGAAGCCGCCATGATTGGCCGCAATATTGCACCTGGAATTGGCCGTTCGTTTGCAGCCGAAGACTGGCGGTGGCTCGATCGTCGTATCTGGCGTGAAGTCCGCACAGAAGCTCGTGACCTGCGACAGCCACGGATGGTCCTGCCAATCCTCGGATTTGATCATGATCCCTCTGCCATTCGGCTGTCGGAAAAGGGGGCTAACGAAGCGGGGGTGGCCGGAGAGATCCAGTTTCGCTGCCAGGAAGTCAGCGACTTTCGCACAAATTCCGCATACGGAGTCGTGATTACCAATCCGCCATACGGGGAACGGCTTGGTGATCCGGAAGAAGTCGCGGCAGTTTATCGGGAACTGGGCCGAGTCACGGCTTCGCTGCCCACGTGGGGCGTCTATGTAATCACCTCGAACCGAGGATTTGAGCAGCAGTTCGGACGCCGCGCTCCGCGACGCCGAAAACTGTTCAACGGGCGCATTGAATGCCAGTTTTATCAGTACCCCGGGCCGCCGCCACGTCGCATTGACGGCACCGCAGACACCACACCGGACGCAGCCGACGTCGAAACTGAGCAGGCCCCCGAAAACACGCCACAGCCAGTTGTCGCCCTGACAGAACCGCAACAGATCTGGCAAACCAGCGAATGGCTGCAGCAGGCACAGTTAATGTTGGACTCCTGGAAACGCCTCACAGGGAGCGAACTGCTGGAACGCAGCGATGACCCGCTCGATGAGGCTCGGCGGCTGTACCACGCTCCCTTCGTCGTTGTGTCGCATGGCACTCAGGCAGACCCCATTCTGAACTACGGCAATTTGGCTGCACAGCAGTTGTGGGAAATGGACGCTCTGACCATGACGTCAACCCCCTCCCGCCTGACGGCCGAACCAATGCATCGGGACGAACGCGCAGAAATGATGGCGCGGGCACAGCGAGACGGTTTTGTTGACGACTACCGCGGCATACGGGTCAGCCGTACAGGCAAACGGTTTTTGATCGAAAAAGCGGTCATCTGGAATCTGCAGGACGTTTCGGGCAGACGACTGGGGCAGGCAGCCACATTCAGCCACTGGCAGCCGCTCGATCCAGGTCCCGTACCGGCAGACTCTGCCGAAACACGCGTTGCCCCGGAAGCTTCAGACTGATACGATTGAAGAAAGTTCCGTCAGCAGTGACCGGCAGGGATGCCGCTGGACAGCCATGGAGTCGGCAGTGAGTGCAAGAAAGCGACCAAGTCTGCGAGTACTGTTCGTAGACGACGAAAATTCCATCTGCGAACTGATGCGGGACGAGCTGCCGCGCATGGGGCATGTGGCTGTCATCTGCCAGTCCCCGGGCGCTGCCATCGAAGTTGCTCGCAAAAACGTTTTTGACGCAGCCATCATCGATTTGCGGATGCCAGGCGGCAGCGGCTGGGATGTGATTGACTTTCTACGTCAGAATTCGCCTGAGACTGCCTGCGTCATCAGCACCGGGCATGGGGATCGGGACGCAATGATTCGGGCCATTCGCATGGGGGCCTACGACTTCCTGCCAAAACCGGTATCGCTGTTTGAAATCGGCAATGTGCTGGATCGGATTGCCGAAAAAAAATCTCTGCAAAATCGTGCAATTGCCCTGGAAACTCGCCTGCAGCGTGCTGAAGGCCGGGCAGATCTGGTCGGCACTTCAGCTCCGATGATGCGCGTTCAGAAACTGATCGATCGCATCGCGCCGACAGATTCCGCTGTTCTCATTCTGGGTGAAACGGGTACCGGCAAAGAGATGGTGGCACGCCGTATTCACGAGCAGAGCGAACGCAGTCGTGAACCATTCGTGGCGGTGAACTGCGGAGCCATTCCCGAGAACCTCGTTGAAAGCGAACTGTTCGGACATCGTCGCGGTGCTTTCACCGGTGCAGACTCGAATCGCACCGGGCTCTTTGAAGTCGCCAATGGTGGCACACTGTTCCTCGACGAACTCGGCGAACTGGATCGGGCTATGCAGGTCAAGCTTCTGCGATTCCTCGAATCCGGTGAAATCCGCCGCGTTGGTGAAAACGAACCGGTGCACGCCGACGTCCGGATTGTCTGTGCGACCAACCGCGAACTGCAGCAGATGGTGCAGCAGGGACAGTTCCGCGAAGACCTCTACTTCCGCATTAATACATTCGAAATTTACCTGCCTCCGCTGCGCGAGCGTCTGGACGACATACCGGCCCTGGCCCTGCACCTGATTGCTCGGCATCTGAAACGTAACGCGGTACCTGCATCCATGGTACCGCCCGAAACCATTCGGGCATTGCAGTCTCACAGCTGGCCCGGGAATGTTCGCGAGCTGGCGAACGTGCTGGAGCACGCCCTGATTCTGTCGGACGGCGAGGTTTTGCTGCCCTCTGACCTGCCTCGCACACTCCGCAAAGCCTCCGCCGAAGACGGCGAACGAGCCGGCATGCTGTCGATGGCAGGGACAATCACAGCAGCGCCCGCAGCACCCGCGCCTCTGAAAACACTGCGGCAGGTGGAAGAGGATATGATCTGGCAGGCTCTGGAACGCCACAAGGGCGATAAACCGGCCGCCGCAAAAGACCTCGGCATTGCCCTCAAAACTCTCTACAACAAACTGACTCAGCTCACTGAACAGAGAAATGCAGGATAATCGCGACATTTCGGGCGTTCAATCCGCCGCCGAATCAAATGTCGCGGCCCGAAAACCCCGCCTGGACTTTTCAAACGGTCGCGATTTCGTCAAGATCTGAAGCTTTTCAATTTCTTGCGCGGCCCGGAAACTCAGCGCTCCGCCCCGCCTGCCACCTGGCAGCCCCTACCATACTCTTCTCGCCGGAATTATCCGGCATCCCATCCTGAAGCAGGAGCCCGCTCGCATGTCAAATACCGCACCGAAACTGCACAACGCCATGTGGCCCGGACTTGTCGGCAAAGGCGATGGCCCCGGACAGGAACCGCCCATCAGTCTTGAACGGATGCTTCAGCTGACGGCCGCCGCCAGTGTCAACGGTAAAAAATTCGACGGTATCGACTACTTCCTCTTTCTGCCTCACACAAATCCGGAAGCCAGCGATTCTGAACTGCATCGCATCGCAGATCAGATCGCCAGCTACGGATTTAGTGTCGGATCACTGGTGGCACCGGTCTGGCCAGGCACCGTCGGCGACTCCGCCATGGGCGACGACGCGGCCCGCGAAAAGTTCATGAATGCAGTCCGGATGGCCTGCCGCATCGCCAATATCTTTGAACAGCACGGCGTTCGAAAATATGGCGTGATTCGTATTGATTCGGCTGAATTCGGAGTTGCTCGGTGGCGTGAAAATCCCAAAACAAACACCTCCAAAATCGCCGGCACCTTCCGCGAAGCCGCAAAGATTGCAGCCGACCACGGACAGCGACTGGCTGCTGAAGGTGAAATCTGCTGGGCCGGGATGCACAGCTGGAAAGATATGCTGAACCTGCTGGAAGAAGTGGACATGCCCGAAACACTGGGCTTCCAGGCAGACCTCGCTCACACATACCTGTATCTGCTGGGATACAACGCCCCCGAATGCGCGCTCGTAAAAGAAGGTTACTCAGAAGAAGATTTCTGGGCGGCCTATGCCAACATGACCGACAAACTGCGTCCCTGGACCATCGACTTCCACGTGGCTCAGAATGACGGACATGTACACGGGGCCGGATCACACGACAAAACAGGCAAGCATTGCCCGGCCGATGATCCAAACGGACGACTCGACATCGTTCGCTGTGCCGGTTACTGGCTCCGCGGCGCCGCAGAACGCGGCATCCGGCACATCTGCTGGGATGGCTGCATGTTCCCCAACGAGACTCTCGAAAAAATCTCCACCTGGAACACCATCCTCGATGTCATGATTCGTGTTCGCGAGGCACATGGCTGGAAGTGATCGACGCATCCGCCAGCTGAATTTCTCTCGTCCCTCCTCTGATTTCCCTGAAAGTCCCCACAATGTCACAATTGAAACCTCTGAATATCGGTGTGATTGGCTACGGCTTCATGGGCCGGACACACTCAAATGGCTACAAGCGAGTCAACGATTTTTTCCCTGAACTGGGACATCGTCCTGTACTGAAAGCCATCTGTGGACGCAGCGAAGAACAGCTCCGCAAATTCGCCGATCAGTGGCAGTACGAATCCACGGAAACTGATTGGCGTCGCCTGCTTGATCGCTCAGATATCGATGCCGTTGATATCTGTACGCCCAATAACTCACACGCCGAAATCGCCATCGCAGCTGCACAGGCCGGAAAGATGGTCCTCTGCGAAAAACCGCTCGCCATGGATCCCGCTGAAGGCCAGAAAATGGTCGACGCCGTAGAAGCCGCCGGAGTAGCCAACACAGTTTGGTACAACTACCGTCGAGTCCCTGCGGTTTCGCTGGCCAAACAGCTCATCGACGAAGGTCGACTCGGACGCATCTTCCACTATCGCGCAAATTTTCTCCAGGACTGGACCATCAACGCAGATCTTCCCCAGGGCGGAACGGCACTCTGGCGACTGGATGCAGCCGCAGCTGGATCGGGAGTTACAGGTGACCTGCTCGCTCACTGCATCGACACAGCAATCTGGCTGAATGGCTCAATCGCCAGCGTCACCGCAATGACCGAGACATTCGTCAAAGAACGCAAACACAACCTCACCGGCAAAGTCGAAAAAGTCGGCATCGATGATGCCTGTGCTTTTCTCTGCCGCTTCGGCAACGGATCACTTGGTCTGTTCGAATCCACCCGCTACGCGCGCGGACACAAAGCTCTCTACACCTTCGAAATCAATGGTGAAAAAGCTTCGATTCGCTGGGACCTGCACGACCTGCACCGACTCGAATACTTCGACCACTCCGATAACTCGCTCGTTCGCGGCTGGCACCAGGTACACTGCACCGACGGCGATATGCCCTACATGGGCAAATGGTGGGTGCCTGGCCTGCAAATCGGCTATGAGCACACTTTTGTACACCAGGTGGCCGACTTTATCGCAGCAGTCGAAGCCGGGCGGCCCTGCAATCCAACCTTCCGAGATGCGCTCGAAACCCAGAAGGTCTGCCAGGCAGTGCTGGACAGCGCGAAATGTGGTTTGTGGAAGGAAATTGCGTAGCCCATCCGGATTTTTCGGGGTATACTTTGAAGCCACACGACTGACGGGCCGGCTGAAGCATGCTTCAGCCGCCCGTTTTTTCTTTCCCCATAAGGGCTTTCCTAAATCCTGACCGCACTCCTCGGCGCATGCCCCAGCTAACAAAGGGTGAAAATGCGTTCCGGAGTGTCGTATTTTGCTTGCTTCCCTGTACTTAGTGTTTGGATCCTGCCATGGAACGTCAGCCTATTTCTCGTGAAGGTTACGACAAACTGCGCGAAGAAGTTCGACGACTTGAAGAGATCGACATGCCGGTGGTTGCCGAGCGGATCAAGTCGGCGCGCGAAGAAGGTGACCTGAAAGAGAACGCTGAGTACCATTCAGCACGCGAGACTCAGGGACTGCTGCAGGCCAAAATCAACCAACTCAAGTCCAAGCTCGCATCCTGCTACATCGCAGAACGCGCCGAGGGTCCAACGGATTCCGTAGTCTTCGGCTCCAAAGTCACCGTCGATGTCGGTGGCGATCAGGAGATCTACGAAATGGTCGGGCCCGGTGAAGAGGACTACGAAGGCGATGTCATGAAGATCCTGACGACCAGCCCGATCGGGACCGCCATGATGGGCGGGAAGGTCGGTGATCAGATTGAAGTGCCCATTCCACGCGGCAAACTCAAGATGCGAATCATCTCCATTCAGTAATCTGCACCCTGCCCTGATTAACTCTGCTTAGCCACCACTGAACAATCCTGTCACCGGACGGCCGCCGTAAAGCATGTGCGGGCGCCCGGTGATGTAGTTTAAGGTTCTGTCCGAAGGTACACCCAGCGCACGCAGGATACTGGCTCCCAGATCCCTCGGTGACACCGGATTCTCACGCGGGAAAGCAGCGATCTGATCACTGGCTCCGTAAACACTGCCCCGCTGCACACCGGCTCCCGCCAGCAGACTGCTGTAACACCACGGATGATGCTCTCGACCGGCGTTGGCCGCGGTGATCTGAGGACGCCGTCCGAATTCCCCGGTCCACACCACCAGCGTGTCCTGCAGCAGCCCGCTGTCCCGCAGGTCCTGCAGAACAGCAGCGAGGGCCTGATCCGCAGGAGGAATCAGGGAGTCGCGCAGGCGTCTGAAATTATCGCCGTGAGTATCCCAGAAGTTCTGACCGTCGTTGTGCCAGTTGACGGACACAAATGGCACTCCCCGCTCCAGCAGCCGCCGCGCCAGCAGCACACACTGGCCATGAATGTTCATGCCGTAACGCTCGCGAGTTGCCGGCGACTCAGACTGCAGATCAAAGGCCGTATGCAGAGCAGTGGAACTGAGCAGATTAAAGGCGGCAGACTGCTGATCCGCCAGCGATCGATTCACGGCACTTTCTGCATCAGATCGCAGACTGTCCAGAGAACGCAGCAAACTGCGGCGCTGCTCAAGACGCGCCACGGATACTCCATCAGCCAGCTGAAACACCGGTACCGACCAGCCAGGAACTGCCGGATTGCCTGTGATCAGCAGAGGATCTGCGGCCGGACCAAGCCAGCCCGCCGTCTGCCCAGGAGCTGTTCCGCCGGGAGCCGCCGGGTGCAGCGTATGCCAGGGCATCGAAACCGCCGCTGGCAGGTCGCCCCGGGAAGGCAGGAATTGCGCTGCCAGCGCTCCAAGGTGCGGAGAATCACCACGACTGGGGGGCTCGTCGTCACTCTTATTCACCGGTGGCAGCTGACCGGTCAGGGTGGTGTGAGCACTGCTGAGATGAGCGGGGTCGTCGTGCGTCATCGAGCGAATCAGAGTCACCAGGTCCGTCAGCGGTGCCAGTCGCCGAAAATGCTCGCAAATCTGCAAACCCGATACGGCCGTATCAATGGCTTCAAATTCGCCGCGAACTTCACGGGGAGCATTCGGTTTCAGATCAAATGTATCCAGCTGACTGGGACCGCCCCACATGAACAACATCAGACAGCGTTTTGCCGAACCAAAACCAGCAGGACCAGCAACCTGCCCGGCTGCAGCACGCCCCGCTGCACCGGCCAGCAGACCAGCCTGCAGAACAGATCGCCGCGGAAACCGCCAGGCTGCCGAATGACTTGGGAAATGACGATTCATGGCAATTGGTGAGCTGATTGGCAGGGCGGCGGGGAAGAATTGCCTTTGGCAGGAACCGCAGCCTACCCGCAAACCCCCGCTGCTGTCCAGAAATTCCCGACGAATTTCAGCGGTCTGAAATCCGGCAACTGCCTGCACAACAATGCCGCTGCGACTTTACAAATCAGGTTCCGCCTGCGAAAGAAAAGCTCAGAACTCTGCCACTTCCGTTTCGACAGGGATGACAACCTTGATCACTCGACTTCTCACCGCCTGTGCAATTTTCATTTTTTGCCAGCAGTGCCACATCTCGGCCGAAGGTCGGGTCTATCGGGAACGAGTAGAACCGCACTGGAATGCCCGCGGTACCAGCTTCTGGTATCGCAATAATTTGCCCGTCGACGGTCGACAGTTCATCCTCGTGGACGCCGTAACCGGCCACCGCACCGCAGCATTCGACCATGCACAACTGGCACTGAAACTCGCGGAAACCCTGCACCGCCCGATTCAGGCCGATCAGTTGCCCGTCGACTCACTGGAATTCCCCGAACAGACGAACGGACCATGGCGACTGCGAGGCAGTGCCGGCGTTTTTCTCTGGGACGACAGTTCGCAGAAACTGCAGCGTGAACAAAACTCCGACGCAGCCTCGCTGCAATTGTTCCTGCCCCCGGTGCCCTCCGGAAATGCCGCCGAAGACACCGAAATCGTCCTCACGAACCAACTCACATTCCCAGTCGTCATGTACTGGGTCTCAGCAGACCGACAGGAACGTCGTTACCAGACGGTGGCCCCTGGACAAAGCTGCAAACAGCACACGTTTGTCGGCCACGTGTGGATGCTGAAGCGGGAAGATGACAGCCCCCTCGGCTGTGCCGCTGCGGCAACCGGCAGCAACACCTGGAACCTCACCGAACAGTCACTCGCAGAAATCAGCCGACGTGAGCCACGCAGAGGTCGACGCAATCGCCCCCCGGAACAGCAGAACGCAGATAACCCCAAATCACCCGATGGCAACTGGCAGCCCTTCGTCAGTGAGCACAGCCTGTGGCTCAGGAATCTGAAAGACCAGCAGGAATTCACCCTCGCCACAGACGGACAGCCTGCAAAGACATTTCGCCGCGATGCTCAGCGTGCGCGAGCAATCGGGATGGATTATGAAAAAGCCGACTACCCCGAACACGTGTGTGATGCCGTCTGGTCACCCAACTCACAACATCTGCTGGCACTGCAAACCACCCAGGTCGACGAACGCAAAGTGCAGTACGTCGAAAGCACACCGGCCGACCAACTGCAGCCACGACTGAATTCCTACCCTTACCTGAAACCCGGAGATTCCATTCCGCAATCAACTCCAAGGCTCTTCCGCACCACAGATCGCTCAGAAATCAAACTCGATAACAGCCTGTTCCCAAATCCCTGGACGCTGGATTTTCAGCGCTGGAGCGATGACGGAACTCGCTTCTGGATGCTCTACAACGAACGCGGCCACCAGCGAATGAGATTGCTGGAATTCCGAGTCGCCGATGGTTCGGTCCGCGCCGTCATCGACGAATCCTCAGAAACCTTCATTCACTACTCCTCCGATGGAAAAATGGAACTGCGCTGGCTGCCCGGTGAGAAAGTGCTCTGGGCCAGCGAAAGATCCGGCTGGAATCACCTGTACCTGTATGACCTGAAATCAAACAAACCGCCACAGGCCATCACTGCCGGTCAGTGGAATGTCCGACGTATCGAACGCCTTGATGAATCTGCCGGACAGTTGTGGTTCTTTGCTGTAGGTATTGCTGGCGATCAGGATCCTTACCATGAACACTTCTGCCGCATCTCACTCACCGGCGAAAACCTGCAGGTCCTCACTGAAGGCGACGGTATGCACTCCATTGAATGGTCCCCCGACCGCCGCTGGTTCCTCGACCGCTATTCACGAACCGACCTGCCCCCCATAACCGACCTGCGAACCGCCGATGGACGCCTCGTAGTCCAGCTTGAGTCAGCAGATGCCTCCGAAATCATTCAGGAACGAGGTCGGCTACCCATGCGGTTCGCTGCGCCCGGACGCGACGGACAAACTCAGATCTGGGGCCTGCTGCACTTCCCTAAAGATTTCCGCCCCGGCCGAAAATACGCCATCGTCGAGAACATCTACTCCGGCCCGCATGATCACCATGTCCCAAAAGAATTCCGCAGCCGCTGGGGACACCAGCAGCAGATCGCAGACGCCGGCTTCATCGTCGTACAGATCGACGGCATGGGAACAGCCTGGCGATCCAAAGCATTTCACGATGTCTGCTGGAAAAATTTAAAAGATGCAGGATTCCCTGACCGTATCGAATGGCTCAAAACTGCCGCTCAGACTGTACCGCAAATGGATTTGTCCCGAGTCGGAATCTATGGTGGATCTGCCGGTGGACAAAATGCCATGGCGGCACTGATCTGGCACAGTGACTTCTATTCGGCCGCTGTCGCAGACTGCGGCTGCCATGACAATCGCATGGACAAAATCTGGTGGAATGAACAGTGGATGGGAGTGCCCGCAGAAGACGTCTATGAACGCAACTCAAATCGCCAAAATGCGGCTCGCATGCAGGGACGACTCATGCTGGTTGTTGGGGAACTCGATCGAAACGTGGACCCGGCATCCACCACACAGGTCGCTCTGCAACTGCTGCAGGCCGGAAAGGACTTCGAGTTCGTTCTGGTTCCCGGCGCTGGTCACGGAGCCTGCGAAACGCCATGGGCCTCGGCCAAACGAACACGCTTTCTGCAGCAGGCACTGGGAGAACCACTGTAGTACCCGCAGTTTCCCTCAGGATCCGCCCGCATTAAAACACAGCCGGGTCCGCAGACTGGGACTGCGGCAGCGAAAAACCAGACTGCCCCATCATCACCGGCACCGCCCGCCCGTCACGCATATCGGCAGGTGCAGCCTGAAACTGAGGCATTACCAGCACCTGCGGACGCTCTTCAGAACTGCGCATTGTTGACAAAGTCTGCACAATGACCGCAGCGGCCAGCGAAAGAGAACAAACGGCCAATGCAGCAACCTGCAAATTAAATCGCCGTAATGGCACCGCCGCATACGTAGCAGACCTGAGACGAATAGTTGCCCGCACCGATGGCCAGACAGAGACAGGCAAGGAAATCTCGGGAGTGTCACGGAAATGCGACAACACAGACATGACTGGCTGCATGCTGGCATCGTACTGGCTGCACGCATCACAATCCTGCAAATGCCGCTGCAGTGACGTCCGCTCATCTGGGTACAGGTCACCACCTGCATTCAGAAGAATCATTTTTCTCGCTTCTCTGCATTCCATGTTTCCAGCCCCCGGTAACAACCCCATAACATACCCGAAGTCAAACAGCATCGCCAAACGGCCCCGCGCCCTGTTCGGAGGAACTTTCACCACGGCGCTGACGTCGCTCCCACGCGTCACGGAACATTCGCCGAGCCTCAGCCAGTCGCCACCGAATGGTCGCCTCGCTGCGGTCTGTAATTGCCGCCACATCGGATGTGCAGAAACCTTCGAGGTCACGCAGCACAAGCACAACCCGATAAGCCTCAGGAACCTCAGCCAGAACTAAACGAACCTCTTGCGACAGATCTATCTCATCCCGCGGATCCGCCAGCCCCTGATCTGGCACAAAAGTCTCGGACAGGTCCGAAAACAACGACCAGCGTCCCCTGCGACGAACTCGCCGCAGATGATCGTACGTCAAGTTCACTGCCATCCGAAACAGCCACGGACCAAACCGCCGCGCCGGATCAAACTGCGCCAGACGCTCCCAGGCACGCAAAAAAACGTCCTGACACAAGTCAGCAACAGTCCCCTGATCTTCCACAAAACGATGAATCACCTGAAATACACGACGTTCATACCTGAGCACCAGCCCTTGAAATGCCTGCTGATCCCCCAGACGTGCCGCATGAACCAGTCTCGCCTCACTGGGCGCAACCACCCCGGTCGCAGCCAACAACTGCGATTCCAGATCTGGTTCAGTGGCGTCCGAATCGGACATGCGAAGCATCTCGCTAATCCCCTCTGCCCGCTGGTACGCAAAACAGCCAGCAGCCGTTGGGGAAAATGGCAGCAATCACCCGATTATAATTCGAGAATCTGCTGAAATCCCGCGAAACCCGACGATTCCTCGAGAATCCAGAGGGACTACTGGCCGTGCAAAGCCTCGTTCCGCAACGCACTTCCACGCTTGATCACGTCGCCCGAGACGTCAGCCTGACGAGGCCGCATCTGAAACGTAAACTGCCGGTGGTCCAGAATATGCCGACCCGCAAAATTATCGCTGATGAAGTCCAGCGGAAACTTCTGGTACCACGGACTGTCCACCTCGATCATTTCTGTCCGCGTTTCGTAACCATCCAGCAGCAGCTGGACTTCTCGAGTCCCATACCAGGTGAAGTCAAAATGCGCTGGCGTATATCCAATGTCCTTGCCGTCAACCTTCAGCAATGCACCTTCCGGCACCGAGTGAATCGTCACTCGCCGATGCATGCAGCCCGGCAAAAGCAGCAAAAACAGGGTCGGAATCAGCAACCGCCAGCACATTGGTAAATCCTGACTTCCCAGAGAAGCTTCACGTGCCACACTCTGCACTGCTCACTTCTGAACGCGACGGCTGATCTCGTACACCGGCCACTCACTGCCACAGTCGTTGCAGTGAAATCCGATAATTGTCGCTGTCCCCGGCACAACATCACCGTTACGCCTGCTCACAGTCGCGTCGTCCAACTCCACGGGTTCAACATCATGCCCGCCACAACCGGAACACTCGCTGTTGGCGTGGATCAGACGTGCTCGCTGGAGAGTCGGAGTAAAGCGGCCACTGAGCACCAAGGCTCGACGAGCCGTCGCAAACGAAATCACATCGGGATCGTCTTCAGAACCCACCGAATCCAGCCCGGCCCCATCCAGATCAGCCACCTGCGGAACCACCCGCAACTGCGGACGCTGACCACCATCGACCACGTCAACCAGTGAATCCGAATCAAAATCCGGATTGAACAAGCGCAGCTTTGGCGAAGACAAACGATTCATCGCGGTTCCTCCCTGAACTTCGCTCGAACTACATTTCAGCCCGAGCCTTCACAGACGACGTCATTGCCGTCCGCAGATGGATTCTACTCCTGGTATCCAATCAACTCAAGATTCTTCGCCCGCATAATCCATCCAAAACGCACCAGCAACACACCAGGAAAAGCAGGAAAAACAGGCAGCATAGACCAACTGAACAGAACCCGCCGACGCAAATCAAATTCACCTCGCCCAGGTTCTTGTCCAATTTCCGGTACCACCCCAAAAAATCTCGGAAAAACCCGGTTTCTGTTGCCGATACCCACACTCCGGGATAAACTTCTGGTTCGTTCACCCCGCCGGTTCACGCCGGTCCGTCGGGCAGGCACTGGTCTCGGTTTTTCCCAAAACCCAGCTTTCCGCTGTGATCAGGCTTCACGGGGTCATTTGCCCGCAGGTGCGTCTCCAAAAAGGTTTCATGTTCATCAATGGCAACAATCTCCCGCGCTGATCTGAAAAAGCTCCGCAAACGCCGTGCTCGACTGAAAAAGAAGAAAATGAGCTGCCAGTTTACCGCTGGTGGTTCCGTGCCACGTCCGGTCTATGTGGACTACAAAGACCTCAAAACACTCCGGACTCTAATCGACCGCGAAGGCAGAATTCTGCCCCGTCGCCGCACCGGCACCTCGGCCCTGTTCCAACGCGCCGTCCGCGATGCTGTCCTGCGAGCCCGCTTCATTGGTCTGCTGCCGTTCGTCGCCGAAGAATAATCTGGCGACACTGAACGCAAGAGCACACAAAACACAAGAGGCTGCGGTTTTCCGCAGCCTCTTTTTTTTCTTGCGTCTTATCGCAGAGCTATCAGCACTACCAAAGATCCTCGAATTCTCCGGTCGAAGCATGCAAGACCCGACCAACACCCGCCCAGTCCGGCGACGTCTGCAAAATTCGCAGCCATACGTCCTGCCCGCGAGTCTCACCCTCAGTTGACAGGTGCGGACCTGACTAGTCGTGTGGGGGCGCTCGCTCAACCTGCCACAACACCCCAGGTGCCATATCAAAGGCAGCCATCACCCGAGTCACATCCACTTCCAGCCCGGCAGGAACCGTCTTCCCGTCGTGCGCACCACCCCAAACCTCAGAACGCCCAACAAACAGAGTCACCTACCACAAATCATTCTCACCGTCATACTGAAAATGACAGCCCACGGGCGCAGAATCGGCCTGATGCATGATGCCGCGAACGGCAGCATGCACAAACCATCGCAGCCACAATGGCGGGCTTATCGCTGGAGTTTCGTTTGTTGACATTTATGGATGAAAACTGTCTGAGGTTTGTCCTGAAAGTCAAAACACAATGCCACGACCGGATGCTGCATCCAGTTCGCGACAGTCATCAAAGTCCTTCAACTGCACCTTGCTGCCAGTCACGCTGCGCACAATCTGATGAGCATTCAACAAAACGAAGTGTTAAGCACCAGAAACATTCTTTTGCCGATTAGTCTCGAACAATCACATTCCCCATTGCCAATTCCCAACAAAAGATGCCCGAACGCTGCATGCCCGGACAAACCTGACCCCACAGGTATCGAGTTGCGTGCCAGTGCGAACTGTCGGACCAACAAGTATGTCTTTTTTGGGCAGATACACCGCGAACCCAACTAAAAGCCCCGCAACACAGCCCAATTGACGGGTTTCCCCCCAAAAAAAGCCTCCTCAAGTCTCGAACACGGCACAGAAAATCGGCTGCCTCGCGAACCCCGTTCAGAGCCTGAAAGAACTCTGCCCAAAATGTTGTGATCGGCCTGAACACACTCTGTCCAGCCCGTTGTTCTCGGAATCCCGGTTCCGCCTCGATTGCGGCACTGCGACTTTTCCGAAACTCCGTAAAGCTCTAGACTAACAAACACAGCCCAGTGAACACGGCAACAGTTGTGCGCACCGCGCCTCCCAAACAACCTCAGTCATACACCGGAAGTCACCTCCTATGAGCCGCTCGATGGACAAGATCGTCGCTCTGTGCAAGCGACGCGGATTCATCTTCCAGAACTCCGAAATCTACGGCGGACAAAATGGATTCTGGGACTACGGTCCGCTCGGTACCGAACTGAAGCGAAATGTCCGGGACGTCTGGTACCGCGACATGGTTTCCGCCCACAATGAACTGCTGCAGCCCGCCGGTGCGCCCTCCACATTCCAGATGGTTGGCCTCGAATCCTCAATCATCATGCACCCGCAGGTCTGGAAGTGCAGCGGACACTATGACCTGTTTCACGATATGATGGTCGACTGCCACGCCTGCAAAGGGCGGTTCCGCCAGGACCACATCCCTAATACTCCCTGCCCGCAGAAACCCAGCAAATCTGTCGGCGAACACACCGGCTGCCGACTCACGGAGCCGCGCGAGTTCAACCTGATGATGAAAACCATCATCGGGGCTCTGGGCACTGATGACGATGCCGCCTTTCTGCGTCCCGAAACTGCTCAGGGGATCTTTGTCAACTTCAAAAATGTCGTGGACAGCAGTCGCGTTAAGCTGCCGTTCGGCATCTGTCAGGTTGGCAAAAGCTTCCGCAACGAAATCACACCACGCAACTTCACCTTCCGCTCACGCGAATTCGAGCAGATGGAGATTGAGTTTTTCTGCCACCCGGCACAGTCACGCGAGTGGTACACGTACTGGCGCGACCGTCGCTACAACTGGTACCTCAACCTCGGCATAACCAAAGAACGACTGATCCTGCGAGATCATCACCCGGATGAACTTGCCCACTACTCCGTGGGTACCGCTGACATTGAGTACGCCTTCCCGTTCCTCAATGCCGGCGAATATGGTGAACTCGAAGGCATCGCTCACCGCGGTGACTTTGACCTGCGTTCACACATGGAAGGCAAGCTGGCGAAAAACACTGACGGACATCTCGAACTGGAACGCACTGCCGACGGACAGCCAAAACACCGGGGTAGCGGCAAAGACCTGACCTACTTCGATGATCAGACTCGTGAACGGTTCACACCGCACGTCATTGAACCCTCCGCCGGTGCCGATCGCGGTACGCTCGCTTTCATCTGTGACGCTTACCACGAAGATCAGCAGCCCGATGAAAATGGCGCCATGCAGGAACGCGTCGTAATGCGGTTCCATCCGCGTCTGGCTCCAGTAAAAGTCGCTGTTTTCCCGCTGATCAAGAAGGATGGCATGCCAGAGAAGGCTATTGAAATCTACGGCGAACTCAAAGCCGCAGGCCTTAGTGTTCAGTACGACCAGCAGGCTGCCATCGGACGCCGCTATCGTCGCCAGGATGAAATCGGCACTCCTTACTGCCTGACCATCGACGGTGATACCGCGAAAGACGGCAGCGTTACCATTCGCGACCGCGACACACTGCAGCAGGAACGTATTCCCGTCACACGAATTGTCGATGAAATCCTCTCTCGACTGAAGGGCTGATCATGTCTCAAAACCGTCAGCTCAGTCACTCCGATTTACTCGAACTGAAACGCTGGAATACACCCACCATCTACAATGGTTGGGAACAGATCACCAGACTGGACCATTGTGCCGATGCCGTGAATCTCGAAGAGACTCGCGACTTCATGCCACAAATGGGCCCAATGGTGGGCTACGCAGTTACGCTGCGGGTCGAACCGTCCAACCCCCGCCATCGCACTGAGAAACCCACCGCCACCAGCGAATACCGACGCTATCTGGCAAGCATCGCCGGACCAAAAATTGTCGTCGTTCAGGACCTCGATAAACCTCGCCTGATCGGATCTTTCTGGGGTGAAGTCAACGCCAACATTCACCGCGCACTGGGCTGCGTCGGTACCATTACAGATGGTGCCATACGTGACCTCGACGAAATGACCAACTCCGGATTTAAGGCGATTGCCCGCAGACTGTGCGTAGGTCATGCGGCCGTCCAGCCGGTGGAATTCGGCTGTGATGTCGAAGTCTTCGGCCGTACTGTTCGCCCCGGTGATCTGATCCATGCCGACAAACATGGATTTATTGTCATCGAACCGGACGCTCAGTCTCGCATCCTCGAAGCTGCCCGCTTCATGGATTCAAATGAGTGCCAGACGGTTATCCAGGCCGCTCGTAATTCCGCAGGACTCAACATGGAACAGTTGCTGCAGCAACTGGGTGACGCCTCCAGACAGTTCGCCGCCAGCGCCCGCGAAAAATTCCGGCGAGACGGCGAATGGTGAATCAGGCACTGCACACAACACCCTGACGGAAAGGTACCCCCATGGCCGAATACGATTACCGCCAAATCGCCCGCATGATCGACCACTCGCTGCTCAAGCCAGCTTCGACAATCGACGAGTTCGAGCAGGGCTGCCGTCTGGCAATCGCATATCAGGCTGGCAGTGTCTGTATCCAGCCCCATTACCTGGCCCGTTGCGCCACACTCCTGCAGGGCTCCGAAGTCCACGCCAGTACCGTCATCGGCTTTCCGCACGGAGGCCACACAACAACTGTTAAAGTTGCAGAAGCCCGCCAGGCACTGCACGACGGCGGACAGGAACTGGACCTCGTCTGCAACATCAGTCGTGTGGTCAGCGGAGACTGGGATTATGTCACAGCTGACCTGCGGGCAGTCATCGAGCTCACTCACGCAGCCGGCCAGAAAGTCAAAGTTATTTTCGAAAACTGCTTTCTGTCCGAAGCCCAAAAAATTCGGCTGTGCGAAATCTGCACAGAACTGCAGGCCGACTGGGTCAAAACATCCACAGGTTACGGTATCAGTGGCTCTACATTTGACGATCTGCAGCTGATGCGGAAACATGCCGGACCGGGCGTGCAGGTAAAGGCGGCTGGCGGAGTCCGCGACCTCGACGGCGTTCTGAAATGCCGGGAACTTGGCATCAGCCGAGTCGGGGCCAGTGCCACTCAGGTGATTCTGGACGAGTGTCGGCGACGTTTAAACCTGCCGGCTCTGAACGTTTTTGGAACCGTCGCCGGGGATGGCTACTAGCAGGCATCAGGCCCCGCTGCTTCCCCGTTTTTTCAAATTCTGAGGAACTCAGTTTTCCAGAATTCCTGAATTTCTGGTACTCTGCTGGCAGCAGAGTCGACGGTCTGTGCGTGGCCACGGGTGCGATTCTCTGAATTCCGTCTTTCAAGGAACTCAACAACATGTGGACTCGATTCGCGGGTAAAGTCGCACTGGCTCTCGCCGCTGCAGCCAGCCTCGCTGCACCTTCATACGCCGACGAAGCAGATCAGACCCTGACCATTGGCTCGAAAGCTCCGGAAATCAGTGTCGAGCACTGGGTCAGCGACGGCAACGGTGCTTTTAAGCCCGTCACAAAGTTCGAAGCAGGTAAGGTTTACATCGTCGAATTCTGGGCAACCTGGTGTGGACCCTGCATCGCCAGCATGCCGCACCTCGTCGAAGTCCAGAAAAAGTACGCCAAACAGGGCGTGCAGATTGTCAGCATCAGCGACGAAGACCTTGAAACTGTCGAGGGATTTCTGAAACGCCCTGTCCGCGGTGCCCTGCCCGCAGAAGGCACTAACCAGCCACCAACCTATGCCCAGCTGACCAGCGACTACTGCCTGACGACAGACCCAGACCGCTCTGTCTACACCTCCTATATGGAAGCTGCCGGGCAAAACGGAATTCCAACCTGCTTCATCGTCGGCAAAACCGGTCTGGTGGAGTGGATCGGTCATCCGATGCAGATGGATGACACACTGGAACAGGTGGTCACTGATAAATGGGACCGCGCTGCCTTCCTCGAAACATTCCGCAAACAGCAAGAACGTGGTCTGCTGCAGGCAAAGCTGGGCCCGCTGATGCAGCGTGGCAAGATTGCCGAAGCCCTGGCTCTGGTGGATGAAGCCAAAAAGTCCAATGCTGAAGACAAAGAATATGTCGCCATGCTGGAACAAATGAGCTTCAGCATTCAGGTCAACGGCGCCATTCAAAAGGTGCAGGGCGACAAGACCGACGAAGGTTTTGCTGAACTGGCTAAACTTACGGAAACCTGCCCTCCTGAACTGAAGGGACGACTCAAGGGACTCCAGTTGCAGCTCATGATCACAAAGGGTCGTGAACAACAGGCTGCTGCCATGATTGGTGCCGTTTCTGACGACAAAACAGCCGCTGCCGGCGACCTGAATGAGCTGGCCTGGACCGTCTTTCAGATGGCCAGCAATCCGCAGGCAAAGGTGCCAAAATCTGTCACTGTTGCAGCCATTGCAGCCGCCGAAAAAGCTGTCTCACTCGAACCCCAAAACGGCATGATCATCGACACCCTGTCACACCTCGTTCACCTGAACGGCGACCTTGATCGGGCCATCGAACTGCAGACGCAGGCTGTTGCCAGCCTTGGTGGCGATGTGCCACCACAAAATGCTGAGCAGATCCGACAGTTCCTTGATGAACTGAAGAAAGAAAAGTCCGGGAAGTAATTTTCGAGGGCATCGTCCGTTTTACTGGCCAGCACCCGCAGGGTGCTGGCCTTTTCATTGACATACCTTCAACACACAAAGAGATCCGTCAGTATGACTTCACATGTTCGTTACGGAATCATCGGTGTCGGAGCGGTTTCCGACTTTCACCACGTGCCTGGCATTCGACTGGATAAGCGTTCCAGCCTGACCGCCATCTGTGACCCCAACGAAGCTCTGCTGGCTCAGCGTCAGTCAGAATGGGGCCCGGTAAAAGCCTTTACCGATTATCGCCAGCTTGCTGCCGATCCGGATGTTGATGCCGTGATCATCGCAACGCCTAATTTTGTGCACCGCGAACAGGCGATTGAGTGTGCCCGAAACGGCAAACACATCATGTGTGAAAAACCGCTGGGACTAAATTTTCAGGAGTCTGCCGAGATGTATCGGGCAGCTCGCGATGCCGGCGTTCGCCACATGACGGCCTTCACCTACCGTTTTGCTCCCTCCATGCGGTATGTGCGACATCTCGTCACCAGCGGTCTGCTGGGAACTCCGCGACACTTCCGCAGTCAGCGATTCCTCGACCTGGCGGAAACCAGTTGGGGCTGGCGACAGATTAAGAAACTGGCCGGAGCCGGTGACCTGTTCGATATGACCATCCACCGGATTGACTTTGCCCAGGATTTGCTGGGCCCCATCCGCACAATCTGTGGCGCTGTCGCTCAGTACGCGCCGCGTGACCGCACTTCAGATGGACGCCCCTGCCCTCCATCTGAAGTGGATGACTGGTCCAGCCTGATCGGCTTCTTCGAAAGCGGCGCTGTGGGTGTGTGGGAAGGCAGCACGCTCATGAAAGGCCACAACAATGGCGGTGTGGGCTACGAGTGGGCGGAAGTCAACTGCAGCGAAGGTTCGGCCGCCTATCAGCTGACTGACCCCAATAACATCATCCTCGCTCGCAACGGACGTGATCTGGAAAAACTGCCGGTGCCCGAAGAGTTTCTTAAGGCTCCTGGCAGCCCCCGCGACCCGTCACAGGGCAAGCCCAGTACCGTATTCCGCTACGACCTTGTCTATGAATTGACATCCGCCATTATCGAAGGTCGCGATGCCATTCCAGGATTTCATGACGGAGCTTTGGCACAGGCTGTCGCAGATTCTGTGCTGGTTTCCTTCGATGAGCGTCGCTGGGTCGATATTCAGGCCGATCTCGGCTGAAAAACAGGCTCCGCCGCAAAACAAAAAAGGACGCGTGTCGACATCGTCGACACGCGTCCCGCTGTTCCGCTCCGTCAGCAACTGCAGCAATTCATCAGCGTTTCGCCGGGCTGAACCAAATGTTGCGATATCGCACCTGATTGCCATGATCCTGCAGGTACAGTGGCCCTGAGTCCGGGCCTTCCGGGACTGGTGCTGCAGTTGTGGCATGCGTCAGCCGGACCTGCTCGTGAATCACCACTCCGTTATGGCGAACAGTGATCAGACCGTCCGCTTTCTTCTTTCCGTCAGCTCCAAATTCTGCTGCCTTGAACTCCACGTCATAGGTCTGCCACGTCAGCGGTGGCAAGCACATGTTCAGCAGGGGCTTGCTGATCGAGTAAATCCCGCCACATTCGTTCTGCTCGCCCGTCAAACCAAACGAATCCAGCACCTGCACCTCGTAGCGTCCCTGTAGATAGACCCCGCTGTTCCCTCGCCCTTGTCCGCGAGCATTCGGCATCCACGGCAACATGAACTCGACATGTAATTCGCCGGAACCCAGCTTTTTGCGGCTGGTACAGCCCTGCATCAGCAATTTGTCATCGGACATTTTTCCGCCGTCGAACTCGTCTGCCGACGTGCCGTCAAACAGCGCTATCGCTCCCTCGGGTGGCTTTCGACCCAGCGTCGGTGACACCCGCTCAACTCGAGTCAGCTCGGCAACACGCACGTTCTCGTTGCTGTAGACTTTCACGCCGCCACCACGAACTTCACCTCGGCCCGTATCAGCCTTCAGCACTACCGCATCACCCTCGCGCTCACCCGCACCACGCAGCGGCGCTTCTCCGTTCCAGCCCGCCCCTGGCAGACCACCCACCCAGGCAACCCATGCAAACTTCCCCTGCCCTTCTGCAATCACCTGCAGTCCCAGCTGCACTTCTGCGTCATTCGACCGAAACTTGCCAGCATACTCACCCTGAAACCCATAGTCAGCACCAGCCTTGTCAGCCTGCAGTGCCGTAAACCCAGGCGCCTTTTCATCAGCAGCCACAGACACCGCAGAGACTCCGCAAAACAACAATGCTCCCGCCAGAACGATTCTTCTCATAGCATCGGTTTCCTTTGAAATAATCTCTGACCCGGCCGGCAGACTGGCTCACTTACCTTCAACAGCCAGCAGAAGCTCAGCTCCATGTCGGTACACTAACTGACGTCCCTCGGTGAGGATCGCCAAAAAACGATCGTCCAGTGCCTCCAGTGTGACTCGCCGCAGAATCTGATTCAAGCGAACCAGCAGTCTCCCGTCATCGGCGTAGTCGTACATCACCCGAGCTTCCAGAAATCGGCCGATAAACGGCGCCAGCATCTCCGTCTGTCGAGGCGCCAGACAATTGACCGCCATCTGAATCTGCAGCGGACACACGCTGCCCAAAACCGCATACCATCGATCAAGAATGCCGGGCTGCCGCTCTGCGATGTACCAGTCCAGCAGCAGCTCCACGACAATATGCCCCAGAAATCCAGGACGATGATCAAAACGATCAGGCATCAGCCGGCGAAATCCGGCCGCCAGGTCAGATTCCAGCATCCGAAAAACTGCACTGTTGTGAAACAGGTCGTCATCTGCAAGATGCTGCAACGCCCCCTCGGCGATTCCCCGCACTCCCACCTCCAGTTGCTCCAGTTGAGACCGAATGCGACGACTTCGCATGCGCACGCTGCGATCCGCCACACTCAGCCAGTCCGGTACAGCCGTACCAGCCGCCTTCAGCGGGGAATCCAAAAATCGATACCCATGTGCCAGATAATTCATGCAGACATTACAGACAATTCCCTGTCGGCATTGAAGCAGGCGGATGGAATTGCGGGCGCAAAATGCGAATTTCCACTGCCAAACTTCGCCTGATCCCGCGGATTGAGTATCATCAGCCTCGCAAAGTATCACCAAACCCGGCTTCCGACCGCAAATCGCCCGAAACACTGCCATGGCTGCCCAACCAAAGATCCGTACTGCTCTCTGCCAGATGACCTGCGTGCCCGAACCGGACATCAATCTGCAGCGATCCATCGACAGAATTCGCGATGCAGCAGCAGCCGGTGCACAGGTCGTCTGCCTGCAGGAAGTCTTCAACACTCAGTACCCCTGCCAGGCCGAAGAACACGATCGGTTCGCTCTCGCTGAACCAATACCAGGCCCCACAACCACAGCCCTGCAGAAAATCGCCAGAGAACTTCAGATCGTCATCATCGTGCCACTCTTCGAACGACGCACACACGGCGTGTACCATAATTCTGCCGTGGTCCTCGATGCCGACGGCAGCATCGCCGGACTGTACCGAAAAATGCATATCCCCGATGACCCGCTGTATCTCGAAAAATTCTACTTCACACCAGGCGATCTCGGGTTTCTCGCCTTCCCAACTCGCTATGCTCGAATCGGCGTCTGCATCTGCTGGGATCAATGGTATCCCGAAGCCGCACGACTGACCGCAATGCAGGGTGCCGAACTGCTCTTCTACCCCACAGCCATCGGCTGGATCCCGGGCGAACGAGACATCTACGGCGCCAGCCAGTACTCCGCATGGCAGACCATGATGCGCAGTCACGCCATCGCCAATGGACTGTTTGTGGGAGCTCCCAATCGTGTCGGTCCCGAAGGCCAAATTCAGTTCTGGGGAGGCAGCTTCATGGCTGACCCCTACGGAAATGTTCTCGCACAGGCCGACCACGAAGCTGAAGCTACTCTGCACGTCGAATGTGATCTCAGCCTCATCAACACCGCTCGCACGCACTGGCCATTCTTCCGCGATCGTCGAGTCGATGCATTCGCCGACCTGCAAAAACGCTGGTGCGAACGCTAACGAACGGACCGGTGCAGAAAAGCACGATAACAGCCCGGCCAAAGACAGACTCTGGACACTCATAACCGCTGTGGCAGTCTTCCTCTGGATACTGATTACCATCAGCACCTACATCCTGAATCGACTCTCCGGAGAACAAATATCTCGACAGGCTCCCCTGCAGATCTGTAAAGTCGTTGCAGCAACAGAGGACGGTATAAATCTCCAGATACCAAACGGTGGCAAAGTGCGAATCGCAGTCGCTCCGATCCTCAATGCCGTCGATTTCAGCACATTTCGAGGCTGGCAGGAAACTGAATACCACGGTCGACTTAGAATAAATCTCCAGCACCACGCCCGCAAAAAATGCCGTCATTCCTTGACACACATCGCGATCTGCAACTGGCAGTGCTGGTCAATCAGAAAGGTGTCGGTTCATCACTGTCCATACCGATATCACACCCGAATACCTGCATCTGACACTGATATTCTGCACAGCCTCCGATGCAAACGAAGTCTTCGCACGACTGACTCAATAGTCCGTGGCAGCACTGACGTGACTCAGCGCAAACGACTGGTCGGAGTTGACCTGAAGATTCTCACCCCCAGCAGCAAAACACAGTACAAACTAAATGTGCCCACGATCAGGCCCGCCATCGTGGGCCAGTGGCCAAAAATAATCCGCAGACCCTGCTGCTCCCAAATTGCTCGCCACGCAAACAAAATCACTACCGCTCCCGCAGCCAGACAAGGGCCAAAAGCCATAAACCCCCGACCTGTCACCACGTAGACTGAAAACCCCAGCACTATCCCCACTATTGGCGAGACAGCCAACACACACAAAACAGGCTGCCAGCCCATAAACGCACCAATCATCGCCATCAGCGTGACATCGCCAAATCCAATCGCTGGAAAACCGAGTATTCGATTCGCCGCAATTCGCCCCAGCCAAACCAGGCCAGCACCCACCACACAACCAGCCAGACTCCACGCTAATCCATGCAGATGCTGATGATCCTTCATCCACTGTGGCAGATAGGGGCCATAAACCTGAACCAACTCGTCACTCCAGTCAACCCAGATGTGAATCATCTGCAGGTCACCACTGACAAACGCCAGCAGTACCGCAGCACACACACCCGGAAGCACAATCCGGTCGGGAATGACGTAGTCAATCAGATCCGAAACCACGGCAGCCACCAGCAGAAACAAGAGCAGCAACTGAAATGGCAGCCTTCCCTGCCAGAACGGAGCTGCCGGTCGCACTTCCGTCACCGACTGACAGCCCTGCTCCAAACCCCACGCCAGACCAGCAAACAGGACACCCGTACACACAGCCCCGAGCCATAGCCCCGGAGTTGTCCGCACTGAACACTGCCGGCACCGTCCCCGCCACGGCTGCAGCAAAACCGCCACCGGCACACCGGCACCACAGGCCCGACATCGACGAATGCCTGCCGGACGAGCATCCTCGGCAAGGCAGGCTGCCCAAAATACGGCAATACCGCCAGCCAGCAGCCCAGCCAGTAAAATTGCAGTCAACCACATGAAACCTCAATCCCCCAGCCAGCAAAACGCCTTTTTTTTAGGCAAAAAGCATCCAAAATTGCTGTTTATCATCGCACTCAACAGCGAAACACAACATTTCTAACGCAAGAAAACAGACAATTAGCTTACAAATTCAGCAACAGCAACTTCGCACGCCAGTGTCGGCATGAGTTTTGCTCCACTGATTACGCAGGTTGTAGTTGGATTCCTCGCTGAAACTGTCTCCACAGCATGCCTCGATCTGAAAATCACGGCAACTCTGTACTACAGTAACTAGCAGGGCAGACAAACACACTACAACCATGGTGCCGGGACTGACACGTTTGCTGGCCTTCTTCCAAAAGGGCAGCTGAATTATTTCGGAGGTTCAAGCAGCAACAAGAATTGCTGCTGAACTGTAACCAATCGACAGGGGTTAGGGCAGAGACATGAAGAAACTTGAGGCTGTCATCCGTCACTACAAGCTGGAAGACGTCAAAACCAAACTGACCAGCATCGGCGTCCAGGGCATGACTGTTTCTGAAGTGCGAGGTTTCGGTCGCCAGCGCGGACACAAGGAAACCTACCGCGGTGCAGAATACACCGTCGATTTCATGCCGAAGGTAAAAATGGAGGTTGTCGTCAACGACAACGAAGTGGATGGCGCCATCGCAGCCATCTGTGAAGCAGCCCGCACCGGACAAATCGGCGACGGGAAAATTTTCATCTCAAGTCTTGAGGGAGTTGTGCGTATCCGAACCGGTGAGACTGGTACGGACGCCATCTGAGACCTCAGTCATCTTGCCAGTTTTGCACTTGTGCCCCTCGGGATTTCCGCAAAAGCCGCTCCCGAGGGGTCACGCTGCCTGCAACTTTCCCAGCCCTGCGTCTTGCTGTATGCTGCCACCTCAATCGGGCATCATTCTGAACAGGACCTGGCTTTCATGAAACGCATCGACCTGCTGAAACTAATGGCTGCTTTCCTGCTCCTCGTCGCAGGATCGCAGGATCGGTCTCTGGCACAGGATGCGGGCACCCAGATTCGAACAGCCATCCAGCAGGCGGCCCCTTCAGTTGTACGCATTCGCGTTATCGGTGGCGAACAGACAGTGGATGGAGACACTGTCAGTTCACTGGCCGCCACCGGCGTTGTTATCGCGCAGGATGGCAAGATCCTGTCCAGCAGCTTTGCTTTTCAGGGTCGGCCAACCGCTGTCAGCGTCGAAACCACCAGTGGCGAACGTCGCAGCGCAAAGCTGATCGCCACTGATCACGTTCGTCGACTGGTCCTGCTCCAGGCAGACGGCACCGACTGGCAGCCCGCCACTCCGGTTGCTCGAGACCAGCTTCAGGTTGGACAGCAGGCCATCGCTCTCGGTCGCTTCTATGACTCCCGACAGCCTGCGGTCTCCTCCGGAATCGTTAGTGCTCTGAATCGCATTCACGGACGTGCACTGCAAACCGACGCCAAGGTCTCGCCCGTCAATTACGGCGGCGCTCTCATCAACCTGTCCGGTGCAGTGATGGGGATTCTGGTACCACTGTCTCCACGCGGACGCAGCAACCCCGCGGCCGGTATTGAGTGGTATGATTCAGGGATCGGCTTTGCCATTCCCATGAGTGATGCACTGTCAGTCGCTGCTCGCCTGCAAACGGGTCAGGATCTGCTGCCGGGCGTTGCAGGCCTGCAACTCACAGCCCCCGGCCCATTCTCAGATCAGGTCTCCATTCGTCGTGTCCAGCCACAGTCGCCGGCACAGAAAGCCGGAATCCGACCCGGTGACAAATTGCTGCAGGCTGCAGATCGACCGATCACAAGGGTTAGCATCCTTGAAGAAGTGCTGGCAGCGAAGTATGCCGGTGAAACCGTCGAACTCACACTGCAGCGAAATGCTGAACAACTGAAAGTTTCACTCGAGCTTGTTGATCGGATTCCCGCCACCCCTTCTGGGTACGCCGGGCTGATTCTGCCTGCTCCGGACGCAGTTCAAAAGCCCGCGGCCGCCCAGCAGCCTGACCTGCCCGCTGCGCTGCAGCCAAAACCAGCCCCCGATACGCCAGTACTTGTGCAGACACTGCCCGGGACGCCCGCAGCCCTCGCCGGACTGCCCCCGACCGTTGAACTCACAGCAATCAACGAAAAAACGCTGAAGGGCCTGCGGTCCTTTCTCGACCCCGCACTGCAACTGCAAGCCGGCAGCGAAATCGCTCTGAAATTTCGAACCCCCGGCAGCAATGAAGAAAAATCGCTGCAGATCACAGCCAGTCCGCTGCCAGATACTCTGCCAGCACTAGATCCGGACACACTGCATCCCAACAGTAAAAAGGATGCCCCGACGGCAGCAAACACATCGTCTCGCGAAGAACTCCCCATCGAAGGCCAGGGCAACTGTGTCGTAATAATGCCGCCACAGGGAACCGGACTCCGCTTGGCTCCAGTCATTCTGCTGTCAGCGGACTCCGAATCAGAAGCCGCCATCATTGAACGCTGGAACCCGCTGCTGGCTGACTATCACCTGATGCTGATCATTCCACGAACAATCGGTCGCACACCCCTGACGGCTGATGATGCCCCTCTGGTGCTCTCCTGCCTGCAACTGGCCGCCTCAAAGTACTCCGCAGATACCGGTACCCCCATCATACTGGCAGCAAAACCTCAACTCGAACTCGCCTGGCAGTTCACATCAGGGAACTCACGAGTCACTGCTGATCTGGTACTGCAGTCAGGCTGGATCTCAGACTTCCTGCTGCAGGATGTCAGCGGGACGGGACGCTCTGTACTGCTCTTCGATCCCACAGAAAAAACTGAAAGTCGACTGCTGCTGGACCGCAGTCGCTCAGCACTCCAGAACGCTGGTTTCTGGGTCCCGAAATACGACAACGCCCGCCCCCTGGAACAACAAATCGCAGCCTGGACTGTATTGCTCAGGGCCTGGTAGACGGAACATCAACTTCAACCGAATTGCCCACCCTGAACACTGCTTCCATCCCATCCGAACTGCGCCATCTCTGCAGCAACTCTTCCTGGCCGGCAGCCATCGCCACTGACTCCGCGTCAGTCACCACAATCCAGTGGATCCCCCGACTTCGCAGCTTGACCATGTCTGATGCTGCCATAACCTCCTGCCCCAGCAGTCGCTGCAATTCAAAATGTGAGGCCGGGAAAAAGCCTGAGTATCCGTTGACGATTTTCAGCCCGGCACCAGTGGATTGAATCATCCAGCGAACAGTCTGCCTAAAGTCGTCAGGTGCATGCCCCTGAACATATGGCAGAATCAGTACCCCCTCATCCGCAGCAGCACTGCTCTGCAGAAAACTTGCCCAGTTTGGCACCGCACCAGGCCGCGGCACTTCCACCGTCTGCAGCATGGTCGGCCACATTTCAAATGCCAGCAGAATGCCCGACAGACTGGCGATTGGACGCTGCCAACGCCGTAAACCAGGCAGGCACTGCTGCCAAATACCCGGCAGACATTCCAGTCCCACACCGGACAGCAGTATTGCGGCTGCCTGAAAGAACAGCGCGAACCGAAACGCACTTCTGACCTGGGCAACCCCCGGCAGCCAGTCACGCAAAAAGCCCCAGATGTTCCAGCCACCCAACTGCAAATGCACCCCCAGCGAAAGCAGCCAGGCTGCTGCCGCCAGCACACTCAGCAATAACACCGGCCGCACAGGAATGTGAACTGTCCCGCAGCGACGAAATACCTCCATCACACCGATGGCAGCCAGCAGAACTCGAATCCAGCCAGGTCCCAGATTCCACGGCCTGTCACCTTTTTTCACGCTGGTCGAAAAAATTGATTGCTCCGGCCCCCGCAGATAGTCTGCAGGAATCGCGGAAAGCACAGCCACCGTCTCCGCTCGTCGCTCAAACCCTTTTTCCCGCAACACACGCTGCACCGGCCAAAGTACCATCGCAGCAACCGGCAATGCAACTACAGCAACGCCGCACATCAACCACATCCAGCGGCGAAATACGAGCCGCGGAATCAGCGTCCAGCCCGCTGCCAGCAGTAACAACCCCATGAACAGCGTGTGATGGATACAGGTTAAAGGCAGACAGACACCGGCTGCCGCCACTTCCAGAATCGCCACCTGACGGTGTTTTCCGGAACTCTTGTTGTCCTCAGCTACTGCTGCCAGCCGTAGCAGTGCCGCCAGCAGCCACAATGAGGGCCACAGGCAGGCCAGTTGCAGCACTTCCAGTTGAGTCTGCAGCAGAGGATGCAGAGTCATGGCACAGCCGGCCGCTGCAGAAGACAAAAATCGACAGCCACACCGATTCAGCAACAGCGAAGCAGTCACGCCATTCAGAAACAGATTTCCAGCCAGCCAGCAGTTGTAAGGCAACGCCAACGAATTGGAAAGTCTTACCAGTGGCTGCAACACCGCCGTCAGCAGCATGGGCTCACTAAATGCGAAACACTGCTTTTCCGGAAAAAAAATGGGCGCATCCCACCAGCCCTGAAATCCTCGCTCAACACCGATCGTGTTCCACAGGATCGTCCACGCATTGAACAGCGGAATGGTGGCTGAGCCGCTTCTGGTGACCGGGATCTGATCCAGTGGAGCAGACACAACGGCCAGCAGCGGCAGTACTGACAATACAGCCAGTACAAACAACAGCACAACATATCGAACATATCTCAAAAACATAATAGCGGCTGCAACTCATTCATCATCATCGTCGTCCTCTTCACTTTCGGGAGGCTCTGGCAACAACAACATACCAAAGAAACCCTCAACTGTTTCTGCCGCCTGACACAACCGGCCGAATACCAAAGTATGCAATTGCATGAATCGATCAGCCAGTCTGTCTGAAGCTTCATACATCTCACCCGGATCATTCTCATCCGGCTGCGACTCAACCAGAAAATCAGCCACGGAAACCTGCTTGCGAGCATGGTCGAATGGATACGGGATGTCTGCAAAAGCTTCCTGAATTCCCTGCAGTTGCCGAAACATGCTGCCAATGAATCGCTTGATCTGCTCAACCAGCTTTTCGTTCTTCTCGGATGACTCCAGTTCATGAAACATTCGCCCCAGCGCCAGCCTCGTATCCCTCAAAATCAGTAACTGCTCGATCCAGTCATTAATCTGACGAAACAGGGTCAGCAGGTTCACGATTTCTCCGGCTGAAAAGCGAGCCTCCGTCAGGACACCTGACAGTTCCGCTGACTGCGCCAGCCTCAGCGCAGAATACAATCGGGCCGCGGCAGCCTGCTCAAACGGAAGTAACCTTGGCAGCAGCTTTGCCTGCTCGCACTCAGCCGCCACCTTCACCCCGGATACCTCTTCCGCCGTTGTCATCGGGACGGAAAACTCATCCTTCGGAATCCGAATCTCGGTCCGCAGCAGCAACTCAGCCATCCGGACTTCGATCAGCCGCGTATCACATTCATCAAACTGCTTCCAAGCCTCTCGAAAAGACTCCACCTGCGCCAGCATGGCTTCACGCGATTTTCGCAACCGATCCACCACCACAGCAGCGTTGGTGATCGGTTTCTGAGCCTCCTCCGGGCCACGAAATGGTCGATACAAGGCCAGCTGTCCCTGGAAAAATCGATGCAGTGATTTCCAAGTGTCCTGCTTTTCCTGCAGATGTCGAACCATTTTCTCCACAGGATGAATCTGCGATTTTTTCAGCTCAGTTCCCAGCATCTCCCGATAAAAGTCCCACGTCACAGCCTTCGACTGCTCGTCAAACCTGCGAAACAAATGAGCCGCCGGCAGTTCAAGCTGAAAAATCCCCTCAGTTTTCTCAGCAGCAGCACTGGCGATCCGCTCTCGGTCACAAGGGTGCGTGTCAAACACCGATGTCCTCGACTCAATAATTTCCTCATCAATTGCTCGCTGACCACGCTCAACCATCTGCTTCGAGTTCAGCAGAATTAATGCCGGAAAGTTGTCGACCAGACGCTCCTCCTGATACAGCAGGCTGAGATCCGACATGGCACCATTCCACGAAATTCCCAGTACATGCAGCTGCCTCGCTGTACGAGCAAAAGTGCGCGACCCCGCAAAGCGAGCCTCATAACGATCAGCATCAAACTCCATCTGCCGCATCAAAAATCCACTGATCATATTCCCCACAACCATGAACACCCACAACAGACGCCGCACCAGCCAGACTGTGAAACGCGCGACCAGCAGTACCCAGCCAATTCGAAAATCCAGTCGCCGGGACCAGTCCTCCAGCCACTCATCCCACGAATCACGTTCATAGACCAGCCGCGCAAACCAGTAATTCATCGTGCGAATCAGCCACGAAAATCGCATCCCGGCTCCCTGCGAGAAATGCCCGAACTCGTGCGCCAATACTCCGCCAAACTGTCGCATCGTCAGACCAGCAACCAGCGGCATGCCAATCGTCAGTACGAGGTCATTACCGAAAAAACTGAGCAGACCACGGCTGAATCCCGCACTAGCGTTAATCTGACAATCAATATCTATTCGCGAAGGAAGTGGCGAGTTCACCGCGCGACAAATACGCCCCACAAAATCAAACAGAATCGGTTCATCTGACCGCTTCAATGTCCTTCTGCCCGTATGCTTAGGCTGCCGGGAAAAAAAGGGCTTGAGCATAAACAACAGCAGCATACCACCCGAAATCAGCGGCGACGCATACAACATGAATCCAAACGCTACAGCCCTCTCAGAATTACGGCCGGTCGTTTCACTGCTGAACACACTAATCACCGAAACATTCTCCACCGCGTGCCGGTAAACCAGCACACCAGTCAGAGCAATGATCAGCATGTAGACCAATGGCAGCAAAACCATCAGTACAGCCACCAGCAAAATCCCCAGACGGTACAGCCCAGGAATACGCACAGACTGGATCGATGTCGCCAGAAACGACTTCTGAATCCTGCTTCGCAAACCCTCCACGTCCTCAGGCGGCGGCCCAGGCAACAAACTGCCCAAAGACTTCTGCCGGGACACCGATTCGGCAGCCACACGCACAGCTGACACAGAAACTGCCGGCTCAGCTGGCAGTTCAGCCGCATCAGACACCACTGCGGACTGCTGCGGCACAACAAATGGCTGCTGACAGCGCGGACACCGAACTTTCCGCCCCCCCAGCTCTTCCTTCAAATTCAGTCCTGCCCCGCAGCCAGGACACGCAAGCTTTAATGCCACACGACCCCTTCCCCGATAATCAACAGCGTCAAAAAACGCTCAGCCCCTAAATCTCGCAAATCAACGGAGACTTTGCCATACTGCCAGCCGAAATCTGACTCGGATTCACCCGAACTTCACCGTCATGACCAGTCCCCCGCTCAGCCGATTCGCACCCAGCCCGACAGGTCGTCTGCACTGCGGACACGCCTGCTCAGCATTGCACGCCCAAAAACTGGCGGCCGAAACCGGCGGGCAACTCATCCTCCGAATCGAAGACATCGATTTCACCCGCTGTCGCGAAGAATTCACAAACGCAATCTTCGAAGATCTCGCATGGCTGGGATTCCACTGGCCAACGCCCGTACGCTGCCAGTCACAACACCTGCAGGACTATCAACTGACCGCCAGCAATCTGCTGCAACGCGGACTCCTTTACCCCTGCTTCTGCACACGACAGGAAATTCAGCGGGAAATCGCGGCGGCCGGTGGAGCCCCGCACGGTTCCGAAAGCCCGCTCTACCCCGGTACATGCCGCCGCCTGTCCGCAGACGAAAGACAGTTCAGAATCCAGCGAGGCGATCAGTTCGCCCTGCGACTGAACCTCAATGCCGCGCTCGCCACTGTCAGCCAGCCACTCGAATGGATCGACCTGATCCGTGGACCGCAACTGGCCACTCCCGAACTCCTCGGTGATGTCGTTCTCGTACGCCGCGACATCGGCTGCAGTTATCACCTGTGCGTCGTCCATGACGATGCAATCGAGGGCGTCACACACATTTCTCGAGGATATGATCTGTTCGAATCCACTCACCTGCACCGACTGCTCCAGGAACTGTTGCAACTGCCAGTCCCACTCTATCGACACCACCCACTCCTGCTGGATACCACTGGCCGCAGACTGGCAAAACGCGACAAAGCTGAAACCATCCAGTCCCTGCGAGAACAGGGGCTGACGCCGGCCGATGTCATTAAACGGGCGGGATTCTGAACTCATCCTCCCGCGGTATCGGACTGCCATGCGGATCCACCGCACCGTCTGCTGTGCCCGCATCCAGTCGGTTACGCAAACCCTCACTGGTGTAGTGCTCCAATGTCTCCGCCTGACGATGAATCCGCTCCGGCCCCACACCCTCCGTTGCCAGATACGACTCCCATAAACGATGCGACCGAACCAGCAGCGCAGCCGCACGACGACCGGATTCCGTCAGTCGCCAGATCTGACCCTCAAGCACAAGATTGCCGCGCCGCTGCTGAATCCAGCCAGCCAACAGCAACAATCGCTGACTGCATAACAGCTTTTTTGACAGCCAGTCAACACTCGCACCACTAACACCGGCAGCACCACGCTCCTCACGACGATACAACAACGCCAGCAGATCCTCACATAAAATTCGCAGAGATAATCCCAGCCGCCGCGCCCAGCCCGTCACCACTCCCGCAGACGGCGAAAACAAAGCAGCCGCAAGAAAACACAGACCCACACAAAGTGTCATCATTCCAGCCGTCGATATGCTGCGATAGCCCAGCCAGCGAGGCAGCACAGTCGCACTAAAATTCCCCGCTGCTGCCGAAAACGCCGCAATGCCAGCACTCAGCCAGATCATGCGACTAAGTCGAGTCGTCAGCAGCAGGGCGGCCGAAGGAGGCACAATAAACATCGCCACCACCAGAATATTGCCCGCCGCCTCAAAACTGGCCACAGCCGTAATCGCTACCACAATCATCAACAGATAATGCACCAGCCGCGCACTGTACCCCCCCGTCGTCGCCAGACCCGGATCAAACGAACTGATCAGCAGCTCCTTAAAAAACAACACCACAAACAGCAGATTCAGCAGCAGTACACCAGCCAGTGTCAGTGTGACGCGAGGCACCTCGAACCCGCCCGCCCGCCACGTATGCAGCGGACTGTCCTCCAGCGCCCCATACAACACACAACCCGGATCCAGATCCACCGCATCCGCCGCCTGCACAATCAACACCAGTCCGGCTGCAAACAAAGTCGTAAAGACCACACCCGTTGATGCACCCTCATCCACTGAGCCAATATCACGAATCAGCTCCATGAGCACCGCTGTCAACAAACCTGCCACAATGGCCCCGACAAACAAAGACACACCAGTGCGACTGTGAGTCAGCAAAAACGCGGCAGCGATTCCCGGCAGCACCGCATGACTAACCGCATCACCCAGCAAACTGGTACGACGCAACACCAAAAAGTTACCTGGCAGCGACGCCGCTACTGCACACAGAATTCCCGTCAGCAAAATCACACCATCATACTGCCACGTCCAGTCCAGCAATTCCGTCATGACTGCTGCCCCTCCTGCAGTGAAACCCCTGCAGCTTGCGTCGAAACACCGGTAATCTGATGCGGACTTGCCGGAAGACCTCCACTCCGCTGCCGCTGCAGCAGCAGTTGCTCCAGACGAGCAATCAGTTCAGGCTCCAGCACATGCTCAATCGCATCAGCCTCACGGTCCACTCGCGAAGCCGCCACGTCAGCATGAGTAATCAGGTACAGCTCCCACAGACGATGATGATGCACCAGCCGCTCAGCCTCCATCACTCCACGACGAGTCAGTTCAACCGCGCCTTCAGAATTCAGCCAAACCAGCCCCTCCGCCGATGCATGACGAATCTGCGATCGCAGCCTGCCGACACTCCATGAACGCAGACTCAAAAGCTCATCAAAACTCGCAGCCCGGCGGTCAATTTCAGCCGCAGATCGCTCCGCCAGAGGCTCCCGCAATTCCCAAATTCCCCGCAGCAGATGCTCGCGATCAATTGCAGCGGCCAGCTCCCGCCGGCGCAGAGAACGCACCAGGACTCCCCGCTCTCCGCCAAACAATAAACTCAAAAAAAACAACAAACCACAAGTCAGAACAATCACTGCTCCCGATGGCAGATCAGCAAATACCGCACTCAGTAACGCTCCCACAAAACCCGATACACCGCCAATCAGGCCCGAAATCAACAACATCACCAACAAACGATTTGTCCAAAACCTCGCCGCCGCCGCCGGAATCACCAGCATCGCTATCATCAGAATCAAACCAACCGCCTGCAAACCAATCATCGTGATCAGTACCACCAAAAACATCAGTAGCAAATCAAGCAACGGAATCGAATAACCCTGAGCAGACGCGTAGCCCTCGTCAAAACACAACAGCGTCAATGATCGAAAATTTCCGGCTATCAGCAGTGCCGTCAACGCCGCCGTCGCCGCTATCAGCCAGGCATCGTCAGCCGTCATCGAAGCCGTCTGGCCGAAAATATATCGATCAAGACCGGCCGCACGCCCCGTCGGTGACTGTTGCACCACTGTCAGCAACGCAACACCCGCACCAAAAAATACACTCAACACGATTCCCAGCGCCGCATCCTCCTTCAGACGCGGCAGACTGCGAATAAACAATATTGCCACCGCACCCGCAATCCCGCTGGCTGCCGCTCCAGCCAGCAGAACCAGCCGGCTGCCACCGTCCAGCCCAGCCAGCGGTGCCAATAAAAACGCCAGCCCAACCCCCGGCAGCGTCGCATGACTTAATGCATCACCCACCAATGCACGCCGACGCAACAGTGTAAAACAACCCACCATCCCGGCTGCCACACCCAGCAGCAACGCACCCAGAACGACAACACGAGTATTGTAATGCTGGAACAACAGCAGGCTGCTCAGACGAACCCAAACACTGTCCGCTACACCCAGCAGCCACGAACCGTCCTCAGCCCGCAACTGACCCGCAAAATTCAAACACTGAAAAATGCCGCTCACAATCGCCGCTCCTGACGACGAAGTGCCTCCGTCGCCTCCTCCAGCAATGTTAGACGACCACCATAGGTGCGCTCCAGATTCTCCCGAGTAAAAACCTGCTGCGTCGGACCCTCCGCAACCACTCGCATATTCAGCAACACCACCGAATCAAAATAATCCGGAACCGTGTGCAGATCATGGTGAATCACAACTGCCGTCCGACCAGCCGCTCGCATCGATCGCAGAATTTCCACAATCGCCTGCTCAGTCGCCGCATCCACCGCAGAAAACGGCTCGTCCATCAAATACAAATCTGCCTCCTGAACCAATGCCCGAGCCAGAAATGTTCGCTGCTGCTGCCCGCCCGAAAGCTGACTGATCTGACGATCCGCCAGTTCCCCAATGCCAACCTGCTCCAGTGCACGGCGAGCTGCCTCGCGATGACGACGATGCACACGACCAAACCAGCCAATCCTCCCATACAGACCCATCGTCACCACATCCAATACACTCACCGGGAAATCCCAGTCCACAGACTCCCGCTGCGGCACATAACCGACTCGATGACGTGACTCACGCCACGAACGCCCAAAAATCTCCACACGCCCCGATGCCTTCGGAACCAGATCCATCACCGCCTTCAACAAAGTACTTTTGCCCGCGCCGTTCGGACCTACAATCCCCACCAAACGCCCCGGCGATACATCAAACTCAACATCCCAGATCACCGGCCGACGATGCCAGGCAACCGTCAGATCCTGAACTCGTAATGGCACAGACTGATCACTCACGAGAACCCTCCTGAGCACCCTGCGTCTGAACACCCAGCCAGCCCGTAAACCCACCAGCCGGTACCTGACCACCCAAAGCCCGAGTGACCGTGACCAGATTGTGCTCCAGCATCCCGCTGTACGTGCCCGCTGCCGTGCCCGACTCACCCATCGCATCCGAATACAATTCTCCACCCAGCACCACCTGCCGCCCCCGCGCCGCTGCACCCTCAATCAGCGCCTGCATGTTTTTCTGCGAAACACTCGTCTCAGAAAATACTGCCCCTACTCCTCGACTCACCAGCAGATCTACCAGCTCGTTCACACGCAGCAGACCCGCCTCTGACTCAGTCGATATCCCCTGCACTCCCAGCACCTCCACCCCATAAGCACGTCCAAAATAACGAAATGCATCATGCGATGTCACCAGCACTCGCCGCTCCGCCGGCACAGACCCAAGACACTCCACGCCAAACCTGTGCAGCGCTGATAACTCAGCCAACAGCTCCGCGCCCCGACCAGAAAACTCCTCCGCATAATCAGGCCGAGCCTCAGAGATCGCTGACACAATCGCCGGAACACTGCGCGACCACAATGACACATCCATCCAAACATGCGGGTCCGGATGCCCGCCCGATCCCGACTCCTCCACCAGCAACAGCTCACGAGGTATCGATGCGCCCAAAACCAGCACCCGCTGACGCTCAGACAGACGATCGATCGTCTCCTCCATCCGACCCTCCAGCAACAAACCAACACTCACAATCAAATCACTCGACATCAGCTCACGAATGTCGTCTCGAGTCGCCTTGTATAAATGCGGATCAACTCCGCTGCCCATCAGCTGCCGAACTTCAATCCGCTCACCACCCACCCGCCGCACCAGATCCGCTGCCATCCCCACTGTCGCCACCACTCGCAGCAGTGAACCACCACCACCGTCGCCACCGCCACCACCAGACAGCCCCGTCGATGACCTCGAACCACAGCCCGCCAGCACACAACCAGCCAGCAGCAGGACTGGCAGAACCACCAACCCATTCCGCCGACACACTCCCATCTGACTGCCCCCACTGCAAAAACACCGTCAAACAGAACACCCCGACAGTAAATTGTAGCCTGTGCTACAAACCCTGCCAAGGCCCCCCCCCGCCCCATACCGCTCCCCGAAACAAAAAATCCCGAGGAATTCCACTGCTGGAACGCCCCGGGATCGCCATCTGCCGGATCGCAAACCGCAACATCGTCAAAACTTACGAAAGACGACGCTCGCGAATCCAGTCCGTGTGGAACTTCTCACCACGAGCCTTGTCGACACGCTCGTAAGTATGAGCACCAAAGTAGTCACGCTGAGCCTGCAGCAGGTTGGCCGGCAAACGACCACGACGATACCCGTCATAGTACGTCAGTGCAGCTGAAAAGCCCGGTACCGGCAACCCCAGCTGAATCGCCGTCGAAACCACCCGTCGCCATGCCGGCTGAGCCTGCTCGATCGCCGATCGGAAAAAGTCATCGAGCAGCAGGTTTTCCAAAGTCGGATTCTTGTCGAACGCCTGCTTGATGTCCTCAAGGAACCGCGACCGAATAATACAGCCACCACGCCACAACAGCGCGATCGGGCCGTTCTGCAGCTGCCAGCCAAATTCCTTTGCTGCCGCATCCAGCTGGACATACCCCTGAGCATAGCTGCAGAGCTTCGAGGCATACAATGCCTGACGCACGTCGCTGACAAACTGACTGCGATCACCGGTAAACTTCGCATCCGGCCCCCTGAGCACAGCTTCCGCTCGCACTCGAGCATCCTTCTGGGCTGAAAGACAACGAGCAAACACGGCTTCCGTAATCAGCGTGGTCGGAACACCAAGATCCAGAGCATGCTGGCTCATCCACTTGCCCGTGCCCTTCTGACCGGCGGTATCCAGAATCAGATCTACGAGGTCAGCCCCGGTCTCCCTGTCTTTCACGGTGAAGATATCTCGAGTAATCTCGATCAGGTAGCTTTCCAGCTCACCCTCATTCCATTCACGGAACACCTCATACAATTCAGCATTCGTCAGCCCCACACCATACTTCAAGATGTAGTAGGCCTCGCAGATCAGCTGCATATCGCCATACTCAATCCCGTTGTGCACCATCTTCACGTAGTGCCCGGCTCCGGCTTCACCCACCCAGTCGCAGCAAGGAATATCATTGTTCGGCCCGACCTTGGCACTGATCTTCTGAAACACGTCCTTAACAAACGGCCAGGCTTCGGGATGCCCCCCCGGCATGATGCTGGGCCCCTTCAGCGCGCCCTCTTCACCACCCGAAACACCCGTGCCAATAAAACGGAATCCCTCGGCCGCCAACTGCTTGTGACGACGGTTCGTATCCACATAGTCCGCATTGCCACCGTCAATGATGATGTCACCCTTGGCCAGCAACGGCTTGAGTTGATCAATGACGGCGTCCACCGGACTGCCGGCCTTCACCATAATCATTACTCGACGCGGAGATGCCAGACTGCTGACGAAGTCCTGCAGTGTGTCGTAGCCCTGAATACGGTCGGCCGCACCCGCTTCAACAACACCCGCCGGACGACTGCCCAGCCCCTGCAGAAACTCATGAGTCGTCTCGGTGGTGCGGTTGTAAACACCGACCGAAAAACCCTTGTTGGCCATATTCATGACCAGATTCTGACCCATTACGGCCAGACCAATCAGTCCAATATCATGCTTTGACATCGAGTCTTACAGCCTCTGGCAAAAAACCTGCGTGACCGATCCGGTGAGAACGTCGCTACGCAGAAAACAGAAATTCCAATGGATTTGCACGACCATCCGCTGGTGCGGACAGATTATCGCTGCACCCGAGCTGACCCGCCCGAAGCCACCGCTTCCACTTCTTTGATCGTCGCCATCGTGGTGTCGCCCGGATAGGTCGTCAGCAACGCCCCGTGAGCCCAGCCCAGATTCAGAGCAGTCTGTGGGTCCCTGCCCGACAACATCCCGTAAATCAACCCGGAAGCAAAACCATCACCGCCCCCAATTCGGTCGATCACGTCCAGCTCCATCGTCTTCGCCTGGTACGTCCGACCCTCCAGCCACAGCACCGCACTCCACGAATGCCGATTGGTGGAATGCACCTCACGCAAAGTTGTCGCCACAGCTTTCACATTTGGCAGCTTGCTGGCCACCTCTTCCATCATGCCGAGGAAAGCTGCCGGATCGAGCTTGCTGTGAGACTCAACGTCCTGACCCGTCAGACCCAGACCCTTCTGCAGGTCCTCTTCGTTGCCTACCAGCACATCCACATGCTCGACGATACGATTGAGCGTCTCCTGAGCCTTGTCCAGTCCACCGCTGACCTGCCACAGCTTGGCTCGGTAGTTCAGGTCGAACGAGGTTACAGCACCGGCTGCCTTCGCTGCCTTCATGCCCTCAATGATCAGCTCAGGAGTCGTTGCAGAGAGCGCCGCAAAAATGCCACCGCTGTGAAACCAGCGAACACCGCCAGCAAAGATCTCAGACCAGTTGAAGTCGCCAGGCTTCAACAAACCAGCCGCCTCGTTGCTGCGATTGTAAAACACGATCGGCGCACGCACGCCATGACCCTGGTCGCTGTACACAGTCGCCATGTTTGGTCCACGCACGCCGTCGTGCGCAAACCGCTTGTAGAACGGCTGCACACCCATAGCCCGCACACGCTCACCAATCAATTCGCCGATCGGATAGTCGACCATCGCCGTCGCTATCCCCGTCTTTAGCCGAAAACAATCCGCCAGATTGGCTGCACAGTTGAATTCACCGCCACTGACATGGATCGAACACTGGCTGGCCTTGCGAAATGGAATCACTCCCGGGTCCAGCCGATGAATCAATGCACCGAGGGAAAGAAAATCCAGAGCTCCGGAAACGGGAATCGTCAGCATGAATTTGATGTCCTGATAGCCTGATTATAAACAGCGCAGAAAACAGCAACAGCACCCTGTGCTCGACCGCGCTGCCCACGTATCCTAAACATGCATTCCGCGGAATTCAAAACATCCGGCAAGCTGGGCAAATCTGGCCAAAAGTCGAGAAAAAACGCGGGTTGACACACCCACAACACACCCCCGACCAAACTCAGCCCCGACCCGCCGGCCCCGCACCACCGCTGGTTACCCGCCGCAAATGCACCCCGACAGCCGCCATGATCCGCGATGCCTGCACTCGAGCATCCATGACCAGACTGAAACCAGCCGGAATCAGAATCAGCGTAAATACCGTAGAAACGACCATACCACCCAGCACCACCGCACCCAGCCCCTGGTACAGTTCACTGCCCGCTCCCACACTCCAAACCCACGCGCCGTCAGCGTAACTCGGCAACGGAACAACCAGCGGCAACATCCCCAAAACCGTCGATAAAGTACTCATCACGATCGGACGCATACGAGTCCGCACGGTTTCACACACCGCATCCACCGGAGGCATCCCCTCCTCACGCATATAATTCAGCGCCTGATGAACAATCAAAATCGCATTGTTCGCCACCGTACCAATCAAAATCACAAACCCCAACATCGTCAGCATGTCCAAAGGCTGCATCTGGAAAATATTCATCACCCGCAAGCCACCCAGACCGCCCACGAGGGCCAGTGCCACACTGATCATCACCACCAGCGGATAAACAAACGACTCAAATAATGCCGCCATCAACAGATAGCTCAGCAGCAGTGCCAGCAGCAGATTCCACTTCAGGTCATACCAGGTGTCCGCCAGCTTGTCGGCTGTACCCGCCAGACGCATCTGATACAGACCACTCTGAAAACGCGGACTCTCCATCAGCACCTTCTGCACACTCTCGTTCATCTTCACCATTGCAGCCTCCAGCGGAATCCCGGGTGCAGGAGTCAGCTGAATGGTGATCGAACGCTGCCGCTCAGAATGATTAACCTGCTCAGGACCACGACTCAGCAACACATCTGCGACCGCAGACAAACGCACTGTCTGGCCGGTCGGAGTCCTGATTGGCAGATTGTCCAGATCATGCGAATGCGCCGCGAAATCCGCAGCACCGCAAATCACCAGATCTATATTTCGACCCTCATGCCGATACTCACCCGCAAATGCACCGTCCACCAGCGCATTCACCGCATAACCCAGTGATGCCGTTGTCACTCCCAGCTCAGCACATGCCTCCGGACGCGGCACCACATGCAGCTCCGGACTGGACAAATCCAGACCCGGAATCGGACGCAGCTGATTGCCCTCCGTCATCGGAAATGCTGCCATACTCAAACCAAATGCCTTCTGCGCCTCCTGCACCAGTTCCTCCAGATCCGGACCTGTGATCTCCAGATCAATCGAACGACCGCCCGTCAGACCACTGTCAAATAAACTGGACTGGCTGACAATCGGAATGACACCAGGCTGAGACCCCGCGGCTTTCGCCAGAACAGGAATCAACTCGCCCGCTCGCAGCTCATCCACCGCCTTCGCACCCAAAAACAACATGCGACCGCGAGCCACAAAGAAGAAGTCGTTGATCCGAGGACTGCCAGGTGCAGCCTCACCCGTCCAGTAAGGCGCTAACTGACGCTCAATGTTGTTCCCCAGCGAAATCATCTGGTCGATATTGTAACCCGGCGGAGGCAACAAAATCGCTATCACCAGATTCCGATTGCCATTCGGCAAATACTCTGTCGCAGGCCACAACAGCAGACTGGCCCACACACTGCCTGCACTAAACAACACCACCACCAGCAAACGCCACAGCCAGCTGCCGCGAGCTGACATCAGACTCTTCATCCCGCCCGCCAAACGCTCGTTCAGCCAGTGACTCACTCGCACCAAACCAAACAATCCCGTCGGACCAAAACTCATATCATAATCCAGTGACTCCAGCTTCAGCCCCCCCAGTAGCCAGACCGAAGCCGCCGGAATCACCGTAATGCTTACTATCAACGAAATCCCAACCGAACAGGCAATCGCCAGCGAAATGTCCTTGAACAGCTGCCCCGCCTGACCCTGCACAAAAATCACCGGCACAAACACCACGATCATCGTCAGAGTCGCCGCAAGCACCGCCCCCCAGACTTCCTGAGTCCCCTGGATGGCAGACTCACGAGGAGATTTGCCCATCTGATAGTGCCGAAAAATATTCTCCAGCACAGTGATCGCATTATCCGCCACCATGCCTACCGCAAAAGCCATCCCCGCCAGACTGATTACATTAATACTGCGACCAAACAACTTCATAAAAATAAACGTTGCGATCACACTGATCGGAATCGACAGTCCAATAATCAGCACCGTCCGCAGACTCTTCAAAAACAACAGCAGAATCACCACCGCCAGAACACCGCCAGAATACACGTTGCTTTCCACCAGCGCCGTCGCAGAATCCAAATAAATCGTCTCGTCATAGACCTGCTCCATGTACAGGCCCTTCGTCGCCAAAATCCCCTGATTCAGCTCCTCACAGGCAATCCTCAGATTGCGACCGTACACCCGAGTACACTCGGCCAGCTCCAGCGGAGAAATCTCTCCGTCCCGATTCAGATCCAAAGCACTCCGCGGCGGACCCATGATCTCCTTCACGTTCGAATTCGGAGCCTGCTGCGCATTCACCGCCAGCGCATTCAAACCCATCTGACGAACCACACCGTCCGGCTTCTTATACGCCACTCCAACCTCAGCCACATCTCGCACTCGCACAGGAGCATTATCGCGAGTCGTGATGATGGTCTCACCCACCTGCTCAGGACTGGTGAACTGCCCCAGCGTTCGCACCACATTCCGCTGCTTGCCCTCCGGAATGTCACCGGCCGATACGTTCTGGTTCTGCGCTGCCAGCGCCGCCCGCAGGTCTTCAATCGTGATCCCCAACGCCGCCAGACGCGGAGGATGCACCTCCACACGAAACTCCTGCTCCTGACCACCAAACACATTCGCATTGGCAATCCCGGCAATCCGCTCAAACTCCGCCTCAATATACTCCTCAGCAAACTTCCGCATCAACGCCGGATTGTTGCGCCCCTCCGTAAACACTCGCAAAACCGGATACTGCTCAGATAACAAATTCACCTTCGGCAGACTAATCGGACCGGGCTCCGCCATCAATGCCTCCAGCGGCTGCCGCAGCGTCGGATCCTGAGCAATCAGGTTCCGCAAATCCTCGCGACTGGGCGGAATCGGCTTCAAAATAAACCATGCAATCGCCTTCGTACCGGAATTCGCAGTCGATATCACCGGCTCTCCCGCATCCGGCGGGTAATTCGGCACCTGATTCAGCTTCTCCGCGACTCGCGCTCGAACATCCCTGAGATCCGTTCCCACACTGAACTTCAGCGTGATCGAACCCATCGAATCCGAACTCTCGCTGCGAAACTCCTCCAGACCCTCCACACTCTTCAACTGCTCTTCCTGCTCGTCCACAATCTCCTTCTCAACTTCCTGAGCACTGGCTCCAGGCCAAAAAGTTGTAATCGTAATTTCAGGATCAGTGACGTCCGGAGTCAGTTGCACAGGCGTCGCCACGTAGGCAATCCCGCCAAACAGCAGTGCCAGAATCACACCCACCGTCAGTTTAACCGGATTCTCAATCGAAAATCGAATCAGATCCATGCACACCCAACCCGTCTGCTGCACCAAAATCCACACCGTAAATCACACGCGGCTCCACACCCACCCGCTAACCATCACTTCCCGCCAGCCTCCGCAGCATTCGCAACACCAGCAGGCGGCATCACTGTCACCGTCTGAAATGCACGCAATCGCTCCGCACCCTCAATTACCACCTGCTGCCCGGCCGCCAGGGACTCACCCTGCACCTGAATCCACAAATCCGAGCCCAGCCCGAGCGATACCATCACCTGCCGCACACTCAACGGCTTGCCCTCCTCCGCCGGATTCACCACAAACACAAAAGCACCCCGCGATGTCCGCACCACAGAATCCTTTGGCACCAGCAGCGATTTTACCGGAACACCCCGAAACGCCGCTTCTGCCATCATTCCCTCACGCAGGGCCGGAGTCGGCGGGCTGGTGCTCTGGTCAATCTCATTGCGAATCCGAATGATCACCGGAAAACTGCGCGACCCCTGCTCCCAGCTACTGCGAGGCACCACGGCCGCCACGCGACCCGTCCACTCACGCACACCAGACCCCGCACCCGCACCCTCAGCCGCAGACACACCACTGCCACTCACACGCAGACGCACTTCCCGACCAGCCGCTACCTGATCGATATACTGCTGGTCTATCTGCACCTCCACCTCAACCTCGTCCAGCCGCGCCAAAGTCAGCACCGGAGCACCCTTAGAAAGCCACTGCCCCACATACGTGTGCTCCTCCACAACAAAACCGTCAAACGGCGCCTTCGTCAGCCGCTTCTCACGCTCCGCTCGCAAAAATTCCACATGCTTCTGCTGCGACTCAAGCATCGACTGAGCCTGCAGTTTTTGCTCGGCACGCGCCCCGGATGCAGTTCGCTGATACGCTGCACGAGCCGCTACGAGGTTCTGCTGAGCTGACTCGAACGCGTCCTCACCGTCACGCAGCTCAGACTGAGTCGCCGCACCACGACGACTCAAGGCCCGCAACTCCTCCAGCCGACGCTCAGCGTTCGATAACGTCACCTGCAATGCCTGAACCCGCGCCTGAGCCTCCTCGACGTCCTCCTTTCGAGGCGTCTGGAGCTCCGCCAGTTCCGCAGCACGCGCGGCCGTCAACGCCTCCTGCTCCTGCAGCTCCAATTCCGTCGATTCCATCCGCAGCTTCGACAACAATGTCCCAGCCGCAACAAACTCACCCACCTCAACAGGAAACTCAGCCACCACGCCGTCTGCACCCGATGCCACAATGCTGTAATGCCGAGGCCGCACGTTGCCAGTCGCACGAAACTCAGGAGCCACAGGCTCCTCACGAATCACTTCCACACGCACCAGTGCCGGCGGTGCGGCGGGAGCCGCAGCAGCAGCACCCGCAGACTGATCATCAGACGATGCGTCACGACCACAGCCCGACACACACAAACCAAATATCAACACCACCGGTATCACCCGGATCATCGCATCTGATTTCATTGCTTTATTCTTCAGAAACATGCGGTCGTCTCAGAGGCACCACCCTACCGGGATACTGCCAGGAAGACCACTGCGAAATCCGTAAAGACTGCCCGTTCTAAAGCACAAACAATCTTCAGCGCAGCAAAAAGGCGAGCCCCCACGAATGCAGGCGGCTCGCCCGTGAATCCAACACCGCCCACAAAGCAGACTCACACCCGGAGCCACCACGCGAACGTCTTCAATCCCATAATCCGCAGAGTCAGGCTGGCTCAGCCGGAGCCACAATCTGCAGACCCGGCACGGAAATGCCCGTGATCAGCACTCGAGTATGCTTCTGGCGGTGACCCGTGTGGCGACGGAAATTTTTGCGACGACGCAACTTCTGAATTTCCAGTTTGGGGCCCTTCTCGGTGGCAATCTTCACCTTACCAGTAACCGTGGCACCTTCGATCAAAGGAGCACCAATCACACTGGGACCACCACCGCTGGCCAGCAACACTCGGTCGAAAGTAATCTCTGAATCCTCAGCGATACCCTCACGATAGTCGATGGAAAGGTACGAGCCCTGCTCCACCCGATGCTGACGATTACCGTCTTCAATCACTGCAAACATGAGTCAAACACCCTTCAGCCAGCACACCTGTACCGCATTACAACCATTTGCAACCAGTCACAACCGGCATAACACCAGTCAGCCACCGCACGCAAACACAATAAACAAATCAAAAAGCAATTACGACCTCCGAAATAACACTGCACAGGCGAACATCTGTCAAGCCTTCCGGAATTCGAACCGCGAAGTGTAGCGTTGATGTTCGGAATGTTCGAGCGGAAAACCGAAGAAGTTTCAGAGATGGCCTGAGGAATTCAGGCATTCACCGGCGTTTTCCCACGAAATCAAACGCTCCCCACACACTGCCGTCCCGGATCCGGGAATTCCCCAACCCCACCCAGCCCGCTCTCCCTTGGTTCACCGAGGCCAATGGAGAAACGGCATGTGGGCGACAGCGGCGTACCACCCATTCCCGTCGCCATGAGCGTCAATCAGCGTCGATGAGTGGTTCACGAAAAACTCCCATCCCGCGTTTATCCGCGAAGATCCGCGGTCATCACTGACAAAAAAACATGATTGAAACCCGCACGCCAGTAATCACACCCGCGGACTCCCGTCCGCGGCTCGCCTGACCACTGACCACCTACTGCACCCTGATCACCAGTTCCTCAGACAGTAACGGCTCGTAACGATAGTAAACCTCCAGTGTCAGTGTCGCCAGACACGTCGTCAGTAAACGACCACCACTCACACTGTAGTCTGAACGATCCCGCGGCGACCAGCTGCCCTCAGCATCCCCGGACTGCTCCTGCCACGCCACCAAATCGTCCCGCAAACGGCCATTCCAGCGTTCCCACGGCTCACCACCCCAGTTCCGCAGCACCTGAGTCGCATAGTAGCAGTAGTACAAATTGTCGTAAGGCCCCTTCTTGTCCAGCAGCATGACTCCCTTCCGCAAATCCTTCTCGTCCCGCTGACAGCCCAGATACATGCGACTAAGCAGCGCCATGGCCGTCACCGAACCCTCATAGGTTCGCTTCTGCACCTCATACCCATACCGCCCCTCACCATCCACCGCAACACTGTCCAGATACAGACCAATACCACGCCACACCGTTTCGGGAATCGCGATCCCAGCCTTCTCGGCAGCCTTCAATGCCATCACCTGAATCGCCGTGCAGGATGTCGAACCGGCCTGCTGCGGTACATACCGCCAGCCACCGCCGCGCGGGTCCTGCGAATTCACCAAAAAACGGACGGCCGACTCGCACACCGGACGCAGCTGCCGATCGCCCGTCATCCCGTAAGCCTCACACAACGCCAGCACTGCCGCTCCCTGCACGTAATACGCATAATTTGGCTCAGGATCATCGTCCCGCTGATTCAAAACGCCACGCAGGTCATACCCCGCCGGAACACTGATGCCTACGCGAGACAGATACTGCAGGCCCCCCTGCACCTGCGACTTCCACGGCCCGGCCTTGTGAGTACTGCCGGAGGCCAAAAACGGCAGCAGCGCGTAGGCCGTGCCACCAATCGGATTGCTGATCCTGCCCGGACTGGTACACGGCCCCACATCCGCAAAATCCCAGCTGCCGTCCGGTCGCTGCCGCGCCGCCAGCCACTTCAGAGCCTTGCCGACCGCCGATTCACTGCCCGCAGTACCGCCATACTTCTGCAGCATCTGCTGACGAGCCACTCCGGAACGCGATTCCGACAATGCCGGCCCCGCCTTGCTGATCGGCGGAGCAGTCCCGACCGGTGATTCAGGCGACTCCGCCGCTTCCGCCACCGCCTCCTCTGTCGGCTCGAGCGGTTCACTCAGCTGCAGCTCCACCTCCGGCTCCGGCATTGTCTCCGGCTCTGGCAACGCTTCCGGTAACTGGGGCGGCGAAGTCTCTGCGGGCTGCTCCGTCGGCTGCTCCTGCTGCTCACCCGGCAGCTCCAACGGCATGTCCAACACCTCAGCCAGATCCTCCGCATCCTCCGGACCACTGAACCTGGCCGACAGCGGAGGCAACGGCAGCTCCTCAGTAAATTCCATCCGACCCAATGCCATCAGCAGCACCGCCAGCGACGTGATCACCGAACTGATCGACGCCGGACGACGCCCCCGACGCAATCCCTCAACCAGCTCCTCCGATGCTTTCCTCAGTTTGGGCCGCAAATCCGCAGCATGCGCCGTCACCCGCACACGACCCGCCTGCTCGGTACCCGCCAGCCGCATTCGCTCCAAAAACGAACGCAGAGAAAAAGGACGCCGAACACGCCTCACACGGGGTCCTGCCAATGACTTTTCCGCCGGCTTCGACACCGACTTCGATTCAGGCCGACTGTCCGTCAGAACCTCAGACACCGCCTCTGACTTTGCAACCGATTCAGCGTCCGCCATGGCCTCAAACTGCGGCGGCGAGACTGCTACTGTTTGAGCCACCGCCGCCCGCATCCGCTGCTCCGCCCGCGACAACTCATCCAGTGGAACACGCGCCGGCGGCGTGTGAAATTCCCCGCCGGTGCCCGCCAGCGACGGCTGCAGCATCGCCTCAGCAAAAATCCGCCCGGGACCGGCTGCTGCAGTCACCGCAGGCTGCGAGACGGTACGCACGGGCGGCACCAGAGCCGGAGCAGCATCCGGGGCACACGCCTCACGCTCCAGATGCACCGCCACCCGCAGCAGACCGTCGACGCCACCAGCCACGTGTTCTGCCAGAGCTGCAAATTTCTGCGCCAGCGTGAGGTATTGCTGGGCCAGCGCAGCATGGTGAATGGATGCTGAAACAGCCTCTTCGGAACGTCTGCGGAGCAGTTCCGGGCAGCAATCGGAGCGAGCAGCGACTGTCTCATGAGCCATGGCGAGACCGCACGGAGTGTTAAAAATGAAGTATTTCTACAGGAGGTTCATGGTATCACCCTACAGTAGTGCAAACAAAAACAACTTGGTGCTGAGTTGGCAAGGAAATGATCGAGAAATTTCCGAGCGACGGGGAATTCGGATCACCCCTGCGGATTACAACGATCCTGCCGATCCGCAAATCAGTGTGCGGCGGTGTCCGATACCCCAAAGCAAGATTCAAACAATGACACAATCCCGGCCGCCGCTGCCGCAGCATCCGCCCCGCTGGCCTCCACCGTCAGCACCGCCCCGCACTCCGCACCCAGCAGCATCAAGTCAAAAGCAGACTTCGCATCCGCACGCTTGCCGTTATGCAGCAGACTGACAAAACCCGTAAATGACTGAGCGCAGCGGACAATCTGAGAAATCGGTTGCAAATGCAGCCCGTTCTCCAGCGTCAGCGTCACCTCGCGGCGCACAGTTTGCACAAGCTCTGCCATCTATGGCTTTCAGTCAGAACACAAGTTCACAGCAAGCATCAGGATTCCCGCTCTGAATCGTCACGCTCGACCAGCAGGTCCCAAATGTCCACAGTGTTCGATGACTGGCGCAAAAACTTGCAGAAGTCGGGACTGCGCAGATGACGCGAAATGTTCTCCAGTCCACGCAGATGATCGCCCGGACGGTCCGGCGGAGACACCACCATGAACAGAATAAACACGTCCTCGCCGTCCAGACTGGCGAAGTCCACGCCACCCTGAGAAATCGCGACCGTTGCCGACAACTTCTCAACCGATGCATGCTTCGTATGCGGAACCGCGACACCGTTGCCAATGCCTGTCGAACCCAGCTCTTCCCGCTTCAGAATCGCCGCAATCACAGCCTCTTCATGCTCAGCTGCAATCGTACCAGACGCCTTCAGACTGGCCACCATCTCACGAATGACCGCCTCTTTGCTGGTCGCCTTGAGATTGGGCAGAATGGCTTCCTTAATGACAAACTCAGTCAGTTTCATGATCGTGTTGTTCCAGAGATAAACATAAACCCGGCCGGAAAACTGGCCGAGAAATAAAATCAAAGACGGCTGCTAAGCCAGCCCGAAAAACGACACACTGGTCAGGCCACCATGGCAGCCTGGTCCAGCCAGCAGGTCAGCCAGCTGGCTCAGCCTTCTCTTCCGCCGCACGAGCTGCGTCAGAGACGGATGTTGCATGGCGACGATCCCGATGCTTCTCTTTGTACTTGTGCACCTGATGCTCCATCTTGTGCAAAGCCTTGTCAAAGGTCGCACGAGAATCCTCGCCCTCAACATGCGTCACTATGCTGTGGTAACCCTCAATCTCCACCAGCATCTCAACGTCCACACGAGAACCCTCGAACTCGAAAGTCACATCGATTTCGCTGACAGTCTCCAAATACCGCAGCAGCTTTTCTGACTTCTGAGTAATGTAGTCGCGCAGATCCTGACGGATCTGACCGTGTCGACAGGTGATGGAAACCTGCATTGCTGATTCCTTGATTGCCGGGGAAATTCCGGAGCAGAAGCTGTGGATTCTACAGGGCTGAGCCTGTCAGGAAAAGACTGCGTTTGCCTGTGTGCTGAATTCGGAAGGATTACTCAACCGTCCAGTAGTCAAACACAAATGGCTCCTCCAGCTTGCCCCCCAGCAATTCCACAAACTTCTTGTGCGCAGGGTGCGGCAAATACGCATCCCGGTCCGCCTCTGAACCAAAGGTAATCAAATAACCGTGGGTAAAGCCCCTCGACAGACCCTCCGGACTGTTGTTGATCCCACGCTCAAATTCCCGCACCTCAGGAATCTGCCGCCGCAAATCCTGAAAAGCCCGGTTGATCTCGTCCAGCTGAGCCGCCGTCAGGTCCGGCTGGTAACGGAACAACACCACATGCCTCAAAACTCGCTTTTTTGCAGCAACCTCGCCAACACCCTCCAGCATCCGCACCGACACAAAACGATTGCCCGATTCATTCAGATGCACACCGTCAGTCGTCAATACGCCCTGCTCAGCATTCGCCGTGTTGTACTCCCGCAAATAACCTAAAAAAGTGGCCCGCAGGTCCAACAGCGTCGATTCAGTCTCAGCAGCGACCTTCCGGCTGATCCCGCAATACTCGTCCAGCAGACCGTCCAACTCGTTCTTGCCGTCCGTCTTCTCGCCAATCACACTCGGAGTACACAGGACCACTCGAGCACCACCGACACGACAACGAAGCACCAACTCACGCAAACCCGACTCGTACGCGTCTGCCGGAGTCCCCCGGCCATTCTTCGAATGCCACACATCGTTGATGCCAATGTAAATCACTACCACAGACGGCTTGTGAGACAACACATCGCGATCCAGTCGCTGCTGCAGATCCGGTACCCGATTGCCACTGATCCCGGCACCAATCACTCGAATCCCGGAATCCGGTCGAGTCGCTTCAAGGGTCCGTCGAAACAGAGTCACATAGCCCGTCTCGCCAGCGCCTGCCTGAGTAATCGAATCACCCAGAAACACTACCGTCTCGCCGTTCTTCAGTTCTGCCTGCACCGCCCCCCCCCGCAACAAACCGGCCATCGCCAGCAATACCACGGTCGCCGCTCGAAATCGCATCGAACACTCCCCCCCACCCCAAAAACACTCCACACACCGCCGGCAGCAAGGCCCGGAATGTGCTTTTTGCCCGTCAGGAAAACTCAATACCCCTGCAGCCTTGCAAACCAGGGCAAGACAGTCAACCGAAGCGATTTCCCGCAACACTGAATTTCTGCACAATGATCACAACACATCGAAATTCTCTGGAAAACATGCCCCACACATAAATCGGACCTTGTAATCCAGTTTCATTTGACCGATGCTGATGGCAGGGTTACCGGTTTCCACTGCGGAGCATTCCCATGACCGATCGCAGAATACTGTGCCTGCTGTGTTGCCTGCTCTGCCCCGCACCAGGTCCCCTGCTGGGACACGAAGACTTCGAAGGCCCGCCGATCGAATACAGCCGATCAACCCCGGACAATGCCGTTAGTCAGTTGCAGCAGCGACTGCAGACCCGGCAGACACAACTGGCGTGGGAACCCGAATTTGGTTATCTCAGATCCCTGCTGACTGAACTGCAGGTTCCGGTCCAGTCGCAATCCCTCGTGTTCTCCAAAACCAGCCTGCAGCTGCGCCGCATCTCACCTCGAACTCCCCGCGCCCTGTATTTCAGCGATGACGTTTATGTAGGATTCTGCCAGCAGGGCGATGTCCTCGAACTGTCGGCCGTCGACTCTCAGCTGGGTACCGTCTTCTACACACTCAGCCAGCACAATACCGGCCCCGCCCCGGCTTTTGTCCGGCACACCGACAACTGCCTCGTCTGCCACAGCTCGTCGCGGACAGACGGCGTCCCCGGGCACCTCGCCCGCTCTCTGCTGACCGATCGCAGCGGCCAGCCCCTGCTCTCTGCCGGCAGCCGCAATGTCAACCACACCACTCCCGTTCCCGATCGCTGGGGCGGCTGGTATGTCACCGGGACACACGGCGATCAGAAGCATCTGGGCAACCTGATCGTCACAGAAGCCGAAGCCAACAGCCCGGTGGACAACACAAAAGGACTGAACCGCACGACACTCACCGATCTGTTTCCCGTCGAACGCTATCTGAGCGGTCACAGCGATATTGTCGCACTCATGATCCTCGAACATCAGATTCTGGTGCACAACCGAATTGCTCGCGCCAGCTTCGCCGTCCGCGAAGCTCTGCATTACGAAACCACCATGAATGCCGCCCTGCAAAATCCCGCCGGGACTCGCCTCGAAAGCACCACACGCCGCATCAACAGTGCCGCCGACAAACTGCTGGAAGCACTGCTGCTGTGCGATGAAGCTTCGCTGACCGCCGCCATCACCGGTACCTCTGGATTCGCCCGGCACTTTAACGCCAACGGCCCCCGCGACAGCCTCGGACGCTCCCTCAAAGAACTCGATATGCAGACTCGCATGTTCCGCTACCCCTGCAGCTTTCTAATCCTTTCACCCGCCTTTCACTCGCTGCATCCGGAAATGAAATCCACCGTGCTGACCAAACTTCAGAACATACTGACCGGCCCCGACAACAACCCCCGCTTCGCACACCTGTCAGCCACTGACCGCAGCAACATTCGTGAAATTCTCACCGAACTGCTGCCGGAATTCGCCGCTGCAAAAACTGACGAAACTGCCACTCCGCAATAACCCGGAACCGCCCGACCGCGACACCATGCGGGAACTGACAACACAGGATACGGCGGAAAAAATCGAGCACGAGCCGAATCTCAACACCAGCTTTATTCGCCTCCCTTTGTGGTTCAAAACACAAATTTTCTCGCGATTATCCGTGAAAATCCCAGTGCATCCTTGGCAAAAAAACATCGGTGGAATCCCGCGAGCCAGTACTCACACCCGCGGACTCCCGTCCGCGGCTCGCCTGACCACTCCCCATTGCCCTGCTGCGTTTCTCTTCGCGGCTTCGCGTGAGGCCAACTGCCTGCAAAGCACCCGCCGACCCCCCTCCGCGGCTCGCCAAACCGAAAGCCGACCGCTGACCACCGACCACTGACCACTGACCACTGCTTGCACCCCGGCTCCAAAGCAGTAGGATGCAGTAGTGTTTCGCAGCAACCGTACCAACACCGGCAGACGGCGCCGCCGCAAACCCTCTGCCCCGCAAAGTACTCCCCATGATCCGTTCTGTGTTCCGGCTGACAACGCTGGCCGCGGCGTCTCTCTGCGGTGCAGTCGCATTCCCGCAGCAGACAAATCCCGCCACTGCCACCCCACAAACCGCCGCTGCCGAAAACACACCGCTGCTGCGGTACGTCCCTGACGAAATCCTGCTGGCCGCTGCTGTTCGCCCGCAGCGTCTGCTGACTGACCCCGGCCTGCAGGAAATTCTGCAGGCCGCAGCAGCCGCAGACCTGCCACAACTGCTGTCACAATACACCGCGAAAACAGTGGGCCTGGAACCGTTGCAGATTGCCGAACTCATCCTCGTGCTCGATCAGCACACAGCCCGGCTGCGCCAGCCGCAGCAAGGCAGCGCCGAGCGAGTCCAGAATGAATTCATGCAGATGCAGGCCGTTGCATCAGCCATGACTCAGTTCTACGACGAACACGGATTCTTTCCTGATGACGACGGCTTCGGCAAATCCAAAGGGCGGCTGAGCTGGCGAGTCCATCTGTTGCCGTATCTGGAACAGCAGGATCTTTACAGCCAGTTCCGACTCGAAGAACCATGGGACAGTGAACACAACAAGACCCTGATTGAAAAAATGCCCGAGGTATTCAAGGTTCCTGATATCGTGGCAGCCGGAAAAACCAGCATCCATGTGCTGCTCGGTGAAGGTTCGCTGTTCAGCGGAGACGAACCGCCGACACTTGAATCCATCACTGACAGTCCAGACTCAACGATTCTGGCAGTCCTCGCCGAACCCGGCACTGCCGAAATCTGGACCAGACCCGGCGGCGTCAAAACAGACATGAGGAACCCCGTCAGTTCATTCGCCGCTGGTCTGCCCGCTGTCATAGCCTGCATGGTTGATGGCAATACCGCCAGCCTGAATACAACGGCCACTCCGGATCACTGGCGGTGGCTGATCCGGCATACTGACGGCCACTGGCATCTGCCCCTCCCGTGGCAGCCCGCACAGGCTCCGGTCCCGCCTGCCCTGCTGGTCCGATTCACGGCAGCCATCGATCAGCCAAAACTTTTGACCGGAATCCTTGGCGATCTGCCGGCCACAGAACAGCAGGTTGCCGGTCAGCGCGGTTATCGCATCAACTCACAAAGCACCGCGGTGTTCCCCGACGATCGCACAATGCTGATTTCCGGTACAGACAGTCTGAAACTGATGCTGGCACCTCGCGCTGCGGTTGCACCGCTGCGGCAGTTGCTGGAAACTCAACTGGCAACCGCTGACGTGGCTGCTGTCGGTGATCTGACCGGCCTGAAAACTGCGCTCAGCGAACCCGCTGCAGAAAATCAGCCTGCTGCAGAAAAAGCTACGCCCCGCGAACAATTCACGCTGCGAGTGAACGCGACGGGGACGGCCAAAAACATAGTGGAACTGAACGTGACTTTCAGTGATACCGACAAAGCCCGGCAGTTTCTTAACTTCACAACGATTATGGACCAGATGAATGCTGAATTCGTCGCCCCGGAGATGCCTGAAAGATCATGGTCGACAGAACTGATGCAGTATCTTTATTCGCAACCTTTCAGCCAGCAGGAGAACGAAGTCAGTCTGCAGATCGCCCGACCTGACAGTCTCCAGCCAGTTTCTGCCGCCCTGCAGATGACACTGAAAGCCATGGCCAGTGAATGCCGCGGTCCGGAACAGCCGTCAGGTGCTCCTGATCAGGCTCTGGCCCTGGCAGATGTGGCCCAGGCTCTGGGGACTTTTCACGATGTGAATGACTGCTTTCCCAACTGGAAAAAGTTCCGAAAGTCAACTGCCGGGCTTAGCTGGCGAGTTCACTTGCTGCAGGTGCTGGACCCCGATTTGTACATCAGATTTCACATGGACGAACCGTGGGACAGCCCTCACAACAAGACGCTGATTGCCGAGATGCCGGGGGCTTTTCGAACACCGGGAGTGAACGAGCTAGGGCAAACCAGTCTGCATGTGTTCCTTGGTCCTGACACGATCTGCGGGGCCGACGACACATACTCGCTGGACGACCTCAGTGCTCCCGCTCAGAACTTGCTGGCATTTGTCGCCGGGCCCGACACCGCCGAAATCTGGACGAAGCCGACCGGCCTGCAATACGACGCTGCCGACCCTGTCAAGTCTCTGGGGCGGATTGGCGAGACCTTTTGGGCAGTGGGCACCGCCGAGGGACAGGTTGTGGAACTGGAACGAAAAATGGCCCCGGCCGAACTGCGCAAGGCCATCGAACGCCGGGAAGCCAACTAAACTCAACCCCTACTAATCCTCCCCTCGCCCCCGTGAAACTGGGGAGAGGGGTCGGGGGTGAGGGCGAACACTCTCCTGAAAACGCCGCAACACCAAAAGCACTGCATCGCGACACCCGCGGACTCCCGTCGGCGGCTCGCCTGATCACTTCCCACTCCCCACAAATCCCCCGGGCTGACTTGCCACCAGCTGCCGCGCAGCGGGCAGGTCGGCAGGATCCGCAAAACGACGACGGCCGGCGGCGATCAGACCAATCACTGTCGCCGTCCGCAAAATCACCCCCAGATCTCCGACCAGACTGTGTCGCCGCACATACAGCAGATCCAGCGCGAGCTTAATTGGCAGCAGGCCCTGAACATAGGCCCGCAGTGGGTCGTCCGCACTGACGTGCTGTTCCCCGTGAGTATAATAGTAGAGGCTGCCGGGGCTGCTGAGTCCAGGTGGTACCAGCAGCGTTTCCATGCCCAGCGGCCCGTAATGCTGCTCCACGATCGACGGATCTTCCGGACGCGGTCCAACGATCGACATATCGCCCAGCAGCACATTCCAAAGCTGCGGCAGTTCATCGATCTTCAGAGCCCGCAGTACCCGCCCGGCAAAGAAAACTCGCGTATCACGATGCGCCGTGATGACGCTGCCCTGCTGCGGAGCCACTCGCATGGTCCGAAACTTGAACATCGTGAATGGTCGACCGCCGACCCCGCACCGCCGAGCTCGATACAGTACGGGCCCTGGATCGGCGCAGTATACGCTGCAGGCAGCCAACGCAAATACCGGAATCAGCAGCAGCAGCCCCACTGCCGCAGCGACAATGTCAAACAGTCGTTTTGCCATACCCGGAACGTCCCTGCACAAAACTCACACCCCCGACCTGCACCTGCCGCCCGGTGCTCCTGCCCGCAGCGGTGCCGCAGTGTAGACGCCGCCGGTTGAGGCCGAAAGCAGACTTCCGGAAAACGGAGCGGGAAGAAATTTTCGGCTCGCAGGCTACAATCCGGCAGACAGATCAGCGTGTTCCTCGTCCTTCGCTCAGGTCAGCCGTCCCCGTGAACTTGCGAATTCAGCCACTTGATCCGGACCTGCAGGTTGCTCAGGCCCTGACCTGCTTTGCCGGGGAACCATTCCTGCTGCTGCTGGACAGTGCGGCCCGGCATCGCGAGCGGGATGCCCGCTACAGTTTCCTGACAGCCGCGCCGCGGGCTGTCTGCCGCATTGATCATGTCCATCACGGCGTTCAGCCATTCGCGCAGCTGAAACACTGGCAGAGACTGCTGTCAGCCGTGACTCTGCCCGCCGCTGCCCCGCCCTTCTGCGGCGGGATCGCCGGACTGCTCAGCTATGAACTGGGCCAGGCCTTTGAAAAACTGCCCAGCCCGACTGTCAACGATACCGAGACTCCGGCACTGCTGGCCGGCCTGTTCGACTGGGCGATTGTCTGGGACCACCTGCAGCACACCGTTTCCGCCTGTGTTCTTCAGCTGCCCGCTGACAGCACAATCGCCTCGCCGCTCGACGATCGGCTGGCCTGGATCATGACTCATCTGCAGCAGCCCGTCGCGGCGGCGACGGTGCCCTCGGTGGCGCCAGCCGCTGCGCGGCCGCCGGCCGGCAGACGGCATCAGATTGAACCGACCTCGCAGATCTATTCAGATTTTACTCGCGATGAATACCTGCGGATGGTAGCGCGGGTGATTGAGTACATCCGGGCGGGCGACATTTTTCAGGCCAATCTGTCGCAGCGTCTGATGACTCCGTGGTCCGGCACGGCGGTGGATTTGTATCAGCGAGTCCGGCGGCAGAACCCGGCTCCGTTCTGCGGTCTGCTGCAGCACGAGGACACGGCGATCATCAGTGCTTCGCCCGAGCGTTTTCTGAAGGTGAGCAGCAGCGGACTGGTGGAAACTCGCCCCATCAAAGGGACTCGCCGGCGTCATACTTCACCGATCGCCGACCTGTTTGTCGGCAACGAACTGTTTGCCAGCGAGAAGGACCGGGCGGAGAACGTGATGATTGTGGACCTGCTCCGGAATGACATTTCGCGAACCTGCCGGCCCGGTTCAGTGCAGGTCACGGGCCTGTGTGAAATCGAGCGATTTGAAACGGTGCTGCATCTGGTCTCAACAGTGGTCGGGCAGTTGCGGCCTGGTCAGGACGTGTGGGATTTGCTGGCCGGCTGTTTCCCTGGTGGTTCCATTACGGGAGCGCCAAAGATCCGGGCAATGGAGATTATTGCCGAGTTGGAGCGATCGGTGCGGGGTGCCTACTGCGGCAGCCTGTTTGCCAGTGGCCCGGGAGGTGACTTTGACAGCAGCATCCTGATTCGGACGTTTACACTGCAGGCCGGCTGGCTGTATTTTCCGGTGGGCGGTGGCATTGTGGCGGATTCTGATCCGCTGGACGAATATCGGGAAACGCTGCACAAGGCGTCAGGGATGATCCGATCCCTGAGAACAACTGCCGGCATTCGATGACCCCATTTTTCAACTTAATTCCGGTCATTTCTCAAAACCGGAACGGATGACCGGATTGCAAAGCAAGGCTCGCGCCCGTTACGATCCGTTCGCATCCGGTGCAACCACGTTATCACCGGAATGCCTGACCAATTCATCCCGTAGTACCCAACTTTTCCGGAGAACACCTGTTATGGCGGAACCCACAGTCGCCGAAGCTACAGAATCAGGCCAAAAGCTGGTCTTCTGGGGCTGCTTTATCGCGCTTGTCACAACTTCGTTTGCCTTTGTCAGCCGCATCACACTGTGCAATGTTCGATTCGGCACCGAGTTCGGTCTGGATTCTGTGAAGATCGGAGAGTTGATTGGAGCAGGCATTTGGCCGTTTGCGATTTCGATCATTCTGTTCAGCCTCGTGATCGATCGAATTGGCTACAAGGTGGCGATGTTCTTTTCGTTTGCCTGTTTCGCGCTTTATCTTCTCCTCGCGTGTCTGGCCTACAGCAAGATCGCTGGCGTTCAGGGCGAGGCACTGTCCGAAGCCCAGAAATCCGGCTATAACCTGCTCTATCTGGCAAGCATAATTCTTGCCCTGGGAAATGGCACGGTTGAGGCCTTCATTAACCCGGTCGTTGCGTCCATGTTCAGCCGAGAAAAGACGAAATGGCTGAATATCCTGCACGCTGGTTGGCCCGGTGGCCTTGTGTTCTGCGGTCTTGCGACGATTGCTCTGTCCGATACGCTCAAGACAGGTGACTGGCGAATCATTGTTGGTTTGATTGCGCTGCCCGCTGTCGTGTATCTTGCGATGCTGGCAGGAGCGAAATTCCCCAAGAGCGAAAATGAGGCAGCCGGTGTCTCTTACCGTGAGATGCTCGGTGAATTCGGGGCATTTGGTGCATTCGTGGCCTTCGGTCTGATTTTCATGCAGTTGGGGCAGGTCTTTGGCTGGAGCGAGGGCAATTTGCGTTATGCAGCGCCGGTGCTGACCGCCATCGTCACCGTGGGGTTCGGGCTGTACACACGCAGCGTTGGCCGTGCGATCATGGCGTTCCTGATCATTATCATGATGCCACTGGCTACGACCGAGATTGGTACGGACGCCTGGATCAGCGGATTGATGGAAAAGCCGATGGAAGAAGTCGGTCGCAATCCAGTATGGGTGCTGGTTTACACTTCCGCCATCATGATGGTACTGCGGTTTTTCGCCGGCCCGATTGTACATAGACTGTCCCCAGTCGGTCTGCTGATTGCCAGTTCAGTACTCGCTATTTCTGGCCTCTACGCTCTTTCAATGTGCGGAAGTGCCGGTCTTGGATTGATTTTCGTGGCTGCGACCCTCTACGGTTTCGGAAAGACATTTTTCTGGCCTACGATGCTCGGCGTGACAGCCGAACAATGTCCGAAAGGCGGAGCCCTGACCCTGAATGCTATTTCTGGAATTGGGATGATTGCAGTAGGTGTTTTGGGAACTCCATACATCGGGTTCCTTCAGGAACGTACGACCAGCACAGAATTGGTTGCAACAGCAGAATCTGCTGCCACTCAGGTGCTGACGGACAAAGCCTACCTGGGCATCAGCTACAAAGCGATCGACCCGGAGAAGGAAAAAGCTGTCTCCGATGATGCTGCAAAGACCTCTATTGCGGCAGCCAAGAAATCGGGACAGTTCGACGCTCTTGCAAAAATGGCATTTTTCCCAAGCTTTATGTTGGCGTGCTACGTGATACTTCACCTGTACTTCAAATCAACCGGAGGCTACAAGGTGCAGTCACTTGGTGGCCATTAGTCGCCCCCTCAAGTTAAACACGATCAGACCAATTCACGCCAGCTCGTCCTGACAGGACGGGCTGGTTTTTTATTGCAGTGCTCGGGCTGGAAAGCCCGAGCTACTTAAATGCGGCAATCCGTGGCAACCCCAAACAACTCGTCATCCGTGTCGATTCGCGGTTAAAATCCCCACTCCGTGCCCCTGCGATTCAACAGTGACGATCCGAGCTCATCCGTGGCAAAAAACACTCAGCAGCAGCCACAGCTGCCGGCAGCAATGTGCTCGGGCTGGAAAGCCCCAACTGCTTCAATGCGGCAATCCATGGCAACCCACCATTCGTGATTCACCACGCAACACGTTCGGTGGCCAGCACCGGCGGCGTTCGAGTATAACCTGTGGCCCTGCCGGCATTCATCGCCTGTTCTGCTATGGAGCCTTCCATGCTGCTGCGTCTGTTGTCCCTCACTGCCCTCCTCTTCATACTGGCCCGCACAGTTGCTGCCCCGGCTGCTGCTGACGAACTGCAGTGCCTCAGTCCTCACGAAACTGCAGCCATGGCACTCTACCCGCAGCTGCAGCGGCAGGCGGTGCTGGCCTGTGAACGTCGTGACGCCGCATGGGCCACACTCAAAACCGCAGACGATGTGCAGCAGTGGGTGCAGACTCGCCGACAGTTCTTTCTGGAACAGCTGGGTCCACTGCCCGCTCGCACACCGCTGAATGCGCGCACTGTCCGCACGATCGAAGCTGACGGGTATCGGATTGAATGCGTGATCTTCGACAGTCAGCCCGGACACCGCATCACTGCGAACCTGTATCTGCCCGCATCCAAAGGGCCGGTCCCGGCCGTGGTTGTTTCCAGCGGACACAGCCGCACAGCCAAGACCGCCGATTACAATCAGCGATTTGCACTGCAGATGATCCGTCTGGGCATGGCTGCACTGTGCTTTGACCCCATCGGGCAGGGCGAACGTTCACAGATCCTGAATGAACAGCATGGTCCGGAACACGAAGGCACAACGACCGAACACTTTCTGGTGGGAGTCGGTTCAATCCTTGTGGGGCGCAACACGGCCACATACCGGCTGCATGATGCAATGCGTGCCGTGGATTATGTGTGCAGTCGGCCGGAGATTGATCCGCAGCGAATTGGTTTCACCGGCTGTTCGGGCGGCGGCACCATGACCAGCTATATCATGGCGCTGGATGAACGCATCGCCTGCGCGGCACCGGCCTGCTATATCACAACATTCCGGCGGCTGATTGAAACCATCGGGCCACAGGATGCCGAGCAAAACATTTTTGGTCAGGTGGCCTTCGGGCTGGATCATCCCGATTATCTGCTGCTGCGAGCCCCCAAACCCACACTGATCAGTTCAACAACCCAGGACTTCTTCGACGTTGACGGCTCCTGGCAGGCATTCCGCCAGGCCAAACGCACCTGGGGAATTCTGGGGTATCCTGAGCGAGTCGATCTGGTTGAGATGGCCGGGACGCATGGCGTACAGCCGCAGAACCTCGCCACGATTGGCCACTGGTTTCAGCGCTGGCTGCTGCAGATTGACAGGGCTGTTCCGATCGAGACATTTGCGGTGCGGAAGGAACAGGAGCTGTTGTGTACGGAGCAGGGTCAGGTGCTGCTGCTGCCGGGTGAAAAATCGGTGTTTGATCTGAATGCTGCGATGGCGGCAGAACTGGGACAGCAGCGGCAGCAGAAATTCGCAGCGAGGACAACTGCGCAGCTACAGCAGAGTATTCGGGACGTGTTGAAATTGCGGCCGTCAGACCAGCGACAGCCGCCTGTAATGGAAGACCGGGGTCGAGTCAGTCGGACGGGCTATCATGTCGATCGTCTGGTACTGAAGACCGATCAGGGACATCTGATTCCGGGACTAACCTGGCATCCTCCGGTACCTTCGGACGAGGCTTATCTGTATCTGCATGATGCGGGCAAAACCGGAGCAGGCCAGCCGGGTGGTGCCATTGAGAAACTGGTGCAGGACGGTTACGCGGTGGTTTCGGTCGATCTGCGAAACCAGGGCGAGCTGGAGGGTAGCGGCTCCAGTCCTCTGCTGACCGACTGGAAAACATTTTATCTGGCCTCGCTGCTGGGTGATTCGCTGGTGGCGAAACGCGTCGAGGATGTGCTGAATTCGGCCGACTTTGTGGCATACTATCAAAAGCCGCGTCAGCAGCCGCGGCGCGTGCATCTGGTGGCTGAGGGCCAGTCGGGCATTGTGGCTTTGCATGCTGCTGCCCTGCACCCCGAACTGTTCGCCTCGGTCACACTGAAGCAGACTCCGGCATCGTGGACCAGCATCGCGGGCTCATCCAGTCCCGCCGGTCAGCTGGATTCGACGGTTCACGGCGTCCTGCGGCAATGGGATCTGCCTGATCTTGAGTCGCTGGTCAGCGTGCTGCAGCGGTCCGAGTGAATGCTTTGTGCAGGTGCGAACCCCGGGGTACAGCCGCCCGTCAGACGCCTGTCGCCACGGGCTTTGGCAGCGATGAAAAGATCCCGATCAGGAATATTGCTAACACGAAAAGGCGGCGTGGGCATTCCGGGTTAAACCTGTTCGTTCGGTATCGTGATCAGTACTTTTGTGGCGGGCGGAGTGCTGCCGTGGTTGATTCAGAGTCTGGCAGTCTGCGAGAGATTGGGGCGTTCATTCGTCAGCGTCGCCGCGACAGCAATTTGACGCAGCGTGAGCTTAGCGAACTGGCTAACGTTGGACTGCGACTGGTATCAGAACTTGAACGGGGCAAGCCGACGCTGCGACCGGATGCAGTGAATCGGGTACTGGCGGTGTTTGGCCAGATGCTCGGTGTGGTTCCCGCTCCAGGAACACCATTTTACATTGATGACATCCCATGAAACGAATGGCCAAAGTCTGTCTTTCCGGCCAGCTGGTCAGGTTTCTGGAGGAAGGTTGCCCCCTGCCCGCTGCGGTCAGGGCGGTCAGCAGCCGGGTGCTCACTCCAGCACAAGAACGCTCAATCCTCCCGTCGCCCCCGCTGGGGAAGAGGGGATGAGGGTGAGGGGGACGGCACTCCACAAACACCACACACCAGCATCGCCCGCACCCTGCGACTCATCGGCTCTGTTCGTGGTTCCAAACCACCACTCACCGCCTCACAAGCTCCGCCGTGTCACTGCTGTCCACAGCACTCCGCATGCCGGAATACAACTGCGGTGCATCCTTGAATGCCTGCCGGTTCGCAGCATCCTGAAACAGAAATAAACGACCGTCCAGCCAGACACCATAACAAACACTGCCCATCACCGCCCTGCGATCCTGAGCCAGAATCACCGGGTCATATCCCTGCACCGCGGGGGCATACAGACGCGGATTCGCAAGAAAGGCGTCGCGAGCCGATGCGGAACAGAACCGGTAAGTCACTCCCTGGTACTGGCCACTGTAGCGTTCCAGTCCTGGCCTCCACTGCCGCAGTTCACGCAGGGCCACCAGACAAAATCCCTCCAGACCCGGACCAGTAACCGGATCCACTTCCACAAAATCAGCCGGCTGATCAGACGGCTGACTGGTCACCACAGGCTCCGGCTGCACAGGCTTGCTGGTGACTCGGTAGTCAGCCGCAGGTGACTCAGAAGTCCTGATTACGGACCGCTCCGCAACCTCGGCAGGCCTGAGCATACGTTCGGATGGACGCGGCGGAATGTTGCGGCCCCGCGCCTCAGCCAGCAGCTGCAGAAACTGAGCCTGGCTTTTGCCGCCCACCAGATTGCGGCGAGTCCCATCGGGGAAAATCAGAATGTCCGTCGGCACCAGCCGCACACCGAACTGCATCGCCGCCGCAAGATCCACATCCCGATTCAAATACACGGCAGACACCGAACGCCGCAACTCCTGCTGCACCTGCCAACTGGAAAACACTTGCCGGTCCATCTTCACACAGTGCGGACAACTGTCGCCCGAAAAATGAATCAACAGCGTCCGACCGTCCTCCGCCGCCTGCCTCTGAGCATCAGCCAGAGTTCGATGCCAAACCGACTGCTGGCCGTAAGCAGACAGACAGTGCACGCTGAACACCAGTACCAGCAAAAGCAAATTTGTTCTGACCATGACGACGTTTCCCCCTGCATAGCAGCCTAGGTCATCAGAATCAAAACTTCAGCAAATGCCGCAAAAAAAACGCACGGGCAAACGCTTTTTCACCGGTCACACGGTACAGACTGCCAGCCTTCCGCAGCTTATCCGACCACTGCCGAAAAACATGCAGGCACACAACATCAGCGGCGTTACAGGGCCCAGCAGGACGCACTGACCCCGGGACTCGCAAGTCTGACGGAACTCACAAGTCCCATCAGACCCGCCACGCCCGCAACCCAGCTGACGCTGCTCCGCTCAGCCACCCAACTGACGCTTCAGCTCGGCAGCACCAGCGGCTACCGCGGCTTCCAGCTTGTCCAGTTCCCGAGCACCAGCTTCGGCCATGTCCGGCCGACCTCCGCCACCACCGCCAGCCGCTGCTGCTGCCGCTTTCACCGCGTTGCCGGCATGCAGAGTGCGTTCCTTCACAAGCGGCTTGCTCACCGCCGCGATCAATGCCAGCTTGCCCTCAATCTCAGCACCCAGCACCACCGCAATCGGACTGTGCTTCTCACGCAACTGATCCGCATAGTCACGCAGTGCTTCACGACTCACATTCTGCAGCGCCACTGCCACAATCCGAATCCCCAAAACCGTCTCAGCCGATGCCAGCAGCCCGTCCAGTGCACCAGCCACACTGGCCGATGTCAGATCCGCCAGCTGCTTCGTCAGATTGCGAATCTCATTCTGCAATGCTTCCACTTTCGTCGGCAGCTCGGTGGCCTGCGGAGCCTTCAGCTGCCGCTGCAGTCGAGCCACCAGGTCGTCCGTATCACGACACCGCTGCAGCGCCTTCGGACCAGTCACCGCCGTGATGCGACGCACCCCGCGAGCCACCGGTTCTTCCGAGACAATCCGACACAGACCGACCTGACCGGTGCTGGACAAATGAGTCCCCCCGCACAGCTCGATGCTGAAATCGCCCATGCTGACAACTCGCACTTCGTCCGGATACTTCTCGCCGAACAAAGCCATCGCACCCTTTTTCCGCGCTTCCTCAATCGGCAACAGCTCAGTCGTCACCGTCGCACCCTGCGCTATGCTCTCGTTAATCCGGTCCTCCACTTGCACTAATTCGTCAGCTGTCAGCGCCTGATTATGAGCAAAGTCGAAACGCAGCTCGTCATGCTGCACTCGCGAACCACGCTGAGTCGCCTCGCGGCCCACCGTCAGATGCAGTGCATGATGCAGCAGATGCGTCGCCGAATGCGCACGGCGAATTCCCGCACGACGCTCGCCGTCCACTTCCGCCTGCACCACCAGACCGGTCTTCAGGCTGCCGCTGAGCAGATGACCGACGTGAATCCAAAGGTCGCCGTCCTTCTGAGTATCCACGACGCTGAATTCCATGTCACCAGACACCAGACGACCGGCATCGCCCACCTGACCACCCGATTCGCCGTAAAATGGCGTGCGGTCCAGTGCAATCCCAATTGGCTGCTCATGCCCGGCCGCTGTAAATGACTCGACCAGCTCAGCACCCGAGATAATCCCGACAATGCACGATTCCACCGTCAGACTGTCATAGCCCAAAAAGCGAGTCCCGCCCTGCTTCTTTAGCGAATCAATCGGTCCGGCACTCATCACCGAATCCGCAAACGCACCGCTGCCGCTGGTCGCTTCATGACGCCGCCGCGCCTGCTCGTAGGCAGAACGGTCCACCGTAAGGCCGTTCTGGTTCGCCAGAGTCTCCGTGAGCTCAATCAGGAACCCATAGGTCTGATGCAGGTCAAACGCATCGGCGCCGGAAATAATGCCGCTGGATTTCGCTCGCGCTGCCAGCTTTTCAAAACGCGGCAGTCCCCGGTCCACCACATCCAGAAACTGCTCTTCCTCAGCGCGAATCACGCTGGATACTGTCGCTGCCGTCTCGGCAATCTCCGGATACGGAAACCGCATACCCTCGATGATGGCCGGCACCAGAGTATGCAGGAAGGGCGACTTCTGACCCAGCAGGTAACCTTCCATCGCCGCCCGACGCAGCAGCAGACGTACAATATAACTGGCTTTGTCAGGACCTGGAACCGCACCCTCGTGAATGGCAAACGTACAAGCCCGCACGTGGTCCGCAATGCGGCGACAGGCACGACCATGCGGCGCGTCATACGAATACTTCAGACGCAGCGCATCACCAGCCGCCACACACATCGGTCGCAAAATGTCGATCTCAAAGTTGCTCAGCACACCCTGCAGACACGAGGCACATCGCTCCAAACCCATCCCCGTATCAATGTTCTTCTTCGGCAGCGGTTCCAGATTGTTCGGCGGATTGCCCACTCGATTGAACTGAGTAAACACGAGATTCCAGATCTCAACGGGTTTGGAGGCCCCCGGAGCCAGATAGTAGATTTCCGAGCACGGTCCGCAAACGCCGTCGGGACCCTGCGACGGTGACGACGCCGGCCAGAAGTTTTCAGATTCGTCACAGCGGCTGATGCGATCGGCCGGCAGACCAATTTCATTGTTCCAGATGCCGAACGCTTCGTCGTCATCCAGATACACCGTTACCGTCAGTCGAGTCGGGTCAAGACCCAGCCAGCTGCGAGACGTCAGGAATTCCCACGCCCAGTGAATCGCTTCACGCTTGAAGTAGTCCCCGAAGGAAAAGTTGCCCAGCATCTCAAAGAACGTGTGATGATAAGCCGTCACACCCACGTTGCCGATATCACCCGTTCGCAGGCACTTCTGACTGGTGGTGGCCCTGGTGAATTCCAGAGGCCCGATTCCGAGGAACTGGTTTTTGAACTGGTTCATGCCGGCCGGTGTAAACAGGACCGTCGGGTCATCCTTCGGAATCAGCACGTCGCTGGAACGGCGGACACAGCCCTTGCCTTCGAAAAAAGCCAGATATTTTTCACGCAGTTCGTCAGTCTTCATGGCAGTTCTTTGTCGTATTCACAGACGGCCTGGACACCAGGGAAAAATCAAAGTTCGAGCTTCCCAGCCCGAGCCCACCCTGCAAAAACACGGCATCTTGTGCTCCGCTTGTCCCGTGTTACGGCACAAGCGGTCGTTTGCCTCTGGCGTCGGCTTAAAATCAGAGTGCGGAAGTTTATCGGCTTTTTTGGCAAGATGCACGCCATTTCCCGGCAGGTTCCCGCCGTCACTGGCCTGAACCCGCAAATCGACTGGAAATCCCGCGCAGCGGCGTTCAGAATGGTGGCTTACGGTGCGGCTGACCGCTGCACTGTGACGTTCCGGTGTTCTGACCCGTACCTCCCTCCCCCACGGGGTTCTCCCTCCATGGAAATGCTCGCACTTGTCCTGACGTCCGCCGTTTTGCTAACGATTGCTTACGCCACCTACGGACGCCTGCTGGCCCGTCTGTTCCTGCTGAATGACCACACACCAACCCCGGCCGTTTCCCGGCGCGACGGAGTTGATTACGAACCCTGTGATACTGGCCCGCTGCTGAGCCAGCATTTTTCCGCAATTGCCGCCGCCGGGCCGATCGTCGGGCCGATTCTGGCGGGAAATATGTTCGGCTGGCTGCCAGCACTGCTGTGGATCCTCGGCGGATCCATCTTCATCGGAGGCGTCCACGACTTTGCCGCTTTGGTGGCTTCCGTCCGACACCGCGCCAATTCCATTATCGACGTTGTCCGCGTCCACATCAGCCAGCGTGCCTGGCTGCTGTTTCTGGTGTTCGTCTGGATGGCACTGGTCTACATCGTGGTAGCCTTCACGGACATCACCGCCAGCATGTTTGTCGGCGCGCTGGACCTGCAGTCCGGCCAGACCTATGCATCGGTGGCTCAGGCACGCGAAGCCGGTGAAGGCGCGATTCTGGTACAGGCCGGCAGCGTCGCCACATCCTCGCTGCTGTATCTGATGCTGCCAATCGTAATGGGGCTGCTGGTCAAATCCGGGCGGCTGACAATGTCTCAGGCAACCTTTGTGTTTGTGCCGCTGGTGATTCTGGCGATCCTTGCCGGTCCGCTGCTGCCTTTGAATCTCGATGACGCAGTGCGTTCGTTTCGCCCTGAACTGACGCCGCAGGAGGCGGCCGGACTGGCAGTGCGATGCTGGGACGTCTTTTTGCTGCTGTACTGCGCGATTGCCTCGGTCACCCCGATGTGGCTGCTGCTGCAGCCGCGCGGACAGCTGGGCGGCATCTTCCTGTACGCTGCGCTGGGCGCCGGAGCACTCGGGCTGATGATCGGCGGCCTGACCGGAGCTCAGGAAATTCGCCAGCCCGCCTTCAAGGGCTGGACAGACTCGGCCGGCAATACCCTCGCACCATTTCTGTTCATCACAGTGGCCTGCGGCGCCTGCTCAGGCTTCCATGCACTGATCGCCTCCGGCACCACCTCCAAACAGCTCAGTCGTGAAGCCAGTGCCAAACCCATCGGCTACGGCGCGATGCTGCTGGAAGCCATGGTGGCCATCGTGTCGCTGTGCTGCCTGATGCTGCTGGCTCCGGATTCACCGCTGACCAAAGCCAGCCCGAATTTCATCTATGCCAACGGCATCAGCGAATTTCTGGGGTTTGTGGGACTGCCCCGCCAGCTGGGTCTGACCTTTGCACTGATGGCCTTCAACACCTTTGTGTACGACACACTGGACGTGTGCACTCGACTGGGGCGGTTTATTCTGCAGGAACTGTTCCGGATGCCGGGCACTGCCGGTCGCTGGCTGGGCACCCTGATTACAGCCGGCGCACCTGTATTCTTTGTGACTCGTCAGTCAGCACCGGGCGTACCTCTGTGGAAACAGTTCTGGGGACTGTTCGGCGCCAGCAACCAGCTGCTGGCCGCTTTGACACTGCTGTCAGTCACAGTGTGGCTGTGGCGAACCCGGCGAGCAGTCTGGACATTCCTTGTCACGGGCATCGGTGCCGTGCTGATGTACGTCATGAGTTCCTGGGCACTGTTCACAATGATCCAGGCCGGCTGGAACAAGCGGCAATCTGATCCGGTCGTCTGGATCGCGATGCTGCTGCTGGCCCTTGCCGCCGCGATGCTGTTTGAAGCGATTGTCGCACTGCTGCGTCGCCCTGAACCACAGCAGCCCGCACTGCAGCCCGCGTGACTGTCGGCCGGTTTTTTGTCCACGAAACACACGAAACAACACGAAAAACGCGACAGTTCGCAGCAAGGGCAAAACTTGCGGCAACTGCGGTCAGCCGCAGGGGACCTGCAGGACATGTAAGCCCCCTGCCACCACCAATAACTGCGATCATTCGTGGTGCAGAACTTACACGATCCCAGCTCGCATGACGCGGCCAGCGCAGTGCTCGGGCTGGAAAGTCCGAGCTACGTATCAGTGTTCATTAGCGTCCATTCGCGGTTAAAAAAAGTTCCCCACACACGTCACCTCAGCCCGCATGCATTTTCCTTCGCGGCTTCGCGTGAGACCCAACAAGACTCAGAACACTGCTGCCGCAACACGGGCGGGTGTCCCCATCACTACGCGACCAGCACACACACATCTGCGATCGTGTCCCGCTGCCAATGCTGATCCAGTCACACCAGCTCAGCTTCGTGGCCAAACAGGGTCGCAGGAGCATGTCGGCTGAGCCGGCTGACGCCAATCTGCGGCCGCTGGGCCTGCACAGTCGCCAGTTCGACAAGGTTGTGACCGTTAAGCACCCAAGGGACCGCCGAATGATCAAGCCGCACCGGCAACACCTGCTGGTTCAGCCGCCGCGATTCCAGAATCTCACGTTCCACCCACTCTGACTGCGCCGAAAACTGCGACAGCACCAGCACAAACACACCGCAGGCTGAAATCTCATCCAGGATTCGGTCCCAGAAACGTTCGTCCGGCAGCAGCACATGACTGTCATTGAAGATCGAACATATCCCAGCCTTTTCAGAAACTGCGTCAGTTCCCTGACATAGCGGTCATCATGATTGCTGTGGCTGATAAAGGCGCGCCTGGATGGGCATGGCTGTGTCCGGCATGCCACCAGCATACCCGCAGCAAATTTCCGAATCCAGTTGCCCGTCGCTCGGAAATTGTCGAAAAAGATCACCATTCCCTGGTGCCACAGAACACCGATGGCCACAGCTGATTGAAACTCTCACCGGGGCAGCAGTCTGCAGCACCGGGCGGCGCACTTAGGACCGATAAGACCTATCAACCCGCCTGCCTCAGCAAGGCCGGAACTACAGCACGCAGACGAATTCACCGATGATCCGCAAATCCTCTGACTGCTCAGGCTGCAAATCGATGAGCGGAAAATTCACGTTCAATGGCCGCAGCTGTATCACGCGATGCTGCCAGCCTTCAGACGTTACGCTGTGCTCAGAATGATACCGCTTCACGGTAAAACGCCCGCCCGCATCGTCCGATTCCAGCGACCGAAACTGCACCAGCAACAGACGACCCTCGCGACTGCCCGCTGGACACGGACGAAAGACACACCACGCACCGTCCGCAATCCGCGGCTCCATTGATCGACCCTGCACACGCGCCACAAACATACCCGGCTGCAAGGTCAAACCCTCAATACGGACCCAGCCCTGCTCCGCCGGCTGCTGCTCAGCACTCCAAAAACCGGCACTGGCATATAAATCCCACACCGGCAGATAATCCAGATAACGCCGCTTCGCAGCAATCGTCGGCCGCATGCCTCGCGGTCCGTCAGACAGCTCAGCTGCCGGCTGCAGTTCCGCTTCCAGTTCACGCCGCCCCGCACCTGACAACAGCGGAGACACAAACCACCGGCCCTCACGCATTTCAAAACGCACACGAAAATCGGTTCCCGGCAAACCTGCGTCCGCTCCGAACCAGCCCCGCAATAAAACACTCAACTGGTTCTGCTCAACACCCGCCGGAGCCGCCTTGTTCACCGCCACACGCACAAACTTGAACACCCACGTCTGACCATCCGGCAACACCACATCCACGGGACCTGTCGGACGACCGGGATACTGACTCACGCTCGGCACGAACAGAATCGCACGGCCCGACGCATGTGACACCTTGCACTCAAACTGCACGTCACCAGACTCAGTCGCCAACGGCTCAAGTCCCCGGTTGCGACAATAGGCCGCCAGACGCCAGTCCACCAGCTCGCCGGTCAGCCGCTGCAGCTCAGTCTCCAGCCCCTCCGGCAGCGCGCCCGACCAGCGAAACACGTCCCTCGCCTGCTCAAACCAGCGACGACCGTCCTGCAGATCCAGCCACCTTGAAATCGGCCAGCGCTGCCACCACTGCTGCCACGCTTCAACCGTCGCATCGTCCACGTCCACCGCCACACCGCCGCCCGTCACGTCCCTCCGCAACACCTCGTGCTGCTGCAGATAACGCCGACAGTCCGCACACAATGTCGCCAGCTGCAATCCACTGACCAGTGCCCCGCGATCCAGCAACACCCGCAGCACAATCAGCTTGTAAGATTTGTTCAGCGCGGTCGTCTCCAGCATCCGGAACCAGTCGGCCACAGCCGTCACCACGGCCGTTTCCTTTTCCGTCAGATCCTGCTCCGACCGCACAAACGCAAACCACGAACCTTCGGCCGCTGCGGTTGTGCGTGGCAGATATCCTGCACGATACACTTCCGCTGCCGTCGGTCGCCGCCCCTGCTCGTCCCTTAACCGCCGGTATCCGTCGACCGCCGCTGCCGCTCCCTGCGGCAGCAGTTCCCGCAGCACATCCTGTGCTGACAGCTCAACATCCAGCAGACAGCCGGGCGGCAGCTCGGCCTGACCCGTCTTTAAATATCGCCGCAGCGCAGGCCAGTCAGCACGCGGGCCGGACAACGCCAGCAGATGCAGCAGCCGCTGCGCAAACACGCGGTGATTGCCCACAAAATCCAGCACCAGCAGCCGAGTCTTCCCGGGTGAGACTCGCAGGCCACGACCCAGCTGCTGCAGAAACACCACTTTCGATTCCGTCGGCCGCAGCATCACCACTCGGTCCACCGCCGGCAGGTCCAGACCCTCGTTAAACAGATCCACCGCACAGAGGACTCGCAGACGCCCGTCCCGCAGGGCCTGCAGCGACTGTCCGATCGGATCACTGCCGCCGCCGGAAAACACGGCCGCCGCCGTCTCACCCCGCGCCAGCAGCCAGTCCCGCACAAACACCGCATGCCGCCGCGAACAGCAAAACACAATCGTCCGCGCAGCCGGATGCTGCTGCCACGCCGTCCACAGTCGCTCCATGCGTTCGCTGCGCGCCACTGCGGCTTCCAGTTCCACAGGATCAAAACGCCCGTTCCGCCATGGGATCTGTTCGAAATTCACCGTGTCCCGCAAACCCAGATAATGAAACGGCACCAGCGACTCTTCCGCTATGCCGTCACCAATCCCGGCCTGCCACGCCAGATGGTCGTCAAACAAAGACGCCACATCCACGCCGTCCGTGCGCTCAGGTGTGGCTGTCAGCCCCAGTACAAACCGAGCCTGCAAACTGGCCAGCACTCGCCGCCACGTCGGTGCCTGCGCATGATGCACTTCATCGATGATGGCATAGTCAAAGCTAAGCGTTTCCAGACGCGTCAGATGCTGCGGCCGCGACAGTTTCTGCACAGACGCCATCACCAGCTCGCAATCCAGATCCTGCTGCACGCCGACAAACCAGCCGCTGGTCGCGGGCGGATACTGTGCATCCAGCACTACCGCAAGTGCCGCTTCAGCCTGCGCCAGAATCAGCGCTCGATGAGCCACCACGAGAACTCGCGGACGCCGCCCCAGCATTTGCCCGACCTGCAGCACATCCAGTGCTGCCAGCCACGTCTTGCCCATGCCAGTAGCCACCGCCACCAGGGCACGCTGATACCCGCGTTCCCGCAGACCCCGAAGCTGCTGCAAAGCCTGCTGCTGCCATGGTCGCGGCGTCAGCAGCGGCACCGGTTCCCGCTGCGACTCGCACAATTCCGACCACTGTTCACCCTGCAGCTGCACGAACTGCGAATACCGGGTGATAACTTCGGGACTAAGCGGTACAGCCTGCTGCCAGAGCTGCTGGTAGGAACGGCGAAAACGGGCGGCAGCGGCGGGCACGGTGCGGTCAGACGCCAGCAGGTTCCATTCAGTGCCCGTCAGCAGTGCCGGTCGCGACAGATTGCTGGAGCCGACGACCAGACAAGCGTCCTGCTGTTCCTGAATGAGCCATGCTTTGGGGTGAAACGAGGCTGGCCGCGACTGCAGCTCGCTGGTCAGCACCAGCCGGGCTTCCAGAGTACCCGGCAGCAGTTCAGGCACAATCTCTGCGGCGTCCGTTTCGACCGGGTGAGTCAGGTCTGGCGGGCTGTTGTCGGCGGCGGCGCTGAGGTGCTGCCATGTGAGCAGTCTGCGGAGCGCCTGCGGGTCTGAGATGCCGAGGTAATCGGAGACGATGATGCGGATATGCGCCCCGCGGGCGAGTGCAGCGAGGAGCTGGTGTTCGATGACTTCCAGTCCTGAGCGCTGCACGAAGGCGGCGAGGATATCGACGTGCGTGGCTGCAGCAACTCGCAGCGCCAGCAGTTCCCACAGCGGCGAGTCCGGGTGTCCGGTGGACAGCAGCTCGGGCGCTGTCGCTGACACTGTGCATGCCTGCGGTACGGGTGCGGGAGTGGGTGCGACGTCGCGAAGATAATTACCAAGTTCCGGGATGACATTGCGGATCCCGCCGCGTGGATCGGCCTGATCACCGTGGTATCGCGGGATGATGTGTACGTGCAGGTGCGGGACGGTTTGTCCGGCGGCAGTTCCGCAGTTGAAACCGACATTGTAACCATCGGGTGCGGGCTGCAGCTGTTCGTGCAGCAGCTTGCGGACGGTGCTGACCAGTTCCAGCACGGCGATCTGTTCGGCGGGTGAGGCATCGAACCACGCGGGTACGATGCGTCGAGTGATTACGAGGGAGTGTCCGGGTGAGACTGGGAAGCTATCGCGAACAGCGAACGCCAGTTCATTGGCGGCGATGTGCAGTTCCGGCGGGATGCTGGCGAACGGCGACGTCATGCGGCGGACTGGTGTGTTGACGGTGTTTTGCGTATGTGTGGGGGTCCGGGTGGCTGTGGCCCGGCGATCAGTATAATACCAGAAGGGATCAGCGGGACAAACCCGCAGTGGCGGTCGCTGGGGAGTGCCGAGGGGATTTGCAGCGGGGGGGCAGGTGCGGGCTTGCCGGCGCGGGTGAGGGGACGATGAGAGTGGCGTCACAGGGTGTCTGTACCCCTCACCCCCTTCGAGGGGCGAGGGGTACCACGGCGTTTGCAATCAGAACACGCCTTCCAGCACACTGTGTCCTGCAATGAGCCTAAGGGGGCTGCCCACGGCGCAGTCACCGGAATTCACCGCACAGCCAGAAGAACACCAAAACCTGGTCAGACCCAAACACTGCGCAGCACCGCAGCAATCACCCTCGTCCGGATTGACGCTGGAAAATCGCTGATCGCAGCAAGCCCAGATGGTTCAGACAAAACTGCAGCATCACCCAGAGTGTCAGCAGACCATACCGAGTACTGCGGCGGAAATTGATGCTGCTGGCTTCGGCAAAATAACGCACAGGTACCGGGATGTCCCCCAGGCGAAATCCAAAAAAAACAGACTGCGCCAGGAACTGCGTGTCAAACACAAAGTCGTCCGAGTTCAGTGACCAGGGTACCGTCTCCAGTACCTCCCGCCGATACGCCCGAAAACCACTGTGAAAATCACCAAGGTTCTGACCCAAAATCACGTTCTCAAAGATTGTCAGGCAGCGATTCGCGATGTATTTCCACACCGGCATCCCGCCCTCCAGCGTCTCCGCCCGCGTGCGAATCCGCGAGCCCATCACAAAGTCCACGTTCCCCAGTCGGATCAGCTCTGCCGCTACCGGAATCACACGGCTGTCATACTGATAGTCCGGATGAATCATCACAACAATGTCCGCACCACGCCGCAATGCTTCCGCGTAACACGTCTTCTGGTTGCCGCCATAGCCCGTGTTCCGCTGATGCTGAATCACCGTCAGACCCAGCCGCTGAGCCACCTCGACCGTCCGGTCACGACTGCAGTCGTCCACCAGAATGATTTCGTCCACCGTACCCGCCGGTATGTCACGCACAGTACGCTCAAGCGTTGTCTCGGCGTTGTACGCCGGCATCACAGCCACAATCCGCGGCTTGTGCGGCATCTGGCGACTGTGAAAATTTTCTGAGACTGCCGAAGCCATAACCGCTATCCGAAAAAATTGATGACCAAACTGCCGCTGACCGCCGCGAAAAACAAAGAACGGCCCACTGCATTACGAATCCCAGCGGATTTTCGTTGACTTTGATTCAACTTTTGATCCCCGGAAATCAGCCGCGAAACTGCCGCAAGGCATCCGTCAGCCGCTGAATCTCATCAATCGTGTTGTAATGCAGCGCTCCCGCACGCACTGTACCGCCCGGTTCCAGACCAGCCGTCTCAGTAAACGGCAGCGCATACGCATTGCCGTTCCAGACGCACAGGCCACGCTCCGCCAGCCACTCGGCCACCACGCGAGGCGTACAGTCGCGGAATGTCCACGAATACGTCGGTACCCGGCCAGCCACTTGCGCCGGATCCGTGATCCCGTGAATTCTGATGCCCGGAACCTGCTGCAGACCGGCCAGCATCTCCAGACTCAGCGTCCGCTCGTATTCCACAATCGCCGCAAAGACCAGATCCAGTTTCTGCCGGCGGTTCAGTCCGCTGCCAGTCGCCGGCAGCAGATCAGCCAGCGACGCCAGATAGTTAATGGCGGCCGCTGTCCCGGCAATGGCTTCCAAAGCACCTGTGCCCGTCATCCAGACTCCCGGCAGCACATCCGGAGCAGGTCGCAGCTTCCAGGGCCGCAGCTGCTCCAGCAGTTCCCGCCGCCCCCACAGAATTCCTTGATGCGGACCAAAAAACTTGTAGGCCGAACAGGCCAGAAAGTCGCAGCCAAGCTCCGATACCGAAATCCGCCCATGCGGCGCATAATGCACCGCATCTACAAACGTGAGCGCACCCACCGCTTTAGTCGCACTGATCATCTGCTGCACCGGGTTAATCGTCCCGGTGGCATTCGAAGCCATGCCCACCGCGACAAACCGCGTTTTCGCTGACAGCTTCTCGTGGAAGTCATCAAGATCCAGTGTCCAGTCATCCGGTCGCAAGTCGACATGCCTGACCGTTGCCCCCGCAGCGCGGGCCGCATGCACCCAGGGCGATACGTTCGCGTCGTGATCCAGTCGCGTCACCAGGATTTCATCACCCGGCTGCCAGCGTTCGGCCAGCGACCGGCTGAGCAGCATTGCGAGGGATGTCATGTTTGGGCCGAACACGATGCAGTCCGGATCATCAGCGTTCAGGAAATCAGCCGCAGCCTCGTGCGCTGCCTGCATCACGTTGTCCGATTCACGACCACAGGCAAAGGCTGCTCCCCGGTTGCAGTTCGTGTGCCGCAGCCAGTGACAAACCGCGTCCACGACACAGTCCGGAGTCTGACTGCCGGCAGGACCATCAAAAAATGCGACAGTGCGACCGTGCAACGTGCGCGACAGTCCCGGAAACTGTCGGCGAATCTGATCAGTCGGCCAGGCGAAAACGGTCATAAGCAGTGATTGAATGTGATTCGTTTGAGTGAAGCTGTGAGCGCTCCGGGGGCAGGTTAACAAGCCCGCGAATGCGGGACCAGCGACGCTGACAGTTAGAATCTGTTGCGGTACGGTGGGATCCCGCGAAAACTCTGCTATTCTGAATCAGACAACCGCCATCGCCAGGGGACTTTTCCGTACAGACTGCTCTGCTTCATGTCCGCACTTTCGCAGTTTTTTCTGAATCCGGCCTTCTTTCTGCCGGGTGCTGCGCTGGTGCTGCTGCCGATTCTAATCCATATTCTCAGCCGGCTGCGTTACCGCACCGTGCGGTTTGCGGCCATGGAATTCCTGCTGGCCAGCGAAGAACTGAACCGCCGGCGACTGATTCTGGAACAGTTGCTGCAGTTGTTGCTGCGAATTCTGGCGGTACTGCTGTTTGTCCTCCTGATTGCTCGCCTGCTGCTGGATCCCGGTCGCCTGCTGATGCTCCGCGGAGTTAGCGCACACCACGTTGTCCTGCTGGACGATTCGCTGTCGATGCGTGATCAGGAAGGTGATCAGCCCCTGTTTCAGTCGGCTCTGGCAACCCTGGAAACCATGCTGGTGGAGGGTAGTCGTCAGGGTGGTGCAGCCCGCGTTACAATTCTGGGACTGTCTGATCCCGGCCGACCGATTGTTTCCGACCGTATTCTGGACGGCGCGTTCGTGCAGGAATTCATGCCGCGACTGCGCAATCAGCCCTGTTCATTTCGCCCGGCTCTGCTGGCGGAATCGCTGCAGACAGCCAAAGACATTCTGGCGGCGGACGGCAGCGTATCGCCGCAGGTGCATGTGCTGACCGACTTCCGAGCTGTGGACTGGAATAATCGCCCGGAGGTGCTTAGTGCCATTGAATCGCTGGGCACGATCAGGGCGGGAGTCGACATTGTCCGCATCGGCCGGGATGCTCGCAGCAACATCGCGATCCGCGAGCTGTCAGCTGAAAGCCTCGGGGCAGCTCGCGCTGTCCCATGGCGGCTGTCGGCCGTGATTCGCAATCACGGCAGTGCCCGAGCGACCGATCTGCGAGCCACCGTACTGGTCGACGGAGTTTCTCAGCCGGGACGCATGCTGATTCCGGACATTGAACCGGGCACAGAAGTCGTCGTCCCGCATGATCTCAGCTTTGAAACCGAAGGTCGTCATCTGGTGGAAGTGCGACTGGAACCGGATCCGCTGGCCGAAGACAATCGTCGCCTGCTGGTGGTGGACGTGGCCGAACGTCGCACGGTGCTGATTGTGGACGACGAGGGTGCTCAGGAGGACGCCGGCTTTGTCTCAGCTGCCCTGGCTGCGGATCCCGGCCTGACCGGGCTCAGCACCACCGTCCGCACATCGCAGACTTTGACGGCAGCCGATCTGCAAAGCAGTGACTGTGTGTATCTGCTGAATGTTCGTGAGCAGCCGGCCGATGCGGTGCTGCAGCTGGTTGATTTTGTGCGGCGTGGCGGGGGGATCGTCTGGTTTCCCGGAGAGCAGGCCAGCGTCCAGTGGTATTCCGAGACACTGCGGAAACCGGGCCGAAACCTGTTTCCGATTCCGCTGGGAGTGCTGCAGACTGCGGCGGCACCGGCGGCCGACCTGCTGGCTCCCGAACAGCCTCCGTTTTTGACGCCCGTGTTTGAAACTCACCCAGTCTTCTCTGTCTATAATACTCCGGACAGTCCGTTTCCGGACACCGTGCAGGTATCTCGCTGGTTTCAGCCGGCTTCAGACTGGAAACCGGATGACACTGAGCGAGCTGATGGTGTGCGGACTTTGATGCGGCTGCGAAACGGTGATCCGGTGGCCTTCGAACATTCGCTGGGCAGCGGACGGATTCTGACATTTCTGACGGGAGCAGGTCGTCGCTGGAGCAACTGGCCGGCCGCACCTGCTTCGCCGGGCTACGTGGTAATGCATCTGCTGATGCATCAGTACCTGCAGCGTCCGGTGGCTGACATTGAAATGCGCGAGCTGGTGGAACCGTTTAGCCTGCGGTGGTCGGCCGACGAGTGGACTGATGGCGCGGAAGTTTATCTTCCGGAAGCCGGGCCCGGTGAAGAACCCGTGGCTGAAACATTCCTGCGGCTGCGTGCCGGTCAGCCGGAACCACCACAGGAAGCTGCGGCGGGAGCGGCAGCGGAAGCAGCAGAGCCGGCAACGACACCGCCAGGCAGCAGCACCGCAGTGGTGCAGCAGCGCAGTGCGGCGACCGGCAGTGAGCTGCAGCTATTCGTGCCGCAGGCTCGTCGTCCCGGGCTGTATCGGATTCGTCGGTTCCGGCCGGACGGTGCGGTGGGCGATCTGGCGGTGGTACTGAATGTTCCGGCGATCGAGAGTGCTTTGGCGATCGCCGACCCGGCTCCGCTGACCACCGGCGCAGACCGCAGTCATGTGGCGGTGATCACGGGGGATGACGCGGCGGCACTGGGCGGTTCCGGTGCTGGTCGCGAGCTGCGCTGGGTGCTGCTGGGTCTGCTGGCAGCGGTGCTGGTGTGCGAGCAGTTGATTTCGCTGAAGCTCAGTTATCATCCGGAGGCTGGCCGATGACTGCCTCATATGCAACTCAGGACGGTCCTGCAGCGACGGCCGACCAGACCAGCGAAGCCGGTCGGGCGACGGCCGATACACTGGCGACCGAGAGTCAGACGTTTCAGACGACCGAGCTGGATCTGCCGGAGACGGCGACGGGCATGCTGCTGCTGCTGGCCGGGCTGGCGGTGCTGTTTTATCTGACGATCCGCACATCGCTGCGGGATTCTCGTTTTCTGCGCCCTGCTTCGCGTGCTGTGTTGCTGGTGCCACGGCTGCTGGTGCTGTGCAGTCTGCTGTTTATTCTGCTAAATCCGCAAACGCGGACTCAGCTGAGTCGGACAGAGAAATCGCGTGTTGGTCTGTTGCTGGACACATCGCTGTCGATGAAGTGGCCGGGCACGGATCAGGCGGCAGGCGGTGCAGCGCAGGTTCCGCTTAGTCGCGCTGCGCTGGTTCAGCAGCAGTTGATCAGCTCGGGCGTGCTGTCTGAGCTGAGTCGGACGCATGTGGTGTCGATTTACACGTTTGATGAAACGCTGCAAGGCCCGTGGGCGGTGGTCAGCGACGGGGCGGTGCGGTTTGTGGAAGCGGACGGCACGGAATCCGCGGCTGCCGGAATTCCGCCAGCTGCCGGGACTCGCATGTCCCTGCAGGACGAGCAGCAGTCTGTTGCGGGAACGCCGGAGGCGGCGGCCGTGGCTGAGCAGTGGCGGAAGATTCTGGAACCGACGGGCGCTGAAACGCGGCTGGGCGAAGCGGTATACCAACTGACGGGGCAGCTGTCGGGCCGCACGCTGGCGGGCCTGGTGGTGGTGACGGACGGTCGCGGGAATGCGGGCCTGGATCAGGAAGCGGCTCGCCTGCGAGCCCAGCGTACCGAAACTCGACTGATAGCGGCCGGCGTAGGCAGTCTGAAACCGCAGCTAAATTTGTGGGTGGCCGGAATGCAGTCACCGCTGGACGTGCACCAGGGTGATCCGTTTGACATTGGTGTGTCGTTGCAGGGAGCAGCAGCGGGGGGGCAGTCAACGCTGGTGCGACTGTTTCAGCAGACGGCGGGCGGGGACGACAGTGATCGTCGCCAGATTGCCGAACAGACTGTGGATTTTTCGGAAGACGGTCTCCCGGTGACAACTCGGTTTACGCAGACACTGTCGGTCCCGGGCCGCTATGATTTTGTGGCTCGAGTGGAATCCGCCAGCGGTGTTGTGGAAATGACATTGGAGGACAACGAGCGGCGGCGGACGGTGGAGGTAACGGATCAGAAAATGCGTGTGCTGGTAATTTCCAGCGGGCCGATGCGCGACTACCAGTTTGTGCGAAACACGCTGTACCGGCACAGTGGAGTGGAGTCGGATGTCTGGCTGCAGACGGTGCAGGATGACAACGCCGGTATGGTTTCTCAGGAGGCTCGCAAGCTGCTGACGAAGTTCCCGGAAACCGAAGCGGAACTGTTTGAGTACGACGTGGTGGTCGCGTTTGATCCGGACTGGAGTCGTCTGACGGCCGAGCAGCAACGATTTTTGAATCGCTGGGTTTCCGAGCATGCGGGCGGACTGGTGATTGTTGCCGGCGAGATTTTTACGCCAAAGCTGGCAGAGAACTCTGACGCAGCGCGGGATGTCAGCGTGCTGTATCCGGTGCTGCTTTCCCGGCAGCCTCCGGCAGCCCAGCAGTCCGTTCGCGCAGAAGAACCGTGGCCGGTGCTGCCGACAGCGGAAGGCCGAGTGGCCGAGTTCCTGAAGATTGCGGATGACAGTGGCAACGCGGACATTGACCTGTGGAAAAACTTCCGCGGAATTTTTCGGTCTTATCCGATCCGCGGACTGCGGGACGGTGCTGTGGTGCTGCTGCAGTACGACAATCCTCGGGCGCGGACTGAACTGGGTGTTCCGCCGTTTCTGGTCAGCCAGTTTTATGGTGCCGGGCGGGCCGTGTTTCTGGGTTCAGCGGAAACGTGGCGACTGCGGGAAATTTCACCGCAGGGTCATCAGCGATTCTGGACCAGCCTGATTCGCGAAGCGGGTCAGGGTCGTCGCAGCCGCGGACGGGCGCGAGGCCTGCTGCTGCTGGATCGCACCGAAGCGAATCCAGGGCAGCTGGTGACTATTCGTGCCCAGCTGCTGAATGCTCAACTGCAGCCACTGGTGGTGCCGGATGCTGCTGTCACCATTACCGGACCGGACGGACAGACGATACCGCTGCCGGATCGACTGACGGCCGACAGTCGCGGCGGCGGACAGTACACGGCCGGTTTTCGACCTGAGCGACCGGGACAGTATCGCATTACGGTGCCGGTGCCTGAATCTGCAGATGTGCTGCAGGGGGTGCTGGAAGTGGTACTTCCCGGACTTGAGTCTCTGTCACCTGTGCAGGACGCGGAATCGCTCACCGCACTGACTCGGGAAACCGCCGGTCGTTATCTGCCATTTTCAGAAATTCTGACATTGCCGTCGCTGCTGAAGGACCAGAGTCAGCCGGTGATTGTGGACGAGCAGTTGCGGACGCTGTGGGACCGGCAGTGGCTGATGTACGCCGCAACACTGCTGCTGGCTTTTGAGTGGGCAATGCGTCGAGTCTGGCGGCTGTCGTGACTGGACAAAGGCCGGTTGTCCGCTGAGAATGCCGTGATACTCCAAACCCCCGTAGCTCGGGCTTTCCAGCCCGAGCCCTCAACAACCCCGCATTGCTGCAATCTTTTGTCCTTCTGCGTGTCAGCACAGGCTGCTGTGCCGACTGTGTGTTACTTCCTGCCTGAACTCCTTTGAATGCCTGTGCCGGAGTGCCCCATGAACTTCCGGATCTGTGTGCGGCTTTCTGCCATGCTCTGGACCTGCCTTTCGTTGTCTGCCGCTGTTCCGGTCACAGCGGCAGAGCTGCCTGAGGTTGTGGAATTCAATCGGGACATTCGCCCGATTTTGTCGGACAACTGTTTTTTCTGTCATGGTCCGGACAAGAACAAGCGGCAGGCGGATCTGCGGCTGGACACAGAAGCCGGTCTGCTGGGAGTGGCTGGAAATGCGGGTGCGGTGGTGCCGGGCAAGCCTGATGAAAGTCCGCTGCTGCAGCGAATTCTGACGGCAGATCCTGAAACCCACATGCCTCCGCCGTCTACCGGCAAGTCGCTGACAGCAGATCAGATTCAGCTGTTGCGTCGCTGGATTCAGCAGGGCGGACGTTACGAGGGTCACTGGGCGTTTTTGCCATTGAATCCGGGTGCGGTTCCGGGCACGGATCATTCGCCTGCTGCAGTGGCGGCGAAGATCGACGAATATGTGGGCAGCAGTCTGCAGTCGGCCGGTTTGCAGGCAGTGGAAGCGGCCGATCGGATCACGCTGATCCGTCGTCTCAGCTTCGACCTGCTGGGGCTGCCGCCGACTCCGGAAGAAACGGCAGCCTTTGTGGCTGATCAGTCGCCGGATGCCGTGCAGAAGCTGGTGGACCGGCTGCTGGAATCACCGCACTTTGGTGAACGAATGGCGGTTTGGTGGCTGGATCTTGTGCGATATGCAGACAGCGTGGGCTATCACGGAGATCAGGAAGTCAGTGTTTCTCCGTTTCGCCAGTATGTGATCCAGTCATTCAATGCCAACAAGCCGTTTGATCAGTTTACGGTTGAGCAACTGGCGGGCGATTTGCTGCCGGATGCCACGCTGGAACAGAAAATCGCTTCGGGCTACAACCGGCTGGGTATGATGAGTGCCGAGGGTGGTGTGCAGGACCGCGAGTATCTGGCGAAGTATATCGCAGAGCGAGTGCGGAATGCATCGGGGACGTGGCTGGGGATTACGCTGGGTTGTGCCGAGTGTCATGATCACAAGTTTGACCCGTTCACGACTCGGGACTTTTACCGTTTCGAGGCGTTTTTTGCGGATATTCGCGAACGAGGTTTGTACAGCGGCGCGAATTCGGACGGCAACTGGGGCCCGTATGTGAAGGTGCCGACGGCTGAGCAGTCATCGCAGCTGGATGCGTTGTCTGTGCGGATTGCGGAACTGCAGCGTGTGCTGGACACTCCGACGCCGGAGGTGGCAGCGGCTCAGCAGGCGTGGGAGCAAGGTCAGCAGCCGTGGATTCCGCTGACGCCCGATTCGCTGCAGGCCTTATCGGGGACTCAGCTGAAGTCTCGTGCCGACGGCGCGATTCTGGCGACGGGTCCGAATCCGGCCACGGAGACTTACACGCTTTCGTTTTCAAAGCTGCCAGCTGCAGTGACGGGGTTCCGGATTGAGGTATTGCCGGATGATTCGCTGCCTCAAAAAGGGCCAGGGCGTGCGGGCAACGGCAACTTTGTGTTGTCTGAACTGACAGCGAAAGTGCGGACGGTGGCGGGCGACCAGTCTGTGTCGCTGCAGAATGCGACGGCCACGTATGAGCAGACCGGAGCGGCGGGCGGCAATCCTTATGGTCGCTGGGCAGTTGCAGCTGCGATTGACGCTGACGCGAAGGGTCGCACGTGGGGCTGGGCGGTGATGGAGCAGGTTGGCAGGTCGCAGACGGCTGTGTTCGAAACGACTGCGGATCTGACGCTGTCGGAAGGAGCGGTGCTGTCACTGGTGCTGGATCAGAACCTCGACAATCCCGGACACAATATTGGCTGTTTTCGGATTTTTGCATCGACGGCGGCTCGACCGCTGCGGGCGTCAGAGGCGATTCCGGCGGAGATTGCGGTGATCGTCGCTGTTCCGTCCGCGCAGCGGTCTGAGCAGCAGTCGGCCCGTCTGGCTGCGTGGTATCGCACGATTGCTCCGCAGCTCCAGGCTGCTCGCGAGCAACTGGCGGCAGCAGAAAAGGAGCGGGCCGGCATTGAGGCTGCCCTGCCCTCCACGCTGATCACCGAAGCAGTTGCTCCACGGATGGTGCGAGTGCTGCCGCGGGGCAACTGGATGGATGAAAGCGGCGAAGTTGTGACCCCGGCATTGCCGGCCGTGTTTGCCAAAGAACCGGCTCAGGACCAGCGACTGAACCGGCTGGATCTGGCCAGATGGATTGTGGCCGCCGATAACCCTCTGACCGCTCGAACCACCGTCAACCGACTGTGGAAGGTGCTGTTTGGAGCCGGTCTGTCGCGACGACTGGACGACCTCGGGGCTCAGGGTGAGTGGCCCAGTCATCCGCAGCTGCTGGATTTCCTTGCGACCGAGTTTCAGGCGGGCGGCTGGAATCTGAAGCAGCTGGTTCGATCCATCGTGCTGACGAGGGCGTATCAGCGGAGTTCCAGTGTGGCAGCCGGAACGCGCGAGCTGGATCCGGGCAATCGCTGGCTGGCGCGGCAGGGACGATTTCGGCTGGACGCCGAGTTTGTGCGTGATAATGCCCTGGAAATCAGCGGACTGCTGGTGAAATCGGTTGGCGGCCGCAGTGTGCGACCCTATCAGCCGGCCGGGTACTGGGCCTATCTTAACTTTCCGACTCGCGAATGGCAGAATGGTGCCGGCAGCGAACTGTATCGCCGAGGTCTGTATACGCACTGGCAGCGACAGTATCTGCATCCCAGTCTGCTGGCCTTTGATGCTCCCAGCCGTGAAGAGTGTACGGCAGATCGCAATCGTTCAAATACCCCGCTGCAGTCACTGGTGCTGCTGAATGACCCGACGTATGTCGAGGCTGCTCGCGGGTTTGCCGATCGTATCCTGCGGGACGGCGGTGCCACGGAAGCAGAGCGGATCAGTTTTGCATTCCGCAAAGCCGTTTCGCGGGACGCTTCGGCTGACGAGGCGGAAGTGCTGACCGAACTGCTGCAGAGACACCGGACGGAGTATGCTGCAAATCCGGTTGCAGCAGACGCGATCCTCAAGACAGGCAGCCTGCCGGTGCCTGGCGACGCTGATCGCACACAGCTGGCAGCGTGGACCAGTGTTGCCCGTGTGATTTTGAATCTTCACGAAGTCATGACCCGCAATTGATGCTGCGGACTTCGCGTCTCACCGCACGCATTTTCATCTTTCCTCAGACAGGCTCAGAAATGTCTCTTCCTTCGCCTCATATCTGCCGCCGCAGCTTCCTGCAGACGGGTGGAGTCAGTCTTGGATCAATGGCCCTCGCTGACCTGCTGCAGGCAGGTCGGCTGCAGGCCAGGGACCGTCAGGACGCACAGGTGCAGCGATGGAACGGCATGCTGACCCCGCTGCCGACGGCTCCGAAAGCCAAACGGATCATCTGGCTGTACATGGCCGGAGGCATGACTCATATCGATACCTTCGACAACAAACCGAAACTGGCCGAGTTGCATGGCACACCGATGCCAGAATCCATCACGAAGGGTCAGCAGATTGCGCAGCTGCAGGGCCAGCGGCTGACCTGCTTTGCACCGCAGCACCCATTTCGTCAGTGGGGGCAGTCGGGGCAGTCATTGGCGGAAATCTGGCCTCGGCTGGGCCGGCACTGTGCGGACGATATGTGCATCGTCAGATCGCTGCATACGGATGCCATCAACCATGACCCGGCTCATACATTCATGAACACGGGAACGATGAATGCCGGGCGACCGGCGATGGGCTCGTGGCTGCTGTATGGACTGGGGGCCGAGACTCAGAGTCTGCCGGGGTTCGTGGTGATGGTTTCCACAGGACGTTACGGTCAGCGGCAGCCGATTGCGGCGCGGCAGTGGCATTCCGGTTTTTTGCCCGGGCAGTTTCAGGGTGTGGAATTTCGCGGCACCGGTGATCCGGTGCTGTATGTGAACAATCCGGCCGGGGTCAGCCGAAATCAGCAGCGGGACGTCGTTGATGCCGTTCAGAAGCTGAATAGCATTTCCAATCGGCGGCTGGATGATCCGGAAATTGCGACTCGAGTCTCGCAGTACGAGTTGGCGTTCCGGATGCAGACCAGTGTGCCTGAACTGATGGACGTCAGTCCTGAGCCGCAGCATGTCTTTGATCTGTACGGCACAAAAGGCGGCGACGGCTCATTTGCCTCCAACTGTCTGTTGGCGCGGCGACTGGCGGAACGCGGCGTGCGGTTTATTCAGCTGTATCATCGGGACTGGGATCACCACGGAGCCGTGAAGGAACATTCTGCGGGCACAGCGGCCGAGGTGGATCAGGGAATGGCGGCGCTGATTACTGATTTGAAGCAGCGCGGCATGCTGGACGATACGATCATTGTGTTTGGTTCCGAATTTGGTCGGACGCCCATGGCCCAGGGCAATGGGCGGGACCATCATCTGGCGGGATTCACGATGTGGTTTGCGGGTGGTGGATTCAAGCCGGGGTTCAGTTACGGGGCCACGGATGAGTTTGGATATCATGCGGTGGAAAACCGAGTCTCTGTGCATGACATTCATGCCACACTGCTGCATCAGATGGGCATTGATCACACCCGATTCACCTACAGGTACCAGGGGCTGGACACGAAGCTGACGGGCGTTGAAGAATCTCGCGTGGTCAGCGAGTTGCTGGTCTGAAGAGCCCGCTGCTGTTCCAACTCTTCCGCTCTTCCGCAGCTCGGGCTTTCCAGCCCGAGCACACCCGTTCAAAACATGTCGTTTTGAACGTTGTTTGTAACCCAGCACGGCACCTTAGGACTTTTGTCCCCGACATCTTTCCGGCCCGAGATCTGCCGTAAAGCCTACCACGGCTGGATGCGGCAGCTTTTTCGCTGCTGGATATTTTTGAACCACGAATTGACATGAATGCGGGCGAAGGTCTGCGGCGTTTCACAGGTGGCAGAGGTCCTGTGCGTCCCCTGTGCCCTGTGCGTCTCGTAACCCAATTGCAGCTGTCGGGATAACCACGGACGGAAGTCCGCGTGTGCCAATCCTGCTCATCGCGTCCGGTGGCGTCCTTTCCGCACACACGAACGGACGTGAACGGACGGGGACAGACCATCGTATTCGGGCTGGAAAGCTCAGGCTGCGTTCGAGCTGCGATTCGTCCCGCGAGTCATTCCTGACCGGGCTGCGCTGGAGCACCTCGCGACTCCGAGCGAACCAGTATTTCCTGGGCCCGCTGCAGTTCGCTGGCTGTCGCGTCACGGAACGTCCACAAATCCGCCACAGCTGCCGCCACAGTTTCCGGCAGTCGCTGCGTAAACTCAGACAGCAGAAAATTGGGCGCCAGATTCTGAATTCCGGGCAGATCACAGGCCAGTGCAGAAGCCTGCAGCAAAATACTGCCATGCTGCAGAATGACTCCCCGGCGACGACGCTGAGCACTGCCAATAATTTTTACGCCGCTGACATGCACCACGTCATTCGGGTCACCGCGCAGAAAACACAAAAATGGTTCTGCAGGTTCCCCTAACGATACTGTTTGCGCCGCATCCCTCACGGCTGCTGTGCGAGCATCATGGTCGGCCCTCAGTTCCGCTGGAACTCCACAGTCACCCAGCAGCAGAATCAGCGCCCTGTGAATGACAGCGTACAGGACCGACGGATTGTGGCGAGCCGGATGATGAGCAGGCAGAACCGCGGCATAGGTCAGTTCTCGATCGTGCAGAATCGCTCCGCCTCCGGATAACCGACGCACTGTCGACAGGTGCTGAAAACGATCGGGTACAGGTGCAGTGCGGGCCTGAAAACAACCGAGCGAAACAGTCGGCTGCTGCCACTGATAAATTCTGACGACCGAATGCTGGCGTTCGGCAGCCAGTTCCAGCAGCGATTCGTCCAGTGCCATGTTGAACGCACCGCTCTGCGGCAGACTGTCAATGATTATCTCGGCCGCTGGCCGACCTGCTTCTTCCGGCATCTCTCAACCTCCTGTCGCTGCTGCTGCATGACTGCCGAGCCATTCCAGTTCAACCGTCACCGGGGCGTGATCGCTGACATCGAGTGCCGCTTCACGATGAATTGTGGCACTGCGGAAATAAGGGCGAGCAGCCGCGTTGCACAACAGATAGTCAATTCGCCAGCCGCGATCCAGCTCACGAGCTTTACCGCGATTTGACCACCACGAATACGGACCATGCCTGTCACCATGATGCTCACGCACCAGATCATGCCAGCCGGACCTCAGCAACTCCCCAAACCACTCTCGTTCGTGCGGCAGAAAACCGGATGTCTGTTCGTTCGACTTCGCGTAAAAAATGTCCTTCTCTGTGTGCGCGATATTGATGTCACCACCAAAAATCAGCGGCGCACCGCTGCGACGCCGGTCCGTCCAACTGCGAAATCGCTTCAGCCAGATCTCCTTCACCTGCTGACGCTCGGGACTTGATGATCCCGAGGGCAGATACACACACACCACCTCCAGACCCGAAACCTCGCACTCAATCAGTCGACCCTCATCGTCTGGCCAGCGGCTGGACAACTGAGTACTGCGAAGCCGAATCGGATACTTCGACCAGATCGCCGTACCCGAATACCCCGGACGAACCGCCGGGTTCCAGTGCACATGCCAACCAGACGGACTCACAATCTCTGCCGGCAACTGATCCGGAAAAGCCCGCACTTCCTGCAAAAGCAGCACATCCGGATCAATCTGCTCAAGATATCCCCAAAAACCTTTCCGCAATGCCGCCCGGAGACCATTCACGTTCCACGTCGTCAGCTTCATTCCTGAAACACCCCACTAACACAGCCGACAAAGAATCACCGTCAGCACTAACACTACTCGACACGCGGTCTACTGTCGCCCGCAACCACCCCGCCTCATCAAATTCCGAGTTTTTCTGGCACTTTCACAGGGCAGGAGTGCTCCCTCGATACACGGCACAGAAAAGTGAACACGCGAACAGACATCAGAGACCGGGCAGTTTGAGCACTCTGCGAATACTGAAAGAATTACCCTGTTTACTCAACTTCACTCATTTGATTGTCGAAATTGCCCCATTTCCTTGCCACTAATGTCGACGGCTGCCTTTTCCAAAATGCTCGAAAGACAAACTGCGCCCGGGCCTCTGTGTCAGACCTGGCCGTCTCATCACAATGCTCTTTGTAGAACCAAAAACATACTGAAATCCATATCACGACATCTGCAACTTTTCTCCTGCCTGGGTCTGTTGGCGCTGCTGCAGAACGGTTCGCACGCTGCCGACGAACCTGCTTAGCAACCGGCCTCGACCGCCTTGGCGGACTTCTTCCGCTGCAACAGCGACTGTGGCTCCCGCAGCGACGGCTCGCGTGGGAGTGCCGCGCCTGGTGCGGCCGGGCCAGCCGCCGTCCCGGGTTGTTCGACTTCCGCCCGAGGAAATCCTTAATGATCGCACACACTCTGTGGTCCTGGACAAGGATGGCGGCATGATGGGTCGCCTGTACTCCATCACACCGGACGGCATGGTACCCGCCGCTAATATGCAGGTGCGCCTGCTGATGGGCGGTGGCAACGGGTTTGTTCCGGTCCGCCTGATGCTGAATACCGAAATTGCGGTGGCACCGGTCGGAGCTTCCAACATCAATGCTGAAAACTTTGGTGAGTTTTTTGATCCTGCCATCGCTGCACTTGCTGACCCGATGGCGTCTGCAGCAGCAGCACCTGCAGCGGCTCCCGATGTCGCCGGTGCCGGCGGTGGCTCAGGTGGTGGTGGTGGTCTGCTTGGCCCGCTGCTGATTGGCGGTGCCACCGGCGGCATTGGTGGTGCGATCATCGCGGAAGGCGACCCGGCGACCCCCAGCAAGTAAGTCATCAGCAGACAAATCCAGTTCGGAAACAGCAAAAACCTTGCGAACACACTGCTGTTCGCAAGGTTTTTTTCATGCCCCGGGTGGTCGGTAACTGCGACAGATCTCGGGCGCTGTTTCAAGTCGCGGTCCGCCAATCAGCTCAATGCAATACGGTACCGCCGGCATCACGGCCCCCAGACACTCGCGAATCGCCCGTGGCTGCCCGGGCAGATTTATAATCAGAGTTTTGCCTCGAATGCCTGCCGTTTGCCGGCTGAGAATGGCGGTGGGCACCTTCTCCAGCGATACTTTCCTCATCAGTTCCCCGAATCCTGGCAGCATTTTGTCGCACACATCGCCGGTTGCCTCGGGTGTCACGTCTCGAACTGCCGGACCGGTCCCGCCGGTGGTGACAATCAGGCAACACTGCGATTCATCGGCCAACTTCCTCAGTTCTGCGGCAATCAGATGCCGATCATCAGAGACGATTCGCGCTGCGGAAACCCAGGGACTGCTCATTAGTTCAGTGAGGTAAGCCTGGATTGCCGGACCCCCACGATCCTCATAATCACCTCGACTGGCGCGATCTGACACGGTGAGGATTCCAATGATGGCAGGCTGAGACATGGAGTGATCCGACTCTTTGGCGGTGGTTTTAGCAACTGACTCTGCGAGGGAATTGGACTGAAGAATCATCGATTTTGTTTCCCAATTATCATAGTCCGTCTATGATGCACCAGTTGCGCATCGAGGAATGGTAGCAGACTGTCTCTGAAATCCGAAGATTCCGCCACTTTAACCAACAGCCGCACCTTTTGCGGTTGTTGCCTGTTGCGGTGTTCCGAGTTCAGGGTTGCGTTGTTGCCACTGGATCTTCGTGCTGGACACTTCTCACGTTCCGAACGAAACCTGTATGTCGAACTCTGCTTCCATCCCAACATCGGCTCCTTCCTTTCTCGATTCAGACCAGGCTTCCTCTGGCGAATCGACACCGTCTGTCCGTGCTGCTCGGGGACCGATTGAAGTTGCCGCATCCAATCTTGAATTTGCTGAAGCTCAACTGGCCAGCTATCTTGTGGATCGCAATTCGGTTTCACCCGACTGGCGTGATTACTTTGATGAGCTGAAGGTGGTGGATTCGGGTCTCACGGCTGAATCGATGGAAGTGCCGTTTCAGGCGGAAAGTATTTTCCGTCGTTCATCCGGGCGGGTTGATCCGAGCGCTTCTGATGCGGCGATTCTGCAAGAGCGTCTTGAGCAGCTGATTCGCAGTTTCCGCGTGCGTGGTCATACCATTGCCAGGATTGACCCGCTGAATGCAGAGCGCCCGCGACCTGCTGAGCTGGATCCGGCATTTTACGGATTCACTGAAGAGCACATGGATCGTCGATTTTCGACGCAGTGGTCTGGTGGCCCGGATGTACGCACTCTGCGTCAGATGGTCACGTGGATGCAGACTACGTACTGTCGTTCGATTGGCGTGCAGTACATGCACATTGACAGCCTGCATGTCCGCCAGTGGCTGCAGGACCGAATGGAGCGAACAGCCAATCGCCTGAAGCTGTCTCGTGCCGAGCAACTCCGCATTCTTGAGCGTCTCAGTGACGCCGTTGTTTTCGAAGAGTTTGTGCAGAAGAAGTATGTCGGTGCAAAGAGCTTTTCTTTGGAGGGTGCTGAAAGTCTGATTCCGCTGCTGGACATGGCGATTGAGCGTGCCGGCAGTCAGGGCATTGACCTGTGTGTTCTGGGGATGGCTCATCGTGGTCGCCTGAACGTCCTGGCCAACATAATGGGCAAAAGCCCTTCGAAGATTTTCCGTGAATTCGATGACGTGGACCCGCAGCTGAAGATGGGTCGTGGCGACGTCAAGTATCATCTGGGGTACAGCAGCGACCGCATCACCTCGTCTGGTCAAAGCGTGCATCTGACGCTGTGCTTCAACCCCAGTCACCTTGAATTTGTGAACCCAGTGGCGCTGGGGCGATTGCGAGCCAAGCAGGATCGCAATCAGGACTTTGACCGCAAAAAGAGCTTCTGCATCCTGATTCACGGCGACGCGGCCTTTGCGGGAGAGGGCGTAGTTCAGGAAACTCTAAATCTTAGCGAACTACCGGGCTATCAGACTGGCGGCACGCTGCACGTCATCGTGAACAATCAGATTGGATTCACGACTTCCGCCTCGGAAGCTCGTTCCTGCACCTATGCCACGGATGTGGCTCGAATGCTGCAGATTCCGATCTTCCACGTGAATGGCGAAGATCCTGAAGCGGTTGCACAGGTGGTGCAGCTGGCGATGGATTTCCGTGAGCGGTTCCAGCGTGACGTAGTGATTGACATGTACTGTTTCCGTCGGCGTGGTCACAACGAAAGTGACGAGCCTGCATTTACTCAGCCCACGATGTACCAGGTCATCCGGGCCCGCCAGACCGTCTTCAGCAGTTTTCTTGAATCGCTGGTCAGCCTGCGCGAAGTGACTCGCGAAGAGGGTCTGGAAATTGTGGCTCGCCGCGGCCGTGTGCTCGAAGCGGAACTCGAGGAAGCTCGCAAGGAAGGCTTCAAGTATCTTGAGGACACTGGCGGGGGCATCTGGAAGGGGTATTTTGGCAGCAGTGCTCGCAACGCTGACTCGCCACCAACAGCCGTCTCAGCTGAGACTTTGCGCGGCATTATGACCACCCTGACAACTCCCCCGGTCGACTTCACTCCGCATCCTAAAGTCGAGGCGGTCCTGAAGGCTCGCCGCGAGATGGGTGCCGGGGAAGCGTTGTTTGACTGGGGTGGTGCCGAGCTGGCCGCTCTGGGAACGCTGGTTGCCGAGGGAACTCGGCTGCGATTCAGCGGCCAGGACGTGCGTCGCGGCACCTTCAGCCATCGCCACGCTGGCCTTTACGATGTCAAAACGGGACGATCCTGGCTCGGTTTGCGTGATGTAGCGACAAAGCCTGAGCTGGTCGAGATCTACAACAGTCCGTTGTCTGAAGTGGGTGTGATGGGTTTTGAGTACGGCTACAGTCTCGACTGTCCCGACGGGCTGGTGCTGTGGGAAGCGCAGTTCGGCGACTTCGTCAACGTTGCTCAGGTGATCATCGACCAGTTCATTGCCAGTGCGGAAGACAAGTGGAAGCGACTTAGCGGGCTGGTGATGCTGTTGCCGCACGGGATGGAGGGTGCAGGTCCCGAACATTCCAGTGCGCGCCTGGAGCGTTTTCTGGCAATGGGTGCTGACGACAACATTCAGGTGACGTGCCCCAGCACAGCATCACAGTACTTCCATCTGCTCCGCCGTCAGGCTCATCGCTGGTGGAAGAAACCACTGGTTGTGATGACACCCAAAAGTCTGCTCAGATCAAAAGACGCGTCTTCGCTGGTTAGCGAGCTGACAGGCGGTCAGTTCCACGAGGTTCTGGGGGACTCGACGGTGGCCCCCGAGAAGACAACTCGTGTCCTGATCTGCTCGGGCAAGCTATACTTTGAGCTGGCGGCCTGGCGAGGGCAGCAGAAGCGCGACGATGTGGCGATTATCCGTCTGGAACAACTCTACCCGTTCCCGGTAGAATTACTGGACCGAGAACTCTCAAAATACCCTGCATCGGCGTCGCTCTTCTGGGTCCAGGAAGAACCTCGCAATCAGGGAGCCTGGGGATTCCTCAGGATGCGGTTTGGCGAGCGATTGTTGGACAAATTCCCCTTCCGTGGTATTTCCCGACCTGAAGCGGCCAGCCCAGCAACGGGCTCCGCGACCAGTCACAAGATTGAGCAGCAGAACATTCTTAAACAGGCGTTTGAACTCGAATGAGCACTACGGAAATCCAAATCAAGGTGCCGAAACCCGGTGAGTCAATCTCTGAGGTAATGATCGGCGAGTGGTACGTCCAGGAAGGCCAGTATGTGGCCGCGGATCAAAATCTTGTTGCTATGGAATCAGACAAGGCAACATTTGACGTTCCGGCTCCGCGCGGGGGAATCCTGACGCGGATTCTAAAGAAGGCTGGCGAGTCTGCTCAGGTGGAGGAAGTCATTGGCTTCCTGCAGCCGGCAGAAGCCCCGGCTGCGGCACCTGCCAAACCAGCTCCGGCGGCTGCCCCTGCGGCGGCTGCGGCACCGAAAAGTACAGGCCACGTGATGCCGGCAGCTGAGCGTCTGATGGCTGAGAACAAATTGCCGGCGGGCAGCGTAGCAGGCTCAGGGCCTGGCGGTCGCGTCCTGAAGGAGGACGTGATTCGGACGGTCAGCGCCGGACCTGTCACCGTCGGAGGTTCGCGGGAAACCCGTTCTTTGCCGCTGAGTCCGATCCGACAGACGATTGCTCGCCGTCTCGTGGAAGCTCAGCATACTGCTGCCTTGCTGACCACTTTCAACGAAGTAGACATGTCGGCAGTAAAGAAGCTGCGGGACGTCTACAAGGACTCCTTTGAAAAGAAGCACAGTGCGAAGCTGGGCTTTATGTCGTTCTTCGTCCGAGCGGTCGTTGCAGGTCTGCAGCAGTACCCGCAGCTGAATGCTCAGATGAATGGAAAAAGTCTGACCTATTACAACTACTGTGACATCGGTGTGGCAATCGGCGGAGGCAAGGGGCTGGTTGTGCCGGTGCTGCGCAACGCCGAAAACATGAGCTTTGCCGACATTGAACTGGCAATTGTGAACTTTGCCAATCGGGCGAAGAACAACCAGATTGCTCTGGAAGAACTGGAAGGCGGCACTTTCACAATCACCAACGGCGGCGTGTACGGCTCGCTGCTGTCGACTCCGATTGTCAACCCACCACAAAGCGGTGTATTGGGTATGCACGGGATTTTCGATCGACCTGTGGCCGTCAACGGTCAGGTTGTGATCCGTCCCATGATGTACATCGCACTCACTTATGACCATCGCATCGTTGATGGTCGTGAGGCTGTTTCCTTCCTGAAGCTTGTGAAGGATATGATCGAAGACCCGACGCGTCTGATCCTTGAAGTCTGATGTGTCTGTCCGACGTCTGAACGACCGCAGCCGCCCCGGCAAACAGCCTGCGGGCGGTTCTGCTTTTAAGTCTCCTGGAATCTCATCTGTACTGGTGCATCCATGTCCGACGCATTTGACCTGATCGTGGTAGGTGCCGGTCCCGGTGGCTACGTGGCCGCCATTCGCGCTGCTCAGTTGGGCATGAAAACGGCAGTGATCGAACGTGAATCCAAACTGGGCGGAACCTGCCTGCGAGTGGGTTGTATCCCCAGCAAGGCGTTGCTGGAGTCCAGTGAGCTCTACGAAAAATCGGCGAAGCACTTTGCCGAACGCGGACTTAAGGTCAGCGGACTTGAGCTCGACATTTCCCAGATGATGAAGCACAAGGATGGCGTCGTCGCGACGCTCGATTCGGGCATCCAGGGTCTGCTGAAAAAAAACCGTGTTGAGCGATTCAGCGGGCATGGTCGGCTGCTGGGCGAGGGCCGAGTCGAAGTTCAGTCGGAAGCCGGCACCACAGTTATCAGCGGCAAACGAATTCTGATTGCCACTGGCAGCGTCCCGTCTTCCCTGCCGGGCATTCAGCCGGACGGTGACCGCATCGGCACCAGTACGGAAGCGCTGGCCTGGCCCGAAGTGCCGCAGCATCTGGTGGTGATTGGTGGCGGAGTGATCGGGCTGGAGCTGGGCACGGTCTGGCGTCGGCTGGGAGCCAAAGTGACGGTCTTGGAATACCTGCCTCGAATCATGCCCGGAATCGACGAACAGGTGGCCATGGAAGCTCGCAAAATCTTCGAAAAGCAGGGCATCGTGTTCCGCCTTGGAACAAAAGTCACCGGTGTTACTGCAGTCGGCAGCCAGTGCACAGTGTCCATCAATGGAGCTGAACCTCTGACGTGTGATCGAGTCCTGGTAGCTGTGGGTCGTCGGCCCTGTACGGACAATCTGGGACTGGAGGCTGCCGGAGTCACCGCTAACCGTGGTGGCTTCATTCAGGTGAATTCTTCCTACCAAACCACAGCCGCCGGCGTGTACGCAATTGGCGATGTCATCGGTGGCGCCATGCTGGCTCACAAAGCCGAAGAAGAGGGCATCGCCTGTGTCGAAAAAATGGCCACGGGACACGGCCACATCAACTACGCCATCATTCCCGCAGTGGTCTACACTGAACCGGAAATCGCCTCGGCCGGCGCAAACGAAGATGCTCTGCAGGCCGCCGGCATCAAGTATCGCTCAGGTAAGTTCACTTTTGCCGCCAACGGCCGCGCGCGTGCCGCCGGACACGCTGACGGATTCGTGAAGGTGTTGGCCGATGAAGCCACCGATCGAGTTCTGGGAGTACACATCATTGGAACTCATGCCGGTGAACTGATTCACGAAGCAGCCGTGGCCATGCAGTTCGGAGCCAGCAGCGAAGATATTGCCCGCTGCTGCCATGCACACCCAACCCTGTCCGAGGCCGTCAAGGAAGCGGCAATGGCCGTCGACAAACGAGCCATTCACTCCTGATAAAAAACTCGAGGCTGGTGTCTGAACAGGACACCAGCCTCTTAGAGTTTATCGCTCAGGAAGAATCTCCTGAGGTCATTCAGCAGTACTCAGCCAATCCAGTCCTGAATCGCCTTCACTCGCGGATTCGGCTGCTCCCGCAGCGCTTCAAGCGACTGGACCACAGCGAGGCACCCGGGCAGTGTCGTCACGCACGGAACGCCATAGGTCACAGACGCGGCACGAATCCGGCCTTCGTCGGTACGAGCTCCTTTGCCGCTGGGAGTATTTAGGATCATCTGAATTTCGCCATTCGCCATCTGATCCAGCAGGTTCGGCCGACCTTCGTGGAGCTTCTTTACGACTTCAACCGTGATTCCAGCCTCCTGAAACACCCTTGCCGTTCCGCTGGTACTTACAATCCGGTAACCCATCTGCTGCAGTTTCCGGACAGGCTCGATCATCCGCTCCTTGCGACCAGCAGCGATGCTGACAAAGATCCGTCCCTGCATCGGCAGCCGAGTTCCGGCGGCAAGCTGAGACTTGGCGAACGCCAGCGGGAAGCCTGAGTCGATGCCCATGACCTCGCCGGTCGACCGCATCTCCGGCCCAAGAACGATGTCCACACCCATAAATCGGCTGAATGGAAACACACTTTCCTTAACAGATGTGTAGGCCGGCACAACTTCTGTGGTGAATCCCTGCTCTTTCAGCGATATCCCGACCATCACCTTGGCAGCGATGCGAGCCAGCGAATGTCCAATCGCCTTGGAGACGAACGGCGACGTCCGACTGGCTCGAGGATTGACTTCCAGAATGTAGACCGTGTACTGGTCACCTTCTGCCTTCACCGCGAACTGAATATTCATCAGACCACGAACCTGCAGGGCAGCGGCAAGCTTGTGAGTCGCCTGACGAATTTCATCAACAACCGGTGCCGGCAGTGAGTATGGCGGCAGAGCACAGGCTGAGTCCCCGGAATGCACTCCGGCTTCCTCAATATGCTCCATCACACCGCCGATTACCGTGGTCTCGCCGTCAGAAATTGCGTCGACGTCAACTTCAATCGCATCTTCAAGGAACTTGTCGATCAGCACAGGCTTTTCAGCCGATGCCTCAACCGCAGCCCCCATGTAACGCTCAAGACTCTGCTGGTCATAACAGATCTCCATCCCGCGACCGCCCAGCACGTAACTGGGACGTACCAGCAGCGGATAGCCAATCCGATTGGCAATCGTGCAAGCACCTTCCGTACTGATGGCCGTGCCGTTCGGGGGCTGATGCAGCTGCAACGCATCCAGAATTGCCTGAAACCTTTTTCTGTCCTCCGCCGCATCAATCATGTCCGGACTGGTACCAATAATCTTCACACCGGCTGCTTCCAGGCCGCGAGCGAGATTCAGCGGAGTCTGCCCGCCAAACTGCACAATCGCACCATCAGGACTCATACGGTCCCAGATGTTCAGTACGTCTTCAGTTGTCAGAGGCTCGAAAAACAAATGGTCGGACGTGTCATAGTCGGTTGATACGGTTTCAGGATTTGAGTTGACCATGATGCTTTCAATGCCCAGATCTCTCAGAGCAAAGGCTGCCTGACAGCAGCAGTAATCAAACTCAATCCCCTGACCAATCCGATTGGGGCCACCCCCAAGAATCATGACCCGCCTCACCCCGTCACGCTTTGCCGGAGTTTCATCCTCCTGCTCGTAGGTGGAGTAATAGTACGGCGTGAACGCTTCGAATTCGGCCGCACAGGTATCCACCTGCTTGAAGGTTGCCACAATGCCAAGCTGCAGGCGACGTTTCCGAACATCCAGCTGACCACAGCCCAGCCAGCCCGCTAACTGCTCGTCTGAAAAACCGTTTCGCTTCAATCGACGCAGCAGCTCCTCAGGCACATCCTCAAGCCTTTGATACCTACGCACCTCGGTCTCAAGCTGCACGATCTGCTCAATACTGCGCAGAAACCACGGGTCGATATCAGTGATCTCGTGAATCTGTTCGACCGTCATTCCCTGCTTCAATGCATACCGAAGGTAAAAGACTCGTTCGGCATTCGGAATCGCCAGTTTGCTGAGAATTTCATCCGGAGCAGGCTGCTGAGCTGTGCCCCACAGATCCTTCTTGCCGCCACCCAGCCCGAAGTGACCAATCTCAAGGCCCCGCAAGGCCTTCTGCAGTGATTCCCGGAATGTCCGACCAATCGCCATTGTCTCGCCGACAGACTTCATCTGCACAGTCAAAGTCGGATCGGCTTCAGGAAACTTCTCGAAGGTCCAGCGAGGAATCTTGGTGACGACATAGTCGATCGTCGGTTCAAAACAGGCCAGCGTTTCGCGAGTAATATCGTTGTTGATCTCGTCCAGCCGATAACCGACAGCCAGTTTGGCTGCAATTTTGGCAATCGGAAAGCCAGTGGCTTTTGAAGCGAGGGCCGAAGAACGGCTGACGCGGGGATTCATCTCGATCACCACCATCCGACCATTGTCCGGATTGATGGCAAACTGCACATTCGAACCACCGGTTTCGACGCCGATCGCACGCATCACAGCAATCGTGGCATCACGCATCCGCTGGTATTCGCGGTCAGACAGGGTTTGCGCAGGAGCCACCGTGATGGAATCACCAGTATGGACTCCCATAGGATCAAAGTTCTCAATCGCACAGATGATCACGACATTGTCGGCGTTGTCGCGCATCACCTCCATCTCGTACTCTTTCCAGCCGAGAATGGATTCTTCAAGCAGCACTTCGCTGATCGGCGACAGTGCCAGACCGCGACGGACTTTGTCTTCGAACTCCTCAATGTTGTAAGCGATACCGCCACCGGTACCACCCAGCGTAAAGCTGGCCCGAATGATGATCGGCAGGCCAATCTGCTGTACGGCTTCGCGAGCCTGCTCGATGTTGTGCACAGTAAAGCTGCGCGGCACGTCCAGACCGATCTGCAGCATTGTCTGCTTGAACGCTTCACGTTCTTCCGCGCGACGAATGACATCTTCTTTGGCACCAATCATCTCGACGCCGTACTTTTCCAGTACACCGTGACGAAACAGGTCCATGGCCGTATTGAGACCGGTCTGTCCCCCCAGCGTCGGCAACAGCGCATCCGGACGTTCCACCCGGATGATCTCTTCTACGTACTGCCACGTAATCGGTTCGATATAGGTTCGATCAGCAGTCTGCGGATCTGTCATGATGGTGGCCGGATTCGAATTGACCAGCACCACCTCGTAACCTTCCTCACGCAGCGCCTTGCAGGCCTGAGTGCCGGAATAATCAAACTCGCAGGCCTGCCCGATAACAATCGGACCAGAACCAATAATCAGGATCTTCCTGAGATCGTCTCGACGTGGCACCGCAGGGTGTCCTTCCTGAATTGACGACAGCCGCCCCCGAGGGCGCGCAAAAACAGCGAAGACCGGTCAACAGTTCCAATGGAAAAAACCATCAGCTTCTGCCCGGCCCGCCCTGAGAACTCACTCGGGTACGGAAAAACTCCGCGCAAATTTGCGACAGATTACCAGGAATTCCGCTGCAATCAAGAAACCCGGCCCCGACACGTACACAGATCCCGGTTTCGGCGAAGTTTCATGCAATTGACTGATTCTGCTGCCACTGCAGGTTTCGAGAACTGCGGAAATTCGCCAGGATCCCAAAACCGTGGTCGCTAATCCACATCCACTGCTGCAAAACTCCCGGAGATCTCTCGGCGTGTTTCGTGTCGCATTCGTTATCCCCACTCTCGATCAGTCAGGCGCTGAACGACAGCTCAGCCTGCTGGCCTGCGGACTGCTTCAGCACGAAGTACAAACGCATGTCTTTGTCCTTGATCGCGGCGGACGCTACGAAAAAACACTGCAGAATGCCGGTATACCCGTCAGCATTCTGCACAAAACCAGCCGCTTTGACATCAGCGCCGCCATCCGACTGAGATCTGCCCTGCGGGAGGTGCAGCCCGATATCGTGCAGTCCTTCCTGTTCTCTGCCAACACACTTGTGCGACTCCCTGGAATCGCTCCCGCAAAGGCAAAACTGATCGTCAGCGAACGCTGCGTTGATTCATGGAAAGCCCCCTGGCAACTGTGGCTCGACAAACGGCTCGCCACACGCGCACATCGCCTCACCGCCAATTCCAGCAGTGTCGCCAGCTTCTATCGCAGCCTGGGAGTTCCCGCAGACCGCATCAGCGTTATCCCCAACGGTGCTGCCCCGACCCCAGCCACACATTCACGCGCATCAGCACGAGCCTTGCTGGGATTGCGAGATTCCGCATTCGTCGCTGGCTTCATTGGACGACTGGCACCGCAAAAACGACTGCAAGACCTGATCTGGGCATTTCAGCTTCTGCATCAGGTCAGCGAAGATTCACAGCTGGTGCTGATCGGACAGGGCCCGGAAGAACAGCAGCTGAAACAACTGCTGGCTGGCTTCGACTGCAGCAGCAAGGTGATCTTCGCCGGTCACCGGGAAGATGCCAGCCAGTTGTTGCCGGCTCTGGACGCATTCGTACTGCCCAGCGAGTTTGAAGGAATGTCCAACAGCCTGATGGAAGCTATGGCCGCCGGAATCCCCTGTGCAGCCAGCAACATCGACGCCAATCGAGAACTGATCCGCGACGGCGAAACCGGAGCCCTGTTTCCGGTGGGATCAGGCCCCGAAATCGCCCGCTGTCTGCTCCGCATGCAGCGAAATCCAGAACGCACAGCCAAACTGACCGAACAGGCCGCACAGTTCATCCGCGATCAGCTCAGTCCACAGCAGATGATCAGCCGACATCTGGAACTCTATCGCAGCCTGCTGAATCGCTGACTTCACACCGATTCAGTCAAAACAGCCTGCACCACCCGACCCTCTGTGTCCGTCAGACGACGCTCAAGACCGTTGTAGTAAAATGTCAGACGCTCATGCTCCAGCCCCAGAAGATGCAGGATCGTGGCATGAAAGTCATGCACAGACACCACATCCTCCACTGCCCGATAACCAAACTCGTCAGTGGCCCCAAAGGAAAACGGGGCCTTCACTCCGGCACCGGCCAGCCAGCAGGTAAAACCTTCAGGGTTATGGTCCCGACCGCTGGCACCTTTCTGAAACGTCGGCATACGACCAAATTCCGTACACCAGACCACCAGCGTGTCCTCCAGCAGCCCACGCTCACCCAGATCACGCACCAAAGCCGCAGTGGGCTGGTCAAAAATCGGACCGTGCACGCCGTACTGCTGCTGAATCGCTTTGTGCCCATCCCAGTTACTGGCACCCTCACCACCGGTCTGGTACGCACCATTGAACAGCTGGACAAATCGCACACCGCGTTCCAGCAGCCGCCGGGCCAGAATACAGTTCTTCGCGTAGTCTGCCCTCAGAGTATTCTCGGTGTCGTCAGCGCCGTAGGCCCGCAAGGTCGTCTCGGCTTCACTGCTGATGTCCGTGATGCCAGGAATACTTAATTGCATACTGGCCGCCAGTTCGTAGCTGGAAATTCGCGCGGCCAGCTCTGAGTCACCAGGGAACTGCTGCAGATGACGCTCATTCAGCCGACGCAAAAACTGCCGCGTCCGCTGATCACGCCCCTCCGTAACACCCGCTGGAACTGACAGATTACGAATCGGCTTCGACGTATTGAAATCCGTCCCTTGAAAAGCTGCCGGAAGAAAGCCGGGGCCCCAGTTGTTGATGGAATTCTGAGGTACTCCGCGAGGATCCGGGATTGCCACATAGGCCGGCAGATTCTCGTTCTCACTGCCCAAAGCGTAAGTCGCCCACGAACCCACACTGGGAAAACCATCCAGCGTGAAACCGGTCGACATGTAGTTTTCACCGGGCCCGTGAGTATTCGTTTTGCCCTTCACCGAATGCAGAAAACACAGCTGATCCGCCAGCGATCCAAGCTGCGGCAGCAGATCCGATATCATCTTGCCGGACTGGCCACGCGGACGAAACTGCCAGGGACTGCGAGTCAGATTGCCCTGCTCTCCCTGAAACGTGACCAGCTTTTCGCCACCCGGCATCGGCTGCCCGTGCCGCCGCCACAGTTCAGGCTTGTAATCAAACGTGTCCAGGTGACTGCAGGCACCCGAACAGAAAATCACCAGCACACGTCGCGCCGCGGCAGGCTGGTGCGCTGGACGGTCGGCAAACGGATGCGCAGCATCGATCTGCGGACGAATCGGCGGTTTGCCGCTGACCGTGCCCAGTTGCTCATCCCCGGCCAGCAGCAATCCCTGCTGTGACAGCAAAGAGCCACAGGCAATACCACTGAGCATCTGAACGGAGTTACCCAGAAAACTGCGCCGATCCAGCAAATGCCGACTGGCCGGCAACATACCTCCGGAAAACATACAATTCCCCTCGCTGAACTGCACTCGGACACAGCCTGCAAAACAGCTTGACGGTGTACCGTCGGACAGTCAATGCCGCTGCAGGCAATGCGCCGGATGAAGCCGGAGTTTCTGAGAATCTGTTACGCGTAAACAAACAGGCGAAGACAGGACAGAATTCCGGTTCCCAGGATCACCGCAGCCCGTATGACAGGCCAGGGAATCGCTCTCAAAAACGCCGTCTGTTGCCGCACACGATTCCCAACGAACTGCAGAACCATGCCACATATCGCCAGCGCACAGGCTATCCCGACCAGAAATAACCCCGTGGTACCATATACGGCCACTCGATCACCGGCCGCAAGCCCGGAAAAGCAGGCTGCCAGCGCAGTGGGGCATGGTACCAGTCCCACCGCAAAACCCAGCAGAACTGTTGGTCGCAAACCGGCTGTTTGTGCGGGTACCTTCACCCCGAGCTGTTGTCCAGCCACCGAATCGGGCAGGACTGTCAGGAGTCCTGATCCGGGCGAGGCCGGCTTTAGGACTACCACCGCCGGACCAGACTCGCCGCAGCACAGATCCTGATGATCACCAGAACAACAGTCCCTGCCACGCAGACTGTTTCGCAGAACCACCAACCCCACGACCATTACAATCGAAGCACTGATCCACTGCATAGCGGCTGTGAATGTGCGATCCTGATCACCTGCCGACATAAAGAATTGCGTCAGCTGCACACCGAAGATAATTGCCAGCATGGAGACCGAATGAGCGGCCGCGGTGGAAATCCCCATGACAATGGGATGCCAAACGTTGCGCTGGCCGTCCAGCATGACTGCCAGCAAGGCCGTTTTGCCATGACCGGGCTCGAGAGCATGCAGGGCTCCCAGAAAAAAACTGAGCCCCAGCGTCAGTTCGTGTGTATGGTCGTGAACATGCATGTTGGTCGGCATTCAGAATGACGGAGGATTATGCTGCAAGCACAGCCACGACTATTCTGCTTCTGCCGACCAGACGAAAACAGAATACTCTTTTGCCAAAGCCTTAGCGCTTAGTGTACTGAACTCACAGCCCTCTGCAAACAAAGACCTGCGGTCAGGTTCTCAGTAGCCGGAGAAAAACTGAAGCCGGCGAGCGATGGCAGCAAGCACAAACATCAGGGTACAGACCAGCACTGTAGCGTCTGGCAAGGAAATCTGCAGTTGTTATGCCAGATATAAACCCGTCGTGCAACTGACAAAAGCGATCAACTCAGACAGGACAAACAGCCAACGACGACTCCCAGTCAACTGACCCGCAGCGGCAGCCGGGGTCACAAGCACCGCGGATGTCAATACGACGCCCACAGTCCGGATAGCCGTCACAACGGAAATTGCCAGCATCAGCAGCAGAATAAAGCGAATGCGATCATCTGAAAATCCCGCTGTTCCGGCATGCTCTGGTTCCAGAGCATTCAGCATGATTTCCTTCCGCAAGAGCCGCAGTACCAAAAGCACCACGGTGCAGACAACACAAATCGACAACAGGTCCGCCTAACTGAATCCCAACACGTGCCCGATCAGCATATGTGAAAAATTGCGGTAGCTGCGAGTTCTGCTGATCAGCACGACCCCCAGTGCGAACATTCCGGAATGCAGCACACCAATCGCCGCATCCTCACGCACCACCCTGCCCCGACTGATCGAGGCGATCCCCAGCGCAACCCACAGAGCCGCCAGCCCCGCACCAAAGAACAGCGTTCAGCCGTAAAGCCATGCCACAACCAGTCCGGGCAGAGTCGTATAAACTATCGCGTCGCCGGCAAATGACATGCGACGCTGAACAACATGCCCACCCAGTAGCGCACAGGTAACCCCCACAAGCAGGCTAGCGACCAGCGCACGACGCATGAACACGTAAACAAGTGGCTCGGCGAGGTAAGCCCGGAATTCCCCTCATTCCGCCAGACGACCATTCTGCAAACGGGTTCTACGATCACATGAATTCGACAGACCGGCCCTATCATAAGTCACAAACAGCACACAACACCCCCGCCTCACCTCCTGCTGCAGCACTCATTCCAGCACCTGGCGAGTGAATTTGTCGACAGCTCTCAATGGTTCATCCAGCAAAAAAACGTCCGCCTGCTGCACCAGTGCCTGCGTCAGCAGAAGCCGCTGCTTCTGACCACCTGAAAGCCCACCAATCTGCGCACTCTCCAGAGACCCCACGCCCAGACTCAACAAAGACTCCCGCGATAGCTGCAGATCCGCTGAACCGGGCTGACGAAACCAGCCGAGGTGCACATAACGCTCGATCAATACCAGTTCCATAGCCGTCACCGAATAACTCCAGTCTATCTCGCATTGCTGCGGCAGCCACGCAACACGATGCCGACAGCCGTCAGCCGACCCGCTAAAAATTCGAGCAGACCCGCGGACCGTCGGAGCCAGCCCTACAATGGACTTCAGCAGAGTACGCTTCACGGCTCCGTTGGGCCCCACCAGAGCCACTCTCTGATCCCGGCAAATCTGCAGGGATACGCCGCACAAAGACATGCCGGTGGACTGTAGATATCGCACACAAACATGAGATACCTCAACGGCAACAGAACTGTCCGATCAGATCGATCCACGCGACATGCCTGAACTGCATCCGCAAGGCGGATTAACCACCGGACCCAACCACCACTGAAGGCAGATTCGATGTTCATTGCAACGCCCCGGCGATCGCCCTTGCGTTATACCGCATCATTTCAAGATAAGTTCCACCAGCCAATTCCTCTGGTCCAAGTGCATCCGTGTACAAAGTCGACACGACCCGCACGCCATGTTGCTCCGCCAATCGAGCTGTCAGCTTAAGATTGAAGATATTCTTGCCAACGATCGCCGGTACTCGCTCTCGTCGAATTTCCTTCACCACCGCTGCCACACACAAAGGCGACGGTTCACCAGACTCGCTTGATACCGCCCCCAAAATTCTGGCCACGCGATGCCCGTAACGCTCGGCGAAATACCCAAAGGTTTCCTGAGTCGTAACGAGCACCCGTTGCGACTCAGGAATGGTCATCGTCTGTCGCAAAATCTCTGAATTTCAGATCCTGCAGTTCCCGCAGATGATGCTAGGACCGTTGTCGAAAAGAGTCCGATCGCTCCGGCAACAATTCACAAAGCCCCAACTCAATTCTGTGGATACATTCCATCACCAGAACTGGATCCTGCCAAATGTGCGGATCCTGCTCGTGGCCAAACTGACCGACTGGATCGCTGCGATCGTCAACATCACTGCTGACGGCAGTCGCTGACAACTGATGCACCGGCAATCCGTCGCTGACGACCAGACGCACTGCACGACTTCCGGAACCAGCAACCAGTGATATAAGCCAGACCTCAAAAACCGCCCACATCTCAATGATCAGAGCAGCATTCGACAGGCTCACGGCATCCAGTGGAGTCGGCTCACACGTGTGAGCATCCCGGCCCGACCAGACAAGTCACATGCATACCATTACCGGCAATCTGACGCACCCAATCAGCCAGAAAACTGTATGTGGCGACGACCGTGGGACGCTCAGACGCCTGCGAAATTGAGGCGATTGCTGCCACATCAGCGGTTTTTCAGCCGGCTGCGGCGTTTTACTGCAGCCTCCGCCAGCGAGCAGACAACTGATCAGCAGACACAGCGCCCCCGAATACATCTTAAGCCCTCATAGAGCATGACTCCCGCCCGCCTCTTTGCTGAAGTACAGCGATCCGCACCGACCCACAGAACGGATACGGCAATTATTAAGCATTTGCACCTACAAAGCATTTTCTTACTGATCTTTGCAGCTCTCAACGTCACGGAAAACTCGAGCAAATGATAATCCGGCACTTTAGCCGTGCATTTCCGCCAGTCCGCGTGTAGATTTCGGGAGGAACTTATAAATTCCGCACCGGTCTGCTGATCGAGGCAGGTATGGCAGGACAGTCGCGTCGTCTCACGCAGGCAGAAATTGAAAGTATTCGCTCCGTAATCCGTAACGCGGGTATCCGTGCCACACCCGCGCGGATTGCGGTACTGCAGGAATTGCGTGCAGCACCGTCACCCACGACTCACGCTGAACTGTCCGATCGACTGGTCCCGCGTGGCTTCGATAAAGCCACTGTGTTTCGTAATCTCAATGACCTCGCCGAATCCGGACTGGTGCTCCGTACTGAACTTGGCGATCACGTCTGGCGTTTTGAAGCACTGGATCCAGAGCATCCTGCGGCTGCAAGGCACCCCCATTTTATCTGCACAAAATGTGGATCAGTACAGTGCCTCGAACCAATTGAATTTACCGGTGTTTCGCTAAAACGCTCCGGCACTATCGGACGCATCACCGAGATCCTGTTAAAGGGTGAATGTTCTGACTGCTCTGGATGCTGATGCAATCCAATTGCATTCAGCTTGATTTTGCGACTGCAGCACGATAACTTCTTTGCACAGACCCTGTTGGGCCCCAGCCAGCATAACGCGCCGTCGTAACCCTTCACCGGAGCCTTTCAGGTGCCTCCCAAAATCTCACACCAACTGCCTGTTACCGTACTCTCTGGCTTCCTGGGTGCTGGAAAAACTACTCTGCTGAATCATGTCCTGTCGTTGCGGCACGGATTAAGAGTCGCGGTGATTGTGAACGACATGAGTGAACTCAACGTCGATGCTCGCACCGTCGCTGAGGGCCCCGCAAAATTAAGTCGGACCGAGGAAAAACTGGTCGAAATGTCGAACGGCTGCATCTGCTGCACGTTGCGAGAGGACTTGCTGCAGGAAGTCTCAAAGCTGGCTCAGGAAGGCCGATTTGACTACCTGCTGATCGAATCCACGGGGATCTCGGAACCCATGCCGGTGGCAGAAACATTCACATTCACCGATGACGACGGACGATCGCTGAGTGATTTCGCAAGGCTCGACACAATGGTCACCGTTGTCGACGCAGCTTCATTTCCCGCAGATTTCGCTTCCCAGGATGAACTGCGTGACCGCCAGGCAGGGCTCGATGAAAACGATGCGCGGGATCTGTCACTGCTGCTGGCAGATCAAATCGAATTTGCTGATGTTATCATCCTGAATAAAACAGACCTCGTTTCGCCACAGCTCCGCGGAGAACTGCTCGCTCTGCTCAAACTCATGAATCCGGAAGCCCGCGTGCTGGAAGCTGAACGCGGTCAGGTACCGCTGGCAGAGATTCTTAACACAGGCCGGTTCCAGCTTGAGCGTGCAGCGGCAGCCCCGGAATGGCTCGCGATACCCCGTGGCCATCAGCATTCGGAATCTGATGAGTACGGCATATCAAGCTTTGTCTACCGCGCCCGTCGCCCTTTTCATCCTCAGAGATTTCACAGCTTCTGGACAGAACATGAACTGTCCTCAGAAATTCTTCGGTCCAAAGGCTACTTCTGGCTGGCCTCCAGACCCCGCCTTGCGGGGTTTTGGTCTCAGGCAGGATCTGTGATTTCCGCCGACTGCGGCGGTGCTTGGTGGGCTGATACTCCTCAGGATGACTGGCCACAGGAACAGCACAGTGAACTGCAGCCCATCTGGGACGATCGCTGCGGCGATCGTCGCCAGGAACTGGTGATCATCGGGCAGAATCTGCGAAGTTCTGATGTGGCTGACGCTCTCGACGCCTGCCTTTTGACAGATATGGAACTACAGTCGGGAGCAGGTCAGTGGGTCTGCTTCGATGATCCGTTTGAACCGTGGGAGCTGCCGGAGGACGGGGAAGTGGGCGAGTGATCGGAGCTTCATGATGCGCGGCACTGACTACAGTACACCAGCGACAATTCCCCAGCTGATCCGGCCGACTCTGTTGCGAGCCTGTCTGGCGGGTGAATATCTTTCACTGGGGATTCTGTGCTTTTCAGTGGCCATAGGACTGCTCTGGCTGTTGTTCGGCACTGCCAGCCCGCTGGCAGCCACAGTGATGGTGACTGGATGCTGCTGGACGGCATTCCGAGCTGTAGGTGGACTCGCGGGGGATTTCCGAGCTGGCTGTGCCTCAGTCTTCGTCACCACCATGGGTCTGCTGCTGTGGTTGTTGCCAGCTAAGAACGTACCCGCGTGGCTGGTCTCCAGTTGGGCATCCCCGGCAGTACTCGCCTTGCTGTCAGCTATACTGTTCTGCTGCGACATCTTCGACCAGCGAAAAGCAGACGGTCGGCACAGTTCTCCGGAATCACGGCGTCGACGTGATGGCCTGCGAATTTTGTTTGCGATCGGCGGCCTGTTTCTGCTGTGGGGCGTCGGTCTGCCGATCGCCACTGAACTGTACCGACGGGGTTACCCGGATTCAACATTGCAACTGGAGCGAATGACGCTGCCGCAGCATATTGGCTTCCGCTGCGGTGAAGCGTTCGTCACTCTCTGCTTCTTCATTCTGGGCGCAAACATCGGGAGTTTCCTTAACGTAGTCGCCTGGCGAATGCCCCGGGGGCAATCGATCACAGCGGGCGATTCTCGCTGTCCCTGCTGCGGTGCGGTCATCGGCCGACGCGATAATGTACCGATTCTTGGCTGGCTGTGGCTGGGCGGTCGCTGCCGAAATTGCCATTCCGCCATATCCGAGCGGTATCCAAAAGTAGAAGCTCTGACGGGCGGCATCTTCCTGACGTTCTTTTTTCTGCAATTGATCTCTGGTGGAGCAACTCTGCCCCTGCGGACCATCAATCTGTATCGCGGGATCCTCTGGACTGTGATGTTCGCCAAATGGGATCTGATCGGCCTGTACCTGTTCCACTGCTTCATGCTGGCAAGTGTACTGGCTGCAGTGCTGATGATCCACGACGGATTCAGACTGCCGAGACGACTGCAACTGTTTACACTCGCACTCGCCGTCATCGGTCCGCTGCTGTTCCCGACACTGATCCTGATACCCGCCGTTCCGGCACTTCCAGCGGGCAGCCGCATACGCATAGACCCTATCGTCACTGCTCTGCAGTTTAGCTTTGCCGGTATCGCGGTCGGTGCTGCATCCGCACTGTTTTTTTCGTGGGTCAGTCAGCGTACTCGAATGCCGCACGAACGACTGCTTCGTTCAGGCGACCTGCTGTGGATCTTCGCTTTTGCCGGAGCCGTCCTGGGGTGGCAGTCAGCAGTCACATTCCTCGTATTCGCAGCAGCACTGCTGCTGGTCTGCCGCTGGTCGACCGACGGCACAAGGTGGGGCCCCGCATGGCTGCTGGCAGCCTTGCTGCTGCATCATGCAACATGGCGAATGCACTGGTTGTGGGTTCAGACCTATTGAAATCCGCCCGCCGTCATCAGCATCCGGAATCACCACCGCGCGGTCGCAGTTGAATATGCAGAGGCCGGTGAGACTGTTACAGTCGGGCCGCACTCATAGAGTGATAACTGCCCTGAAGGATTTCAGCGAGATTGTTCATGCCGCATACTCGATTTCACGCAGCCGGGGACAGTCGGCTTCCCGTCACGGTGCTTTCCGGATTTCTGGGCGCTGGCAAGACGACACTGCTGAACCATATTCTTAGCAACCGTGAAGGTCTGAAAGTTGCCGTGATTGTGAACGACATGAGCGCCGTGAACATCGATGCGCGACTGATCGAAACCGGCGCAGCAAAACTCAGTCGCACCGACGAAAAACTGGTCGAATTATCAAATGGCTGTATCTGCTGTACGCTGCGTGAAGACCTGCTGACTGAAGTCGCTGCACTGGCACGAGAAAACAGATTTGACTACCTGCTGATTGAGTCCACCGGGATCTCTGAACCGGCTCCTGTGGCCGACACTTTCACGCATGCTGTTTCCGAAAATCAGTCCCTGCTGGATCTGGCCTCGCTGGATACCATGGTCACGGTTATCGACTGTCGCAACTTCCTTGATGACCTGCGACTCAGCGAAGAGTTGCAGGCTCAGGGTCGCGAGGCAGCGCCCGACGACGTCCGCACCGTCGCCGACCTGCTGATTGATCAGGCGGAATTCGCTGACGTGCTGATTCTAAACAAGACCGATCTTGTCGACGCCCGTGAGCTGGCTCGCATTGAAGGTTTCCTTGAGCACCTGAATCCGTATGCTCGCAAGATTCGCAGCCAGCACGGTCAGGTGCCGCCTTCAGCCGTCCTCGGAACTCACCGATTCGACTTTGAACGAGCAAAAACCAGCCGCGGCTGGCAACTGGCCCTCCGCGAAGATGGTGCCAGCGAAGTGGAAGAATATGGAATTCGCAGCTTCGTGTATCGCTCACGAATCCCGTTTCATCCGCAGCGTTTCTACGACAGGCTGTACAGGGAATGGCCGGGCGTGCTTCGATCGAAGGGATTCTTCTGGCTGGCCACTCGAGTCGATCGGATCGGTGTCTGGTCGCAGGCCGGTCGCACAGCGCGTCTGAACGGTGCCGGCCGATGGTGGGCCGCTGTGCCTCGTGAAGAATGGCCTGAAATCGAAGGCTTTGGAGATTCCCTCATGAAATTCTGGGATCCGCAAACGGGCGACTGTCGCAACGAACTGGTCTTTATCGGGATTGAACTGGACGAACAAGCCATTCGCAGCAGTCTGGAAGCCTGCCAACTGACACCTGACGAGTACCGGCTGGGTCCACCGGCCTGGCTGCAACTGCGCGACCCATTCCCATCCTGGGGAGGCTCGCAGGAATAAGCGCCGGGCAAACAAAAAGAGCCGACACGATGTGTCGGCTCGATCTTGAAAAAGCTGATCCCGTGACTTGCCACGTCGCTGACGACATCAGTTGCGCGATGCCTGAATATTCGTCAGCACCTGCAGATAGTCGGCCGTGATATTCACCAGTTCCTTGTTGTAATAGTCTTTCGGGAAGATCTCCTTGTCAGCGCTGCCGGCAGCCTGCTTCATAGCTTCCTCCTCTTCCTTCTTCTCCTGCTTCAGTTCATCCTCTTCAGCCCGCAGTTTACTCTCATTCAGCGAAATCACCTTTTCGCCCTTCCGCTGCTCATAACGACCAATCAGTTTGCTGATGTGTGCAAAATCTGCATCTCTCGCGACTCGAGCTTCGCTCTGAGTCCGCAATTGCGTCACGACGGCATCGTTCACATTTGATGACTGTCGATATTCGGCGCGAGCAATTCGGTCAAATTCCAGAGCATTATCCAGCGACTCTTCACCGACTTCTCGCACATTCAGCAGTGACGGCAGCGTGACGTCGGACGTGACGCCCTTAGTCTGAGTACTGTCGCCGTTCACTCGATAAAACTTGCTGATGGTCAGCTTCAGTGCCCCGCGATCCTGAGCAAACAGAGACAGGCGGCTGGCGACAGGTACCACATTCTGCACACTGCCCTTGCCGTGAGTAGTGCGGTCCCCAACCACAATGCCTCGCCGATAGTCCTTGATGGCTCCGGCAAAGATCTCAGATGCTGACGCAGAAAACCGATTGCAGACAACCACCATCGGACGACGCCAGTACACATCGGCATCTTCATCAGCCAGTGTCTGCACACTGTCGCCAGGCTCCTTCACCTGCACCACAGCACCATCCGGAATGAACAATCCAGAGACCTCGATCGCTTCCTGCAAAGCCCCGCCACCATTCCAGCGGAGATCCACAATCAGCATCTCAACACCCTCCCGCTTGAATTCGTCGAGCACCACCTTGACGTCTTTGGAGGTGCTCTTGAAGTCACCGCCACGATTAGCTCCCTGAAAATCCCGATAGAATGACGGGATTCGCAAAACACCGATCTTTGCCTTTCGATCGGGAGTCCAGTCACTGGCTTCGATGACTTCGCCCTTCACTTCATCTTCGGTCATCTTAACTTCGGTGCGGGTCAGTTCGATTTCTTCCGTTCCGCCCGCTTCCTTGCGAATTTTCAGGCGGACTTTCGTGCCTTTTTTGCCGCGGATCATGTCGACGACCTTGTTCAGCTTCATCTCAACAGTATCCACATAGTCCGCCGTCGCGTCGGCGGAAACGCCGATGATTCGATCACCCTTTGTCAGTCGTCCGTCAGCCGCTGCAGCACCACCCTGAATGACCTCTTCCACGGTCGTATAACCGTCTTCATACTTCAGCCTGGCCCCAATGCCCTCCAGTTTCAGCTTCATGGTGGTCTCGAAGTCATTCAGCGTCTGAGGAGACATGTAGCTGGAGTGTGGATCAAGACAGTGTGTCATCGAAGACAAATACAACTCCAGCACTTCATGCGGTTCAGTCTGGTCAATATAGACCTGATTGGTGCGGTACCGAGTCTTCAGACGCTTCCGCGGATCATCGTCCTTCTTGTCCTCCAGCTTCAGCATCAGCAGATCAAACTTGATCCGCTTGCGCCACCGCTCGTCAAGTTCCGCTTCGCTGGCAGCCCACGGCAGATCATCCGCATCACGCGGGATTTCCTCGTCCACTGTGAAGTCATGCTGGACATCAACAACCGCCGGAATTTTGTCGGCACGAGCCTTCATGCGTTCACGAAAACGGTCAAACACAACAGCAGCAAAAGCCACATCACCTTTCAGAATCCCATCATCCAGTTTGTCCTTGTCAACCACAAACTGATCTATGTCGGACTGCAGGAAATACAACTTCTGCGGATCCCAGACTTCCAGATAACGATTGAATAGTTTTTCTGACAGCGAGTCGTCAATTGCCGGGTGATTGATGTGCCGCGAGGTGACCATCGAGGCCACCATCTGAGCGGTCTTGCCGTCTTCGGCCGACAGCTCCACCTTTTCGCCGGCCTGCACACCTGCTGCCAGCCAACTGGAGGCAGCCAGAAACAAACCGCAAAGATTACCCCTGGACATCGTTGCTGCTTTCTTCAAAACGCTTCGCGACAAAACCTGCGAACCCGCGACAGGGCGACGCATCCTAGGACAACTTATACAGAATGGGCAAGGTCGGCATTCCCAGGATCTTACCAGCCAGGGCGATTGTTACCGCACAGGCAGGACAGCACACAAAAATTCCCAAACTTTGATCGGATTTTCAGGGAAAACCCGGCGGTCAGCGAGGCAGCGGGATGGCCGGGCGAGCACTTCTGATGGACATGCGACTCAAAAACTGTTCCAGTACCCCGGAAAACTCCGCGGCATCCTCGGCTGCATGGGAAAAAACCATCGAAAACTGCTCGCCAGTCTTTGCCGTACAAAGGCAGTACTGCCAGACAATTGTCTGCAGTGAACGTTTCTCTGCAGTGGCATTGACACCAGCAGGCTGCCCTGCCGTGTCAGCCTCCTTCGTACTGGCCAGTGCGGCCGCAACGACAGTCGGCTGCACCTCGGCTTCAGCACGCACGTGATGGACTCGCCAGCCCTGACGGTCAGATTCCACTTTAGAATCCATAATGCTCCCCTTCCAGGGACTGATCTTCTGCTCAATCTCTGAGAGAAACTTTCCCTCATCGGTAAATTTTCCGGCCGGCATCAGCGGTGCCGCAGCCAGATTGCACTGGGCTGTCAGGGCGCCATTTGTCAGCATGCGGAGCATGATCAGATCCGCAGTCTCCTGAAATACATGCCAGCGACGATCATGCAGCAGCACCAGTCGCCAGGGCGTCACCAATGTCAGCAGCAGCCGGCCGGATTCTGGCAAACCTGCCGGAATCAGTGCTGACAACTGCGAATCCGGCTCCATGGGATCCTGTGTCCACGAAATATCGGCCTGCACTTTCAGACCCGGACTGACTGGTCCCGCACTGCGATTTTCATTCAGCACCGCTGCGAAGCGGCGAATCATGCGTGTCTTTCGATCGAACTGCAGCGTGCCGGTCAGACTGACCTCCGTCGCCGAGCCTGTCACCGCACCACTGCCACGACATTCAAAACTGATCGTTGCCTCTTGTTCCGTGATCCGCTGGATGCTCCCGGTCACACTCTGACTAACCGCCGCATCCATGCCCGCCAGCAGCGGAAAAACCCAAGGATCGCAGTTCCATTTTTCGTCGGCGGAAGCGACGCTGCGTTGTGGCAACAGGCCGTTCGCAGCCACCGGATCGCAGGGAAAATACAGCAGATCCAGTTGCGATCTGGTCAGCCGCACTTCAGGACTGACCTGCAGCAACTGGCCTTCGGTTCCCCAGACGTGCACCAGGCTGGTCGCGGCCGGCAACACCGTGGAGGTCTCATATGACTTGCCGACGCGCGTGCTGACCGCAGCCCTGCGATGACGACGACTTAGCCGCAAGCCTTCCAACTCACCCGCTGCCCCGCCCTGCTGCAGCTGATCAAATTCGAACTGACTGCTGCCAACGACTGTCAGAACGGACTGCTGCTGGCCGTCCGGAGTCGACAGGACGCCGTTGAGCGAGCTTTTGTACGTGACGCGTGCACAGTTTCCGGTAGCCGGAATCAGCTCAATCGCCTCAGTTTTTGCCTGGCTTTCATCGGCTCTGATGTGGCCTGCCTGCAACACCCAGCCGGCGGTGACGCCGATCGCTCCGGCAGCCAGAAACTGCCTGCGACAGCCGGACACAGGCGACTGCGTTCTGCTAACATTCATCGCCGACCCTTCAAAAGATCTTCGCTGGCACCTGGCTCGGACTCAAGACGCACAACCGCACTATAGATCTGATTCCATAAATGCCGCAAGATGTTGCCAAAACCGGTCGGTCCGCATTTTTCAGGTCTTTGCGCTGACCGACCGACAGCACTCTGGTATGGTGCCGCACATGGAATACTGGCAGGCCTGTCTGATTTTGTGTCCCGCTGCTGCCCTCGGTGGAGCGATCAATGCGATCGCCGGCGGAGGAACTCTGGTTACGTTCCCCGCATTGATGTTCGTACTGGAAACAATTTCCGGACCGGGCAGCGGTGCGATCCTGGCCAACGGCACCAACACCGTTGCGCTCTGCCCTGGCTCATTCTCCAGTTCTTGGGGCTACCGCCGTGAAGTTCGCGAACATTGGCGGTGGACCAGAATGCTGGCCCTGCCCAGCGTCCTTGGAGCTGCACTGGGGGCCTGGCTTGTGGTTGCCGGTGAAGAGCAGATGTTTCGCGCCATGGTGCCGTGGCTGATCTGTCTGGCGACGGCCCTGTTCGTTCTGCAGCCCAGACTGTCGGCTGTGCTGCAGGCATCGGGCGCATCGCAGCCGACCGATCACCGCTGGCTGGTCACCGCACTGCAGTTGGCTATTGGTATCTACGGTGGCTATTTCGGAGCCGGAATCGGCATCCTGATGCTCAGCAGTCTTAGCCTGCTGAATGCCGGCAGCATTCATCAGATCAATGGGCTAAAAACCGTACTGGCCGGACTCATTAACGGCGTTTCCATGGTGATTTTTATCTATGACGGCAGCGTGCACTGGCCCCTCGCAATCCCCATGATCGCATCAGCCATGGCTGGTGGCTGGGCGGGCGCAACGTGGGCTCGACGGCTGGATAAACGCATCGTCCGCAAAATAGTGATCGGAATCGGGGTCACACTGACCGTCTGGTACTTTTCTCAGATGCTGGCAGATCGCAATTCCGAACGGCCGCCTGACGAGATCAGAGCACCCCTGATTTTGAAGAAAAATCTGCAGTAATTCGACGATCGCTCCCAATGAGCGTCGCAACTGCGGTTGTGTCGCAAAAAACAACAGAAATCCCGCATTTACCCGCAACACAGACCCGGTTAGATTGCGGTGAAAGTGACCCGCAGGGTAGCAGCCCGACGCAGGTCTTAGCACTGTTTTCCGACCAGGAAGGTCGCAGAGGTTCAGGGATGATGATCGAAAAATTGGGCCAAATTCTCGCATGCCTCCCGCAGGCAGCAGTTGCGGATACAGACTCAGCTGGCACTGCAGCGCCCGCACAGTCGACCGATCTGCTGCAATTGGTGCGCGATGCTGTCACTGCTGACCTCAGTCGCGAAATGCTGGTACGCGTGCTGAGTCACTGGCTCCCGGCGATCGCTGCCGCCGCCGCCGTATTTTTGTTCGGACGCATCCTCGTGCGGTTGGCAGTTCGCATGATCGAACAGGCATCCCGCCGCGCCCGGATAGATGAAACCATCGCAAAGTTTCTCGGCAACTTCGCTTCCATCATTCTGCAGTTGGTCGTCTGCATTGCTTCACTCAGTTGCCTTGGTATCGACACCACATCCCTCAGTGCCGTACTGGTTGCTTCCGGTTTTGCCATCGGCATGGCGTTGCAGGGTTCACTTGGAAATGTTGCCGCCGGCGTACTGCTTGTGTTCTTCAGGCCGTTCCGTGTTGGCGATACCATTGAAGTGGCCGGCATGATCGGACGCGTCGTTGAGATCCAGATCTTCAACACGATCCTGCTCAGCCCTGACAATGTACGTATTATCCAGCCGAATGCCTCCATCACAGGTGGCACCATTCGTAATCTCTCCGCCGAGCCCAATCGCAGAATCGATCTCGTGATCGGCTGCAGTTACAACGATCCGCTGCGAGAAGTGCGGCGGATGCTGGAACAGATTGTGGCGGCGGAACCGCGAGTCCTTGCCGAACCGGCTCCTGTCATTGCGGTGTCGGAACTTGCTGAAAGCAGCGTGAATTTCGTGGTTCGCCCATGGGTCCGCAGTGCTGATTTTCACGCGGTAAGATTCGCACTGACCGAACAGATCAAACTCGGGTTTGATGACCGCGGGCTGACGATCCCGTTCCCGTCTCGCGATGTTTTCATCCATCATTCCGGCAATGCAGCAGAAAAGACCTTGTTCGAGGCAGCAGCCAGTGCTGCCTGAGCGACTGATCGAACAGGCGCGGGTCCGCATCCGCGAGTTGGTGCCTGAGAATGCAGGGCTGCTGCTGGCCGTCTCTGGTGGCCTCGATAGTCTGGTGCTGCTGAACCTTGCAGTGCTGGCAACGGCCCATGAGTCGCGGCGTCTGGCTGTCGCTCATCTGAATCATGGGTTGCGCGGTGCTGCCGGACAGACTGACGCCTCCCTCGTGCAGACTGCAGCAGCCGATCATCAGCTCGAATGCTTCTGCGAATCACTGCCCGAGGGCTCACTGAAATCGGCCAGCCGGGGAAGTCTGGAGGAGGTCGCTCGAACGGCGCGTTACGAATTCCTCGAACGAGCGGCTCGCGAAAACCAATTTCGGTTTGTCGCTGTCGCTCACCACAGCGACGATCAGGCGGAAACGGTGCTGCTGAATATTGCCCGCGGCACCGGTCTGGGCGGGCTAAAGGGCATGTCGGATCGCCGCCCGCTGTCACCAGTTGTGCAGCTTGTGCGTCCCCTGCTGGACTTTTCCCGAACGGATCTGGCAGCTTTCGCTGCCGAACGCAGCACCCGGTATACGCAGGATGCCAGCAACAGCAGCACTGAATTCGCCCGCAACAGGATTCGTCACCAGATCCTGCCACTGCTGCGCGAAAGTCTGAACCCCGGCATTGATCAGGCACTGGTGCGACTGGCAAGGCAGGCAAGCGAACAGCTCACCTGCCTCGATGCACTTGCCGATCAGTTGCTGGAACAGTCCATCCTGGACTGCTCACCATCCATCATCAGACTCAGTCGCAGTCGCCTGCTGCAGTCGCCTGACCCCCTGGTGCGGCACGCTCTGATCCGCCTGTGGGATCGTCAGACCTGGCCCAGACAGCGTCTGACAGCAGAACACTGGCTGCGCACAACCGCGATCCTCAAACAGAACTCGTCCGTATCACTTCCGGAAGGTCTGCAGGCCGAATCACGGGCAGATCTGCTGATTCTGCGCCGCTACTGAAAATTACTCGGCTGCCAGAATCGAGCGAACTTTCTGATCGGCGGCTGCGGCCGCCTTTTCTCGGACCTCAGCCACCTTGACCGGTACAAATCCACAGCGACGACTTTCGTCGGCCGCTTCCATAAATGCGTACAGGTCAATCGTCTCTTCTGCTGAGACCGGCGGCTTTCCGCTGCGCCAGAATTTGACGATCTCAACAACCAGCGGCTTGTAACCGTCATAGGGCCCCATCTGTGCAGAACCTTTGGTGCCAAAAGCTGTGCCGCCGTATCCGGAACTGCCTGCGCGAGTGCCCCGAAATGTTCCAATGCGACCGCCCTTCCAGGTCCCGGTCACGACATCAAAGTCTTTTGTTGACGTTCGCACCACAGACTCAACGCCCGGTCCCATAGCCGTAAACAGAGTTTCGCAGCCATGAATCCCGTACCAGAACAGATCCGGGTGAGTCGCCTCGAGACTGCAGGGGGAGTAGGCATCGCAGCCCAGCACTTCGCCAATTGAACCATTCCTGACAGCCTGAGCTGCGGCAGCGAACCGCAGTGACGACGAGCTGAAAACCGGCGTCTGATAGTGCTTGGCCAGACGATAGATGGCCATCGCATCCACCAGTGAACCGGCCACGGGCTTGTCAATGAAGACGGGTTTGCGAGCCTTCAGCACGGGAATCACCTGCTCAAGATGCGGACGGCCGTCATTTGTTTCAAGCAGCACCACATCCACTTGAGCAATCATGGCTGCCAGATCTTCAATCACTTCAACACCCAAAGCCCGAATCTTCTGAGTATACTCGGGAACGCGTTTCACACTGCTTTCAATATCCGCGCTGCCTTTGGGATACACCAGCACCACTTTGCAGCCGCCCAGGATCGGATCATCCCCTGCCTTGTTCAGCAGTTCGGTAAATGCCAGACAGTGCGAGGTATCAAGGCCGATCATGCCCACGCGGAACTGCTGAGTTTTTTCATCAGCCTGCAGAAATAGCAGTGGTTGACAGACCAGAGCGAGAGAGATGAACAGCAGCAGACGGAATCTCACAGGCGGGGCTCCTGAAATTCGGCGGGAATTGGTGTATAACGCAGTTTGAACGGTCAACGCTGGCACCATCGTGCTGGCCAACTCCCTCAGAATAGCCTTTCAAAATGTCATTTGCATCACTCAGCGGACGTCGAATTTTGATTACGGGTGCATCTTCCGGGATTGGTCGGGAGATTGCCCTCGAGTGTTTCCGCGGTGGAGCGGGCGTAATTCTGAATTGCCGCCGCTCTGTCCAGCAGGCTCGTGAAGCCGCCGCCGAAATCACTGGTCAGGGTGGTACAGCCACTGTGATTGCTGCCGATGTCGGCTGCCCGCAAGATCGAGCCCGGCTGATCACCGAGGCCTGCGAGGACGGCATCCCTGACGCGCTCGTGAACTGTGCCGGTGCCGATACGCTGACTACCGAGTTGCGGCAGGCATCTTTCTCGGACAAACTGACAGCTCTGCTGCGGACGGATGTCGAAGGCACTGTGGAATTGTCACGGTCCCTTGGACGGCGGATGCAGGATGTCGGTCATGGTGTGATCCTGACGATTGGCTGGGATCAGTCTGATCGCGGCATGGAAGGCGACAGCGGCGAGTTATTTGCGGCGGTGAAGAACGCGGTGATGGGATTTTCACGCTCGCTGGCACTCAGCCTGGCACCGGCTGTTCGCGTCAACTGCATTGCTCCTGGCTGGATTCGCACAGCATGGGGCGAAAACGCCAGCGATTACTGGCAGCAGCGTGTGCTGCGGGAAACACCGCTGCAGCGGTGGGGCGAACCTCGTGACATCGCCTGCATGGCCAGATTTCTGCTCAGTGATGAGGCGAGCTGGATTACAGGACAGGTGCTCAACGTGAACGGCGGCGCTGTGCGCTGATCTCAGGAAAAAGGTGATCGCAGGTGACTGAGAAAACAGTGCTGTTTGTAACCGGACGTCTGGCTGAGGGCAGCCTGCGGGATGTTCTGCAGACAGTCGCTCCGCTGGCCGGGTTCCGTTTCGAAATCACGGTTCCAGGAATTCAGGTAGCCGCACTACTGCACACCGGCCTGCTGAAACGGCGTCTGACAGTTCCCGAGCATATTGATCGGGTGATTGTCCCAGGCTGGTGCCAGGGCGAACTGAGTGAACTGGAGCAGCAGTTCGGCCGACCGTTCGCGAGGGGTCCGAAGGACCTGTATGATCTGCCTGAGTATTTTGGTGTCGGACGTCGCATGCAGGCTGATCTGACTGGCTGGTCGATCGAGATTCTGGCAGAGCTCAATCATGCCCCGCTGCTGCCAGTCGAGCAGATACTGGAGCAGGCGGCCGAACTGAAATCTGCGGGTGCTGATCTGATTGATGTCGGCGCAGTGCCGGGCAGTGTTTGTCGGCACATGGGCGAGATCGTCCGGGAACTCCGGAATGCCGGCCATCGCGTGTCCATCGACAGCTTTGATCAGACGGAAGTTGAAGCAGCGGTGGCGGCCGGTGCTGAACTGATATTGAGCTGCAATCAGTCAAACCTGGACTGGGTCAGCCAGCTGGGCGTGGAGGTGGTGGCGGTTCCGGAGACGCCGCAGGACACTGATTCGCTGGACCGAATTGCTGAGCAACTGTCACAGCGCGGCTGCCGTTTTCGCCTCGATGCGATTCTGGAACCCATCGGCATGGGCTTCGCTGCGTCGCTTGAGCGTTACATGCAGACTCGCCGCCGACACCCTGACGCCGCCATGATGATGGGCGTTGGCAACGTGTCCGAACTGACCGAAGTGGACTCAGCGGGCGTGAACATGCTGCTGGCGGCCATCTGTGAAGAGCTGGGCATACAAAGCGTCCTGACGACGCAGGTGATCAACTGGTGTCGCACATCAGTGGCAGAGCTGTCCGCTGCGCGACGGCTGGTGCACTACGCCGTGAGTGCCGGGACAATCCCCAAAAATCTTGATGGTTCTCTGACAATGCTGCGGGACGGGCGTCTGCGAAGAACTTCGCAGGCAGCAATTGACCATCTGGCAGAATCTCTGACAGATTCGAATTACCGCATCTTCGCTGAACAGGGCCGTCTGCATCTGATGAATTCGGACGGCTGCTGGAGCGGCAGCAGTGGATTTGCAGTTTTTGAGCAGGCTCTGCTGCAGGCTCGTCAGCGAAGAACTCAGGCCGCTGTCTCAGCCGAGCATGCTTTTTATCTTGGTTATGAACTTGCCCGCGCTGAGGTCGCATTGCTGTTGGGAAAACAGTATGTTCAGGATGCTCCGATGGCTTTCGGAGTCGCGGGGAAGTGGGGGGCATCGTCTGCGATACATAATCATGGCGATGATCCGGGCTCGCCACCCTCCCGGCCCGCAACTACCTGACACTCAGATTCCGGAACCTGCCCTATGCTAAAATCACAACTGATTCACCCTCGTATTTCAGAAGTGCTGGCACGTGCCGGCCACAGTGCAAAGATCCTGATTGCCGACGGCAACTATCCGGCTTCATCCGCGATTGGGCCGCGAGCCGAGCTGGTAAGTCTGAATCTGGCCCCGGGCCTTGTTACTGTGGCACAGGTACTGCAGGTACTGCTGACGGCAATTCCCGTTGAAGCCGTCAGCACCATGGGAATGCCGGACGACGATCCGTGGCGTCTGCCCCACGATCCTCCGGTCTGGAACCAGTACCGCTCAATCCTGACTGAAGCCGGACTGGCGATTCCGCTGCAGCCGATTTCCCGCTGGGACTTTTATGATGCAGTGGACTCCCGTGATCACGTCCTGACAATTCAGACGGGTGATCAGGCATTGTGGGCCAACCTGCTGCTGACAGTCGGCGTTCGTCCGTCGGGCCAGTGATGCTGTCCGAACGAATCGACAGTCTGTCGGATCCGCGGCTGGATGTTTACCGCAGCCTCAAATCCACCAACGCCACTCGCGATGCTCAAATATTTATCGCTGAGGGTCCTACGGTGGTTGAGCGGGTGCTGCGCAGTGATTTTTCTGTCCGCAGTGTGGTGATCAGCGACCGCAAATTTGCGGTCTTTGAAAAGCGGCTTCCGGCGAATGTTCCAGTGTATCGACTGACGCAGGCACAGGCTGAGGAGCTGGTGGGGTTTGCATTCCACTGCGGAGTCATGGCCTGTGCCGAACGTCGTCCTCCGCAGCCTCTGAAGCAGTGGCTGCCATCGGCGGGGCCGGTACTGCTGGTAGCCGGCGATCGAGTGACGGATCCGGAGAATGTGGGAGCGCTGATTCGCATCGGGGCTGCTTTTGGTGCGGCGGGAATTCTGCTGGGCGCAGGTTCGGCAGACCCGTTCTCGAGGCGTGTCCTGCGAGTTTCGATGGGGAATGGACTGTTTCTGCCCATTGTGGAAGTGCCCGATCTTGCCGCCGCACTGACAGAATTGCAGCAGCAGCACGCCGTGGAAAACTGCTTGACACTGCTGGATCCGACAGCGACACCGCTGCACCTGCACCGTTTTGCAGGCCGCACAGCTCTGGTCTTTGGCAACGAATATGACGGCATTTCAGAAGCGGTTCGCGCGGTGTCCAGAACGCGTCTGACGATTCCCATGTTCCATGGCACAGACTCGCTGAATGTGGCTGTTTCTGCGGGTATTTTTCTGCACCAGTACCGCAGCGCCTGTCCCGGCCAGTAACTGCTGACTTGCCTTTTTGCCCGCAATCAGTGAATTTTCGTTGTCTGTTCACACGACCTTTTCCATGGTGTCTCATGCGGGCTCTGGAATATCTTCGCCAGTTGATTTCATTTCCCAGCGTCAGTTCAGTCTCCAACGCCGACATTACGGATTGCGTTGAGCGCTGGCTGCTCCAGCTGCATTTTGACACCGAGCGAGTCAGCTATTCGGATGCTCGCGGAGTCCTGAAGACCAGCGTTGTGGCGCGTCGCGGGCCGCGTTCGGGTGCCGGACTGGCGTGGTTCGGACATACGGATGTTGTCCCTGTGGATTCGTGGAGTTATCCACCGTCCGGTCCTTGGCAGGCTCATGTGGCTGATGGACGCGTCTATGGTCGCGGATCTTGCGACATGAAGGGTCCGATTTCCTGCCTGCTGGCCGCAGCAGCCTCGATCCCACCCGAACAGCAGCGAACTCCCCTGTGGTTTGTGGCAACAGCCGATGAAGAGGTGGGGATGCTGGGCGCTCGTAGTGTCGCGGCTCAATCACAGATCTATCGAGGCATTGTCGAACACGCGGCCGGGGCCATCATCGGTGAACCCACTGGTTTGCAGGTGGTGTACGCCCACAAGGGAGGCCGCACGGTACAGGCCATTTCTCGCGGGCGAGCCGCACATTCCAGCACCGGGCTCGGCCAGAATGCCTGTATGGCACTCATTCCGTTTCTCGATGAGATTCGCCGCATCAACGAAGAACTGGAATCTGTACCGCAATGGCACGACGCCAGATTTCAGCCCCCGACCCCCACGCTTAACCTGTTGCTGCACGACACCAACACGGGCATCAACATCACATCACCGCTGGCCTCTTGCCACGTCTACTTCCGCCCCATGCCAGGTCAGCCTGCCGATGAGCTGACGGCACGGATGCGCGAAGTGGCTGTTCGCTGCGGGCTGCAGTTTGAAGTAACTTTTTCCAGCGAACCGCTGTACACGGATCCGCAGTCACCATTCATTACCGAGCTGCTGCAGATCAGCGGTAAGGATCGCCCGGGAACAGTGTCTTACGGCACTGACGGAGCAGTTCTGACCGAACTGCGAAATATGGCGGTCTGGGGTCCAGGCGATATTGCTCAGGCGCATACAGACGACGAATGGATCAGCCTTGCGCAACTGGAACATGGTGTTGCGCTTTACGAATCCGCCATCCGTCGCTGGTGCTGCTGAAACAGATCACTCAGCGGCGCTGCTTCTGATAGATCTCCGTAAGGATATCTTCAACAGACTTGAACTTTCGCCCAGGCTGAACCACGGTCTCGATGCGTTCCCGGGCATCCTGCGGTGAATGCCCGACACTCAGCAGCGCCTCGTACGCCTCCGAAACCATGTCCGACTTTTGATCGGCTTCTTCCGGAATCCGGCTGGCAATCATCAGCGCGAATCTGGTCATGCGGCGGCGCAGCTTGGCAATAATTCGTTCAGCCATGGCCGGCCCAATTCCCGGCAGCGCGCTCAGGCCTTTCGCATCTTGCTCCTCAATTAAAACCGCAATCTCACGCACGGGCCGGATCATGGCCCGCAGGGCTTTCTTGACGCCCACGCCATCCACAGAACAGAACAGTTCGAAGAATTCGAGTTCAGCATCATTCATGAATCCCACAATCCGCGGCACCATGCGTCCCTGCTGCGGATTCCCCTCCAGAAATTCAATTGTTCGCAGACTGACTTCACTATTCAGCTTTGACTGCAACTGTCTGCGGACCACATCCGGCAGCAGCACCTCATAATCCAGACCACCGATGCGGATGGATGCATAAGTTTCTGTGATGGCAACCAGTTGCCCGGTGATGCGATTGATCATCAGCTTGAGTCCAGGAATAAAAGCGAATAGCTGTTGGCTGCGTGATTATGGCAGATTGATAGTTCACGCGGGAGATCAAACGCGGCTGGGCAGATCCGTGCCAGGATCGCTGCCGAGCCGCTGCTCAGGCGGCAAACCGCAATGAATGGAACAGGCACAGGGCGACTGCGGCGGCATCGGCAACGTCGTGTGGCTCAAGTATTTCGGCCAGTCGCAACTCTGCCCGCACTGCATGCTGCATCTGCTCCTTGCCTGCTCGACCACTGCCGGTCAGCATCTGTTTAATCTGGGAAGGGCTGTACTGAATCAGCGGCAAAGAATTCTCAGCCACAGTTGCCAGAATGGCACCTCGAGCCTGAGCCAGCAGCAGTGATGAACGAACGTTTCTGGCATGCGAAAACACCTGCTCGATACCCACGGCCCCTGGCTGCAGTTCTGCGAGAATTTCACGAATTTCCTTGGCAATTTCACCCAGCCGCAAATGCAGTGGCTGGTCTGTTTTTGTTTGAATCACACCGCCTTCGCGCAGCAGCGGTCCCCGCGCTGTGCGCTCAATCAGCGCGTATCCAGTGCGGCTCAAACCCGGGTCAATCCCCAGATAACGATTGCTGACAGTCATCAGTACGAATCCCCTCCATCACACTCAGCCTGAGCCGGAAGTTTGCTGCAGCAGTACAACCGCTGTCGCACTGATGGCCTCGCCACGTCCCACGGGGCCGACCGATTCACCGGACTTCGCCTTCACATTGATCTGCTGCAGGTTTACTCCCAACAGTTCGGAAAGTCGCTGCCGAATCAGCGGCTTCCATGGACCCATACGCGGCTTTTCAGCATGCACCGTGCAGTCAAGGTTCACCAACCGCAGACTTTTCCGTTCCAATTCCTGGAGCACTGTCTGCAACAGCAAAGCCGAGTCAGCCCCCCGCCAGCGTTCGTCCGTATTCGCAAACCATTCACCGATGTCGCCAAGTCCGGCAGCGCCCAGCACTGCATCAGTGATTGCATGCAGCAGCACATCCGCATCGCTGTGACCATCCAGTCCGAACGGAGCCCCGGTGATCACTACTCCGCCAAGAATCAGCCTGCGATCGCTGATCGTGCGATGCGTATCATGACCCTCGCCAATCCTGAGTGTTACCGCTGTCATACCACTCCCCAAAAAATCCGAGTCCCGCAACTGACGACTGCACTTTGACCGGGATTGCAGCATAGACCAAAAATCGCAGGCCGAGAACCCCGGCAGCGGGGCCGCTGATTTCCTGATAAATCTGCAGTTTCTGCCGTTCCGAACGCATTCAGCAGTATTTCGTCAGCTGTTGCGGGGCAGATTTAGTGAATCCCGACCGCCACGACAATCCTGACGTTGACCGCCAATTCCCCCTGCCCGTAGTGTCCCCCTGCGTGACATAACAGGACTGCCGTCTCCGGCGTCAATTTAATCAGGGGTATTCACAGAGTGCGGGTAAATTTCTGTTCCCGACGACAGGCGCTGGCTGGGCTGTTTCTGACAGCTACCGGCTGCGATCTGTTTCGTTCACTGGGGAACGGAAAATCGCCGCTGACCACCATGTTGCCCCCGCTTGAAAAGCCACTCGACAAAAGCAGTTCGCACTCGGCGACTCTGCGCATGGCCCAACTGGAAGCCTGTATCGCCAGTCGACCGATCAATGACCACAAGACCCGCAAACTTGTGTGGGAAGAACTGGATGAAAGCGGCCTGATGGCCCCGGAACAGCGTCAGAAGCTCAATGACAGCGGGTTTCGCCTCGGAGTTGCCGGAAGCTCGACCCCGTGGGCCGTTCAGAGCCTTGCCGAGGACGCCAGCCGGCCTTCTGCAACCGATGGAAATTCTGCATCACCACCCACACCAGCTCAAAATTCCAGCGGTGCGTTTGGCACGATCTTTACCCTGTTGCCCGGGGGGCAAAGTTACCTCGAAATTCAAAGCGATCTGGACGAATCACGCCTGCCACTGCAGCAAATCTCTCAGTTATCCATGCTGCGAAATCCCTCACAGATCCGCTGTGTACTGGAACTGTCGGTGCGGGAACTGTCCGCAGACTGGGTCCTGCTGAACGTGCTCCCTATCTTCTACTCCGGCTCCTCAACAGCACGGCTGACGATCGAACAGAATGCTGAGAAGCTGCCGATTCGCCAGAATATGCTCCCACTTTATGAACAGCAACTGCAGTTCCGCTTGCTGGCAGGAGAAATTGCCGTCCTTGGCAGAAATGCGTCTGAAGATCCAGCCACCTGGACCCTCGGCCATCTGTTCTTCCAGCCATATTCTGAACCTGGTTCGACAGAACGCATTCTGATGGTGCGAATGAACAGCATTGAAACTTTGCAGGGCCGCAGCGATCCTGGTTTCCGCCCCGGTCCGCAGGCTGCCGGAAAAATCTGATCATGGCTGCAAATCCGCTGCTGCATATTGTCCTGCATCAGCCTGAAATCCCCCAGAATACCGGAAACATCGGTCGTACCTGCGTCGCCATCGGTGCCCGTTTGTGGCTGATTCGCCCCCTTGGCTTCCTGGTCGACGACAAATCGCTGCAGCGCGCCGGACTGGATTACTGGCAGCACCTCGACTGGGAAGTTGTCGACAACTGGGCTGAAGTGCAGCGAAAACTGCCCGACGCTCGAGTCTGGTGCCTGACGAAAACGGGTTCTCGAACCCCGTGGGACGTGGAATTCGCACAGGGGGATATTCTGCTTTTCGGCAGTGAATCTCGGGGACTGCCAGCCTCAATCCTGCAGGAGTCCGCAGCCAGAAATCTGCGGCTGCCAATGCGGTCACAGGTCCGCAGCCTCAACCTCGCCAGCACCGTCAACACGATCGCCTACGAAGCCGTGCGACAGTTTGGCGGCCTGCCTCCGGGAGATTGACACAGGCCCGTCCAACTTCTCACAAACTGCTGATTTCAGCCGCTTAGGTGGCGTTTTCTTCGAAAAATGATAGGCTTCCGGATTCGGGAAGCTGGTCACTTGTGACGCATCCCCGAATATTCAGCAGTGCCGTACCCTGATCGGAAGTCGCCATGAGAAACATTTGCCGACTGGTTTGTCTGTCTCTGGTCTTTGCTGTCAGCAGCAGTCTGCCAGCTTATGCTCAAAGCTGGGCAGACGGACTGGTGCAGCCCGGACGACTGGAATTCGGCGTGATTGCGCGTGGTTCGGCAGCAGCCCGTTCCGTGACGCTGACGAACAGCACCGGTGCCACACTGCACATCCAGAGTGTCTCAACGGCCTGTCGCTGCGCGGAAGCCGGCAACCCCTCGAAAACACTGCTGCAGCCCGGGGAGAAGGCCACGATCGAAGTTCGCATGAACACCACGAACTTCGAAAAACAGCGTGATACGACACTCTCAATCTTCATTGATGCACCTCAATACGCCGAAGTCCGAATTCCGATTTCTGCCTACATCCGCACTGACGTCGTGTTTGATCCGGGCAAGGTTGAATTCGACAGGATCGAATACGGCACAGAAGCCAGTCGCCGCGTCACGATCAATTATGCCGGCCGTCCTGAATGGCAAATTCGGGAAGTCAAAATCACAAACCCGGACCTCACAGCCGAAATCAAGGAGATCGCGCGGGAGCAGACGCCCGCTGATGGGATCAACGTCGTCTATCAGCTGCAGGTCAAGCTTGCAGCAACGGCAAGGATGGGAAGAATTTCTGAGTACATCACCCTTGTCACTGATGACGCGAGAAACCCCTACGTGCCGCTGCTTGTCCAGGGCGAAGTGGCCTCGGACATTACCCTCGTTAATCGCAGTATCGCTCTGCAGTCAGTCAAAGTTGGCGAATCAAAAAAAACACGGCTTGTGGTCCGCAGTGGAAAACCGATTGTTATTGAAAAAATCGATGCTGGTGATCTGAAGGATAACTTCAAAGTCAGTCTCAGCGACCAGGCTGAGAAACAGCCGAAGATTGAGCTGGAGTTTACGGCACCTGATCGTCCCGGTAGCTTCTCCCAGAAGATGCAGTTGTTCATCAAAGATCGGGCGGAACCCCTGGAATTTCTGGTTTCCGGTACTATCCGACCGTAGGATCCTGCGGCCGCTCCGATGCTGCGAGAAGGCCAGTGGCCAGTACCAATCGGAGCCTGCTGATAATGGATACGTGGGATTTACTGCTGCAGGTTATTTTGCTTTTGCTGGCGTGCTTCGCCGCCGGTGGTTTGATGGCCATGCTGCGGCAAAGCCCTCTGGTGGGTTTTCTGTTGGCTGGGCTCATCGTGGGTGGCCCGGGCAGCCTGACAATTGTGCGGGCCGAGTCTGCAATTGAGGGGCTGGCTGAACTGGGCGTAGCGTTGCTGCTGTTCAGCCTGGGCCTTGAATTTTCGTGGCAGCGAGTCCTCGGCCTGGGCTCCCGCACTTTAATTGCAGGAGTGCTGCAGGTGCTGGTGACTATGGCTGTACTGACACTGATCGGCCGCAGCCTTGGACTCAGTTTTTCCGGCAGCGTGGCCTGCAGCGCAATGCTGACTCTCAGCAGTACGGCAACCGCGGTTGGAGTTCTGGCGGATCGATCTCTGCTGGAATCTCCCATGGGTCGCAACTCCATTGCAGTCCTGCTGGTGCAGGACATGGCCGTGGTGCCTCTTGCGGTACTGATACCACTGCTGGGCAACAACGCAGGCAGCGGTGCGATGCTGTCACGAATTTTGGGGATCCTGCTGGCCGGTGGCGGCGTTGTCATCGCGTTGTATCTGCTACTGAATCTGCTGGCTGTCCGAGTAATGCGAACTCGCTCCATCGGCCAGAATCGTGAACTGATGGTTTTGCTGAGTGTGATTGTCGGACTGGGCGCTACCTGGTCAGCGCATGCTGCAGGCCTCTCACCAGCACTCGGCGCATTTGTGGCCGGCATGTATCTCGGGAATTCACCCTTCGCCCTGCAGATTCGCGCGGACGTGGCATCACTCCGAATCGTACTGCTGACGCTGTTTTTCGGTACTGTGGGATTGCTGGCAGATCCGGTGTGGATGTTTCAGAATCTGCCCACCGTGCTGACGCTTGCGCTGCTTATCCTCGCAGTGAAGGTTCTGGTGACAGCCGGACTGTTTCGACTGTCTGGTACTCCCTACGGAATATCGTTGGCAACCGGCCTGTGTCTGGGTTCGGTCGGAGAATTTGCGTTTGTACTGGGAGGCCAGGCCATTGAAGCCGGTCTGCTTTCGGAATCGCACTTCAACGCGATTGTGTCGGCTTCGATTGTTAGCCTGATCCTGACTCCTGCACTGATTTCAGTTGCTCAACGTCTTGCGGCATGGCTGAACGGACGAGTGAACGAAGCACTCGACGGCGGATCACGGCAACAGTTGGCGAAGCAGCAGTGTGACTGCCTGATTATTGGCTATGGCCCGGCCGGTCGCGGTGCTGCAGCAGCGCTGAATCACCGTGCTGAAAAAGTCATGGTGATTGACCTTGGAGCAGAAGGCGTCCGCAGTGCACACGCCGCCGGATTCCATGCCATGCAGGCAGATGCCTCTTCCGGAGAAGTCCTGCAGCATCTGCACCTCGAACGGCTGCGACTGGTGGTCATTACAATCCCCGGTTTTCTCGATTCCATGGCAATGCTGCAGCAGATCCGACGCATGGCACCTCACGCCACGCTTATCGTTCGATCACGCTACAGTCTGCACCAGCCGGAATTTCAGGCGGCAGGAGCCGACATTGTTGCTGGTGATGAAACGGAAGTCGGTCGCGCACTGGCCGCCGCCATTGACAGACAAGTGGCACTGGCACCAGCCTGATATTATGTCGATCTGCCGTCAGTGCCGGGCCTTGATCTTCAGCTCAGTCGGAGCACTCTGCAGTCCTGTACGACTGACTGCAGTCACCTGACACCGCACAGTTCCTCTCGGCAGAGTCAGTTCAGCCACAGACCGAGGAACGACTGAGAACCGCCACGTATCGCCAACCTGCAGCCACACTGCCAGCACCCTTGCGTCATCGCTGTCGGAAGAACTCCAGCGCAGTCGCGACCCATCCCCGGCGAATCCCACCTGCGGAGCGGTCGGAGGTCTGCCTGGAGCTCGCAGATGTACGGGAGCCAGCGCTGCAGACGAGTAAACTCCTGACTGCAGCCGGTCAGTCAGGCCAGCCGGATTCTTCTGCAGTGTCCGCATGCTGAAATGCAGTTGACCTGGACTGGCCAGCAGTTGGCGGGTCAGCTCAACCTGCCGAGGAATCTCGTCGGCAGAGAATGTCTTCGATGTCGTCCCGACTCGACTTGTCAGTAATCCAGGCCAGATCGGAATCCGCCCCCCTGCTCGTTCCTGCCAAAACTTCAGCAGTACCGGAAAACTCTGAGCCGGCTCGTCGATGGACCAGTACAGCTGCGGTGCCATGTAGTCACACCACCCCTGCTGCAGCCAGTGTTCAGGATCCGCAAAAATCCCTTCGTACTGATCAAACCCGAGGATGCCCGGCACCTGACCGGCACGTCCAATACCGAACGGAGAAATCCCGAAGCGAATGTCCGGACGTTCCGTGCACACCCGAGCCCACAACCCCTGCACCAGCCGGTTCACATTGCTGCGCCGCCAGTCCGAACGAGACTGCCGTGGATCATTGTTCCTGTGCAGACGCCACGATTCATCGTCCGGGAAAGGCAGCATTTGACCGCCCTGCTGCTCAACAGGATACGGGTAAAAGTAATCATCCACATGCAGTCCATCCAGATCATATCGCTGCAGCAGATCAGACACGACATTCAGAGTATGCTCTATCGTCTCGCTTTGGCCGGGATCCAGCCACAGCATTTCACCGTAACGACATACAAGGTCCGGTCTAAGCTTTGCAATATGCGTGGCAGCAGGCTCACCCCTTCCAGTATGAGCCCTGCAGGGGTTCAGCCACGCATGCAGTTCCAGACCTCTCTGATGAGCCTGCTCGATCCAGAACTGCAGCGGGTCCCAGACCGGATCGGGAGCCTTTCCGGGTGTTTCCGTCAGACATCTGCTCCATGGTTCCAGCTTTGACGGGTAGATCGCATCCGCGGCGCTGCGAACCTGCAGGATCACCGCATTCATTTTGAGAGCCAGCAATCGGTCCAGAATCAGGACAGCTTCCTGCCGCTGCTGATCGGCACTAAGCCCGCTGCGAGACGGCCAGTCAATATTGTCGAGCGTCGCAACCCAGACCGCACGAAACTCACGCGGAGCGGCGGGCGGTTCGCCACCTGCCTGCAGCGAAACAGAGCCGCACAAAAAGAACACCGACAACAGCGAAGGCAGCCTCACGGTTCTGCCGGCTTTCTTGCCCCTGCAGAAATTGAGATCGGCAGGTGGTTTGATTTTGATGGCAGGGGACACAAAGTATGCGGATTCCACGCACAAGGCGGATTATAGGCCCGATTGAAATCAAGAATCAGATTTCGACCGCGCGGCGTCGGAAAACTCAAAAAGCGACCAGCACCGTATGTCTCTTTGCCACTGGTCTGATCGCGAAACACTATCATCAGACTGTCAGCCGATTCTTCCAGAGCCTCCAGTTGCAAACGCTGCCCCTGCAGGTCAAATTCCACTGTACCCGCCAATCGACCCTCTGACAGCCCGCCACGCACATTCTGAATCTGTACTACACGCGGCACAGCAACTGGCAACCAGGTCGCTTCCACTCGATACGCGGACTGTATCGGATACCACGACTCGCCCTGAAACGATAGCCGCAGCGGACTCTGTGAATCACGCAGCCGCACTGCCAGTCGGCCACTGCGACGAATCATCTGCAGCGTCGTCGTCCCCACTTTCAGCCGATCCGGGGAATCCGCTTCTGAAGCCTGTAGATTGATCTGCAGTTGCCCATGCTGCGCTGCAGCACCATTCAACAGTACCGCCACTGACTCTGCTACCCGAAATGTAACTCGATCAGAAGTAACCTGCAGAGTGCCAGCTAGCGGAGGCGAAGAGTCCGCTGTAAGACGAACCACACAATCCGCCCCCGAACCAAAACGATGCCCACCCGGCTCCAGATAAATCAGTCCGCTTACAGCCAGCCAGCCATCCGGAGCACGCAGGCTGCGATCGCGAGTCTCCCGCCACTGTTGAGTCTCCATCTGCCACTCCGCTGCCCGTTGCTCATCCGGTGAAACAGCGGACTGCAGACAGGCCACCGCTGCCAGCCAGTATGCCAGCATTGCAAATCTCCCTAAAAACTTAGCCGGTCACACTGTGAGCCCTGCCGGAACGTGACACCTCAGCGGCACCCGCCTGCTGCAGGATTGCATCCACCTGAACACGGACTGAAGAAAAACCGGCCGCAGTGAATCCTACGACGGAACCGGCCCCAAACACATTCTGACACCAAGTCTCGAGTCTGTTGGAACACCAGAGACGACCACAATCGTCAGTTTCAACCCCCAGCGAGGTCAAATTCAAATGGTCCGTAAAGCCAACCGTTCGGCGACAGTCCAGCACAGTTTTTTTGTCAGGTATCGACATCGCCGGTGAAAAAGGAGCAGCAGTCGCCATCGCCTGAATTCGAACTCCCGCATGCTCTGCCAGTTCGGCCATTGTTTCCGGCAGATCGCAGTCGGCTGTCAGTTCAACTGATGAGCCAAACAGGCTGAATAACGCAGCCACCCCAAGTGATGTCTCGTCGCCACCCAGCACACAAAGTTCCAGCGGCTGATGAGCCTGCTGAAACAGACGCTCTGTATCCAGAATGTTTCGCTGCAAATCAGATTGCGGCAGGTGGTGCCGAACACCGGACGCTATGACGCAGCAGGAATAATCCATGACCGCAGGCTGAAGGCGCTGACTGCTGTGCAACGTCAGTTGGCCGGGCTGACGAAATGCAACCTCACTGAATGTTACCGTGACACCCGCTGACGCCAACTGAGATCGCTGATCCATTACCTCATCTGCCAGTGAGCGTCTGAGCAGAGCACGCAGAAGTGGCATGCCGCCACCTGTACAACCCGGTTTTCGACGGGGCGCAGGAGAATCAGCCAGCAATCGCAGCAACAACCGACGCAAGGCCTGACCGATCAGCCAGGAAGAATGCCGGACCTCAGGAAATAGACAACGCACAGTAAACCCACGACGCACTGCCGCAAACGATAATGGCAGAGTCGGCTGATCGTTACCAAGGATTGTTAGGTGCCGCTGTAACATCTCGCTGCTCGGGGACTTCGCGAAATTAAGGATACTGCAGGCAGCCTGCCGGCAGTATTCGAAACCCTGCATTCTTCCCGCTGCATCTGGCCCTGACGGCTGCACGTGGCTGGGAAAACAGAGAATCGGGGGACGCAGCAAAGAATATTCCTAAAAAAACGATTCTTTCGAATTTACCAGCGAAGAATCAGAACGACTTACCGCCTCACGGTCCTGAGCACACTCCCCGCCGGAACGCCGTAACGAAAGGAGCTCGCAGGAGCTGCCCGAACAGGAACTCCATCACCGCCCACAGCACCGGAAGGCAAAGCCTGCGAACGACCGTCGATACTCCCGGAACTCGCCCCCCCGGCACTCCGGCCGGCTGCTGCATCTGTTACGTCTGCTGCGGCGGCGACAATATACAGTCGAGCACTGTTCACCATGGCACCCATGGCTGGCGAAGCACCATAACGCGACTGCGACTGCTGCGGCATCTCGGAGAACTGCGGAACTCGCATCTGTGCATACTGAGACGGCTGTTGCGGAACTGTCGGACGAGCCGCATAACCCACGCCGGTTCGACCACCCGCTGAGACTCCGGAACCATAACGCGAAACCGACGGCAGCGGAGCCTGAGCTGTTGACTGAGCTGCTGGCAATGGACCATATCGCGCGCCTGGCGGAGTTCGTACGCTGGCCTGCCGACCCGTGCCAGCGAGCTGCCCATAACGACTGCCACCACCCATTCCGCCAGCACTTATCCCCCCGCTGGCAATCGAACGATAGCTGTCAGGTCGAACCGGCAACTGTAAGCAGGAGCCTGCTGAGACATGTATGGCTGACAACCACTTGCTGGCCCGATCGGTGCGTTTCCACAGCCGTAAACCGCAGCGTCAGAAGGCCAGCCGGAATATGGCTACGCGGGCACGCCAGCATACCCCGCCGTGCCCGGGATACCTGCTGTACCGGCAGGGACTGCAGCATTGCTGCCCGGCCATGGCGGCGGCTGCACCGCAGGCTGCTGAACAGTCATGTTCGCTGGAAGCTGAATTGATCCCGACCCTGCCGCCGATTCCGCCGGCCACTGGGGCACACTGGAAGTCGCCATGCTACCGTCAACAACAGGCGCTGAATGAATCAGGTCTGCCGCAGCAGGCATCTGCACTGGCGCACCAGCCGACGCCGCCGGCACGGAACTGCTGGTTGTCATCGGGGCAGTCGCCGCCGGCACCGTGAATTTCGGATCCCCAAACGGCGTTTCTTTCCGCACAACCAGAGGCGGCTTCTCAACAACCGGGGCTGTAGCTGGAATCTCCTGTGGAAGCGGTTCGCCCAAACCCGGGATGACCTCTTCCAGATCTCGAGGTACACCCTCAGGAACTCGATCTGCCGGCCCTAAAACCAGCGGTACTGCAATGTCTCCACGTGGTGATCCGGGACCACTTGAACCGCCTCTGCGACTGCGATGCAGCACCAGTGGTTCAGGCCGTTCGACCGTCGGGGACGGTCGAATCAGTTCTGCCGATTCAGTGGAATCCGCCGATTGACGACTCCGTGGCGCATCCGGCTTTACAGGCGTCGCAACTTGAGGCAACTGCTCCCGCAAAGCCTGTGCAGAGCGAGACGGAACGGCCTTCGCCAGTTGTGAAAGGGGTGGTTCCGCCTTCCAATAACGCGCCGGCGGTCGATCATCCACAATCGCCGCTGTCATGCGTCGAGGAATGATCTCGATCTCCGGCTCAGCACGACTTTCCGAGCCAGCCTGAATCCCGCCAGAACAATATTCAGGAGGTTCCACCTGAGCCCCGCTGACAAGCTCGCGGTGCCACGTCACGGCCAGAAGCAGAAGCAGTCCACCAACAACCAGCGGCAAGAAACGCAATCGACCTGCAGATGTCAGCTACATCCGCACTGCCCGATTTTTCAAATGGTTTGCTCAGGCACATTCTCTCGTAACGTCATCCATGACGCCCGCTCGCACAAAACAACTCTCCAGGACATGCCCGAGTGCAGCCCTGCGCCCCTGATTCGTCATGCAGGTGTCCGAATCCACAGGCTTTTGCCGGTCGTTACGATCGGATTTCCAGTCAAAGGAGGAAACGACAGCCAAAGCCTCCTGCATCCCCAAGACAACCAGAACAGGCCACAACACCAGCACTGAAATCTCCGCCTATTTCAGGACTGCAGGCCTCCTGCCTGCCCGGCCAGCTGCAGGAATTCATCTTCTGTCACAATCCGTACCCCCAGCTCTTCAGCTTTCGCACGCTTACCTCCGGCTGCTTCCCCGGCCACAACGAGGCTGGTTTTCTTCGAAACACCGCTGGCTGCTTTGCCACCCAAATCACGAATCAATTGCTCCATTTGCTCGCGAGTAAACCGGACCATGGTTCCGGTGACCACGATTGTTTGCCCGTCAAAAACTCGCTCACCAGGATCCTGCCGCACGACAGTCGGCTGACCTGTATTCAGCCCCAACTCCGTCAATTCGGCCACCACGCGACACCCATACTCACTTTGAAAGAACTGGTGCACCGACCTGGCGATTACCGGTCCAATTTCGTGAACCGCTGCCAGTGCCTCCTCAGACTGTTTTGCAATCGACTGCAGAGTCCCGAAAGCCTGCTCCAGCGTTCGAGCGACCGTCTGCCCAACATGTCGAATATTCAATCCGGCCAGCAGTCTCCACAAAGGCTGCCTGCGCGACTCCTCGATGCCGGCCAGCAGTTTGTCAACCGACTTATCACGCTTCCGCTCCAGCTCCATCAGCTCTTGACGACGACCCGCAAGGCGATACAACGATGGAATCCCGTCAACCAGTCGTGCCTCCAGCAGCTGTTCCACCAGCTTTTCTCCCAGGCCATCAATATTCATCGCGGGACGTGAAGCAAACCAGATCAGCGTTTCCTTCAGCTGAGCTGAACAGGCCGGGTTGGGACAGCGAATGTAAACTCCGTTTTCATCTCTGACGACATCCGTGCCACAGGCCGGACAAAACGCCGGAAAATCATATGGAATTTCATCACCAGTCCGTCCGGCCTCGTTTACTCGCAGCACGTGCGGAATAATCTTGCCGGCCTTTTCGACAACAACCAGATCACCAATCCGCACCCCCAGTCGCTGCAGCTCGTCCCTGTTATGCAGACTGGCTCGCGAAACTGTCGTTCCGGCAATCTCAACAGGCTCCAGCTCTGCTACCGGAGTCAGCGTTCCGGTTCGTCCGACCTGCACCACAATTTTCAGAACCCGAGTTTCTGCTTCGTAGCGCTCCCACTTGTAGGCACGAACCCAGCGAGGGCTTTTTGATGTTGCCCCCAGCATATTCCGCAGCGGCAGCGAATTCAGTTTGATTACCAGACCATCAACCTCGAATGGCAGTCGAGGCACTGCGGTGATCAGATCGGCACACTCCCGCTTCAGCTGTTCAATCCCTGTGGCAAAGCGAACATTCGGTGTTGTGGGCAGACCGTATTCCCGAATCTGCTGCAGAAACTCTCGCCACGTGCTCCACTGGACACCTTCCACGGCCCCCACACCGTGAGCCAGAAAACGCAGTTTTCGCTGTCGTGCCAGACGAGGATCGAGCAGTTTGAGTGCTCCGGCGGCCGCATTGCGAGGATTTCGAAACGGCTCTTCACCAGCCAGCACCTGTGCGGCCTGAAACTTCGCAAACTCCTCGTTCAAAATCAAAACCTCGCCTCGCACTTCCAGCACCGCCGGCGGTGTTCCACTGAGCAGCCGCAAAGGAACTCCCTCCAGCACCCGCGCGTTGGCTGTAACATCATCACCAACCATGCCGTTTCCGCGAGTCGCTGCGCGAACCAAAACTCCGCGTTCGTAAATCAGCGCTAAAGCCACGCCATCAATCTTGTACTCCAGAGAATACTCCAGAGAGTCACGGTCCAGACTCTTGCGCAGCCCCTGGTCCCAGTCGTCCAGCTCCTGCTCCTCAAACATATTGTCGATTGACAGCATCGGTATCTGGTGCGACACCTGCACGAAGCCCCGAATCGGCTCCCCGCCTACCTTCAGGCTAACACTGTCGGCCGTCCGCAGATCCGGAAACCTTTGCTCCAGATCAATGAGCTCGTGCATCAGCTGATCGTATTCCCGATCAGAAATCTGCGGCCTCGCCTCCACATAGTAGAGCTGATTGTGTCGCTCCAGCTCCCGTCGCAGAAGCAGAATTCGATCCTGTGCCCGTTCGTATTCCGCATCATCCGGAAACAGCGTTCCCATGACTCTCACTCTGCTGCCCGCTGCCAGTCCCACTTACCCCGCGCTACGGAATCACATCCTCCAGCAGCGACACACTGACCACCTTATTCAGCCGCACATACACCAGTTTGCGATTGGCCTGAATTCCATGCACCCGCGCATCACGCACGTAAACTTCCCGAGTCGTTGTGGAGTCTCGCAGGTCGTGCACATCGGCCTGCTTCAGCGCTAAAGTCTTCTCGCGGACTTCATGCAGACGTCCCACATACACAAACGGCGACTCCACGTCCACCACCACCTGTCGGCCCGTAAGATCGTCCATGCCGGTACTCCGCAGATTCTGCCCACTGCTCTCAGCCACGCACACGATACCCCAGCTTCAACAACTCAGCTCGCACTCGATCCGCATGTGCACCCTGAATCTCAAGGATTCTGTCCTGAACAGAACCGCCCGCCCCGCAGCAGCTTTTCAGCCGCGTCAGCAGCAGGTCGGCGTCATCATCAGGCCCCAGATCACGAACAACCGTCATCATTCGCCCATGCTTTCGCTTCTCAACACCCAGCCGCAATGAACGACCAGTCTTCGAACGCAACTCAGGCTCAGGAGGCACACAGCGACATTCTGATTCCAGCAGCCCACAGTGCTCACATCGCGGCGGACGGTCGTAAATCGTACCAGCCAGCAGTCCCACGCGACAACTCCCCTATTTCTGCAGGTCCAGAATGGCCTGCGGCAGCTCTCGATCAACAATTCCCAGCACCCCACGACCCTCATTCAGCCGATCATCCACATCATACTGAATGTCTTCACAGTCAATCTTCCAGAACTCTTCAATCGCCTCACGACTGATCGCTTTGGCAGGACGCAGCAGCCGAAATCCAACTCCGCGAGCCGGATCCGTGGTGAACCACCACGGACTGCGAGGCAGGTTCGGATCATACTCCTTCCAGCGTTCGTCGTTTGACCCCAGACGAGCGGCCGAACGACTCTGCTCCGCCGTCAGTTCCCAGGAACCACCCCGCACAACTCGAGGATCCGGCTTCACGGAACGGACCCAGTCCGCCGCAGCATCCACCAGTTCCTGCTGCGGATAGGTACCATGAGCATCAATAACCCACTCAGCCGCATTTCCATGCATGTCATACAGCCCAAACGGATTCGGCTTCTTCTGCCTCACCACCTTTGTGCCGGAACCTTCTGAATTGCCGGCGAACCAGGCGTATTCACCCAGCGCTGCAACATCGCTACCAAAGGACCACGCGGTTGTCGTACCACCACGACACGCATACTCCCACTCACCCTCCGTCGGCAGACGATACTGCTGACCACTGATTGCCGACAGCCACTTCGTGTACTGCCTGGCGGAATACTGAGTCATGGACACTGCCGGCTGCCGCGGATCATCACCGTACTCAAAAGTAAAATCAGGTTCGTAGAGCGGGGTTGGAGCAGTCACGGCGTCAATGCGATTGGCGTCCGTCACCTTCCGCACACTCCGCGCCTGAAATTCCTTCAAATGCCGATACAACTGCATAAACAGCTTGTACTCAGCCCACGTCACTTCACATTCGCCCATCCAGAAGGGTGCGACCCTGACGCGCCGAACAGGCGCCTCGTCAGAGCCACGCCCGGATTCACTGTCCGCACTGCCCATCTGATACTCGCCACCAGGAACCGGAATCATCCGGAAGGTCACCTCGGTACCGGGAATCTTCGTCTCGTATGGCACCAGCCAGCGACCCTCAAACTCCACCGCCGGACCCGCAGCAGGCTTCTCGGATGCAACTCCTGGATCAACCTGCCCGGCAGCCGTTTGTGCAACCAAATCCGACACTGCCAGACAATTGCTTAGAACACACAGACACAGAAAGCAGATCATCTGCCGCAGCGTCCGAAATTCACCCACACGATTCAGCAACAGGACAGACCCCATCAGCGCACAGCTTTCTCATCAGACAGTACATCGGGCGAAATTAATCGGACACAGACGATCGTACGTCAGCAGCGGACAGATCATCAGCGAGGTGGTCCCGGGGGACGGGGAGCCGGCTTCTTTTTGGCTGCCCCCGGCGGGCTGAAGACTCGCTGCACCTCCTCAAGCGAAGTCTTGCCCTGAGCCACAAGTCGAATGGCATCCTTCTGCAAAGTCGTCTGGCCGTCAACTGCCATCTGACGACGCACGGCCTCAGGATTCAGATCTGTGGCGACAACCTCTCTCATGCCGTCTGTCATTTCGAGCATCTCGAAGATGGCTGCTCGGCCATGATAAGGGACGCCCGCACACGGAGCACACAGCTCGGCAACTGTGGGAGCCTTCGGGTCATCCGGCGGAGGTGGCTGGGGTGCCCGGTACAGCACCGTGGTTTCAGGCGGCAGACCAAGTTTTTTCACCAGAGCCGGATTGGGGCGGAACGCCTGCTTGCAGTCATCACACAGTTTTCTGATCAGCTTCTGAGTCAGAATGCCGCGCAGATTTTTCAGAATCAGATCGGTGCCCACCCACTGCTGCAGTTTCTGCAGGGCTTCAAACGGAGTATTGGCAGGAATCTCCATGATAAAGGAGAGTCGATCCCCGTACTGGAAAATTACCTGCGCGTCCTGCGGCGAAACCAGCGGATCCATGAACAGGACATCAGCCTCACGCCGCAAAATCCGATCAAAAGTGATTTCCAGATCATGCCCGGGCTCAGGTCGGAAATCCGACACATTGATCAGTTCGCGACCCTTCAGCTCAGCAAAGTTGTAAACCTGGTAAAGATACGGATCCACACAGTGCAGGGCTACAATCGACAGAGTAGTCGTGCCGGAATCAGGCGGACCGCAGACCAGCACGACACCGCTGCGGTCTGATGTGAAATTGCGGATCTTCTTCTTGATGTCATCGGGCAGGCTGACATCCTGCGGACGCTGCCGCTGCACCTTGCGGTTTTCAATCTTGATCCGCAGACGCTCGGCGGATCCGACCGGAGCAGTATCCACAATCAGATTGAAACCCACCTTATCGCGTTCCGCGCTGATACCACCAAAATGCGCTGCACTGCGATCGGCCGGGTCCAGACCCGCCAGCACTTTCAGCATCTGCAGCAGTGCCACTCCCCGAGGCCCCGGCATCACACCGGCCTGATGCGGGATGCCATCAATGACATAACGCAGCAGGAACTTGCCTTCACGCGGTTCCAGGTGAATCGTATGAGCCCGACGTTCCATCGCGTCGGAAACAAACTGCTTCACCGGCACCAGCGCCGTCTGCACAAGTTTGGCATGGGCCTTTAGGTTGGCCTCGCGACCAAACAGCGGCCCCTGAAACAGCACCTGCTCAATTTCCGGTACGTCCTCACCCTCGGCTGCCTTTTTGGCGACAGCACCCTTTTGAGGCTCCGGCTTATTCCGGTCTGGTTTCCCAGCCATGTCTGCGGTTTCCCTATGAACTATCAGGCCTGCGATCTGATCCCGGACGTTCCGTCAGCGCGGAACTCCCTCCGATACAGACACTTTAAGGAAGAAAACAGGCTGAATCCACTGCCAGCCACGCTGTTGCCGGTTTCCGAGCGGAAATCACAGACGAAAGAACCGCGAAATCGGCAAAAATCGGGCGGCTGTCGGACCGATTCTGCTTGACTCAGGGCTTCTCGGCCTTCTGCTGGGCAGATTCACGCAGTTCCAGCAATTCCATGGTCGTCTTCGACCTGACCGCCGGTGTCGTGCTGATGGAACGCACCAGACCACCTGGAATCTGATCCGAAATCCAGGTCTTCGTCTCCGTCACACCGGCCTCGACCCTCACTTCTGAAAGCGTCCACGAAGCCTGCAGCCGACGCCCGAGAATCTCAAGTTCCTCCTGCCCCTCAGCTTTGCGGCCGGCAGGCTTCCCGAACTGCTTTGCAGTGACTCCCGGCGGCAGTCGAAACAGACGCTTCGCCGTCTGCAGCTGCACAGTTTCGCCTGACTCCGCCGCTCCTTCCTGCCGCGTCCGAATCTCCACCGTCAGCTGGTCTGCAGTTTTCTCGGTCAGACGATAGACCATAAGTCTGCGTTCATCAACCCCCTGCGCCTGAGTGTGCTGTCGATAACGAACTTCCGTTCCCACCGGATGGTTTTTCCAGCGAGCATAGACGGGGTTCTCAACGGATGTCGCTTCATCCGCAGACAACGACACCACGCAGCAGACAAGCAGACACAGGGCAGTCAGCAGCCGTCTCATCATCGCATCCCACAAACTTTTTAACATGCTCTGTCAGCAACATCACCAACTCTGCAAAGGTGCCTGCAGACATTGAATTTTTCATTAAGCAGGGACTGCGACTGCTTGCCTGCCAACCGAAAATTCACAATCGAAGCCACAGAGTCAGCCATCTGATGAATTTCCGAAGAAGCGGCAGAAACCCGCTGTGGATCGTTCACACAAGGCTCGAAAGATCAAAACCACGATTGACGTCATCGCTGTTGATGGCGTCTTTGTTTCAATGTCATTTGGAGATCTGAATCATGCGCAGTTACAGGCTGCCGGCGGACGAGAGCGAACAGCGATCGCCCCGAGCCGGCTTCACACTGATCGAACTGCTGGTAGTGATTGCCATCATTGCCATCCTCGTTTCACTGCTGCTGCCCGCCGTGCAGCAGGCTCGCGAAGCCGCTCGACGCACACAGTGCAAAAATAATCTGAAGCAGTTGTGCCTTGCGGCTATGAACCATGAAAGCACCTATGGCTTTCTGCCGCAGGGGCCCTTCGACGGACATCCGCAGGCGGTGGATACTTCCGGCAACCCCAACCCTGCCGGCTACAACTACACCGAGGTACCTCCGGCATACGGCGGAACCACGTGCTGTCGAGCCGCCAACAAGGATGGCTGGAATCACTTCTTCAAGATGCTGCCGTACCTGGAACAGGACAACGTATTTCGCCAGGGTCGCGATGACCCTCCGTTCTGGCCGGCTGTTACAGGCAACGGCAATGAGGACGTCGTAGCTCAGGCCGTCGTTCCAGCCTTTTACTGCCCCAGTCGCCGCGACATGGCTCGCTATGGTACCGCCGGTTTTTCTCGCAATGATTACGCAGGCTGTGCCGGTTTCTATCAGGGGGAGACGATTGAAGGTACGGGGAATGTCCCGGCACCACCACTGGGTCTGACACCGATCGGTGACGAACGGGCCAATGTTAACCAGGGAGACACGACAGGCCGGCGCGGCGCCATCGTCTGGGCTGGTCGCGGTGCCAAACGCCGCCTCCGCGATGTCACTGACGGGACATCCAACAGCATTATCTTTGCCGAAAAAGCACTGCCCCGAACGCGTTTTGGTGCAGATGGCGGTGACAATGAACGCTGGCAGAACAGCGGCTGGGACGAAGACTGTGTCCGCTGGCATTTCGCGCCGGAATCCGATTTCACCACGGCACCGTTTCGTCCGCCAACCACCGATCAGACCGCCTGGCGCCGTTTCTTCGGAAGCTCGCACGTCGGAGGACTGCAGGCCACTCAGTGCGATGGCTCTGTCAAATTCTACAGCTTCAATATTGACGCCAATGTGTGGCGCAAACTGTGCGTTGTAGACGATGGCGAGGTCATTGGCGAATTCTGAGTTTCAGCCACAGTTCCATGATTTTCCCGAACTTGCCGTACACACCGGCCCAACCAGAAAAATGCTGTTTATGTCCAGAAAATCCCTGAAAATTGCAGGTGTCCTGACGCTGCTGTTCGCAACCATCATCGGCTGTGGCGGCGATCCCAATGCCAACACACCCGAGATCACTCCGGAACTCAAGGAGAAGATCAGGCAGGAAGATGCCGCCGTCGATGCCGCTGAGGGCGCAGACAGAGCCCCGGTTAAAAATAACTGAGCAGCCGCAGTTGCCAATGTGACCATCGAAGCACCGTGGTGCAGCCATCGCTGTACCCGGTGCCCGCGATGCTTCATGATGCCGGAGAAATCCCCCCGCCGCTCAGCCAAACTGCAGTTGCAGGAGCAGGTCACGCACGTCCAGTGCTCGGATCTGATCCCGCTCTGCAGCACGGCTGGAACACAAAAACACCGGTCCGTCGCTGTGTTCCCGACCGACATCCGGCAAACGACCGTGACTGCCCTGCACAACCTCTGCCCGCAAACCAATCACATCCATATAATAGCGAAATCCCAGCAGCTTCCGCAGCAGACACGCAGCCACTCGCAGCTTCGGAAACCGCAAATCCGGATTCACCAGCAGCTCCGCCGGGTCATACCCCGGCTTCCTGTGAATGTCGACGGTCCGGGCATAATCCGGCGCCAGCGAATCGTTATTCCAGAAGTACCAGGTGAACCAGGCATTTCGAGCCGACACGCAGACCAGCTCACCGCTCCGCTCGTGGTTCAAACCAGACTCCCGCAGACCGTCAGCATCCAGCACCCGCTCGATACCATTTGTCTTTTCCAGCAAACGACGGACCGCCGGAATCTCATCAGCACGCTGCACGTACACATGTGCCACCTGATGATCACTGACGGCAAACGCCCGCGATGCGCCGCAGTCCAGAGTCTCCCAGCCCAGCGGCTCGCGACGAACTCGCAAATAACCAGCCTGACGCAGCACTCGATTGATATGAATCGGCTGGTCCACCTGAGTAATCCCGTACTCAGACAGCACCACCACTTCCGCCCCGCACTCCTGCGCCGTGTCGATCAGTTTGCCGGCTTCCTGATCAACCAGACGAATGTCGGACGCTATCCCGGGTCCCTGCGGACCAACCCGCTGCAGGTTGTAGTCCAGATGCGGCAGGTAAACCAGCATCAGCGACGGACGCTGCTGACGGAACAAACGACAGGATGCCTCGGCAATCCAGGCCGTACTGCGAATGTCGGCTGTCGGTCCCCAGAAGTTGAACAGCGGAAACCGGCCCAGCTGCGACTGCAGTTCGTCACGCAGCTCAGGAGGCTCGCTGTACAGATCCGGAATCTTGCGTCCGTCAGCCGGGTAGGATGGCCGCGGAGTCACGGACCAGGCCGTGTCAGCATACATGTTGTACCACCAGAACATCTTGGCGGTGCGATGAGTCGGATCACGCCGAGCCGCCGTCTGATACAGTTTCTCGCCCTGTATCAAATGATTCGACTGCTTCCAGAAACCCACTTCGGCCAGATCCCGAAAGTACCAGCCATTCGCCACGATCCCGTGTTCCGCCGGCATCCGCCCGGTCAGCAGCGTGGCCTGGACTGAACAGGTAACGGCCGGCAGCACTGTCTGCAGCGGTCGCTGAAAACCGGTGCTGGCCAGCCGCTGCAGATGCGGCGTCTCTGAGCCGATCATTTCCGGCGTCAGCCCCACAATATTGATCACCATCAGCGGACGATGCGAGGCAGCAGCCATACGGCTTTCCGGAAAGGAAGCGAACTTTCAGAAGCAAACACGGGGAGAAAACAGGGGGAATTCTAACGACTGACCGGCTCGCTGCCCCACATTTCCAGAAAAAACCTCACTTTGTGCGCTGAACTGCCGACGCAGACCGGCTGCCGGTGGAGAACACCGGAACTGTCTGATAGATTTCCGTTATAGTCCGGTGGATCAGTCCCACAGCAGTCATAGTCCGCATTCGGAAGGCCCGGGTTGCCATGAATGAACGCGAAAAAGGCGGTGCCGAGTGGTATCGCAAAGGCACAGAAGCAATGCAGCACAAAAACTGGAATTACGCAGTGGAGTGCTTTACCAACTGCACCCGCCTCGTCCCGGACAACGTGCTGTATCGCCAGTCCCGCGTTGGCTGCATCCGCAAAACTTACGGCGACAACGGCTCTGGCGCAAAAATGGCGTCAATGCGGCTGATGGGTGTCCGTACCCGCATTAAGAAAAGCCGCCTTTCCAAAGACTGGAAATCGATCGAACAGGCCGCTGAAGAAGGCCTGTTGGTCAATCCGTGGGATGCACAGTTATTCTTCGATCTCGGCGAAGCTCTTGTCGGACAGGAAAATCTCGGTGTCGCCAAGTTCGCCCTCGAAAAGGCCGTCGAACTGGACCGCGACAACGTCGACTACAACCGCACACTCGGCGCGTTCTTGTTTGAACGTCGCGATTACAAGCCGGCGCGCCAGTGCTACGAACGCATTTACAAGCTGGTGCCGACCGACAGTGAATCGCGAGCCATGCTGGGGCGCATCGACGCCGTCTCCATGCTGGATCGCGGAAAGCTTGAAGAGGCCGAATCCACTCGAGATGTCAAAGTGGAACCCACGCAGCCGGCCAATGCCTACGAAGAAGATCGCCGCTTACGCAAGGGGCAGCCAAAAGCCGCCGACGCACCCGGCGAATCTGCCGAAGCCGACCTGATCCACGCCATCCGCAAGGATCCCGCCAACGTCGGCCTCTACCTCAAACTGGCAGACCTCTACAAAGCCGCTCGCGATTTTGGTAAAGCTCAGGATCAGCTCACCAAAGCACTCGAACTGTCACCCAACAATGGCGAAATCCGCGAACTGATCCTTGATGTGCAGCTCTGCAGACTGCGCGAGGAAGCCAGTGAAGCCGAAACCCGCGCCCGCGCCAACCCCGGCAAGGAGCGCCTTGTCGAAAAAGCCCGCGGACTGCAGCAGGACGTCGTCCAGAAAGAACTGGAATTCTTCACTCTCGGCGTGGAACTTAATCCCACCGACCTGAAAAAGAAATTTGAACTGGCACAGCGACTGGCTTCCCGCCACGTTAAACAGTTCAGCAAAGCCATCCCGCTGCTGCAGCAGGCCGCCAGCAACCCCAGCCTGAAAACAGACGCGCTGGTGCTGCTGGGCGAATGCTTCGCTCGTGACGGCAAAAGTGATCTGGCCCGACGACAGCTGGAAAAGGCTATCGAAGGTCTGGCATTTGCCGATCGACCTGACTCGTTCAAGACGGCCCACTACCTGCTGGGAAGACTGTACCAGGCTGCCGGAAAGAACGAACAGGCAGAACATCACTACGGTGAAGTGCTGGCTGTCGATTACGAGTACAAAGATGTGCTGAAACGCATGGAAGAACTGGCAGGCAGTGGCGGTTCAGCACTAGACGAATAGTCCCGCTCAGGCCGTATGCGAGAACTGATCACCGATGTGCCACGGATAAAACATCCGCCCAATATCATCGCTTAGCTTCCGCAGGTATTCCATGCGGAACTTGTCGTAGATAGTGTCCGTGGATGATCGTGGCACTTCTGTGGGATAAACGCTGTTCAGTTCGCGAGTAAAGATCTTGGTGCCTTCGCCGTCAGTTTCCATTTCGTAAACACTGACGATCGCATCACAGCGACCTCGCATCAGTGCGTTCGTGTCACGCTCGTACAGAGAAAAGTCGCTCACGTCCACATAAATCACGTAGGTCACATCAAATTCGGCACCGATATCCACCGCGGTGTCCCAGTCCGGATTCTCATCCAGCCAGACCCGGATTTCATCGTAAGGCACTACGTCAATCTTGTTGTTCGCCAGTTGCACAGTGACAGCCTTTGCCAGAATGTGATCAACGTTTTCAAATTTGTACTTCAGATCATCAGGTGCATAACACACCACAGCCACTCGGATATCCTTGTCTGTCATCGACTTATTCGTGTCTTTTTCAAACTGCGGCTCCTCCTGCGGCGGACCGCCGATCAGATATCCCAGCAGCAGCATGTAATTGCAGCCTGGGACCGTCACCAGCAGCAGACCGATCAGCAAGCAGCGCAAAGCCCGTCGCCAGCCTTCGCGATGACCGCAAACGACTGAAACGGAATTGGTTGAGCAGAAGAAAGGAATCATGAGCAGTCCGTAGCAGGGAAAGGTCTGAGGGGAGATGAGCAAAAAACAGGCTGCATTTCAGGAAATCACCTCGCTGGCACGATGGTCATACAGCAGCTGTGCCAGACTTGTGGAAACATTCTTCATGAAACTCTCAAGGAAAATCCGCTCCGATTTGTTCTCTTTCTGAATCGGGAATTTTGGATAACTCATGTCGTAGGTGTTGTCGAAAATGCCGGACGGCGAACCCGTCTTTTTGCAGTCCAGAATTTCAAACCGGCAGGACATACGCCCCTGCTGCAGATTGCTGCTGTTCGGCACATCCACCTCAAACCTGGTTATGGTGACATGCACCACAAAGTCGGCCTTGAACCTCGCGGACAGCTCGCCGAAGTCACCCCAGTCTCCGTTGTCATCCAACCACGTCGCGACATCATCCGAATCCACCACTTTCACACTGCGAGTTTTCAGCAGGTGCGAGATTCGGTCCACCAGATCGATCTGGATGGCGGGAAACTGATTCAATACGCCATGCGGAGCAGAACAGGCGATCAACAGCGTTTTTTCACCCTTCGTCAGATCTATGCCGGTCGAACGTCGAAACTGGCTTTTCTGCTTTGGATCGCCAAAGAACATCTTCCCGGCCATCACAAACAATGAACAGCCCGGCAGCGCCGATACTGCCAGCCCGGTCATGCCCAGCAGCAGCAAACGACGCCTTGTGGCGCCGGAAGCACTCAGTTGTTCATTGCTGTCCACTGCTTGTCGCTCCACTGAATTCGCCACCTGCGAATTCGGCTGAACCGACCGCAAGGCACTCTGACTGTCAAATCTTCCAGTTTGCAAACACCTGCATGACCCACTGCAAGGCAGCCAGCACAGACCACAGCATACTCAATCCAGGCAACAGTCTGTTCAGCCATGCATTCGCTGCGGCACACCGCCCCGTGAGCGACAGTGCCAACATTGGCCAGCTGAGTACCAGTCCTGCAGCCAGCAGAAAACCTGCTGAATTCGCCTGCCACGCAGCAGACCACCGCCCCCGCACAAAATTTGCAAAGGCTGTCGTCATACCGCAGGTCGGACATCGCACTCCCGTAGCCCGCAACAGCAGACACTCAGGCAAACCAAGTTGCCGATGAGTACCCCTGCCGGAAACATCAGGATGCAGGATCCATGCCAGCAAAAACACGGCAGGAATCAGCAGCACCAGCAGCCAGCGGACGCGCTGGCCCGTGAACCCGGAATGCTGCTGAGACTTTGCAGTGTCAGACGTCACAGGAGCCTAACCAGCCTGGGGTTGGAGGGACAATAGACAGCTTGAGCCAATTTCCGGGGCGGTGACAGCGATCTGCAGGAACTGCCTTCACAAGTCACAAAAACCCGGAAAATCCTGCCGCTGTGACCAAATTTCGGCGAGATCTGCCAGTTTCCTGAACTTCCGGCGTTTACCGCAAACAGCAACCCGGCCAGAATCCGCCCCGACGCACCGAATCCCACTCTATCAGATCAGCTGGCTGACACCAGGGAGCATTCACAGTATGACGGCCTCGCTCGATGGCTGCCGCTTTTCCATACCCAGATCCCGGCGCCTGACCTGGGACCTGCTCCGGCTGCATCGCACGATCCCCCTGTGTGCACATGATCGACGGATGCCGCTCGGCCCGCTGGCCGAACTGCGAGCTGCTGCTCCCGCCCGAATTTCCTGGGCCGCCCTGTTCATTCGGGCGTTTGGGAAGGTCTCTGCCGAAATCCCGCAGCTGCGACAAATGTGGCTGGCCTGGCCGTGGCCGCACCTGTATCAGCACCCGGAAAGCGTCGCTGTGCTCACCGTACACCGCGAATTTCAAAATGAACCGTGGCTGTTCTGGGGCCGCATTCGCAGCCCGGAACTGCAGTCCCTCACCGACCTCCAGGCCTGCATCGATGACTTCCAGAATCAGCCGGTGGAAACCTGCTTCTCCCGTGAACTGCAGCTGGCAGCACTGCCCACGCTGCTGAGACGAATCATCTGGTGGTGGAATTTGCACGTTGCCGGGGCGGCGCGAGCCCGTCGACTGGGAACTTTTTTTCTGTCCACACTGGCCGGACGAGGCGCTGAAATTCAACTGCCCCCCTCCATCCAGACCGGCTGCCTGACCTATGGACCGCTCGATGCCCAGGGTATTTCCCGAGTTACTCTCGCTTACGATCATCGAATCATGGACGGTGTGCTGGCCGCCCGCATCCTCGAACGACTCGAACAAATCCTGCTGCTCGAAATTGCTGCCGAACTGCAGCAAAGAACGCCCTGAGACCGCAGGACGGGCGGGCTGCAACGATCGCCCTGATCTGCTAATCTGCGGCCAGAGTCTTAGATCTGTCCCGTCGCCCGTGTGCGGCTTCACTGTCCCGGCCCATCGCTCATGCATTCCGCTTCTGTCACGCAGCTCCTCGCACAACTGAATTCCGGTGCCCTGACATCTCGTCAGCTGGTGCAGTCCTGCCTCGACCGCATCGCCGAATTCAACCCCCGGATCAACGCCATGGTGCACGTGGCGGCTCAGACGGCACTCGAGCAGGCGGATCAGGTGGATTCCAAAAGAGCCGGCGGTCGGCCAGTCGGAATTCTTGCTGGCCTGCCGATTGCCGTTAAGGACAATATCTGCGTGCGTGGTATGCCAGCCACCTGCGGCAGCCGCATGCTGCAGAACTTTATGCCTCCGCACTCAGCACATGTCATTGAACGCATCACTGCTGAAGATGGAATTCTGCTGGGCAAACTCAATCTCGATGAATTTGCCATGGGTTCATCTTCTGAGACTTCCATCTTTGGTTCGGTCCGTAATCCATGGAATACGCAGCTTTCCGCCGGGGGCTCCAGTGGTGGCTCTGCCGCCGCTATTGCTGCGGGCTTTGCTCCGTTGACACTTGGGTCTGACACCGGCGGTTCCATTCGACAGCCGGCCTCCTTCTGCGGTGTCACCGGACTAAAGCCAACATACGGTCGAGTTTCCCGGTACGGGCTGGTGGCCTACGCCAGCTCACTGGACCAGATCGGCGTGCTCGCCCGTGATGCCACCGGCTGTGCACTGCTGCTGCAGGCCATCAGCGGTCATGATCACCGTGATTCCACGTCACTGAACCAGCCAGTTCCCGCATGGTCCACAGCTGACAGCTCACTGCAGGGACTGAAAATCGGAGTGGTCCGCGAACATTTCGGACCAGGTCTGGATGCGGAAGTGTCCGCTGCAGTGCAGGCGACTGTCGGGCAGTTACAGGCAGCCGGCGCCGAAGTGAAAGAAGTTTCGCTGCCGAATTCACGCTATGCAATCGCCACCTACTATCTGATTGCCTGCTGCGAAGCCTCCAGTAACCTCGCGCGATACGACGGGATTCACTACGGACACCGAGCTGCCGACTTTCAGGATCTGACCGACCTGTACTGTCAAAGCCGAGCAGAAGGATTCGGAGCGGAAGTCAAACGCCGCATCATGCTGGGCACCTATGCGCTGTCAGCCGGCTACTACGATGCCTATTACTTGAAGGCGCTGAAAATGCGGCGTCGCATTCAGGACGATTTCGCAGCCGCCTTTCAGCAGGTGGATGTGCTGGCCGGCCCCACGGCTCCCTCGGCAGCATTCGCTCTCGGGGCAAAACTCAGTGACCCCCTCGAAATGTACCTCAGCGACATCTGCACCATCAGTACCAACCTGGCCGGGGTCCCGGGAATCTCCGTGCCCTGCGGGATGACTGCTGACGGTCGCCCGATCGGACTGCAGCTGCAGTCCGCGATTCTGCAGGAATCTGTCCTGCTGCAGATCGCCGGCAATTTTCAGCAAATCACCGACTGGCACCTGCGTCAGCCCACACTACTGTAAAACAGGAACCGCCTCATGACCATGGCACAGTCCGGACGCCGAGCATTTCAAGTTCTGCTGTTTCTTGTGCCGATGGGCATTCTGCAGCACTGCTGGTACTGGCAGCGACTGCCGGATTCCGTCGCTGTGCATTTCGGCCCCGGGGGACAGGCCGACAACTGGATGCCCAGGCTGCAGGCTGTGCTTGTGCAGGCCAGCTTTCAGGTCGTCTTTCCGTTTGTCATGCTGCTGCTGGGGCAACTGACATACGTCCTGCCGGTGTCGATGATCAATATTCCGTGGCGGGAGTATTGGCTGCAGCCGGACCGCCGCTCGGACAGTCTGGCATGGATGTCCAGCATGCTGTCATGGATCAGTGTGGGTATGTCACTGCTGATTCTGCTTCTGTCACACCTGACATTTCAGGCCAATATGACCCAGCAGCCGCTGCAGATGGTACCGTTTTTTTGTCTGCTGGGAGTGTTCATGACCTTTGTGTTCAGCATGGTGCTGCTTTGCTTTCGGCGTTTTCATCGGCCACCCGCATTGTGAACATTGAGCATGTCGCGGTCATTGCGGCTGCAGCCAGCGAATCCCGGCGGGAATGCCTTCATCAATCATCGGCTGGTAGTGGTCACCGGAGGCTGCCGTAACGAAGTGCGTCTCAACACCCGCGGATTTCAATGTCGCCACATAGTTCAACGCCTCGCTGTAAGCCACATTGCTGTCATCCAGAGCATGGAAAACCATGACCGGGCACTTGATTTCACTCGCATGCTTCATCGGCGACGCCGCGGCCAGAAATTACATCAGGAGAGCGTAGTCCGGACCGATGTTCACCAGACCGTCCCGCAGCCTTGCTACGGGATCAGCACAGGCCGCATAGGCAATGCAACCAGCCTGGCGAGGCTCCACTGCTGCCAGCTGTCGGGAACCTGCAAAATCTTCTGACACTGCGGACAACGGATTGCCAAATCCGCCAGATCATCCCGAAGATGCAGCGACCTGCCGCAACGACAATTGGGTCTGATACCCAATGGAAATGCTCCCACATCGTGCAGTGCTGCTTCTGGTCACGGTGCCTGCGGTACAGGTTCCGGCAGCAGGCCCTGCGACTTTGCAATCACCTGCAGCAGGCTGCGATTATCAAGAAATGGTTCTTTGCCACGAAACGCCCAGATCACCTTGCCGTTGCGGTCCACGACGAAAGTACCGTGATCCATCAGCTCCTCTGATTGCTCAGTGGCAGCGTGGAATACATCCCATTGTGCTGCCGCAGTGCGGTCTTCGTCGGACAGCACGGAGAATGCGAATCTGCCGTACTGCTGAAATCGTGCGGCGGTGTGCTGGGGTGAATCTGCGCTGATCGCCACGATGTCTGCATCGAGTTCGCGAAAGTAATGCAGGTCGCGTTCCAGCGACACCAGTTGAGCGACACAGTGACTGCAGCCATATCCCAGGTAGAACACGACCACCACTGGTCTGTTAAGCCCCAGTTGCTGCAGACTTGTGAGCTGCTGACGGTCATCAGGCAGCGAAACTGCCGACGCTGTCTGATGCAGCAGCGGATGCTGCTGTGAGGGCACTGCAGTCGAATCGGACTGCAGGATCTGAGCCAGAGATTCGGTCAGCTGCTCACGCTGTGCTACCCGAATGTAAGTCTCTGCATCCTGCCGCAGATTACCGCTGGAAACCAGCCCGTACCTGAGACAGATCTGGCGACAATTTTCCAAAAAACCGTCGTCGGCAGCAGCCTGTTCAAAGGGGTTTGCGGCATGGTACAGCAGCACGACCGCGTAGAACGAAGCCACGGCAAACAGCAGCATCAGCAAGATTTTAGTTCCTGTGTCACGCTCTGCCGGGACCGGCGACTGAGTTGCATTGACCTGCTCAACGGGCGGTTGGGTACTCATATCAAGGCCTCCGAATTGCATTCTGCACATGCATCCGGGGAAATTGACAGATTTTGCAGCCCATTGCTGCGGGGATTCTCAAAGCTGCCCCCAGCACTCTCAGGGCCCGGAATGAGCGTTATCTGTACAGAACCGCCCCTGATTGCTCACTACTACCGGCAAATTCGGTGAACCTGAGGCTGGGTGCAGATGTCCGAAAAACCTGGAAATCTTCCCGGTTTGTCGGGTTCGCCTGCAGCCTGGTGTCTCAGGTGTCGAAATATCGCGTGAGTTTCTTGCATTCGTCCTCCGCAGGCAGTAGCCTGAATGTTGAGGAAGGTACCTGATCCTTCTGGATTGGGGTCGTAGCTCAGTCGGTTAGAGCGCCAGCCTGTCACGCTGGAGGCCGCGGGTTCGAGTCCCGTCGACCTCGTAAGAAAGCCCGCAGTCGATTTTTCGGCTGCGGGCTTTCTTCGTTGTGCAGTCCATTTCAATTGAGTCAGCAGGCTCCTAATGCCCGTGCAGCCGACTGCGAAAGACGAAATAGGCAGCGCCCAGCAGACAGCAGGCAGCCCACAGGTAATCCCACGAAGGCTTCTCTTTCAGGTACAGCCACGCAAATGGCACGAACACAGCCAGCGAGATCACTTCCTGCAGGATTTTCAGCTGCCCGACATTCAGGACCTGATGACCAATCCGGTTGGCCGGCACCTGAATCAGGTATTCGAACAGGGCAATTCCCCAGCTGATTACGGCAGCAATGAACCAGGGCTTCTGTTTCAGGTCCTGCAAATGACCGTACCAGGCCATCGTCATGAACACATTGCTCAGCACCAGCAAAACCGCAGTTGTCAGAATCTGATTCATGATGAAGCTGTGTTTCTCTCTGCAGAAGTCTTCACAAAATCGTGGCGTATTCAATTTTTAGCCGATCCGGCGGCACTGCTGAAGCACAGTTTCCCTGGGGGATATGCGTGCACAGCAGCAGGCCAATACAGTTCCAGAGTCTCCGGAAAGGCAGCAGCGAGCCCTTGAGACTTTGTGTCGTTTTCATTGAAATATCTGTTAGCTCTAGCCCTCTCAACAGCTTTTCCCGGAATGTTCTGTGATACGTGCAACACTGCTGGTCACCAAAGGCTCAAATCGCGGCAGTCGATTTGAGGTGACCTCTGCGCAGGATGCTGTGATCGGTCGCAGTGTTGACAGCAATATCCGCCTCGATGACTCAGAAGTTTCCCGCCACCATGCCCGGCTCAGTTTCGACGGGCTGCATTTCGTGCTGCGAGATATGGGCAGTGCCAATGGCTGTCGGGTCAACGGACATCTGGTCAGGGAACGAATCCTCGAGGACGGTGACACGCTGGCACTCGGTACCAGCCAGCTCACATTTCAGTTGTCGGATTCAGCACATCCGACTGTTGCAAACGCCGGTCAGATTCGATTTGTTGAGGACTCTGGAAAGCTCAAGACCGAAGCCATTCAGCAGACTCTGACTTTCGACGAGGCTGCTCCGGTTCCGGTTGAGGCCACTCAGGCGGGCCTCGATCTGCTGTACCAGGTTGCCGAAGAACTGGTGACTCCCGTGCAAACACTGGAAAATCACCTGCAGAGCATTCTGGAACTGACGATCTCGGCGATTGGTGCTGATCGCGGCTGCGTGCTGCTGCGGGATCCGGTCGGAGCTGACCTGACGGTGATGGCCTTTGCCCGCCGCAATGGTGGCTCGGGACTGCATACACAAATGCCCGTTTCGCGATCAATCACTGACTATGTGCTCCGCCGCGGCACCGCGGTACTGACCTCAGACGCCAGTGTAGACGAACGATTCACGGGTGGTCAGAGCATCGTGTCTGAGGGCATCTGCGAGGCCATCTGTGCACCCATGCGTGGACGTGCTGACCTGCTGGGCCTGTTTTACCTCGACACAACCACAGCACTTGAGCAGGCAATGTGCGGACGTCTTACGGAAGAACATCTGCGGGTTGTCGTAACCGCAGCCAGACAAACAGCGTTGGCCATTGAATCACGCCAGTTTCAGGATGCTCTGGTTAAGGCCGAACGTTTTGCCGCTATGGGCCAGACAATCGCCGTTCTTAGCCATCACATCAAGAACATTCTTCAGGGTGTTCGCGGCGGCAGTCACCTGATCCGCATGGGACTTGATCAAAGTCGTGAAGAGCTGATTCGGCAGGGCTGGGGCATTGTGGAACGCAACCAGACTCGCATCTACGATCTCGTCACAGACATGCTCAGTTTCAGCCGTGATCGTGTCCCGGTACTCAAGCTGACCGACCTGAATAAACTGGCAGCGGAAGTCGCCGAGCTGGTAGCAGCCCGTGCGGCGGAATGCGGCGTGACGTTTGAATTTCGCCCGGCCGAAGAGCTGCCGCTGGCCAGCTTCGATGCCGAAGGGATCCATCGAGCAATCCTGAACATTGTCGGCAACGCAGTTGAAGCGGTTGAAGGTGTCGAACGCGGTGCCGTAGTACTGCAAACCGGCTATGACCGCCTCGCCGATATGATGCTGGTGGCGGTCAGCGACAACGGCCCCGGTATTCCTGAAGATCAGCGTCAGTCCATCTTCAATGTCTTCGAATCTTCCAAAGGTTCCCGGGGAACGGGTATCGGTTTGCCTGTCAGTCGCAAGATTCTTCGCGAGCATGGCGGGCGGGTCCGAGTGGAAGGCGGGCCTGGTCAGGGAACGCGTTTTGTACTCAGCTGGCCGCGGGGCATGACGACTGTGCAGGACATCGGGACTTTGGTGCCGCAGGATGAAGGTTGATTTTCGAGGCTGAATGGTTCTCTGCATTCCAGTAAATCGAGGCAACTGCCGTTTCAGGAAAAACGATCGCATGGTGGCTGAATTTGGCGTGATCTTCGACATGGACGGTGTGCTGGTCAATTCCTATGAGTCGCATCTGCTGACATGGCAGGAATGCTGTCGCAGGCACGGGCGTGAATGTACAGATGCTGAGTTTCTGGCAGGGTTCGGCCGCACCAGCCGCGAAGTCATTCGCGATACCTGGCTCAACCCGCCTGATGATGCAGGCATCGCAGCCTTCGACGAAGAGAAAGAACAGGCGTGGCGCGAGCTGATTTCGCGGGACTTTCCGCACATGCCAGGAGCCGATGACCTGATTCGCTCGCTGGCTGCTGCCGGCATTCCCATGGCAATCGGGTCCAGTGGTCCTCCAGGAAATGTCGCGGCCGTAGCGGCTCAGCTGCATTCCGGACATCTGATCAGAACTCGCATCACGGGTGCCGATGTGATTCAGGGCAAGCCGCACCCCGACGTGTTCCTCAAGGCCGCCGCCGGACTGGGGCTGCCGCCCGCTCGCTGCGTAGTGCTCGAAGATGCACCGGTCGGAATCGCTGCGGCTCTTGCCGCCGGAGCGCGCTGTCTGGGCGTTGTTTCACGCGGACGTCGCTGGGAACAGCTGGCAGATGCTCACGATCGAGTCATGAACGATCTGCAGGAAGTCACAGTCGAACGACTGTGGCGACTTGTCCACGGCTGACTGACAGGCGAGACTGCGGGGTATCGAACGATCTGACCGGTCGTCCGCCGGCTGTCTGCTGCCGGTCGACCTGTGCCCGGATCGCCTGCACCGCACAGGAACACAGTATGGTACACGGTAACTCCTTTTCAATTCTGATCTTTGGCGCTTCGGGCGACCTGACCTCGCGCAAACTTATTCCCGCACTGTTTCGGCTGTTCTGCCAGAACTTCCTGCCACCGGGCTGCCCCATCATCGGTGTGGCTCGCCGCGAAAAAACGCACGCAGAATTCCAGGCAGAAATGCAGCAGGTTGTGGCCAGCCGGATGGGCGACAAATTCGATGCCGTCGCCTGGCAGAAATTCGCCGGTCACCTGTACTATCAACAACTGGACATCGCCAGCCCGGCAGACTATCAGCAGCTGCAAAGCGATCTGCAGACCATTGAACGGGCCGCCGGAGCAGGCACAGAACCTACCCGAGTTGTTTATCTCGCTACCGCTCCGTCACTCTTCGCAGCTGCCGTTGAAGGTCTGCACGTCGCCGGATTAATCCCGCCTCGCGAACAATCCGGACGACTGCGAGTCGTGGTGGAAAAACCGTTTGGACGCGATCTGGATTCCGCCATCCTGCTGGCAGCTGAACTGGACCGGCACCTGCTGGAAAACCAGATCTACCGCATCGACCACTACCTCGGCAAGGAAACCGTCCAGAATATCCTGCTGTTCCGCTTTGGGAACGCAATTTTTGAACCGCTGCTGAATCGCAGTCATGTGGATCATGTGCAGATCACTGTCGCTGAGTCGCAAGGCATGGAAGGTGCTCGCGGCGGTTATTACGACACATCCGGGGCACTTCGGGATGTCCTGCAAAATCACGTCCTCCAGTTACTTTGCCTGATCGCCATGGATCCCCCCAGCCTTTTCCAGGCTCGCGAAATCCGCGATGAAAAACTTAAGGTCCTGCAAGCCCTTAGGCCTGGCTCAGCCGGTGCCGTCAGCACCTGGGCTGTTCGCGGGCAGTATGTCGCCGGCCTTGTGGGACGCCAGCCTGCACTGGCTTATCGGGAAGAAGACCGAGTCAGTCCGGCTTCCAACCGCGAAACCTTCGTGGCCATGAAAGTACTGATCGATAACTGGCGGTGGGCGGGAGTACCGTTTTTCCTGCGCACCGGCAAACGCATGCCAAGGCAGCTGACCGAGATTGCCATTCAGTTCAAAAACCCGCCACTCAATCTGTTCTCGACAGTCGAGTGTGACGGGGATCTGTGCGATATCGTGGAAACTCGCCCCAACCAGCTGGTGCTCAGAATTCAGCCCGAGGAAGCCATTTCCCTGAAGTTGTCAGCCAAACGACCGGGCATGAATTACCACGTTCAGACCGTCTCAATGGATTTCGATTATGGCCAGCATTTTGATACAGTGCTGCCGGAAGCTTACGAACGACTGCTGCTGGATGTGATTCGCGGGGACTCAACTCTGTTCACTCGCAATGATGAACTTGAAGCAGCCTGGCGATTTGTGACTCCGGTGCTGAAAGCCTGGGAATCCAACTCTTCATCACCAGAACTCTACGCGGCTGGCACCTGGGGACCAGCCGCAGCCGACAGACTAATTTCCGAACATCGCACCAACTGGCGTGCTCCCCGCTAACACCCCCTGCCCTGCGGCCACTTCACCCTCGAAAACAAACATATGTGGAAGTCCATGCTGCTGACCTGCGGATGCCTGCTGCTGTCAACCCTGTCCGGATTCGCTGATGATGAAGCCCTGCAGTCTGCTCTGAAAAAAGCCGGGGACAATCGTGCCCAGTTGGAACAAGCTCTCGCTCAGGCACCTGCCGATCAGCAGGCCGGCATGAAGTTCCTGATAGAAAACATGCCGCAGACCGACCTGCATTCACTGTCAGCCGACTTCCTGCTGGAAAACAGCCGCCTGACGTGGCAGGCACTTCAGGAATCTGCCTGGGCCGACAAAGTGCCGCAGGACATCATCTTCGATTCGCTGCTGCCCTACGCCAACATCAACGAGCGTCGTGACGCATGGAGAAAAGAATTCTTCGAGAAGTTTCGGCCGCTGGTAAAGGATGTAAAGTCCCCCGCTGACGCTGCCGCACGACTCAATGAGCAGGTCTTCCCCATGGTCAATGTCAAATACTCTACACAGCGAAAAAAAGCCGATCAAAGCCCCCTCGAAAGTATGGAAAGCGGACTCGCATCCTGCACCGGACTTTCGGTGTTGCTGGTCGATGCCTGCCGTGCCGTCGGTATACCCGCCCGCATCGTGGGTACGCCGCTTTGGTCCGACAACAGCGGCAACCACACATGGGTCGAAATCTGGGACAATGGCTGGCACTTCACGGGGGCCTGCGAACCTACAGGAAATGTGCTCGATCAGGGCTGGTTCATTGATCGCGCCTCAAAAGCTGTCCGCGATGAGCGGCGGCATGCCATCTACGCAGTAACATTTCGGAAAAACGGTCAGACCTTCCCCATGGTCTGGGCTCGAGATAATACCGATGTCTTTGCCGTCAACGTCACCGATCGTTACACCGCACTCAGATCACCAATCCCCGAAAATCACTCGGCACTGCGAGTCCGCGTAACTGGACCTGCGGGAGCACGTGCAGCCGTCGACGTCCGAATTGTGGATGCTGCCGGAAAAGAATTGTTCAGAGGACGATCAAAGGACGATCGTTTCGATTCCAATGACCACCTCACAGCAGCAATACCCACTGGAACAACAGTGACGGTCAGTCTCGTTGACACGGAAATCAGCAGCCAGGTGGAAGTGCGGGACCGAGAACAGATGGTAGAATTGCGGCAGCCCTGATTCCTGTCAGACTCCAGTCTCTTGTTTCCCGGAAATCAACCGCATTCCCCGGCACCACCCTGGGACTTGCCTGGTTTTAAACTGTACGGATGGACCTCCCACGGAACTTCTCGCTTTCAGTTACTCTCCATCTGCGGTCCAGAACCTGTTTTCCAGAGGTTGCTCATGCGATTGTGCGAATCTCACCCGCTGACTGACTTAAACAACTGATTACCTCGTGCCGGTTGGCTGCTGCAATCATTTCTGGAGTTCTTTCTGCTGGCGGACACATCCGCTGCTGATAACTTCCTGTTTTCTCACGAGCAGGTGCTCGGAACGACTCTGGAACTGACCATCAAGTGTGCGGATCAGCACACGGCACAACTGCCAGAACGTCGTGTCCTTCGGGAAATCGATCGACTAGCAGCGATCTTCTGCAGCTATCAGACTGACAGTCAGTTTTCGCAGTTCTGCGGCCTGCTGGCGGGCCCGTCCATGCCGGCAGCACCAGAGTTGCTGCGACTGTTAAAAAGCTGTAAAGACTGGACACGGGTTTCCGCCGGGGCTTTCCATCCCGCGGTTGAAGTGATCAGTCGTCGCTGGCGACAGGCATCGGTCGACGGTGTCGAGCCGTCAGCGGCCAAACTGCAGCAGTTTGTGGCGATGGCCTCACAGAGACACTGGCAGTGCCAGTTGGAACAGGGGCGTCTGGTACGTCGCAGCGAACAGCCTCTGACACTGAATGCAATGGCCAAGGGTTCGATCATCGATTCCGTGGTCTTGTGCCTGCAGTCATAGTTTCCGCAGATCGACGGACTGGTGGTGCATATTGTGGTGACCTGCGAGTTGCCGGCGCGAGTCATTTTATGGTCACGATTCAAATTCCGGCCCGTGATGCACTAACTGCCGCACCGCTGGCGGTGCGGCAGTTGTCTGATCGGGCGATCGCCACCAGCGGGATGTCTGAGCGATCATGGAATGTGGCCGGGCAACCGGTATCCCACATCCTCGACCCTCGCACAGCCAGCCCCTGTGTGCATGTCCCCAGTGCATCTGTGCTGGCGGCGGATGCCGAAACAGCGGATGTACTGGCAACGATCTGCAGTGTGCTGAAGCCTGCGGGATCGGTGCGTCTGATTGAATCGATCCCAGGTGCGGCCTGCTGTCTGATCACAGAGGGTGGTACTGTGCTGTGTTCGGCTGGCTGGCTGCCTCAGGAGTCTGCCGATCAAACGACAGCTGAAAAACCACCTGTGGGATCTGAGAGCACTGCGGCAAAATCTCCTTTTGAACTGACGGTTGATTTTGAGATTGCCAAAGCGGCTGGTGGCGGTCGTTATCGACGACCGTGCGTGGCAGTCTGGGTGGAAGACTCGGATGGTTTCCCCGTCAAAACGCTCAGTCTGTTTCTGATGGTCGAGAATCGTGGTCCGCGGTGGCATCGGGATTTGCGACGGTGGTACTCAAGTGATCAGGGAGGGCTGCTGGTGGACGACGCAAAGCTCATTGGCACGATTTCCAAACCGACTCGCAACCCCGGCGTGTACAAGGTGGCGTGGGATGGTCGGGATGGCAAGGGGGATCTGCTGCAGAAGGGCAAATACACTCTCAACATCGAAGCCGCTCGCGAACACGGCTCGTATCAGTAAATCAGGCATGCGTTTAAGTGGGGTGGAGCGGACTTTAATGAGCAGTTGAAAGAAAATACTGAAATCAGTGCTGTCTCCATCAGTTATACGGGAAAGTAGGCTGCCGTGATCGCAGATGAGGCAGTGGGGAAAGCGGAACCTGACAAGTCTGGACAGGACAAAACAGCGCGTCGCTGGTTACAGCGACAACTGGCTGCCTGAAGTCGCTGGTTGCATATCTATTTGCAGTTGATTTTGTGTGGCGCGATCCTGTTTTTCAGTGTCACCGGACTGACTCTGAACCTTCCCGACCGATTTTTCAGCGAATCGACCAGCATTATCGAGGGGAAAGTGCCCCGCCAATGGCTGCATCTGCAGCAGTCGCCTCCGCCGAACTGGGACGAATCCGACTACGGCCATCAGCTGGACCGGTTGGCGGTGGCCGACTCTTTGCGGGGGAAGCACTGGTTGCCGGGACGAATGTCCGAATTTCTGTGATTTCAGGACGAGTGTGAAGTGACACTTGAGGGTCCGGGCTATGCGGCCACGGCTTGGATTCTCCGTGATGAAGGTTGGTATTCCCTGTCAATTGTCAGCAATGACTTGATTTCTATGCTCAACGATCTGCACCAAGGGCGACACACGGGTGCGGAGTGGTCCCTCGCAATCGATATTTCCGCCGTCATTTCCTCACTGGTGGCGATCACGGGCCTGATCCTGCTTTTCTTCCTGAAACTGCACCGAAAGCTGCGGCTGACTCTGGCAGTTGCCGGCATCCTGCTTATTCTCTGGAAGTTTCGGATTGCCATTAACTAAGAAGGTGCAGCATGTCCGCCAGTGATCACTCGACCGATTCCGCAGCCTACTCTGATCCGCTCCCCGCTGATCCGACTCTGCTGCAGCGCACGCATCGCCGGCAGCCGGAAGACCGTGAGCTGGGTGTACAGCCACTGGCCGCACTGATGCAGGGGCTGCAATTATCGGCCAGTGACCTGGTCTCCGCATCACCGCGGCAGCTCACACACAAAATGGTTTCTCGTGCCGTGAAGGGACGCTGGCTGACGATCAATTCACGGCGACAGGTGCATGAAGCATTCTGTCTGGCCACCGGCACAGCCCCACACATCTCAGAACTGTTCAATTACTAGCATTCGTTTGGCTTACGTTGCGGATCAGGTCTGTCATGGACTTCCACTGTCAGCATTTTTCCGCCCGCCGCTGTCAATCGTGTGAGCATTTGCCTCTGACATTCTCCGGTTCTGTCAGCCAAAAACAAAATTTGCTTGCGCAGTTATTTCCGGGTGTGTCACTGCAGCCGCTGCAGCACTGCAGTAACCCGAACGGTTCGCGCATCAGAGCGCGGATGGCGGTGGACTGGAAACAGTCATCGCCGACTTTCGGCTTTTTTGATCAACAGCAGCGAGTGGTACCGGTGGAAGACTGTCCGCTGCACCACCCGTTGATTTCTCAGGCTGTTCCGTTTCTTCGCGAATTTTTGCTGCGTGCCAGACTGACTCCTTTTGATCCCGATCGCAACACTGGTGAATTGAAATTTGCGGTGCTGACAGCAGCTCCGGACTCGGAAAGCCTGATGATCCAGTGGGTGCTCAGGTCCGAGGAAGCGGTCTCGCGAATTCGCAGTGCCTGGCGCAGGCTTTCGCTGGCAGACCGTGGCTGTGTGCGGGTGATGGGCATCGGCATTCAGCCCCTGCGCACCTCGCAGATTGCCGCGGAACTTCAACTGAATGTCTCGGAAGAGTCCAGTTTAAGGATTCGTTTTGGCCAGTTATCGCTGTTTTTTGGACCGGGCAGCTTCATCCAGACCAATCACGAAATGGCAGCCCTCCTGTATCAGGCCGCGGGGCAACGAATTGCAGCCGGCGTTCCCGGACCGGTACTCGACCTGTACTGTGGTTCCGGAGGATTCGGGCTGATGGCGGCCAGCCATGGGCGGGCCGTGCTTGGACTGGAGAGATCTGCGTTGGCTGTTGAAAATGCCCGCAGGGCTGCCGTCGAAATGGGGTTCACCGCAGAATTCCGTCAATGTTCGCTGGAATCTGAGCAGGACATTGTGGACAAAAGCTCAGGCTTTTCCACCGTCATCTGCAATCCGCCCCGGCGAGGTCTGGATGCGGCATCACTGGAACTGATTCAGCGACTGGCGCCTCAGCGATTGCTCTACTCCAGTTGTTCCCCACAGACTCTGGGCAGAGATTTGCGGCTGCTGGCTGGAAATTTCCGACCCGTCTGGATGCAGGGTTTTGATATGTTCCCCTTGACCGAACATTTCGAGGTGCTGTGCGAACTTGAGCGAACGGGCGGTTAAAACTGACTGCCCTGCCCTGCAGGTTCGATTTTGCTTCCGATTTCCCGTATTGTCTGCGGAGTATCACCAACAGTTTCCTGTTGCACGGAGCACGAATCATGCACGGCCACGCCTATGTGGAGCGGTTCATCAACCTGCTGGATCCGGCAGCCAATCAGATTTTCAACATGAGTGTTGCGGAGGCGGAAGAACGTATCGGCAGCGGGGATCCTGCACGAATTCGCGAAATTGAGGGCCAGTTCGCTCTGGTGCACCGGCGCGGTCGTACCATCCGAATGGCACGTTCCATTGGCCGCCCGATGCGCTACTTTCTGGCCAAGCAGGTAGATGGTCCCTGCCTGATCGTGGCTGAACGGATTGATCAGATTGCCGGATGGCTGAAGCAGGAAGGCCTGGACGGGCAATTTCATCCTTCCTACACACGCATGGTGCCGGCGCATTACCTGCAGGAACTGTCACTGCTGGGTTGCCCTGATCCCAGTCCCGGCCAGACTCGCTGGTTTACCCCGGAACGCAATCGGCTGCCCGCCAGCATCGATGACATCAGCCGTATGTACATCGGCGCCTTGCAAAATGAAATTTTTCGCTGGCTGAACAGCTTCGATTCGCGTGAACCGATTGGTGTGATGTTCAGTGGCGGCATTGACAGTGGAGCTGTGTTTCTCACAATTTACGATGCACTGCTCAAACGCGGCGAATCTCCTGCCAGACTGAAAGCATTTACACTGACACTGGACGGAGCCGGTGCTGATGCTCAGCAGTCCGAGGAATTTCTTGCAGCATTGGATCTCGGTTTCTTTCTGGAAGTTATTGATGTGCCAGCGTCAGCGGTCGATTATCGCGAAGCGGTGCGGCTGATCGAAGACTACAAGCCGCTGGACGTGCAGGCTGCAGCTATGGGCATGGCGTTGTGTCGGGAAATCCGCAGACGGTACCCTGACTGGCGATATCTGGCAGACGGTGACGGGGGTGATGAAAACCTGAAAGACTATCCGATCGAGGAAAACAGCGAACTGACGATCCGCAGTGTGCTGAACAATCCGCTTCTGTATCACGAGGGCTGGGGTGTCCAGGCCGTCAAGCACTCACTTACCTACAGTGGTGGTCAAAGTCGTGGCCATGTGCGAACATGGGCCCCTGCTGCTGCCTCGGGATTTCGCGGTTTCAGCCCGTTTGCCTTGCCAAATGTCATTGAAGTTTCCGAAGGGATACCTTTTATTGAGCTGACTGACTGGGATCATGGTCGACTGTATTCATTAAAGGGTGATGTCGTGTGCCGGGGTATTGAACAGGTCACCGGATTAACTATGCCGGTTTTCGAGAAGCGTCGCATGCAGCACGGCGCTGCTGCTCCTGCCGCTTTCTCGGCATTGTTCCCTGCCAGCGAGCAGGCTTATCGACGCGCATTCCTTGACCTGTATGCCCAGTAGTGCTGTTTCAATCAGAAAGTGACACGCGTGCCGCTGCAAACGATTCAACAGGCCATCCTCGCGATTCAGGAAGGTCGAATGGTAATCGTGGTTGATGATGAAGACCGCGAGAACGAGGGCGATTTCGTCTGTGCTGCCGAAAGCATTACTCCGGAGCAGGTAGATTTTATGCTGCGTGTGGGACGAGGAACGCTCTGCGTACCCGTCACCGCCGAAGACGCATCACGCCTGAAACTCAGGCCTGTCGTCGAAGAATCACTCAACACTGCACCCAATAAAACCGCGTTCCTCCGTGCTGTGGACCATGTCACAGCGGGGACGGGAGTCAGTGCTGACAATCGGGCGCGAACAATTCGGGCGTTGGCTAACCCCGGTTGTCCTGCCGAAGAATTCCTGCAGCCGGGGCACGTAAATCCATTGCTGGCTCTGGACGGTGGCGTGCTCCGCCGGGCCGGGCACACCGAAGCCACAATCGACCTGCTGCGACTGGCGGGCTGTCGCCCGGTGGGTGCACTGATCGAAATCTGCAGCCAAAAAACCCATAGTATGGCAGACCTCGCTGAACTGCAGGAAATCTCCCGACAGCACAATATCCCGATGATCTCCATCGAAGAACTGATCCGTCATCGCCGCATTCGCGAACAGCTTGTGACTCGAGTGGTTTCTGTGTCCTTGCCAACGGCAGAGTTCGGTACCCCGGAACTCATCGGCTACGAGGTCGCCCATGAATCCCAGGAACCGCTGGCGCTCGTTTGGGGTGACCTGCGTTCAATTGAAGCACCGCTGGTTCGTATGCACTCCAGTTGCTTCACCGGAGATGTGCTCGATTCACTTCGCTGCGACTGTGGTGATCAGCTCAAAATGGCTATGTCCATGATTCGCGACGAAGGCGCCGGGGCAGTGGTCTATCTGCCTCAGGAGGGTCGTGGAATTGGGCTGCTTGCAAAGTTGCGGGCCTACCAGTTGCAAGACGAGGGGCTGGACACAGTGGAAGCCAATCACCGCTTGGGATTCAAAGCCGACATGCGTGATTACATGGTTGGCCTACAGATCCTGAAGGACCTGGGACTCACCAAAGTTCGCCTGCTGACCAACAACCCCAAAAAAACAGATGCTTTTGTCTACGCCGGAGTGGATCTGACGGTTGTGTCGCAGGTACCGATCGTGGCTCCTCCTCATGCCCGCCGCGTTAGCTACATGGCTGCCAAAAGAGACAAGATGGGACATCTGCTGCCGGAAGACGTGGTCAGACTCACGCCTGACGGAAAAAATTCGTGAAACAGCATCTGCCTCAGTGGCTGCGAATCGGGTTGCTCAGCTTCGGCGGTCCGGCTGCCCAGATTTCCGTCATGCATCGGGTTGCTGTCGACGAACAACGCTGGGTTAGTGAAGCCGAATTCCTGCGTGCCTTGAATTTCTGCATGCTGTTGCCCGGGCCGGAGGCACAGCAGATGGCCGTCTGGCTGGGCTGGAGAACTCACGGGGTCCGCGGCGGGCTGATCTCCGGAACCCTGTTTGTGCTCCCCGGCAGTCTCATAATGCTGCTGCTGAGTTGGGTGTACGCCCAAACGCAGGGACTGCCAGCCATTCAGGGACTGCTGCTCGGACTGAAATGTGCCGTCCTGTCAATTGTGCTGCAGGCTGTCTTTCGACTTGCTCGCCGCGTCCTGAAGTCCCGTTTCCTGAAATTTATTGCCGTGCTTTCCTGCCTGCTGTCTGTGCTGAAATTGCTGCCATTTCCGCTGCTGATTCTCGGAGCAGTTACTCTGGGACTGATCCAGAACCGCAGACGCTCTCACACCGGGCTGCATTCGACAGAAAGTGATCAAAGCTACGAAACTCCTGCTGAGATTCCGCTGCACAGAGAAACTCGCCGATTCTCCCTCACTCTCGCCACCGGACTGCTGCTGTGGTGGCTGCCCGTAATTTGCTGCGGGCTGCTGGCCGGCTGGGCCAGCCTCTGGGTGCAGCTTGGGGTTTTCTTCAGTCAGACGGCCGTGCTGACATTCGGCGGCGCCTATTCGGTACTGAATTATGTCAGTACTGTCGTGGTAGACAATTTCGGCTGGCTGACGCGTGCCGAGATGGCAGATGGACTGGGACTGGCGGAAACCACCCCGGGCCCATTGATTCTGGTTGTTCAGCACGTTGGATTCTTGTCTGCATGGAAACAGCCCGGGACAATGTCACCTGGTCTGGCCGGCACTCTGGCTGCAGCCCTGACCACCTGGGTAACATTTATCCCCAGCTTTCTCTGGATCCTTCTCGGATCGCCCTGGCTCAGTCGCCTGAATCAGCTTGGCTGGCTGGCTGCGATTATGAGTACCGTTTCCGCAGCAGCGGTGGGACTGATTGCAGCCCTCGGTGCCGGACTGGCAGGCAGTACTCTTTTTTCCGGGGAGCTTGATCTGCTGTCGGGGCAGTTTTCGCTCAGAATTCCCGAACCTCGCCTGCTGCAGCCGGCGGCTGTACTGCTGACGGCCCTTAGCCTCACGCTGACATTTGCGTTCCGTCAGGGTCTCGCCATAATCCTGATCTGCTGTGCATTATTCGGCTGGCTGCTCAGTTGGTTTCTCTGAACTGCTGACGATGTGCCAGGGTCTCTCTGGTCTTCATGGAGCGGGTGCCGTGAAAGCTGTTGTCTATTTGACTTTCCTGCTTATCAGTCTCTGCTGTCGTCAAATCGCTGTCGCAGGTACTAGTCCATCCCCCATGAACCCGCCGGGGCTGATCTCCCGACAGTTCATTTACGAACGGGCGCCCTTCCCCGAATGCCACGCCTCAACAATCGTCGAAACTCCCAAGGGACTGGTTGCAGCCTGGTTCGGGGGTACGGAGGAGAAGCACCCGGATGTCGGGATCTGGATCTCGCGATTTCGCGACGGTGTCTGGTCAGCGCCGGTGGAAGTGGCAAACGGAGTGCAGCACACATTTGCTGGTGGTAAAGTGCACCGACATCCAACCTGGAACCCGGTGCTCTTTCAATACCCCAACGGTCCGCTGGCCCTGTTCTGGAAATGTGGTCCTGACCCGGCATCGTGGTGGGGAGTCATGTCTCTGTCGGCAGACCATGGAGTCACGTGGACTCAGCCATGTCGGCTTCCCGAACATATTGACGGACCGGTTCGCAACAAGCCAATTCTGCTGCAGGATGGCACACTGCTCTGCGGCAGCAGCACTGAGTTTGACGGCTGGCGCGTGCATTTTGAGAAGACATCCGACTTCGGACGAACCTGGCAAAGAACTCCTGCGATCCACGATGGGCGCACGGTTGGAGCCATTCAGCCGACGCTGCTGACTCTATCTGACGGCCGCATCCTCGCTCTCTGTCGCAATCAAAACGGCAACGGAGCAATCCTCGCAACCAGCAGCAGTGACGGTGGATCCACGTGGACGGGCCTCGAGCCCACAGCCCTGCCCAATCCAAACAGCGGCATTGATGCCGTCACGCTTAAATCGGGCGCACATCTGCTGGTCTACAACCACACTCATCGCGGCGAGGGTTCACCGCGTGCACGTGAAATGATCAATTTGGCATGGAGTGACGACGGACAACGCTGGAAAGCAGCCATGCTGCTGGACCGCGAAGCCAAAGCTGAATTCTCCTATCCGGCCATCATCCAAACGGCCGACGGCATGGCACACATTACCTGGACATGGAAACGTCAGCGAATCGTGCATCTGGTCGTGGACCCCACAAAACTGGTACTCCATGACCTGCCCGGCGGATCATGGCCCTCTGACCAGTGAACAATGGAGTCTTTTATGGAAACGGTGACAGGGGCTGTAAAACGCATTATTCCCCGCCGGCGAATCACTGGAATGTCGGCCGTGTTGCTGCCTTTTACCACTGCGGGGGACATTGACTGGGTCAGCTTTGACTCGCACGTGACACGCACCTTTACTGCCGGACTGCAGCCCGCCGTGAACATGGACACCGGCTACATCAATCTCATCGACGAAAGTACTCGACTTGAAGTGCTGCGTCGCACAAAAGAGATTGCCTCCGGGCAAACTTTTGTGGCCGGTGCATTTGTTGGAGACGCGCCGGGCAGTCCATTCAACAGTGCTGCGTATGCGACTGCGATGCAGCAGATTCAAGATGCTGGCGGCACCCCCGTAATCTTTCAGTCCTTTGGACTGACTCAGCAGCCTGATGACGCAATCGTGGAATCTTATCGGCAACTGTCAGCTTATGCTGACCGTTTCATCGGCTTTGAACTGGGCCAGATGTTTGCTCCGTTCGGACAGATTTACAGTGAACGGGTTTATCGAGGGCTGCTCGGAATTCAGCAATGCCTCGGCGCCAAACACTCCTCACTGGAACGATCTGAAGAATGGCTGCGACTGACGTGGCGAGACGAAGTACGCCCCGATTTTATGGTGCTTACAGGTAATGACCTGGCTATCGACATGGTGATGTACGGCAGTGACTATCTGCTGGGGCTCAGCAGCTTTGCTCCGGATCTGTTCGCACTGCGTGACCGCTTCTGGCTTGAAGAGGATGCTCAGTTTTATCAGCTGAACGATGTTCTTCAGTATCTGGGATTTCTGGCCTTTCGCTCACCGGTACCAGCCTACAAGCACGCGGCGGCCATGTTTCTGCAGTTACGCGGCTGGATTCAATCCTCGACACCACATCGGGCAGGATTTCGCCGACCGGAAAGTGATCGGGAATTGCTGGCTGAGGTACTGGCAAAGCTGGAACGCTGGATTTGACGCGACGCCTGCAGAAATCCCCCCCAAATTGGTCGCAGGCCGAACCTCTGTATTGGCATTTTTCGGCTGAATCTGAGACAACTGGAAAGGGGTCATACGCACCTCTTTCGCATGTCGGGACGGCGGCAATCCAATTCTCCTCGGGACGGTCGGAAATGAATCGACAACGACTTGCAGCAGCCACAGCAATCATTGTTCTGTGTCTTACGGCCGTCGTAACCGCGCAGTTCGGCCAGTTCGGCCAGTTCGGCCAGCGTGGCAGATCCGGCAGCATGTACGGATCGGACGGACGTGTTGAACGCAACGGCGTACCCGACTGGAAACTGGACCAGAACTTCGCAAAAGATGTCTTCACTTTTGCCCGCATCCGCTATCGCAGCATGGGCCGCTGGGGCTGGCAGACTGACTACCCAGATGCCGATCTCAACTTCTCGTATCGACTGCAGCAACTGACGTCCCTGCACACGGACCCTGACGGAGTCATTCTGGAACTGACAGATCCGAAACTTTTTGAGTACCCCTTCATCTATATCATTGAACCCGGATATATCTACCTGGAAGAAGACGAGCGGCAGGCACTGCGGTCCTATCTGCTCAACGGTGGATTTCTCATGGTTGATGACTTTTGGGGTGATGAAGAATGGCAGGGATTCTACCGCGAAATCAAACAGGTGTTTCCCGAATTTGAGCCTGAAGAACTGACTCTCGATCACCCCATCTTTCACTGCGTCTATGACCTTTCCGAACGACCTCAGATTCCAGCCATCGGCTACGCTCGCCAAATGGCAAATGGTGAAGTCTATTCAGCGCAGGGCTACGGCACCGAGGAAGTTCATTACTGGGGGCTTTATGATGCAAATCGCAGACTGATGGCTGTGATCTGCCATAATACTGATCTCGGAGACGGTTGGGAGCGTGAGGGAGAAGATCCGTGGTACTTCCGCGAGTTCTCCGAAAAGAAAGCCTATCCCCTCGGCATCAATATCATTTTCTATGCAATGACTCACTGATTGATCTGAAAGCTGATTATGACAGTGGCAGAACTAAATGCAGAGCGAGAACGGGAACTAATTGCAGAGCTGCGAAAATTCCGCAGCAAGATTGATGCCGAACTCTCTCGCGTGATTATCGGGCAAAAGCCGGTCGTTCAGCAACTGCTGATCTCACTGCTTTCAGGCGGCAACTGTCTGCTTACGGGAGCCCCAGGTCTTGCCAAAACACTGCTGGTGAAAACCATCGCTCAGCTGTTTGCCCTGCGATTCAATCGCATCCAGTTTACCCCTGACCTCATGCCCGCCGATATCACGGGCACTGAAGTGCTGGAAGAAGACGGCAACGGTGCTCGAACCATGCGATTCATTCCCGGCCCGATTTTTGCAAATGTCCTGCTGGCCGACGAAATTAATCGAACGCCTCCCAAAACCCAGTCCGCCCTGCTCGAAGCAATGCAGGAACACCAGGTCACAGCTGCCGGACGACGTTATCCACTGGACGAACCATTCTTCGTCCTCGCCACACAAAATCCCATCGAGATGGAAGGAACATACCCGCTACCGGAAGCCCAGCTGGACCGGTTTATGTTCAATGTGATGATCGAATACCTGTCAGAAGATGACGAAACTAAAGTGGTGACTCAGACCACTTCTGAACGCCCGGCTCCTGTTCAGCCGCTGTTCAATGGGCAGACACTGCTTGAATTTCACGAAGTCGTGCGACGAGTCCCGATTGCCGAAGAGGTGGCTCGTTATGCGGTCCGACTGGCCGCAGCTTCCCGACCAGGCCAGCCCGGAGCCCCTGACTTTATCAATGAATATGTCTCGTGGGGTGCCGGTCTCCGTGCTGGCCAGTTCCTCGTGCTCGGAGGCAAGGCACAGGCACTGCTGGACGGTCGTACTTTCGTCTCGACCCGCGACCTGCAGGCCATTGCTAAACCGGTCCTGCGACATCGCATCCTGCCAAACTATCGCGCTGAAGCCAAAGGAGTCTCTGTTGATGCGCTCATTGATCGGCTGCTGGAAGTAGTCGCTCATCCGAAAAATGAAACAGTGAGCTGACCGGACCTCTGCCATGACCGCTGAATTGATGAACCCTGCGGTGATCATGAGCATTCGTTCGCTGGAAATGCGCGCCAAACTGGTGGTTGACGGATTTCGCACGGGCCTCAATCGCAGCCCCAAACATGGATTCTCCGTCGAATTCTCCGAATACCGCCAGTACGCGCAAGGTGATGACCCCCGCTTCCTTGACTGGAAACTGTTCGCCAGAACTGATCGCAGTTACATCAGGCTGTTCGAAGACGAAACAAACCTGCGCTGCTGCATTCTGCTGGATATCAGCTCGTCCATGACATTTTCATCCGTCGGCTGGAACAAACTTCAGTACGCCTCCACTGTGGCCGCCTCACTGGCATGGCTGATGAACCGGCAGGGAGATGCTGTTGGACTGACTCTTTTTGATGATCAGGTACGCAGTGTGATCCCCCCGCGATACCGTCCCGGGCACTTCCGCAGACTCATGACCACTCTTGAAGAACCCGGAACGGGAACTCACACAGATCCCGCCGCGGCTCTGGAGGATATTGCCCGCAGGCTCCGCAAAAGAGGCCTCGTTATTCTCATCTCAGATCTGCTGTCTCCCGTACAAAAACTGAGTGACGGCCTTCGCATGCTGCGAGGCTGCCTGCACGACCTCGTCGTGTTCCAGATTCTCGACCCTGCTGAACTGAATCTGCAGTTTGATGGACCACGCCTGTTTGAAGATCTCGAGACAGAACAGCAGATTTTTGCAGACCCGAATATCGTCCGAGTCGAGTACCTGCAGAAGCTTGAGGAGCACAATCGCATGGTTCGGGAAGAGTGCGAAACCGTCGGAGCAAGTCTGCGAATGCTGGCTACCGATCAGCCAATTGAACTGTCGCTGGCGGAGTTCCTGCAGGCTCGACGACAACGTCGCTGAAACCAACAAAACCAGATGTTTTGGGCCGCTGGAAACTGCCGCTGCTCTATTCCGGGAGTGTCACTGAGATGTTTGAGTTTCTGGCGCAGAACTTTGCCATAGCTGGAGGCATGCTGGCAGCGATTCCGGTACTGCTGCACATGCTTCGACGAACGCCCGCTGTCCGCATGCCGTTCAGCCTCGTCCGCTTCCTCTCACCAACACTCCCCAAAACCACTCGCCGATCTCGCATTGAAAACTGGCCGCTGATGCTGCTCAGGATTCTCGCCGTTACACTCATCGCACTCGCATTCTCCCGCCCCTTTCAGAGACTTACCGTCACACAGAAAACAAACACACCTGCCGGTCGCCGAATTGCCATTCTGCTCGATTCGAGTGCCAGCATGCGACGCGATGGAATTGCCGAATCCCTGCTGCTCAAGTTGCGGGAACAAACCGCTGACCTCCAGCCCGCAGACGTTCTCAGTATTTCCAGCTTTGCACAGGGCACCACCCCGCTGCTGACAGCAGACGAATGGCGTCAGACGGACCCCGCCAATCGAGCAGCACTGCTTCAGCGAGCAGAACAGCAGTGGCAGCCGGACTGGTCCGCAACCAGTCTGGACTCCGCACTGCTGGAGGCTGCAGAAGAGGTGTCGCGGGAAAGACCGACTGATTCCACTGATGCCGCTTCAGTAATTGTCGTTACTGATTTTCAGGAAGGCAGTCGCCTCGACGGCCTCCGGTCTTCAGCATGGCCCGACGGAGTCCGCCTGGAATTACAACTGGTCAAACCCGCAAAAGCCGGTAATCGAGGGCTTAGTCTGGCTGAAGATCAAAAATCCGGGCGCATTCGTGTCCGAGTCACGGCTTCAGGTGATGCAACCACTACTGCCTGCACGCTGCAGCCATTCGACGAACAGGGCAAACCCGTAGGTCAGCCACTCCCCCTCGACCTCGCACCAGGCCAGCGACGCACTGTCACAATTCCGGACGCAACAGAAGAGCAACCACGCATAGCAGGAGTCGAACTGATCGGAGATCCACACCCATTTGATAACGTCGTAGACCTTCCCCTGCAGCAGCAGAAAACTTACCGCATCCTGCATGTCGGCTCAACAGATGCCAATGATGAAGAATCAATGAGGTATTACCTGCAGCGAGTCCTCGACGGACAGGAAGCCGAGCCTCTGGAACTAATGGACCTGCAGCAACCTGACGGAATCACTGTACCACCACCCACTGGATCAAAGTTGGTCATCCTGACCGACACTGTCCCGGACAGTCTGACATCAGCACTCAAACAGATCATGAACGACGGCGGTGTTATCATGGCCGCAATTAAATCGGTCGAGATGGCAGCTTCCCTCAACAGCCTGTTGCCCGCTGGCCTCCAGTGGACAGAAGCCGAAGTGGCAGACTATGCCATACTGACGGCCCTCGACCTCGATTCCCAGCTGCTGGCTCCCTTCGCAGATGCCCGATTCTCCGACTTCTCCTCGGTGCGCTTTTGGCACTACCGACAAGTGCAGGGCCTGCCAGCCGATAATTCAGCTCGAGTGCTCGCTCGCTTCGATTCCGGCAGCCCCGCAATTGTTGAAATTCAAACGGCAGGTCGCGGTCGCATACTCCTGATCACCTCCGGATGGAATCCGCAGGACAGTCAGCTGGCTCTCTCCAGCCGATTTCCACCTCTGCTGCTGCAACTGGTTCGCATCGCATTCCCGGCACAGGCCGCGTCACAACTGCACGATATCGGAACAACACTCAACACCTCAGAACTTACCCAGGCAATGCAGTGGCGGCTGCAGCGCCCCGATGGAAAAATCGCAATCGATCAGTCATCAGCAAACTCCAGCATCCTCCTGAACGAACCCGGACGCTGGATCCTGTCGGAAGAAACTCCGGAAGGCCCGAAAGTTTCCAGTCTGCTGGTCACAGTCGCAGCAGCCGAAAGTCGCACTGAACCGCTGCCGGAAGGACAATTGCAGGCACTCGGACTGGCTCCGGATGTGGCTGTCGTTCGCACCGACGAACCTGACAGTCAAACCGCCAAAAACAGTACCGAACTGGACGCTCATGAACTGGAATCAAGGCAGAAATACTGGAGATTCCTGCTGCTTGCCGGGATGGCCTGCCTGCTGCTGGAATCAATTCTGGCTGCATTTTCGGAACGCAGACAGGCGTCTGCCGCCTGACCGCAGGCATCAACGCAAATCCACTTCAGGAATTGACCGGACCATTCTCGTAGAACATCCCCAGCCGGCGGAACTTTTGGTAACGGCGTTCCAGCAGGTCATTCACTGGCATCGGCTCTAGATTCTGCAATGCCTCCACAAGCCGACCCTTTAGGGTTGTGGCCATCTTGAAGTGATCCCGGTGAGCACCACCAAGAGGCTCCGGAATCACCTCGTCCACAACCCCCAGTGACAGCAGGTCCTGACTGGTAAAACGCAGCGCCTTGGCTGCTTTGGGAGCATGCTGTGCACTCTTCCACAGAATACCGGCACAGCCCTCGGGACTAATTACCGAATAGTACGCATATTCCAGTACCGCCACATGATCGCCAATGCCAATCCCCAGTGCCCCGCCAGAACCACCCTCGCCGATCACCACACAGATAATCGGAACTTCCAGGGTGGACATATCGCGGAGATTCACCGCAATGTTGTACGCCTGACCACGCTCCTCGGCACCTACGCCCGGATATGCTCCGGGAGTATCAATCAGGCAGATAATCGGCAGACCGTAACGGCTGGCCATCTCCATCTTCTGCATGGCCTTGCGATAGCCTTCCGGGTGCGCACATCCGTAGCAGCACTCATTCCGCTCACGCAGATTTCGACCCTTCTGATGACCGACAAACATCACCTTGCGGTCAGCCAGTCGAGCAAACCCGGTGACGATCGCCCGGTCATCACCGAAAGACTTATCCCCGTGCAGCTCAACAAACTCGTCGAACACTAGCTCGATGTAGTCGGGAGTCTGCGGGCGATCTGGATGCCGCGAAACCTGTACAACCTGCCAGGGATCCAGATTGGCATAACGCTCACGAGTCATCTGCGTGAGTTCCACACGCATCCGGCGCATAATTTCCTTCTCTGCCGGCGAAGGGTCCTGCTGAGCCTCAAGCTTCAGCAGACGCTCTTCCAGTTCGTACAGAGGTTTCTCAAAGCTTAATTGATGCAGAGCAGCCATCAGCGGTCATCCACCGGAGTCAGTCAGTAATGCCGGAAAACTCCGGTCCAGGGTGCGAAATTCTAACCTGCCGCTTTCGGTCGGCAAACATGGAGCCTCCGGAGGACGAGGTGATTCCCGGGAGATTTTGGTAAATCAGGCGATATCCGGCAGTTCGCTCCACTCCTCAAGGTCCGCCACCTGCTCAGCAGGTCTGGCCGCGGCCGCCGGCCGTCTTTCCAGCGGTAAATGCACATTTTTCGGCACCTGCGGAGTCACAGGAGGCACAACGGCAGGAGCCACCGGTGCGGACTGAACCGCTGACACTGCCGGTGGCGGAACCGCCACCGGCGGTCCGGTCGGTGGCACTATCGGCTGAGGGGCCATACCAGGCTGCGGCATCATTCCCGGCACCATCGGCTGTGGCATCATGCCCGGCATCATCGGCTGGGGCATCATTCCCGGCATCATTCCCGGCATCATTCCCGGCATCATCCCGGGCATCATCCCGGGCATCATCGGCTGTGGCATCATGCCCGGCATCATCCCGGGCATCATCGGCTGTGGCATCATGCCCGGCATCATCCCGGGCATCATCGGCTGTGGCATCATACCCGGCATTCCGTAGGCCATCGGAGCGGCAGGAGCAGCAGGCTGAGCCTGAGCAGGTGCAGCACCGGACTTTTTCGGAGGTGCCATTTCGCCAATCGGAGCCGTTGTCCGCTTCGACTTTGTGGGCTTCAATGGAGCTGCAATGCCTCGCGATACGCGATCCGCATCCGCTCGGCTGTCCAGTCGCTTGTCGACACTCAGACTTTCATTGGCCTTCGCCTCCTTGACCTTCTTGTCGTGCAGTTCTACCGGATCTTCAAGAAACACCCGGCAGTTGCGAAACAAGGACATCACATCCCGCATTTCCTGGGGCCTGTCTTTGGGCTTCTTGGACAACATCTTCATCAGCACCATATCCAGTTCCGGCGTGCAGTTTTTGTTCACTGCAGAGGGCGGTGCCGCCTCTTCGCTGATGTGTTTCTTCAGCAGATCATTTGGGCTGAGGCCCGCAAACGGCGGAGCCCCCGTGACGATTTCATAAATTGTGACCCCCAGACTGTAAACATCAGACTGGGCAGTCGGCGGACGCCGCATGATGATCTCGGGCGCGATGTACGTACGAGTCCCCATGATGTTCTTCTGCTTGCCGGCCAGCAGTTTCATCAGACCCGTTGCCAGCCCACACGCCAGGCTGAAGTCAATCACTCGCACTTCACCCGTTTTATTCACCAGAATATTGTCTGGCTTAATGTCCCGATGCAGCCAGCCCTTTTCATTCAGATGCACAAAAGCCTGACAGACCGCCTCAACGATCTTCTTCAATCGAGACTGTGTCTCTGGCAGATTGGCAGAAAGCTGAGCCTTCAGGCTGGGAGCACGAAAGTAGTCCATCAAAAGAAAACCGTGATCCCGATTGATTTCCAGCTTGTGAAACCGCACAAAACTTGGGTGTTCAAGCTGTGAACCAACCTTGAATTCGTGCTTCAGCACACCCTTCGCCTCAGAGTCTTTCAGCTTTTCCGGCAGCAGAAGTTTCATCGCAAAGGGTACAGTGCCCCCCTGCTCTGTGACCTCCCACACCTGCGTTGAGCCGCCAGAGGCAATGCAGTTCTTCAATTCGTATCCGCCAACAAGATTCTGGTTCTCGGCCACAAATCTAACCCTCACGGAACTACTGGAGGCAGTGTGAGACAGGTGTCCCGACAAACCGCATCAAAGCTGTCGTCAGGCCTGTACACGCAGACTGATTACTGCGTAGATCATAGGATCAGATTGCCCCGAACGCGAATTCAATTCTGCCAGTCGGCGGAATCTGACTCGGGATTTTTCAGGATTTTCGGGGTAAACCCCAGCCGATTCCATGCCACTCTGCAACCACTGACTCCTGAATTTGTCCGCTTCTTCCGATTTTTCCAATTCTTCTCTGCTGTTTTCCTCTGCTCCACCCCGCTATAAGAATAGCCCGTCGTCGGATTTTCTGACTGCCAAAATCCCTCTGCTACCGGTCGGACCCGCCCTATGTTCCCCATCCAGTACACCCCGTTCACCACAATTTTCTCAGCACTCGCTGCGGTTCTGGTAAACTGTGCAGCACTCATCAACGCTGCATCCGTCTCCGCTGCTGACGAGCCCGGGTCAGCCCATCACGAATACTCCGGAGCTCTGATACAGCCCGGTGATGGAGACGGACAGGTACTCCGCCGCTTCGAAGTCCAGACCTTCGACTCACCCACTGCCTGTTTTTTCCACCTCTCCGACGACCTGCGACAGGGTTGCCCGTGGCCCGACAGTTTCGGGCTCACCGGACCGTCAACCTCACAAAACCAGCTCCAGCCCCATCTGCTCTACCCCTATGACGGAACCCCCTGGTTTCTCACACTGCCGCCCCTCAAAGTAGCTCTGCCCGCAGAAATTCAGCCCGGACATTCGTGGAGTCAAAACGGCTGGCAGCTCTCCGCCACAGAAACCAGCACGACCGAAAATATTCAGGTCTGGCAGCTCGAAGCTCGTGAGCCTCGAGGGCGACGACAGAGCCTGCAGGTTGACGCCACCACTGGAATCCTGATCAAAGCAGAGGCCGACATTTTTATGGGACAGGGCGACCAGTTCCTCCTGACGCTGGTGCGATCCGGAACCCGAAAACTGCCGGAGAACGAAAATACTGCCGTCACACAAACCCAAAAGGCTCTGCTGCAGCTGCAGACAGCCCTTGGACGTCGCCCGGACGCTCAGCTGGCAGAACTGTCCCAGCGGCAAATTGGTGATTCGGTCGCTGCTCTCGAGGAACTTGCAAAACGGGCCACCGGCACAGCCCTCGAACGACTCGTCAGACAAATTCGGGCTGACGTCGAGATTCAGAAAAAACGCCTTGAATCAGCGGCCGGACGTGCCGCGTCACTGATGAGTTCGCAAGCACCCGCCTTCAAAATTAACCTGACAGCCGGAGGTACGCTGGACTCAGAATCCCTCAAAGGCCGAACCGTCATTCTGCACTTCTGGGACTACAAAGACGCTCCGCTCTCCGAACCCTATGGACAGACCGGATACCTTGAATTCCTCTACAACCGGCGCCGCACTCAAAATCTGCAGGTGGTTGGCGTCAGTACAAATGGTGACCTGCAGGTTCCAGAGAATCTGGCACGCGGACGCCGCGCAGCACGCAAAATCGCCGAATTCATGAACCTCAGCTATCCCATCGGGTACGATGACGGCACATTGCTGAGAATCTTCGGTGATCCTCGGGAATCCCGAGGACAACTGCCCCTGTGGATCGTCATCGGTGCCGACGGGAAGGTCAGACACTACCACCCCGGTTACTACGAAATCGATGCAGCCTCGGGGCTGAAGGAACTGGAAGCAGTGCTCAATGAAGACGCTGGGAAATGAGCCCGGCAAAGCTCAAAAATTGTACGCCGGATTTTCCTTGTCAAAGTCACGATCCGTCAGCCGCAAATCTGGCTGCATGTCCGTGAACACGTAATCCTCAATCACCGGCGGCTTCGCGTCTTTTTTCTTCGGGAAACCGAACTGCTGCACCCGCACCGGCAATTTGGATTTCTCGTCAATCCACAGCCTCGTCATCTGGAACGGGAATTGACGTCGCGGCTCCGGATGGCTGCTTTCAATCACCTGACACGTGTAACCTTCGTATTTTTCAATCTTCGCATCTGAAAAGTATTTAACGTCGCATTCACCATACTTCGATTCGCCCTCCCACTGTTCGATCACTGCCTGCACCATGTTGGCCAGACCGGCCTTCGTAATCGGATAACGGTTCTCCGCCTTGACTCGCGAATCTTCCGGAGACAGCGATAATGTGCCAATCAGTGCTGCCAGCCCGGTCTCATGAACCAGCAGCTTGTTGTCATTTTGGCCACTGACGAAAATCACCTCACGCCCCTCTCGAGGCTCCTGGAACAACATGTACACGCTGAATGGCTCATGACGGATCTTGAGCTTCATTTTCTGCGAAATCAGGTCGTCATCCACAACCTCTTTCTTCGCAAAAATGCACTCGTAACCACTCATCTGCAAAATCCGGCGATGCGATTCACGAGCCAGCCTAAGTGCCGGTCGCAACGGATGCTCAGACACCTTCTCGTCAAAAGCCTCTGCCCCGCCCAAACCGGCCACGAAACTGGCACCCACAGCCGCAGCAGCCCCCATGAACACACGTCGCCGGGACAAGCCTGCAGCGAAACCCTCAGTTGCAGCCATCACACCATCCCCCGCAAATTCCAGTAGCATTAACCAGCGACAGGTTACTCGCAGACACAAAACCAACTGGGTTACATCAAGACCATCGAGGATTCCCGGGGCTGTGTCCAGTCAATCACTCAGGATCCCTTACCCCGGCACAAAGTCCAGCAAGTGTGGGCTTCAAATCCTCTAATTCATCGTCCGCCGCACTGCCTGAGGTGCCTTCAAACCGTAAATATTAGCCAAATCTGCCGGAGTAATGCCCAGCCAGTTCCTATCGACAACGCCCTTCTCCAGGGAAGCCAAAAACTGCAATTGCCGGAAATTCCGCCGGACCGTAAACTGCGGCAGAAACTGCCGATGGAATGGTAGTGAAAGTATGTCCTGGAGTGGCGGGAATGGACTCCTCTAGAAGTGGCCTGCTGTCGACACTGCTGATGACGCTGCCGCTGATCATCGTACCAGCGATCGCACTTCTGCGCCCAGCCGGCGCCCCGGTCGGCGTTGCTCAGACCGCAGCGCAGGGTGCAGAATCCTCCGAAGATCTGCTGGGATTCGAACCATTCGACACGTCGGAAATACCGCCGACTGATGCTCCGGAATTCCCCGTCAAGCCATCGAAAGGCTCCCCTGAACCGGCGACAGAAAATTCCATCGATGACCTGCTGCCAAATCAGACCCGACCAAAGCCGGTCGAGCCCAAAGAACCTCAATCCAGTGACCCGTTTCAACAAGCAGTGGATGCACCCGCCACAGAATCGCCCGACGGACAGCCCGAAAATTTCCACGAAGATGCAGCCACAGAAGCAGCTCTGCGTCAACTGAATGCCATGGGGGCCATACGCATCCTTTGGTTTGTTCCTGGAACTACGGAAAACCACGGTTTCGCCGCATTCTTCCGCGGTGAAACCGAGCTGGTACGATATCGATTTGAAGCCATCGGCCCCACACGCTCAGTCTGTGCCGAAGATGTCGTGCAGCAGGTAAAGCACTGGCGTCAGCAGTCGGCACGCCGAGCAAATCGCCTGAATTAATGAAACTGTGGACGGGCGGAAGATACCGAGGACAGTGATGCTCGATCGTAACCCAGTCAGCCTCCAAAACCTTCGCAGCCTGCAACCCCGGTATTACACCACCGGAACAACTCGTTCAGAACGAGAAAACATGCTGATTCGATCGCCGACGGGCGGTCGCCGCAGTTCCGAATCCGGGCTGCTGCAATCGGACAGGAGCCTCATTCGTACAGTCCGAATCGCCAGACTTGAAGCAGCACTGCTGATTGCTGAAGGAGCCGTTCCTGCCAGAAAACTGGCTCAGTCCGCTCGCCTGATTGATGGTCGCGAAGTGCAGCAGCTTGTCGCAACGCTGAACGAAAGCTACGACCGCACTCGCTCGGCATTCCGTATCGAACAGACAGCCGCCGGTTATATCATGATGACCCGTGCAGCACTTGCACCATGGCTAGATCGACTCCATAACCGACAGGCAGCCGCTCGACTTTCCCCGCCAATGATGGAAACCCTGACCATCATCGCCTACCAGCAACCCGTAACGCGAGCCGACGTGGAGGCCATCCGCGGAGTTCAGTCGGCAGAAATGATTCGACAACTGCTGGACAAAGGCCTCATCCGGATCGCAGGAGAAGACGATTCGCTGGGGCGACCTTTTCTCTACGGCACGACAAAACTGTTCCTTACCACTTGGGCACTGCGACAGCTGGAAGATCTGCCAGGTTATGAAACCCTGAAAAAACCCGGAAAAAATTCGGAACCTGCACTCCTGCCATTCCCCGAAGACGACGAAGCAGCCGCCTGACAAATCACCATGACTGAACTGTTTCTGGGCTGCCCCGTCTGGGCCTGCGAATCCTGGAAGGGGTCGCTTTTCACAGCCACAGCCGCAAGACGCGACTGGCTGCCTCAGTATTCATCAGTTTTCCGCACAGTTGAAGGCAACAGCACGTTCTACGCACTGCCTCCGCTGGAGCGATTTCATGAATGGGGCGTTGCCGCTGCACCAGGCTTTCGTTTTTGCCTGAAGGTCAGTCGGACCATCACCCACGATCGCCGACTCCGCATGGCGAACAATGAACTTGCTGCATTTGTGACCGCAGCCGAGGTCCTCCAGAGCCACAATGTCCTTGGACCGTCTTTCATTCAGTTGCCCCCCGATTTCTCTCCAGCAGAAGCCCCGGTCCTGCTCAGCTTTCTGAAGCAACTGCCTGACCACCTTCCCTGGGCCCTCGAAACACGACATCACGGATGGTTTGACCACGGTCGACAGGAACAATGGCTGATCGAACAGCTGACTGAACGCAAAATCGATTTTGTTCTTTTCGACTCCCGCCCCTTGTATTCCGCACCGCCGGCAGACGAAATCGAACGGATCTCCCAGTCACGCAAACCCAAAACACCGCTGCGTCACACAGTCACCGGACAACATCCGTTTCTACGAATCGTCGGTCGTAATCACGTACAACAGACTCTCCCATGGCTGGCCGAATGGGGCCCTGTTATCGGTGGCTGGCTGCAGCAGGGGCTGCAGCCTTACATCTTTACACATGCTCCGGATGATCGTTATGCCCCGGATTTTGCAGCCCTGATGCACGCGCAGATCAGTCTCGCATTTCCACGCCTTCCGTCACTGCCACCGTGGCCTGGAAAACAACTGCCATCCATTCGCCAAAAGTCACTGTTCGACTGAAATTTTACCACGCCAGAACAAAGCCCCAAGCTACGCCCCCGGACCTCGCAGCGCGTCCGCAATCCAGTCCAGATCCTCGGCCTGCACGGACGCCGCAGCCGCACTTCGAGTCGCTCCGGCAGCCGTCAGTGCATTCATAACCAGCACACGCAACACACTGGCCAAAGGACTGGCAGCTCCGCTGCGCAGGGCGTTCTGCACCAGCCGATGAGCCCGATTCAGCACCACTTCATTGCGGCCCGTCGGCGTCTGACGAAAATGGGCATCAATCAGACGCTGAAAACCAGTCGGAATATCGCCCTCTCGACGCAACTCTTCGAACGTACGAGCCAGCTCGTAGCGATCATTCAGAAAAGCCACCACGGGAGGCCCGGAGGCCAGTGAAGCGATCATCACACGCGCATCAGTGCTCGCAAAATAATCCTGCCAGCCCGACTGCAGATCTTCAGGATCAGTCATGCCGAGAACAATCCGGCTGAAGTTCTGAGCCGAAGGAGTCGCCTGACGCAGTTCAACTCCACCATCCTCGTCCACCAGCATCTCAGCCAGCAGATTCTCTTCAAAACTGCGAACAGCATGCACACATGGAACATTGATCCTGCTGAACAGTTCGTCCAGATAACACTCCTGACGACGGTCTGCATTGTACCAAATCACACTCTCAAGATCATTTTCATACAGCGGGTCCGCCGCACTCTGCTGCAGAATATCGTCCAGCAGCAATGGTCCCTTTGAAGTCTGAAATCGATACACCCGCCGCAGCAGATACCGTAATCGCACCTCAGACAGCGCTGCACCGGCAAAATGATAACGATGCCACGTAACGATAGACTCCAGACGCGAATTCGGCTGGTCCGCCAGATCTTCCAGATGCTGATAAAGATGCTCTTCCAGAGTCCGGCGAAGCGCTCTGAAGTTGTCGTCCCGCACCAGATCTTCGCGACTGGCCACAGGAGTCCCGTCTTCCAGTTCCAGTATGCCGCGAAAAAAACTGCCCCACGCCGGCAGCAAATCCCGCACCCGCCGCGAAATCACCATGCGACGCACTGTCACCGCAACCGTGGATTCATCAGCAAAACCCGGAGTCCTCTGAGGAGAAATGTACAATGCACCAGCGATCGACAAAGGCTGCTCCATCCGAATCGGGATGACATCCAGCGGTGCTTCATTGAAGTAGTCCGCCAACGCCAGCTCCAAAGATTCGGGTTCAGGAGTCGCCTCGAACCACGGCGCGTTGATCACATTCACTCGAGCTGGTCGATCGTTTACATGAATCGGCACAGGCAGAAAATCTGCAAACTCCCGAATCGCTGCCTCCAGTGACTCCAAAGACTCACACCAAACGCGAAACTCAGGCTTCAGATGCAATGTCACACTGGTACCAAAGCGAGCACGCTCGGCAGAAGACAGACGGATCTCAGTCCCCGGCCCCGCCTCCCAGCATACTCCCTCAGGACTGTCCTCACTGCGACTTTCCACTCGCAGAAAATCAGCCAACATGAAGGCACTGAACAGACCGATTCCAAACTGACCGACCAGCCCCTCGCCATCACCGGCAATGGAACTCTTCACAGCCGTCGAATGACGCCCCTTCAGGATTCCCGTCATCCCGATACCCAGCGTCCCTAGATACTGCTCCGCCTCGTCTGCGGTCAGTCCGATTCCGTCATCTGAAAATGTCAGAGTACCAGCTTCAGCATCCTGCTGGATGTCGATCCGACCGCGAAACTGCAGATCCCTGACACGGCGTCTTAGAATCGCATCGTATGCGTTCTGAATCAATTCGCGAATCGGAGTCTCCGGGCGGCTGTACAGCGATGATCCCATGATCTCGATGATGCCGGCGATATCCACTCGAAACGGGATCTGACGACTCCACACGCGACACACCCTGCTATGCTCTGACAGAAATCCCCGACGGCGGCCTTCAGAAATGTCTGAGCATTCACAACCACAGCGGGAAACGGACCAGTGTAATACTGAATCGCTGAATCCGCAAACATGCGGGCAACCTGCTGCACTTCAGGAAATCCATACCGCAGACTACTTGTCTCCCGCACACTCCTGTGGCAGCATCCCATTGAATCCTCACAGCGCAGCCGAAAACCGGCTTCATTAACTGCCATACCAACCGGGCGAAACTCGGATGCCACCAGACCCGAAAAGTCCGTTCGAATCCACTGCTGAAGCACAGACAGCAGGTCGTGTTCGTTACTTCGTACTGGCATGGCTGTGTGCACTTTCCGGAATTCTGTACCTCGATCGCATCTGTATCTCTGCCGCACTCGGTCGAATCAGCGAAGAACTGCAGATTTCAAATACCGGCGGCAGCTTCGTGCTGATGGCCTTCACTCTCGCCTACGGACTTTTCGAAGTGCCCACCGGTCGCTGGGGCGATCAATGGGGCGCTCGCAAAATCCTTACACGCATCTCCCTGTGGTGGTCTGCGTTCACCATTTTCACCGGTCTCTGCAACGGCCTGACATCACTGATCATCATACGATTCCTGTTCGGCGCAGGTGAAGCCGGCGCCTTTCCGAACGCCGCCCGAGTCGTCTCGAGGTGGTTCCCGCAACAGGAACGCGGACGCGTCCAGGGAATTCTGCTGGCCGCCTCACAAACCGGCGGTGCTATCGCACCCTGGCTGGCCGCTGCTCTCATAGAAAACATCGGCTGGCGAATGACATTTGCCGCCTTTGGCAGCGTTGGATTCCTCTGGGCTTTCGGCTTCTGGATCTGGTTCCGTGATGAGCCCGCTCAGCATACATCCGTAAACCCAGCCGAACTGCAGCTCATCTCGGCCGGCACAATACGTCATGAGACTCCACAAAACAGTACATCGGGCGACTGGAAGAATAACCCACACCCCGAGAACAGCAGACCAAATCACGAACTCGTCCCGCCTGTCCCATGGGCACTCGTCCTCGCTAATCCCAGCGTTCGCATGCTCAGTGCCATCATGGTCTGCGCCTCCTTCAACAGCTACATCTACTTCTCATGGTTTCCCCGGTACCTCGAAAAAGGACGCGGACTACTGCCAGCCGATGCCGGCATGATGACTTCCGTCGTCCTCGCCTGCGCAGCCGCTGGCACCTTCTTCGGGGGCTGGGTGGTCGACAGAATGCAGATTTCCAACTACCCCGCACGCAGCCGAATCGCCGGACCGACTGCATTTCTTACCGCCGCAGCATGCCTCTCGTCTGCACTGCTCTGCTCAGACTATCGCCTCGCCGTACTGCTCACAGGAGCCTCCTGCTTTGCCACTCAGGCCACTCAGTCGCTCTGGTGGTCCTGCGCCATCGGCATCAGCGGACGACACACAGGCGCACTTTTCGGACTGATGAACTCTGCCGGTGTATTCGGAGCCATGACGTCCCAACTGCTTGTCGGCCTCCTCGCAGACGCGCTGGGACGACTGAAGCTTAGCGGTCGTGCACAGTGGGACCCTATCTTCTACATCAACTGCCTCATACTGCTCGCCGCCGCAGGCCTGTGGCTGAAATTCGTCTTTAAACCAGTGGAAAACGACGCTCAGACATAACCCTGAGTTGGAGATCACCCCGTGCCCATCATCGATATTCACAGCCACTACTGGCGCTACCCGGAACACTTTCAGGAAGACTTTCGCAGCCAGGCAAAACGAGCCCGGGCGGGCGTCGAAGTCGATCTCACCGTCACCTGGAACAGCTACGCACAGTCCGCACCGCTCGATGTACGCACCGTCGTCTTCGGAGGTAAAGCAAAACTGAGTGGTCTGTGGGTCGACGACGCCGACATCGCACATTACATCAGTCAACAGCCCGAAAAGCTTATCGGCTTCCTCTCGCTGGACCCCACACAGCCGGGCTGGCAGCAGGAACTCAAATTCGGACATCAGGAACTGGGACTGCGAGGAATCAAGCTGATGCCCATGTACGCCGGATTCCGTCCGGATGACGAAAGGCTCAATCAACTCTGGGATTACGCCTCCCGAAGTCGGCTTCCTGTGCTGCTGCACACAGGCACAACATTCATTTCTCAGGCACCGCTCGAGTTCACTCTGCCGCGACTACTGGATACAGTCGCGACACGGTTTCCCGAACTGCGACTGATTCTCGCTCACCTCGGACACCCGTTCGAAGGTGAATGCGTGGCCGTCATTCGCAAACATCCCAATGTCTATGCTGACGTTTCTGCCCTGCACTACCGCCCATGGCAACTCTACAACAGCCTCATGCTGGTTCAGGAATACGGCGTCTGGCACAAACTTCTGTTCGGCACAGACTATCCATTTACGACCGTCAATGATTCACTCGCCGGACTGCGCAGCCTCAACAATCAACTGGAAGGTACCCGACTGCCAAGGCTCAAAACCGAAGCCATTGAAGCCATGATCTCACGCGACAGCCTGTCACTGCTGGGGCTGACCTGATTACACGCCGCCGCTTAGTTCAACTCAACAGATACTTCCGTCCGCCCAGGAAAAGCTGTAGCGTCTGCAAATACCCTGACACAGCCCGTTGCATCTGCCGCCAGCGAGGAATGTGATACCCGGATCCGCGGCACCGACTCTGACTCGGTCGGGATCGTCGAATCCAAAGGCACCCAGCTTCCATCCACAAAAGCCTCCACCCACATATGAGGCGCAAAAGCTGAAGCTCGGGGCACATACAGAAAACCTACAGCCACCCTCGACGGAATCTTCTCAGCACGCAAAAGTGCTGCCAGTAGGACCGCATGCTCAGTACAGTCACCCTTCCATGACTTAAGCACAGTCGATGCAGGCTGCTGCAACGTCGATAAAGCCGAAAATTGCATCCGACTGCTGACATACTGCACCAGCCTGCGACACTTCTCACGCCGATCACCCGTATTTCCAGCAGCCAGCACAGCAGTCCGCAAAATCTCAGAATTTGCAGCATCTACCCACTTCCCCGAGCCCAGATATTCTGCCAGCTCAGAAGCTGTCAGCTCCTGCACTGTTCTGACTGCAGAATTGCTTTTCGCAGGATCCAGAAGAACCACCCGTATCTGACCCTCCTGACCTTCCTCCACCCGCTGAAAATCTGACGATTCAAGAATTCCCCGCAGCTCAGGCGAAGTGTGCACCAGCAGTTTTATCGTCTGATCAAAACCCCACTCCACCTTGCCCGTTACCGGCACCAGTGTTCGCAGCTGCAGATCCAGTGCTTCCGTATTCTGATATCCCAGTGCCTGCGCCGGCTCTGCACGCCGAATCGACAGCATAGCCCCCAGAACGCGCTGATCAGATCCTAAATAACGCTTGTTCTGAAAGATCAGAGTCGACGCTTCAACCTCCGGAAAATCCACAGGGCGAAACCCATACTGCAAGTCAACCACGCCCGACCCATCTGTTTCACTAGTACGATAAACTTTCGAAGTCATCGCAAACTCCAGCTCGGCTGACTCATTGCTCTCCGGAAAAAACACCAAGGACCTCCACACACGCGCCCCCTGCGGAAACGCCGACATCAGCCACCCAGAAATCAACGGCGATCGAGGCTGCTCAGAACACCCCACCAGTAACTCTGACTGATTGGGCCCCATGCCGTCCCGAACCAGGAAGGCCCGCGAGGATTCCTGCCATACACCGCTTCGCTGCATTCGTAATCCATCAGCGGACGTACGCTGCAGACTCCAGCGAAACAGACGGCCGTCCTCCGACTCCTCCGTCGTCAGTTTGGCACGCACTGAAAGATCGGTTCCCAGTCGCCTCAGTCGCAGCACCGTTTCCCGCTCAAACCGACCCAGACGACCAGAAACAGGATCCTCAAACTGCTCCAATACCACCAGTTCGTGACCGGCAGGCTGCCCGTCGAATTCAATGCGGTACCAATGGTCGTCCGCCTGCAGCAAATTCGCATCTGAAAAAGACAACCTGCAAAACAACAGCAGCCCGCACATCAGCAGTTGCGAACTTCTGGCACACAATACGCACATCAGCCGCTGCTCCAGTACTCGCTGCTGGTCACGATGACGATTTGATCGATCATACAGATTATATCGCCCCACAACGACCCACGAACAGCCAGGAACCAAACAGCACAGTGCAAAAACTCGCCGCAAACTACGAATTCGGCAGATTTCCCCAAAAGCCCCCGCACACTCGACATCCAGGTGCTAGGCTCCAGAAAGTCCTCTCAGCGTCCCACTCACACGGCATTCCGTGAGCACCGATCCTATGGGTTTTCTGCAGAACTTCCTCAAAACAGGATACCGCAACGGATTACCGTCCAGCGATGTCAGCAGCTTCCGTCAGCTTACTGAAGAGCAGCTTGAACAGCACATGCGCGTCTCGCAGTACGGCGACTTCACACTGACCGATGCCATCCGTCCGGCTTACAGCCTCGAAATCGTTCCCAAAACCGGTTACCGCCACGACTGTTACAGTGATGAAGAAACCGGCGCACAAATCCCCGTGCTAATTGCTTCTGTCAGCAAAGAACGACTCTTCGATGTGTTTATGTCTTTGCTGGAACCGCTCGGATCCGTCGTTGACGTGGTCCTCGAAACCAGTCATGAGCGTGCTCCCGGTCAACACTCAGACCTGTACCGCGAACAAATCGATATGCCCGTCCTGCAAAGCATCCTCTACGACCACGAAGAATTGCTGCTCAACGACGGCTGCTGCGGACTGGCCGTGCTCAATCCGGCACTCCCCCTCGAAGTACAGCTCGATGAACACAAACTGCTGTTTGTTTACGGTCGTCAAAATCGCCGCTGCGAAATGGCATTGAAACAGTCCCGGATTCCATTGATCGAGGACATGCGAGTCATCACAGAAGCCGAACACGTGCACAGTTCCAGCATTGAAATGCATGATCGCTGCCAGGAACTTTGCTGTCGACTTGGCATAGATATCTGACAGATCTCAATATGAACAAGGCCGCCAGACGATCAGCTGCAGACCTCCGACACTGGTTCGCGCTTGCGGTCGCCTGCCTGCTGCAGGCAGGCTGTATGACGCTGCATCACCAGGCCGTCGGTACGGAAACATTCAAACCGGTCTCCAGCGAAAATTCTGTGACCGAAACAACGCTCTCACCACTTCGGTTCGATGAACCGCCCGCTGCTGATCCGCAGCCCCTCAGGTTCGCTATGCAGGTTCCGGCCGCCCTTCAATGGAAGAATGCCGCACAATCTGCCGGAGGCAGACCATTCCAGTACTGCGCAGTCGGTGACGGGACATTACGTACAATTGTCGTCGGCAGCATAAATGGAAACGATCCCGCAGCACTGGAACTGACCGAGAAACTAGCAACACATCTGCACAACAACAGCTTAATCTACGGTGGTTTCCAGGCCCTTGTTATCCGGACCCTCAATCCCGACGGGGCTGCGGAAACCCAGTCGGTCAACTCAAAAGGCCAAAATGTCAATCGACAGTTCAACGCCATCCCCAGTGACCGCAGCCTGAAATGCCCGGAAGCCGAGCTGCTGATGCGGCTCATTGAAAACGAACGCCCCCATCGCATCTTGCATATTCGCACAGCCGATAATCTCACCGGAGTCCTCGGAAGCGACACACACTCGGCACCGCTGACCTCCCGAGTCAGTCGATCACTTGGCTTTACCCGCCTCGTGTACCCACAGGATGTTGTCCCCGGTACGCTTGAACATCTTTGCTCACGTGGCGCATTGTGCGAGGTGATTACTTTTGCATTTCCTCGCAATATGTCGTCCCCTCATGCCTGGAACCGCTACCAGGAAAGTTTGCTCAATCTGGTTCATATGGACGGACAGACCGTGTCCCAGAGCAAATCAGACAGCCCAGCACGCTGAATACCGCAGCACAAACAAAAAGAGGCCGGCGGAATCCAAAATACAGACGTGAAGGCCGATGCTACCCCTGAGCAAAAACTCAGAATCCCCCGCAACAGCCCGCCTTACACCGTCATGGCGGGTGATGGTCTGAACTATGCCGCCGCCCTGACAGTCGCTCCCGGTGAAATTGCGATTGCCTGCGGTACCGGAACTGCGCTGCAGGCCGCTTCAGTCGTCGTGCCAGGCAATCGACTGCTCGCAATTCCAGATTTCGTGCAAATTGCCCGCGAGACACTCACTGTTATTCTACAGAATCTGGTTCTGACCTTCTTTTACAACGGCCTTACCATGCCACTGGCTACTCTGGGAATTCTGGGCCAGCGAGGCCCCCTGATTGCTGCCGTCGCTATGGCACTCAACGGCCTCGCTGTCGTCGGAAATACCCTGCGACTGAAACGTCGACTGGACAAACGACCTATACGCTGAACGCTTCTCGCAGCATCTGCAAGCTTCGCGGAATCGCTTTCCGTGGATCGTCCTTGCCCTCAAACTCCAAAGAGACATACCCGCCAAATCGATGCCGCTGAAGCATCACTGCAATCCGCCGATAATCAAGATCCAGCGAATACCACAGCCCGCCTCCGTAGTAGGTCTTGGCCTGCACCAGCACCGCATCATCAGCCATCAGTTCCAGCCGATCATAGGGATCCTCCAAGAAATTGCCCGTATCCAGAGTGGTTTTCAGCCAGGGTGAATTGATCGCTTTGACAATCTGCATGACGCCTTCCGGAGTCCGCCCCAGCCCCCAGTGATTCTCCAGCCCCAGTGTGACGCCACAGCGTTCCGCCGCCGCAAGGCACTGCGTCAGCCCTTCAATGACCCAGTCAAAACCCTGCTCTTCCGTGTAACCAGGCAGCACCGGTTCAATCCCTCGATTCTTCATTAGTTCATCAAAACTTCCGCTGGTTCCCCAGCGGCCCGTATTGACACGCATGGTCGGAATTCCCATGGCATATGACAGCTCAATACAGTGAACCGTATGCTCGGTGTTTTTACGCCGCGCCTCCGCATCCGGAGAAACCCAGCCCTGATGCGTGGAAAAACCGCACAAGTCCAGACCGTTGATAAAGGCCCGCTGTTTGATTTTTTGCAGTGTGGCATTGCTTTCATCTGTCATCTGCCTGTGCAGGATCTCGACGCCGTCAAATCCCCACTCGGCTGCCAGATCCAGACACTGAAAAATGTCTCGCAGGTCTTCTCGATTGAACTGCCAGAACGAATAGGTGGACACAGCAAATCGTGTCCGCTTTGTGCTAGCGGGGGCAACTGTGCCGCCGACGGCGACCTGCGGAACCAGCCCCGGAGTACATCCGACTGCCAGTGCTTTTGCCAGCACATCGCGGCGGGTGCGGAATGCTGCGGGATCAACGATCGAGGCGGGCAAGGTCATGGCAGGTTCCTGCTCTGAGATGTTGCGAAAGTTTGGTGCAAAAGAATAGCAGCCGGGAGCCGGACTGAAAATCACGTCACCGGTCTGATCAGCCCGTCAGATCGCCAGACACCGATTTTCCGCAGCTTCGGACGAATTCCTGCGGGTGTGCCGGGTTCCCCCTGAGAATCACAGGCAGCGTTCTTTGTCATTCCGGGCCCCTCAGCGTACACTATGGGTTGATTCTCGCCGCACGCCGGGAAGACATGCAGCGTCTGGTCCTGTCCTCCGCCGCTAAACTCTCAATTCAACCATTTATGGCCAAGAAATCCTCAAAAAAGAAGACTGCCGCTGCCGGCTCTGAGGATTCCCTAGAGCAGCGGACACAGGAAATCGGCGGGCAACTGTTCGCCGAGGTCAGTCGGAATTCCACCTCGGTGTTTCAGGCCCGCTGGTGGGAAGATCGCCTGCTGAACTGGGCCATGGGCGACGAAGCGGTGAAACTGCAAATGTTTCGCTTTGTCGACGTCCTGCCAATGCTCCGCGATCACATCTCCATCGCACGTCATCTCGAAGAATACTTTGAAGAAGTGCGGGATCGACTGCCCTGGGCCATGCGGCTGGGACTCGATCTCTCCTCCGGAAACACAATTCTCAGCCGAGCCCTCGCCTACAACGCCCGCATCAACGCGGCCCGCATGGCACGCCGCTTTATCGCCGGCAGCAATGTCCCGGAAGTGCTCCGCTGTGTACGCAGCATGAGAACCTCCGGCAAGGCTTTTACGCTGGACCTGCTGGGCGAAACCACAATCAGCAATGCAGACGCTGATCGCTACCAGCAGTCGTATCTGCAACTGATCGAAGGTATGTCGGCTGAGGTCAGTTCATGGCCTGATGATCCGCAAATCGACTGCGACGAACACGGCCATATCCCGCGTCTTAACGTCAGCCTAAAACTGTCGGCTCTGGACAGCCAGTTTGCCCCCGTCGATGCTGAAGGTTCATTTCTTCGAGTGTCTGCTCGGCTGCGACCGATCCTGCGCGCCGCCCGGCAACACCACGTCTTCGTGCACTTCGACATGGAGCAGAACGATTACCGACTGCTCACACGCGACATCTTTCAGCGAGTGCTGATGGAGCCCGAGTTTCGTGATTTTGCCGACTGCGGGATCGTCGTACAGGCCTACCTGCAGTCTGCCGACGACGATCTGCAAAACCTGCTCGACTGGACACGCAACCGCGGCACGCCCATCACTGTCCGGCTGGTTAAAGGCGCCTACTGGGACTTCGAAAATATAGTTGCGAGGTACCGCGGCTGGCCAGTGCCGGTATTTCGCCGCAAATGGCAGTCGGATGACTGCTTCGAAAGACTCACGGCCGTACTGCTGCACAATCGGCAATGGCTGCGACCGGCTCTGGCCAGCCACAATCTCCGCAGCCTCGCTCACGGACTGGCTCTGGCAGAACAATTGCAGGTGCCGTCGCGGGAGCTCGAAATTCAAATGCTCTACGGCATGTGTGACCAGCAAGCCCAGTTGTTCCAAAAACGCGGGCATCGCGTCCGCATCTATACACCCTTCGGAGAACTCATTCCGGGGATGGCTTATCTGGTCCGCAGGCTACTTGAAAACACATCCAACGAATCTTTTCTACGCCAGAGTTTCACCGAGAGTACTTCCGTCGAAAGCCTGCTCATGAAGCCATCCAGCCACGCCGCAGCCGAACCTCCTGTTGTCGATCCGCCCCAAACCGGATTCGCCAACGAACCGCTCAGTGACTTCTCCAGACCGGAAATCCGCGAAGCGATGCAAGAGGCCTTGTCGTGGGTCCGCGATCACTTGGGCGCAACCTACCCCCTCGTCATCGATGGAAAACTGTGTGACACCCGCGCCACACTGATTTCTCGCAACCCCTCCAAAACCTCCGAAATCATCGGTAAAGTCTCCTCCGCCAGCCAGGACCAGGCCACGGAGGCCATCGCTGCGGCACGTCGCGCGTTTGAACCCTGGTCACGTGTGCCGGTACAGTCGCGAGTAGAATACGCGGGCTTGATTGCCGCAGAAATACGCGAACGAAGGTTTGAACTGGCAGCCTGGATCATACTGGAAACCGGCAAACCATGGCAGGAAGCAGACGCAGACGTCGCGGAAGCCATCGACTTCTGCACCTACTACGCACACGAGGCACAGCGGCTTTCAGAGCCTCGTCGCTGCGATTTCCCCGGTGAAGAAAACAGTTACGTCTACCGCCCCCGCGGTGTTTGTGCCGTCATCTCACCCTGGAATTTTCCACTGGCCATCCTGACCGGAATGACGCTGGCGGCGATCGTCACCGGCAACACCGTGATCATGAAACCGGCCGAACAGTCGTCCGTCGTTGCTGCCAAACTTATGGAAATTGTCCGCAACTGCGGCATCCCGGCCGGGGTTGTCAACTTCCTGCCCGGAATCGGTGAAGACCTTGGACCTGTACTGACACGACACCCTGACGTGGACCTCGTAGCCTTCACAGGTTCTCAGTCTGTCGGACTGGAAATCAACCACACTGCCGCTGAAACACTTGCTGGACAACGCAACGTTCGTCGTGTCATCGCGGAAATGGGCGGCAAGAATGCCATCATCATCGACGACGATGCTGACCTCGATGAGGCTGTCACAGGCGTCGTTCGCAGCGCCTTCGGATACTCCGGACAAAAATGTTCCGCCTGTTCCCGAGTGATTGTGCTGGAATCCGTTTATGAGCCTTTCCTGAAGCGACTGACAGAAGCTGTCAAAAGTCTGCAGATTGGACCTGCAGAAGACCCGGGCACCCGCATCGGTCCTGTCATTGACAACGAATCACGCGATCGACTGCTTGAGTTCATCCGCAAGATAGATCCCGAGCACGGTGGCCAGTTGGCACTGGCTGTGGCTCCAGGAACTCTCAGCCGTCAGGGAAGCTTCATCGGACCGCATATCTTTACCAATGTTGACCCGGCCACTCCCCTGGCGCAGCAGGAACTCTTCGGCCCGATTCTGGCAATCATTCGAGTTCGCACACTCGACGACGCCATCACTGTGGCCAATGGTACCCGCTATGCCCTAACCGCCGGTGTCTACAGCCGCAGCCCGGTGACACTGCGACGCGTTCGCGCAGAATTGCAGGCGGGGAACCTGTATCTCAATCGCGAAATCACCGGGGCACTCGTGCAGCGACATCCTTTCGGCGGCTACCGCATGTCGGGCATCGGCAGTAAAGCCGGTGGCCCGGACTACCTGCTCCAGTTTGTAATTCCGGTAAATATTTCCGAGAATACAATGCGGCGAGGATTTGCGCCAACAACAGTAAATCACAGCTGACGGTCCACGTACAATACGCACGATCAATGCTCAGTCTTGCAGGCCTGAATCCGTCGCAGCGCGAAGCCGTCACCACACTGCAGGGACCACTGCTGGTCCTCGCTGGTGCAGGTACCGGTAAAACTCGCGTGATCACCTTTCGCATGGCGCATCTGATCGCCCATGGCATCAGACCCGACCGCATTCTGTCAGTAACATTCACAAATAAAGCAGCCCGCGAAATGCGAGAACGGGCCCTCCAGCTGATCGGGAAAAAAGACTCACTGCGCCCCGAAGTCTCAACATTCCATGCCTGGTGCGTACGAGTCCTCCGGGAAGAAATCGATCGACTTGGATACCCGAAAAAATTCGCCATCTATGACCGCAGTGATCAGGAGTCAGCAGCGCGTACTGCCCTCCGTGATATCCGCATCGGTGATGCTGCTTTCAAACCCTCAGACCTGATCAACCGCATCAGCCACTGGAAAATGCTGGGGATCGAAGACTCAGAAGCATCCAACCACACCGAGTCCCACCATGATACTCTGGCTGCAATGGCTTATCGAAAATATCAAAAACGACTAAGAGCCTCCGGGGCCGTTGACTTCGATGACCTGCTGCTGCTCACTGTAAAACTGTTCACCGAACACCCCGCCACACTGCAGAAATTCCAGTCCCGCTATGACCACGTGCAGATTGATGAATACCAGGACACCAACGGCGTCCAGTTTCGACTGATCGAAATGCTTGTCAGACCGCATCGTAATCTGTGTGTCGTGGGTGATGATGATCAGTCAATCTACGGCTGGCGCGGCGCTGAACTTGAACACATCATCAACTTCGGTCGACACTTCCCAGGTACTAAAACTGTCCGACTTGAAAATAACTATCGCTGCACCGCTGACATTCTTGGCTGTGCAAACAGACTGGTGCGGCACAATCGACAGCGACACGAGAAAACCCTGATTGCACATAAACAGTCTGCGTCCGGAGTCCGTATGCAGGTGTTTGATGACGAAACCGCAGAAGCTGAAAATGTCGTCCAGGAAATCTCTTACCTTGTCCAGGAACTCGGCATCAGGCCAAAACATATTGCCATTCTCTTTCGAACAAATGAGCAGCCTCGCGTCTTTGAACAGGAACTGCGACGCAACAAAGTCCCCTATCTGCTCGTCGGCGGACAGTCATTCTTCGATCGCCGCGAAATTCGGGACCTGATGGCTTACCTCAAAGCTATCGACAATCCCCGTGATGAAGTCAGCCTGCTCCGCATCATCAACACGCCCGCACGCGGTATCGGTGAATCCTCAACCGAAAAAATCATCCAGACGGCAGTCAAAACTCGCACCAGCTTCTGGGATGTCTCAGAACAGCTCACCGGAACCGGCTCCGTTGCCGCAAAGGCCGGGGCAGCACTGCGAGATTTCCGCAGCCTGCTCACCCGCTACAGTGCTGCCATGCACGGACGTCCTGCCGAACTCGCGACCCTCGCTCGCTCGCTGCTGCAGGAAATCAACTACGAAAGCGAAATTGACAAACAGTACAGGGAAGAAACGCAACGAGAAGTTCGCAGGAACATCCTTGAAGAATTTGTCAACTCCATCGGATTGTACGTAGACAAGAATCAACACCCCACGCTCAGTGGGTTCCTTGAAAGCATGGCCCTGCTCGACCGCGAAGAAGAATCCGATCTTGGCGAAGAAAAACAGCAGGAAGCCGTACGACTGATGACGCTGCATTCAGCCAAAGGACTGGAATTCCCCAGAGTCTACCTGGTCGGTATGGAAGAAGGCTTTCTCCCGCATAAACGCAGCATTGAAGAAGACACCGAGAAGGCAATTGCCGAGGAACGGCGACTGGCCTATGTCGGAATCACACGTGCCATGGATCATCTCACAATCACCCGCAGCAAAACTCGCATGAAATGGGGCCGCCGTCGCGACTCCATGCCGTCACGATTCCTCTTTGAGATGCAGGAAGACCCTGGCCAGCCACTGCACGAAGAACACATCAGCAAAGAAAACGCTGATGAACACACCACCTCACTCACCGCACCGTTTCAGGCCGCCACGCCCAGACAACAACAGGCAATCATCAGCCAGCCGCCTGATGAATTTGAACAGCCCCCCTTCTGAATGTGAGGCCGACACCCGCCTTCAGCGACCTCGAACTAAAGCGACAGCAGCATTGCCGTAGCGGCGACCGGAACGCTGCCGCATCAAACGACGTGCCAGATTGCGACTGCCACGAGCCGCACAGTCCGCAGCAACAACCTCCAGCGTTTCACCCTCTGCCGAAACCAGCAGATCACGGTAGCCAGCTACCATCACATTCAGACGATACTGCGGCCCAATCCCTCCACGCGGAACATTCAAATCCGCAGAAATCACCACAATCCTTCAGATCCGCTCCCCAAACCGGTTGAACGCAAACAGCAAATGCCGCTCGACCAATTCCCGCTGAACCGAATTGAGTCGCACACCGTCCTCAACAATCTAAATTCACATCGCCGACACCTTTCATAAACCCGCCGTATTCACACCGAAACACAGCAGCTCATGACATGGCTTCACTACCATCACCTGCACTACCTATGGGTAGTGGCTCGCGAAGGTACCATCCAGCAAGCCTCCCAGCAGCTGCATGTCGGACAGCCCCCCATCAGTACTCAATTGCACCAGCTGGAACTGTCTCTGGGACGAAAACTGTTTCGTCGCCGCAGCAGGCGTCTCGAAATGACGGAAGCCAGACGCACGGTTTTTCGATATGCCGAACAGGTTTTTTCACTCGGTCGCGAGATGACGGATCTGCTCAAAAGCGGCGAAGTCGCCACCGGCTCCAAATTTGTTGGCGATGTGGCCGATGCCATGCCAAAACTGATGGTTCGCAGGCTGCTGGAGCCTGCTTTGCAGCTGTCATCCGATCTGCGTCTGGTGTGTGTCGAACATGACCTCGGAACATTGCTGACGGACCTCGGCCGACAGTCACTGGATCTCGTGCTGGCAGACTCACCGCTGACACCGACAGGGGGTGTACGAGCCTTTAACCATCCGCTGGGACAGTCCGGAGTCGGATTATTTGTTACACCGCAGCTTGTCGCTCGCATTCGAACAGATTTTCCTGCCTCACTGAATCGCGTTCCGCTGCTGTTGCCGTGCAGAAACACGGCATTGAGCAGATCGCTGGATTCCTCGCTGGAATCCCGGAACGTGTCTCCGCTGATACGTGTTGAATTTGATGACAAGGCACTGCTGAAGGCCTTTGGCCAGACTGGCGAAGGGCTGTTTCCAGGTACACTGGCCATCGCAGATGAAATCTGCCGACAGTATGAGGCAGAGCTGGCCGGAGAGCTTGAGGGCGTTGTCGAACACTTCTACGCGATCTCCGTGGAATGTCGCATTCGTCATGCGGTAGTGCTGGCGATCTCCAGTTCGGCCAAATCGATCATCTTTGTCTGATCTTTCGCAGATCCGTCTGTTTTGCAACCACAGTGTTGCCAGCAGCCGAATTTGCAGGGACAATACGCAAGGGTATGCTCGCAGAAATTGGCCCGTGACTCAGGCAATCCAAATAAGGCACAACGATGGCCCGTGAAAATCACTACTGCGTCGGTCAGCTCAGGCACTCCCGCCGAACTCTGCTTAACAGAGCTGCCTGCGGCTTTGGCTCGGTTGCCGCTGCTCATATGCTGGCCGCTGCCTGCTCTGCACAAACACCAGATAACAGGCAGCAGTCCGATACGGGCTCTCACCTTTCAGCCCGCGCTGTCAGCATTATTTTCCTCTACATGGATGGCGGTGTCTCACAGGTAGACTCGTTCGACCCAAAACCAGAACTCGAACGTCGCAACGGACAACCGTTTCCCGCAAAAATTGAGCCCACACAGTTCAACAATATCGGTAACACTCTTGCCAGCCCCTGGAAATTCAAAAACTACGGTCAGAGCGGAACTCCGGTCAGCGACCTGTTTCCTGAAATTGCCCGGCATGTCGACGACATGGCCATCGTCCGTTCCATGACTTCGGGCTTCCCCGAACACACTAATGCCAATTACTTCCTGCACACCGGATCAGGGCTTCAGGGTCGTCCGTCCATGGGTGCATGGTTCGGCTACGGCCTCGGTTCAGAATGTCAGGACCTGCCACACTTCGTGATCCTGAACGGCGGATTAATTCCACCAGGCGGGCTCGATAACTTCGGCAGCGGCTTTCTGCCCGCCAGCTTCCAGGGCTCCGTGTTCGGACTTGGTGACCCGCCGGTTTCTGATATCCGCCCGCAGGAAACGGCCAGCGGACTGCAGCGACGTAAACTGGACCTGATCAGAACACTGGATCTGGCTTCCGTCGATCGCTACGGCCACGATGATCAGGTGGAATCCGCAATCCGCAATTACGAACTGGCCGCCCGCATGCAGCTGGCAGTCCCGGAGCTCATGGATCTAAGCAATGAAACCAAAGAAACTCACGAACTCTATGGCATGTCTGACGAGTTCCCCAATACCCGCACGTTTGCCAAAGAGTGTCTGCTGGCACGTCGGCTGGTTGAGCGAGGCGTCCGCTTTATCGAACTGACCTGCCCGGCCGGTAACGGGGACCGGTGGGATCAGCACAGCAACCTTGTCGACGGACACACAAAAAATGCTCGTTCCGTTGATAAACCGATCGCTGCCCTGCTAACCGATCTCAAACAACGCGGACTGCTCAATCAAACTCTCGTTGTCTGGTCCGGAGAATTCGGCAGAACGCCGTTCGCGCAAGGCAGTGACGGCCGTGATCACAATCAGTTCGGCTTTTCGCTGTGGATGGCTGGCGCCGGCATCAAAGGGGGCACAATCTACGGCGCTACCGATGAATTCGGCTACAAAGCGGTCCACGATCGCGCAGAAATTCACGACCTGCATGCCACAATGCTGCACCTCATGGGCACCGACCACGAAAAACTTACCTATCGTTTCGGCGGACGAGACATGCGACTCACGGATGTCCACGGAACCGTACTCCGTGAAATTCTCAGCTGAGGACTTCACACATGGCTGAATCTGAATCCGGCAGACTGGGCACTCAGGGCGAACGGGCAGCAGTTCAGTTTCTGCGAGAAAAGGGTCTGAAAATACTTGCCACAAGGCATCGCAACAGTTTCGGGGAAATCGACGTCATCGCCGAAGACGCAGATACCACGGTCTTTGTGGAAGTAAAAACAAGGTCATCCGAACATGCTGGGCAGCCATTTGAGGCCGTTGACCGCAAACGACAGAATCGCATGTCCCGCGCTGCGCTGGCATGGCTCAAACAAAATCGCCGACTCGAACAGCGGTGTCGACTCGACGTGATCTCCATCATCTGGCCCAAAGATCAGCAGCAGCCGCAGATCACCCACTACCCCGCTGCTTTTGAACCCGGTGGACATGGCCAGTTGTACTGAATACCCCACTTAAGCCCGCCCGCGACACACATTGAGCCACATTCGCACACTCAACCTGCATCGCTGCCACCATGCTTGCAAACGCACCTTTCCCAATTCGTCCGCTTGCTGATCCTGCCGACTCCCAACACTGGCAAACCGCATCGGCAAGCAAAGCGGGAAAAAACTGGCATTCGACTTCCTGCCGATCCGTGCCTATAAATTCAGTGAATAACGGCATAGTGGTGCGGTTTGCTTCTCCGTGGATGCAGGTTCGGTCCTGCAGAAGCAGACGCACTATGTTCAAAAGACCGCTCAGGTCAAATCTTGGAAAAAAACCATGCAAAAGGTTCTGCTGTCGGTGATTCTGTCTGCTATTCCGTTCACTTCAGCCATCGCAGATGACTGGGGCACAGTCACTGGACAGGTGCTCGTATCCGGTAATGTTCCGGCCGCCGAACTCCTGCACAAACAAAATGCTGACATTAAGGACAAGGAAGTCTGCGCTGCTGCTGACACCTACAAGGATGACCTCGTGATCAACGCATCCAACAAGGGGCTGGTGAACGCTTTCATCTACCTGTCAAAGGCTCCGAAGACTATTCACCCGGATCTGAAAACTGCTGATCCGACAACAGTTGTGTTTGACCAAAAGAACTGCGTCTTCATTCCGCACGCTCTGATCGCTCGTACCGGCCAGACTGTTGAAGTCATTTCCGGCGATGCAGTCGCTCACAACACGCACACGTACCCACTGAAGAATGCCGGTACGAATGTGCTAATTGCCCCCGCTACCGCCAAAGGCAGTGGTCAGAAAATTACTATCAAGGCTGCTGAAATTCTGCCGTTCAAGGTTGCATGCGACTTTCACCCGTGGATGACTGCATACTGGCTGGCTGTCGATCATCCTTACGCAGCAGTAACAGACGCCGATGGCAAATTCACCATCCCGAACCTGCCGGCTGGCGACCATGAATTCCGTATCTGGCACGAGAAAGTCGGTTACATCAACCGCAAGTATACAGTGAAAGTGAAAGCCGGCGACAACCCCCAGAAACCGGTTGAAGTCAGTGGTGATGCGTTGAAGAAGGGATCACTTAAATAAGTGAAGGAACGTGATCAGCCAAACTGCCTGAAAGAGCCCGCGACACTTCGCGGGCTCTTTCCATTCAATCGTCTTCAATCCAACCCACAAATTGAACACCTGCTCGCTCCCGGCTGAACATGCGGCTTGACAACTGTGCCCCCCGCATGCTCCGAAACAGCCCTGCTGACGTCATCGCCATCTGAACTCATCAGTTTAGTGGCCGTCAGGCAGCCTTTCGCAGTCGCCCAATAAGCCTCTCAAAGTCATCGTTTCCGCGGAAGTGGATCACAATCTGGCCGACGTCGTTCTTCTTCAGCCGGATCTCAATCTTTGCTCCGAGCACATCGCGCAATGCCGTCTGCAGCGAAAGCACATGATTAGAGAGCTCGGGCGGCACGACTGCAGCGGGCTCATCAGCAGCAACGTTCTCTGCTGCTTCCGACTGGTTAAGCAGCTCGCGCACAAGTTCCTCCACCCGACGCACGGACAACTGTTCCTTCTCAATCTGCTCAGCTACCAGCACCTGCTGAACTGCGGACAGCGGCAGAATCGCGCGAGCATGACCGGCACTCAGTCGATCCGATCGAACCAGCTGCTGCACCGGCTCAGGCAGCTCCAGAAGACGCATGATATTGCTGACATTCGCGCGACTCATACTCAGCTGACGAGCCAAATCCTCGATCGTTCCGCCAAATCGATCCAGATACTCACGAAAGGCCAGTGCCTTCTCCAGCACATTCAGATCTTCACGCTTCAGATTCTCCTCCAAAGCCGCCTCTGAAGCCTGCCGATCCGAAAACTGAATCACACGACACGGAACACGCTCCAGACCGATCTGCTGAGCCGCTCTCCAGCGCCGCTCACCGGCAATCAGCTGAAAACCCGGTTCACCATTCTCTCGCTTCCTCACAATCAGGGGCTGCAGCATTCCGTGCCGCCGAATACTGTCGGCCAGTTCATCAATCGCTGCCTGATCAAAATCACGTCGTGGCTGCGAGGGGCTGCGTTCGATCTGATCCAGAGCAATGTCGTCTGCCCCCGGTACCGGAGCCGCCGAGGGCTGATGCATTGGAATGACACCAGGCCCTTCCTGACCTTCGGATTCACCATTGCCCCCCAGCAGGACACTTAGCCCTCGACCCAGACGTCGACGAACCTGAGAAGAACCAACATTGCTCTCAAACGAATGCGCTTCCATGACGTACTTCCCTGACTCAGCCGACTGCCCGTTTCAAACAAGATCAGGCACCCTGCGATGCCGACGACAGTTTAATCAACCCTTACAGCCAATGGTCTTGATCCTGTGACTGGAATCGATACAGTGGCAGCTCGATGCAACCATTGCTTCGCGCCAAACGGCAAAATCAGCCGCAAATACAGAAATACAGGCACCAGAATCGGCAACTTCTGCCGTTCACACCGATCAGGTGCACTCTCAGCAACTCACCCGCACAAACTGACCAACGGAGCCCCCGCCACATGAGTAAACTCGCTGCCTGCTTCCTGCTGCTCCTGCTGACCACCATCCCAGACAGACTCAATGCCGATGACTGGCGCACAATCCGTCCAGATGTTATCTACAGCCACAAAGCCGGTATGGCGCTGACCTATGATGTAGTCCGCCCAACCCGCAACCCCAACGGGGCAGCCGTACTGTTTATGGTCAGCGGCGGCTGGGTTTCCATCTGGGCACCACCAGAAACCGTTGTTCGAACCGAACAGCGCAATCTGAACCTGTTCGAAAAAATCGTAGATCGTGGCTACACACTGTTTCTCGTTCGCCACGGAAGCAGCCCATGGTTCAAGGTCCCGGAAGCAGTCGCTGACGCCCGACTGGCAATTCGACACATCCGCAGAAATGCTGCCGAATACCAAATTGACCCGGAACGCATCGGTGTTTGCGGGGGCAGTGCCGGTGGACACCTCGCACTCGCACTTGGAACCATGGGCGATGACGGTGACCCCGATGCTGCCGTGGAACTCGAAAAGACGTCCAGCCGAGTTCAGGCGGTCGTGGCGTGGTTTCCCCCTACGGACCTGCGAGTCTACGTTAACCATGAAACTCTCAGCAAATCATTCCCGGCACTCGTGTTCCCCGACGATCAGGCACCGGATGTTTCCCCCCTGCTCTCCGTATCCCGCCGCACACCGCCTACACTGCTTGTCCACGGCGACAAAGATGAACTTGTCCCACTGTTCCACAGTGAAACATTTCACGAAGCCATGCAGAAAGTTTCAGCAAAGTGCGAACTGATCGTCATGAAGGGGGCTGCACACGGTTTTCCCGGAGATCAGGGACAACAGGCCGAAAAAGCCCTCGTCGACTGGTTCGACAGCCACCTGCCAATACCTGCACCGCAAAAAAATAGTCCCTGAACTACGACGCCAGACTGGAAATCTGCCGCTCCAAATGCTCAATCAACTCAGACATCGACCTGCACGATGTCAATGTTGGCAGCGCAGGCGCATCGTTGGAGTCAATCAGTCCTGCCACTCGCTTCTCAGCCGCGACAACCGTACTGTGGTCCCGGCCTCCAAACCACGCCCCAATCTCACGGTAGGCAGACTTCGTCAGCTTCCGCGATAAAAACATCGCAATTGCACGCGGCACAGCCAGAGCTTTACGACGGGACGCTGAACGCAGATCCGTTGCCGATACGCCAAAAGCATCGCACACCGCCTTCTCAACATCACCGATGCGAATCAGCCGGCGACACTCCTCTTGCAACCCTCCAAGCATTTCACGAACTGCGCTTTCAATCACCCGACGACCGGTCAGCTGCGAGAATGTCTGCAGCTGATTCACTGCCCCCTGCAGTTCACGCACACCCCGACCACCACGACGCACCAGCAAATCCACCACGCCGGCTGAAAAAGATACTGAACTTCCCACCAGCAGCGACTGCACCAACCGACGACGAGTTTCCTCGTCCGGATCCTCCATGCGACACACCAGACCACTAAGAAATCGCGTGGTCAGTTCCTCGCGATGCTTCGTCAGCATCTTCGGATGCCGATCCGAGGAAATCACAACCTGACCTCCATGCTCTATCACCTGCACTACAGTATGCAGAAACTCCTCCTGTGTAGCTCGCTTGTTGTCCAGAAACTCAATGTTGTCCACGATCAATACGTCAACATTGCGAAACTTCTGCCGGAATGATGCCACCGTACGGCCCGCAAGTGCCGCTGTAAAATAATTGGTAAAGGCCTCGCTGGTCAGATACATGGTCCGCAACTTCGGATGATCAGCCCGCATCTGAGAATAAATCGCCTCAAGCAGATGCGTCTTACCAGTCCCAGTCGAACCATAAATAAAGAGCGGATTGAATTTCTGACCCGGGTTCAAACAGATCTGTCGCCCCGCAAGCACAGCCAGACTGTTGCACTCGCCAGCCACAAATGACGAAAAATCCCTGAAACGACGCCGGCCAGCTGTGTCAGACGATACGGATTCAGCCTGCGCACCCGCCCGCTGAATCGCCACTCCAGCCGCAGCAACAGCCAGCGCCGCTGGCTGGTCCACAGATGCCCTGGCCGATACGCCACGGTCAGCACTTCGCGCAACAGCACCCGCAGTAACACCCGCCACCTCGTCCGGAACTGCCACCGGACCCGCAACCGCCGACAAAGCAGCGTCCACCTCAAAATGACAGACTCCGGAAGGCCCCAGCAACCGCTGAGCAGCCGCGGACAATTCCGTCCTGAATCGCTTCAGCATCCAGTTCAAAATGAACGGATTCGCAACACAGATCACCAGGCGGTCGCCATTCACCTGCAGACGACAACTACGGCAAAACCAGTGCTGATAATTTTGCTCGCCGACAGCACTGCGAACTGCTTCGGACAAGGCAGCCGGAGCAGACGCCAGTGCAGTTGATTCAGACGCACTAATCCGACTGGCAGCTTTTGCACCTCTCTGCGGGCGCACAACTGCAGCGGCTGACGCATCGCGATCAGCCACAGCAACTGTAACAGACGGACTTGCAATACGGGATTTGCGACGAGATCGAACGGTGTCGTCGTGACGTACGGGCTGCGTCATGCGCCCCTCCATTAAACCGCCGCGCACCCTGACACATCTGCAACAATGAACAGATTCCACGCAGACAGGAATCCGTCACCGTGCAGAAGAGCCGACGAGGGGATCGTCTTCAGGCACTGACCGGGGAACTGACAAGATAGGTGCCGAACGCAGCCGCAGATGCCACGCCCGACATGCTCACTCAACGGCGGCGATGTTACCCTTTGACAACCGAGTGTCAAATGACTGTCAGTGATTTTTGCCCCAGGCCCAGCTGAGCTTTTCGCAAAGCTTTGCCTGCATAGGAGATGAGCAGGCTTTGGACTATTTTTGGAGGTTTCTGCAAAAGTTTTGCTCGCTTGAGTTGACAGAGCATCCCGGGCAGAAACGTCACTCGGAAACAATCGCCGTAGCTCTCAACACTTCCACAAATGTGTCATAAAAACCACTCCCGCCACCCCAGTCTGTGGGTTCTTCCGGAGTCAGATTGTTGACATGCCGCGACACGCCCAACGCATCCTGCCCCCCCCCAAATGGCATCCAGACAACACCCCGCTGCACAGACCGCGAACTGCGGCAGACGGCTACAATCTCACCCAAAGAACTGCAGACCCGCACAAACTCGCCATCACACAACCCCCGTGATTCGAGGTCATCGCGGTGCATCTCAATCTGCAAAACACCTTCTCGCCTTCGATGCGGCTCCTGATGCGAATAACCCGTGTTCAGAAAATGCAGCGTCTTTCCCGAAATCAACTGCAGCGTGCCCGGTGCACCCCGGCGAATCTCACCCGCAGACGGCAGCGGATCCAGCCCAACACTCTGCAGCTTCCCCGACCACAGTTCCGCACGACCGCTGGAAGTCGGAAATCCTCCTGCTGCGAACGGTCGCCAGTCCTCCTCATGATTCAAATGCAGCCAGCCACACTGCCGCAAACGATCAAATGTAATCCCCCGCATCATCGGATGGTCCGTTTGTAAGGCCGTACGCAGCAACTCCTCGTCACTTTCATACAAACACGGTTCATCACGATTCAGCGCCCGAGCCAGTCGGCGAAACAGTTCCGTATTTGCAACGCTTTCCCCCGACGGTTCAATTGCCGGCTGATTCAGCGACACGTAGTGATGACCCCACGATGGCACCAGATCCAAATGCTCAAGCTGACTTGTCGCGGGCAGTACCAGATCCGCAAATTTCGCTGTCTCTGTCACAAACAAATCGTGCACAACAGTAAACAAATCTTCGCGCTCAAGACCAGCCCTCACCAGATGCTGATTTGGCAGACTAACCGCAGGATTACTATTGTAAACCAACAGCGAACGAATCTGCGGCGACAGAGCTGTACTGCACAAATCACGCCCCAGATCACGCATATTTAGAGACCTGGCAAATCGCTGACTCAACCCCAGCTGCAACAAACCCTCCATATTTAGCATCGAATACTGAAACGCGCCCGTCGAACGAGCCAGCCCACCACCTCGGTGTCGCCATGCCCCCGTCAATACCGGCAAACAGGCAAGTACCCTGAACATCATCGCACCATTCCGATGATGCTCAAGCCCAATCAGAGGCCTCAGCAGCGAAGGCCCAACGCCCGAATACTCCAAAGCAAACTTCTCGATGTCCGCAGCACTGACTCCCGTCACCTCAGTCACAGATTCCGGCGCATACTGCGACACTCGCTCTGACAACTGCTCAAAACCCGTTGCATACCGTGAGACATAGTCGTGATCAATTCGACCTTCGCGAATAATCACATGCATCATCGCCAGCGCCAGCGCCGTATCCGACCCCGGACGCACCGCAATATGCCAGTCAGCTGCCGCAGCAGTCCTCGTCCGAATCGGATCAACAACAACGATCTTCGCGCCACGCCGCCTGGCTTCCTCAACGACCGGCCACAGATGCAGGTTCGTGACCATCGTGTTTGTTCCCCAAAGCACGATGTACCTGCTATGGACCAAATCCTCCGGGTTGACCCCAACCCCGCTGCCCTGCGTGGCACAAAGCCCCTCATGAGCCACCGCACCACAGATATTCCGCTCCAGACGACTGACCCCCAGCAGCGAAAACAGCCGCTGATCCAGGGAGGAATGCTGGATCAAACCCTGATTTCCAGCAGAACTAAAGGGCAAAATTGATTCAGCACCATACTCAGAAATGTCCCGCCGCCAGCGTGCGGAAATCTCCTGCAACGCTGCATCCCAGCTGATCCGCTGAAATTGGCCCGAACCCTTTGGTCCACAGCGACGCAACGGATACAACAGCCTGTCCGGATGATAAACACGCTCGAGATAGTGATTCACCTTCGCACACAAGACACCTCGAGTAAACGGGTGATCCGGATCACCATACAGCCGAACAGCGACCCCATCCTGTGTTTCGGCAATCCAGGCACAGGTGTCCGGACAGTCGTGCCCACAGGCTCCCCGAACAATCTGCAGCAGTCCTGAATTCGACATCAGAGCCTCCCATGCTCACTTTAGCTGCCAAACAATCGTCAGCACACCCACAGTGCCGCAATACCAGGCAAACCAGTGCAAACGATCGGCAGCCAACAGCCGAATCAACGACCGCAAACTGAAGACACCCACCACATAACTAACCGCCATTCCCGCAACTATCGGCAGAAATTCCGGAGCGGTACTTTCACCATGCTTCAACAGATCGAGCATCTCGAGGAAAGATGCGCCGCCAATCGCTGGCACAGCCAGAAAGAATGAAAACTTCGCAGCATCCTGCGGTCGTAGACCACACATCAGTCCCGCCCCTACCGTACTGCCAGCTCGCGAAATCCCAGGCAAAATCGCCACCGCCTGAAACAGTCCGATGGTCAAAGCTGCCCCCATCGACAATTCAGACAAATTGCGATTCACACCCCGCAGCCTCCTCGCTGTCAGCAATACGCCGGCCGTTACCAGCAGACAAAAACCTGCGGCCAAAGCATTCTGAAACAATGCATCCAGATGGTCCTTGAACAACAGACCCGCCACACCCGCAGGAACTGACGAAATCACAATCAGCAGCAGCACTCGCACCTGCCTCAGTAATCCCAGCAGGTCACGGAAATAAATCGTCGCAATCGAAAGCAGCGTTCCGAAATGCAAAGCCACATTCATCGTCATACCCTGCAGCCATTCGGGCAGTCCACGGCCTGAGAGACTGGTCAGCAGTTCACCAACAATCACCAAGTGACCCGATGAGCTGATCGGCAGAAATTCCGCAACACCCTGTACTGCCCCCAGTATCACCGCATAAATCAGATTCATCGTTCTTCCTGACGGAACAACTTCCGATGCCCCCGCACGCAGCTCACCGCTGCAAACAGACCGCACTCGGAACCGCTGCTCGAAAATTGCACCAGCCGATCTTCATCGCCCGGGAAAAGCTCGGGAAATACACATCCACCTGACCACCTGCGGCCAGATCGGCGATCCCCGTCCCGCAGGGGTCGCACGATTTCCCCAAAATTACTGAATCCACACCTATCGCCCCCGCCACGATTGCGGCAATCGAATCACTCGTTGCATCCCACGATGTCGGAATCCGAGCAGCCACCGACCGCCCTCCACCCAGTAACCACCTGGCCGGGTCCAGAACCAAAGGACGACCCTCCGGCCAGAGACCTGGACTTTGCTCCAGTCCATCAGACGCACACAACCCGGACACCGTCCTCATCAGCAAACCCGCGTTGAAACTCATGGCCTGAATTGCCATCCAGTGCGACTGATCAGACCGCAGACCACAACACAAATCCAGCCGACGCACCGTGTCAGCCGCAGCACCGCCACCCGTCACAACCAGCACGCGACGCCCACGACAAAATGCCCGCAGAAGATTGCCGAGATTCCAAATATCCAGCAGACTGCCCCCCAGTTTCAGAACCGTCGGCTGAGGGCTGTCCCATTCACGAAATTCCACCACCCCAGCCACCCCTAAAACCTGCTGACTCGCATGAACGAAAGTCCCAACATTACCTGTTATACTGCCCGTCACCTGCCTCGGACAAACTCAAATCCCTCGAATCCACCACAGGACTTCCATTCGTGGAACATCTGAACGTCAATCAAAGAGCCTGGAACAGGCTCGCAGACTCCGGCAGCCTGTTCGCTCGGACCGCCACCGATGAAGAATGCCAGAATCCCCTCAAAACACTGGATGGACGCGGCTGGCTGCCCAGAAACGTGGCGGGCCTGCGAGTTCTGTGCCTGGCAGCAGGCGGTGGCTGGCAGTCCATCCTGTATGCCTCCGCCGGAGCAATCGTTACGGTCGTCGACCTCAGTGATTCCATGCTGGAACTCGATCAGCGGGAAAGTAGTCGCCGCGGCTATCAGGTGCAAACCATCCAGACCTCGATGGAAGACCTGTCGATGCTCGCAGACCAGTCTTTCGACATCGTGCACCAACCCGTCAGCACCTGCTACATCCCCGATCTCCAGCCGGTTTACCAGGAAATCAGCCGCATCCTGAAGGACCAGGGACTGTATATCTCACAGCACAAACAGCCCATCAGCCTGCAAATCAGTCACCGCAATGAACGTCAGCAGTTCGTGATCGGACTGGAATACTACCACCAGGGAGCACTGCCCGCAGTCAACGACAGATCCTACCGAGAAGATGGCACCACTGAATATCTGCACCGCCTGGAAGATTTGGTCGGAGGACTCTGCACACACGGATTTGTGATTGAAGATCTGCGAGAACCGCGGCGAACAGACTACACTGTGGACGTGTCCCACTTCGGATACCGCGGACGATTCATTCCGCCATACCTCCGCATCAAGGCACGCCGAAAAGCTCGCTCCGACGACGAAAAAACTGCAACCGTCACACCCGCCGGACTCTGGTTGCCCCGCTGAATTCCGCAGAGACCATCAGAAACCGCCCTACCCTCCGCCATTGCTCTGACCTGAATTCCGGATGTTTCGACACCGAGCATAATCGTTCCATCCGGGTTTATTGTGGGTAGAAGCTGAGCCCGCCACAGTAGAAGAAGATGGTTGTTTTGAAGTTTTCGCGGTTTCTGAAGCCACCGATGCGTCGTTTGATTGACATGATTTTGCTGTTCATGCCTTCGGCTACGGCGTTGGTGATTCTGTGAGTGCAGTAGCTCACAACATTTCTCAGGCGTTCCTTGATCGATTTCGCGACGGTCTTCATCGGCTCGAGCTTTTTATGAATCACTCGCTTGTACCAGTCGTTGAAGTAAGTGGTCGCTGACGCGGCACTGGTTTGGCTCCAGAGATCGCGAAGCTTTTCCTTGTAAGCCCACGCCTTTCCGGTCTGGAGCTGCAGGTGTTAGGTCGCATCGAAGAGTGCCTGCTATTCCTCAGAGAGATTCTCAAAGCTCGTCAGCCAGATGTACTTTGTTTTGCTCAGACGCTTATCGTCGTCCTTCATCAGGGTGCGATGTTCTCCTTGACGCACTTTGTTCACGGCCTTTTTCGCCGTCTGCATCACGTGAAGTCGATCGTGCACAATCTTGTTTTCCGCCAAAGGAATGACGAGCTTCGCGGCTTTCACAGACGCAGCACTCATGTACTTCGCGATTGCTTCGGCCGATTGAATCTGAAAGTCAGCAAGCTGAGAAAGACAGGCACCTCCGCTGTCTGTGTCGTTGCCATCGCTGAAAGCTTCGACCGTGCTGTTGTCCAGGTCGTCGAGGAACGTGATGTCGTTTTGCCCGCTTGAGAAATGCCTTCTCGTCCATCCCAGGCCGAGGCACAGCCTTCGCTTCTTTGCGAATTTTGCCCCTCGCGACCGCACGTTCCACAATCGACCACGTCTGGTCCCATTTCGTCCGCAGAATGCACATCGCTTCTTTGACTGTTTGAGTCGCCAGCAGGACCTGAATTGCAAATCGCTCAAAGAGAATTGTGAACCGACTACCTTTCTCGGCCCACGGCACTCGCATCTGCTTCACTCTATGGTTAGGACAGTTGACTCGCGGAATGCTCGCGTACAGGAGGGTCTTGAACTAACAATTGTCAAGGTGCCGCCACTGGCGTTCAGAAGTATGATCGTAACAGGGCAGCGTTGCAGAACATTCAGGACAACAAAACTTCGTGCCAGAGGGATGCCCGACAAACACATCCACCTGGCGTTGTTCCAAATTCAACGTCACCTTCAACGCCGTCCACGGACTCTTCAAACCAAGGATCTCCTCGCAAAACTCTCAGTCTTGCATGGGGCTCCATCCCAAAACCGAAATCATACCAAATCCACACAAAGCCCAGATTGACCGAAAATTCCCCGCGGATTTGAAAAATCCGACCGAAATCCTCCCGTTAAAGTTTGACGATCAGAAAGTTCTCGAAAGCTGTTCACAAAAAAACCGTTGCCGCTCCGCCGATTTTCTCAGGATCCCGCGATCAGACAATAATCAACACCCGATCAACCGATTGTGCCGCGGCAGAAGCAACTGCTGACGCTGTGCCCTAATCAGTGGCCGCGGCGACTGGGAGGGATTCCATGGTCAGAAACTGTTGTCTGACAATTGCTCCGCTGCTCCAGGCATCAACTGATACCTCTGCACAAATGATGTACGTTGATCGTGGTATGTGGTCCGGCGGATCCGGCACCGTTGTTGAACTGTATCCGTACGATCAGCAGGACACCTGGATCCACGGTCACTTCCAGAGATATCCATCCTACGGTTGCTACGCCAGCTTTCGTCCCTATCATTACATGTACATTGCAGCCCAGTCGCAAATCGCCGGCGGTTGGGGCGATCCTCTGGAAATGCCCTACTCACAGCAGTTCTGTAACTGCTACTGCGGGAACCACCTCGAAGGCCAACCGCATATCCGCTCTCATAATGCACCACTGACTATTCCTCGAGCCGGTGATGCTGCTGCCGCCCGACCAGCTAAGCCAATCACCTGGACGAGTTCGCCCGGCCCCGCGACAGCCCGTTCTGCCGGCAACCGTAACCTGACGACCACACCGATGACTTAACGCAACCGCAGATAACTATGGAACAAACTCCGCTCTGTGCATGGCACCGCCGTAATCTTGGACGGATGGTGGAGTTCGCCGGATGGGAGATGCCCGTCCAGTACTCCTCCATTGTTGACGAACACCTTGCAGTGCGCTCTGCTGCCGGACTCTTTGATATCTCGCACATGGGGCGACTCAAGTTCGCCGGGGCAGAAGCAGGCAACTTCCTCAATCGCGTCGTTACCATTGACGTCAGCCGTATGAAGCCCGGTCAGGTCCGCTACGCCCTGGTCTGCAATCACGCCGGCGGAATCCTCGATGATATCCTCGTCTATCGCCTCGACAGCCACTGGGAACTGGTCGTCAATGCGTCAAACCGACTGAAACTGCTGGATTGGTTTGAGCATACGGCCGGCTACGCTGCCATCCAGTTGACGGATCTCACAACACACACTGCCATGCTGGCTGTCCAGGGCCCACGGTCAGCCGAAATCATGTGGAATTTCGGCCTGCATGCCGCAGCAGAACTCAAATATTACCGCTGTGCTCAAGGTTCCTGCCCATCCGGTGCCCCGGCACTGATTTCCCGCACCGGGTACACCGGGGAAGACGGCTTTGAACTCACCATCCCGGCTAACGAGGCTGTCTCTGTCTGGGAAAAACTGCTAATTACCGGACAACCACTGGGGCTGATCACCGCCGGACTGGGCTGCCGCGACACACTTAGACTCGAAGCAGGTATGCCACTCTACGGCCACGAACTCTCTGAACAGATTGATCCTCTGTCCGTCGGCCTGAACAATGCCGTGCACTTCGATAAACCGGAATTCAGCGGCAAGGCAGCACTGGAGAAAATCCGTACAGACGGTCCGCAAACCCGACGCACAGGCCTGCTGCTGGAGGGAAGAAGAATCGCCCGCGAAAACAGCCCGATTCTGACCGCAGGCCAAACCATCGGACACGTCACTTCCGGAACATTCTCGCCAACACTTCAGCAGGTCATTGCCATGGCACTCGTACCCTGCGAACTGGATGCACCCGGCATCACAGTTGAAGTGGATATCCGCAGCAGCCTCGTTCCCGCAAAAACCACCACGCTGCCGTTCTATCGCCGCTCCGCCTGACCAGCCACCACTCAAGGCTCTAGAACAAACCCGGTCGATCCCGCAGAGACGACTTTTTACCCAGCGACTTCTCGGCCTCGCCCAGATGAGCCAAAGCCCGCGCCGTGATTGTACGGCCCCGCGGAGTTCTCTGGATAAAACCCTCCCGCAACAAAAACGGCTCGACCTCGTCCTCCAAAGTATCGGCCGGAATATTCATCGTGTGCCCAATCGCCTGCACACCCGCCGGACCACCACCAAACACCGTAATGATCGTCTCAAGATAACGTCGGTCCTGCTCCTCCAGACCCGCTTCATCCACACCCTTCATACGCAAAGCCGCTTTCGCAACATCCAGAGTAATCCGACCATCAGCCCGCGCATCCGCAAAGTCACGAGTCCAGCGGAGCCAGTTATTGGCCTTTCGCGGCGTACCCCGAGAACGCATCGCAATCTCCTCCGCCGCCGCAGGCTCCATGTGCGTTCTGAGTTTCCCTGAGTTTCTCAGAATGATCGTCGAAAGCTCCTGTTGAGTATAAAAGTCCAGATGCTCCCGATTCACAAATCGGTCACGCAACGGAGCCGTCAGCATGCCGCTGCGAGTCGTGGCGCCAATCACCGTAAACTGCTGCAGCTTCATGTTGATCGTGCGAGCATTCAGGCCTTCACCCAAAGTAATGTCCACACGGAAATCTTCCATCGCCGGATAGATAAATTCCTCCACTGCCGGCGGCATCCGATGAATCTCATCAATAAACAACACACTGCCGTGACCAGCATTCGTCAGATACGGCAGCAGATCCTTGGGAGCGTTGAGCGACGGACCAGCAGTGATCTGTATATCCGTAGCAAGCTCCCTCGGTATCACAGTTGCCAAAGTGGTCTTCCCCAGACCCGGCGGACCGTCAAACAGCAAATGCCCCAGAGGCTCCTTACGCTTCTTCGTAGCCTCCAGCAGAATCATCAGACGTTGCACCACATCCCGCTGACCCACAACATCCTGCAGTCGTGACGGTCGCAGTTCATCATCCAGCCGCTCCTGATCACCACCGCCTTCCGCCGAGCCTCCGGAACCGCGGGATGAACCACCATCCCACGATCCCTGCCCCGATGCAGGATCATTGTCGTCGTCCATGCTGCTGATCGTCGTTTTTCTGGCCACTGCCAGTCACCCCCTCTGCGACAGCTTTAGTTTCCGAGCTTTTCCCGCAGACGCTTAAGCACAGCCTTGTCCGGACTGGTCTCCTTCTCCTCGACCTCTACCGCCTTCTGCCACAGTTTCTTCGCGTCATCAGCCTGCTGCATCGCCTGATGCACATCCCCCTGATGCTCAAGAAGTGTGGAATCTTGGTAATCCGGAATTCCATTCGCCTTCTTCAGCGTCTCAATCGCCTCCTCGTTCCGTCCCAGCTTAAACAACACCCAGCCCAGACTGTCGAGGTACGCAGGATTCTCCGGCTGATTCTGCACCGCCAGCCGAATCATCTTTTCGGCCTGCTCCAGGTTCTTGCCCTGGTCCGCATACAGATACCCAAGGTCATTGTTCACGCCCGCATCCTGAGGATCCTCCTGATAGACCTCCTCAAGTACTTTCTCGCCACGAGCCATATCACCGCCCTGTACCAGAGCATTCGAAAGGCCCATCTTCACAGAACGAATGTCCTCCTTCGGCACATTCTCCATCTGCAGCAAAACATCATACTGTTCCGCTGCGTTCTCCCACTGCCCCCGTCGCGAATAAACACCCGCCAACTGCAGTCTCGCATCAATCAGCAGTTCCCCACGCTCCTCACGAACACCCTCCAAACTCGCCACTGCACCCAGCAATATTCCCTCAGCAACCTCCAGCTTTCCATCCATTGCCTCAATCGCTGCCAGACGCATCAGCAACTGCGGTTCATTCGGGAGTATCTGCAGCGCCTGCCGGATGGCCGTTCTGGCAGCTTTAGGATCCTTCAAGGCACCGTATGCAATTGCAATCCGAAACAAAGCATTCACACGAGCACCGTCAGGCAGTCCTGGCTGAGCCAGCATCTGCTCAAAAATCCGCGCCGCCTGCTGATACTCGTCCTTCACCAGCAAACTGCCAGCATACTTGTCCAGGGTCTCCAACATCAATTCCTGATCCGGCTCCAGCTCCAGTGTTGCCTTCAGCAACAGTCCCTGCTGCTCTGACAATTCAAACTCTGCAGCAGTCGCCGCACAAAACCACGTTGCCAGCGGCTGCAACTCTGCATCACCCGCTTCAAAAGACTTCACACACACAGATACCAGTGACTTTCCAAAATCCTCGGCAGTCTCCAGTGACTGCAGCAGCGGGAGCAGTTCTCGGTAGGTGATTCGAGCAGCCGAGGCTTTGTTCAATGCCGTCAGCACTGCAGCCGGATCACGCTCCGCCACCGCGACTCGAATCAAACCAACGTTCGCCTCAGCCTCCCCGCTTGTCTGCAGAATCTCGCGGAATACATCGCCCGCTTCCTTCGCCTTACCCTGATCCAGCAGCAATTGACCGAGAAACAGCGGCACTTCCGACTTCTGCGACGCGGTCTCTGAAAGCTGCTTCAGACGATCCGCCAAAGCATCACTTCGAGAAGAATTCTCGTACAGATCACGCAGCAGAGCCAGCGACTCGCGACTGCGTTTGCCCGTCTCAAAGTACCGATCCAGATTCTTCTCACACTCCATCAGCTTGTCCTGCTGATACAGCGCACGCGCCAGCAGCAAATGATGCTCACCCGGCCGATCCTGCTGAGTCCGACTGAGACCTTCGAACGCTCGAATCGCCATCGCCGTTCGACCGGCTTCAAGCAGCACACGGCCCGTCAACTCATAGCCAGTTGCACGATTCCGCAGAAGATTTGCATGATCACGCTGCGAAAGTCCAAAATCCTCCGGCTTGTCCAGTGCATTCAGGATCACTTCATAACTGTCGGCCGCAGTACCAGTATTGCGCAATTGCAACTGAATCGCCGACCGCACCTGATGCACCTGAATAAAATCCAGAGACTTTCGATTCAGTGACTTCGAAGCCACCGCCTGTTCAATCAGCTCCACCGCACGACCCAAATTACGATTCTGAAAAAAAGCCACCGCCAGCTCCAGTCGAGTCTGCCAGTCATCCTGATCCATCTTCATGGCCGTCTCAGCTGTGGCAAGACCATCGGCCGCTCGCCCCAGGCGAAACAGCACCATCGCACGCGCACGCAGCGGGATCGGGGAATCCGGAGTGGCAGCAGCAGACTTTTCAAAAGCATCCGCCGCCTCTTTCAAATCTCCACGCTTCAACGCTTTATGCCCGGCCATGTACCATGCCAGAGCATCCTTGTTGGTGGGATCCAAAGACTCGGACTCATCCTTCAGCGTTCGTGGTTCTGGCGGCTGATCCTCAACCGACGGCTGATCCGCCGGCTCCTGCATTGGCCGCAGCACAGCAGAACATGTCGCCGACAAACAGAAACACACCAGCAGGCACACTGCCGGGAATAAAGATCTGCAGCCACTGAACCGACTGCACAATTTCGACAGACCACGAAACAATCCAGCGCTGGCATAGAACAGATTCATGGTACCCCATCCGTAAGACGAAAAAATAAAGAAATACTGTGGCATAGTCGATTAAGTTGCGTCTTCTGTCGAGTTCACTTTGCCGTGAACGACCAGACAGCGAGGATTGTCAGCGACGGTTCTTCGGACTCGCTGGCTTGCTGGAAGCCGACTTCCCGGAAGCCGCAGCACCTTTCGCCGCAGCTCTTCCTGATCCTCCGCCAGCCGTTTTTTTGCCGGAACTTCCCGCAGCCGCTGCACCACTTTTGCCCTTCTCACGAGCAGCCGGGGGCGCAGCACGAGCAACGGGCTTACCCGGAGACACCGCAGCAGCAGCAGACGGTTTTGCAGCCGCAGACCTAGCCGCTGCAGGCTTCTTCGCAGAAGACTTCTCAGCCTTGCCAGAACGCTCCGGCTTCTCTACCTCAACAGCCGCCCGGGAAGCTCTCTTCCTCGGCGACTGCAACTCCGTCAACCGGTTCAGCACATCTGCCATGTCGTATTCGCCGTCCAGCGGATCCGAAAAATGTCCCGCAAACCGCACATCCGTCGAAAGACGCTTCAACAGATGACAAAACTCTGAAACCTCTGCTTTCCGCACGCCCGCCTTCAGGTACTCAGAGGCATTCCCAATGTCCGCCGTCGCCGGAACCAGCCCCAGCCAGCGAGCAGCCGTCAACATCGCCCCGTCAAGATAAACAACATGGTTCCCGAGAATCTCATGCAGCACAAAGTCCCGTACAAACGGACTCAGTTCCTGAATCTTCTTCAGAGCTTTAGTTGCCTGCTCCAGAGTCATCCGACGGAGCTTCTCAAACTCGAAGGTGTATGTCCCCTCAAAGACATGCCGCAGAATCGCACGGATTCGCATACCCTTCAGGTCGGAATGGGCCAGACCATCCATCGCCCGCTCGAGTTCCGTTACTGAACTGACTCTGATTTCGTTCAAATCAAAAAACGAGGAAATCAGCAGCTTTAACCCTCTCTCCGCCTGCTCCCAGCGGTTGTCCTCCAGACACACAGCAAACAGCATGGTATCCAGAACCGACGCCTGAAAAGAAGGCACAGACTTTCCGTAAAGCTTTTGCAGTGCCTGCACAAGGCGACGACAGACCTGAGATTTGTCGGCTGCCCTGGTAGCTTTTGCAGTACCCATTTCAGTTTCCTGTCGACCCGAACTTAATCGAAGAACACTCCGGAATGCAGACACCTGTTGCGTCGCTGAACCGAGGATCACTCGTCATTCGCTTCCAATACCCGCTTCTCGCCATCCACGTCTGACATTTCCGACCGCTGCGATTCCGCAACCCTGTGACGAGCCGCATCCTGCTCCAGAGCCTCACGAATAATCGCCGACGCCTCTACAGATTTCCGCACACCTTCGTCCAGCTCAAAACGCAGTTCAGGAGTATATCTGCTGCGAATGTACTCACCCACCCGCGATTGCAGATAACCCTTGGCAGAATTCAGCCCGTGCATGGTCAATGCAGCAGTCTTCTCATCACCCATCACCGAAATACGCACCCGCGCGAACCGCAGATCAGGACTGACCTCGGCACCAAGCACCGTCACGTTTCGAATACGCGGGTCCCTCAGCTCGGAAAGTATGGCCGAACTGACCACCTCCCGAACCATCGAGGCCACACGAGCCGTCCTGCGAGCAGACATACCATGTACCTTCCTCAGTCCAGCCTAAACTTCAGGAATCCAGCGTCCGCTTGATTTCGTCCACACGATAAGCCTCAAGCAGGTCGCCCTCCTTCACGTCGTTGAACCCATCCAGACGAATGCCACACTCCATCCCCTCGCGGACTTCCTTCGCATCATCCTTTTCACGCTTCAGCGAACCAATACGATAGTCGTTCAACACCTTCTGATCCCGGATCAGATGCACCCTGCTGTCACGGGAAATCGTGCCGTTCAAAACACGACAGCCAGCAATGGTACCAAATCGACTGATGCTGAAAGTTCGCAGTACAATCGCTCGCCCAGTCGACACCTCAACTCGCTCCGGTCGCAGCAGACCCTGCAACGCCAGACGAATGTGATCAGTCACCTCGTAGATGATGTTGTACCGCCGAATCTCAACGCCTTCTCGGTCCGCCAGCATCTGAGCACGGTCTTCAGCGACCACATGAAACGCAATCACAATCGCGCCTGCTGCACTCGCCAGATAAACGTCGCTCTCGTTGACACCACCAATTCCGTAATGGATCACCTGCACCCGCACCTCCGGATGCTCGAACTTCCCAATCTCGCTTCGCAAAGCTTCGATGGAACCCGGAGAATCGGCCTTCAAGATCAATGGCAGATCCTGCACTCCCTCGCCATCGCGAGGCTGATTGAGGATGTCTTCCAGGGTTCGTGGAGTCACTCGCTGCGCCAGTGATTCCCGACGACCTTCATGCAATCGGGATTCAGCGGTCTCACGGGCCTCCTCGATGTCTTTCATCACAAAGAAGTGGTCGCCCGCACCTGGCACGTCGGTCAGACCAGAAACTTTCACCGGCACCGAAAGACCAGCCTCCGTGATCGCCTCGTCCCTGTCGTTGTACATCGCACGAATTCGACCATACGTCGAACCACACAGCACAACATCACCAACCTTCAGGGTGCCCTTCTGAACAATCAGCCAGGCAATCGCACCACGCCCCTCGTCACGGAACGACTCAAGACAAACACCCAAAGCCTCACGCTGCGAATTCGCCTTCAGTTCGTGCAATTCGGCAGTCAGGATCAAAGTTTCAAGCAACTTGTCGATCCCGATGCCCTTCGCTCCCGAAGTCCGCACGACTTCGTACTCACCACCCCACTCCGCCGCCACAATCCCGTTCTGTGCTAACTGCGACAGAATCTTCTGCTCATCAACGCCAGGCAGATCGATCTTGTTCAACGCCACCACAATCGGTACACCGGCATTCTTGGCATGACTGATGCATTCAACAGTCTGAGGCATCACGCCGTCGTCGGCTGCCACCACCAGCACCACAATGTCAGTCACATTTGCACCACGCGAACGCATCTCACCGAATGCGGCGTGCCCCGGAGTATCCACGAAGGTCAGCCAGTGACCCTCGTAGTTCACCTGGTAGGCAGCAATGTGCTGAGTAATCCCGCCAAACTCCCCAGCCGCCACGTTGGCGTTGCGGATCTTGTCAACCATCGTCGTCTTGCCGTGGTCAACATGCCCCAGAATCGTGATGATCGGAGGACGCCCGGACATCAGCTCAGCAGGATCCTCGTGGTCCAGTGATGCCAGCAGCTCAGCTTCGATGTCTCGAGTCCTCTTGAAGGACAGGTCAACACCCAGTTCCATGGCGACTTCCATCGCCTCTTCTTCACCCAATGCAGCGTTGATCGTGACATTCCGGCCCTGCTTGAGCAGCAGTCCGAGAATCGCGCGAGCCGGACGGCCAATTGCCTCTGACAACGCACGAACTGTCACCGGGAACGTCATCTGAGCCGTCGTTTTCAGCTCAGCAACTCCCGTGCGTTTTTTACGCTTCAGCTTCTTCGCCTGTCGCTCTGCCTCACGAGTCTCACGGAGTTCCTTAAGCAGCGACCCTCGAGCCATCCCGGGGCGAGCAGGCCGGGCGGGGGCGGCCTTGGGAGCCTCCTGCTCTTCACGCGCCTCGCGGAGCGCCTTTAACTGGTCCGCCAGCGGACTGCGACGGTCAACGAGATCGGACAATGCCATGTCCGGCTTCTGCGCCTTCTCATCCTTCGGCTTTGTCTTCTTAATTACAGGCGCGACATAATCAGGAGGTGCCGCAACCATTGGCCGCGATGCCGGTTTGTCACGATTCACCTTAATCGGACCGGCCGGACGCGCAAGCTGCGGTGCAGCCGCTGCCGCGTCACGATCCTTCACAGATCCAATTGGACGCATCTCACGCAGTTGCTGCATCCGCGGCCGTCGCGCAGAATCGCCCCCCTGAGCCACCGGATCAGGTCGCACAGGGGCACCCGTCACAGAACCCGCTGGCAACGGAGCCACAGCCGGAGCCCGGCCAGCAGCCGCAGGGGCAACCGGAACTGTCGCGGGGTCCACGGAAACTGCCGAAGCAGAAATTTCAGCAACGACTGCTGCGCTGGCCTCGGGAACCTCAGCAGATACAGCGGCCGGCTTTGCCGGTTCCACTGCTTTAGCAACAGAAGACTGCTTCAGTGCAACTGATTCCGGCACCGCTTCTTCTGTCGAAAGCTCAGCAGACGGTTCACGCTTCGCTGCAGGTGTCGCTGCATCAGCAGAGTCCACAACAACCTCAGCAGCCCCACCGGAAACCAGTTCGTCAGGCTCGCCCTCAGACGAACCCCCCGCCTCATACGGCTGCCCGTCAGGTGTACGCATTGTGCCACGGCCGGATGCACCGATAACACGGACACGACCAGACTGATTTTGCTGGTCGCGCGCCGGAGGAATGTCAGGCGCGCCCGGGGTCCCCTTGCGACGCAAATAGGCGACCACCTGATCGCGCTCTTCTTCGCTGATTGTCGCCAAAGCGTTGCGGAGCTTCACGCCCGCTTCTTCGCAAAGATCAATCAGGACCTTGCTGTCGAGCCCCAGATCTCTGGCCAAGGCAAAGATACGAATCTTCAAAACACAAACCCCTTAGGCCGCCACCTGCGGCCAGTTCCCATGCAAAACCGCGGCAGCACAAAGATCGGTGCAACTACGACCGATGCACCCCAATACCAACCATAAACTTTCAGCCGCCATCCGATCAGAAAACCACCTTCACACACGATGGCCGGTCGCCCGACCCAATTCCGTCTTCACTCAAATTAAGCCTGACCGCAATCAAACCGGACAGACCAGCGACACACGGGATGTACTCTTGAAGATTCAACTCCTGAAACCAGCGAATAAACAATTCAGTTAACCAACATCAGCCGAATCCAGCGGGGGAGCCACTGGCGGCACCGGTGGTGCCGGCTCAGACTGAGCGTCCGACAGCTTGCGCTGCTCTGCCTGAAACTTCTCTTCGGCCTCCAGCCGAGCACTCTCTTCGTCAGCATAATCAACAATTCGACTGCAGTCCTCTTCCGAAAGACCGCTGATCTCCATCAACTGATCAGGCTCAATCACGGACAAGTCGTCGAACGAGAAGAATCCTTGCGAGACCAGACTTTCCGCCAGCTCCGGAGTCACTTCCGGAATCACACAGAAGGCCTCAATCGATTTGTCCAGCTTTGCGTCCAGTTCAACCTGAGTCATCACGTTGATGTCCCAGCCCACCAGTTTGCTGGCCAAACGCACATTCTGTCCGAATTTTCCAATCGCCAGCGACAACTGGTCGTCACGCACAAGCACAATCACCTTGCCCAGCATCGGACAAAGAATCACGTCTTCAACTTCCGCAGGCTGCAAGGCATTGGGAACCAGCACCGACAGCGAATCGTTCCAGCGGACAATGTCAATTCGCTCACCCACCAACTCTTCCACAATGCCGCGAATTCGCGCACCGCGGACACCAACACAGGCACCCACACAGTCGATGGTGCTGTCCGAACAGGAAACCGCAACCTTCGAACGGTTGCCGGCCTCGCGAGCAATCGAGCGAACCTCAATCACCCGGTCATTGACTTCCGGAATCTCTACCTCGAACAGCCGACGCACGAAGTCCGGGTGAGTCCTGCTGAGAATCACACGCACCCGCGAACCAGCCTTACGAACATCCAGCACAATCGCCCGCAGCCGATCGCCAGTACGGAAATTCTCTTTGCGAATCTGCTCGCTGCGAGGCAGGATTGCTTCAATCTTGTCCAGTTTGACAATCACCGTGCCACGGTCAACACGAGTCACCTGGCCGGAAATCAACTGGCTTCGCAGATCCAGATACTCGTCGTACAGAGCGTCCCGCTCCGCCTCGCGGATCTTCTGAATCATGACCTGCTTGGCAGTCTGAGCCGATATGCGGCCCAGCAGATCACCCAGCAGGTCAGCCTCCAGCGCACGACCGTCGCAGATCAATGACGGCTCACCCGTCTCTCGATCAATCCGTACCTCAAGTTGCTCTTCCTCGGAAAAATGCTTCCGAGCCGCAGAGAGGATTGCCTGCTCGATACCCTCAAAGACCACATCCGCATCGATGGCCTTGTCGCGGTGAATCGCATCGACAATTCTGAGTATTTCGTTACCGTTCATGAGGCTGACGTTCGCTGCACTGCATCTGTAAAAAAAAAGCGGGATCAATGTCCCACTTTTCGTGCCCGACCGCCCTCGCAGACAATCGACAAAACCTCGTCAGATGGCGGCCAAACGGCCACGAACAGGATCACTCCCGCCCGCACTGCCAACTGAAGAAATGGAGGAAGATCTAGATCTTGTCCATTTCAGGTCCCTTCAGCACGATGCCCAACACAAAACAACAAATCAAACAACACCAAACACAAGCTTCACAAGAACCCAAAACCATTCCGCGCCAGCAGTAAACGGCTGCCGCCCACCCAAAGTAGTGGACACCGGGCGCAATGTCAAGCAACCGAGGCACGCCAACCCGCTGTTGACACCCACACCGGCATGGTTTGAATCAATAAATCACGTTTATGATCAGGACCAGGGGTTTCCCAGGAATTTCTCGACAGCCAAACAGCAGAAGACTCAGGAATGTAAATCACCGCCACCCGCAACACACTCCCGCACAACCTGCCGCGCCGCCTTCCATGCATGCCGAATAGTGAACAAACGTGACTCTATCTGCTCGGCCGTAAAATACCGGCCATGGTCGCTGGGTGGCAGACCCGCCAACGTCAGTGTCAAAGGAAGCAGATCAAGAAACTCCTTATAACGCCTCTGCACGTCCGAAGGATCCCCCATCACCTCACCCCCACGCCAGTACCACAAAACTGGATCAGCCGCGACGACCCAGATACTGCTTGATGATCGCGTCAGCAGCACCCGTCGGCTTCGTTGAATCTTTTGGCGATGCTCCCGTACTGCCCTTTGAAGGCTCGCCCTCGCGAGCCCCCGTAGAGCTGGGATCAGGCAGCAAAACCTCCAGCTTGCCCGCTTCCCCACCCTCCACCGCAGCAGCAGGCTGCGCCGGAGCCTGTACCGGCATCCCCGGAACCATCATCCCCCCGCCCATCGGATAGCCCATCTGAGGCGTCATTGGAGGATACATCTGCCCATAGCCTGGCATCATGGGAGGCTGATAAGGGAAACCACCGTACATCCCGCCAGGATAACCGCCCATTTGAGGCATCATCGGCTGAAACGGATACTGCCCCGGCATCATCGGAGGCATCGACATCACAGTGCTGTCAGCCGGAGGCATCAGCGCAGCCGCCGGCATCGTCACAGTCTGATCCGCCGGAATTGCAGCGGCAGAAGCAGCCGGTACAGGAGGTGCATCCGTGACAATGGGAGAGGAAACTGTTTCTTCGTTTATCAGCACCGCCGTCGACAACATCTTGCTGTCGACATCAGGAGCCTGCACGTCAGCTCTGGCCACCAACTCAAACTCAAGATTGCCAATCACTATTCTGTCAGCATTTGACAAAACAGTTTCCCGCTGAATTCGCTCGCCGTTTACCAAAGTCCCGTTGGTACTGCCCAAATCACGCAGCCGCACCGAAAAGTCATCCAGGCTAAAAACACAGTGATGACGGCTGACCATTTCGCTGTTCGGCCGCAACTGACAATCCTGCTCACGACCAATCAGAAACTTCCGCCGATTCAAGGGAATTACCTGGCCGGTATGCTTGCCACCGACAACCTTCAGTTCCGCGGAAATCATGAACCCAACTCCCAGTCCCTGAGCCCGAATACGTGACTCTCATGGCGAGATCACTGCATTTCTCACACCCAATACACCCTATGACCAACACCGCCAGCCCCGTGCCACACGCAGATCAAAACAAATTCTTCGTCAAATATTCACATTTCCGGCACACTGGGGCCAGTGAAACACTTTTGCATCGCAACTCACCCCTGGCATCCGAATTCGGAAATGCCACTTTGGGGTATGTTTTCGATAGCACAGAAGAAAACACAAATCTATGAATAATCTATCCGAATTCCAAGAATTCAGCAAACAACACTGCAGACAGACCGAATCCGAGACCCTGTTCCCTACACAGCCCACGGCAAAACTGCTTTAAACCACGGGTTGGCATTTATTTTCTGAGAATGTGCGTGTTGTCAAACATATCGTTTTTTCAAGCTGGCCCAACTCCATGTCCTCCGATATTTTCGAAAACAGGCAAATTTCGTCGAATCTTTTTGTCGCCCGCGACGTGAGCACACGTTCCCTCAGGTCACCGCAGTCCGGAAAATCTGCCGGAACTCCACTGCCCGCTCACGGGACATCCACCCCAAATTTCTGTCCCCTCCTGACTGCTTTCCGCCTCACACGGTCGCTCGCTTCGCTTCGTTTCCGCTCCCACCCCGGCACAGTTGCCCCGAGCACGTCCATGAATATGCCCTTCAGTCGCAGATCCGCACTGGCCTCCTCCGCACTCGGCATCGGTCACCTCGCACTCGCCGACCTGCTGCGTGCCGAATCCCCCGGCACCAACGCCTCGGCACTGGCACCGAGGCAGCCGCATTTCATACCCAAAGCAAAACGCGTCGTTCACTTCTTTCTCAACGGCGGACCTTCACACGTCGACACTTTCGATCCCAAACCAACTCTCACACGCTTCAGCAACCGCACCGTCAGCGACAATCTTCTGACTGAACGAAAAACGGGCGCCGCTTTCCCGTCACCTTTTCGATTCCGTCCGCGTGGTCAGTCCGGAATTGAAGTCAGCGACCTCTTCGCCAAAACCGCCGCTCACATAGATGATATCGCCGTCATCCGTTCAATGCAGGCACAGGTTCCCAATCACGAACCCTCGCTCATGCTCATGAACTGCGGCGATTCCGTTCAGCCACGCCCCAGCACCGGAGCCTGGGTTCTTTACGGACTTGGCAGCGAAAATCAGAACCTCCCCGGCTTCGTCTCCATGTGCCCCGGCGGACTCCCAATCAAAGACGCCGAAAACTGGCAATCCGCCTTCCTGCCCGGCGTATTCCAAGGCACATGGATCGACTCACAGCACAAGGAACTCAGTAAACTCATCGAAAACATCGAACACTCCCAAATCCCCGCGATCGCTCAAAGACGCCAACTGAACCTGCTGGCACAACTCAACCAGCAGCACCGCAACGCTCGCACCGATTCCCGACTGGAAGCTCGCATCCAGTCGTTCGAACTGGCGTTCCGCATGCAGCGTGACGCCGCCGAGGCCTTCGATCTCAGCCTTGAACCAGCCCACATCCAGGCTCTCTACGGCACAGGAACTCACGGCCGCCAGACACTCATTGCCCGCAGACTGCTGGAACGCGGAGTCCGTTATGTACAGTTGTGGCACGGTGCCGGACAGCCGTGGGACAATCACACAAACATCGAATCCGCTCACCGCAGCCTGGCTGCACAAATCGATCAGCCCATCGCCGCCCTCATCGCCGATCTGAAGCAGCGCGGCATGTTCGAAGACACACTCATCCTATGGGGAGGCGAATTCGGTCGCACTCCTACTGTCGAACTTTCCGCAGACGGAAAACCGCAGTCCGGACGAGACCACAATCACTGGGGATTCTCTGTCTGGCTGGCTGGTGGCGGCATCCGTGGTGGTCAGACCTTCGGAGCCACCGATGAACTTGGATTCCGCGCTGTCGAAAACCCCGTCAGTGTTCATGATCTGCATGCCACCATGCTGCACTGCCTCGGCTTCGACCATAAAAAACTGACCTATCGGTATGCTGGCCGGGACTTTCGTCTGACGGACGTGCACGGCAATGTCATTCAGCAGATCTGTACCTGAGGTGCCTGTATGAAACAGCTGCTCCGCCCGATTCTGGCTGTGATTCTCGCCCGCCTGTTTACACCACAGGTATTCCTGCCACCAGCCTCCGCAAGCACCATCGCGGGGCCACCGCTCACCGTCGATCAGTTGCAGCGTTCCGAACCGGTCAGCTTCGAAAAAGAAGTCCTGCCAATCCTGCAGAAGAACTGTCTCGCCTGCCACTCCGCCAGCGAACGACAGGGCGGCCTGATCCTCGAAAACCCGGCCGGAATTCTAAAAGGCGGCGACAATGGACCGGCAGCCGTCCCCGGCAACGCCAATGGCAGCCTGCTGCTGAAACTTGCAGCTCATCAGCGAGAACCTGTCATGCCTCCGGCAGACAACGATGTCGCCGCCAGCAACCTCGCCCCCACTCAGCTCGGACTTCTCAAACTGTGGATTGATCAGGGAGCTCGCGGCACAGGCGGCATCGACAGCCTGTCACCGCAGTCCATGCAGACTCTGCCAAAGCGTCTGCAGCCCGTGCAGGCCGTGGTACTCGCACCCGATGCCCAGACTGTCGCCTTCAGCCGCGGTTCGCGCATTCACCTGCATCACGTGGGCTCCGGCCAGAGACTGGCCACGCTGACCGATCCCGCACTCGGACCCTCAGCAGTTGCGCACCAGGATCTCGTCCAGTCACTCGCCTTCAATCCTGACGGTGATCTGCTGGCGTCAGGCGGTTTTCGCGAAGTCCGGCTCTGGCGTCGACCTCGCGACTCTCACCGCCTGTCCGTCACACTCCCGGCTGCCCCCACCGCCACCACTGTCAGCCCGGATGATCGCTGGATCGCTGTCGCCTCAGCTGATCTCGCAATCCGCCTGATCAATACGGAAAACGGCGCCCCCGGATTAACGCTGCAGGGCCATACAGAAACAATCACCAGCCTGCGGTTCACCTCAGATTCCACACATCTGCTCTCAGCCTCCGCCGATCGTTCACTTAGAATCTGGAAGATTGCCGACGGCAGTGTCGCTAGTCGCATCGATCAGGCACTGCCCCTGACCACCTTTGAAATACTGCCCGCTGCAGACCCACAGTCTGCCCCGCTGCTGGCCACCGGAGGTGGCGACAACCTGATCCGTTTGTGGCAAATGCCCTCAGCACCAGCGGCCGTCGCCACCAGCTGGCCGGCCGGCACCCGCATCACCGCCTTCTCTCCGGATCGTCAGCTGAGCGGCATGCTGGACGCTGCCGGGCAGCTGCGAATCCATGCTCTGCAGTCCACAGGCGCAATCCTGTCCCCCAACCCGGTCGTTGAATTTGGACAACTGCCCCAAACTTCTGCCCTCACCTTCGCTCGCAAACCCGGAGCTCCCGCAGATGCTGACCCCGCGTCCGCATGGCAGGTCCTCACCGCCGACAACTCCGGACTGCTGCAGCTCTGGTCACTGTCCGAAAAACGCCAGCTGGCAGCCTGGAAAGCCGGCAGCGTGCAGATCAATGCACTCGCCGCTTCCAGTGATGGCAAACTTCTCGTCAGCGCCGCTCAGGATGGTGCCGTCCGCCTCTGGAAACTCGATGCTCCCGCTGCCGCCGAATTCGAACGCAGTGCCGAAGAACTTGCCGGACCCGCACTGCTCAGCCCCTCCGGAAAACTGCTCGCTGCAACCTCACAAAAAGACGGTTTGCAGTTCGTCACAGTTCGCTCCGCCGAAAATGGTCGTATCACCCACACACTCCCCGGCCACAATGGCAGTCTCCTCGCACTGCAATTCACGGCTGACGACAATCGCCTGGCAACCGCCGACAGCGACCGCACCGTCAGACTCTGGAACCTGCAGACTCAGCCAGCCACTGAAATCTCCAAAGTTGCCGATTTGCCTGCCAAACCCACAGCACTGGCCCTGAATGGTGATGCCAGCCAGGCGGCTGTCGGCTTCGACAACGGACTGCTGCGACTGCTCAATACCGCCGATGGCGTGGTGCAGAAAGAATTCATGGGCCATACCGCTGCCCTGCTCCACTGTGGCTTCCTGAATGGTCAGCTTTTTAGCATCAGCCGTGACGCTTCAGTCAGGTTTTGGAATCCGGCAGACGGTGCTCAGCTGCGTACATTTCCGCTGCCCGCACCACCTGCCGCCGTCTCCGTCAGCAATGACGCACAGCGACTCCTGGTGGCCTCCGCTGATCAGCAGGTTCGCCTGCTGCAAATGGATAATGGCGCAGTACTGCAAACGCTGCAGGGTTTCGCGGCACCGCCAGTCGCAGTAAGTATCGCCCCCGGCTCCAAACTGCTGGCTGTCACAGAATCCGGCGGACAGGTCTCCCTGTGGGATGCCGTAACCGGCAAATTCCAGGAATCTCAGACGGTTCCCGGTCTCGTCACCGGCCTGCTGACGGCAGACCCCGCCACACTCCTGGCAGTCCGCGCTGCTGCCGCTCCGCAGCGACTTTCAGCCAGATTCATGTTCGCGCCTGACGCGCCCGCCAGCCCCGCTCGCGGTGCCGTCTTTACCGCCGGCAGTGCCATCGCAGTCGTGGCCTTCGCCGACGGCAACCTGCGCGGTTATAACGCTGCCACAGGACAACCCGCATTCAATACCAGCCACGGAGCCGCCATCAACGAACTGACAGTTTCCGACGACGGACAACTACTGGCCACTGCCGGAGAAAACTCAACCGTTCGTGTCTGGAACACCTCGGGACAGCCCACCGGACTCCAGCAGGCTCCCGTACTGCCTGGCCCTGCTCAGAAAGTTGCCTTCTCGAAAGATACCAAACTGCTCCTCACAGCGACCTCGGGCAACACACCCGATGCACTCCTGATCGACGTACAAACCGGCAGCATTCTGGAACGATTCCCTGAACCTGGCCAGAAAATCACTGGCTGCCTGCTGTTGTCAGCGCCAGCCGTTCCGAACAAGCCGACTCAGATTACAGCATGGTTGGCTTTCAGTGATGCTCTCCGCAGTCGTCCGCACAGTCTTCTCCGCACCCTGACAGGCCACAACGGCATAGTCTCAGCTCTGGCCGTTTTCCCCGGTACCCCCGCACAACTGCTCAGCGGCAGCGCCGATGGCACAGTCCGCCGCTGGAACCTCAGTAATGGTCAGTTCGACCGACAGTACAATCTGGGAGCACCTGCACATGCCATCGCCGTGTCTCCGGATGGTCAGCAAGTTGCTGCAGGCGGAGACAACAAATTCACACGCCTCTGGAATCTGAACGGCAACCAGATTGCAGAACTGCGTGGAGACCTTCGCCTGCGCATCGTTCAGACCCGCACCCGACAGCAGGAAACCGCTGCCAATTCCCGACTCAACGTCGCCAAACAGCAGCTGGATGTCGCTGAAAAAGATCTCCCCGTTCGTACTGACGCTGAAAAGAAACTCTCAGACATGCTCACAGCTGCCAACGCCGATGTAGAAATGAAAAAGGCGATGGTGGCCACCACGCTGGAAGCTCGAGTCCAGGCAGAAAAAGCTGCCATCGAAGCCTCCGCAGCCGCACGTTCCGCAGCCACCGAAAAACAAAATGCCGAAACAGCTGCAAAAGATGCAGCGGCCGCCGTACAAACACTGCAGACCCGCACCAGTCGCCTGCAGCAGGCCAGTTCCGCAGACCCCGCCAGCGAAGTCCTCAAACAACGACTGGCAACTGCTCAGCAGGAACTGCAATTGGCTACACAGACCTCCCAGGAACGCACTGCCGCCGTCCAGGCCCCCACTGCGAAAGCCACCGAACTCACCACTAAAGCCAACGAGTTCGCACAGAAACTTGGCACCGTGCAAAAGCCGTGGTCGGATGCCGCAGCCGCTCTGAAAACAGCCGAGTCTGCTAGAACATTGCTGATGCAGCAGCAAGCCATCGCCGCCAAAGAACTGCAAGCCGCACAGCAGCTCGTCCCCGCACGCAAAGACCTGCTGCAAAAGGCCGAAGCCGCCGTCGCCGCTGCGAAAGCAGCCACTGAAGCCGCAGGACAGACGCTGCAGCAGTCCGAACAGCCAATTCGCGCCATTAGCTTCTCCGCCGACGGTGATTCACTTGCCACCGCAGGAGACTTCCCCGGTATCCAGACATGGGACGGAAAACTGGGAACAGCCCTCGAATCTTTCGCCGCCCATACGGCTGCGGTTCGAGCCGTCAGCTTCAGTGGTAATCGCTCTCTCATCACCTGCGCCGATGATCGCCAGCTCTTCATCTGGGATACTCGACCGGACTGGGTCCTCGAACGCACAATCGGCTCCGCCAGTCAGCCGGAGCTGCTCTCCCACCGCGTCACCTCAGTCAGCTTCTCAGAAGATTCCCGACTGCTGCTGGCTGCCAGCGGCATTCCATCACGACGCGGTGAGCTGGTTCTGTTCAACACCGCCGACGGAACACCCGTGCTCAGAATCCCACAAGCTCATGATGACGTTATCTACTCCGCCGCACTCGCTCCTGATGGGCGCCGCATCGCGTCGGCCGGAGCAGACCGCTACCTGCGCACCTTCGATGCCACCAGCGGGCAGCAAATACGCCGCTTTGAAGGCCATACCAGCCACGCACTCAGTGTCGCCTGGAAACGCGATGGACAGCAACTGGCCACTGCCGGAGCCGATAATACCGTACGCATCTGGGACGCAGAAACCGGTGACCAGTTACGCACAATTGAAAACTACAACCGACACGCCACCGCCGTGCAGTGGATTGGCGAAACGGATACCATCGCCTCAGCCTCCGGTGATCGCCTCGTGCGAGTCCACAATGCGTCCAACGGAGGACTGATAAGGAACCTGCAGGGCGCCGACAGCTGGCTCCACTGCGTTTCTGCCACCCCCGATCTGACTCTCATCGCTGCCGGAACTGCCAAAGGCTCAGTCAGCATCTGGAACGGTACCAACGGACAGTTCCTGAAAACACTGGAGGAAGACGCAAAATAAGCCCCGCAGCCAGGCACGTTTGCTGCGGCCCCATGGCCACACGCAATTGACTGTGCCGTCCTGAAAATCACAAAACCAATGGACACGATCACATGCCGTGGCTGTTCGCTGCCATCGACCTGATCTGCCTATACCTCACTGTTCGCTGCCTGCGACTGCACACCGGCCGAGTCCGGCCCGGAACCTCACTGTGCTCATGGACCCGTTATATCGACTGCGACCGGGTACTGCTGACACGCGAAGCACGTCGCTTCATAACCCCCAATACCGTCCTCGGATTATCCTTCAACCTCGCCGGAACCGCCGTATACTTCGCCGCACTCAGTTCCGACAGTCATTCGCTCTGGCTGCTGCTGGCCGGCATGTACTGAGTCTCGGCCGCAGTCACAGACGTCTTCTGGAGGCTTCTGCTGCGACTGCACAGCCTGTGCCCCTTTGCCCGCTGCACCATGTCCTCACTTACATCATCCTGTTCTGCTGCATCGCAAAACTGGTTCCCTGATCAGCTGACTGACAGCAGCTCGGTGATCGGCTGGCCATCACAGACCGGTACAGGTCGTCCATCCACTTGCTGATAATTGATCTGCTCAGCCTGATACCCCAGAGCCCTGAATACGGTGGCATGAATGTCCGCCGGAGTCGTCGGGCGCGACCGCGGTACTGCACCAGTACTGTCGCTTTCACCAATCACCAGGCCACCCCGAATTCCGCCGCCACCCAGTACCATCGAATAACACTGCGGCCAGTGATCCCGACCGGCCTCCACATTGATCTTCGGAGTTCTGCCGAAGTCGCCCATCCAGATCACCAGCGTCTGCTCAAAAAGTCCCCGCTCCTGCAGATCATCCAGCAACGCCGTGCAGGCCTGGCAGATCCACTTTGATCATCAGCCGGATACGCACACAGACACAACCTGATTCCCGTCGATTTCACAGGTTTCAGCGGCAATTTTGTGGTACTCTCCGGAAGCAGTTGCCGCTGCAGCTACAGTCCCGAAACCCAAAATTACTCCTCTGACTCCGACTGCCGGATCACCCACGCCACCGCCACAATCCGCAACTCATGATACTGCACTGCCCCGCCAAGGTCCTCAAACAACGGCTTCAGCTTCTCTCCCCCCAGACGCTCCAAAGACCGCTCCACGCTCCGCTGCACTTCGGGATCCACCCACGGATCAATGTTTGTGATTCGGCGAGTTTCCACGTACTGCGCCAGATACCGGCTGACCGTATCCAGCGTCCGGTCCAGCTGTACCGCAATCTCCTCCATCGAAAGCTGCTCTTCGAACAACAGCAGATAGTCGTCTGCCAGCTCCACACGTCTCGGTGAAGTCGTCAGAGCCGCCGGTGGCAGACTGCCCGGCGTCACCGCAAACCCCACATCGCCAGCAGACCGATTCACCGTACACCACCGCCGTATTTCCTCAAGAACCGTATTCCCCAGCTCCTGCAGCTTCTTCGCTCCAATACCCGGGACCTGCTGCAGCGTTACTGCACTGACCGGCCGATGCCGCGCCAATGCACGCAAAGTTGCATCGCTGAAGATGATATACGGCGGTACGCCTCGCTGACTTGCCAGCCGCGTCCTCAAGGCACGCAACTCCTCGAACAATCCCCGTTCCACACCAGCCCACGAATCATCCGCCTGCTCAATTGTCTCAGATGTCCGAATGCACAACAGCTCCGGAGTCAGTTCGCCACGCAGCACCTGACGACCAGTCGGCATAACCTGCAAACACTGATACTCACCAGCCTGACGCAGATGACCCAGCGATATCAGCTGGTCAATCCAGTGCCGCACCTGAGTCTCTGATACGCCCTTCATCAGTCCCCACGTGCTAAGCTGTTCATGCCGATTCTCCAGAATCCGCTTCACCTTCGAACCACGCAGAACCTGCGCTGTGTAAGCCGCACCAAATTTTTCACCCAGACGAATCACACATGACAGAATCTTCTGCGATACCACCATCGCATCAGGCGTCTCTGTCATCTCCTGCAGACACACATCACACGCCCCACAGCGGTCCTGCTGCAGCGTCTGACCAAAATGCTCCACCAGCATCTGATGACGACAGCGCATGCTGCTGCAGTATCGCTGCATACTTCGCAGCGATCGCTCGGCAAATGTACGCACCGACTCGTCCGTCACATCATGCATCAGATACTTCCACGTTTCGGCATCACCCGACGAATACAGCATCGTACACTCAGCATGCAAACCGTCACGCCCCGCTCGACCACTCTCCTGCTGATAATGCTCCAAAGACTTCGGCATCTCAGCGTGTATCACAAATCTCACATTGCTCTTGTCAATCCCCATCCCAAACGCCACCGTTGCCACAATGATCTGTACCTTCTCTTCAATGAAGGCTTCCTGACTGAGCCGCCGCTCCTTGTCAGACAAACCGGCATGATACGGTAGTGTTCTGAAACCCAGCTTGTTCAGTGCCTGACTGATCGACTCAACCTTCTTGCGACTGATGCAGTACACAATTCCGGACTCCCGCTTGTGCCTGTCCAGAATCTGTCTGATCTGAGGTATCACATCCACCCGTCGCTCAACCCGGTACAGCAGGTTCGGCCGGTCAAACGAACCAACCAGTACCTCCGCCCTCTCCAGCCCCATCTGACTGACAATGTCGGCCCGCACCTGCTCAGTGGCTGTCGCCGTGTAACCGTGCACCGAGATCCCCGGGAACTCCTGCCGCAACGTACTCAACTGGCGATATTCAGGACGAAAATCATGCCCCCACTGGCTGATGCAGTGAGCCTCATCAATGGCCACAAAACTCAGCTGCACTCCCCGCAGAAAATCCAGCGTGAAAGGCTGCAGCAGACGCTCAGGAGAAATGTACAGCAGCTTCAGATCACCCCGGCGAATCTGCCGCGCCACCTGACGCTTCTCGTCGGCCGTCTGAGCACTGTTGATGAAGGCTGCCGGCACACCATTGTTCGTCAGCGAATCCACCTGATCCTTCATCAGCGAAATCAGCGGCGACACCACAATCGCCAGACCATCGCGAGCCATCGCGGGAACCTGATAACACAACGACTTCCCGCCGCCAGTCGGCAGCACAGTCAGTGAATCCCGCCGCTCCATCACCAACTGCATCGACTCAAGCTGCAACTGACGAAAATGACCGTAACCCCACCACTTTTGCAGATGGAATCGCAGCTGCTCTGTTGTATCCCGCTGATCTGCTGCTGCCATATTCCCGCACTGAATCTGCCGCTGAACCTCAAAAAAACCACAAAATCACACCACACAACTGCCTCAACTTATCAGAACACCCGCTGCTGGTGTAAGCCGGACGATACCCGCGTTAAGGAATCCCACAGCCGGCCCCCGCAGCGTTTCTGCCACCGCCAATCCCACCCCAACACCCCCGAAATCCGGACTGCCAGTGGATTTTTCACGCACACCTGACAAAAATGAAGATCAAATCCCGCATGCCACACCAGACTCGCCACCGTTTCCTCAGACTCCGCCACTGCCTGCTTCTGAAGATTCCACGCCATGACTTACCCTGATTTTCAGCACCCGCACAAACAGGCCTGCCGTCGCACCTTCCTGCAACAGTCCGGACTGTCACTTGGCTCCATCGCACTCGCAGATCTGCTGACACGTGATGCCGTCGCCGCTGACCACGCCATGGCGGCTCGCACCAGCCAACTGCCCGCCAAAGCCAAAAATGTGATCTTCATGTTTATGGCCGGTGGTCCCAGTCAGCTGGAACTGTTCACCCCAAAACCCGTGCTGAACCAATACCACGGACAGACACCGCCCGCCAGCATGACAGAAGGTCGACGCTTCGCCTTCCTGCCCGCCGATACGCGACTGCTCGGGTCCAGTCGACGCTTCCAAAAATGGGGCGACTGCGGCATGGACCTCAGCGAAATCCTGCCGCACCATCGAAAAATCGTCGACGACGTCTGCTGGGTCCGCAGTGTCGCTACCAATGTGTTTAACCATGGCCCCGCCAAAATGTTTATGAACTCAGGCTTTCAGGCACCCGGACGACCCAGCCTCGGGTCCTGGGTCACATGGGGACTGGGCAGCGAATCCGACAGCCTGCCAGGATTCGTCGTACTGCAGTCTGGACCGCGCGGCCCCCGCGGCGGAAACATTCTCTGGTCCAGCGGATTTCTACCCACAACTTATCAGGGAGTCCCCTTTCGCAGTCGCGGCAATCCCATCCTCAACCTGTCCAGCCCACCAGGTATCTCACGCGAAGCTCAGCGAGATTTCACCAGCACCGTAGGTCATCTCAATTCCATCCGTATGCACGACGTACGTGACCCCGAAATTCGCACTCGCATCGAAGCCGGCGAAACGGCCTTCGCCATGCAGACCGCCGCCCCGGAACTCACTGACCTCAGCACAGAAAGCAAAAGCACACTCGATCTCTACGGAGCAGTCCCAGGACAGGCGTCCTTCGCCGCCAACTGCCTGCTGGCACGTCGCATGGTCGAACGCGGCGTTCGCTTTGTCCAGCTGTACCACACCGACTGGGACCATCACGGCGGAAAAGGCGCTGACCTCGACTCCGCTCTCGACTCAGTCTGCCGCGAAGTCGATCAGCCCGCCGCTGCACTCGTACTCGACCTCAAATCTCGCGGACTGCTCGAAGATACTCTCGTCATTTGGGGCGGCGAATTCGGACGCACACCTATGGGCGAACCTCGTGAAACCACCGGCCGCGATCACCACATCGATGCCTTCACCATGTGGCTGGCCGGCGGCGGAATTAAAGCCGGACACATTCACGGTGCCACCGACGAAATGGGCTTCGGACCAGTCGAAGGCAAAGTGCACGTCCACGACCTGCACGCCACCATCCTGCAGCTGCTGGGACTCGACCACCTGCAGCTTACTTTTCGCTTTCAGGGCCGTGACTACCGACTCACCGATGTGCACGGCAGCATTGTCAGCGAAATCCTGGCCTGAACAGAAATGCCATGACACTCGCAGATTACTCGGACTCACCACGCTTCCGCTTTGCACTGTCCATCGTCAGACAGCTTCGCACGGCCGGACATCAGGCGCTGTTCGCCGGAGGCTGTGTGCGGGATCAGCTGCTGGGCAAAATCCCCAAAGACTATGACGTCGCTACCAGCGCGTCACCTGATCAGGTGATGGACCTGATCGGACGTAACAGGACTGTACCCGTGGGCGCTGCCTTCGGAGTCGTCATGGTACCGGGCAGTCACCCCGCTGATGGGGCCGTCGAAGTAGCCACATTCCGCAGCGACGGACACTACCTCGACGGTCGCCGCCCTTCATCCGTCCGCTTCTGCTCACCCGCAGAAGATGCACAGCGACGGGACTTTACAATCAATGGCATGTTTTTCGATCCACTCGAAAATCAGGTACTGGACTATGTGGGAGGCCAGACAGATCTGCAGCAGCAGGTCGTCCGCGCTATCGGCGACCCCGTCGCTCGCTTCAACGAAGACAAACTGCGGCTGCTGCGAGCTGTGCGGTTCACCACCACCTTTGGCTTTCGCCTCGATTCAGCCACCGAACTGGCCCTGCGAAATGCCTGCCACCAGATCACCCGGGTCAGCGTCGAACGCATCGCACAGGAACTGCGACGGATGCTGGCACACCCCGCACGCGCATACGCCTGCAGACTGCTACTGCAAACCGGACTGCTGGCAGTGATCCTGCCCGAGCTGCACACCAGCACCGACAACACAAATCAGGCCCCCGCAGACCTCGAGTCACGGTTCGCCATACTGCAGCAACTGCAGGCGGAATCACCCGAGGCGGCCTGGGCCATCCTGCTGCAGCCACTGCTCAGACTCGCAGAACCAGACCGACGCCGCAGCACCGTCGACATTGATGCCGTGCTCAGACGCCTGAAAATGTCCAATCAGGAAATCACCGACATCACCTGGCTGGTTTCACACCGCACAGCCCTGACCGGACTGTCCCGGCAACCGCTGCACTTCACCAAACCAATGCTGGCCCACCCGTGCAGCCAACTGCTGCTGGCGGTCGCCGAAGCCACCAATACCAGCCACCACAGCAGCCCGGAAGATACACAATTCGCCCGCCACTTCCTCAACACACACTCCACCGCACAACTGGACCCGCCACCCCTGATCACCGGCCACGATATCACTGACCACGGTATCCCCCCCGGACCCCGCGTCCGCGAACTGCTGGTATCCATCAGAAATGCACAACTTGACCAGCAGGTGACCAGCCGCGAAACAGCACTGAAACTGCTGCTGCAACTGATCGCCCGCCAGTAAATCGCTTCGACAGGCCCCGCAGGTCATCGCCGTACAGCAATTCCGGCTCTCACCGAGCCGCTCTGAACGCCACTCCAGCCCCAGCTTACGCTTGCGCCTCCAGCGCCGCACGCAGAATCGGCTCCATCGCATCCGCGTGTCGCTGAAATCCCAGATCCGACGGATGAGATCCATCCGTGGTGTCGTCTCGATCTGCTCCCAGCAGACTTTCACCATCCACGTAATGCAGACCAGTCACGCCTCCGTCAAGCAGCGCCCGATATGCAGCCTGCAGTGCCGCTCGACTGCCAGTGTTACGCTCACGCTGACCGTCCAGCAGCCAGCTGCCCGAATAACTACGGTCCTCAACCAGCACAATCGGAGTCTGCGGCCGAGCCTGACGGAGCTGGCGGACCAGCGGCTGAGCCTTCGCGGTCACTTCATCCGCCGCCATATTCGGCAAACAGTCAATCACAAACACCGCCGCATCCAGCTCAGTCAAAAATTGACCAACCTCAGACTCCATCCGCCCATTCCCGCTGAACCCGAGATTGATCACCGGACGATTCAGCCGACGACCTAAAATGGCCGGATGCGGCATGCCGGGACGAGAAGCACAGGCTCCATGAGTAATCGAGGTACCGTAAAACACAATCGGACGCTGCTGCCGCGGCTCAATGGGAGTGAACTTCGTCCCGCTCGGGACACCCACACGTAAATGCTCAGTCCCGTTATACAGCGGCAAATAAATCGCGTAATCACGTTCACCAGGCCGAATGCCGCTGACAATCCGAGTCTTCACAGACTGCGTTTTCGGCGCCACCACCGCCACCCACTTCCAGGTCCCATCGGTGTCGCGGGCATACAGATCGAGACCACTGACCCCCGTTGCCGGCATATGCGGCATCGCCAGATTCTCTGACGTCAGCAAATAATCCGCGTGAATTTCCGTCGCATCCGTCCTGAACTGCACCAGCATCCCCGCTGAATGCCGGCTCAGATTCCACACAGCATCCCGCACCACACCCTTCGCCCGCACTGGCAGCCGATCAAAATATTTCTCCGTCTCGCTGAACGCTCGACCCTCCAGCCCCCAGTCACGAACATCAGCCCACACCACAGCCGACTCATCCGCCGCAAGGTCACTACAAAATATACCGGCCGTTGCCGCCGCAGAAGCCGCCGAAAGAAAACCGCGCCTGCTGAAAATCATCAACGTGCTCCACCAAAAATTGCCGGCTACCGCCGCCATAAACCTGACCCTGCTCACCCAAACGGAGGATCCCCCGGAGTCTAAATCTGACCCTCCAGCTTGTCACCCAACCTGCCCCCCCAACCACCGCCACGCCCTGCTTTCATGCACAGCATCGCCGGACCATTTTTGTTACGGCAGCCTTCAGCACAGTGCTCGCCGCCTGGGAAAACCAAGGCTGCAAATTCGTGCCCAATTCCTGCTTTTCCGCAGTTTCTGCGACAGTGCCACTGACAACCGATACCTGATAAAATCCGCACCCAAAAACAGTCCCGTCACCTCCCGGAATACTTCCATGGATCTTGGCATCACCGGTCAGACTGCTGTTGTCACCGGAGGCTCAAGCGGCATCGGAGCCGCTGTCGCCGCTCTGCTGAAAGCTGAACTCGCCTGTCCCGTCCTGTGGGATCTGCGGCCACCCCATCAGTCATCTCCCGCTGCCGCTCTGCCGTTCCTGCAGGTCGATGTCTGTGATGCCGCCGCCGTCCAGCAGACATGGCACCACACCGTTCAGCAGTTTGGCCCCGTCAGTATTTTGGTGCACTGCGCAGCTGCAGGGTCCGGTGCCTATGGATTTCCTTACACCAACGTGCCAGTCTCAGCGTGGTCGCGAGTCCTCGAGGTGAACATCATGGGCATGACTCACATAGCCCATGCAGCCGGTCCCGCCATGGCCGCACAAAAACACGGAACAATGGTATTTCTGGCCAGTGTCGCCGGGCAAATGGGGTCGCCTACAGACCCCCCATACAGTGCCAGCAAAGCAGCCAACATCAATTTTGCACAGGTCATGGCAAAAGACCTCGCGCCACACAATGTCCGCGTTAACTCGGTGTGCCCCGGAATGGTGAAAACTCCGCTCAATCAGTCGGTCTGGGCCGCATGGAATCAACAGCAGCAGCCAGCCGATCAGCTAACCTATGAAGACTGGGCAGAACAGAAAATTACAAAAGTCGTTCCGCTGCGACGCTGGCAGCGGCCGGAAGATGTGGCCGATCTGATCGTATTTCTCTGCAGTCGCCGGGCGTCCGAAATCACCGGACAGACCATCAACGTCGACGGTGGCACAGTCATGCACTGGTAACGGCAGGTTTTGCCAGTTGACAACATGGTGGCTGCTGGATTTCCAGCAGCTTACTCTCGAGCCATTTCCGACGAACGCCTAGAATCGGCAGACGTCACCACTCGGTTTCTCACAGCAGGACGCGCCATGGCCACAAGAATTCTCAGCATTTCAGGGCTCCGCGGAGTCATCGGCGATGGACTCGATCCTGTCTACACGACCCGATTCGCAGCCGCCCTGGGAACCATGTTCTGCGGTGGCAAAGTCGTACTGGCTCGCGATGGTCGTTCAACCGGCCCAATGCTGCACCACGCCGTGGTTTCCGGACTGCTGGCGACGGGGTGCGAAGTTCTGGATGCCGGCGTCTGCACAACTCCCACTTGCGGTGTACTGGTGCAACACCACAAAGCCGCCGGCGGGCTGCAGATCACAGCCAGTCACAACCCGATCGAATGGAACGGCCTAAAACCATTCGCTCCCGACGGATCGGTCTTCAACCGTGAACTCGGCCAGCAGTTGCTGCAGATTCTGCAACAGGACAGCATCGCCTGGCGCGACTGGTCGGGACTCGGCAACCTCGTGTCGCTACAGAATCCGGGGCAGGTACACATCGACAAGGTCATGTCGCTGGTCAATGTGGACGCTATTCATCGCCGTCGGTTCAAAGTCGTGATCGACTGCAATCATGGTTCAGGAGCCGTCTGTGGTCCGCAGCTGCTGCAGACTCTGGGCTGCGAAGTGGTGGTTCTCGGAGGTACTCCCGACGGCCGCTTCGAACATATTCCGGAACCCGTCGAGAAAAATCTGGGAGATCTCTGCCGCGCCGTCGTAAAGCACTCGGCCGATGCAGGCTTTGCCCAGGACCCTGATGCCGACCGACTGGCCATTGTCGATGAAACCGGTCGGTACATTGGCGAAGAACTGACCCTCGCCCTGGCCGCCGACTTCATCCTTGAAAAACTCAAAGGACCGTTCGTGGTGAACGGATCCACCAGCCGAATCACTGCGGATATCGCCGCCAAACACGGCTGTCAGTTTCACCGCAGCCACGTCGGAGAAGCTCACGTTTGTGCCAAAATGCGAGCCGTACAGGCAGTGCTGGGCGGTGAAGGCAATGGCGGAGTTATCGAGCCGCGAATCGGTTATGTCCGCGACAGCCTTGTCGCGATGGCCTATGTGCTGGCAGGCCTGGCAGCCGGAAAACGGCGACTGTCACAGTGGGCCGATTCGCTGCCGTTCTATACCATCGTCAAGGACCGCATCGAATGTCCGGCCTCCAAAGTGGACGCAGCCTGCTCAGCTCTGCTTAACGCTTTTCCCGACGCAGAAGTTCGGGAAGGCGACGGCCTCCGACTGGACTGGACCGACCGCTGGGTGCAGGTGCGCGCCAGCAACACGGAGCCCATAATTCGCATTATCGCTGAGGCTCCGGAAACAGCCGATGCAGTCAGCCTGATCGACCGCGCCATGCAGGTTGTCCGTGCAGCAGTGTCGTGACGCAATTCGACTGACCACCGACCACCACTCCTCCCCTCGCCCGCGTGAAACGGGCGAGAGGGCCTGGGGGTGATCAGAACAGTGGCCCTGATACGTCGCCACCCTCGTCGGCAAAATCGCATACCACTGTGCTCGGGCTGGAAAGCTGGAACTACTAAATCGCACCACGCGAGCCGGGCACGGCAGTACCCGGGTGTTCGGCGTGGATGCCGTGCCTCGCCCCCCTGCATGTCCCTTCGCGGCTACGCGTAAAACCAGCCGTCTCCCCACCATGGAAGCCGGAAAACCGAGTCTTTACCACTCACCCCTGTGCAGCGATCCGAGGCTTTTCAAACGTCAAGGACAGATCTCGGGCTGGAAAGCCCCAGCTACAGAGAGCGGGCCACCGGGGACCCAACGGGCGACCCACCACCCGCTGGTTCCTCCCCTGCCCTCCCGCAAGATCCGGAAACTCCCCAAATCTGGAAAACTTCTTGTCGCCCGGAACCAGCAAACGGATAGACTTCCGCCCATCACCGGACCAATGTTTGGATCGCGCCGCTCCCGCTTATGTCTCAATCTGATAAGTCTCCCTTCACTCTCCCGGAACCAACACCGGCTCAGACCGCCATTCCCGCTGCGCTGCCCGTCACAGGACGCATGATGCTGCTCGGGCTGTTCGCCGCAGCGACCTACTCCATCGCCAATATGGCACTCCGGCAACTGGCCCACACAGATGGTGGAACCGGCTGGGACATGTGGGTTGCAGGCACAAAAGCCTTCCCCACTTTCTTCATTGCTGTAACACTCATCGCCTGGCGCAGACTCCACGGGCTGCATTCATTTGCCGAATGGAGCTTTGTCTGGCCAATCGCCGTAGCCGCCATCTTCAACCAGTTGGGCGGTAATCTGCCATTCCAGATGTCGCTGCGAGTCATCGGACTGGCAGTATCTGTTCCAATCTGCTTCGCTTCCATCATCTGCAGCGGAGCCGTCGTTGGCCGCATCGTGCTGGGCGACCAGGTCTCCGTCCGATCAGCAATCAGCATGGGACTGATGGTCGCTGCAATCATCTTCCTGTCCTCCGGAGCCAACTCACGAAAAGCTGTCCCCGTCAGCCCGGCCACCGTGACTGAAGACACCCCACAGGCAGAACCCGATGCCCAGCCAGCCGCACTCGACTCATCCGCTGGCCCGGGAGTTACGATCGGGGTCCTGCTCTCCATCATCTCCGGACTTTGCTACGGCATCACCGGTGTCTACATCCGCAAAGCTGTCCGATCCCACATGCCGGTCGCCGCCACTCTGTTCCTGTTCAGTTCAGCTGGCTTCCTGATCCTGGTTCCCGGCAGCCTGCTGATCCTGCCACTGTCGGAAATCTCTTCAACCAGTCCCGAAGACTGGGCGACAATTGCGATTGCCGGAACGTTCAATGCCATCGGATTCTTCGCCATCACCCACGCCATGCGGTTTCTGACAATCAGTCGAGCCAATGTCATCAATGCATCTCAGAATGCGATGTGTGCGGTCGGGGCTGTAACCCTGTTTAATGAACAGCTGTCGTATACTGCAACAGCCGGCATCTGCCTCACAATCGCCGGCCTGCTGACACTTGACCGGCGCTGATCTGAACTCCCGGACATTTCAAACCCATCAGACCAGCCGAGCCTCAGCAGAGATCTGCCCCGCGCTGAATTTAAGCAGACTCTGCAAAGTCCTTGCAGCAATGTTGTGCAGCGCCTCATGAGTCAAAAATGCCTGATGCGAGGTGACCAAAACGTTCGGAAACGCCAGCAGCCGCGCCAGAACATCATCCTGCAGGCCGCGATCCAACAAGTCCGCGAAAAAGATCCCCTCCTCCTCCTCATACACATCCAGCCCGGCACCACCCAGTCGACCGGCTTTCAGCGACTGAATCAAAACCTTCGTATCAATCAGTCCGCCGCGACTGGTATTCAGCAAAAGAACTCCCGGCTTCATCCGAGACAGTCGCTCAGCATCAATCAGGTGTCGAATCTGTTCAGTAAGGGGACAGTGCAGTGAAATGATATCCGACTGTTCAACCAGTTGCTCCAGCGAGGTCCGGCGGACACCCGGCATGCTCTGCACTTCAACCGCAGGCTGCGGATCATAAGCCAGCACACTGGCACCAAAACCCGTCATACTACGCGAATAATGTGCAGATGCGGCCAGTCCCGATCACTCCCACCGTCTTCCCATGCACATCGAAACCAGTCAGACCGTCCAGCGAAAATTCGGCTCACGCACTCGCTGCCACGCCCGACGCACATGACGATTCAAGGTCAGCAGCAGACAAACCGGATGTTCGGCAACGGCATACGGTGAATACGCCGGAACTTGCGCCACAGCCAGACCCAGCCGGCGACAAGCTGCCAGATCCATATGACTGAAACCTGCCGAACACAGCGCCAGCATTCGCACTCCCAATGCATTCAATCGCTCAACAACGGGTGCCGACAGATCATCATTAACAAACGCACACACCGCCTGACAACCTGACGCCAGCACAGCCGTCTCGAGGTTCAGACCAGCCTCCAGCCACACCATTTCAAAACCCGCCAGCTGCGTCTGCTGCAAAGCTGACTCAAAACACTGACGGTCGTATGCCTTCGCCCTGAAAAACGCTGTTTTCATCGCCACTCCCGCTGCTGTCAGTATGAACAACGCACCTTGCCGATCACGATCAGCGTCACGACTGCAGCTTCTCTGCAATCGCCCGCCCCAGGCGCTCATCAGCCTCAGCACTCAAATGCAGCCCATCAGGAGCAATCGCCTGCGACAATCTGCCATCGTCCTCCTGCAGCGCCGAATTGACATTCAAATACACCACTCGGTCACCATTAGTCACTTGCGGCAACAGCGCATTCACAGCTTCACACTTCTGCCGCACCCGATCGCCTGGATCCACTCCTCTCGGCAGCAGCCCCATCAGCAAGATTCGTGAACGCGGACACTTCTCACCTAGCACGCGCAGAATCTCTGCAATGCCTCCGGCAAGCTCATCCGCTGAAAAATCACCGTGCCCGACATGGTTCGTCCCAATCAACAGCACAATCGACTCGGGCGACAGACCGTCAAATTCTCCATGCAGCAGACGCCACAGCACATGCTGCGTCGAATCGTCGCCAGGTCAATAGTTGACCGCTCGCTTGACCCCAAAATACTTCTGACACGACTCTCGGCCCGCTGTCTCGCAGCCCTGAGTAATCGAATCACCCAGAAACGCCAGTTGCACGCCAACCTCCGCAGCCTCCTGCAGCTTCATCTCATGTCGACCCAGCCACCAGCCAAATTTGCCCGTTCACTCCAGACTCCCTTCCGCAACTGTCGGTATACCTGCACCCTCCTGCACCCAGTCCAGCGGAAAACGCACAAACACCAGTCCCGCAGCATCCACACTTTCATACAACAGACCAATACGACCATCCGCCAGTACCGTCAGACACGAATACATCGCCCCACCCGGATCCAGCAGTCGCCCACGACTCCACGTGCGACCACCATCCACGCTGGATCGAATCGTCAGCCGCTGCCGCTGCTTAACATCCGCCGGGTTCGAAAAAATCAACTCGCCATGCGGATGCCGAATCAGACTGGCCATGCACGTCGGATCCGGCTGATCCAGCCACGAGGCACCCCACTTTCCGTTCCAGATATCACCCTGCCACTCCCAACTCGCCCACGCTCGCTGACCGGAACGTGACTCGTTCCGCATGGACAACAGCAATGACCCGTCCGCCAGTTCCACAATCGCACTCTCACTGGTCGGAACACCATCAGGAATTGCCGCCGGTGAGATCTTCCAGCTGATCCCTCCATCCACGCTGGCGATGAAACACGAATGCGGCTTGCCATCAGGCTCACGATACTGCGCAGAAAACACCAGTGTCCGGTCCCGCAGCTGAATTCCACTGCCCGGACCATTAAAACACAGTCGCCACTCCGGACGCTTCACCTGCGGCGTAATGCTGACCGGCTGCGACCACGTCAGCCCGTCGTCGTCACTGTGCACCATCATCAGCTGACCGGTTTCCTCCGCAGTCATGCCGGGACCGCTGCCATTCCACGCACGCGGACCCAGCGACCACAAAGCCGCCACAAAAATTCGCCCCGTTTGCTGGTCCACCAGCACCGCCGGATCACCCACCCCGTTCCCCTGCGATCCGGGAACAGCCGCATCAAAGTCCATAATTCGCTGCAGTGAACCCCAGGTTTCCCCGCCATCAGTCGAACGCTGCAGCCCCACATCAATATCACCCGGCAAATCCGCACCACTGCGATTGCGCGCATCAAAAACGGCAATCAGCGTTCCTCGCTTTGTCGTCGCCAGTCCCGGGATGCGATACGTATCCACCCCGTCATCACCACGACGCCTGACTGTGGTGTGAAACAGCCGCGGATCGTCAGGCAGCGTCAGTCGCTGCGGCTGCTCGTCGGACGGCAAATCTGCAGGCTGCCCCCACTTCGCCGCCAGCCAGTCCACAACCTGCCGACATTCCTCTGTCGATAACTTACGCGGATAAACCAGTACCTCGGCCACATCACAATTGAGCCCGTCAGCCGTGGCCACGTTGGCACCCACAATCAGACCTCCCAGCGGAGTCCCCCCGGCAGGAAATACAAAAGCCGAGGCCCGCCAGCCACCAACCGCTGCATCAGCCCCCAACACAGACTCAACAGTCGGCTGCACCGCATCCCCAAAATGACCGCGATCCCAGCGCACAGGAACCGAACCTACTCGCGTACTTCCATCCAGCAAAGTACCAGCCGCCGTGGCCGGCAAGCGAGCCACCAGTACCACGGTTCGAGCCTCCCGGAGTGTGCCCCATGAACCCACCGCCTGCCACAACGCTGCCGCGCCGTTGAAACGCACGACTTCCGACCTGCCAAAACCCGCCTGCACCTTCACCAGCAGCGGTCGACCAAAAACTCGATTGAGAGATCTTGCAGGATGCTCGCCGGCCGCCGAATTCCACCCCGTCACATCAGCCCCGGCAGACTGCAGTCCGCCATCGCGGTACCACGCATACAGCGGCCCACCCGGAGGATCAGCAGCATCACAAACAACGCCCCCACACACACTCCGCACAAACAAAACAGTCAGGCAGACAGCCGCCACACGCAGCAAATACCGCTGGTACATGCAGGATCACCTCTGTTAAGCCAAACGTCATTTCCTCAGCATCATGAAACCGAACAGATCACGGACCTGATCTTCACTCAGCTTGTCCAGCATCCCGTCAGGCATCAGCGATTTTCCAGTATCACGAGTCTCCTCGATGGCACTGCGAGCCAGCGTGACCTGCTCGCGGTCCGTCTGCACCACCAGCGTCTGCTCCGTCGTGGAAACAACGACTCCCGTCAGAACTCGCCCGTCCTGCAGCACAATCACCGAAGTCGTAAACTGCCGCGGCACCACCGCACTGGGATCGATCAGATTCAGCAACAAATATTCGAGGTTGCTGCGATTGGCACCAGTCAGATCCGGTCCGATGTTCTTGCCTTCACCATACAGCTTGTGACATGAAGCACACGACTGCCTGAACAGTTCGGCTCCCTGTTCAAGACGAGCACCTGCCAGTTTCTCCGGAGTCAGCAGGCTTCGCCACTTTTCAATGGCTGCCAGCCTCGCTTCTGGTGTCTCCTGCACCACGCCCCAGCGTGCCTCAAGTACCTCACGAATCTGCGGATCATTAAACGCCAGCAGCTGTCGCACCTGAGCCGCTGTCAGCTCCCGCGCAGGAATACGATCAGCCGCAATCGCAGCAATCAGCCGATCTGCCCACGCCTTGCGGCTGGACAGCGTATCAATTGCCAGTCCCCGATTACCATCCTTGAACCCCGGCAGCCGCTGCAGCAACTCTGTGGCGATCTCAGGACTGTCGAAGGCCGCCAAAGCACTGATCGCCGCATCATATGCAGCCTTGTCATTCAGCAGTCGAACCAGAATCGGCACAGCAGCAGCATCTTTGGCCTGAGCCAGGGCCTGAACGGCCTGCTGCCGAGCCAGCGGATCCGCAGCAGAATCCCCTGCCAGAGTCCGCAGGTCTGCCAGCGCTGTCCCGTCACCAAACAGTGCCGCCAGTGCATCCGCAGCGCGAGTCAACTCAGCGTTGGCCGCAGCCCGCAATGCTCGATCAACAGATGACCAGTTTTGCGGAGCATCAATGCGAGCCAGACCCGCCAGCCCAATCCGGAATGCACCCAGCAGCTCCACAGCACGCGCCTGCTCGCCAGCATCACCGCCAGCACGTCGGGCAATCAGAGCTAAAGCGGCTGCACCAACAGCCAAGTCACCACCGGCCATCTGATGCGCCATCCGCCGCACCGCAAAATGCTGCAGCTTAGGGATCGGAGTAAGCAGCGGCAGCAGTTCAGGTTCAGCCGCCAGCGGCTCAATCCCATACCACGTCATCAGTGTCAGCTGATTCTCTGACTGAATTGCCGCAGCGTTCGCCGGATTCTTCAGCAGCACCAATGCTGTCCGCAGACGCGGTTCAGGTTCCAGCTTCTGCAATGCCGACACCAGCGCCAGCAGAACGTTCGCCGGCTGGCCAGTCGCCGCAAGTGACTGCAGCTGCTGCTGCAGTCGAAGCCGATCCGCCGCAGCAGCAGCCAACTGAACTGCCGCCGCACGAACCAGCGGATCCGCAGACTGCAGTGCCCCCTCCAAACGCTCAGTACTCAGCTGATCAATCGCCTCCAGCCAGCCCAATTCGGCAACATCCAGCGACTTGCCTTCCAGTTGCGGATAAGACGTAAACGCATTTCCACGAGTCTGCTCCTGACTCCAGCGAATGTCACGACGAGCAAACCAGCCGGAACGCAGAGTTTCCTTTGACTTTCTTACCGCTTCCACATCGACGCGGCCCGGAGTCCCCCAGGCAATCCTGTAGATGCGGCCGCTGGTCCGGTGAACGCCATCATGGTCATGACATTCGCCATTGTCGGACCAGTCCGACACATAAATGGCACCCTCAGGACCCATCTTCAAGTCCACACCACGAAACCACGGAGTCTTCACGAGCATGAAATCCGGCTCACGACGCCCCACATAACCGCTGCCCTCTCGGTCCAGCCGATTGACGTTAATGCGGCGACCGTGAGTATTGCACATGAAAATCTTGCCCCGATACTCCGCCGGGAAATTCTCACCATGATAAATCAGGCCGCCAACATGCGAATGGCCACCGCCAAGATCGTTGGCCTTGCCGTCACGACTGTCCGTCCACTTCTGCTTCGTATCCCAGTGATAATGATCCGCCGTCATTTCCATCAGCTCATATGCATGCGGATTGAAGTCGCGACCATACATCCGCTGATACCGCGCACCCGGTATCACGTGCCACAAATGCCCCTGCACGTTGTTGGTCATGAAAAACTGATTGTCCGCGTTGTAATCCAGTCCCCACGGATTCGTAGTGCCATTACACACCACTTCCACAACATGCCGCAGCGGATGAAATCGCCAGACACCGCAATTCATGAACACACGCTGTTCCCGCGGTGTCCCCGGAGTTCCCGGCCAGGACGTGTCCACAATCCCGTGACGACCATACAGCCAGCCATCCGGACCCCACATCAGACCACTCACAAAATTGTGCCCGCAGTCACGACTCCACCCGTCCAGCATCACGACAGGATCGCTGTCCGGAACGTCGTCGCCATCACGATCCGGAATAAATGACAAAGTACCATCGTTCAGAATCCAGACACCCCCGAAGCCCCAGGTCAGACTGGTCAGCATAAAGCCCTTGTCCCAGAAAACCTTCCGTGAGTCATGGCGGCCGTCACCGTCTGTGTCGTGCAAAATCACTATGCGGTCGCGAAGCTTCGTTTCATAAGGGCCGCCACTGTAGGTGTAATTCTCCGCTACCCATAGTCGCCCGCGGTCATCAAACTCCATGTTGATCGGCTGCTGCACATCCGGTTCACCGGCAAACAATGTCACCGTAAAACCTTCCGGCACCTCAATCATCGGAAGCATTTCCGCAGGCGTCGGCGGATGAGAATCCGGCGGATCCGTGTTGAATGCCGCCGGGAAATCGTCAGCGTCAAACTGCAGCGGAACAGCCGCAAGGCCGACAGCACCCGCAGGCGGGATAACAAACATCACACAGCACGACAGAATTAAGCGAGTCATGGGAACAGTACCGGTGGGAGTGATAAGCAGGCCGTCCACATGAGTCTGACTTTTCGCGGCGAATTTGACAACCAACAGACATCGCCGCACAGCGATTCAGCCACCCGCCGCCGGAATCGTCAGCCAAAACGACACCACGTCCGAACCGTCAGTCGCAAGCCAGACAACCGGAAACTCGCGACCGTCCTCAGACCTCGCCGTCACTCGAATCTCTCCCGACCAAACAGCCGGAAGTTTCCCCGCAATCTTAAGCGTCACAGACTTCGCCGAGTCACCGTCCTTCGCCGATGTGACCGGCTCTGCCGTCACACCCTCGGGCAGACCCGCGACCTGCAGCGTCAGCACGTCCGCGAAACCGTTCCGACGCTCCACCGCAACAGGAATCTCCAGCGGCTTGTCCACAGGCAGCACCCACGCAGTACCCTGCACCGTCAAACGACACTCAGGAGCCGTCTCACGGCACCGCAACACATAATGCCAGCGATCGCCATGGCCCAAAAAACGGTCCTGAACCCGCACCTCAAACTGGCCGTCCTCCGGAACCGCGATGTCCAGTGAAGCATCAGGATTGCCGCCGTCCATGTCGTCCGCTTCCTTCAACACCCGACCCGCGGCATCACGAACCGACAGCACCGGATCCAGCAGCGATCCAAAACGCCGCACTTCCGCAGTCAGACTCAAACGTTGCCCCTTCTTCAGCTCCAGCCGAAAGATGTCCTCGCCCGGCTGCTCCAGACATCCGCACACAGCAGCCGGCAGCGAATTCAGCACGCCTCCAGGCAACTGCTGCTCCAGCAACACCGGCTCAGATGTCTCATGCACACGCCAGGGCTGAGCAAACTGGCCAGTCAGAAATTTCTGCCGGGCTCCAAGCACCGCTTCCTGAACCTCCAGATTCCAGCCGTGCAGTTGCAAACGCTGCTCGCCACCACCCCGCTGACGCACCAGCGGCATCGCATGATTCACAAATGGCTGAGTACCCAGGGTCAGCCGATACACATAATCCGCACCGCCGGCAAATCCAATCGTACTGTTGGGCGCCGCAGGAAACGCAAATACTCGCACATACCACGTACCAGACACCGGTGCCGCAAATGTCACCAAAGGATCCATGCTGCAATCGTCATCATTCTGAGCCACCACGGTGCCACGACCGTCCACAACCTGCAGCACACCATCCATCGGGGAACCAAGAATCTGCGACGCCGTCAGACTGGCCACCAGCGTCTTGCCAGCCTCCAGGGAAACCGCCCACGAATCAACATCACCAGACTTCTCCAAAACGCCGTTCACTGTCGCCGCTGATGTCGCCACAGCCAGCGACTCAGCCAGCCTGCCGTTCGGCTCAACTTCCTGCTGCTCGGGTAAAATCCCCACAATAAACGGACGCAGCTCAGACGCTCCGGCATCATTGCACAGCCGCAACAGATGCACCCCTGGCTCAGCATCCGCCGAGATCTCAATTTCCACCAAATCCCACTTTTCGCTCAGCCGAAATACCAGCCCCGACGATCCGGACTGCAATCGCACATTGCCTTCACCCGGCTTTCCCACAAGCTTCGCAGTCACCGTAGTCCCACGCTGGCCGCCCGCCGGCAACAGTCGCTCCAGCACCGGCGGATCCGCCGCACACGACAACGCCGTCCCCGTCAGCCAGCCCAGCGCCAACAACAGAAAAACCTGAACCTTCAACCACACCGCTGACCGCTTCACTGCGCCGCTCCCAAACTCACCACCGCACCGGCTGCTGTCAGATCAATTCGCGAATCGGAGTCGGATCGCTGACCAAATGCGTCGGACGACCCTCCGGCGAATACACCACCTTGTCAGGATCTATCCCCAGCTTGTGATACACAGTCGATACAAAATTTTCAGGCGATAACACCCGGTCCACTGCCGAGTATCCCTTGCGGTCCGTAGCTCCCACCACAGTGCCGCCCGGAGTCCCGCCACCAGCCATCAGCACAGACATCGCATTCGCCCAATGATCCCGGCCCGGGGTATTCGAGCCGGACAGAGTTGAAATCTTCGGAGTCCGCCCGAATTCACCGAGAGCAACCACCAATGTCGACTCCAGCAAACCCCGCTCCTTCAGATCCTGAATCAATGTGGCAACCGAATTGTCCCACTCAGGCAGACGCTTCCGCAAAGCCCCAAACAAATCACTGTGATGGTCCCAGCCACCGTCGTACACCGTCACAAACGGCACACCAGCCTCCACCAGACGCCGCGACAGCAGACACCGCTGACCAAAACTGTTCCGACCATAGCGATCGCGAACAGCATCCGGCTCCTGATGAATGTCAAAAGCCTGCTGCGCCTGCACCGATGTCACCAGACTAAAACCCTGACGGTAATACTCGTCATACGCCGCAGCCGGATCACCAGCAGCCTCGTCCTGCAGACGCACCATCCGGTCCACCTTCGCTCGCAACTCAGTACGCGACGTAAATCGCAGCTCACTCAGATCACGAGGCAAGGCTACATCACGCACCTTGAACCCCTTGCTGTTCGGATCATCACCCGCAACAAACGGAGCATATCGGGCACCCAGAAAATTGGGACCACCCGAACGCGACATCTGCGGCATACTGAAATATGCCGGCAAACCGTTGTCACGACCCAGCTCGCGAGCCGCTACAGAACCCATGCTCGGATGAAAACTGACAAAAGCTCCACAACCCACCGGAATCCGCGGCGGTGCACCCGTCATCATGTAATGGTTGCCAGCACCATGATTTCCCTGATCATGCCGAATCGAACGAATCATTGCATAGTCGTTCAGACCGGCCGCCAGCTTTACCATGTGCTCCGAATAACCCACACCAGATACCGCCGTCGCAATATCAGCAAAGTCCCCACGGTATTCAGCAGGAGCATCCGGTTTGGGATCAAAAGTCTCAAAATGAGTCGGTCCACCGTCCATCCAGATCAAAATACAACTGGTCGCCTTCGCTGCAGGACCAGCCGGCTTGCGCGACTCAGCCATCGCACGCAATCCACTAGCCAGCCCCGTGCCCAGCATGCCGCCTAAACCGACCTGCACGGCATTGCGTCGAGTCACACCATCACAGCGTCGCATCACTGACATCACGGCGTCTCCACTTCAGTCCTGAATCGCAAATTCCGCTGAATTCAGCATCGCCCAAATCAAATCCTCAAGCACCTGCCGACGAACGGCCCCCTCCGCCTCCAGCAACCCACGCACCAACTCACGCTCCTCCGTTACCGGATCACGACTGAAAATGCGTCGATACAACTCCACAGATAACTCGTCCGCTGACCTCCCGCCATCCGCCAGCTGCTTCGCCAGACCACGGTCACTCACCACATCCGAATACAGTTTTTCACTGTTCATCAGATGCAGACTTTGAACCACCGTCGATTCACCCGTACGCTCACAAGGCGGATCCTGGTTGGGATCCGGTCGACCAAACGTGTCCAAAAACACCGACTCGGTCCGATGAGTCCAGATCTGACGCGAACTGGAATCCGGAGGCATCGCCTGAAAATCCTGAGGTATCCCTGTGATCTGCACAACCGAATCCAGCAGAACCTCAGCACGCTGCCGATGACGGTAGTGCCGGGAAAAGCTGCGAGTATCACCGGAGTTAGTTTCGTTGGGCAGCGAACTCAACTGATACACATGCGAATTGGTAATCGCACGTACCAGCTCCTGCAGAGAAAAACCCGAATCACGGAAATGCTCACCCAAAGACTGCAGCAGCGGCGGATTCGATGCCGGATTCGTACCCCGAAAATCATCCACAGGATCCACCAGACCTCGACCCATCAGATCAGCCCACACTCGGTTGGCCATCACCTGAGAAAACAGGTGGTTCTGCGGAGATGTCAGCCACGTCGCCAACGCTTCCCGAGAATCTTCCACAGAATCCGCCGCAGGAGCCTCACCGAAGAGCGGACGCGGAGTCATCACCTCGCCCGTCACCGGATGCTTCACACTGCCCCGAGCACCAGCGAAGAAGAATTCTTCCGAACCCGAAATTGGCGGACTTAAACCCGTCCCCTTGCGGCCAATTTGAGCAAACCAGGCAGCAAAACTATAGAAATCGTCCTGCCCCCAGACCTCAAACGGATGATGATGACACTTCGCACACTCCAGACGCACACCCACAAACAAACGACTCACAAGCGTCGCAACCTCCTCAGGCTCACGACGATCACGAAACAGAGTCACTGCACCATTGCGAAAAGTGCTGCCCCGCGCCGTTATCAGCTCACGAACAAACTGGTCCCACGGCTTGCGATCATGAAATGACTGCCGTATCCAGTGATCATAGTTGAACACCGCCTTGATCCCCACGCGATAGGGATTCGGTCGCAGCAGATCCACCCACTTGTTCGCCCAGAAATCCGCAAACTCAGGCTGCTGCAGCAAATGATCAACCAGCCGCGCACGACGGTCCCCCGCACTATCACCCAGAAACGCTGCAACCTCTTCAAATGTCGGAATCCGGCCAATGATGTCCGTATAAGCACGCCGCAAAAATGTGTGATCGTCACACACCACTGATGGCACAATGTTTAGCCGCTGCAGCCGACTCCACACATGCGGGTCGATAAAATTGTTACGCGGCAGCCCCGCATACACCCCTGACGGTACACTTTGCTGACGCGGAATCAGCACCTCGCAAACCGCAATGCGACCAAGAAAACGAGCCATAATGGCCGCTTCACCAGTAATCCCGCCAGCCGTAATCAAACCGCCGTCAGTCACACCCGCTATCGGTGCCTCATTCGACTGAAACGCAGACAGCGATGTGATGTCTCGAGTCGTCCCGTCACTGTAACTGGCAGTGACCGTCAGCTGCTGCGTCTGCTGCGCAGCTAACGTGATGGCTGCCGGAGAAACCTGGATGGACTGCAGCTGAGGTGCCGCCGGAGCACGCCGCGGACTCCCCTGGCGGATCCACTGCAGCAAAGCCGCCGCCTCAGAACCCCCCGGCTCAAGTCGACGACCGCCGCCATGAGGCACCAGACCGGTGGGCTTGGCCACCAGTAAGGATTGCTCAGGAGCACCCGCGAATACCCGACGACCACGACCCTCTTTCGTGATCGCATCATGATCCTGCTGCGAATCAAAACCCAGCAGCGACAGCTGAAAACCACCCTGCCCGCGAGCCTTGCCGTGACAAGGACCACTGTTGCAGCCAAACTTCGTCAGAATCGGCTGAATGTCGTTTTCAAAGTCCACCAGAGACTCTGCAGGCACGGAAACCGCCGGTCCCGAAACTGACGGCACGTCCTGCCCGCACACAATGTCCGCGCACGACAGAAAACAGGCCAGCAGAATTGGCAGACGTCGCAGCAGCATGACTGACCGGCAGGCAGGAAGAGAAAGGCGGGAAACACGCAGGGAACAGAGCAGAGAACTGCGGTATTCGGAGAATGTTCCAGATTAGCAAAAGCCACCTTCCACTGTCACGCGGAAATCAGGGAACAAGGATTGATTCTGGCGGGAAAATCGAAGGCTTTGACGCTGACTGGCTATTCAGGAAATCGGCTTTCCGTCGGGATTTCTTCGCAAAACACCGTGCTTTTCCGCCATCCACGCATATCCACCGCCAACTCTGCCGGACACGCCGGCCATGGCCGACTGCTGTTTTGCTCACTCAGCCAACCCCGCAATAATGCTCCCCATACCCGTAAACCTGCGTACCGAACTGATCCCGCTCCGGCCAACACAAACCCCGAACGTCGCCGCCGCCACAGGCCCGTTTCCAATGCCCGGTGGCTGGGTCCTCGGTACCCTCGAAACCGCCGGCGAAACCTGGCAGCTGCTGCTGCCCGCCAATCCCGATGCCCTGCTCGACGAACCCGTCGCCAGCACCGCCGCCGCCCAGGATGACCGCATGCCGTACTGGGCATTTGTCTGGCCAGCGGCCATCCCCATGATCGCCGCTGTTCTGCAGGCGAACTGGCCGGTCGGCACACCAGTCCTCGAACTGTGCTGCGGCACAGGCATCGTCGGACTGGCCGCAATGCGACGCGGCCACGCTGTCACTCTGACCGATCACGAACCCCGCGCTGTCCAGCTGGCCGCTCACAATGCAGCACTAAATCACTGCCATAACTGCTCCGCCATACTGCTGGACTGGCGACAGCCGGAAACCAGCACATGGCCTGTTATCCTCGGCTGCGACCTGCTCTATCAGACCTCCGCCTTTGCACCACTGCTCCGGCTGCTCGATCAGATGCTGGCACCAAACGGAGTCTGCTGGCTGGGTGACGGTGGACGCAAAACAGCACATGCTTTCCCCGATCTCGCATACCGCCACGGCTACACCGTCACTGTCCTGAACGCTCAGCAACTGGCACTCACCAACACCACCAGCGACTTCCAGCTGTTCATACTGCAACGACCAGGTCGCCACGAATAGAACACAAAACACTGGCCCACACACAGCCACGCTTCAGCTGAGCCCCGCACCATACAGCACCACCAGCGCCGTCGCCGCCAGCGGAATCAGTACCGTCACCACCGCCACATCCGGATAACTCTCCCGATGCGTACAGCGACAGATCATCAGCAGCGTAATCAACGCCCCGTTGTGCGGCAAACTGTCCAGTCCGCCACAGGACATCGCCGCCACTCGATGCAGCAACTCCGGATCTGCCAGACCCGCCACCGCCTGCGCTGCATAAATCTTCCCCATCGACTCAAGTGCCAGACTTAAGCCCCCGGACGCTGACCCGGTAATACCCGCCAAAATATTCACCGTCACAGCTTCCGAAATCAGCGGATTTCCCGGACTCAATGAACTCAGCCAGTCACGTATCGCCGCAAACCCGGCCAGTGATGCAATCGTGGTCCCGTACCCATACTCCGTCGCTGTATTAAAAACAGGCAGCAGACACGACTTCGCTCCGTCACCCAGCCAGCCATTCACAGTTCTGATCGACCTGCCAAACAACAGCACAGCCACACCGATCGCCAGCAGCATCGACAGCAAAGCAGACCAGGTTCCCAGCACCTTCGCCAGCGTCGTCCCGCCAAACTTCGGCTCAGACAGATAACCGGCATCCAGCTGCGGCAAAACCCGCTGCGACAGCACATAATTCGCCAGAATCACACACAGAATCGGAGCAAATGCGGCCGCTGTGGCCGGCAGTGCACCCGCCTCTGCCACAGACTCCGACACCACATCCGCAACTGCCCCATAACCCTCACCACGCTGACCAGCCAGTCGCACTCGATGCCCCAGCCAGAACATGCCCGCCACAAACATCGCCACAGACGCCGCCAGCCCCGGAACCGCTGCTGCAAACGCCGTCGTCCCAAACCACTGCATCGGAATCAGATTCGGCAGCTGCACTGTCCCCGGCAATGCCGTCATCGTGAATGTGAATGAACCCAGTGCAACCGCCGCCGGAATCAGACGCCGCGGCACGTCCGCCCTGCGAAATAAATAGTCGGCAATCGGCTGCACTGCAAACACCACCACAAACAGCGACACTCCACCGCCCGTCAGCACCACACACGTCAGCACCACCGCCAGCACCGCCCGCTCCGTACCCAGCAGCTCCGTGATGAATACCGCTATCCGCCGCGCTGCCCCGGATGCCTCCATCAGACGACCGAACACGGCTCCCAGCAAAAACAACGGAAAATACTGCGCAATAAAACGGCCGACTCCCGGCATAAACACCTGAGTATACCCGGCCAGCAGCGGAGTCCCCGGATCCGCCGCCACTGCCAGCAACAGACACACCGGTGCCAAAACAATCACACTGGCACCCCGATACGCCAGCAGCATCAGCAGTGTCAGTGAAGCCAGAATGCCCGCAATCCCCAGCATCAGGTCCGCTCCCTCCACCCACCGGTCCGCCGCCCATCCAGACATCCCTGACTTCAGGGCCCCGCAGCAGACTGCATCTGCAACACATAACCGCCCGAATTGCCCCGCCGCTGACCCTCAAAATCATTGATCCGCAACCATAGCTCAGTGCCCGCGGCAACCTCCAGCTCTACCCCCGCTCCCACTGAAATTCGCTGCGGTAAAACGACCGGCTTGCGCGGCACCAGCAACAACTGCAACTCACCCAAAGGTCGCCCCTGAGCATAATCGATCGTAATGCCGGCAGGTTCAGCTTCCCAGGCACGCAGACCACCCGCACCAGCCGGCTGCAGCACACAACGACCACCCGCCGACAAACGCACACGAGTCGCCCGATCAAACCAGTAACCACTCGGCTGCCAGCCTCGCTCAGCCTGCACCTCCAGCCGCTGCGCAACAGACGAAACCGTCGGCCACAACCGCCACTCAGGCGCCAGCGGTGGAAATGATCGCTCCGGATCAAATCCCTCCTCCCACGAATCCAGCATCAGCTGCCATACCACACCCAGACGCTGCAGCTGCTCTGCGGACACCGCCGAAGTCACCACATCAAACTCAGTTCGCGTACGCACTCGAAACAAACCCGCAAACCGCCCCTGCAGCTCCGGATGATTCCGCAGCAGCCACACCAGACCCCACGCCTGAGCATACCGCAGATCAGACAGAAAAATCCGACTGGCCGGGTTCAGCACGTCATCCAGTAACACACCTTCCTCACCAGCACCCTGCCCCGCTGCTCCACGCCGCCGCAGCTCAGTTATTCGCCCCCAGCCCTCAAACCCGTTCAGCTGCTCCGGCAAAATTCCAAACTGCAGCGGCTGCAGACGATGAGTCGCCAGCATCTCCGCCACCCCCTCCGTATACCACAGCGGAGGAATATCCTGCATGCCGTGCTCGCACATCAAATAACAGTGCACAACTTCATGCAGCAGCAAATGACGACGATAATAGTCCGCAGGCTGATTGTTCATCCAGAACTGATAACCCAGATGACGACCGTGACGAATCACAAAGTCACCCTCCGGCAATACCCCCGCTCGCTGAAAACGCTCCCGCGCTTCCATTAAATAACCAGTCACCTGAAACTCTGCACCATCAGCCGCAGGAGCCAGCGGACCCAGTGCCTGCTGCAATGCCCCCACAAAACGATCAACCAGCGGCGGCAGTTCCTGACACTGCTCAGCCGGAGCATCAGAAATCAACACCAAATGCCGGGACCGATAGACCTTCAGCCCCGCCGCCTCAAGCTCCGCAACATTCAGCGCCGGACGATCGTCCGGCAGACGAACCTGAGCCCGCAGCGGAGCCGCTGCCAGCAACAGCACAGCTGCCGCCAGACTTAACGGCCAGCCGCCAAAACTGAAGGATTTTTCTTGCACGCCACGTTCCATCTGCACACCCGAGACGCACTCTCAGTTCTTTCACAGCTCACCACGGACAAATATCCGCTCTCCGCCGTGACACTGCAGCACTCACTCCGGCAGTGGCTTGCCCTGAGTCTCCGGCAGGAACGGCAGTACCACCAGCCCCACAAGGAATACCAGACACATCGTTACACCAGCATACCGCAATGGTTCAGCTGTCTCCTTGAAGACCTCGTTCAGCCACATCTTCACCAGCGGACCAACCGCCGCCACAAATCGCCCCACGTTGTAGCAGAAGCTGACTCCCGTGGACCGCAGTCGAGTCGGAAACAGCTCCGGAAAATACACGGCATACCCGCCAAACAAACTCAGTTGACAGAAACCCATAATCGGCACCAGCACGAAAATCTGCCAGAGATCCTGCAGAGTCCAGAAGACCGTCACTGTCGACACAAATGCAGCCACCAGGGCAATCGCAAATGTGGGCTTGCGACCAATCCGCTGCGATAAAGCTCCAAAGCCAAACATCCCGCAAAATGCCCCAATATTGATGGCGATCGAACTGAAGCTTTGATAATAGGTCAAACGCCCCTTGATCTTCGGATCCACCGTCTTCTTCACCGCCTGCAGCTCAGTACTCAGACCCTCCAGCTGATTGGCTGCAATTGCCGCCTGCACCTGCTTCAGGGCTGTCACCCGCACTGCATCTCCCGCAGTCTCCGCCGCCTGAATCTCAGCCGCATAGACGGCTTCAGTCACCGGCTTTGTCTGCACCATACGAGTCAGGTCGGGGACGTAAAAACCCACCGCCCACAACCCGATCACACCCGAACACGCCAGCGCCAGACCCAGCAAAGCATGCCGCCGCCACACCGGATGCCCAAACAGCTCGCGATACGTCTCGGTCGTCGATACCACCTTGCCCTCCGCGCGACTCTTCTGCCACGCCTCCGGCTCCTTCAAATTGCGGCGAATCACAATCGTCAGCAGTGCCGGCAATGCTCCAATGCAGAACATGATCCGCCAGGGACTGGTAACAAATCCCTCCCCCTCAGCCACACCCAGCCCCAGATTGATCAGAGCCGCACTGATGTTCCCAAAGGCAGACAGCGCCTGCAGCAGCGACAAAGCATAAGGCCTGGCAACTGACGGCATCACCTCAGCCACCAGCGCCACACCCACCGCAAACTCACCGCCAACTCCCAGACCCGTCAGGAATCGATAAAAAGCGAAATCGTAGACAGTGACGGAAAATGCACTGAGCCCTGTAAACAGCGAATACATCAGGATCGTGATCAACATCGTCTTTGCGCGACCAATGCGATCACCCAGCATCCCGAAAATCAGTCCCCCGGTCGCCCAGCCGGCAATAAATACAGATGTCGCAATGTCGCCGTACTTCTGCGACTCGCTGGCCAGCAGCTTCGCATCCTTAATATGACCCAGCAGGTCGTTCATCGCCGCCGGTCTCGCTAAAATGAACAGCTGCTGGTCCAAACAGTCAAACAGCCAGCCCAGCGCTGAAACTACCAGCACAAACCAGTGATACCTGTTCAAGGCGCGGTACCAGGGGCCAGTATGAGCTGTGGCGGCAGCATCGGGCCCCGAGGAAGGAAGATCGGCGTGCAAGCGAATCGCTCCTGAATGCAGCGAACATGTCAGATAAATGAACTGCCCCGCAGACAGGGCTGGGATTTTCGCCCCGACACTTTGTCAGATCCAGCACAATCGTTCAACCAACCAACCACCAGAAATTCAGGATCAGACTGCAACAGCACACCCGGTCAGCTCACCGCCAAGTCGGGAATTTCCCGGGCTGACCTTTCCGGTTCACCGGGATTTCGCCCGCCCCCCCCCGTTTTTCTCCCGCTGCATTTGTGTATTACCCGTGCGAATGACAGGATACACACCAGCAGATGTTCGGCAGTCTGCGCATAGTCAAGAACCACGTATTTTGTCATGCCAGTTCAGGTGACCATGTCTCAGACTCCGGCTGCATCCAGTGCCCATTGCCCCGCCGTACTGGGTCGCCACGCGCTGAACCTGCCCAACCTGATCACACTCACCAGACTGCTACTGGCGTTCGGCCTGTTCGCCATGATCGCCCTGACCAGCCTCTGGATTCCAGCCGCCATCCTGTTCATTTTCGCCGCCTCCACCGATGCCCTCGACGGCTACATCGCTCGACGCAACAAACAAATCACAGTACTTGGTCGCATCCTGGACCCCTTCGTCGACAAAGTCATCGTCTGCGGCACCTTTGTGTTTCTGCTGGAACATCAGAACCAGCCCGATTCCGGCGTTCGCGCCTGGATGGTCATCATCATCATCGGTCGAGAAATGTTCGTCTCCAGCCTCCGCGGCATCCTTGAAAAAGAAGGCAAAGACTTCTCAGCCAGCTTCATCGGAAAACTCAAAATGGTCCTGCAATGCGTGGCCGTCAGCGTCAGCCTGCTGTCCATGGCCCCGCTGCTGCAGTTCCCCTGGACGGCCCCGCTCCGCGACGCAGCACTCTACCTCGCAGTCGCCTCAACGCTCTACAGCGGCGCAGTCTATGTCTCCCGCGGATTCTCACTCCTCCGCGGCGCCTGAGCCCCAAACCCGCTTCCCACCCGGCCCCCACCACTTCGCACATCGCAGTCATCGGTCAGCTATCAGCCCACTGACCACCAATCCTCCCCTCGCCCCGTGAACGGGGGCGAGGGGTCGGGGGTGATGGAGCCAGCCACTCCCACAAAATCGCAATACACCAACATCCCAAAGCGTCAGCAATGGCGCCACCACCAATACTTTCCTTCCAACGCTCACACCCGCAGACTTCCCACACCGAACACTGACCACTGCCTTTCCCTTCGCTGAGTCCAACTGCCAGCAAAGCACCCGCCCCGTGCAGCGATCCCCGGACATTCCAGACGCAGAGGCCAGATTTCGGGCGGAAAGCCCGAGTTACGCGAGGGGGCGACTCAGGCGAGCCGGGTATGGCAAAGCCCGGGTGTGCGGCACGGATGCCGCCGAACGCCCACAGCACTCACACCCGCGGACCACCGTCCGCAGTTCGCCTCACTGAATACCAAACACTGTTTTTCCTTTGCGGCTTCTTGTGAGTCCGACTGTCCGCTACTGACTGCCGACTAGTAACCGACAACTGACCACTCTCCCTGCGTCAGTTGCTCCGTGAGAACCCCCGCCCCAAATCACAGAAACCCGCCCCCCGGCTCAGCCTGCCCTTGCGATCTGCCTTCCCACTCATGCTCGTGCTCGAATCCCCCCCAAAAAACAGCCTTTTCTCTCCCCGCACCAGAAAATATCTCTGTTACTGTCGCCACCGTTTTGCGGTCAGCGATGCAGCATCTGTCACCCGTCATCCGTTACCCCGAGCCCCGAGCACCCCACCCCCATGGGCGATCTTGTCATGAGAATTTCCGTGTTTGTGCAGCGTGGCTTTATCTGCCAGGCCTGCGGGGTCGAAATCGACGGTCAGATGACCGGCGAACCACGACGCTGCCCGCATTGCCAAGAACTGCACAATAATCCCGCCGAACACCACCCACAAACTCCGCTGTTCCGCCCTCTCGCCGCTCGCCCCTGAGACGACGACGGACGAATCCTCTGCTATGCTGCCCTCAATCACAGTCCCAGCACACAGCACATAACCGGATTCGCCCGTATGAAAATTGGCTATGTCAGTGACGAACGCTACGTCGCCCTGCCCGACGTGTTGCTGGAATTTATCGATGCAGCCGGTCAGTCATGGGAGATCCGGTCTCGCGCCAGTGGCAGTGTCTGGCTAAACCTGCCCGACGGTGAGTATCAGGTCATTCTGCGGAAAGACGGCTTCGGCGCGAAAATTTCCCGAATCACAATCCCGACCGCCGAACCATTCCACTTCCGCCTGCTGGCGGACGGACTGCTGGGATATGCCTGGCCCAAATGGGTCCGCAGCGGCGCCGAGTCAGAATTTCGAGTCCACGCTGTTGAAGCGTACCAGTTGCAGCTCTGGAGATACGGCTGGCAACCGGAACTGGTGCGCCAACTCGGCTGGCATGATGAACATGGGCCGCGAGCCGTAATGCAGATCACCCCGGACGGCGACTACACCCAGACCGGCTGCCGCTGGAACAGCGTCGGCTATACCTCCGTTACTCACCGCCAGTTTGTACAGGCGCCCGAACGCAGCGGGCTGTACTACTTCCGCGCCAAAGACCGCTCAGGTCGCCAGTTCTCATTCCCGTGGATCGTCGCACCACGCCAACCACAGGCAAAAGTTGCTGTACTGGCCTCCAATATCACCTGGAACGCCTACAACTCGTTTGGCGGACGCAGCAACTACATCCATGCCGATCACCTGCCCGCAACTCCCACAGTCAATTCCCGAGTTGAACTGAAACGGTACGCAGATCCCGAACACGGTACCTGGGGCTTCCCGTCCTATGCCCCGCTGTCCTTCGAACGCCCTGAACCGTTCTGCGACATCGACTTCGCTGAAAACATCACAGATCCGATCGAAGGTCGTCAGGCATGCCACCTCGCACCCGCCGAATGGAGACTCCTCGGATGGCTCGAACGCGAACAGTTCAGCTACGACTACTACGCAGAAACCCAGCTGCATGACGGTACCCTGAATCTGCAGGATTACAAAGTGCTGATCATCGCCGTACATCCGGAATACTGGAGCCTGCACATGTATCAGCAGGTGAAGCACTGGGTACAGCACAGCGGCGGAAAGCTGATGTACCTCGGCGGTAACGGGCTCAACTGCGAAGTACAGCTGCAGGATGCCGCCATGACAGTCCACAACGGCAACATACAGTCTCTTTGGAACACCGGCATGCAGGGCTGCGACAGCCGCTTCGGCATGCGTCATGAATCCGAAGCCAGCCTGCTGGGAGTTGTCTTTACGCCAGCCGGAGCCATGACCGGTGCGCCGTACCGGGTCGAAGACGAGTCGCACTGGGTGTTCGCCGGCACCGGACTCCGCAACGGACAACTCTTCGGCGAACAATGCCTGCACAGACGCTGCCCCGGCGGAGCCTCAGGCCACGAAACCGATAAACGCTCAGCCAGTTCGCCACCCCAGACCCGCCTGCTCGCTCGCGGCACCAATCCGGATGATGGAGGTGCCGAAATGGTGCTCCTGGAAACGGCCTCCGGCGGCGCTGTCTTCTCGGTCGGCTCTATCAACTACCCGGCATCACTGTCGGTCGATCCCCATATCTCCACAGTTACCGCCAACGTCCTGCGGCGTTTCCTCACCGCATCCCCTTGACCGGTTGCCCGCATGACCACGATCCACAATCCCCGGTATCATAAGCAAATGCTGTTTTCCGGCATCGGGCAAACAGGCCAGCAGGCACTGCGGGACAGCAGCGTGCTCCTCGTTGGCTGCGGCGCCCTCGGCTGCGTCGTCGCTGATGCACTCACTCGAGCCGGAGTGGGCAGGATTCGCATCGTCGATCGTGACTTCGTCGAACTGTCCAACTTGCAACGACAAATGCTGTTCGATGAACAGGATGTCACTGAACACCTGCCCAAGGCAATCGCCGCTGCTCGACGACTCAGACAAATCAACTCCGATGTAATCATCGATCCCGTCGTGGCTGATGCCGACTGCAACAGCCTGCCCGGACTGGCCAGCGAAGCCTCATTACTGCTGGACGGAACAGACAACTTCGAAATCCGCTACCTCCTGAATGATCTGTCCCTGGAAACCGGCAAACCCTGGATCTTCACCGGGTGCACCGGCAGTCATGGTCAGGTCATGCCCGTTCTGCCCGGTCGCACCGCCTGCCTGCGCTGCCTGCTGCCCAGCCCCCCGCCACCCGGTTCCGTGGAAACCTGCGATACCGCCGGAGTCCTCGGGCCGGCCGTCAGTGTCGCCGCTGCTCTCCAGGCCGCACTCGCCCTCAAAATACTCACCGGACACACCGCGGAAATCACCGGGCAGCTGTCTGTCATTGACGTCTGGACTGGTGCCATGCGACAGGTGGATACCACAGCCCTCAAAAATGCCGCTACCTGCCCTGCCTGCTGCCACGGTGAACGACTGTGGCTGAACGGCACCCACCGAGCTGCCTCTACCGTCCTGTGCGGACGAAATGCCGTCCAGATCACACCACCGGAACCGCTGCAGAGAACGCTGCCCGAACTGGCCCGGCAACTGCAGAATTCAGGACAAATAACTCTGAATAAATTCCTGCTGCGGCTGCAATTGCAGAACCCTGAAAAAGACTCTGATTTGCGAGAAACTGGCATGGAGTTGACGATTTTTCCCGACGGGCGGGCAATTATTCGCGGCACCAGCGACCCCGTCGTCGCTCGCTCACTCTATTCCCGTTACATCGGTGGCTGATTTGCGGTTTACACTTCCCATGTTGCAGACTATCCGACATTTTCTGGAACTGATCCGCTTCAGCCACACGGTATTCGCACTGCCGTTCGCGCTGCTGTCGGCAGTGCTGGCATGGTCACAACCCGGTTCTGTCTTTCGCCTGCAGGATCTGTGCGGCATTCTGCTGTGCATGGTGGCTGCCCGCTCGGCCGCCATGGCTTTTAATCGCCTGGTCGACAGACGCATTGACGGCAGCAATCCGCGTACCGCAAGACGTCACCTGCCCGCCGGTATCCTGTCCGTTCGCAGTGTAGCCGTTTTCACAGTCCTGATGAGCCTTCTGTTTGTAGCTGCCACCACCGTATTTCTGCCGCGGCGACTGCCCACCATGCTGGCAGTCCCTGTCCTGCTGTTCCTGCTCGGTTATTCGCTCTCGAAACGATTCACCCGGTTTTGTCACTACTGGCTGTCAGCAGCGCTCATGCTGTCACCTATTGCAGCCTGGATCGCCGTTCGCGACGAATTCGCTGTTGTTCCGGCAGTGCTGGGTGCGGTCATCTTCTTCTGGGTCGGCGGTTTCGACATTCTCTATGCCTGCCAGGACGCAGATTCAGACCGCAAAGCGAAACTGAACAGCATTCCCGCGGCATTCGGTATCCCCACCGCACTGCGAATTGCCTTTGGCAGTCACCTGCTGACAATCGCCATGCTGCTGCTGCTGTGGCAGGTCGCCGCACTAGGCCCTCTGTTTTTTACGGGGATCGTCCTGATCGGGATTCTGCTGCTGTATGAACATTCTCTGGTACGCCCCGACGATCTGACTCGTGTCAACATCGCCTTTTTCAACGTCAACGCCGTCATCAGCTTCGGAATTCTGCTGCTGGGCTGCCTTGATGTCTGGATCTTTTGAACGCTGCGAGAACAAAACTATGGCACTGACACTGACCGATCCGCGGATGCAGGCAATCGCCGACAAAGTGGCTGCCTCCGAACGACTGACATTCGAAGAGGGACTGCTGCTGGATGAACAAGCCGACCTGCACACACTGGGACGACTGGCCAACCAGGTGCGCGAACGCCGCAACGGCAACTATGCATGGTACAACACCAATATTCACCTGAATCCCACCAACGTCTGCGTCTATCGCTGCCGCTTCTGCGCATTTCGGGCCGATCTGAAGGATGAAAAAGCCTACACCTTCACCGATGACATGCTGCGGGCACGAGTTCTCGAAGGACGAGCTTCAGGCGCCACTGAGATTCACATCGTCGGAGGACTGCACCACAAGAAAAGCTTCGACTGGTACCTGAATGTCATTCGTATCATTCATGAAACCTGCCCCGAAATTCACATCAAGGCCTGGACTCCCGTTGAAATCAACTGGTTCTCCTTCATCACAAAAAAACCGGTTCGCTGGGTTCTGGAACAGATGATGGAAGTCGGACTCGGCAGCATGCCGGGCGGCGGCGCCGAAATCTTCGATGAAGAAGTACGACGGCAGATCTGCGAACACAAAGCCGACAGCGACGTGTGGTTCGATGTGCACCGCTCCGCTCACGAACTGGGCCTGCGTTCCAACGCCACCATGCTCTACGGACACGTCGAACAGGCAAAACACCGCATCGACCACCTGCTGCGACTGCGCGCACTGCAAGATCAGACTGCAGGATTCCAGACGTTCATTCCCCTAGCTTTCCACCCGGAAAACACCGAACTGGCCACTATCGTAAAACCGGATATCCTCATGGATCTCCGCATGATCGCACTCGCACGCCTGATGCTCGACAACTTCGATCACATCAAAGCCTACTGGATCATGCTCGGTGAACAGACGGCACAACTGGCCCTCAGCTATGGCGCTGATGACATCGATGGCACCGTCGTCCACGAACTGATTTATCATGACGCCGGAGCCAAAACGCCTGAAGGCATGACCGTCGACCAACTCCACAGACTGATTCGAGAAGCCGGACGCATTCCGGTTGAACGCGATACGCTGTACCGCCGAGTTATCCGGCGAGGACGTGAATGGTCCGTCGGTGAACCGGTTCACGCACAGCAAAATGCCTGATGCACTGAGCGAATACGCACACGTGGCGACTCCTGCGCAGTCATCGAGTGCGTGATCGTTCATGCCACAGCCCCATCCACATCCCAACACGCCCCGCACCACATTCCTGAATCTGCAGGAATCACAGTGTCTGACCGCCAGCAGTGGAGAAATCCGCAGGCAGCAAACCGCTTGCTGGCTCGACATTTGCAACTGCAGTCTCCCGCCACCCGGTCGGCATTCCGCCAGCCGACTATCCCCACAGGTGATTCAGCGATGAACAACAATGTCTGAAAACGGCTAATCAACGGCCTCGCCTGCACCTTCGCGGCACTGCCAGCCGACGAACCTTCTCGTAAAACAAAACCCGCACCCGATCCCCTGCCCGCACAGGACAACAACACCGAACCACCAAACAGCAGCAGCATGGAACGGCTGATGCAGCAGAAAATGGCAGTCACTCAACAGGATTTCGAAGCCGTCACAGGCGGCAATTTCGAAGACGCCAGCCAGACTGCCGATCGCTCATCGCACTCAGCCGACAGGAATTCTGGCAGTAAATGGCCAGCCCGCGCTCCGTTCAGGATACCGTGGATTTCGTCCGCCCCGTCGAACTGCTCAATCGCATGGCCACCGCCAAAGACTCCGACGGCACCGCTCGCGCCTTCACCAAAGTCACACTCAGCTACACCGACTGCAAAAAAACACACGCGTGCCGCTCGAGTAGCCCCGGGGCGACAGACCACTGTCAGATGCGACACAGCTGACTGCGAGCCGCTTCGGAAATTGCCTTCACCGCCGAATGAGTCACACGACGCTCTACGCTGATCGCATAAAAATGCATCACCGCGCCCTCCAAAGCACCAATCGGCAGCAAACCGTAACGCTCCTGCAGGTCCCGCAGCACAATCGTGGCCACCGGAGCTACACCCAGACCCTCAGCAGCCAGCAGTTTCAGCAACGCCGAATCCTCAATCTCTGCAGAAACGTTCGGATCAAAATCCTGACGCTCCAGCCACATCTCTACGGATCGACGCAGTACCGTGTTCTGAGTCGGCAGGAGCAGGGGCTGACCCTTCAGCGAATTCGGAAAACCAGGCCGCAACGTCTCCGCCAACTCCTTCGATGCCACCCACGTCACACCCGATTCGCCCAGCGAATGATTGTAAGCCTTCACACTCACCTGCGAACCAACCGTGCTGTCTGATAAAATCAAATCCGCCCGATGCATCGCCAGTTCAGCCAGCAAATCCGTCAGCTTGCCCTCATGACACACCAGCGAAACCTTCTGCGGCATCCGAAACACCGGCTCCAGCAGCCGAAATGCCACCTGCTTCGGCAGAAAATTGGGAATCCCCACCGTAAACGTCTGACTGCCACCCTGCTGCGTACCCCGCAGACGCTCCATCAACTCACGACCCGTCGAAAAAATCTCATCCGAATACTCAAAAACCACCTGACCAACTTCCGTCATACGCAGCGAACGACCATGACGCTCGTACAACTTGCTGCCCACGGACTTCTCAAGCTGACGTAACTGCCCGCTGATCGTCGGCTGAGATAAATGCAGACTGGCCGCCGCACGACTGATACTCCCCTCTTTGGCAACTGTCCAAAAGTACAGAAGATGATGGTAGTTCAGCCATTTCATCGGTCGTCTCGCCGTGTTCAAAAGATTTTCTTGCCGTAAACACCCGCCGCCACCGTTCCTGGCAGCGGAAAACTGACCGCTTCCGACACTCCGCCTCAGTTTCTTCTGTCACTACGTAATTTTGCCCAGTCCTGATTGGTCCAGGTTCGTCAAATATCAGTGAATTCGTAGAGCCGTCATAAAAATTCTGATCGGACCATGCTGGTTTTTGCGAAAACCGCTTCCACAGGCCCGCTCGGGGGTTTTCCTGTCGCCAGCGACACGGTATCCTCCCGCGTTTCAAAAATCCTGATCCCACCCAGGCGGTCCCGTCGCGGGTGCGCAAATTTTCTGGATGCTGTCATCATGGCAAAAACTCATCGCAAACTGAAAAAAGCTAACCACGGCCAGCGACCGGCCAGTTCCAAGGCCCGCCGCCTGAAGCGCAAGCACGTGAAGCTGTCCTGAACCCCGCCAGACAAGCTCAACACAAGATTTCGCAACCTGCCTGAACCGGCAGGTTTTTTTGCTGCGCACTCCAGATGCGCACATTCTCGCCTTGCTGCCTTGACCACCGATACTGAACAAAAGTCGAAAGTCTGCAGCAGCAACTGGCTCAAAACCTCTGTGGCCATGGGACGCCGAATGCTCAGAACTGCTGGCCACCAGCCCCCCCCACGATCCCTCCCGCACCGGAAACAGTCCGACATCTGCAGCTGGCTACTGAACGCCAGCACCACGACCTGCAAACCCGCACCACATGCGCCGCTGTACACCTCCCAGGACTGCCCGGACCAGTTGCTTTCTTTTCCGCCGAATTCTGACTCCACGATAGCCTCCCGATCTACTCCGGAGGTCTCAGAATTCTCGCCTGCGATCAAATAAGAATCGCGTCAGACATCGGCGGCATCAGCGGACTGGGACTCAGCAGCCTGCAGGCCACCGCCACTCAGCCGTCCAGACCTAAGGCCAAATCCTGCATCTTCGTTTTCCTCTTCGGCTCCCCGCCACAACATGAAACCTTCGACCCCAAACCACACGCCCCCCGCGAAATCGAGGGCGAAATGTCGGCCATCAGCACCAGCGTATCAGGACTGCAGATCGGTTCCGGACTGCCGCTCACTGCCACCATCGCCGACCGACTCACCATCGTCCGCTCCATGACACACGAATACCCCATTCACTGCTGCGCATACGTCATGACCGGAATGCCAGTCTACAGCATTCCACTCGAAACCGCCCCCCGCGATCCACAGCAATGGCCCTTCATGGGGTCCGTCGTCGATTACCTCGACTCACGCCAGCAAACACGGCCACCAGCCACGCCCTCCAATATCGGACTGCCCTGGCGTTTCTGCTCACGAGGCTCCTCCAGTAATCAGGCAGGACCCTACGGCGCGTTCCTCGGTAACGGCTTTGACCCGTTCTGGACCGACTTCCAGGGACAGGGTACCGTCGCCGTCCCCGCACTCAATGCCGATACTCAGACCGAACAGGTCTTCGATCCCCACGCAGGCATCAATGCCGCCGGACACTTCACACTTGCTGACGGCTGCCAGCTGACCTGTGACCTGCCAGATTTGACGCCCGCAGACACCTGCTCAGCCGCTTCGATGCCGCTCGAACAGTGCTCGATAACACCGCTGAATCACGCCGCTGGAACGATCAGCAGCAGCGAGCCTTCTCACTCGTCGGCTCAAACCGCATCCGCCTGGCACTCGACGTCCACCGCGAATCACCAGCCACCCGCTTACGATACGGACTCAACCTCTTCGGACAGTCCTGCCTCGCAGCACGCCGACTGGTCGAAGCCGGAGCCCGCTTCGTCTCTGTCTTCTGGGATCCGTTCGGACCACACGGGGCCTCCGTCTGGGATACCCACTCCAACCACTTCCCCAGACTCCGCAATTACCTCCTGCCCATCTTCGATCAAACCTGGTCCGCACTCATCTCCGACCTCCTCGATCGCGGACTGCTCGACGAAACTCTCGTCCTCTGCACCAGCGAACACGGTCGCACACCGCAAATCGACAGCGGACCCCGCGGCGGCGCCAGACACCACTGGTCCCGCGTCTACTCTTCCGTCTTCGCCGGCGGAGGCATGGCGCAGGGAAAAGTCGTCGGCAGCAGCGATGCCATCGGCGGTGATGTCGCTGATACACCGATCAGCCCCAAAGATATGCAGGCTACCGCCTACCACCTGCTGGGCTTCCCCGAAGATGCCACCATCCCCTATCCACAGGGACGACCACTGCGAATTGCCGGCACCGGCCTCGTTCGCCCCGAACTGCTGCAGTAAAACACGTCGTCAGGCCGCCTGAGCCGCTCCGCCACCACCGCCGCCCTCGCCACGCTGCACTTCCCTGTCCGTCAGTCGCTCAATCAGCTGCCGAATCGTCTGCTCAGCCTCCATGCGATCCTGCTGCCACTGCCGCTGCAGATGGTCCAGCTGCTCCTGCAGCTGCTGCTGCTTCCGTTCCTGCTCCTGCAGCAACTCCTCACGAAATCGCGTACCCAGCTCCTCCTCGCGACTCACAAAATACTGCTCCAGCTCAGCACGGTCCTGACGGAACTGCCTCTGACGCTCAGACAGCTCCACCGCCGCAGCATCCAGCTTGTCACGCTCACCCTGCAGCTGCAGACGCAGACGCTCAAAATACGCCAGCACATCGTGACGCGCCTGCTCCAGTCGAGCCCTTGCAGCATCCGGTGACGTAGCGTCACGCACAAAAGCCGCTCGCGCCTCCTCAATCACCAGACGCTGCTCAAGAATCTCAGACTGAGTCTGATCGAGCTCGGAACGCAGGCGCGTCAGACGCCCGGAACGCTCGTCCAGTCGCGCCGATAACTCCGCCACAGCACCCTCCTGCTGACGCACACTCCGCTGACGACTCTCCAGATCTCGCATCACAGCCTCCCGCTCCTCTTCAGAACGTCGCTGCTTCTGCAACAAATCGGCTGTCGTAGCATTGCGAGTCCTCTCGAGGATCCGCAACTCGCGAGCCAAAGACTCCTCACGCTGCTGCTGCAAACTCCGAAATCGCTCCAACTGCACAAATCGCAGCCGATGCAACTCCAAAAACTTCAAACGGTCGCTGCGAAATAACTGCTGCTCACGACGAAATGCCCGCAACTCCTCCTCATGGTCCTCGCGAGCACGCGATAAATGCTCAAACTGAAACCGATATCGCCGCTGCAAATTATTCTGCTCCGTCAGCAACAACTGCTTCTTCTTCTCTGTCTCCTCTCGCAGACGCTCACGCTCCAGATCCATCTGCTCGCCAAACTCTTCACGCTGACGCTGCAGCTCCTCACCCTGTAACAGCAGTTCACCCTGCTGCTGCTCCCACACAACCTGCTGCTCCTGCTGACGCCGAGTCAGCTGAGCCACCTCCAGCGCAATCTGCTCACGCGCCTGATCCGCCAGACGCTGCTTCTCCTGACGCAGCTCATCCGCCAGATTCTGCATCCGCTCAGCATGCTCAGAACGGTCCGCGTCATACTGCTCCCGCAAACGCTGACGCTCAGACTCCAGAACCGCTCGCTCCTGCCCCAGCTTCAAACGCTCAGCATCCAGCTCCGCTCGAACCGACTGACGCAGCGCAACTCGTTCCTCAGATAACATCCGACGAGCCACTCGCAGCTCATTCCCCAGACGCTCCTGCTGTTCCTCCTGCTGAACACATCGCTGCAGACGCTGCTCCAGCTCCGCTGACTGCTCACGATGCTCCGCTCGAACCCTCGCGACCTCCGCAGCAAACTCCGCGGCCCGCTGCTCAAATGCTGATCGCTCCGCCTCCAGCTGCCGCTGATCTGATAACAACTCCGCTCGACGCTGATGCAGCTCCGCAAATCGCACCTGCAAAGACTCAGCCGCGGCAGACGCCTGCAACAGAATCTTCAGTGCATCCACGTCCGCATGCTCAAACACACCAGCAGCACCTGCACCTGCGGCAACACCCGAAACAACCGAACCAGCAGCAGCAGGCACCAACACAACTGGCGCCGCAGACAACGATACAGGCGCAACATAACCTAGACCGACCTCCGTCGGCTGCTCCGCTACCAGCTGATCGTCACCCTCCGACATGTTCGGGACTCCCTTCCCAAACGCCCCGACGACTCAGGCCTTGTCAATCGCCGCCAAATACGCTGACTTCGGCTGAGTACCCACCATGCGAGTCACTTCCTTGCCGTCCTTGAACAAAATCACCGTCGGGATACTGCTGACATTAAGAGAACTTGCCGTGTTACCGCAGTTGTCCACATTCACCTTCAACACTCGAGCACGACCGGACAACTCCACCGCCAGTTCCTCAAGCGTTGGTGTCAGACGCAGACACGGACCACACCACGGAGCCCACAAGTCCACCAGCACCAAACCCTTGGCTTCCAAAACTTCACTGCTGAACGTCGCGTCCGTCAACTCCTGCAAACTGCCAGCCATGTCTTCACTTTCCTGTTACCAGCAGATCACAATTCAGATCCGCTGGAGAATTTACTGAAACCTGACCCTGTATACAGTATCGATCAGGACACTATTCCTGTCAACGCGGTTCACTCGAGTCTGACTGCACCGAAACTCATAACCCAAACAGCCCCAAAACCCCTAAACGCCACCCCAACTACTGCAACGGACATCCCCCCTAGCCGAAACGACCGATTTTACCTGACCACACCCACCACTTGCCGCAAAGTTCAAAAAACACCACCCAAACAAACGATTTTCGAGTCAGATTGCCGAAGAATGGGTGTTTTTCTGCAGGCACAACACAGTCGATCAACGCGAATTCCAAAGGCTCGGCACTCGTAAGAGCCAACGCAGATAAACCTGTTCGGCTGTACAAAAACCTTTTTCGTGGGAGTACCTAGCGTGAGCGAAGCACAGGAAGAAGCCAAGGGTGGCGAAAACCAGCAGACTCAGGAAGTCGTTGTCAGTGATGCACAGGCCAACGCCGGCTATGCCAATTTCTGCCGCGTTTCCAGCACCCCGGAAGAACTGATTCTCGACCTTGGGCTGAACCCAACCCCCTACGCCACCGGCAAAGTCGAAGTCAAGGTGACCCACCGGATCATCCTGAATCACTACACCGCCAAGCGTCTGTGGCACGCACTGTCCATGGCACTGCAGCGGCACGAACAGGCCTTCGGTGTCCTCGAAACCGACGTCCGCAAGCGAGTTCGCCTGCCACAGGGTGGCTGATCCGCTGCTGACAGTTTGAAATGACTCAGGCCTGGCGTTGCGGAAACGCCAGGCCTTCTTGCGATTCATTCGGGATATCATGACAGAACATCCAGAAAATCAGCCCAATCCTGATGCTCCACAAAGCCAGGAAATCCGACACGCGTCCATCGGGGCACTCGTGCCGGCGCATGTCGCCCGAGGCATCTTCACCACCGGCGCCGTCGTCCTGCAGGGACAGCACGAATTCATCGTCGATTTTCTGCTCAGAATGCAGCAGCCACACCAGGTCGCCGCCCGCATCGTCATGCCGCCCGTCGTCGTCGGACAGTTCATCGCCGCCCTGCAGGACAACCTGCGAAAATACGAAGACCGCTTCGGACCCATCCAGATGCCCGCCGTCCCTCAGCAGGGGCAGCAGCAGGTCCGCCAGTCCGCCGAAGAACTCTACGAAACCCTGAAAATCAACGAAGACGTCCAGTCCGGGGCCTATGCCAACACAGTCATCATCGGACACTCACCCACAGAATTCGCCTTCGATTTCATTACGTCGTTCTTCCCCAAATCCGGGGTTTCAGCTCGAGTCTTCATGGCGACCGTCAACGCACGCCGACTGCTCGAATCCCTGCAGCACTCCCACCAGCAGTTCCAGCAGCGACTTCGAAATCCTCCGCTACCACCAGAAAATCCTCCCGAGGATCCATGGCAGCGACCCGCCGGTGACTGGCCGCCTGGACTCTGATCCAGCCACGCCTGCTCCTCCGCAATACACTCAAAGCCGGCCGCAAAACTCAGTCACGGTCCGGATGCCGGATCTGCGGCCAGTAACTGTCGAAATTAAACTCCGGACTGTTGTCACCGTCGTGACACTTCACACAGCCAGCATCACCCCGCGCCTGCTCTAAGGTCACCCGCACCTCACTGGCAGCAGCCTCCGTATTGCCCGCCTCAATCAACTCCACATGCCGACTGCCCGGACCGTGACAGTTCTCACACTGGTTCCCCGCCAGCAGCGATGACAACAGCCGATCCTCGTCCGTTTCAGCCTGCTCCAGCGGTAAAAAACCACCCCGAAAACGCAAATAGTTCTGCGGGTCCCAGCCACCCACATGACACGACAAACACTCCGCATCAAAAGCTCTGTTGATCCCGTGCAGACGCTCAGCACCAGGCCGACCTGCCGCCGGATCCAGACTCTCCAGGGCATGCGCATGAGCCGAATTCTGCCAGACCTGCAGTGCTTTGGTATGACACTCACCACACTTCGCGGCACCCACAAACCCGGCATTGCTCGGATGACCAGTCACCCCCTGCGCCGCCACCATCTGCTCGTCCCGCAATCGCTGCTGATAGCCACGCATAATCTCAACCATCGACTCGTCATCACCAAATCGCGGACCCGATAACGTCACCAGCTCAAATCGCACCGGCTGCTCCACAACCCCAGGATAAAAACCCAGCACTCCAGCCGTCCGACCCTTCTCGCCCACCTGCACCAGACGCACACGACCAATCTGCTCCGGTACCGACTCACCCTCGCCAAATCCCTGAGCACTCACAATTACGTCAAACGCCGGAAACTGCTCCGCCAGCTTACGCGATTCCTCCAGCGTCGACTGCGACAACAGAATCCGCACCTGCACCCGCTCCTCCTCAAACTGCTGCAACACCCGACCCAAAGCCTCACCCGGATCCGACCACGTCACATCCGCACCACTGCTGTCCTCCGGCAAAACCTCACGACGAATCGTCTCGCTCATCACACTCGTTACACCCACCTTCACTCCACCCGCCTCAAACACCCGCTTCGCCAGCGGAGTCCCCACGTCGGAAGATCCAAAAAACGTCAGATTCGCACTCAGAAATCCAACATAGTCCTCCCCGTCAGTCAGATGCTGAGACAACAAATAACCAGGCTCCAGACGCAACTCCTCAGCACCCACCGCCAGACCCACGTACTTCAGCTGACGCAAGGCCTCCAGAGTCGCCTCAAACTTCATCTGCGCCTGAGCCCCCGTGCGGCTGGAAATGCTGCCCGCATCCACACCCCGCACCGGCCAGCCCAGCCCCTCCAGCTGACGAAATAAACCGGCCCGCCGAGTCATCCCGCCCAGTTGATTGGCCGTGCACCCACAAGGCTCAAAATAACCCCGCTGCTCGGCCGTCGCCACCAGCACAAATGATGGCTTCGGCCACTCCCGAAACTGCAGCTCCGACAACGGAGCACCCGCCCCGGCCGGTACAGCCCCGGCCCCCGCCGCAGGTACCGTTGACTGTTCCTCGCCGACACCGGCACCACCCGCAGCAGCAGACCCGCCCGACTCCGGCTCAACACGATTGACCCCAGCCGGTATCCAGACCGTCGCCGCCGCCAGCAAAATCAAAACACTAAACCCCAGCACCACAAAGATCGCCGTCCTGTTCATATGCACGCCTCAGTTCGAATACATCATCAGTCCGAGCGAAATCGCATCACCCGACGAATGATTCGTCTGCAGCCTCACCACACCCGGCTTGTCAGCCGTACGCTGAGTCGCCGGACGACCCGGCGGAATCTTCAGCGTCAGACGATAACGATGAATCGTCCCCGATGGCTCGCCCAAAGGAGCAATCGTGGCAGTCAAAAATGACGGATCCGCCTCCGTCTTCGTTATCGCAAATGGCTCCTGCATGTCCTTCTCATCCACAATCACCAGCAACTGCACTTCCTTGCCCTCAGCTGCCCGAAATGAACCCAGCATCACCGTCAGCGTCTCAGGGTTCATCTGAGTCCCCGGCAGCGGCTGCAGACGCAGCGCACCAAACTTCCGCGCCGTCACCGTAATCCGCACCGGATCCGCTGATGCCGAAGTCCGCAGCACCAGCTCTTCTGTAAACAAACCCGACGGAATATCCTGAGCAACCTCGGCTTGCAGCGTATACCCGCGCACAAAACTGTCCGTCCCCAGTTCCTGAGTATTCATCGGCACCACGTCCACTCGCACCTTGCCCGATGGACTCTCCACCTGCTCAATCGTAAACTGCTCGTGCAGCCGCGATGCTATCCCGCCCTTGAATGTCGCCGGCTTGTCGTAAATGCTGCCAAAGTCCCACGTGAACTGCGGCATCACATCAAACGGCATCTCAATCGCACCCTCCACCGCCACCTTCAGCAGCAGATTCTTCGGATCGTTCGTGTGCACGTCACCACCATGCCGAAATGCCCGATCCGGCGCATCACCCGCCTTCCAGTTGATCAGCAGCACAGCCTTCTCTCCAGGCGCTACCTTCACACGATCAACGGTCGTCTCAGGTGTCTCACCGAAACCAAATTTCGTACACTTGCACGTCGTGTTGCCAGCCTTCAGCTCCAGCTCCGCCTCACCACGGTTCTCTACAATAAAACGATGCGAGTTCTTGCCCATCACTGGCATCCGGCCAAACTCAAATACCGAATCCTCAATTACCGCCAGCGGCCACGGACCCTGTTCACTCGGCACCGGCATGTCCGAGACCGTTTTTCCCTTCGGTGCATCAGGAGCCACCGCTTTGCGCTCCGCCTGCATCTGCTTCAGTGAATCCGCCAGAGTCTGCTCGGGAGGCTGCCGCAACAACAGCACCGCAATCAGCACCCCACCCAACAAACCAAGTCCGATCAGTACCTTCTGCATGCTTCACCCCACAACACTACAAACCGTTCGAACCAGGTAACAACAACTGTTCCATACGAGCCACCAGAGGCGACTCCAGCAGTTGATCCTGATGACCCCACCGTTCGTTCAACCGCTGCAAAGCCAGTGCCCTGCCGGCAGCCTCGGCAGCCCTCGAAGACTCACCCACCGACCACCACAACTGCGCCGCCTCAGCCCACAAAATCGCCTTCCCACGATATCGCCGCAATACCTCCGAATAATCCTCGCAGGCGCGCTGCTGCAAAGGCAGATCGGCAAGCACCCGAGCAGCAGCCGCTCGGCAGCGACCACGATAAAGATACCCGGCAGGACTGCGAATGTCAGCCTCAATCAATTGCTCACAGGCCGCTTCGCAGTTTTCCAGAAGCTGCTGAATGCGAGCCCGCTCCAGTGAGTCCAATAACACCGCCACCTCACCACCTGCCCCGCCACCTGCCCCGCCGCACGCCGCAAATAACTGCCCCGCCAAAATCTCCACCCGCAGCTGACGCGGGCGCAGCGCCCACGAATCAACCTGCTCCGCCTGATCCAGTAAACCCAATGCCAGCACCGTACCACCCGGCCCCGAATGCACCTCAGCCGCTCCCACCAGCCCCCGCAAACGGAAAGCCGGTACCACACCCTGCCACACAATCACCAGCGACAACACCAAAAAACTCAACCCCGCCATCCTCCGCCACCACAAACCTAACCACGCCGCACCCCGGCCTGATCGCTCCCAGCCACCACTCGCACACGCCCCACAACTCAACACCACCAGCATCACCGACGGTATCTCAAAACCACCAGCCGCCAGCAAATGCACACACACACCGCACAACGCACTCAACGCACCCACCCGATCCAGCAGCCCAGGCTGCATCCCCCGCCACAGCCAAAATACCGCAACACCCGGCAACAACACGTCCAGCCACTTCTCCTCCAAAGACTCCAGACTCAGCCACTGCCAGCCCGCGTCCAGCACAAATGCCAGCAATAACACCCGCCACACCACACCCGACGCCCGCTGCCCAGACCAAATATCCCCGACAACTTCACCCGCCACCGCAGCACCAGCCAGCCCCGCACCACCCGTCGCACCCGCACCCGCACCCACACCCGCACCAGCAGCACGCCGTAACACCGCCAGCAAAAATAACAGCAAACCACACAAACCCGTCACGCCACTCGCAGACCACGCATCCAGCAGCAAATTGTGAGGATCCCGAATCTCCTCACTGGATTCGTCCGACTTCCACGGCATGTAGCTTTCACGAAAATTCCCCGGACCCGCTCCCGTCAGCGGTCGCTCACGCAGCATCCGCAAGGTCCCCGCCCAGTACATCAGACGAAACTGCAGTGATCGCGGAGCCTCAGACAGCACCGCACCGTCCAGACTGCCGTTCCAGCTCAGCACCGCACCGCCCAGAAGCAAACCACACAAACCCGACACCCACACCACATTCGCACGCCGCAACAACACAGGTACTCGCCACACCCCAAAACCACACCACAACAAAACTCCAGCACCAGCCACACAGCCCAGCCACGCCGAACGACTCTTCGTCAGCAGCAGACAATAACCACACATCACAATCGGCACCACAGCACAAATCCAGCCCGCCAGACCCACACCAGCACCCCCGGAACGCAGACGGCCCAGCAAACGAGCCACCAGGATCAGCAGACCACCCGTCAGCAGCCCCGCCAGTGTATTGGCCAGCGCAAATGTCCCAATCGGCTCCTGACTATGCAAAACCCGGTTTTCCCACAGCACCCGCCCGGAACCCGACAGAGGAATCTGCAGCTCACGAAACTCCGCCAGAATCTCCTGCACCCGCGCATACGAAACACCACTCGCACCGACCGCACCACTCGACCAACCGTCCAGAATCTCCCGCCGCTCCCGATACCACTCCGCATTCTCAGCATAAATCACATGATGCTGCGTCACACCCAGACACGCCTGACCCAACGCAATCGCCACCACCAGCTCCAGTACCAGTGCCGCACCACGACCAGCCACACACTGACGACTCAGCACCCACCACGCACCCAGCAAACCACACCACTCCAAAGTCAGATTCACCGCCGCACGCCGATCACCCTGCTGCTGAAACACAGACCACGCGGAAATCACATGCCCCAGCAAAACTAGCAGCAGCCCGGCATCACACCAGAACAAACCGCCATCACCACCGCCGCCGCCCCGCACCTCACCCCGCTCAGCAACTCCAGACCGGTCCGAAAACAAACACACACACGCCGCCAGACACCAGCCGGCCGACAAAATCAGTCCGCTACCGTCCGCTGCCTCCTCGGACACCCACCAGCTGCCTGCACTCAGCAGCACCAGACCCGCCCACGCCCACGGTGCCCGCATAGCTGTCAGGTCCTGTCTGAACCGGAAAACTTTTCCCGCTCACGCTGCAAACGCCCCTGCATCTCACCCACTGCACCGCGACCCACAAACTCCAGAATCGCCACCACACCCAGCACCATCAAAATCACACTCATGACAATCGCCGCACCCCACCAGTCCGGCACCTTATACAGCAGCAACGCACAGGCACCCGTCATCGCCGTCATCAGATGCACCGTCAGCACCGCATACACCGGCTTCAAACCCAGATCCACCAGCCGATGCGACACATGACTTTTGTCACCATGAAACGGACTGCGCCCCTGCAACAGCCGTATCAGAATCACCGTGCAAAAGTCATACAGCGGCACCGCCATCACACACAGCGGAGCCAGCATCACGTGCCGACTGCCGCTCCGCTCGTAAAACGTCCCCGCCACCGTCAAAGTCGCCAGCAAAAAACCAATCAGATTGCTGCCACAGTCACCCATAAAAATCGCCGCCGGAGGACGATTCCACACCAAAAAACCGCCCAAAGACCCCGCCAGCAGCAACAGCAGCAACGCCACCTCAGCCACCATACGCTCCACCATCAACAACAATATCGACGCAAATAACAGCGCCGCTATCAGCCCGATCCCCGCCGATAAACCATCCATGTTGTCCAGAAAATTCATCGCGTTCGTCAGCACCAAAATCCATAACACCGTCAGACCAAATCCAAACCACGGCTGAGATACAAAGACGGTCGCCCGCACTCCACTGCCAGCCACACCAACTGCCACCAGCAACTGCAGACACAAACGCAGCTTCCACGACAAACTCCAGCGATCATCCGCCAGACCCGTCAGAAATAACACCACCCCGCCCGCACCAATCGCCAGCAGTTGCAACCGCAAACCCGCCGTCGCCTCCAGACGACCACCCAGCAACAACACCGCCGGCAACATCACACCCAGAAAAATCGCAATCCCGCCGCCCCGCGGAGTCGGTATCACGTGCACCTTGCGATGACCAGGCAGGTCAATCAGACCCAGCACAGGAGCCATCCGGCGGACCAGCGGAGTCACCGCGGCCGACAGCAAAAAAGCACCGGCACCCCCCCAAAACAGCATCATCCCCATCACACCGCCTTCTCACTGCACACCGCCCCGCACACAAACACAAAATCCGGCTGGTACTACGAGAAATTCGACCGTCTCCGCCAGGCGAATTCCCCAAACACAAGTTCTCAACCACAATTTCCAGCGGATTTCAGACAACTAGCGGCTCCCACACCCATACACCCCGCGTCAAACCCGCTCCGCAGTTTGTAATTTCTGCAATTCCCCTGCTGAACTCTGCCGAATCTGACGAATTCCACAGCAGCAAATGCACCCGCATTTGTAGTTTTGGCAGATTGCAGATTTCGGATAAGAAATTCCCCTTTTGCATAATCACCAACCAGCAAACAACTTACACACAAACCGCGAAATCGGTATGTCTCTGGCGCAGCAGTTGCTGTCAGCTTGACATCAGGACGATTACAACACGACACGGCTGTCGTATCGGATTGACAGTGTTCCTGACCTGCACCCGCAGTGCACGAACCAGCCCAACCCAAATGGCTCCGCAATCGCCCGGTATTCCTCTGGCCAGTCATGGCTATTCAGCACTCACTACGGGAAATCTCTGCGATGCGATCAACTCTCACCCCAAAAACTGTCCGTCGACTGCTCGCTGCCGACGGATTTCTGGACCTGAATCTGCCTGCCGAAGCAGTCGCCGAACTGGACCGCATCACGGATGCCGGCCCTCTTGAAGGCCCCCGCCAGTTGCTGCTCGGAATTGCTCTCAAAACCGCCGGGAAGGTCGAAAAAGCCATCCTCAGCCTTGAACAGGCCGCCCGCATCATGCCGGCCCCCATCCGCCGCTTCGCGTGGCGCGAACTGGTCGACTGCTACCGCGCTGTTGGCTGCGAAGAACTGGCCGAACTGGCCGCCCGACTCGGCGGCTCCGACGACCTGCAGTTGCGGATCGCCCTGCCCTGCTCCAGTCTCACACTCGACATTGAAGCACCCGCCGCACTGCCCTGAACCACACTGTCGACACAGCAGCAAACACCCGTGACGTTGTCCGTCCGTTTTCATGCTGCCGCTGCCCCCTCGTACTCAAAAAACGTCCACTGCCCACGAACCTTTGCGGCTTCACGTGAGCCCAACCGCCTGCAACTGACCACCAATCCTCCCCTCACACCCATGGGGGAGAGGGGTCGGGGGTGAGGGGGCCAGCCACCCTGGATCGCCACCACTCCGGTCGACAAAATAGTGCACCACCGTGCTAGGGCTGGAAAGCCTGAGCTACGGAGAGAGCCACCCGCAGACTCCCGGCCTCGGTTCGCCGTCAGCCATCAGCCATCAGCTATCGGCTGTCAGCCTGCCGCCACCGCCCTTTTGCGGCTTCCTTGGCGTCTTCGCGTGAGACTACCCGCCCATTGACCACCCTCAGGCAGAACCGAAAACACCCCAGCTCACCCACTCCCACGCATCCTCACCATCCCCGCCCGGAACTCCGCCCTCCCCTCCCCCCACTCAAACCGGTAGTTTTGTACCGGACCGCTCCGCATCCTGCCGTTTTTTTCCGGCCGCAACACCGCCGCTGCACCAGTGCCCGCCACGCCCCCCACAGCACCGCCAAAATCGCTCTACACCCAGGATTGCCCGGCAGCGTACACTGCACACAAAATCTCCGGAGACCACGCTGCGCGCCGGAATCGCCACCAGTCTGCCCAGCACACGGAAGGGAATCCCCTGACATGGCAGTCCACAGAAAATTGCTGCTCCTCACCCTGCTCCTCTGCTGCCTGCTGACAGGCTGCCGAAAAAAACAGTACGCCCACGTTCTCAAAGAGAACGATCGGGATATGGTCGGCAGCCATAATGCCGGCGCAGAAACGTGGAAGCCGCTGATCGACGAATCCGTCGCACGGCTGCTGGGAAAATCCAGCCAGACCATCCTGCAGACCTCCCACACCACCATCCGCGAGAACGGCAGCCTCGCCCGCTCCGTCTGCTTTGTCGGAGTCGAAAACAAGAGCGGTGAAACCATCGGCGACTTCAAAGACCAGATCTATGAACACATCAGCACACTCGTCAGCCAGGACCCCCAGTACCGCATGATCAGCCGACGTTACGTCGACGCCGCACTCGCCGAACTGCGCTGCTCACCCGACAGCCTCGTTCTCCCCCAAAAACAACGCGACTTCCAGATGGTGCTCGAAAAAAGCAGCCAGCCCATCGACTACCTGCTGTTCGCCCGCATCACCTCCGGCACCACCGACAGCAACGGCGACTACCAGCGCGACTACCTCCTCACACTCGAACTGCTCAACATCCACACCGGCGAATCCGTCAGCGAATCCGCCATGCTCCGTAAAGGCTACCACAAACGACGCTGGGGCCGCTGGGCACACTACGGCGACGACGACGACTGACCCGTCCCCCCTCACCTCTCACCCCCTCCATCCCTAACCGTAGCTCAGGCTTTCCAGCCCGAGCACAATCCCACAAACACCCCCCCCCAACCACTACCAGCCCAAACCGTGACTGACCACGAGCGTCCGACATGGCCGTGCAACGCTCCATACGCTCCACCACTCAGTCAGTCCTGACGGCACTGCTGCTGCTGGCCTCCTGCTGCCTCGCCCAGGGCTGCCGCAGCCCGCACAAGCAACACAGCTCTGGCCTGCAGGCATGGCGTTCCGGCGACGTACACAGCTCCGCCAAACGACTGCAAAAAGCCTCCAGCCCCCTCAATGCCGAAAAAGACATCCTCCTGCTGGACCAGTCCATCATCGATCTGGCCAGTGGCGAACCTGCCGTCGCCGAATCCCGGCTCCGCACCGCCCGCGATCGCCTCGATTACCTGACACAGAAAAACGCCGTCGAGCAAACTACCGCCGTCCTCTCCGACTCCCGCGCCGTCGCCTGGTCCGGCCGTGAATTCGAACGAGCCATGCTGGTCAACATCGCGATGCTCTCCAGCCTCGTCAATGACGGACAGGATGCCTGGGCATGGTCGCTGCAGGCCATGCAGACATCCCGCGAACGCCGCGACACACTCACAGCCGCCGGCACTAACAACTCCGGCACCGCCGTCCTCGCCGACGACAGCACCGCCACAACCGCCGGCAGTCAGACCGTCACACCCGCCAGCTTCGAAAAACGTACCCCCCCGAAAATCACCGCCGAAACACTCGATCAGCCGCTGGCACTGGCCGCTTACCTCTCTGCCATCGTGCATTCAGAAAAGCCCAGCGAAACGGCGGAAACCGAGCAGGCTCTGCAGGACGTCCGGCTGTGGAATCCGCGATTCAGCACCGCTGCTGCCGGCAAACTGACACCGCTGGGGATCCAGTGCCGCAAAACGCACGGCACGCTGCACGTGATTGTGCTTGCCGGGGTTGCGCCCGAGTGGGTTTCGGAATCGTGCGAACCCACCTCAGCGGCCCTGCTGATTGCCGACCAGATCCTTTCAGCCCAAAGCAAATACAAATTGCCGCCCACTCTGTTTTCGATCAAGATTGCCCGACCGCAGTCGCGGGATCAGGGGCGAGCTGAACTGACGCCGGGAGCCGCCGTAGCAGGCAGCGGAATCGGCAGCGAACGCCGCCAGTTGGGATTCTCCACCATCGTCGACCTTCGCGAAGTTGCCGACGCCTCCTATCAGGCCGGGCGTGACAAAGCGATTGCCGACGCGGTGGTCCGCCGCGTCATCAAGAAGGGCACCGTCGTTGCAGCCAAAGCGATGTCCAGCGACAACCTGGACTGGAAAGCGGATTTGGCCATGACGGCAATCGGAGTCGGCTGGGAAGCCCTTGAGAAAGCGGATACGCGATCCTGGAGCACCCTGCCGTCCGCGGTCCGCATAGCTGCTGAAGAGTTGCCATCTGGCGAATACAGCCTTGATCTGTGGACGCGACCACTGAGCGAACGATATCCGGTACATGCGCAACCGGTCAAAGTCCGCATTGAAGACGGGCGTAACACCTGTGTTTTGCTGACGATGCCCGCCGACCGCATCACCGGCGCGATCCTCCTCGGCGGCGCCGACCGCAACATCATCCCCGCCCCGTGAACCCGTGGGCCGCCGTCTCTTAAACGGGAGGGCGAGGCTCCCGCCGAGCCACCATCCCTGACACCAACACTCCGTGCGGTACTCACACCCGCGGACTCCCGGCCACGGCTCGCCTTTTTGATCGCTCATCAGCGTTCATTAGCCGTGCAAAAAAAGCCAGCCAGGCCATCCCGCAACGCAGACTTTCAAGAGCCCTTTCGCGGCTTCCCTTCGCGGCTTTGCGTGAGACCATCTGCCTGCAGAGCACCACTGTATGACACCGTATAAAGCGTATCTTCAGTCCGCCAACTTCCGCTTCTCTGCGTTTATCCGTGACAATCCGTGTTCATCCTTGGCGAAAAAAGAACATCCGTGGCATCACCACCTTCCTGCCACATTCCACGCCGCCGCCTTTGATTTTTGATACCTCGTTTCGTAGACTCGATAAACACGGGCTACGGAAAGCACAGGGGCCACGGAAAGCAAAAAGTTCAGGACAGCGTCTTTAACCCGCGCGACCGCTCGCTGCCGCCAATCCCACCGTTACCCACCAGTATACCCACGCCACCAGCACACAAAAGGCTATCTCACATGACACGCCCGCCACATTCCCGCCGCAGCTTCCTCTCCGGTTCCTCCGCTCTGCTCGCCGCTGCAACTGCCTCGGCCGTTTTCCCATGGTCCGCCAAAGCCTTCGCCAATTCCATGGCTATGGATCGGCCGCGAGTCGGCTGTATCGGACTCGGTGGCATGGGACGCGGTGATGCTCACGGACACCGCAGCTTCGGCGATATCATCGCTCTCTGTGACGTCGATGAAAGCCGCGCAGCCAAAGCCAATGAAGACCCCAATATCGGGGCCGGCAAAGCCGATCTCTGTACCGATTACCGCAAAGTCCTCGAACGCCCTGATATCGATGTCGTCAGCATTGTGACTCCAGACCACTGGCACGTGAAAATTGCCATCGAAGCACTCATCGCCGGCAAACACGTCTTCTGCCAGAAACCACTCACACTGACGCTGGAAGAAAATCAGCTGATCCGCAACGCCTGCCGCAAATACAGCGACCGAGTCTTCTTTATCGGTACTCAGCAGCGCAGTGATCAGGAACGCTTCCTCCGCGCCGTCAACATGGTGCGCCGCGGACTGATCGGTGACGTGCAGAAAATTACCGTCGGCATCAATGGCGGCGATGTCGGTGGCCCGTTCCAGAAATCCGATCCGCCCGCCGGACTCAACTGGGATATGTGGCTCGGTCAGGCTCCCAAAGTCGACTACATCAAGGAACGCTGCCATAACACGTTCCGCTGGTGGTACGAATATTCAGGCGGCAAGTTCACCGACTGGGGTGCTCACCACGTCGACATTTCACTGTGGGCCGCCGGGCTCGATCAGGAAGGTACCGGCCCCGTGGAAGTGGATGGCACCGATGCCAAACATCCCGTGTCATTCAAAGACGGATACCCGGAACAGGACGACCGCTTCAACTCGGCCCACGACTTCAACGTCATCGCAAAATTTGCGAGCGGCATGGAGATGCACATTACCAGTCGCGGGGACAACGGTATCCTCTTCGAAGGCTCGAAAGGTCGCTTCTTCGTCAACCGCGGCAAAATCACCGGACAGCCCATTGAAGAAAACTGGGACAAGGATCAGTTCGGCCCGGAACAGTTGCAGGAACTCTACAAAGGCAAACCGTTCGAAGGTCACAAGAACAACTTCTATCGCTGTCTGGCGGAAGGCGGTCTGCCCGTGTCCGACGTCTATTCTCACTTGCAGACCATGAACACCTGTCATCTGGCTGTCATCGCTGCTCGACTGAATCGCGTTGTCAAATGGGATGCCAAAGCCGAAAAGATTACGGGTGATGATCAGGCAGCCGCATTCTTCGCCAGAACGCCGCGCGCCGGTTTCGAAATTGCGAGGGTGTGAGCCCTTCTGTGGCAAAAGGCCCCGATCAGAATCCTGAACAGTGGACTGCCGACTGGAGCTCGGCCGCAGCGGGATTCCCCGGCGACAGCCTGTCGCCGGATACCCCGCCCGGTGGCTTCCCGGATCCCGCTGGCCGCACTCCCATCCGCCCGCCATGGCTGGGTGTCTTTTTGTCTGCCTGGATAGGTACAATCTGCGGCGGCATGCTGTTTGGACTGCTGATCGGGCTGATGCCCTTTTTGTTTCTCGGTCTGCTGGCTGCCATCAATGCTTTTTACGGGGCAATGCTGGGGCTGGCCCTGACCGCAATCGTCAGCCTGCCGCTTTCGCTGCTCTGCACGGGTGTCGTCCGCATGCTCAGCCCCGAGCAGCAAACGCGGGGCAATTATATCATCGCGGCCGCCGTCAGCGGCTTCCTCTCGGGCTTCTTATGCTTCATCGGCGTCTGGGAAGTGCAGCTTCTGGCACTGCTGCCGGGACTGCTCGGAGCCGGCTCGGCCGGTATTGCCGTTCTGATCACGGCCAGAAACAAGCTGGTTTCGGGCCCGGCACCACCCCCGGTCTCCACCTGGGGCGACCTGGACGACTAAGCGATGCACGTCGGAGCACACAGTCGGGAAATCCGCCAACCGCGGCTCCTGCGGTATTTTCACACCGCCTCCCGGCCGATACTCTGTCACTTTGCGGAATTCGTCATCTGACAACTGGCCCCCATGGAAGCATCCCATGCGTCCGCTGCACCCGCTGACCATCCTGCTGACACTGCTTGCCGGAATCGCACTGCCCTGCTCCGGTGCTGCCAGTGCCGGGGACGAAACTGTCGATTTCAATCGGGATGTCCGCCCCATTCTGGCCAATCACTGCTGGTCCTGCCACGGTCGTGACCAAGCTTCCCGAAAAGCCGGTCTGCGACTGGATACTCGGGACGCCGCGCTCACCGCCGGCGAAAGTGGCCAGCCGGCCATTGTTCCCGGGCAGCATTCCGCCAGCCAGCTTGTCAGCCGTATTCTGGCCACCGATGCCGGCGAAATCATGCCGCCTCCGGAATTCCAGAAACCGCTTTCCGAACAGCAGAAATCGACGCTGCAAAAATGGATTCTGCAGGGGGCTCAGTATACAGAACACTGGTCCTTTATTGCTCCCCGGCGACCGCCGCTGCCCGCGGTGCGGCAGACCGACTGGCCGGTCAGCCAGCTGGATCTGTTCGTTCTGCAGACACTGGAACGCGAAGGACTGCAGCCGAGCCGGCCCGCCCCCCCGCTGATGTGGCTCCGCCGCGTCTCACTGGACCTCACCGGAATCTCGCCCTCCCCCGCCGAACAACAGCAGTTTCTGGACGAAATCACCCGGCTGGGACTGCCTGCAGCCAAAGCGCAGGTCGCCGATCGCCTGCTACAGTCGGACCGCTGCGCTGAACGGCTGGCCATGCACTGGCTGGACGCCGCCCGCTATGCCGACACCAACGGCTACAACAACGATGAAATGCGGACGATGTGGCCCTGGCGGGACTGGGTCATCGAAGCTTTCCGTTCCGGAATGCCCTGGGACCAGTTTCTGATTGAACAGTTGGCCGGGGACCTGCTGCCCGACGCCACTGTCAGCCAGAAGGTGGCCACGGGATTCATCCGCAATCATGTGCTGACGACCGAGGGCGGCATTATTGAAGACGAGTATCACTGGGAGTACGTGGCCGATCGCATCCACACGACCTCAACGGTCTTCCTGGGACTTTCCCTGCAGTGTGCTCGCTGTCATGATCACAAGTACGATCCGTTCTCGCAGCGCGACTATTACCGTCTTGCCGGCTTCTTTAATAATGTGCCGGACCGCATTGTTTCATACAGTCAGGGGCGGATGGCTGAGCCTTTGCTGAAAGTCCCTTCGGCGGCCCAGACGGCTGAACTGGAACAACTGTCGCGGCGCGAAACAGAACTGCAGCAGCTGCTGGCCGCTCGCAGCACCGCTGTCGCGGACGCGGCCACCGCGTGGGCTGCCGGCCTGACCGAACAGCAGCTCGCCGATATGGAACTGGCCGGACTCGCCCACAACTTCTCGCTCGATGAATCTGACGGGCCGTTTCAGGACAGCACAGGTCGCACAGCACCGGCGGTGCTGCACGGCGGTGGCAGCAGTGTGCCCGGTCGCATCGGCAAGGCCTGGCAGTTCACGGGCAGCAGCTGGATCGCGGCTGCCGACGTCGCAGATTTCGAAGCCGATCAGCCTTTCACGGCAGCAGCCTGGATCCGCACGGAAGCCGGCGGTTCAGGAACTCTCTTCAGCCGCATGGATGATGCGGCCGCATATCGCGGCTACGACCTGATTGTCGAAGGCGGACGGCTCAATGCGCACTTCATCGACCACTGGCCGGACAAAGGCTGCAAGGTCTCGACCACAGCCGTGCTGAAACCGCAGCAGTGGCAGCATGTCACTTTGGTCTGGCAAGGCACTCGCCGCGCAGACGGCATTCGCATTTATGTGGACGGTGCACCGCAGACACTGAAGATCGACAATGATGGTGCCGTCAGCGGGTCGCTCAGAACCAAAAAACCGTTCCATGTCGGCCGGCGACATGCATCCGTTCCTTTTACCGGACAGGTGGATGATCTGCGGATCTTCAGTCGCGCACTTTCAGAGGCTGATGTCCAGCGGCTGGCTGCCGGGAAAACGCTGTCGGGCATCCGCGATATCGTCCGCAGTACTCCTGCTCAGCGTTCCCTCGAACAGCAGGCCGAGCTGCAGCGATTCTATGTCGAACACATCGATACGGAAGCTGGCACCTGGCGGACTGAGCTGGCTGCCATCGCACCGCGGCGCAGCACCATTGAACAGCAGATTCCCCTGACCATGGTGATGCAGGAACAAACTCCCCGCAGACCCTCATTCATTCTGAACCGCGGGCAGTATGACCATCGCGGAGAACAGGTCACGGCCGGCATTCCCGCCGTGTTTGCCGCCACCCTGCCGGTCTCCGATCCCGCAGCCGCGCAGACGGAACCGTCGCGACTGGATCTCGCTCGCTGGCTGGTCAGCCCCGACAACCCTCTGACTGCTCGTGTCGCCGTCAATCGCTGGTGGGAAATGCTGTTCGGAGTTGGACTGGTGGAAACGACCGAAGACTTTGGTATCCAGGGAGCCCTGCCGTCGCACCCTGAGCTGCTGGACTGGCTGGCCTGTGAACTGCAGTCCGGCGGGTGGAATCAAAAGCAGCTGCTGAAGCAGATGGTGCTGTCGGCAACCTACAGCCAGTCCTCTGACGTCACTCCCCGGCTGCTGGAACTTGACCCGCAAAACCGACTGCTCGCCCGCAGTGTCCGACTGCGACTGCCGGCGGAAATGCTGCGTGACAATGCTCTGGCCGCCTCCGCCCTGCTCAACCCGGCTGTCGGAGGTCCCAGTGCCAGACCATGGCAGCCGGAAGGCCTGTGGGAGGATGTTTCGGTGGAGCGGCGGGAAAAGTATCAGCCGGATCCGGGTGACGGCATTTATCGTCGCAGCATGTACACGTTCTGGAAACGCACCTGCCCGCCGCCCGCCATGACCGTCTTTGATGCACCTGACCGCGAAACCTGCCTCGTCAGACGTTCCCGCACCAATACTCCGCTGCAGGCACTGGTACTGCTCAATGACCCCACATGGGTGGAAGCTGCCAGAAAACTGGCGGAACGAGTCCTGCTGGGTGCCGCTAACGACGCTGCCCGCATTGATCTGGCCTGCCGCATTGTGCTGGCCCGGCCACCTCAGACGGCCGAACAGCACGAGCTGCTGCAACTGGTGGCTGCAGGACGCCGAAACTTTGCCGCTGCACCTGCTATGGCGGCTGAACTGCGGCAGGTTGGTCGCGCTGTCGTCGACGCTGCCGTTCCTGATGACGAGCTGGCAGCATGGAGCACGGCCATGAGCGTCCTGCTCAATCTTGACGAAGCCATCACTCGCCCCTGACACCCACATACAACCGCTGATCACAAGGAGTTTCTCATGTCGGACACGTCAGGACTCTGCCGCCGAGCCTTTCTGCGGATGCCTGCCGGTGCGGCCGCTGCGGCCACTTTGCTGCAGCACTCCGCTCAGGCTGCTCACGCCACACACTTTGCCCCGCGGGCAAAACGTGTCGTTTATCTGTTTCAGTCCGGCGGTCCTTCGCATCTGGAGCTGCTGGATGAGAAGCCGGGACTGCGGAAACTGCACGGGACCGAGCTGCCGGATTCAATCCGTCGCGGCCAGCGTCTGACGGGGATGACGTCGGGGCAAAGCAGTTTCCCCGTGGTCGCTCCGAAATTCGGTTTCCGCACTTTCGGTCAGTCCGGTCTGCGGCTTAGTGAACTGCTGCCCCACACGGGAACTGTGGCTGATCAGCTGTGCGTCATTCGATCGATGCACACGGAAGCCATCAACCATGACCCGGCCATCACACTGATCCAGACCGGATCTCAGCAGCCTGGGCGTCCCTCGCTGGGAGCCTGGGCCAGCTATGGACTGGGCAGCGAAGCTGAAGATCTGCCGGCCTTCATTGTGATGATCTCGCATGGCAGTGGCCGCGATGCCAATCAGGGACTGCTGGAACGGCTCTGGGGCAGTGGCTTTCTGCCCTCCAGCCATCAGGGCGTAAAGCTTCGCAGCAGCGGTGACCCGGTGCTGTATCTGTCGGATCCGCCTGGCATCAGTCGCGATTTTCGCCGAACGATGCTGAACAGTGTGTCGGCTTTGAATCAGCAGCATCTGCAGCAGTCCGGAGATCCGGAAATTGCGGCTCGCATCACGCAGTATGAAATGGCGTTCCGAATGCAGGCATCGGTGCCGGATCTGATTGACCTGTCGCAGGAATCTGAGGCCACCTTCAGCATGTATGGTGAGGAGTCTCGCAAGCCTGGGACATTCGCCGCCAACTGCCTGCTGGCACGTCGGCTGCTGGAACGGGGCGTTCGTTTTGTGCAGTTGTTCCATCGCGGCTGGGATCAGCACGGCGGTCTGCCGACGAATCTGCCCAAACAATGCCAGGACATTGATCAGCCGCAGGCGGCTCTGATCCGTGATCTGCAGCAGCGCGGACTGCTGGAGGACACGCTTGTCGTCTGGGGCGGCGAATTCGGACGGACGGTGTATGGTCAGGGAGGCCTGCAGGCGGACTACGGACGTGATCATCACGGTCGCTGTTTCTCAGTCTGGCTGGCTGGTGGCGGCATTCAGGGAGGCCTGACACTGGGACGCACCGACGACTATGGTTACAACATCGAAGCTGATCCCGTGCATATTCACGATCTGAACGCCACGATTCTGCATTGTCTTGGGATGGATCATCAGCGGCTGACGTTCCGCTTCCAGGGCCGCGACTACCGATTGACAGACGTGCATGGAAACCTTGTAAAACAGATTCTTTCGTAACTCCCGGAACCCGTAAACGCAGAAATTGCCCGTCTTTTTCTGCATGACTCCCGTTGCCGAATCCGTCATAATTCAGGGGACGGCGGTGCTGGGTCTGGTTGCAGCTGTCTCTCCCGCCTGACATTTCCCGGCCAGCCGTTCCTGTCGGTCTGCCGCCGTTCAACCCCGGAATCTCCCATGAAACAGCCTCAGCTTCGCCTGTCTGCACTGCTTTTGCTGCTGTTCAGCCTGCCTGCCTCAGTCGTCCCGGCTCAGCAGCCCGACGTCAGCTTCCCGGCTCAGATTCGACCACTGCTGGCGCGCCGCTGCTTTGCCTGTCACGGACCGGACAAGGCCGAAGCCGGGCTCCGCCTGCACGCCCCGGAACCGGCCACAGCAAAGCTTGAATCCGGACATGCCGCGATTGTCCCGGGCAACATTGCCGACAGCCAGATGCTGACTCGCATCGGCAGTTCCGAAGAGGGCGTCCGCATGCCGCCTGAAGGTGCAGCACTGACAGACACCGAACAGCGGCTGCTGCGTGACTGGATTGCTCAGGGAGCCGTCTGGAAGCAGCACTGGTCCTTCGAACCGCTGACTCGACCACCCGTGCCTGCGGCTGCCACAAACACCGCTCCAGCCGACAGCGTCAATCCTGTTGATGCGTTCATCGATCACTCACTGGCCCGCAAAAATCTCCGCCGCAGTCCTCGCGCTGAACCACAGGTCCTGCTCCGCAGACTGTACTACGACCTCATCGGACTGCCTCCTGCACCACAGCAGGTCAGCGACTTCCTCAATCGCTCGGCCGCCGACTTCGACTCGGCGTGGCGTCAGGAAATTGACACACTGCTGGCATCACCGCAGTATGGTGAACGCTGGGCTCGCCACTGGCTGGATGTCGTAAGGTTTGCAGAAACCAACAGCTTCGAACGTGACGGCATCAAACCCAATGCGTGGCGGTTCCGGGACTACGTTATCGGTGCCTTCAATGAAGACAAGCCCTACGACCAGTTTCTCCGGGAACAACTGGCCGGCGACGAACTTCCCGAAGTGACTCGCGATTCACTTGTCGCTACCGGCTTCTATCGACTGGGCATCTGGGATGACGAACCGGCCGATCGCAAACTGGCCATGTACGAAGGCTTCGATGATATCCTGACCACCGTCGGCCAGGGAATGCTGGGGCTGACACTCAACTGCGCTCGCTGCCACGATCACAAAATTGATCCGCTGCCCGCCAAAGACTACTACAGCACGCTAGCATTCTTCCGCAATATTACTCCCAATGGCTACGGTCCAAACGTCGAACGACCGCTGCTGGCTACAGAAGCGGATCGCAGGGCATTTGCCGCGGCTGAAAAGGACATCCGCGAATCCGGTGACCGACTGCAGGCGCGCCTGACAGAACTGGAAATGCAGCTGCAAAAACAAATTGCCATGGTGTCCTCCGCGGCAGCCTCCGGCATGGACCTCGATGATCTCGAATATCACTTCTACCGTGATTCATTCCAGCAGCTTCCGGACTTCGATGCACTGAAACCGGAAACAGTCGCGGCCCTCGACCCGCCGCTGATCTCCATTGCACCGGCAACACGTCCGGATCACTTTGGTTTCGTGTTCACAGGCACGCTGATCGTCCCGGCCGACGGTCAGTACGAATTCACGCTGGACTCGGACGACGGATCACGACTGCTGATCGACGGACAGAAACTGATCGAGTACGACGGCATTCATGGTCTTGGCGGAGCCAAACGGGCAGCTGTGAAACTGACTCAGGGACGACACCCGCTGCGACTGGAATACTTCCAGGGCCTGTTCGGCAAGGGTTTGCAGCTGGCGTGGAGCGGACCGGGGTTCGCCCGTCGCAGTCTCACCGCTGAAGATGGTTCCAGCGGCCGCGATCTTAACGAATTCCTGCGTTCGCCGGCAGCCGAACAACTGGATCAGAATCTCGTTCAGGATTACCGCCAGACTCGCCGCCAGATGGAAGACAACAAACGCAGAAAACCTTGGGAAGAATATGGTTTGTGCATCAGTGAAGCCGGCACAAATGCGCCCGATACCTTCATCCTGACTCGCGGCAGCCCGGAAGCCGAAGCCGATCAGGTGCAGCCGGCCTTCCCCGGCATTCTCGGCGGCACCGCCCCCGAGATTGCTCCCAATCCTGCCACTAATACCACCGGCAGACGACTGGCCTTTGCTCGCTGGATTACGGACCCGCAGCACCGGCTAACCAGTCGCGTCTTCGTCAACCGCATCTGGCAGCATCACTTTGGTCGCGGCATTGTGCGTTCACCCAATAATTTTGGACAAATGGGTGAGCCACCCACGCACCCGGAACTGCTGGACTGGCTGGCCAGTGAGTTTGTTGCCGGGGGCTGGCAGATGAAACAGCTGCATCGCCTGCTTCTGACCTCGGCCACGTGGCAGCAGACGACTGTGGCGGACCCGCAGACTCTGCAGCAGGACCCCAACAACGATCTTTTCAGCCGGTTTGATCTGCGTCGACAAAGCGCTGAAGAGCTGCGGGATTCTGTGCTGGCAGTCAACGGAACCCTCAATCCCAAAATGTTCGGACCCGGCATCTACCCGCAGATCTCCCATGAAGTTCTCGCCGGTCAGTCCGTACCTGGATCAGGGTGGGGGCAGTCATCACCCGAAGATCAGGCTCGTCGCAGCATCTATATTCATGTGAAACGATCGCTGCTGCTACCGTTTCTTTCCAGCTTTGACTTCCCTGAACCTGACACCAGCTGTGATGCGCGTTTTGTCACGACGCAGCCCGGTCAGGCGCTCAGTCTGCTGAACGGTGAATTCCTGAATCAGCAGGCCGCTGCATTCGCCGCCCGGCTGCGCAAGGAATCGCCTGGCGACGTGACGAAACAGATGCAGTTGGCTTTCCGGCTGGCACTGTGTCGTGAGATTCGCGGGGAGGAAATTGTGCGTGGACAGCAGCTGCTGCAGACACTGCTGCAGAAACACGGACTGACTCCGGATCAGGCACTGCAATGGTACTGCCTGTACGTGCTGAATCTGAACGAATTTGTGTTTATTGAATAATCACGGGGTCTGCACAGCGGCTTACTTCAGGAGAACTGGCGATGGCGACAAACTTCTGTGGGCGTACCCGACGGGAAATGCTCTGGCAGACCGGTGGCGGATTTGGTGCGGCGGCACTGGCCGGGCAGTTGTCTGACGACGGCTTCTTCGCGCAGGCGCAGGCTGGCGACGCAGCTTTGCCGCAGCCCCATTTCACACCTCACGCCAAAAGTGTCATCTTCCTGTTCATGTACGGCGGTCCCAGCCATATCGACACCTTCGACTACAAACCGTCGATGAAGGGCCGGGACAATCAGACCATTCGGGTGAAGACCTTTGGCCGCGGCGGTCGTCGTAATTCCGGTCGCATTGTCGAACCACGCTGGGAATTCCAGCAGCACGGGCAGTGCGGCAAATGGATCAGTACTCTGTTTCCGCACCTTGCCACCTGCGCTGACGATCTGGCCTTTATTCACTCCATGACGGCCGATTCACCCATCCACGGCTCGGCCATGCTGATGATGAACTCAGGGCGAGTTCAGAGTGGTCATCCGTGCCTGGGGTCGTGGGTGAATTACGGACTGGGCAGCGTGAATCGCAATCTGCCGGGATTCGTCGTGATGCTGGATCCCACCGGCGGACCAATTTCCGGTGCCAAGAACTGGTCCAGTGGCTACATGCCAGCCAGCCTGCAGGGCACCACATTCCGCACGCAGGGCGCCCCGGTACTGGATCTGCAGCCTCGCGCCGAAGTCAGTCGCGAGCTGCAGCGGGATCTGCTGGATGCACTGAAACTGCAGAACGAAGCGCACGCAGCAATGCACGGCGGACGCTCCGATCTCACGTCCCGTATTGCCAGTTACGAGCTGGCGTTTCAGATGCAGCAGTCCGCCCCCGAAGCCGTCGATATATCCTCAGAAACCGCACAGACACAACAGCAGTACGGACTTGATAATGATCGGACTCGCGACTTCGGCACCAAATGCCTGCTGGCTCGCCGACTTGTGGAACGAGGCGTGCGTTTCATCCAGGTCTACTCCGGCGGTGCTCACAATGATGACAACTGGGATGCTCACTCAGATCTCAAAAAGAACCACGATTACCACGCGTTCAACACCGATCAGCCCATCGCTGCTCTGCTTAAAGACCTCAAACAGCGCAACCTGCTGGACGAAACTCTGGTGGTCTGGGGCGGAGAATTCGGACGCCAGCCGACGGCCGAGTATGCCGAGGGCACCGGCCGCGATCATAACTCATTTGGCTTCACCATGTGGATGGCGGGTGGCGGCATTCGTGGCGGAGTCAGCGTAGGGACCACCGATGAGCTGGGTTCGGCCGCCGTCGATGATCCCTTCCATGTCAAACGACTACATGCCACGGTTTTGCATCAGCTGGGCATCGACCCCAACCGGCTCAGCTACTTCCACTCAGGACTTGACCAGAAACTCGTTGGAGTTGAACACATCGAGCCAATCCGACAGATCATCAGCTGAGCAGACCTGGAGTCACTGCGAGGAAACCTGCGACATCAGCGTGATACGACGCCTCTACATCCACAGTTACAAAGTGTTCCAGAACTTTGAACTGCAGCTCTCCAGCGTGCCGGCTAGAACTTTGAACTGCAGCTCTCCAGCGTGCCGGCTACGCTGCTGATTGGGAAGAATGGTGCCGGCAAAACCATTATCGCTTCTGCTTTGCGGTTGCTGCAGCAGATTGCCCGCAGCAGAAATCGTGCTCGCGAGCTGCTGACTTCACCACATTCCCCCATCGCACATCAATTATCAGCCGATGCGGTTTCAGATCGATGCAGAATGATCCGGCAGAATCTTCCGATATGATCTGACCTTCGAACTGCCTCAGGGATTGAGGGAAATCAGGATTGCAGACGAGCGTCTTTGCTGTGACAGCGTCACTGTGTACTGCAGAAGCCGATCGCAGGTCGCTCTGAATCGCAACGATGCAGGAACTGACGCTCGCTTTGTCATTGACTGGCACGTTGTGGCGCTTCCGCTGATTCAGGCACAATCTGCGACAGACCCGATGATTGTCTTCCGAAACTGGCTGGCGAACATGCTGATCCTGCAGCCTGTCCCCAGCCTGATCAACGGAGGTTCCGGCGGCGAAAGTCCGTCACCCAGCCGAGATGCCACCAACCCTGGTGCCTGGTTCAGTGAACTCATCATGCAGTCACCCGCTGCATATACTCATTTGGATTCATGTCTCCGCATAGTCCTGCCCGATTTCCTCGATATCCAAAACGCGGCTACTGCACCTGAATCACGTCAGTTGATGGTTCAGTTCAAGCACCCTCACGGTTCAAAAAATCTGCCTTTCAATGTCTTTTCAGACGGTGAGAAGTGTTTTTTGCTGCCATCCTAATTGTTGCGAGTGCCGTCGGGAAACCGGTTTTTTGTTTCTGGAATGAACCTGATAAACACCTCGCACTGTCTGAGATCGGGCACTTTATCATCGAACTGCGAAAATACCTCCAGCACTTCAGCGGGCAACTGATCATCACTTCGCACCATCCTGAAGCCATCAGACGATTCTCAAATGACAACACTTTGGTCATGTACCGAAACAGCCGCGCTGAACCAGCACAGATACGACGTCTGGCTGATCTGTCGGTCAGCGGAGACCTGATCAATGCCCTGCTGACAGAGGACATTACACCATCAGCGGCAACGCATGGCTGACCAGCTTCAATATAGCGAAGAAATTCATCGACATGCTGCCGAATGCCACTGGCAGGAAAAGGCTGCTGAATGAGCTCATTCAGAATCTTCAGGAGCTGAATCGGATGCCGGACGAATTGAAAAAATATCATTTTCAACTTGCCAGGTCCGCAAGTTGACTCCGCTGTCTCAGCCGCGTACCTGCCCGGTACCGCGAATCACGTATTTGTATGTCGTCAGTTCGCGCAGACCACAGGGCCCCCGCGCATGAAATCGGTCGGTGCTGATCCCGATCTCAGCACCTAGCCCCAGCTCGCCACCATCATTAAACCGAGTACTGGCGTTGATCACTACGGCTGACGAATCCACAGCCGACTCAAAGTGGCCGGCCGCGTCCAGACAGCGAGTCACAATTGCGTCCGTATGTCCTGAACCATAGCTGCGAATGTGCTCAATCGCCTGCTCCAGACTGTCCACGACTCGCACATTCAGAATCAGTGCACCGTGTTCAGTTCGGTAATCCTGTTCCGTGGCCGCGACTGCTCCGGCAAGCCCTGCTCGCGATCGCTCGCAACAGCGCAGTTCCACCCCCCGCTGCTGCAGCGCGGCGGACAGCGACGGCCACAGCTCGGCAGCATTCACATGCAGCAGCAGAGTCTCAGCCGCATTGCATACCGCCGGCCGCTGACATTTGCTGTTGATCACAATGTCCAGCGCCATCTGCAGCTCGGCACTTTGGTCCACAAACACATGACAGACACCGTCAAAGTGTTTCAGCACGGGCATCCGTGCGTCGCGAGTCACCCGTTCGATCAGCGAACGGCCCCCCCGCGGTATGGCCAGACTGATTAGATCACTCAGCTGCAAAAATTCGCTCACCAGCTGCCTTTCCGTCGATCTCACCACCTGCACCGCATGCTTAGGCAGCCCGGCAGCCGCCAGCGTTTCAGTAATCAGCCGCCCAAGCTCCAGATTTGTGCGAATCGCCTCAGAACCACCCCGCAGAATCACCGGATTGCCGCTTTTCACGCACAGTGCTGCAGCATCGATGGTGACACTCGGACGAGACTCATAAATGAAGAACACGACTCCCAGCGGAACTCGCACACGACTGACCTGCAGACCGTTCGGACGACGCTCGCCGCTGATCAGTTCACCCACCGGATCCGGAAGCATACAGATCTGTTCCACAGCGGTCGCCAGCGTCCGAATGCCGGCCTCATCCAGCCGCAGGCGGTCCAGCATGGCAGGGCTCATGCCCGACTGCTGTGCGGCAGCCAGGTCCTGCTGGTTGGCTGCCACCAGCGGTACCACCGACGCACGCAGGGCTTCAGCCAGCAGCCGCAGCCAGGTGTTCTTTCGGGCTGTGGCAAGTGCCGCCAGGGCAGCAGCGGTGCTGTGTGCCTGCTGAGCAATTATGCGGGGGGCAACTGAGGAATCGGCAGACTGAGTCATAGGGGTGGCCGGCGGCAGCGGGGTCTGAAAGGCAGATCTGGCGACATAATAGCGGGTAATCGGCAGATCTTTCCGATGGATCTGCTGGCCTTGCCAGTCAGTTTCGAAGAAGTCTCGCGATTCGCCACTCGAAACACGACCCCGCTTCCGGTGAACACTGCGGAAAATCGGAGGTCGCAGGATCAAATCCGAAAACTGAGAACTCGCGGCTGGGTAATTGATAGTTAAGCAGGCAATTTCCGAAACCGAGACCATTGGCGGAGATCAGGGGGTTGGCCTTGATTCGTCAGTGATTTGGACGTATCTCAACAGAGGATAGTATTCCGGGAAGACATTGCGCCCGCGCCGCGTCACTCCAGACGTCAGGCCGGGGTCCAGTGTGGGCTCCTGCTGCTGCCGTCCCGATCGGCATCCAAATTTCAGTAAAACAGGGGTGAAGTGTGGCACTTCCCGATCTTTCGTGGCTGCCTGATCTGCCTCCATTATTCGTCTATGGTGGCATTCTGGTCGGATTTGTGGTGACCAATCTGCTGCTGGCGCACCTGCTGGGTCCGCGCAAGCACACTCCGGTCAAGGACATGCCTTACGAATCCGGCATGGACCCTGTCGGCGACGCCCGACAGCCATTCGACGTCCGGTTCTATCTCGTGGCCATTCTGTTCCTCGTTTTTGACGTTGAACTGCTGTTTTTGTATCCATGGGCAGTCAGTGCCTATAGTGACGCTGGAGTTCCCGCAGAACTGCGGGATACGGTTTTCGGTGTCATGCTTGTGTTCATGGCGACTCTGGCACTCGCCTGGGTCTACGCGTGGCGGAAGGGAGTTTTTCGATGGCGGTAGGTCTTCCGGAAAACATTTTCATCACAAAGCTTGATGCAGCAGCCAACTGGGCTCGCTCAAACAGCCTGTGGCCAATGCCGTTTGCGACAGCCTGCTGCGGCATCGAACTGATGGCCACTGCTGCTTCGCGTCATGACCTGGCGCGTTTCGGTGCGGAAGTGATGCGTTTCAGTCCTCGCCAGTGCGATCTGCTGATCGTTGCCGGTCGCGTTGTGATGAAGATGCTGCCCGTGCTGCAGCGAATCTGGCTGCAGATGCCAGAACCCAAATGGTGCATTTCCATGGGTGCCTGTGCCTGCTCGGGCGGTGTCTTCGACACCTACGCGGTTGTGCAGGGCATTGACCGTTTCATTCCGGTCGACATGTACGTCCCCGGATGTCCTCCGCGTCCCGAGCAGTTGCTGCAGGCCGTGATGGACATGCAGGCCAAGGTGCGTCGCACGGGCACCATCATGGGGCGTGAATTCGCTATCCGCGACATGCCCTCCGGTCCGGCCCCCTTCGACTCGGACGAACGCTACCGCATCGAAGACACCCGACTGGTACAGCTTGGCGGTTTTTCAGCGGCAGCCACTTCAGCCGGCCGCGGCGCAACCCGGGGATAGGGGGCTTTGCAGATGGTTTGCCTGACAGAGTTGCAGCAGAAATTCAGCTCGGAAATTACCGAAAGCCACTTCCGTGACAATCGACGGCTGGACGTGCCCGCTGCTGCTGTCCTGCCGCTGCTCACCAGCCTGAAGTCGGACTATGGCTTCAACATGCTGGTGGACCTGACGGCCGTGGACTGGCTGGAGTATGACGGAGCCCCGGACCGCTTCTCCGTCATCTACCTGCTGCTGAATGTAGATTCCGGCGAACGGCTGGCCATTCGCGTTCCGGTCAATCTGCCGGATGCCTTGCTGCCCTCCGTCTACAGCCTGTGGCGCGGGGCTGACTGGATGGAACGTGAAGTCTGGGACATGTTCGGAATTTCGTTTTCCGGACATCCTGATCTTCGCCGTATTCTGATGCCTGAAGAGTTTGACGCGTTCCCGCTGCGGAAGGATTATCCGCTCAAGGGACGCGGCGAACGCCACAACTTCCCCGTAATTACTCGCTCCGGCAGCTAAGATTCAGACCTTTCCTGCCGCAACAGTTTTGATCCACTGACTGGTGTTACAACGACCGACGGGCGGGTGCTCGTCGGGGATTCCGATGGTCTTCTGGTCTGGCCGCTTTCAATGCCTCTGACTCCTGTTGATACACTCGAAACAGCATCCGCTGAACGCGAGTATGTGTGGACTCTGAATTTCGGGCCACAGCACCCCGCTACTCACACCACTCTGCGGCTGGTACTGACTCTCGACGGTGAACGCGTTCTCAACGCTGTTCCTTACATTGGGTACCTGCACAGCGGCTTCGAAAAACTTGGAGAACATCTGGACTTCAACCAGTATGTCACCATCGTTGACCGCATGAATTACCTGTCGCCGCTGGCCAACGAAATTGCCTGGCACCATGCCGTCGAAAAACTGCTCGGCATTGACCTGACTCCCCGCTGCAAATATCTCCGCACGATTCTCGCCGAACTCATGCGAATGCACGACCACCTGCTGAATCTTGGCACCACGGCACTGGACCTGGGCGGCTTCACAGCGTTCCTGTACTTCTTCCAGCAGCGCGAACACATCTACGACATCGTCGAGCTGGCATCCGGACAGCGATTTCACACCAGCTACACGCGTGTCGGCGGAGTGCTCTTTGATGTCAATACCGACTGGATCAACCGCGTTCGCAAATTCATTCGCGAATTCCCAAAGGTTTACGACGAAGTCGACCGGCTGCTCACCAAAAACCGCATCTTTGTCGACCGCACCAAGGGTATCGGTTACATCAGCCGAGAGGAAGCCATCAACTTCAGTGCCGTCGGCCCGGTGGCTCGCGCCAGCGGTGTCGAACGAGACCTTCGTCGCGACGAACCGTACCTCGCCTACGGCGATCTCGACTTCGACGTCATCTGCTCACGCGGTGGCGACTGCTATCACCGCTACCTCGTTCGCATGCAGGAATTGCTCGAAAGTCTGAAAATCATCGAACAGGCCGTGGAAAACATTCCCGGGGGTCCGGTGAATATCGGTGTCGACTCGGACATGGTGCTGCCGTCCAAACCGGCCGTTTACCGCAGCATCGAAGGTCTCATTCAGCACTTCGAAGTGATCATGCCCAACCGCGGCTACGATGTGCCTCGCGAACAGATCTATGCGGCCACAGAATCCCCCAACGGCGAACTTGGATTCTACATCGTCGGCAACGCCGAAACTCGCGCCTACAGAACTCGCACACGTCCACCATCCTACATTCATTTTTCCATGTTCCCGCACATGATTCGCAACCACCAGCTCAGCGACGTCGTCGCTGTGCTTGGAAGCATCAATATCATCGCTGCGGAACTTGACCGCTGAACCAAACTGCCTGTGTCCTTCTGATCCTCTGATTCCTCATTCTGGCTGACTGTTATGAGCGTTCTCAGTGAAGAGCTGCGAGAAAAGATTCGGGCTGAATTTCCCAATTACCCGAACAAACGCGCGGTGACCCTGCCTGCTCTGCATCTCGTCCACGACAACCTGCGGGCCGTCTCGCGGGAAGCCATCGTGGAAATTGCCGAACTGCTAGAACTGCATCCGGCGGAAGTTCATGACACCATGACCTTCTACAACTTCTTCAAAGACGAAAAGAATCCGCTCGGCAGACATCGAGTCTGGTTCTGCCGCAGTATCTCGTGCATGCTCCGAGGTGGCGAGGAACTGCTGGAAAATGTCTGCCACCACTACAACGTCCATCCCGGTGAAACCACTGCCGACGGACGCATGACTGTCGAATTTGCGGAATGTCTGGGAGCCTGCGAAGGCGCACCATGTATTCTCGTGGACGACGTCTGTCACATGAATGTGAATCCGTCAACCGCTTCCGCCCTCATCGACAAACTCTGATTCCCTGATTTGCTCAATACAGAGGTTTCCAGTGGCCACTTTCGAACCAGCACTGTTCGCCCGCATCAATAAGCCTGACAGCGCTTCGCTGAAGACTTATCAGGCCGACGGCGGATACTCACGTCTGAAGGAATTCCTCAGCATGGCCCCCGGCGATGTCACCAACATCGTCAAGGACTCGGGCCTGCGCGGTCGTGGCGGAGCCGGTTTCCCCACAGGGCTTAAATGGACCTTCCTGCCCAAAGATTACCCCGGTCCGATCTATCTCGCCGTCAACGCTGATGAAAGTGAACCGGGAACTTTCAATAACCGCTACCTGATGGAACTCGATCCGCACCAGTTGATCGAAGGCATCATTCTGGCCTGCCACGCGATCCGCTCCCAAAAAGCATATCTCTACCTGCGGTATGAATACGGTACCAGCTATCGAGTCCTGGATGCCGCGATCCGCGAATGCCGCGCCGCCGGTATCCTGGGTACCAACATTCTTGGCACCGGAGTCAGCTGCGACATCATCCTGCACCGCGGCGCCGGGGCCTACATCTGTGGTGAGGAAACGGGACTGATCGAAAGCCTGGAAGGCAAGCGTGCCTGGCCTCGCATCAAACCGCCGTTCCCGGCAATTGAAGGTCTGTTCCGCAAGCCAACCATCGTCAATAACGTGGAAACCCTGTGCTGCGTGACTCAGATCCTGTACCGAGGCACAGCATGGTTCAAATCCATGGGCGTTCCGGCTGATCCCAATAATCCTCGCGACCCCGGCAGCTACGGCCCCAAACTGTACTGTGTCAGCGGACACGTCAATCAGCCCTGCTGCGTCGAGCTGCCGCTGGGCGTCACTGCTCGGCAACTGATCGAAGAACATGCCGGCGGCGTCTGGAAAGGTCGCCGTGCCAAAGCCGTCGTACCAGGCGGCATCAGCATGGGGTTCCTCTCAGCCAGCGAACTTGATACGCCGCTCGATTTTGCCGGACCCGGCAAAGTCGGTTGCCTGGGCCTGGGCACCGCCGCTGTTGTGGTCGTGGATGACCAGACCAGCATGGTCGACGTGCTGTACAACTGCTGTCGCTTTATGTCGCATGAATCCTGCGGTCAGTGTACCCCCTGCCGCGAAGGCACTGCCTGGATGACGAAAATCCTGGAGCGTATCCGTACTGGTCAGGGTCGCACCGAAGACCTGGATCTGCTGATGGAAGTCGCCGGCTCGATGGGCATCATCCCCGGCACCACCATCTGCGGACTCTCAGACGGTGCCGCATGGCCGGTCAAGAATGCCATCAGCAAATTCCGCAGCGAGTTTGAAGATTACATTCGCAGCCGCAAAGCCTCTGTCACGTCTGCTCAGCAGCTCATGGCAGTTCACTGAAAATCACCACTTCGAAACCGGACAGTTCTGAATTCAGTTCTGAATTACAGCGATCAGGGACCAGCATGGCCACGGTGACAATCAACGGTAAAGATGTGGAAATCGGCTCGAACGAACGCCTGAACTGCATTCAGGCTGCCGCCAAAGTCGGTGTCGAAATTCCGGCCTACTGCTGGCACCCTGCCCTGTCAGTCGTGGCCAGCTGCCGCATGTGCCTCGTCGAAGTCGGTGACAAAAAACCGGACGGCACGGTCGCGATGCAGCCCAAGCTGGTACCCGGCTGCCAGACTCCTGTCAAAGACGGCACCGTCATCATCGCCGACAGCCAGAAAGTCAAGGATGCCCGCAAGGCCACCCTTGAATACCTGCTGCTCAACCACCCGCTTGACTGCCCCACCTGCGATCAGGCCGGTGAATGCTATCTGCAGGATTACAGCTTCAACTACGGACGTGGTTACAGCCGCCTTAACGAACCCAAGAACATCAAACCAGACAAAGATTACATTGGCGACCAGATTACTCTGTTCACCGACCGCTGCATCATGTGTACTCGCTGCGTTCGCTTCACTCGCGAAGTCAGCGGCTCAGCAGAACTGCAGGTCGTAAGCCGCGGGTCACATGAAGAAATCGATATCTTCCCCGGTCACCCGGTCAATAACCCGCTGGCCGGCAACGTCGTTGACCTCTGCCCTGTCGGTGCGCTGTGCAGCAAAGACTTCTTGTATCAGCAGAGAGTCTGGTGGCTGAAGAGCACAAACTCCGTCTGTCAGGGCTGCAGCACCGGCTGCAGCGTAACCGTCGATCAGAACGAAGACAAAGTCTATCGACTGAAGCCGCGAGTCAACGAAATGGCACAGGGCCATTTCATGTGCGACGAAGGTCGTTTCGGCTGGAAATACACGCACTCCGAAGAGCGTCTGAATGTTCCCAAGATCGTCAGCAACGGGCACTCGACCTCACAGTCCTGGGAAGATGTCCTCGGCTCAGTCCGCTCGTCTTTGCAGAAGGCAGCAGCCGGAAAGCAGAAGATCGCTGCCGTTCTGTCGCCGTGGATGACCGTTGAGGAAGCGTGGCTGCTGGCCACCTGGATTCGTTCACTGTCGCCGCAGGCCGTCCTCGCCGTGGGACCTGTCCGCGTTTCCGGCACTGATGAACACTTCCCCAGAGATCTGCGAGGCAACGTCATTGAGCCGGTGAAGTTTACGATTCGAGCCGAAAAATGCCCAAACCGGGCTGGTGTGCAGGCCGTGGCAGCTCACTTCATGAGCGACCTGATGCCCTTCGAAGAGTTGCTCCGACTGGCCTCCAGCGGGCAGTTCTCAGCCGTGTACCTGACCGGCGGAGACCCGCAGGGCTGGATCTCCGAGATGCAGGCAGAAGCCCTCAGTGACGTCGAAACCGTCATCGTTCAGGACTTCCTGCCCTCGCCTGTTCTGCAGCATGCGACCCATATTTTGCCCTCAGGAACATTCGTGGAACGCGAGGGAATCGTTGTCAACCATCGTGGTCTGGCACAACTAATCCGACGGGCCGTCCGTGGTCCGGACGGCAGTCGGCCCGACTCACGAATCCTCTGGGAACTGTCCGGACGCAAGGGGTTGTTCCAGTCGGAATCGCTGCGAGCCGAAATTGCTGCCGCGGTGCCCGCACTGGCCGGACTCACACACCCGGATCTGAAATCTACCGGGGTACTCCTCGAATCAGCCCAGCAGGTCACGATCTGACCGGCAGGGACTGCTGCAACAAAACACTCAAAACTGACCCGCTCGTTGTTTTCTCTTTCTGACAGACTGCCATGCCGGAACTTCTGATCACGATTATCACAATCGCCATCGTCGTCGGGGCTATCCCAGGCGTCTGCAATTACCTGATTCTGCTTGAACGCAAGTTGTCCGCCTGGATGCAGGACCGTGTCGGGCCAAACCGAGTCGGTCCGATGGGTCTGCTGCAGCCGCTTGCAGACGGCGTCAAGCTGCTGCTCAAGGAAGAAGTCATTCCGCCGCACGTGGACCGCGTGCTGTTCCTGATTGCTCCCGGGATCTCGGTCTTTACCGCACTGCTGGCGTTCGCCGTTGTTCCGTTTGGTCCGGTTGGCGTTGAGGGTGCTCCCGGCTTCCTGAGATTCATCATCGCCCCGGGCATCGACATCGGGCTGGTGTTCATTTTCGCTGTGGGCAGCCTGGCTGTTTACGGCATCGTTCTCGGTGGCTGGGCCTCGAACAACAAATACAGTGCCCTTGGGGCCCTGCGAGCAAGTGCTCAGGTCGTCAGCTATGAAATCCCGCTCGGCATGTCAGTGCTCGGAATCGCCCTGCTGTCTGGCACCGTCAACCTTGAAGAGATCATGCAGCGTCAGATTTCCGGTGGCCTCGCGGCATGGAACATCTGGTTCCAGCCACTGGCCGCACTGCTGTTCTTCACTGCTTCGCTGGCCGAAGCCAACCGCCTGCCGTTCGACCTGGCTGAGTGTGAACAAGAGTTGGTGGGTGGCTGGCACACCGAGTACAGCGCTCTGAAGTGGGCCCTGTTTTTCCTCGGTGAATACACCCACATGATCACGATCAGCTTCCTCACGTCAATCTTGTTCCTCGGCGGATGGCATCTGCCCGGAATTGCCGAAGCTGACAGTGTTTACCCACTCGCATGGCTAGTAAAGATGCTGGTGCTGATGGGCAAGGCCTTCTTCTTTATCTGTGTGATCATCATGCTTCGCTGGACAATTCCCCGCTTCCGTTTCGACCAACTGATGGAACTGGCGTGGCGAGTCATGATTCCGCTGTCACTGGCCAATCTGCTGATGGTGATGTTTGTGCGTCATTTCGAACTGAGCCAGTGGTGGATGTTGCCCGGTTCCGCAGTCCTGTTTGCCGCCTGGGGCATGATCAGCGCCAGCCTGCGGGAAGCGGAACGCAGGTCTCGCCCGGGTTATGTCCGTCGCAAAAAGGTTGAAGCTCACCATGACAGCCATACCGCCGGGCATGTCGCCGCTCACTGATTTAATCAAGGCTCTGAAACATGACTGATACTCAGAAGAAAAAAAATGTCCGCTGGGTGGAGGAGCCGGAACTTGGGTTCTGGGAATCCACCTTTGTTCCGGCCATTATGCAGGGCTTGAGAACCACTCTCAAGCACGTCGTCGACCGCAAGCCTGTGACGCAGCAGTTCCCCGAAGTGAAGCCCGAACTGCCGCTGCACTACCGAGGCGTACACCGCCTGAATCGCGATGAAAAGGATCGCGTGAAATGTGTCGCGTGCATGATGTGTGCTACGGCCTGTCCGGCTCGCTGCATCACCATCGAAGCTCAGGCTGCTCCTCCGGAATGGCCTGACCGCGACAAATTTCCCAAATCCTTCGTGCTCGATGAACTTCGCTGCATCTACTGCGGCATGTGCGAAGAAGCCTGTCCGGTGGACGCCATCGAACTGACTCATATTTACGACCTGACCGGTGAATCCCGCTCGGACCTGATGTACGACCGCGAAAAACTGCTCGGAGTATTCGACCGAACTAAAAACGATCCCCGTGACCCGGTGCGAACAGGTCGCGGAAAACTCGGACCAGCCTCAGAGTTTGTGCAGCTTCCCGCCGTGGGACCAGCCACAACGGTGCCGGTCAGTGATCGTTCGGCAAAGGCAGAAGCAGCCGGTGTCATTCGTACGACCGGTCGGGAGGGACAGCAATGAATGAGTGGTTGCAGCAGCACCCTGCCTCAATCGGCGGACTGGTGCTCTGGGCCATCGGCCTAATGTGGCTGATGCCATCCGGCAAACCCGGAAAATCGCGACCGGTCCTGCCCGGCGTAGTCCTGGTCGCCGCTGGCGTCCTGTCGTTCTGCCTCAGTGCAGGTCGCGGCGTGGACACACTTCAGTCAGAGGTCATGTTCTGGACCTTTGCAGTCACAGCACTCCTGTGCGCAGCACTCATGATCACTTCCAAAAACCCGGTCTATGGCGCACTTTGGTTTGCACTTGCCACACTCGGCACCTGCGGGCTGTTCATGCTGCAGAGTGCACCGTTCCTCGCGGCAGCCACCATTATTGTTTACGCCGGTGCTGTGATCGTGACCTTTCTGTTCGTGATCATGCTGGCGCAACAGTCCGGGGCTGCCGGCTACGACCGCCGTGCCCAGTTCACCATTCCTGCGGTGCTGTCTTCGTTTGTGCTGCTCGGACTGATTGTCCAGCAACTGCAGACCAGCCCGCTCAAGGTGGAACGCACTAAAATCGCTGTGGCTGAAAAACAGGGCTCGGCTCGCGGGTCGGTCACTAGCCCGCCTGCTCTGCCTTCCCCCGACGCTCCTGTCAACCCGCCACCGCCGCCGGCTATACCAGCAATGCTCAGCAAGGCCACTGCTGATACTCCCGTCGGCGGCATGAAAGGTCTTGGGCGGTCGCTCTTTGGCGATTACCTGTTTGCCGTCGAACTGGCAGGGACCATTCTGCTGGTGGCCAGCATCGGTGCAATCGCCATTGCTCCGCGGCGTGAAGAAGGAGCACTCTGATGTCTGAAGTAACGCCTCTCAACTACGAAGAACTGCGATCCCTGATGGTTGCGGCCGGACTGTTTGTGCTTGGCGCAATTGGATTCCTGACCCGTCGTAATCTGATTCTGCTGGTGCTCTCCGCAGAACTCATGCTGCACGGAGTCTCACTCAGCCTCGTGACCTTCGGAAAAATCCATCAGAATCACGAAGGTCAGGCCTTCACGATTTTCGTGCTGACCGTGGCTGCCTGTGAAGCAGGACTGGCACTTTCACTCGTGCTCGCCCTCTACCGACAGACACACTCGCTGGATATTCGGCTTTGGTCGGAACTGCGGGAGTTCGATACGCTGTCGCCAGTGGCTGCAGATACTGACTCACCTCAGACGCCGCCGTCGGCCTATGACGGTATACCACTGCTGACACCTGCCGGCCGACTGCCTCAGGAACTGCCCAAAACTGTCAACGCAGACCCCAAACGCCCTGACCGGACTCCTGTATAAAGTGCTCTACCGAGCCCCGAACTGACTGGCTGGAAGACTTTCTCATGCTACAAGAATTACTGGCACCACTGCTTTGTCTGATCCCTGCGGCACCACTGCTGTCCGCCGTGGTCACGGCTTTGCTGGGCCCAAAACTGCTGAAATACCGCAGCCATATTCCCTGCTGGTCGGCTCTGGCGGTGTCATTTGCTGCTTCACTGGCTGTGCTCCTGTTGCTGCCGCTGCAGTCTGCCGGTCCCGCTTCAGGATTCATTCCGCCGGCTGAGGCGTCGGCACCGCCCGATGCCGGGTCTGCCGCCGAACCGGCCGCAGTTGATCCCGCACCACTCGCTGCAGTCGCGGCCGCAGAAAAACCGGAAGTTGTCGTCTACATCGGTGAATGGCTGGCGGTCGAACCATCCCCGGAAATCGCTGACGTCAATGTTGCTGACTCCATTCCAGTCAAAAATCGACAGCGTTCCGGCATGCGTGTTCCACTGGAACTGCGAGTTGACTCGATCTCGTCAATCATGCTGGCCATGGTCACGGGTGTCAGTCTGCTGGTGGCACTATTCGGATCCGGCTACATGCATCACGATCCGGGCTATCCGCGATTCTTCGCGGCAGTATCCATGTTCGTTTTTTCCATGTGCATGCTGGTGCTGTCCAACAGCTTTGTCATGCTGTTTGTCTTCTGGGAAATGGTGGGGCTCTGCAGTTACCTGCTGATCGGATTCTGGTTCCGTAAGCCTTCCGCCGCCGCCGCCTCCAAAAAAGCCTTCGTCGTCAATCGTATCGGTGACTTCGGTCTGATCATGGCAACGTTCCTGATCTGGACGAATTTCGGTACTGTCGACTTCGCGGGAGTACTGGGCAACCCTGACCGCATAGAGGCTGTCGCCGCCGCCAACAGCGGCGTCATCAACCTGATCTGTTTCTGCCTGTTCCTTGGAGCCATGGGCAAATCAGCTCAATTCCCGCTGCAGGTCTGGCTCCCGGACGCCATGGAAGGTCCAACTCCGGTCAGTGCCCTCATCCATGCGGCCACGATGGTGACCGCTGGAGTCTACCTCGTAGCACGCTGTACCCCGCTCTTCATACTGGCACCGCAGGCTCAGCTGCTGGTGACGGCCACCGGAGCCATTACTGCTGCCATTGCAGCACTTATTGCACTCACACAGACTGACCTCAAACGAGTCCTGGCATATTCAACTGTCAGCCAACTCGGTTTCATGTTCATGGCTCTCGGCTGCGGTGCTGCTGACCCCGGCCTCGCCACCATGGCTGTCACTGCCGGCATGTTCCATCTATTCACTCACGCGTTCTTCAAAGCCCTGCTGTTTCTTGCCGCCGGCAGCGTTATGCATGCCATGGGTGACGTCATCGACATGCGAAGATTCAGCGGTCTCCGCCGTGCCCTGCCCATCACTCACTGGACCTTCCTTGTCGGAGCCGCCGCACTTGCTGGTGTGCCTCTGCTGGCAGGCTTCTGGAGCAAGGACGAAATCCTGGCCGTACTGATGGCAGCCTCCAAAACCGGCGAACATCGGATGTTCTTCGGCTCGGTACTGGTCGTGGCCTCGCTCACTGCTCTGCTGACGGCTTTCTATACCTTCCGATCATACTTTATGACATTTTGGGGCCCCGAAAAGTTCCCCGAAGAAGCCGGACATCATCCGCACGAAGCGACTCCCATCATGGCCTGGCCACTGCGAATTCTGGCAGTCGCTGCTCTGTTCATTGGACTTGCTGTCGGGCCAACTCACCTGTTCAGCGGTACGCTCGCCAAAACAACAGGTCTCACCCCCTTCGAAGCTCATTTCCATCTTGATGTCATGGCGCTCAGCGTGTTCATCGCGTCTGCCGGCATCGGCATGGCCTGGATGTTCTACGTTGCGATGCCAAAGGTTCCAGCCACGATCGCTGTGGTACTGAAACCCCTGTATGTCATCTCTCAGGGCAAGTTCTACCTCGATGAAATTCTGTACGTGCTGGTCGTACTGCCCCTGCGAGGGATCGCATTCCTGTCAACGCTGTTTGATCGACTGGTCATTGATGGACTGATCGATTCGCTGGCGACCGTTCCGCGAGTCCTCGGTGATCGAGTGCGATCAACTCAAAATGGTGTGGTGACTGCATATGCCGGACTGATGTGGGCAGGTCTGGTAGTTCTTGTTGTGATCTGTCTTGGAATTTCCTGAACGGACCGGCGAATCCCCTGTTGGTGTTTTCAGACTGTTCTCTGTTTTCAGCACTCGGCGCAAGATTCATGCAAGCACTACTTTTTCTCGTTTTGGTTGTTCCCGCTGCGACCGCAGTGCTGCTGATGCTGTTTCGCTCCTCGCTGACAGTCGATAACTCGCGCTGGGTGGCCGTCTGCGGTTCGGCAGCAACTCTGCTGCTGTCTGTGTTCCTGCTGGCCAGCTACTACGCCACCGGACCGGCGGCCCTCGAAATCGGCAAGCAGCCCAAGGCTTCTACGGCCCCCGCAAATGCCGTCATCAAACCCAAAGTTGAATTCGTTCAGCCATGGCTGGATACGGGACGCGTCAAGCTGGATCTGTACCTCGGAATTGACGGGATCAGCGTGGCTATGATCGCACTGACTGCGCTGCTCACCGTGTCTGCAGTGCTGATCTCGTGGGAAGCTGTCCGCGATCGTGCCGCTGAGTTCTACGCTGCTCTGCTGCTGTTGCAGACCGGTCTGATCGGTGTATTTTGTTCGTTTGATCTGATTCTGTTCTACGTGTTCTTCGAGATGACTCTGATCCCACTGTTCTTCCTGATTGCCGTCTGGGGTGGCAAGGACCGCAAGTGGGCGGCTGTAAAATTCTTCCTCTACACTCTGGCGGGAAGCCTGGTCACGCTCTCCGGACTGCTCTATCTGGTGCTCTACGTATCCAGCCAGGCGGATCCCCTGAAGAACCCGACAAACCTGCCGGCGCTGACCGCCTGGCTCCAGCAACATCCGCTGCCGCAACAGTTGCAGACAACTCTGTTCCTCGCCGTTTCGGCAGGATTCCTGATCAAGGTTCCCGTGTTCCCTTTCCATACGTGGCTGCCTCTGGCTCACGTTGAAGCCCCAACCGCCGGCAGTATCGTGCTGGCCGGAGTACTGCTGAAACTTGGCACCTACGGATTTCTCAGACTTTGCCTGCCGCTGTTTCCTGAAGCCGCTGTCAGCATCGGTATGCCGGTTATCGGATTGCTTTCGGTGATCGGAATCATCTACGGGTCCCTCTGTGCACTGGCCCAGAGTGACATCAAGAAACTGGTAGCCTACAGTTCCGTTGCCCACCTCGGTTTCTGCATGCTTGGACTGTTCGCCCTCAATACTGAAGGTATCACGGGCAGTGTGCTGCAGATGATTAATCACGGTTTGTCGACCGGAGCACTCTTTATCATTGTTGGCATGATCTACGAACGCTACCACACCCGCGAAATGTCTGAGCTTGGAGGACTGGCATCAAAACTTCCGGCGATCGGCATCAGCATGGTCTTCATCTCCATGTCCAGTATTGGCCTGCCAGGGCTCAACGGGTTCATCGGAGAATTTCTATCGCTGGCTGGCATGTTCAAAGCCAACTGGCTGTATTCGGCACTCGGAACCACAGGTGTGATTTTGGGAGCCTGGTATCTGCTAACGGCCGTTCAGAAGGTGTTCTTCGGAAAACTCCGGGAACCCCATCATGATGGACACGGTGATCACGACACCGAAGACATGAATGCCCGCGAGTTCCTCGCGCTGTTCCCGCTGGCAGCCCTCTGCCTGTTCATCGGCATCCGCCCTGCACCACTGATTGACATTATCCGACCGGACGTGGAGCTTGTTGTTGACCGTATCGCCAATATTTCTGCAGGACCTGTCCCCGGTGCTCCGGTGCAGCCCGCAGAGCCAACTCAGGCTGTCCTGTAACTGTGCTCCGAACCTACCTCCGGTGCTTCTGTTTTTGTTCTGATTTCTTTGTTGTCGAGACCCAGCCGTGCCCGCATTTAACGAACTGAACCAGGCAGTCGGACTGATCATTCCTGAGATCATTCTGATCGCCACGGTCTGCATCATGTTCCTCACTGGTCCGTTTCTGGTCAGTGAAAATGGCGACTCCGCAGCCGGTCTCAAACATCGCTGGGGAGCTCTCACAATTCTGGCGCTGCTGTGCTCGGCCTTCGCATGGCTGAAAGCACCCATAACAGATGGCTCAGTCGGCCCTTTTGAAGCCGATGCTTTCGCGTGGTACATCCGAGGAATTTCGCTGGGTGCCGGCTTCCTCCTCACCCTGATCCTCTGGGATCAGATCGATGATGCACACGCAGCCGAAAACTTCGCCTGTCTGCTCGCTACACTCGCCGGAACCTCCTTCGTCGCTCTCGCAAACGACCTCATCGGAATCTTCCTCGGGCTCGAACTCGTCAGCATCCCTACCTACATACTGCTGTATATCGGACGCGCCGACTGGATGTCTCGCGAAGCCACCATCAAGTACTTCCTGCTGAGCACCTTCTCTTCTGCCATGGTCCTGTTCGGACTTGCTTGGATTTATGGTGTTTCCGGTACAACAAATCTGGCGTCCATCGCACAGCGTGCTCACAGCGCGGTTCCCGGCTTCGAACACAGCATGCTGGTCGTCGCCCAGATCATGATGATCGCCGGCATCAGCTTCCGACTCACCGCAGTCCCGTTCCACTTCTACGCCCCTGATGTGTTTCAGGGTGTCGCTCCGTCAGCCTCAGCCATGTTGTCCTTCCTGCCCAAAGTCGTCGGCTTTGCGGCACTGCTGCAAATCCTTCCAATGTGTGCCGGAGTCGACAGCATCGCTGCCTGGGTGCCCTCGAAGAATCAGGCATGGCTCTTCACCACAATGGCACTGGTGACAATGACCTTTGGCAATATTATGGCGGTCCGGCAGACCAGTGTGCTTCGCATGCTTGCCTGGTCCAGCATCTCGCACGCCGGTTATATGCTCGTCGGTCTCGCTGTAGCTACCCAGTACGGCGGTCAGAATCCCAATGAAGCCAGTGGTCAGGCAGCACTCATGTTCTACCTGCCGATCTACGGTATCATGTCAATCGGCGCGTTCGCAGTGCTGGCCGCCGCAGGAACTCGCACTCGCCCGTTGCGTTCACTCGAGGATCTGCACGGACTCAGTCAGACTCGTCCGGCACTCGCACTGATGATGGCTGTCTGTGTGTTCGGACTGAGCGGCCTGCCTCCAACCGCAGGTTTCCTCGGAAAACTCAATCTGTTCGTCTCAGCGTGGGTCGTGAACAGTCAACTCAGCCGAACTCTTGCCATCGCCCTCGCAGCCAACGCAGTGGTTGCAGCAGCCTACTACCTGCGACTGATTGGTCTGATGTACTTTGAAGCTCCAAAAACTATCCTGGAACCGGAACCACGACCGGCCTCTGCGGTCGCTGCTGCTCTCTGTGCAGTTGCAGCACTGCTGCTGTTCGCCAGTCCGCAGTGGCTGTGGAATGCCGCCGCTGCTGCTGTCAGCCTTGTCACAGCCTGATCAATTTACCTGCCAGTAAACTGATGGATTCACTCACCCGACAGATTATCAGTCTTCGCGGTCCGAGAAACCTGCCAGATCCAGGCAAACCCTGGCACTGGCTCAGTGAACAGGAATTTTCGAGGCACGGACGAATCGAGGCCGTCTCCACTGTTTTCCTGACCAATCGTGAATGCCCGTTCCACTGTCTGATGTGTGATCTCTGGCAAAACACACTGACAGAAACCGTCCCGCCAGGCTTGATCCCGCAGCAGATCGACTTCGCACTCCAAAGACTGCCGCACGCCCCGCATCTCAAACTCTATAACAGCGGCAATTTCTTCGATCCCGCGGCTGTGCCTGTTCGTGACCTGCCCGCAATCGCTGCACGCGTCCGACAGTTTGACACAGTCATTGTCGAAAATCATCCGCGACTGTGCACGGAACGCTGCGACCAGTTCCAGCAACTCTGCGGGACTCAGCTTGAAGTGGCAATAGGGCTTGAAACAGCCCATGAACCCACCCTCGCTCGGCTCAATAAACAAATGACACTTGCAGACTTCGAATCCGCCTGCCGGCTGCTGCAAAAACAGCACATCCTGATTCGCAGTTTTGTACTGCTTAAACTTCCGTGGAGCACTGAACAGGAGGGGATCGAGCACGCACTGCAGTCCGTTCGTTTTGCCTTCGACTGTGGAGTTTCCTGCTGTTCCGTCATCCCCGTGCGAGCCGGAAACGGCATGCTGGATCGACTGCAGCAGGCAGCCCAGTTCGCCCCCCCAAAACTCTCTTCACTAGAAACCGTCCTCAAAGAAGCCCTCTCGTGGCGGCGCGGACGAGTCTTTGCGGATCTCTGGGATGCCCGGCGTTTCGCCGACAGTCCCGACACCGCCGAACAGCAAATGCAAAACTTGCTCTCGATGAATCTCCGGCAGCAACCACTCTGAACACACAACACACTCGGCCTGACTTGCTTCCGTACACCACAAATGGCACGTAGCATACTTCTCCTGTTCTTAAATTACCGGGAGATCACGTGGCATGCAGTCACCCGAAAGCCTTCTAAGTCTGCTCGACTACCTCGTTATTGCTGCTTATCTCGCAGGCACCATGATTCTGGGGCTTCGAATCGGTGCACGCGTCAGCGGAGGTTCTGATTTCTTCCTCGCCGGACGCCAGCTTCCGTGGTGGGCCATCGGTATGTCGCTGGTTGCCACAGACATCGGTGGTACAGACATCATTGGTGCCGGCGGCGCAGCCTACAGACATGGGCTCGCAGTCGCCAATTTTGAATGGATCGGCTGCATACCGGCGATGATCATCGCTGCCTTCGTCTTTATCCCGTGGTTTTATCGAGCCGGTGTCAGCACCATCCCCGAGTTTTTGGAACTCCGCTACGGACTTTCTGTCCGCATCATTCTCGCCTGCTGCTGGCTGCTGTTCATGGCCTGCAACCTCGGCATCATGCTCCTCGCCTCCGCTCGCCTGATGTCCTCAATGCTCGGCTGGGATCAGCAGTTGTGCATCCTTGTCACCGCCGGACTTGTCGGCATCTACACCTGCGCCGGCGGACTGGCCGCTGTCGTTTACACCGACGTACTGCAGTGCATTGTGATGATTGCCGGCTGCCTGCTGGTGCTGGCGATCGGCATGGTCAAAGTTGGCGGCATCAGCGGCCTGCAGTCAGCACTGGAGCAAGCCGAAGTGAAACGAAATTCCGTCATTCAGCAGACCGCCACAACCGAAAATGTCGACTCTGACAATGATCCCCTGCCAGCAGCGTCCGACTGGGCTACCGCTTCCGCTTCACGACTGTCTTTGATACTGCCGGCAGACACACCCACACCGTTCCCGTGGCCCGGAGTCCTTTTCGGACTCGCTCTGATACTTAGTCCCGCCTACTGGATCGGCAACCAGGCGATCGTACAAAGATCCCTTGGAGCCCGCAGCGAGTTCGAAGCGCAGGCTTCGTATGTCTGGGGAGCAGTCCTGAAGAACATTATTCCGCTGATCGTTGCCATCCCCGGACTCATCGCATTTGCTCTGATACCCGATCTCCCCGACGGCGACACAGCCATTCCGCGACTGGTTACGGAAGTTCTGCCAGCCGGAGCTCGCGGGATCTTCATCGCCGCTTTCCTCGCTGCTCTCATGTCCAGCGTCGACTCATATGTCAACTCTGCCGCTGCTCTGCTATGCAAAGACCTTTACCAAAGACTGCTCCGCCCCGATGCGTCAGAAGATCAGTTGCTGCGAATTGGCAGGCTGGCCACAGTTGCACTCGTCCTGTGGGCCATCCTGTTCGCTGAAGTCCTGATGCGTATGGACCAAAGCTCAGGTATCTACGTCATCTTCCAGACACTTATGTCGTTCTTTCAGGGGCCGGCATTTGCCATTCTGCTGACCGGCATCGTCTGGAAACGCGCTACCGCGCCCGCTGCCACTGCGGGCCTGCTGACCGGCATCGCTACGGCAGTGACCCTCTTCGCACTCAATCAGCCGGCCGTCTGCAGCCTGCTCGCGATTCGGCCGCTGTTTCGCATCTCCGACCCCTTCCTGTACTTTTCCATCTGGGCATTTCTTGCCACACTGGCCGTACTGGTCCCCGTCAGCCTGCTGACTCAGCCGAAACCCTCGCAATTCGCAGACAGACGCTAAAACTCAGCGCTGGCCCGCAGCACGCTGCAGCTTCCGCAGTGTCTCCGGGATATCCCGACGAAACGGCTGAATCGCTGCCACCTTTTCTACGGATTTCAGACCTGACTCGCGATCACCCGACTGAAATTCCGCCAGACCCAGAATCAGCCAGTCCTCAGACAGCCTGCACAGTCCAGTCAGTTGCCGCAAAGGGGGCACCGCCTCAGCAAATCGCCGCTGCTGCAGTAACGCATCACCCTGCACAAACAACGCATTCACCCGGCCTCCGATGCTCAGGTCACTGTCCCGCAGTGCCTGCGTCGCCAGCCGAACTGCAGCCGACATGTCTCCCTGCTCCCACTGCAGTCTTGCCAGCGCTGCAGCCACCTCACCATTAGGCGCCGGCTGTAGCATCAATGCAGAAAGCTCTCTGATGGCTCGCTCTCGAAACTCGGTCGCCAGCTCAGCCGTCGGAGCCCGCGCAGCAAACTCCGCACATGCCAGCGCATGACTGCGCTGCAGCTGCGCCGCTGAAACGCCACCCACCTCACCAAACGGCACAAGTTCCGCCGTCCTCATGTCAACGGCCACTCGCGGCTTAGCCTGATGTAACCCGATCCGATGATGAATGAAGTGTGCGGAATATCTGTGGACACCTGCGGCATATGACACGTCACGCAGTTGCCCTGAGGTACCGTCGCCTGTCTGGCGATTGCAGTCGCATGGCAGGCTTCATCAGTATGGTACTTCAGACAAATACTGCGATAGTGCGGTGCCGCCGCTGTACCCGCCTCCGCCTGACCGATGCTGTTGTCTGCAGCCGCATGCCCCGCGTGACAGCTTGTGCATGTCAGCGTCCGAGATTCCGTCCAGCAGCGACTGGCTGACATCTAGTCCGGAGCCCACGAGGTACTTCAACTGCACCTCGTCCAAATTACCAGTCGGCACACCATGCGCATCAACCGCAGTCTCAATATGTCACAAATCACTATCACGCTGTTTCGACTGATACTGACGCCCCGAAGCCGCATGCAAATACAAACCGTCGGCAGGTTCCGGCCCCAACGTCGCCGCACTCGTGGCACGACTGTGAGCCGACATCATCCACGACTGATGCTGCTCCTAATGACACTCCAGACACGCCTCCGTACCGGCCCACACCATCGCTGCACTGCCACTAGCCTCCGCCATCGCTGGTGCTGATGCCGCAATTTCCGTCTGCGATACAGGCAGCAGCAGCAAGAGCACTCCGCAAACAACTGCTGCCGCCAGCATTAAACGGACATTCATACTTAGCGCCCCCCTTCGCCGCCGAAACGAAGCTCGACGCGTAATTCCCAGTGGCGTCAGACCCGAAATGCGGCGCAGGCTCTGCCACTGGTCTTCTTGCTGGAGCTCTCCACGGGGATTCACTTATGATACCGAGGTCTGCTCCCTTTTGCCCGGTCAACCGGAGTTTCAGCATGCATTTTTTTCTTCGCTCGATCCCGCTTCTGGCGGCCGTGCTGATCTCACCCCCGCTGATCTCACCCCCGCAGGCCGGCGATCTGCAGGTCGGCACAGCACTCATCGATGTCACGCCCGCGAAACTGCCCGTACTGGTCAATGGCGGCATGACCAGTCGCAGCCTGGATCGGATTCGCACCAGGGTCAGCGCCCGGGCCATCGTCTTCGCCGACTCGCAGGACCGCGCTGCACTCGTCGTCGTTGACAGCTGCATGATCGGACGTGTACTGCTCGACCAAGTCAAAACACTCGCGGCAGCCAAAACCGGTATTCCCACCTCACACATCCTCATCTCCGCAACACACGCCCACTCGGCCCCGGCCTCCATGGGCTGCCTGGGCACTGACGCGGATCCCGACTATGTACCCTTCCTGCGAAACTGCCTGGTCGAGGTCATTGAGCGAGCACTGAGCAAACTTCAGCCTGCAAAAATCGGTTTCGCCCGCACCAGTGCTCCCGAATACACCGCACTGCGGCAGTGGATCCGACGTCCGGATCGCATCGCTGAAGACCCATTCGGCAACCCTACAGTGCGAGCCAACATGCATGCGGCCGCAAATCCGGATGATGTAACGGGGGAAGCTGGTCCGGAAGACCCCGAACTTGCCCTCATCTGCCTGCAGACGCTCGACGGAACACCCCTCGCAGTCCTCGCAAATTTCTCCATGCACTACTTCGGTGACAGCGATATCAGCGCCGACTACTTCGGACTGTTCGCCGATGGACTCAAACAGCAGCTGGCACCCGATTCCGAGTTTCTCGGCATCATGTCTCATGGCTGCAGCGGCGATATCTGGCGACGAGATTACCGACGCCCCGAGACCTGGGACCCCTCGCTGACCATCGATTCCTACGCTCAGGGCCTCGTGGCACTGGCAGTCAAGGCAGTCAGCTCAGCTCAATACACTGAAAACGCCGATGTCGAAATGGCCGAAGAGCGACTGCCGCTCAAGTACCGTACTCCCGACAGCCAGTTGCTGGAATGGTCCCGCAACATCGTGAACTCGCTCGGTGACCGCCTGCCCAAAGATGAGCGCGAAGTGTACGCCCGCGAACAACTGCTGCTGCACGCTGCTCGCGAAACGGAAGTGGTCGTGCAGGCCCTGCGCATTGGATCCATAGCCATCGCCACCACACCCACCGAAACCTACGCCGTCACCGGACTCAAAATCAAAGCCGCCAGCCCGCTGGCTGACACCATGGTGATTGAACTGGCAAATGGTGGCGACGGGTACATTCCGCCGCCGGAACAGTACGCCTTTGGCGGGTACAACACCTGGCCGGCACGGTCCGCCGGACTGCAGGTTGATGCCGAACCCAGAATTGCTCAGGCCGCCATCCGACTGCTGGAAAAAGTCAGCGGTCAAACACGCAGGTCCTGGCGGCAGCCGGAAGGCAGCGCCGGACGACTGCTGCAGTCCATGCGGCCCGCAGCATGGTGGAGACTTGATGAATTCAATGGCCCCGTTGCGGCAGACTCCTCAGGAAAACACCGACATGCAGTGTTCGAACCGGGAATCACCTTCAGCCTTGAAGGCCCCGCCTCCGCTGCCTGGTGCGGTTCCGGAATACTCAATCGCTGCCCCCAGTTTGTAGGCGGTCGAGTCGCCTCGGACGGCAGTGACCTCGGATCACAATACTCCGTCTCACTCTGGTTCTGGAACGGTATGCCCGCAGAAGCCCGAGCGGTCGCCGGCTGGGTGTACTCACGCGATTACGACAGCGGAGTCAGTGCTGCCGGTGAACACCTCGGTCTGGGTGGTGCCGGTGATACTGCAGGAAAAATCATCTTTCGAACTGGCAACAGTCCCGCAGTCGTCGGCACCGACAGTATCCCTCGCTGGACCTGGGCTCACGTTGTGCTTGTCCGTGACGGCGAACAGATCAGCGTCTGGCTCAATGGCCGACAGCAACTCAGGACTCAGGCCCGCACTACCACGGCCGGTCAGATCTTTATCGGCGGTCGCAGTGACAGCGACAGTAACTGGGAGGGCCGGCTGGATGAAGTCGCACTGTTCGACCGTGCCCTGACAGCCCAGGAAATCGCAGCACTGGCAAATCCGCAGGAGACAGCGAACCGGTAGACCACGGCACAATCACTGCCACGAACGATTCTGCTTCAGGGCAATGATGCTGTTGGCACACAGGTAGCCCATGAAGATCACTTCAAAACGCGGCGACGGCTGCAGGAGCCACAACAGCATTGCGTCCTCAGCCGGCAGCCACTGAAAAAACCAAAAGGGAATAAAGTTGGCTCCGCTGTTCTGACAATTTGCGGCCCACAAAGCCAGCAGGCCCGAGGCACCGGCAGAAATCTGCAGCGCCAGCTCGCCGCCGCTGCGACCCCGCGGACCGAACTGACGAACACACGCCGACATCATCTGGCCACCGTCCAGCGGAAGCACCGGAACCAGATTCAGCAGGTTCACGGTAATACCTCCAAACAGCAGCATGTTCCACGCGAACGATAACGCAGGATACTGCACAAACAAAGCTGGCGGCAGCAGCTTCATGGCCAGAAAAATCAAAGCACCGGCCAGCAAACCGGCTGCCGGGCCAGCTGCCGACACCGCAAGGGCTCGCCGGAACGGAAAATGTGATGACGTTGCGTAACCGCAGAACACGTACAGCACAATTTCTGATGGGTAGCCAAATCGCCGGATCACGACCGCATGCCCCAACTCGTGGATCAGCACGCTGAAAAAAATGCATAGGACGCCAATCAGCGTCAGCTGCAGGTCATCGCCCTGCCAGACCATGAAGGCCGTTGACAGCCAAAAAAACGGATGCACTCGCACCGGAATCCCAAAGATCTGAAAATTCAGATCAAATTCACTGTAACCGGCTGAGCCAAACATCGTGCAGTCCCCGGGACAGAAGCAGGATTCAGGGTTTCGGTGTGGAGCCCTGAAGCGGCGCAGGATACAGTTTCTCTCTGATGAATTCAGCATCGTTCCCGAAAAAACACGGCCGCTGTCGCCTTAACTCTGATCGCAATCCTCCCGCAAGGGTGCACTCTCAAGCAAGCATCACGAGCAACGGCCATGGATCTTTTTCGCGTCCTGATGGGAATCCCGATCTTCCAGTCCATTCTGCGCCCAGTGCTCAGACCCGTCTCAAGACTGATCCTCGGACTGATCGCAGTACCGCTGTTTCGCTTTCTGCTGCGCAGAATCTTTCGCGTCCAGCAGCTTGATCGGGAACTGGAAAAAGATCTGCAGGAATGGTTTCGCGGTTCCCTGCTGCTGCTGGCTGCCACGGCCAATATGGAACACATCCTGTTTGGCTGGCTCGTAAAAATTGACTGGCTCGACCGCGCAGACTGGCTGACCATGGGACTGCGACTGCTGATGGTCATCGGCGTCATTCAGACCATGCCGGATCAGGATCTGTTCGCTGTCCTGCACCCCGGCCCCCAAAAACTGCAAAAAAATCGCGGACTGCTGCCGCAACTTCGCGAAAACTGGCGGCCAGTGCTCCGCGGACACCTCTGCCGCCACATCAACAAGTCCTCCCCGGTACTGGCTATGATGTGCGCCATCGTGGGAGCCAGACTGCCAGAAATGCCCACTGAATCGGTTGCCGCCGCATGGCAGCAGCAGGTCCTGCTGCACCAGTCCGCCATCACCTGGAACTGGACTCAGCAAATTGGAAATTCAGGACCCGTCACAAAACAGGCCAGCCTGCTGCTCGAACAACGACTGCATCAATCCATGACCGAACAGTTCCGACAGGCTCAGGAACAGGACCCGGACCTCAGCCGCAAAATGGATCTGTCGGTCGTGGCAAATTACCTGCGGCTGTCTGGCGATTATCGCAGAGATCGCGAGCGATGGGCTGTGGGCTGGATCTGCTATCTCGCCGCCATCATCCAGTATCTCATCATCGGACTGATCACATCCCGCGACAAAGCACTCAATGTGCTCTCAGAATTTGATCGCGCTGTCGCTGAACGACGCCGCGCACTCATCGAAGAATTCAGCATTCATGAACCACACAGCGAAAACAAAAAAAACAAACGGCCTCCGACGGGATGATCGGAGGCCTTTGTTTTGAGTTTTCCTGCTGAGGATTTCCGAACAGGAAGTAGTTCGAGATTACCTCAGTTCACCCGAATTATCTCTTCATGCCGAACAGACCGGCCAGACCGCTTCGGCTCTGCGACTTATTGTGCAGGCGAGAAGGGAAGAAGGCCTGAGGTTCAGCTGGAGGAGCCGGAGTAGGAGCAGCTTCTGGAGCAGGAGCATCAGCGGCCGGAGCTTCCGCCGGAGCAGCGTGGTTACCGCATGAGCCGTTTACACAGCCTTCGGTGCAGTCATCACAGTTTCCGTCGACAATCTCGTAGCCACAGGCTTCCAGAGCTTCTTCAGCCTGACGACGAACACCACGGTCACAGTCAGCCAGTGCACAGGTCAGAGCAGACACAACGGCCGGGCTACAGCAGCAGCTGTTGCTGCGGGCTGCGTCACCCAGTTCGTCAGCGGCTTCGCGGCGCACCCGCTCGTCCGTGTCGTTCAGGCCATACACCAAAGCGTTGGTAATCTCGGGATGGCATGAGCAGTCGTAGTCACCCAGTTCATCCAGAGCATTGCGACGCTTAGTGGCGTAGCAGTGGGTCATCGAGGTGTAGATCAGCTTGGCGATCTCACACGCATCTTCAGCCGAACAGCCTTCGCCAAACTCGTTGCTACAGCCTTCGCCGGCAGGAGCAGCACAGCCTTGGTCTGCATTGCCAGCACCAGCGGGAGCTGCACAGTTCGGATCAGCTGCACAGTTCGGATCAGCTGCACAGCCAGCCGGAGCGGCATTGCCAGCACCAGCGGGAGCTGCACAGTTCGGATCAGCTGCACAGTCCGGATCAGCTGCACAGTTCGGATCAGCTGCACAGCCAGCCGGAGCGGCATTGCCAGCACCAGCGGGCGCTGCACAGTTCGGATCAGCTGCACAGTTCGGATCAGCTGCACAGCCAGCCGGAGCGGCATTGCCGGCACCAGCAGGAGCACCACAGGAGACAGGCGTGCAGCCTGAATCGTTGCCGCATCCGTCATCACAGCACGGTGGCTTGATGTCGGAGCACTTCCGCTGGTACGTGTACACATTCGTGTGACACGGACGAGCAATTGTTGGCTTAGAAACCGCTGGCTGAAAGTCTTCAGCACAGCCGCAGCTCTTGGAGCCGCCGATTCCGAACAGGCCGGCTTCTACCGTACCCGTCATCCCCGACAGCGCAACTGCTGCACTGAACATCCATGACCACTTCATGCTTCCATCTCTCCTTCTCAAGGAAATCGTTCCTTCGACCGCCCTGACCGATGACAGTCATGCCGGCATTTACAGTCGATGATCTAACATCGTTTTTCTGGGATTCAGGGCCTCCATAGCCCTGATCTGCCATCTGTAGTCCGAGGGACTCCCCAGCACTATCGTCGCCATCAATTCGTTCCCTTGAATCTGCACAGGTGTTTGCTGCATAAATACTTGCGGCGTTTTTAGTGCCTTTTATGACGGTCCTGCCGGTCAGGTAAACTGCGTCAAATCTGATACCCCTACAACCCTTGCAGACTTCCTCACCCGGTCAAATCAGGAAAACTGGGCAAAGCGTTTCTTTGAAATCGGTTCTGTCTCCTGTTCCGACAAAGACCGGTACCAACACCTGCTCCGGTGCTGCGGGCCCCGCTGAATCCCAAAATTCAGACCGATCCGCAGTTTTGCTCCATCGCTTCCAAACCGGTTAACCCGGCGTCTCCACAGCCCATCTTGCGTCAGAATCCCCATGTCCGCTAGCATCCGTCGGTTTTCAACCACCTAAAGTCTCAGCAGGCGACGGAGAACCTGATGTCGACAACAGTGCAGCGACGGGCCCTGAAAGCCTCAGAAATCGCTCAGGTTTTGCATGCTCAGCTGCAGGGAAACCCGGACGTCGAAATCGACGACGTGCAGATTCTCGAACGCGCCACTGCTCGCGACCTCACCTTCGTCGGCAATCAGAAAAACCTGTCACGGCTCAGACACACCGCTGCACGACTTATCATCGTTCCTGCAAACCTCCGCTCGGAACTGCCCGCCACCAACGAACGCACCTGGGTGCTGGTGCCCGAGGCCGAACCCGCATTTCTTACAATCGCCGGAATTCTGCGACCGCCAAGACAGCGACCCGCCATCGGAATTTCATCGCTAGCTATCGTTCACGAATCAGCAAAGATCGGAGCCAACACTAATATTCACCCACAAGCCGTCATTGGGGCGAATGCGGTCATTGGTCACAGTTGCGATATTCACCCCGGCACTGTCATCGGTGACGGCTGCATTCTCGGAGATAACGTTATTCTGCATCCGGGAACCATCCTTTATCCCGATGTCCAGATCGGCAATCACGTGATCATTCACGCCGGCTGTATTATCGGAGCAGACGGCTTCGGCTACCGACTTGTCAATGGCGGACATCTGCGATTGCCGCACTTCGGTATCGTTCGCATTTGTGATGACGTCGAAATCGGTGCTTGTACAACAATCGATCGCGCCAAAGTCGGCGAAACTGTCATCGGAACCGGCACTCGCATCGACAATCAGGTAATGATCGGTCACAACTGTCACGTCGGTCGTCACAATCTACTGGTCTCACAGGTCGGGTTCGCAGGCTCCGTAACTACCGGAGATTACGTCGTCTGTGCCGGACAGGTCGGGGTCGCTGACCACGTGCACATCGGTGACGCTGCAATCATCGGGGCAAAAGCCGGAGTGCATCGCGATATGCCTGGCGGCCAGACCTACCTCGGAGCTCCAGCCGGCCCTGTCGCAGAAACGACCAGGCAACTGATGGTACTCAAAAGACTGCCCGAAATACGCGACACTGTCCGCCGACTGGAACAGGAATTGGCCGCACTGCAAAAAAGTCTCGGCAAGACACCAGAATCATCAGAACCCGTTGCCGCCTGATCCCGAACAGAACCATGACCACTCCGAATTCAGAGCGCCACTCAGCGTACGAATCATTCGCCAGCCCCCTGCGACTTGATTCCGGCACAGGTCCGCTCAGACTGGGACTGCTGGCAGGTAGTGGTGAATTCCCGGTCAGGTTCGCTCGCTCCGCACGGCAGGCCGGCCACTTCGTCTACGGACTGGGCGTCGCCGGAATGGCCTCCGAGGAACTGTTCAGTACCTGCGACGAATTCCGCTTCGCTCCGCTCGCCCGCATGGGCAAATCCATCCGCCTGCTCCGAAAAGCTCGCGTGGACCGAGTCGTAATGGCTGGAAAAATTGAAAAAACAGTGCTCTTTCACCCCTTCCGCTGGCTGCGACTGCTGCCCGACTGGCGGACCATTCACATGTGGTACCGCTTCGCCAGACAAAACAAAAAAGATGACACAATTCTCCTTGCCATCATCCGCGAATTTGAACGTGACGGACTGGTCTTCGACTCAGCACTCAACTTTGCCCCGGAGTTGCTCGTGAAACACGGCTTCCTCACCCAGCGTCGACCCACCCCGGCTCAGTGGAAAGATATCCGCTTTGGCTGGGAACTCGCCCGCGAAATGGGACGGTTGGATGTCGGACAGACCGTCGTTGTCAACGACACTGCCGTCATCGCTGTCGAAGCGATCGAGGGTACCGATCGGTGCATCCGCCGGGCAGGCGAACTGTGTCGCCGCGGTGGCTTCACTGTCGTAAAGGTCGCCAAGCCAGGCCAGGATATGCGGTTTGATGTCCCCACTGTCGGCGCCGAGACCATTCGCAGCATGCATGAGGCTGGTGGGCGAGTCCTGGCGATCGAGGCTGGTATGACCATTATTATCAGCCCCGAAGAAACCGCTGCACTCGCGGACAAATTCGGCATCGCAATCGTTGCCGTCAATGCGGAAGAACTGGCCCTGCGAGTGGCAGCCTGAGCATTTTTGATCAATAACAACAGGTAAAACCCAGATTTTCCCCCACCAGCAGGACGATTCCCCCTTTCCACTGTGGAATCCGCCGGAATTGTCCGAGAATTCTGTTTGGCACTGCACTCCATCTGCCGTTAGAATTCTGTGCCGCATCGGGCAAAGACTGCCTGGCCTTCGTGTTTACGCCCGCCCCCAGTCGATGGATCCGACCCGGCGTCAGGCAGCCCTGTGCATCGGTGGTCTCCTATGACTCAATCAGCCGGCTTCTGCTCCCAGCCACGCCCCACGGCTGTCGGCCTCACACTGCTCTGCCTGCTCTGCAGCTTTCTGCAGCCCGGATCAGCCGCGGCCCAGTCCGATGCCAATACCAAAGCCGGGGGTGGCATTGTCTGGTATGCCGGCACTGTACTCTCCTCAGCCGCTGAAGCCGAACGCATTGATCTCGGCGATGTCCACGGAGTGCTCGAGGGTGACCGGCTGGCTGCCCTCCGCCGCACCGATAACCACTACACGCCGCTGGGGACAATCCAGATTATCGATTCACACCCCACGTGGTCTCGACCAGGTGGCCCCGTCGCTGCTCAGCTGCGGCAAGGTGATCTCGTACTGGGAATTCGTACACTCCGACAAATCGGCACCGGCAGCGATTTCAGCGAAGCATTCCTCAATCGACAACTGATCCGCAACAGCAGTCGCAACGGTTACTCAACCCTCCGCGAACAGGAATCCGCTCAGACACTCAGAACCATCGTCGATCGCCAGCACCGCTGGGTGCGACAGTTGAAACCCGTCGCCGGACGAATCCACGGTGCTTCCATCACACCAGAGGACTTCCGGTCACTGCAGCCACTGCTTAGCCAGATCCGCCGCTTCCAGGACTTTAGCGCCATCGGCATTCCACTGCAGAGCTGCGCCTCACCGGAATGGGCGGCCGTAGCCGCTGTGCTTACCCCGGCACCTGCCATCGAAATCGCGGCCAGTCCCAAAAAAACGGTTTCTGGTACCGTCGCGGAATCGCCCGCGGATCCCGCCACCAGCCCCGACTCACTTGCCGCCGCTCTCAATAAACGCATTGATCTGATTCAGCAGGAATCCGCCGTCGTTTTGTTCGACCGATTCCCGGAAGAACGCCTGCTGACCAACATTCTGTGCACTGCCATCGGCATCGAAAATCCTCGCAACGAAACGCTCTGGATCAGTCTCGAACTTGCCCGTTCTCAGTTCTCGGACCTCGCCGAAGATCGCGAAATACTGCAGGAAATTCCTGAAATCTTAAAACGTGTCCGGAACGCTGCAGATCAGTAAAAACCCCCGTTTTCCACCGCCTGATACCAGATTTCCGTCCGCACATCTGGTATACTTTGCACGCACACAGGATGTCTGCATTTCACCCCGTGTTTGGCGGACACTGCTATGCCACGCATTCAGCAACTTGATACTCACGTCATCAACCGAATTGCCGCTGGCGAAGTGATTGAACGACCTGCCAGCGTCGTCAAAGAACTGCTCGAAAACTGCGTCGACGCACTCTCCACAAGGATCGACCTGGAAGTAGTCAACGGTGGTATGGATCTCATTCGTGTCGTCGACGACGGCGAAGGAATCCACCCGGAAGACCTGCTGCTGGCCGTCACCACACATGCCACCAGCAAAATTCAGTCTGACGCAGACCTCGACCACATCACCACGCTGGGATTCCGCGGGGAAGCACTCGCCTCCATAGCCTCCGTCTCAAAACTGCGAATCCGCACCCGACCACATGAAAATGAAGTCGGGCGCGAACTGGAAAGTCACGGTGGCCAAATCGTCGTCAACCGTGACTGCGGCTGCCCTCCCGGGACCGTCATGGAAGTACACAACCTCTTCTTCAATACTCCGGCCCGCCGAAGATTCCTCAAAAAAGCATCCACCGAATTCAGCCACATCGTTGACCAGTTCGCTCGCATTGCACTCGCTAACCCGCGTATGCACCTGACACTCCGGCACAACGATAAACTAGCTTACGATCTGCCCGCTGCTGCTGATCTCGCCGACCGCATCCGCCGCTTCTTCGGCAATGAAGTTGCCGATCACCTCATCCCGCTCTCATCAGAAGCCGAACTGCCCAGCGGTCGCAAAATTCGGCTCTATGGACACGTCGGTGAACCATCGCTCAGCCGCGCCACTCGACGCGATCAGTTCCTCTTCCTCAACGGACGCTGGATCCAGGACCGCAGCCTGCAGCATGCACTCGAAGAAGCCTACCGCGGACTCCTCATGGTCGGACGGCACCCCGTCAGCTTCCTTTTCCTCGATCTGCCTCCTGCTCTCGTCGATGTCAATGTTCATCCCACCAAAAGCGAAGTTCGCTTCCAGGACGGACAAACACTTTATCGACAGCTGCTGAAAACACTCCGCGATCGGTTCCTCGAACTTGAATTCCGCGTCGGACTCAGCCTCACAGCTCAAAACACCGCAAATAAACAACCGGCCACACACACAGAACACTTACCACACGCCCCCACAAACGATCTCCGGTTCGATAAACCCGAATCGGCCACTCGTCTGCACCGGCAGATGAACTTCATACAGCCTCGCTCTGATTTCCCCGTACCACCCGGAATCGCTCCCGCTGTACTCACCGGTCACAATATACTTAAACACCCGGAAGTTGTTGCTGCTCTGGCCGTACCACCCTCCCAGACTCGCCGCGTTGCACCACAGCCCTCATGGGATGACATCCCCGCCAATGATGAGCAAGTCGCAGAATCCACCGTCACCAGTTCACCAGAAATCATCACCGACGAATTCCGCGCCTTCCAGATCTACGACTGCTACCTTGTCGTCGCCAGCGACGCTGGACTCGAAGTCATCGACCAGCACGCGCTCCACGAACGCATCATGTACGAACACCTCCGCACTAAAATTCTCGCAGGTGTCGTCGAATCCCAAAGACTGCTCATCCCCGAAACCATCGAGTGCACTGCAGTTCAGGCGTCGGCCGTCCTCGAACACTCGGAACTCATGACACAAATGGGCTTCGATATTCAGGAATTCGGTGGCACAACCCTGCTGCTGCACTCGTTCCCGGCTCTCATCCCCCACGGTGGCATCGTACGCATCGTGCTCGACTTCGCCGAAAAACTGGTCCAAACAGACGGTCGACTTAACCGGCGTGATCTGCTCGACCACATGCTCCACACCATGTCGTGCCGCGCTGCCATCAAATCAGGTCAGCGACTGTCCAGCGAAGAAATGCGCGAATTGCTGCGACAAAGACACCTCGTCCAGGACTCGCACCACTGCCCGCACGGACGCCCAACAGCGCTCACACTCAGCCGTCACACGCTCGACCAGCAGTTCGGAAGACTGGGCTGACAGCCCAATTCACCCGCAAGCTCACTCGTGACGCAAAGCCTCAATCGGGTCCAGTTGAGCTGCCGAACGAGCCGGGTACATGCCAAAAATAACCCCGATCCCCACAGAAATCCCAAACGCCAGCGGCAGACTGGCAGGAACCACCTGAGGATTCAGGTTCGTAAACATCTCGCTGAACTCTGAGCCCCCGCCAGACTCAAAAAAGAATCGCGTGGCGACAGACTTCATCCCGTCAAATACCCACGGCGTTGACAGGCCCAGCAGCACGCCAATCAAACCGCCACTGCCCGCCAGCACAATCGTCTCGGTCAAAAACTGAGTCGTAATGTCCTGACGCTTGGCACCAAGTGCACGACGAATGCCAATCTCACGAGTCCGCTCGGTGACCGTTGCCAGCATAATATTCATAATCCCAATACCACCCACAATCAGACTGATCGCAGCAATCGACCCCAGTACGACGTTGAAAATCGTGCGAATCTGAGCCGCCTGCTTCAGCAGTTCTTGCGGCACCACAACCGAATAATCGTTGCCCGACTTGTGAGTCCCCTGCAAACTCTCACGAATCACACCCGCCGTCGGCACAACCTGATCCACATCAGAAATGGTCAGTGTAATCTGGTTCAGCTCCACCTCCTCAGCACTGAATGAACCCTGACGACGGTCAATATCCAGATCACCCATCCGCACCCGCATCGTCTCCAGCGGGATATATATGTCCTTGTTGAACTCCTGACCCGACATGCTGCCACCAATCGCCGCACTGGCCTCACGAGCCGCAGTGATACCAACCACCGCATAACGCCGGTCTGCAATCTTCACTGACTGGCCAATCGGGTCGTTGAACTGAAACAGCTCTTCCGCAGCCTGAGCAGCCAGCACACACACATTCGTCTTCTCCCGACGATCCTTATCAGAAATGAATCGCCCCTGAGCCAGCTCAAGGTTATTCATGTCCAAATATTCAGGAGTACATCCAACGATGCGACAATTCATCTCGCGGTGCAGATAACGACAAGCCTTCGTAATCTCGCGAATTGGTACAGCCTGCAGCACCGTCGGTATCGTTCGCGACAACAGATCATAATCCGCTCGCTTCAGACCATAACGCAGGACAAAACTGTTCTGGTTCTGAGCACTGGCGTTTTCACGAGGCGGCTTGACGCTGCGCACAATAATATTCGTCGCACCCAACTGCAGTACCTGCTTCTGGGCCTGCTGGCTGGCTCCTTCGCCAATCGCCAGCATCGCAATCACCGAAAATACACCGAACACGATCCCCAGCATCGTCAGACCAGATCGCAGCTTATGCAGCATCAGACTCTTCAGAGCCAGCTGAACGGTTCGCAGAAGATTCAACATTGCACGCCCGTCCGACTAAATGATTCCGTACCCGTAAGCAGTTACCGCAAACCCCGACGACAGACAACGACAAACGTCAGCCCGGAAACACTCCCTCACCAGCAACAACTCCATCCTTCATGTAAATCTGACGCTTGGCCAGCCGAGCCACTGCGGGTTCATGAGTCACCATGATGATCGTGCGACCCTCACGGTTCAAACGCAGCAGCATCTCCATAATCTCCTGCTCCGTCTTCGAATCCAGATTACCCGTAGGCTCGTCCGCCAGAATAATCTCAGGGTCATTCACCAGGGACCGAGCAATCGCAACGCGCTGCTGCTGGCCACCCGACAACTGAAATGGTCGATGATCCAGACGCTCACCCAGACCCACCATCTCCGCCAGTTCACGAATCCGCTGCTGCTCGCGATCGCCAATCGTCGGATAACCCGTGCGATAGTGCAGAGGAACCTCAATATTCTCCAGCACCGTATACTGCGGAATCAGATTGTATGACTGAAAAATGAAACCAATCTTCTCGTTCCGAATCGTCGACAACTCATCGTCAGTCATCGACGACACGTCACGACCACCGACGATGTATTTACCGCGAGTCGGGCGGTCCAGAGCCCCCAGCAGATTCAGCAATGTACTCTTGCCGCTGCCAGACGAACCCATAATCGCGACAAAGTCACCACGCGGAAAATCCACGGAGACTCCACGCAGGGCCTGCACAGGCACCGCGCCCAGCATGTAGTCCTTCTGCAGATCAATCACCTGTGCTGCCAGACTCATGACTTGCTGCTACCAGAGTTTGCAAAAGGCCAGAACACCCCGGGGCCACCGGCGTCACACGACACTGAAAACGTCAGCGTCCAGCACATCAGCCCGCACCGCCACCCGGCGGACGCTGCTGCATCATCTTCTGAATCACCTCCTGCAACTCCTCAACCGTCAGCTTGCCGTCCCCGTTCAGGTCCGAACGGTCAAAGAACTCAGGACGAGGATGCTCGGACTTAGTCACAACACCGTCCTTGTCCTTGTCCATGCTCTCAAACATCGCCTTGGGATCCATCCCCATCCCGCCACCAGGCGCTCGGCCACCACCTCGGGCACCAAGACCACCACCGGGGCCGCCTGAACCAACGGGACCGCCTGAACCAACGGGACCGCCTGAACCAACGGGACCGCCTGAACCAACAGGACCACCGCCGACCTTGCGATCAGGAGTCTCCAGTTTCTCGCGTTTCGCCTCTGCCTCTGTCGCCTTCTTGGCCTCCAGCTCCGCCAGATCCTTCTTGAAATGGGTCCTCGGACTCATCACCACCAGATCGTTCTGCTCCACACCCTCAAGAATCTCAATGTATTCGTCGTTCGCATCGCCAACCTTTAACTCATGACGCTGCACACCATCCTTGCCGGAATACACATACGCGTAGTAATGACCAAAAAACGATACCACACTCTGGACCGGCACCTGCAGCACCGGCTCCTTGCGGTCCTCCACCACAACTCGAATCTGAGCCGTCATGCCAGGCTTCAGCTTCCGAACTCGCTCAGGTGAATCCAGAATCTGCACCACCGCCTCGTACTCCTTCAGATCCGTGTTCGGCCAACTGCCCGGAATCGGCACTGATGAAACTGACTGCAGACGACCCCGATACGGATCCCCTGGGATCGCGTCAATCGCAATCTCCACAGGCTGACCAATCATCACACGGCTGATTCGAGATTCATGGATGCGAGCATCAATCTTCATGTTCTCAAGATCCGGCAGATTGATCACAGCCTGCCGCTCACGGACCGCTGCACCCTCTTCAATGACGACCGGCTCATTGCTGCGAGAACTTTTCTGGGAAGCGTAAACCACTTCGCCCGCCTGAGTCGCCACGAGCCGACAAGCCTTGATCTGCCGCTGAAACAAAATCAGCTTCTCCTCCTCAACACTCAGCGTGAGCTGCGATGCGTCAGCCGCAGCCTTCATTTGAGTCATCAGGGCCTCGCCTTCCAGACGAGCCCGCTGAGTTTCACGCTTCGAATTGTCGGCCGTCTGAGCCAGCTCCTTTTCCTTCTTCGGTCGAGTATACTTCTCCAGCACTTCCAACTTGCCACGGTTCACGCTCAACAGAATCTGCGACTGAGTGACCTTCAGGCGAGCACTTTCGAGCTGGTTCACGTTGGCATAACCGAGACGAGCCTGATCCCGAATTCTCTCGTACTCCTCACGGTTGATCGATAACTCCTCTTCCGTCTTCTTGATGTCGCCCTTTAAAGTCTCCAGTTCCTGCTCGTACTCACCAGCCGGCGACGTATAACTGATCAGACTCAGACCCGCCAGGTCCTCAGCCAGTCGCGCCTTCGCCACATTGCTTTCATTGGTCGTCAGCTGAATCTCAATGTCCTTCTGAGCCTTCTCCAGATTGGCACGAGCCGTTGTGACCTTGATCTGCTGCTCCTTCTCTTTCTCAACCAAAGTTGACGAATCCAGTTCGCAGCACACATCACCTGCCAGAAAATCGCCCTTGCGAACCTGTTGCCGATCCTTCACCAGCAACTCGGTGTGCTCGCCAAATACTAGCTCCCAGGTCCTCTCTTTACCGTCCTCAGACACCACTTTCAGCGTCTTCACAGAATCCGAAGCCGCATCAATAAACTGCACCACACCGTCAAACTCGGCCACCACCGGCGAATTCACCTTGCTGCCCTCAGGCACCAGCGAAATAATCGTCGTCGATCCCTCAACACTGTTGCTGAGCGTCGAATTTTTTAAACTGTCAACCGTGCCGTTTTCCGTAATCACAATCCGAAACGAACCCTTCTCGGCCAGCTTCATCAGATAGTCCGGAATCGCGTCCTTTTGGGCACCGCCCAGTAACGACAACGCCCGCTCACTAACTGCAGGAATCAGCAGCACCGCCACCGCACCGGCTGCCACCAAAGCTGTCACAATCCAGAAAAAAGACCTGCCGGAACGAGCAGGCTGAAGCGTGCGAAGCATATGGAGAACCTTTGAACGAAGGCGTCAGGACAAGGCAGGATGGCCACGGCTGATCAATGTTGACCGAAGTTGTTACTCCGGTGTCCCAGGGACTGAACCCCGATCCGCCGGTACCAGCGGCACCAACGATGGCTGAACTGCGGGAGCTTCAGCAGGCGAACCAGCGCCCTCTACCGGAACAGATGACTGCATCCGCTGGTAAAATCGGTCGGTCCAGACGCCCCGCGCGTCAATGTCCATGATACCCATATCTCGGAAGATGTTAAGCCGATTCGTCTCATATAAGACCCAATCTCCAACAAGACCGTTCTGGGCCGTCAAAACTGAATTCAACGCGTTCAACACGTTCAACGCGTTGCCCTGACCGCCCAACTGCTGACCGCCCTGAGCCTGTAAAGACGCATTGTCGTACTGCAGGGCCGCGTTTCGCACCGTGACTCGGTCCACCCTCAAACGGTACTCCTGAACACCCAACTGACGCCAGCTCGATCGAATCGTCTGCTTAACACGGTCCTCCTGCTCCATATACGCACGACGAGCACGCTGGAAGGTTACCAAAGACTGCCGATAACCATTGCGCTCCAACACCTGATCCAGTGGCGTAGTGAACCTCAGTCCAGCGCTGTGGTTCGTGCTGTTCTTCGCGTCAGGATTTAAACCCTGATTGCCACGAAATGTCACATCCAGTCCCGCCTCAAGACGGTTCGCCTGTATCTCCACCTGACGACGCGCATCCATCACCGATGCACGCACGTTCATTAAGTCGTGCCGGTACTCCAGACCCAGTGCCACAACCTCCTCGATGTCCGGAATCCGCGGTGATTCATCCAGACTGAACGGCATGACCGCAATCTGCTCCACTCGCAGAGAAGCCTGCAGCACCTCCAGACTCTGAGCCATTCGCAACAGGTACTTGTCCCGCAGGTCGCGCGCACCACTGGCAGCCTCCAGCAGCAACTCTGGCACCGTATACCTCTCCAGTGCAACACGATCCCCCGACCGCGGCAGATCTCGCCAGCTCTCCGGCAGTTCCGCCAGCTCAATCTGCCCGTTCCCATTGCCGTCCAGCGACTGCAGCAATTCCTGCTCACTGACCGCCGACAGCATCTTCCTAAGCATATCCAGCAGCCGGCTGCCAAATGCAAACTCGCGTTCCGCGAGGCGGTACAGGCGGCGATCCTTCTCCAGTCGCTCCTCCAGATCCCGGCGTTCGGTTTCGTCACGAAAATACCGCTTGCCCGGCTCAATCGCGGTAACATTCTCCCGCGTCCGCTCCAGCAACTCGCCCAGTCGCCCAAAATCCACAGCTACACGCTTGAAACCAACCTCATACAACTGATCCCTCGCATCAACCAAGGCATCCACATAATTTCGCACCGCTGACAGACTCGGACCCGTCACCGGATTATCAGCCCCCTGCTTCGGCAGCAACTGATCTCCGATACTCTTCTGCACCCTCCGCAGGTCCCGTTCCAGATTAATCAGGTCCCAGCCAATCAGCTCAAACTGCTGCAACAGCGCAGTATCTATTCCGAGATCTGCGTTGGGTGGCAGCCCCAGCAGCAACTTGAATGAATCCTGCTGGTCCTGCAACTGTCGCTGCGAGTTTGCGAGGGACACCTGCGACTGATTCAGTCGGTCTCGCAACTGCAAATAGGGCAGACTGGTAGTCAACTGCTTCTTCAAGTCAATCAGCTCCGATGCAGCGGCCAGATAATCCGGATCCTGCGACACCCCCAGCACCATTGGTTCCTGCTCGGGCGACATATCGCCGCGCCACTTCAGCCAGTTGCCGTCGTAGGACAACTGCCTCTGCAGCTCGGCCGGAATCTGCAGATTCTGCATACCCTCAAGAGCTGCATTCACGACTCCCGGAACACGCCGGTCTCGCGCCTCCTGAGCCTCCAGTTGCTCATCAAGCTGTCGAATGTTATTCTCGATGTTGAGGATGTTTTGCTGCTGCTGCTGCAGTATCAGATAACTGGATGCCACCTGAGTAAACAGCGTCTGTCGGAAACGAGCCAGAGTCCTCACGCTGTACAGCACACTGCGTTCGTTCTGCGTCAAAGACTCCAGCGCAATCTTGCGCCCCGCATTAAACAGCAGCGGCTGAGTCAGACTGTAGCCAATCGAAGGCGCCGACGATTCGCTGCCATTTCCGGAAAACACCCACGTCACCGAATTCGCAATGTCCGCCGCAATCTGACCGCCAGTAGGCAACGTCTGACTGATGCCAAAGGGAGTCGCCAGAACTCCCGATGTCCGACCGGCCGCGTTCGATCGTGCCGTAAAGTCCACACTCGGCTCAGATCGATTCGTACCCAGATAACGCACGCCTAGCTTGAATCGCTCGGCCGTCAGATTCAAGGCATCCAAATACAGATTCTCGATCGAATTTTGATACTCGCGACTGTGAATCGAAGTCAGATTCATCGCATCGGGAATACTGACGTTCTGCAGTTTCACTTTCGCATGCGACCCCACTGGGTCCACACCGTTCTTATCAATCCCATAAGGCTTCAGCCAGTGCGGATTTTCAATCGCAAATGAAACACCCAGTTTGTGCCAGTTCTTGTACCCGCGACGACCATTTACCGAATGCATCAGTTCATGGGCCGTCGGATCGTCCGGCGGCAAAGGACGCTTGTCAGGATCCCACGGATCATAGAAACGACTGCGTGGATCAGGAGTCAGATCCACTCGCGGAACGCTCCAGTGAGGATCATTGATCTTCTCACCAATTGCCGTGTATGCATCACGGTCAGCCTGCTTCCGCCAGAACTGTCGGGAACAGCCCGACACCAACGAAAACCCGACAACTCCCAGCAACATCAGCGCCAGACGTGCATGAAACTTCTTTCGCAGCATTTGACGCAGCATCCTGCTGTACTCCAGTGCCCGTGGGGGTCCTGTCGCGTACCCGCACCTGCACTCGACAGCCACCAATGCGTGCCCCGCGCCCCGTTAATTCAACGGGACGCTGCAGGATTGCGCGCGCAAATGGCTGTGCGTAACGAATACATCGACTTTTCGGATCTCGTCAGTTCTGACGATGCCGCTTGACGCCTTTCCCGCAAAGTCGGCATTTTCGATAAACTCCGCCCAAACTAACACGTTAACATACTGTTCTAACACTGAACACACTGTGCGAAAGTCCAGTTCGCACACGGGCCTCGACAGCATGCCAGCACCGGCAGTTTTTGCCGCCTCAGCCAGCACCCAGGAATTTCACCGTAAAACACTCGCTCGCCCGCACACTGCCCTTTTCAATCTGGCCAAGATCCTCAATCTGCTCCACGAGCTTCTCCCAGCGCCCCAACTCCATACCACAGCCACCCGCCTCACCACCGGCCGCACGACACAAAGGCGTCATCGCCGCCGCCCCAAACTCAAGAGCCGCAGCACTCATCTCAGAATTCAATTTGCCGATCTCCTCATTGGTGACTACCGGAGCCTGCAGGTACTCCCGCCAGCCCGCCACACTCGCCCGCACGACCTTCTGCACCAGCTCCGAATTCTCTGCAATCAGATCCTCGGTGGTGATCAGGACACTGGCATAAGGATCAAATCCAATCTCCGAAACCATCAGGACTTCCGGGTCACCACCACGCTCCCTGGCAACAAACGGCTCGCTAAACACAAACGCCTGCTGAGCAAAAGCCGGCTTCTGCAAAAACTCGCCAACCATCCCGCTGAACGGGATCAGACGAACATTCGTCAGCGGCAGCTGCTTCTTCATCCACAGTGCAAATGGTCGAGCATCGCTGATGGCCAACTCAATATCTCGTAAATCGGCCAGCGTCTTAAACCCCGCGGCCCGATGCACCATGATGCACCGCGGAGAACTCTGCAGTGGTGCCAGCAACGCCACAACCGGCACCCCCGCCGCTCGCGCCAACACCACATTATCCGCATCTGATACAGCAAACTGAATACGGCCCGCCGCCAGTTCCGCAATCACCGCCTGCGGAGCCCCCGGGCCGCCCGGAATGATTTCGGCCGATACACCTTCGGCCGCAAACTTACCCTGCACATCCGCCGCGATAAACCCCCCGTGCTCCACTTCCGGATACCAGTTCAATGCCAGCCGAAACGGCAACAATGCAGACTTGTCAGCACCGCCAGGCGTGCCTGAACTACCGCCACCACTTGCTGCACTCTGCCCCGCTTCACCGCCACAACCGACAACCACAGCCAACAGACTGAGGCACAACAACGCTCGAACGCTCATGAGAAACTCCCCCCGCCGTAAAACCGGAAAATCCGGCGTAAGCCTCAAACTCAGCGTAATTTATGCGATCTCAACGCAAATGTTGCCGAAATTCCTCAAACTTCCATCAGCCCGGAAGAAAGATTGCCGGTTGCTGCCGCCCCAGCAGTAGCAACCTGCGCATGAATTTTTCAGGAAATCAACATGAATCCGCTGGCTGACACACTGATGTGCCCCAGCTCTGGCCACTCTGTCGGTCCGGAAGCCAACCTCCGTGAAGCCGCCTGCCTGCTGCTGCAGCACGGACATTTCTGCCTATTCTCCGTTGACCATAACGGCAGACTTGTGGGCAAAGTCACAGAAGATGATCTGCTCCAGGCACTGTTCGCCGGCGCCTCAGATCGTACTCCCGCAGCCAGTCTCGCCGTTCCTGTGAGAACACCCGTCCACTGCACCGATTCCGCCGCCTCTGCGCGATCACTCCTTTACGAATCACTCACAGACTGCCTGCCAGTCCTCGATCATTCCGGCAAACTGGCGGGAATCATCAAACGCCCGCAACTCGGACGACAGATCAGTGCCCGTGAAGATTTTTGCACGCAGCAAGTTTCTGAGTGGGTACCGACCACGCTCTATGACGATCTGGATGAATGCACAACAGTGCGCAGGCGGCGACCCAGTCACCGCGGACTCCGACCGAAACTGAGACTGTTCAATCCCGACGAACCCCGACCGATCTTCATCCGCGGCGCACATGCACTTAGCTTGCTTCGCAATGCCGACGATTCTCTCTGATACTGCACTGCCATGAAACGTCTGCTGCTGCTGCTTGTCGGTATCGCCGTATCAGCCGGTTCACTTTGGTACGCCATGCGCGATACCAATAGACAGACAGTGCTACATGCCTTCAAAACGGCTGATTACTTCTCACTGCCTCCAATCCTGCTGCTGCTGCTGGCCTTCTACTGGCTCAAATCTATCCGTTTCGCCCAACTGCTGGCTCCTGCGACACCACTGACCGCCCGACAACTGTTCTCACCCGTTATGATCGGCTTCGCCGCCAATAACATCCTCCCCGCACACCTCGGGGAATTCGTTCGAGTTTTCGTGGTGAACAGACAGCACCGAGTTCCTGCCGGAACAGTCCTCTCCTCCATCGTCCTCGAACGAATCTTCGACATCTTCGCAATTCTCGCCCTCTTCGGCCTCGGAATCCTCTTCGCGCCCTCACTGCCTGAAAACTACCAGCGCAGCGGTATGATTGCAGCCGCTGCCGCCGCCGGAGTCGTTGTTATTCTGATCGTCTACATGATCCGCACCGACTGGTTTGTGAAAGCCACCGCCAGCATCTTCGCCCTCTTCCCCTTTATCCCAGTCTGGCTCACCAGTAAAATCCTCGATCTGCTCCGCCAGGGTGCCGTCGGACTGCACTCCCTGAAAAGTGCGACAGCAGTCGCTTCCATCGCACTCAACTCTCTCCTGCAATGGCTCATCAACGGATACTCCGCCTGCCTCGCACTCAAAGCCTTCGGAATCGATGTGACTCTCAGCACCGGCCTGATCCTTACCGGAATCACGGCACTGGGAGTCATGATACCGGCTGCACCCGGATACTTTGGAGTCATCCAGGTGTGCTTTCAAATCGCCATACAGGTTCAGCAAATCAAGCCGGATCCGTCACTCGTACTCGCAGCCTCACTCTACTCACAGATCGTCGGCTACATCGCAGTCACTGCCACCGGAGTCGTCTGCCTGAATCGCGCACAACTCAGCCTGAAAGACCTGCAGCAGGCCGCTGACAGCTAACCACGATTCCAGCCGTCTCAGATATAAAGACACAGCTGAGATGTCAGCAGGTAAGCGAACTTCCGTCACGCACGGGATCCACACCTCAGTTACCACACCTGACCGTCTCTAGTGTTCATTCAGCTCCGGGCCCCGGTGACTCCGCGAGAACCCGCTTGCACGCGAAAACAGTCAGCAGCGCACAGCGTCAGCGCCCGGGCCAGTTCAATCCGCTCCCGCAACACCAGACCCCGCAGACTCCCGTCTGCGGCTCGCCCGGGCCGCCCACCGCCCACTGACAACTGACACCTGACAACTGAGTGCGTCCCCTGTCATTCCCCCTCCCCGGAAAACCGCCGGCAGGGAAACTCCCGGCGGTTTGAGTGAAAATCGAGTACGAAAAAATGCAAAAAAAAACCGCCGGCAGGGAAACTCCCGGCGGTTTGAGTGAAAATCGAGTACGAAAAAATGCAAAAATCCCCCCCCCTCCGTACTTGTACTCAGTGAAACGGTACTCGTAATCGCACTAGAAAAACACCCATCGGCCACTGACCTTTGAGCCTTCCTTCGCGGCTTTGCGTGAGCCAAACTGTCCACCAGGCACTCCGTATGGTCATGAAGTCTGCACGATCGAAGCAGCCCGCACCGGGACTCTCCGGCACTCATACCCGCGGACTCCCGTCCGCGGCTCGCCTGACTGACCACTGACCACTAAAGCTGGCATCCGCCCGCCAGCTCTGACTATACTTCTCGACAATCTATCCCGCAGCGTCCTCGGAGCGTCCCCCATGCGTCACCTTCTGCCGGTACTCGCTGCTGCTGTGGTCCTCTGCCTTGCCTCGCCCAGCGCTGTCGGACAAGGAGGAAATACTCCCGGCGGCTCACCCGGCGGTATCCTCATCTCGCCTCAGGGCCTGATTCAGCAGGCGCTCGCCACTCCCCTAACCCACACTCCACCCAACCGCCAACTGCGCGAAAAAGCCCTCGCGACACTCCCGGAAGAACTCCGCCAGCCTGCCACGACCCGCCTGCTCTCACTCCGCAACCTCGACAGCCAACTGGCCGCACTTGCCGCAGCCGGCACTGCCATCCCAGCCAAACTCCTTGGCCTCGCCGGCCTCACCCGCATCGACTCAATCATCCTCTCGCCCGATGGCACTGACCTGATTCTGGCGGGTCCTGCCGAACCGTTTGCAGCAGTTCGCGGCAACAGAATGGTCGGACTGCTTTCCGGCCGACCCGTACTGTGCCTCGAAGATCTGCTCACCGCCTTTCGTCACGATACTGTCCTTGATGCTGCCGGCTGCTCCATCGACCCGGACCCTGCCCGCCTCGCTGCAGCACATAACTGGCTGGCGCGCAACTCCTCACCCGCGACCTTCGCCATAGCCAAAGCTCGCCTCGAACAAATGGTACGCCTGCAGGGACACTGGAATGTGACAACGTTTGGAGTCCCGGAAGACAGTCGCATGAGCCTGGCGATGATCGAAGCCGACTACCTCATGAAACGTATCGCAATCGGTGCCGACCCCACCGGTATCCGCGGACTCAAAAGCAGCCTCGCACTCGCACGTCCCGGTGACAACATGATGAGGCGCTGGTGGTTTGCGCCTGCTCCGGACACTCTAACAGTCTCTCACGATCGTACTGTCTGGACACTCGCCGGGCTGCGTCTGCAGTTGTTTGCGCAGGAAGAAATCATGGATGACAGCGGCAATCTGCTGGACACCACCACCACACGCGGCAGCGCCGACGAATTCGCCGAACTGTTCAATCATCATCTGCCGGAGCTGACGCAGAAAATCCCGGCCTTCGCAGATCTGCAGAACATCCTCGATCTCCTCGTCGCTGCAGCCGTCTGCCGCGAACTGCAGGCAGACGGAACACTGCAATTTCAGCCACAAATGCTGACCGATCACACAGTCCTGCCAGGCAGATCCTGGCCGGTCCCCCGCGAAACACTGCCCATGCTCACCTGCCGCAGTGCTTCCGGCGGACTGATCATCGGAGCATTTACCGGCGGTGTCACCCTGCGGAGCCGACAATTGGTGGCACACGCCGCAGCACCTGATGCTGCCGGCACCCCAGCCACACCCGACACCGCTCGCAACCGCACAAACTCGGTGCCACGGCAGGCCACCGGCGGCCTCACCGCCGAGACACTCTGGAAGGACCTGCCAGCCGCATCGCCTCAGGGAACTTCGGACTGAGCCGCTTTACGCTGCAGCCAGGCCTGACCGGCTTCCGACTTCAGAAACTCCTGATACTCCGGTATCTCCGCCGCGCCCTCCGGCGTCTGCTGCAATTCGTCCAGCAAACCCACCACTCCAGCGAAGTCCTTCAGATGCAGCCGCACACGCAGGTCCGTTAGTGACACATCAGCTTCGCCCTCAGAAACCGCCTTTGCTGCCGCAACTGCAGCAACCGCATCAGCACCGCGTTCCAGTTTCAGCAGCGACTCAATCTTCAGCAGGCTCAAATACGGATCACCGATCTGCTCACGAAGACGATCCACGGCAGCCGGAACCTCGGCGTACTGCCCCAGCAGTTCCAGCCTTTCCACCTCCGTAAACCCCGCAGCAGAATCTGCTGCCGTTGCCTGAAACAACTGCTGCAAAGCACCCGATAGTTCGTCCGCGCCCAGATTACGGCAGATCTGCACTTTCAGCCGCAGCAGAGGCTCAGACTGCTGCACAACCCCAGGCAACCTGCGATACAGCTCGAGCGCAGACTTTGGCTGACCGCCCCGCTGCAAACTGCCAATCTCACGAATGTCCTCAGCAAACTCCAGCAACTGCAGTTCCGTCGCACTCAGCGAAGCCCGCAGCCCACGATTTGATGCAGCCAGTGCCGGCAAAACCAGCCGCCGCAGACTGTCGGCAACCGACTCACCCAACAAATACACGTCCACGTCCGCGATCCTGACACCGTCGGGGGTCTGCACCAGTATCAGTTCGTGGTAATTGATCCCTGACAGTTCTGGCAGGCACAGCCGAAACAATGGACGAAATTCGCTTCCACGCGAAACCAGCCGCACAAAACTGTAACTGCCTCCGTTGCCGCAGCCCTGCACAACACCCGCAAAGATGTCCTGCAATGTTCCGGACAAACCCTCCGTGACCTCACGACGCTCCTCACCCCGAATGTCCGTCCCCCTCAATACACTGTCAGCAAATGCGTCATCGCTAGCTAGCTTTTGTAGTGCGGCTGTATCCAGATGAGCCACCGCCTGGCGCACTTGCTCAGCCAGTTGCTGCGACTGAGTCTTGTCGACCGACCGCAAAGATACCGGCTGCTCAACTGATTCGGGCGAAGCAGCAGCCGATGAATTGGCGGCAGCAGGCAAAGCCGTCACCTGCTGCCCGCAACCACCCGCATCCAGCAGCAGCAATGCCACCAGGCCACACTCAAACACTGCCCGTTTACGCCCCACAAAAACCTCCGCTCAACCCGCAGACAGTTCCTGCAAGGCTGCGATCACATCCGCATCATGCCCGTCCACGGACACCTTCTTCCACAACTTCGCCACCTTGCCGTCAGCACCAATAATCCAGGTCGCTCGCTGAATTCCCATCGACACGCGGCCGTACATGTTCTTTTCACGCCAAGCACCGTACTTCTCGGCGACAGCATGCTCAGTATCAGCCAGCAAAGGAAAATTCAGAGTATACTTCGTGGTGAACTTCTGATGAGACTCCACGGAATCAGCACTGATGCCCAGTACCACCGCACCCAATGCCTCAATCTCACTCAAACGATCCCGAAACGCACACGCCTCCCTGGTACAGCCCGGTGTATCATCTTTGGGGTAAAAATACAGCACCACCGGCCGACCTTTGAAATCCGACAGCTTCACGGTCTCACCAGTCGTCGATTTCAGAGAAAATGCCGGCGCTTTCGCCGGCGGTTCAATCCATTCCGCCATGGTTCCGCAATCCCCCTGTCAGTGATCATTACCCCGGCCCGCAGCCCGACGGACACATACCCGCCACTTCGGCCCGCATCCGTGTTATAGCCACCTGCGGAATTCTGGCTCACCAGCAGCCCGATTTCGCAAATTCACCGAAGAAATCAGTTGCACTCCGGAAGCATTCGCCGCGCCTGCCGCAAATGATTCTGCAGAAACAGACGATCTTCCGCCGGACACACCGCCAGACCGCGTTCCAGCAGATCAATCGCTTCACCATAATGCCCGGCACGCATTGTCAAAACCGCATGATCACGACGCTCACGCCACGAACCCGGCAACAGCAACTGTAGTCGAGTCTGTACTCGCCACGCCGCTGACCAGTCCTCTCGACCTCCAAACAACGCCTTCAAATTCTGCAGCATACGGATCATCACCGCACGCCCATCCACCGGACGCAAATGCCGCCGAACCTCATCCACATCACAACCCGCCAAATTACCAATCAGATCCAGACATTCTCTCTCGTCCAGAATACGACCACGGTCAAAGGCATCCACATACAAATGCCCCTGATCCGAAGGCAGACGAATCAGAAAGCGAGCCGGAGTACTGATCGGCTGAAGCGGAATCCCCAGTTCGTTCCCCACGTGCAAATAAATCAGCGACAGCGAAATCGGAATGCCTCGCCCCGTCACCAGAACCCGATTCACATAGTGGGCATGCGGATCCGACAAATACTGGCTCTCACCATGCAGTCCCAGTTCTTCAGTCATGTAACGAGACAACAGCTTCAGCTCTTCAAGCTCAGAACCTGCCTGAGTCACCGGATGAGTCAGTCGAGAAACCGCCCGCTGAACGATCCCGCGAGCAGCAGCGGTATTCACGTCTGACTGACCGTCTCGCGAAATCTCCAAAGCAGCCGCCAACAGGTCTACATCCGCCTCACGACGCACCAGACGCATGAACTGCTCATCATCAGAACAGGCCGAATTTGGAAAATGTAAACTCACGCAGACTCATTCCCGCAACACTGCCATCGCACGTCGAAATCACACAAACCCCGCCACTATAAGCTCCACTTTCCAGCTCCACAACACCGGGTTGCAGCAGATTCCAACCAGCACAAAACGTCGGCAGAAAAGGCCCGTTCAGCCGCCTGCAACAAATGATCAATCGGCAAATCATGCCTGCTCCCACGCCACTCCGGCAGACACCTGCACCAGCCAAAGACCGCTTCCTAAACTTCCCGCCGGCCGCCGGCCGTCGCTGCCTCCATAATCTGTTGCTCAGTCACACAGTCACCCCGAAACTCGCCCGTCAAACATCCCTCACTCAGCACCAAAATCCGATCACATACCGCAAGCAGTTCAGGCAACTCTCCGCTCGTTACCACCATCGCTACACCCGCCGCCGCCAGCCTGTCCATCAGCACATACAATTCAGATTTCGCACCCACGTCAACACCGCGAGTCGGATCGTCCAGCAGCAATACATCCGGCTTCGTCAGCATACAACGCGCCAGCATGCACTTCTGCTGATTCCCACCACTCAGTGATGTCACCAAAGCCTCTGAGCCAGCCGTCCGAATCCCCAGCGACTCCGTCTGCTCCCGTACGGCCTCCTGCTCTCGACTCATAGAAATCACACCCGCGTCAGAAAATCGAGGCAGCGCACTGATCGTGATATTCTCTCGCACCGTCATCCCGCGAAACAGCCCCAGCCGCTTGCGATCCTCCGTCGCCATCGCCACTCCCGCTCGCAAAGCATCAGCAGGATGCCGAAACTCACTGCGTTGACCACGCAGCCAGACCTCGCCCGAGTAACACATCCCGGACGCCCCCGCCAAACACTCCAGCAACTCCGTACGCCCCGCACCCATCAGCCCGGCCAGACCCACGATCTCGCCGCGCCCCACGGAAAAACTAACGTTTCGCAGTCGCCAGCGACCACATCGACCAGCCCATGGCAATGACAGATTCTGCACTCGCAGCACACGCTCAGACGACCCGTCCGAACCAACCGACAACCGCCGCTGTCGCACCGACAACTCTCGACCAACCATCAGATGAGCAATCTCACGAGCATTCGTGGCAGATTTCGCCATCGTCGTCACAAAACGACCGTCACGCAGCACCGTAATCCGATCAGCCAGACGAAATACCTCCTGCATGCGATGCGAGATATACAGAATGGTGACTCCCCGAGCCTTCAGGCGGTCAGCCACCCGGTATAATCGAGCCACCTCTGATTCCGTCAGTGCACTCGTCGGCTCATCCATAATCAAAATGTCAGAATCCAGCGACAATGCTCGCGCAATCTCCACAAGCTGCTGGTCACCAACACGCAAACTCCCCACCAGCGATCGCGGGTCTATCGAAGTCTCCAGTTGCCGCAACAACTCTGCCGCCCGCCGATCCATCTCACCCTGCTGCAGTACGCCCCAGCCGTTCGTTAACTCCCGACCCAGAAAAATATTGGCCGATACCGACAACTGCTCCACAAGGTTCAGTTCCTGATGAATCATGCTGATCCCCGCAGCCTCGGCAACCCGAGTCCCCGCGAAACAAACAGACTCACCCCGCAAATACAGTTCACCGCGCGATGGCCGCTGCACACCCGCCAGAATCTTCATCAAAGTGCTCTTGCCGGCACCATTCTCGCCCATAATCGCATGGGTCTCGCCGGGGAAAATGTCAAAACTGACGTCCCGCAGCGCCACCACACTGCCAAATGTACGCCCCACACCGCGGACTGAGAGAACAGGCTGAGTCACACAGAACACTCCCGCTACAGGGTCAGTCCCGGATCAGGCCCGGATCAGCACTGACCCGACCAGCATAGAATCGGCTTCCTCGCCGCAGTCACATCGTCCGGACGACAGACTGCTGTGGTATGCGGAGCCCCCTTGACCAACTCCGCTGGCTCACTGCAGATTTCACGCAAAGCCGCCGCAAAGGCATCCAAAGTCGCCAAAGACTCCGTCTCCGTCGGCTCCATCATCAAGGCCTCCTCCACCACCAGCGGGAAGTAGACAGTCGGAGCATGAAAGCCGTAGTCCAGCAGACGCTTCGCGATGTCCATCGCCGTCACTCCCGTCTGCTCCTTCAAACGCTTCGCACTCGCCACAAACTCATGCATACAGCGATTGCCATGCGGAACCTCGAGAAAATCACGCACCTGACTCAGCAAATAATTGGCATTCAATACCGCACAGTCCGCAGCCTCACGCAACCCCCTGCCACCCACCGTCCGGATATAACAATAGCCACGCAACAGAATCCCCACGTTGCCGAAAAAGGAACGCATGCGCCCTATTGAATACTCAGGCGACGTCAGCGAATACCAGTTGCGAGCCACATCGAAGGTCACCACGGGAGCAGGCAGGAAGGGAGCCAGAAAATCACGTACCGCGATCGGACCGGCACCCGGGCCACCCGCACCATGCGGTCCCGTAAACGTCTTGTGCACATTGTAGTGCATCATGTCGCCACCGAAATCACCAGGACGAGTCCTGCCAAGAATGGCGTTCATGTTCGCACCGTCTATGTACACCAGCCCCCCCGCCTCATGCAGCATCCCCGCAATCGTTGCAATGTCCTTCTCGAACAACCCCAGAGTGTTTGGGTTGGTCACCATAAACACAGCTACCCGGTCATCCAGTTGCGATCGCAATTCAGACAGATCCACAAATCCGTCCCGACCACCAGACAACTGCACACACTCAAATCCAGCCAGGGCCGCACTGGCAGGATTCGTTCCATGAGCACTGGCAGGAAATAAAACCCGCGTCCGCTGCTCGCCACGATGCCGAAACCACGCTGCAGCAGTCAACAATGCCGTCAACTCACCCTGCGCACCAGCCGCCGGATGCAAAGACACCGCCGGCAGTCCAGATATCTCCGCCAGCATCCCCTGCAACTCGTACAACACACTTAGCAGACCCTGAATCTGAGACTCCTGCTGGTACGGATGACTGGCTGCTGCCTGCGGCAGCCGAGCTAGTCTTTCGTGACGCTTGGGGTTGTACTTCATCGTACAACTGCCCAGTGGATAAAAGTGCGTATCGACACTCATGTTCAATGTCGACAGATTCACGAAATGACGAACCACGTCCGGTTCCGCCAACTCAGGCAGCGGCAGCAGCCCCGTCGCCAGATGCTCTGCACCAAGCTCCGGAATCCCCGTCACACGCGGTATATCCGATTCCGGAAAAACCACAGTGCCACGACCCGGCTCTGACATTTCGAACAGCATTCGAGTCGCCGTTGGATTTCGCATCTGCTCGACACCCCTTCCCCGCACTCCGTCGTCACTCAGCCAGACAAAACCTCACCCAAGGCCGCTGCCAGGGCATCAATTTCAGCTCGAGTCCGCTTTTCGGTGAGAGCCACCAGGAAGCACCGCCCCAGACCCTCACCCAGACTGTCCCCAAATCGCGATAATTCAGGTCCGACATTAAAACCACGAGCCGCCAGTGCTGTCAGCACCTCAGTTGCAGGAAGCGGTGTTTCCAACACAAACTCCCGAAAAAATGATCGATCGTACTTCAGCACCACTCCCGGAAGCCGCGTCAGACAAGCTGCCGCATACTGCGCCTTCTCATGGCTAAGTTTCGCCATCTGACACAGACCACGAGGCCCCACGACGGACAGAAACACAGTCGTACGCAGCGCCAGCAATCCCTGATTCGTGCAGATGTTGCTCGTTGCCTTGTCACGCCGAATGTGCTGCTCACGAGCCTGCAGGTTCAGCACAAAACACTCCCGACCACGACGGTCAACCGTCCGACCAACCAAACGACCTGGCATCTTACGCACATACTCAGAACGACACGTAAAAATGCCCAGCAGCGGTCCGCCGAACTGCAAAGGAGTCCCCAGGGGCTGGCCCTCAGCCACAGCAATGTCCACCCCATAATCTCCCGGCCGCTTGAGCAGACCAGGACTGAGGGGATCAAATGCGAGAATTGCCAGAGCACCGGCAGCATGAGCCGCCGCGGTCAAACCTGCAATGTCTTCCAGACAACCAAAAAAATTCGGCTGCTGCAGCACCAGCGCCGTCGTGTCAGTTGTCAGCGCCGCACGACATAACTCAACGGATACCACACCACCTGATGCCGGAACCTCAACAATCTCGGTGCCTAGGCGCGAAAAATAAGTCCGCAGCACCTGCCGATACTCAGGGTGCAGCGAACCCGCTACCACCACCCTCCCGTCACGACCGTTGATCCGCATCGCCATGAACACCGCTTCGCTGACCGCTGTTCCTCCCTCGTACAGACTGGCATTCGAAACATCCATTCCACTTAACTGCGAAATCAGCGTCTGATACTCGTAAAACGCCTGCAAAGTCCCCTGACTGGCCTCGGCCTGGTACGGAGTATAGGCTGTATAGAACTCGCCTCGCGACGTCAGTTCGTCCACCACCGCCGGGATGAAGTGGTCGTAAACCCCGCCGCCCAAGAAACACACGCCGCCGCCACCCGCCTGACCCAGCCTCCTCTGCAGATCCTGCTCCAGCTCAAGCTCAGAGACCCCTCCTTCCAGAGAGAGTTCACGACCCAACTGAAGCTCACGCGGAATCTGCTCAAACAACTCATCCACCGAGCCCGCGCCAATCGCCTTCAGCATTCGCTGCCGCTGCTCCGGAGTGTCAAACAGATAGGCCACGATCAAAACCTCCTCCGCGAACTACTCCCCCAGCCCGAAACTAACCATCACAGTGCCCCAGGTACTGAGCCCGATTCATCAATTTCTCGAGCTCACTCGCATCACTCAGCTTCAACTTCACAATCCACGCCCGCTCAAACGGACTCTCACTGAGCAGTTGCAACTGTTCAGGCAACCCCAAATTCACTTCGAGGACCTCGCCCGACACAGGGGCATAAATGTCGCTAACCGCCTTCACACTCTCCACTTCACCCATCGCCTGACCCGGACGGTACACTTTCCCAGCCACCGGAAGCGACAGATACACAATATCCGTCAGCAAACGCACAGCAAAGTCAGTAATCCCCACCGTCGCTACGTTGCCAGTGACGGAAACCCACTCGTGAGTCTTTGCGAAATACAAAGTTTCAGGATCCATGAACGCGCTCCGCTTCCTTACGCTCAATCTCACCTATCCGCTGGATACGGCGCGCATGTCGGCCACCATCGAATTCCGTCTTCAGCCAGATCCGCACAACCTGATCAGCCACCTGATCACTCAATTGATCGGCCGACAGACAAATCACGTTCGCGTCATTGTGAGCACGACTGTACTGAGCCGTGACGCTGTCCTGACATGTCACCGCTCGCACGCCGGAAAACTTGTTCGCAGTGATGCACATCCCCAGGCCCGTGCCACAGATCAAAATCCCGCGATCCAGCACTCCGGTGGCAACATCGCGAGCAACCCGGGCAGCATAGTCCGGATAGTCCACACTCTGAGCCTCAAAGGGGCCCAGATCGTGCACCTCAAAATTCATCGACTGCAATAACTGAGCCAGCCTGGCCTTCAATGTAACTCCGCGATGGTCGCTGGCAATCCCAATCTTCATATCAGTGAGTGTCTTTCTTGAAGAGCTCTTCTACCCACAACCGCAGGTTCTGCCCAATCTGCAGCGCACAGCGACGATAATCATCCACCGTTCCCCCGAACGGATCATGCACATCCCGGCCAGCACGGTCCAGCAGGTGAATGCGAGTACCCAGGGCAGGACACTCGTTCAACAGCAAATCCCGATGACGACCCGTCAATGCCAGCACCAAAGTCGACTGCTCAACCATCACACGGTTCACCCGACGACTTAAATGCTCCGTCAAATCCATGCCGTGCTCACGCATCACCTGAACCGCCTCAGTGGAAGCCGGAAGATTCTCCCAGGCACCCACTCCGGCGGAAAACACATCCAGACCACGCTCACGCAACTCACGGTCCCCACAGCCCAGACGCTCAGACGCCAGTTTGCGAAACAACATCTCGGCCATCGGACTGCGACAGGTATTGCCCGTACATACGAACAACACTCGCAGCACGGATCCCTCGCGAGACCCCTCTGATGACTGCACGCTGCTCACTCAACGCCCCAATTGCTGACTTCTGCACGCCCGCGCAACAAGTTCTGACGGCTAGGTATGTTACGGTGAAGAGGGAAAAACTCAAGGTTTCGAGCCCTCACACGGGAGTTAGTCGGCGGAAATCGAGTCGCACACTGTGCAACCCAACACTCTTTCCCCACGATGCGAACCCGGAACCGCAAAATTCCCGCTAATGGAAGTTGAACTGGGTAAATTCGAGACCATTTTGGGGGGATTTCGCTTGAAATGAACGACTATGCCGTCCCCTGAACCCTCACCCCCAGGGGCACTTCACTCCGCCGACGGCCACACCACTCGCCACTCCAGCAAACGCACCGCCGTCGGCAACACAGACTCCTCTCGCTCACCATCGCCCTGCCCCGTCAGCTGACTCAGCAAATGCACCTCCCCACGCTCTCGCCATACCGCAAAATCCACCAGCGGGTCCGCCTGACCCACACGATCCGACAATCGCCAGTACTGCCAGTCCCCCAACTCATAATCAGCCGCTACCGCCGCCGTCACGCCCCCACCAATCTCCTCGTCACGAAACAATACCACAGCACGACGCGAACCCTCAGCACCACCCAGCAACAGTAACGGTCGCGAAATCGGAGGTCGCTTCGTCCCGCCCCCACGACGCTCAAAATTCAACGTCCGCTCGCCCAGCTGAACCATCCGCCAGCCACTCTCCGACAAATACACCAGTCGATACTGAGGCACTGCACCCGCCTCTGCAGCACGCCAGAATGTCGCTATCACCGGACGCCCAGCTCCATCCACCGACATGCTCGTCTGATTGGCAAGCTCGCTGCCCTGAGCTATCCGGAAAGCATATTCCGACCCCGACTGCGTCAGCGGCACCGATAATCGAACGCCCGCAGAATTCGTCCATGTCATCCCGCCATCCGCCGACCGCGCATAACACAAATCATGATTCGTCACGACATCCGGGGTCTCACGCCAGACCCACGACAAATGAATCACACCGGAATCGTCTACACACGCCTGCCAGTAAGCGTTCCGCTCGCCCTCACCATCAATCAAATTGCTCTGCACTCGCTGCCACTCACCAACACCCGACGGCGACAGCCGATAACGATTCAACACCAGATTTCCCGCCCCAGATGCACCATCACGATAAAAAAACAACAAGTCACCACCCGGCAGACGGTAAAACTCAGGATACGTCACACACTCCTCATCACACCCCAGCATCACACCCGGCTCACCCGACGACAGCCCGCCACCAGCAGAGACCCGCATGTATCGCAGCGGATGACCATGATGGTCCCACGACATATGCAAACCACCCGCACCGTCGAAGGCCAGAGAGATGACATTGTGAGCATCCGTGACCCGACCACGCAGATCTGTCACCTCCACACGCCAGCCAGCCTCACCCAGACGACGCTCACCCAAACACACTCGCCCCTCGCCGTCATACCAGCCCGCCACCTGCCGATCACCGAAACTGTCCACCGCACTGTGACGAAATATCGCCATGTTGACCTTTGTTCTGGCCCAGCCCAGCCCCAGTGAACCAGACTCACGCACCTCCGCCTCACGCACCGTCCGCTGACCACAAACCCGCGACAAACCCGGCACATCCAGCACTACACAACACAACATCACCGCCAACAACATGCAACGCACCACAGCACTCACTTATCACCCTCCAGCAAATCCCAAAATTCCTGCTCGCTGGTATCCATCGGTCGCTTCACAGCACCACGCTTCACACCAGCCTTACGATGTGTCTCACCACGCTGCATATGACCTGAACCCGCTCCACAACCAGTACACCGCCCCCCGCGACCCAACTCCGCTCCGCACTTCTCACACAATAAGATCGGCTGGTCCGAAACTGCCCTGCCACCACCACCACCACGCCCCTCCATCGACTTCAGCAAATCCTGAAAAACATCCAGCAAATCCTCGTCCCCCGCTGCCGACTTTGTCGCAGTCTGCCCGCTCCCCGCTCGCCCCTTACTTAAACCCGGATTCACACCCGCATTTACAGCGGCAGCCCCGGCAACCGCTGCAGTACCCACCGGACGCCCCAGATTGTCCGCTCGCAGTATCTCGACCTCCGCTATCGCACCGCTGAGCGGCTCACGCGCCGTTACATGGACTCGCGCCTGATGATCATAACTTAAAGTCACCTCTATCTCTGATCCCTCTGGTAAATCCGCAGGCAATCCCGCCACCGTGCAGTCACCAAGCACCACCGGCGGCCGATCCGATCCCGCCCCGCTCTCAACAATTCGCACACGCACCTTCCGCTGATTTCGCACCACCGTACCAAATACCGATGTCACAGATGTCGGCAACGCACTGTTCGCAGCAATCAAATAATGCGGCACACGCTGACCAGTCAACTCGTCACGCACCAGAATGCCCAGCGCACGAGCACTTACGCTGCGCTGCTTCACGCGCTGCAATCGCTCAGTCACCGGACGATCATAGATGGACTGCGTCTGCTTCCGATCCGACTGCAGCATGCCCGCATACAAGGCCGCCCCATGAGCAATCGACTGGTCAGGCGATAAGGATGTATTCAGAGTCCTGCCGCTCAGTTGCGACAGCAGATCCTTCACCATCGGCATCCGCGATGCCCCCCCCGTCGTCAGCACCGTGTTAATCGACGCCCAGCCAAATCGCTTCTCCTGCAGTATTCGCTGCACTACCTGCCGACAACGCTCCAGCAAAGGACGACTGGGCGCCTCAAACTCCTCACGCTCGATCTGCCACGTCTTCAGTCGATTCTGATGACGCACTGTGATTGCCGCTCGAGCCCGCACGGACAAGCTTCGCTTCGCCTGCTCTGCTTCCAAAGACAAAAATTGCAGACTTTCAGGGGTGTCACGAGGATCCATGCCAAACTGCCCGATAAATCGTTCAGATGCCAGATTCACCAGCACTTGGGTCCAGTCGAGACCACCCAGTTCGAGATCTCCGTCCGATGCAATCACCTGCACCTCGTCCTGACTGTATCGCACCACCGCCAGATCCAAAGTCCCGCCGCCAAGATCAAAGACCAGAATCTGCTGAGCCTCTGACAGGACAGAAAAATTCAGTCCATCACTGCCCAGCACATGACACAACGCCGCCGCAACAGGCTCGTTGATCATCTCGACTCGCTCCAGACCAGCTGCGCGACCCGCCTGCACCGTCGCCTCACGCTGCGCATCACTGAACTGAGCAGGAACGGTGATCACCGCTTCCGTAATCTCACCCAGCTGCTCACGAGCTGCCTCGAGCAGCTTCCGCAGGATCAATGCCGAAATCTGGACCGCTGAATAACGAAAATCATTGATCTTCCAGAACTTGCCGACGTCACCCATGTGCCGCTTCGCATGCTGCACTACTCGATCCGGACTGGCAATCGCATTCCGCAGCGCCTCGGTCCCCACAATTACCTGACCACGCTCGTCAAAAAACACTACCGAAGCCGTTGATAACTCACCCTCGGAATTTGGCAAAGTTACCGGCTGGCCATGCTCATTCAGCCACGCTATACAGGAATACGTGGTTCCCAGATCAATGCCAATTGCACGTGTTTGAGCCATAGCGGTCAGTCCCCTCTCTGTTAACTGCCCACTATCCTACTGAGAATTGGTCGACTGGACTAAATGAAAAAAGTGCTCGAGCTGCGAAAATGGGAAAGGCGATCCGCGCCAGCCGCACACCCATTCCTGTCCACTCGTGGCTCAAAACAACCACCTGCGTTTTTCCAGGGGCCCGGCGCTCTGCTCAGCGATTCAGCCGAATCCGGTCGTCCAGTACCTCCACCGTCCGAAACTGACCGCCAAACAACGCCGGAAAGAATTTCAATCCAGGCTGCTTCTCACGCACCACACTCAGATCCACGACACCCTGCAACAACCGCTGCACAGCCGGCTCGTCCTCGCCCTCCACCTCAATCACAATCCGATTCTTCCGCAGTTCCTGCAGCAGATAACCCACTGTAGCCCGCTCACCCTGCAACTGAAACTGCCTCGTTCGCAGCGAATCCCCCGGAGCAGCCGCACCCGCACCCAGAGTAGACAGCCGCTGCTGCAAACCCACAAAGTCCGCATGCAGGTCCAAATCTGCTTTCAAAGTCACCGTCGACGATGACCACCGCAAGCCAACTTCCGGATGCCGCTGCGTCCACTCGCTCTGCAACTGCTCCTTTTGCTTCAACGGTACACTGTACTTAAGCTCCAGCACCCGCGCTGCATCAATCGGCTCGATCCGCACCCGCGGACTGTCCGCAGCTAACACCGGCTGCAGATCAAACTGCACCAGCACAAAACAGGCCAGCTCGGCAAACGACTGCCGCGGCAGTTGCATGGCACCCCACACGTCATGCGGCACAAGCTCAACATTCTCCAGCTCGATCCCGCACTCCGCCGCCGCACGCTGCAGAATCTCTCGCGGTACCGCACCCGCGGACCACTCAGGCTGCAAACCACTGACGGCCTTCCGCGGCAACCGACCAACCGGCAGCTTCTTCCAAAAACTCTCCTGCTCTGATACCTCTTTCAACAGCACCGGTAGTCGCTGCACCCGATTTGCAGGCCCCAGCAGCACATAACTGTCCGTCACAACAGCACTACAATCCGGTACCGCCGCCGCAATTTGCTGCAAAACGGCGGCACGAGCCACAAAGCCAGTCTCCACTGTGATGCTGGACCGCGGATCAATGCGACGGTCACGCAGTACCAGAATTCCAGACTGCTGCCGCACACTCGCCAGCTGACTCTGCAGCGCCACGCCGTCCGCAGACCACGACACTGATGACGCCAGAGCTTTTTGCAGAGCACTGCCGGTCACAACCTTCGACTGTTCATCCGCCCGCAACACCGCGCACGAATAACACGCCAAAATCAATAAACGACACCACACAGCCATACAACAAAATACTCCCCGCAAACACTCAGACTCAACCTCTCGCCCAGGCCCGTGCTTCCGTGCTGTTGTGCGAACCACTGGACGCCGGAAAAAACGTAACTCGGGCTTTCCAGCCCGAGCAACAAGCCCCCGTGGACTCCCACTCACGGCTCACCCCACTGACTAGAAAACCCGTCATTCCCCCACTCGGAGAACCGCCGGCAAGAAGGCTTCCGCGGTTCGAGTGAAATTCGCGTACGAGTACCGCCCGCGAGGGCGGACTGAGTACGAGTACGAAAAACGCAAAAAGCCCCCCAAAAAAACTCACCTCGTACTCGTACTCGCAAAACAACCTGACCACTGACCTTTGCGCCTTCCTTCTCGGCTTCGCGTGAGCCCAACCGCCTGCAACTAACTTTCCTGTGATCACTGACCCGTCATCCCCTCCCGCCGCGACGGATCAGCACCTGCGACAATGCCGCATCCAGGTTCTCAGATGTTCGCACCAGCTGATAATCAATCCCGCTCCCCGCACACCGACGACGCACCGACTCCAAAAACTTCTCCAGCGCCGCCTGATACCCGGCACGCAGAGCCGCCGGATCACACGTCAGCCGACCTGCACCCTCCAAACCCTCAAAACGCATCGTTCCCGCATACCGAAAATCCAGTTCCTGATCGTCCAGCACATGCATCACAATCACTTCATGACGCCGCTGACGCAGCAGCTGCAGACCCCGAAAAATATCGTCACGCGGACACAGCAAATCCGAAAATAACACCACAATGCTGCGCCGCGTCAACGTCTCGTTGATGCGTTTCAAAACTGCCAGCATGTCCGTGCGACCTTCTGCGGCCTGCACCTCCAGACCCTGCAGGATCGCCTGCAAATGCTGACTGCTGCTGCTGGAAGGAATCTGACTCCGCATTCGACTGTCAAACACACACACACCGGCTGAATCGTGCTGCTTCAGCGCCAACATGGCCACAGCCGCCGCCAATGTCCGTGAATAGTCAAACTTGGTCAGCGCACCCGTACCAAACTGCATCGATTCACTTCCGTCCACCGCCAGCATCACGCGGACGTTCGTGTCCTCTTCGTACTGCTTCAGATAATAACGATCCGAACGTGACCACAGCTTCCAGTCAATTCGTCGCAGATCGTCGCCCGCCACATATTCCCGATGCTGACGAAACTCAAGAGACTGACCGAAGTACGGACTACGATGCAGTCCGGACACAAAACCTTCCACCACCTGCCGCGCTCGCAGCTCGAGCCGCGAAATTCGAGCAAGCTCTTCAGGACGCAAGGATTGTTCCAAGGGCCGGGTCACTGCTCAGCTCGCTTTCACGCGCGGGAGTCTCTTCGATCAGACGCTGAATCACACTGTCCGATGTAATACCGTCACTGATGGCGGTGAAATTCGGAGTAATGCGGTGACGCAGCACAGGAGCAGCGAGCCGCTGAATGTCTTCCACAGAAACTGTTGTGCGGCCGCCCAGCAGCGCGCGGGCCTTTGCGCCAAGCAATAAGTTCTGCACAGCACGCGGACCTGCACCCCAGCCCAGCCACTCGTTGACCCACTCCGGTGTCCCCGGCTGACGCACTCGAGTCCTGCGGACCAGCGCTAAAGTATAATTGATCACGTGATCCGATACCGGCACCTGACGCACGGTGCTCTGAATCGCCAGCACCTGCTCGCCCGATAACACCGGTGAAACCTCAGATCGCACATTCGAAGTGGTCTGCCGCGCAATCTGCCGCTCCTCTTCAAATGATGGATACTTCACAAACACCTTGAACATAAACCGATCCTGCTGAGCCTCCGGCAACGTGTACGTACCCTCCTGCTCAATGGGATTCTGAGTCGCGAGGACGAAAAACGGCGCGTTCAAACGATGAATCGTCTGACCAACCGTCACCTGACGTTCCTGCATCGCCTCCAGCAGGGCTGCCTGAGTCTTCGGGGGAGTCCGATTGATTTCGTCCGCCAGCACCACGTTGTGAAACAGCGGCCCCGGAATGAAACGATACTCACGCTGACCCGTGCTGCGATTTTCCTGCAGCACGTCAGTGCCCGTAATGTCCGCAGGCATCAGGTCCGGAGTAAACTGGATGCGGGAAAAAGTCATCGACAGACAGCGTGCCACCGTGCTGACCATCAGCGTCTTGGCCAGCCCCGGTACACCCTCCAGCAACACATGCCCCTGACTGAACAAAGCAATCAGCAACTGCTCAATCACATCATCCTGACCCACAATCACCTTCCGAATCTGCTCCTGCAACTGCCGGTACGAAGTATGCAGCAGATCCACAGCCTGAGCAGACAGGGGTTCACCTTGTTCCGACGCCATTCCATCAACCTTCCCGTTCCCAGCCCGAACACACCAAACACCACACTCCAGCCGTAGCTCGGGCTTTCCAGCCCGAGCACCCGCTCCTCACACACCACGACTGCCGCCATCATAGGTATCCGCCCTGCAGATACCAACCGAACCCGGCAAATCCAGAAGTTTTCCGCAGCACAATCGGTCAAAATCTTTTTCAGCTACCAGCACACTCAAGGGTTCCCCCGCCGGCGGACCAGTCAGACCAATCAGATCGATCGGCAGGACATCGATTCAAGTTCGCCGCACTTCCAGAGACCACGCGGACGCGGTCACTTGCCGAACGCCCCCGGATGACCGATGCCTCGCCGGTGATTTTCACCACGCGCCAGACGCTCGCAAGCAAGGCGGATCGAATCGTGAAGCTTCTTTTCGAAGAGTTTCTTCGGCGGCGGCTCGGTCAGGTACTGGGCGACTCGGATTCCGCCGTCGTTCAGCCGTAACAGCTCGACGTGTTCGTCTGATTTATCGGCACACAGAATCAAAACCAGAGGTGGTTCTTCGCCCGGACGAACATCATGTTTCTGCAGCCACCGCAGGTACAATTCCATCTGGCCTTTGTCGGCAGCCTGAAACTTCCCCAGCTTGAGATCAATCGCCACCAGACACCGGAGTCGGCGATGATAGAACAGCAGGTCGATGTAGTAATCCACGTTGTCGACGGTGATTCGTTTTTGACGGGCAACGAAGGTCAGGTCAGTCCCAATTTCCAATATGAAGGATTCCAGCTCCCGCAAGATGGCGTCTTCCACGTCCTGCTCAGCGTGCTGTTCGGAAAGCCCGAGAAAGTCTAGGAAGTAAGGATCACGGAAGACCATGTCCGGCTTCAGCCGGTCCTCGTCGCGGAGCGCCCCGATGCCCCTGGCGATCAGTTCATCGGGCTTCCTGCTGACAGCAGTTCGCTCGTACAGCATGTGGCCGATCTTGTGCCGCAGCGACCGGACGCTCCACCGTTCAACCCGGCACAGCTCCGCGTAAAAATCGCGTTTTAGCGGGTCTGCCAGCGGGATCAACTCGTTTTCGACCAGAAAATCCGAACCGTTTAGTCACGATCTTCCGCCTCGACCAGACCTCGCGATCATTTTCCCATCAAAAAATAGCCTCCCCCCAGCACAGAGTGTGACCCCGAGAATAGAAACGCAGTCGGGCTTTCCAGCCCGACCGCGTTCTCACTGAACAAAAAAGCAGTTTTGCATGTCGTTTGAGCCACCTCGCCGCATCATCGTCCCGGAAACAGATCATCTCGCAGTACCGCAGCCTGCTAGAAACGTCTGCTGGCTGCGATTAGTAACTGCTGGTCTAACAAGTATTTCCCCGAAAGCACTCTTTTCCCAACTAAAATCAAACTGCGAATGCCCGCTTCGAGTACATTAGTGAGATTTGGGAGCCCTGTTTGGAGCAGGCTGGGCTCTCAGAACCAGCGAGGATCTGTGGGCGATCGATTCTGAAACAGCGTTCGTCTCATTCAGGTGATACTGACATGAAGCCGCGCCGCTGCAGCCTCGGAAAAGAATCTGCCTGGTTTACTCACATCATGGAATGCGACATGCCATCGACACAGGTCCTTAAAATCGCGATGTCTTCGATTACCAGGGGCATCCCAGCCTCAGGAACGGTGCGGTTTCCACTCGCCTGTTTCGCAGCATGCCTGCTGCTGTGCAGAGAAACCACCCAAGCCAGCGACGATGATCTGGCAAAGTCCTTCACTTTAGAAATTCGGCCGCTGCTGATGAAGGTGTGCGGCGACTGCCACGGACAAAGCCCAAAGGATAACGATCTCGATCTGACACGTTTTGACTCTGCCCAGTCGATGCTTGCCAAACCCAAAGTGCTTGATGCTGTTGCAGAACGATTGCGGTTGGGGGATATGCCGCCCGAAGAAGCAACTCAGCCCGCCGCAGTTGAACGAGAAAGACTCATTGGCTGGATCAGTGCAGCTCTCGATGCAGAAGCCAGCGCGCGGGATGGTGACCCCGGCCCAGTGACGCTCCGCCGCCTGTCGAACAACGCCTGGGACAACGCGATCCGCGATCTGACAGGCATCGACATGCGGCCCACGCAAGTTCGTGAATTCCCTATCGACAGTGTGGGCGGTGAAGGATTCGCCAATGTTGGCGAAGCAATGCCCGTGACCCCTGAACTGGTCGAACGTTATCATCAGACCGCTCGTGACGTAGCCGCGCGGGTCGTACTCCTGCCTGCCGGCTTTCGTTTCTCTGCGTCGATGGAACGCGCGGACTGGACCGAAGAATCGCTCAAGCAACTTCGTGCCTTTCATGCTCGTTATGCCGGCCCAAACGGTGAACCACCCCTCGAAACTCATCTGGCAGCAACTCTGAAGCATCGCGACAGATTCACTCGCGAAGGACCCGCCGCCATCGCCGCGGTGGCCGCTGCCGAAAACCTCAACGGGACCTACCTGGCAACGCTCTGGAAAGGACTCACTGACCCGGCTTACGGAAGCGCTGACGTCGCTGCACTTACCAGTCAGTGGCAACAGAAAGCAGCAGCAATCGAAGCCGAAAATCAGCGTCGACAACAGCGGTTTCAAGCCGCCAAACAAACAATCGACGCCACGTGGGCATCATCAAAACGCCTCCTTGCAGCATCCAAAGTTGAGGAAGCAGAAGAAGTGACCTTCCAGCAGACGGTATCGGTTTTGCGAAATGAGCTTCTGCTCCTGACCGTGCTTCCCAACGAGAATCACGGAGCCGACAGCACCCTGGTCGAATGGACAATCCGCGAGATCGGTGGCGAGCAGCGAACGTGGAGCATCTCTGACCTGATACCCGATCTGCTCAAAGGCAATCCATTGCCCGGCAGGCTCGAATGCCAATGGAGCTTCTTAGAAACAACTGCCACGCCGGCATTTCTTACGGAGCGGCGGGACAGCAACGGCGGACGCTCAGAACTGAAATCATGGAGCCTCGGTTCGGAACCGTCCGTCTTTGTGAACTCCGCTGCGGAACCCATCAAGCTCTGGACGACCTTGCCGGCGCACTCTGTGTTTGTCCATCCAGGACCAAAACGCGCGGTGGCGATCGCCTGGACAAGTCCGATCGCAGGCGAGCTGTCTGTCTCGGGTCGCGTTGCTGATGCACATCCAGCCAGCCTCGATGGTGTCTCGTTTGAGTTATCCCACGTTGCAGCCACAGAGATCGGACCTGCGCTCGCGGAACTCGCCACACCACCCGAGCGTCTGCCGGACGCCGGCCTTCCTCCCGACATGCTCGCCCTCGTTCGCCTGAAATGGCAGGAGGCCGGCATCGATCCGGCTCCGGTCCTTGCCACCATCAGGTCGCTGCAGGACCAGCTGTTTCGAGGCAACTATGGGAAGAATGCCGCGATGGCGGTCGGCAACGGATTTCCCGCATGGGAGGATATCCGTCGCATCGTCGCTTCCGAGCGTGTCCAGGGGGCCGCAAGGGAACCACTCTTCCGCGTGGTTGCCCTGCCCGCTCAGCCTGACACGTTTGTTGTCTGGGACCGGCTGCGACTGGAGGGTGGCGACGGTCCACCACTGATATTCGCTGAACATCCTGAACTGCGTGCGGCTATAGAGCAGGCGTCGGGGCTCCGGTTTGGGCAGCATCCACAAGGGCGTTCGGTGCCGCAGTCCGCGCTCGTGACAGCGGCGGGTGCTGAAATTGTCATCGATCTGAGGAAACTGCCGATCGAGTTGCAGCAGGTGCTGACCTTGCCTCGGTTCCTTCGCGCTGACGTAAGCCTCGACGAAGCGAGTCCGGAAACTGCCTCGGTTCAGGCCTTCCTGATCGCAGCAACAGGCGGTGGCGGCAATCTGGCCGAACCGGTCGCCACAGCGACACCGGGCGACCCAATGGCGGCGCAGATCGTGCATCCGCGAGTCGCCGCTGAAAAAGCTCGACCTGCGGCAGAGTTTCGGGCACTCTTCCCGCCCGCTGTCCTGTTCCAGCCGATCATACCGCGCGATGCGCAGGGCAGTGTGTTTCTTTATCGCCGCGAGGACGAACCATTGCGTCGACTTTTGCTTGACGACGTCGGTCGCGCAGAGATCGATCGACTTTGGAGCGAACTGGAATTTGTGAGCGAACAGGCCTTAGCGACTCCGATCGCCTTCGAAGGACTCGTTCAGTACTACCGCAAACCGAACGACGGCGCGCGGATCATGTTCTTCTACATTCAGGAGTTTGAGCGGCAAATCCGTCAGGATGAGCAGGCATTCCTCGCAGCCCAGGTGGCTGCCGAACCAGGGCAGCTTGACTCGCTGCTGAACTTCGCCGCACGAGCCTGGCGGCGTCCTCTTGAGCGAAGCGAACAGGCGGCAATCCTCAGTTCCTACCGCCTCGACCGCGCCGAAGGTATCAGCCATGCTCCCGCTTTTCGCGCGGCTCTGGCTCGAGTACTGTCGTCCCCCTGGTTCCTCTATCGAGTCGAACAGCCGGCCACCGGTCTGCGGTGGCAACCGGTCTCGAACGACGAACTTGCCACACGGCTCAGCTTCCTTCTCTGGGATTCCATTCCCGACGAAGAACTGAGAGCGACGGCGGCAAGGCTCCATGAGCCCCCCGTTCTCGAAAAACAACTGCGCCGTATGTTGCAGGATCACCGCGTACGCGGCATGGCCGAAGAATTCGGTGCCCGCTGGCTTGGCGTGCGGGACTTTGCTGCCAATCATGGCCGCAACCTGCAGCACTTCCCCGAATTCACTCCCGAGCTTCGAGAATCGCTGGCCGAGGAACCCGTGAGGTTCTTCGAGGATCTGCTGCGCAATGATCGCCCGGTTGCCGATGTGATCGCTGCCGATGCCGTGGTCGTCAATGATGTACTGGCCAGACACTATGGAATCCCTGGTGCGAACGGTCCGGAGTGGCGACGGATTGAAAATGTCCACGCCTCGGGACGCGGCGGATTCCTGGGATTCGGCGCGGTGATCGCCAAACAATCGGCTGCCGCCCGAACCAGCCCGATCAAGCGTGGAGCCTGGCTGGTACAAATGCTCGGCGAGCGGCTGCCGAAAGTCCCCCCTGATGTGCCGCCGCTCCCCGAAACGCCACCTGACGGACTAACGGTCCGAGAAATCACCGAACGTCACCGCAAAGATCCGAAATGTGCCGGCTGCCACGCTCGAATTGATCCTTACGGCATGGCGATGGAGCGATTCGACGCCATCGGTCGACTGCGGCCCGAGAGCGAACTGAAGCCCGGAGATACCAAGGGAATCCTCCGCGATGGCACCGAGATCGATGACATTGCCGGACTGAGAAACTATTTCGCCGGACCACGACGAAAGGACGTCCTGCATCTGCTCGCACGAAAACTAACCGGGTATGCGCTAGGGCGTGCTGTGATGACTTCGGATCGCAGGCTCGTCGATGAAGTAACCACGACCATGACCAGCGGTGGCCGCTGGTCCGATGCTCTGATCATCATCGTCCGCAGTGAACAATTTCGCTGCATTCGCCAAACAAACTCTGTTACCGCCACGCCACCCTGATTCGCCGGTACCTGTTGCTGAAACAATACACTTTGAAGTAAGGCGTTTTATCATGCCCAGTACATCCGCTTCGACCAGTTCCCGACGCACCGTCCTCCGCGGAGCCGGTGTCTCAATGGCTCTGCCCTGGCTCGAATCGCTTTCGTTCGCGATGGGAGCAAGGACGCTTGCGGCAGATCAGCCACCGACCCGAACGCTCGTTACCTTCACAGGTATGGGGTTCCACTCGCAGCACTGGTGGGCCAAAGGAGCCGGCGCCGGCATGGAACTCGGGCCATGCCTGAAACCGCTGGAACCATGGAAGGAGCGACTGGTGTTTCTCCGCGGACTATGGAATGAGCAGGCCAACAATGGTGTCATCCATTGCATGCAAACAGGCAATATGCTCAGCGGTGCGCCAATGTCCAAAACCGAAGTCCGGACAGGGATCAGTTTCGATCAGCTGATGGCACAGCGGATCGGCGATCGGACTCGTATTCCTTCCCTCGTGCTCGGCTGTGAAGGACCGATTCCCGGACTTCAGGACGGACATCCGTTGCTCTACAGTTCTCATATTTCCTGGAGCACAGCGGTGTCGCCGACGTGGACCGAGACTCGTCCGGCGCTGGCGTTCGACCAACTGTTCCGCACCGACCGCAACCGGGGCGATCGTCGAGTGGTTGATGCGGTGCTCGAAGACGCTCGGTCTCTGCAGCAACGACTCTCACTCTCAGATCGGCAACGATTCGAGGAGTATCTCGGCAGCGTCAATGAAATCGAAAGCCGGATCAAGCGAGCAGACAAACAGCGCGATGCATCCGGGTGGCAGCCGACGCTGACAGCTCCCGATCGCCCGCGACCCGCTGACGGAATTCCCGCGCACATCCCAGAGTACTGGAAACTGATGAACGACATAGTGCTGCTCGCCTTCCGCACCGATGCGACGCGTATCGCTACGCTTAAGTATTGCAACGACGGATCCGCCGAAACTCACACCCACTGCGGCGCCAAGGACCAGCATCATCAGATGGCACACACACAGCCACCAGAACTGATACCTCTTAACCAGTTCTTCACGTATCAACTCGCATATCTCTGCGAGCGAATGACGGAGGTGAGCGAAGGAGATCGCACATTGCTGGACAACACAACAATTATGCATTGCTCCAGCATGCTGCATGGAAACCATGATGCACAGCAGTTGCCAATCGTCCTGCTCGGCGGCGCAGGTGGAAAACTCAACGGAGGCCGGGTGCTTGACTATCTAAACGCTCCCAATCGCCGCATGTGCAGCCTGTTTCTCAGTCTCATGGAATGGGGAGGCCTCGAACTCGAACGATTCGGTGATTCCAGCGAACGACTGGCAGGCCTCTGATCCGTCTGGCGACATCTTTAACCGCCAAAGTCGACATTTTTTTTCGCCGCTCATATTCGCCGGATTGAACAGCACCGACTGCCAGAGAATCCTGCTGCAAATATGCCACCCTTGCACTCGGGACACAACAAACCGTCGCCCATGAATCCCAAAACCAGCGGCAGCGTCCGGCTGTCGCTGCCCCACTGAACATCCTCTTCACTCAGCCGTTATCCCACAAAACCATCGCATCTCTGCGTTTTTCCATCGCAAAATCCCGCGGTGGATCACCGGTGGCAGCGCCCCCTGCCGGCCCCCCCCTTTCTTCTGCAGCACCCACGCGGTAGACTGTTCCGCAGTCGTCCGTTATATCCACAGCACAACCTTCCCGAGTTACCAGAGAACATGAACTGCCAATGCCTGACCCTGCTGCTGATCTGCCTGTTTCCTTTCGCCTCTGTCCAGGCCAGCGACGGTTTGCAGGACAACATGCCGGACAATGTGCGGCGTATTCCGGCACTGGGAATCGCCGTTCCCGACGATCGTCGCGTCGCCATGACGGCTCAGTTGCAGCTGCTGCAGCAAAAACTGGAACAGCTTCGCGAAACTCCCACCGCAGATCAGACGCTGTTGCCCGACGTGATGATTTTTGAACGAGCCGTCCGGTGTGCTCTGAATTACAACGAATTTTTCGACGAGAAGGAATTTGACCGGGCCGATGCGCTGCTGGTGGAAGGTTTGTCACGAGCGCAACAGCTGCTGGCCGGCACACACGAATGGACGGCTCGCACAGGTCTGGTAGTTCGCGGCTATATCAGCCGCATTGATCAGACCGTGCAGCCGTATGGGCTGATTGTGCCGTCCACCTATGCGCTGAACCACAGCGTACCCACGCGACTGGATTTGTGGTTTCACGGCCGCGGCGAAAAGCTCAGCGAGGTCAACTTTTTATGGGAGCGGATGCGAAATGTCGGCGAGTTTGCTCCGCCTCACACACTGGTGCTGCATCCCTACGGTCGGTACTGCAATGCGTTCAAGTTTGCGGGCGAAATTGACGTGCTGGAAGGCCTGGAGGACGTCAGTAGGCGCTATCGGGTGGATGAGGATCGCGTCAGCGTGCGAGGCTTTTCAATGGGCGGCGCGGCCTGTTGGCAGTTCGCAACGCATTATGCGGACCGCTGGTTCGCTGCTGCTCCGGGTGCCGGCTTCTCTGAAACTCCACAGTTCCTGAAAGTCTTCCAGAAGGAAGAGCTGCAGCCGCAGCTTTGGGAGCGAAAACTGTGGAATCTTTATGACTGTGACAAGTGGGCGCTGAATCTGACACACTGCCCGACTATTGCTTACAGTGGCGAAAATGATTCGCAGAAGCAGGCAGCAGATGTGATGGAGCAGGCGCTGGCGGGACACGGAATTCGACTGCGGCATATTATTGGAGCCGGGATGGGCCATAAGTATGATGCCGCCTCGAAACAGCTCATTGAGCAGACGATGGGCTCACTGGCGAAAAGTGGTCGCGAACAGGCTCCGCCGCTGATCTCACTGACAACGTGGTCCCTGCGTTACAACCGCATGAAGGCCGCGACAATTGACGGAATGCTGGAACACTGGAAGCCGGCAACTCTGATGGTCTGGTGTCGCGAGACTGAAAAACCGGGGCATCCAGCGCATTTGCAGATCAATACCGAAAATGTATCGTCATTTACCGTGAATTTTGCGGCCGGCGAACTGCCGCTGTCGCCTGAGACTCTGAACGGCCTGCATCATCCGCCCAGTCGTGGCCTGGTGGTGGAACTGATCTGTGCAGAGGATCAGCAGAAGGGGCCCAACGCACATCTCCAGATGAGTTTTTTGCATGCGGAAGGTCCGTTTTCTGATGGTTCCATGCGAATTCAGGGACATCGGAACGAGCAGGGCCAGTGGGTCGAAGGGCCTCCGCCGGCAGGACTGCGGAAGAAACATCTGCTGCAGGGACCAATTGATGATGCATTTATGGATGCATTTGTGTTTGTGCGACCGACAGGCAAGGCTGCCAACGAACTGGCAGGTCACTGGGCGGATGCTGAACTGACCCGAGCCATTGAACACTGGCGACGTCATTTCCGAGGTGATGCGCGAGTTGTGAATGACAGCGATGTCACTGACGAACTGATTCAGTCGGCCAATCTGGTCTTGTGGGGTGATCCGCAGTCCAACAGCGTGCTGGGAAAGATTGCCGGTCAGCTGCCCGTACAGTGGACAGGCACAACTATCACCGTTGGAACTCAGAAATTCAGTGCTGCCACACACGCTCCCGTGATGATCTGGCCGAATCCGCTGAATCCAAATCGTTATGTTGTTCTGAACAGTTGCTTTACATTTCGGGACTACGCCTACCTGAACAATGCTCGACAGGTCCCCATGCTGCCGGACTGGGCGGTGGTAGACCTGACCAGCCCGCCGAATTCTGTCTGGCCCGGCCGTATCGCCGCCGCCGGATTCTTTAATGAAAACTGGCAACCATGATCGAGTGCCACTGGTCAGTGGTCGGCAGAGCAGCTCCGGCTTTCCAGCTCGAGCGCACCCGTCAAAAACACAATATTTTTGCACCCTGATTGCGTCGCCTCTCGGAATACTCCTTCATGAAAGCCCCCTGCGTATGACAGCCTCGTTCCGCATCCTGCTGTGGCTCGGTATTCTGGTGCTGTCGTTCCCCGCAGCACAGGCTCAGTCCGCAGACGAACTGCTGCAGAAGTTTGCTGCTGAGTTTATTGATGTCCGGCCGGGGCAGCCGCCCTATGCCGGCGGTACAGTGCCGCTGGGGGCCCAAGGCAAAGGCCAGTTGCCGGTGGTGCAGGTGGCAATCGGCGATGAATTTCGGATCGGACAATATGAAGTGACGCAGGAACTGTATGAAGCAGTCATGGGGAAGAATCCCAGTCGCTGGAAGGGTCCGCGGAATTCCGTCGAGCTGATGACGGCAGCAGAAGCTGAGCAGTTTTGTGACCGGGCGACGGACGGTCTGCGACGGCTCAAACTGCTGAATGATGACCAGCAGGTGCGGCTGCCAACGGAGGTGGAGTGGGAGTATTGTTGTCGAGCAGGTACGGCGACGCGGTACAGTTTTGGGGATACAGCAACAGCGGCTGGTGACGAGGGCAACAAGGCGACCCTGCTGGATCCGTATGCGTGGCATACGGGCAACGCCGCAGGCAACGATCCGCCGGTCGGAGCTCTCAAGCCAAACCCCTGGGGGCTGTACGATATGCACGGGTACCTGTCGGAATTTGTGACGGCGGACGAACGTCTGGCCGGTGTGGCAAAGCCGGATGCCGGGTTACCGGTGATTCTGCGCGGCGGTTCGTGGAAGGACCACCATTCTCTGCTGACCAGCAGCGCCCGCAGACTGATGCCAGCCGACACAAAAGACGACGCGGTTGGCTTCCGCTGTGTAATCAGCAAAATCAGACCCGACTCACCGCGCACTGCCGGCAACTGAAAACGGCAGGTCAGAAATCGCCTGATTCAGAATCCCGCTGAGCACCCCCGCGTTTTCGCTGCTGCGTCTGCCTGCATTCAATCGTGGCGAAAAACGCTGTTTGCGTCTTCCGCTGTCTTTTGCGGCTTAGCTAACGCCGGTCATGTCGACTCTGCAGCGAAACACCCTGATTGGACTGGCTGCCAGTATTTTACTGGCCGGTGTGAAATTGCTGGCCAACATTTTCGGTCGTTCCACGACCCTGATTGCTGATTCGATGGAGTCTCTTGCCGATTCGATCGGCTCACTGATGGTCTGGCAGGCATTGCGAGTTGTGGCGCGACCAGCAGACGAACGTCATCCGTGGGGTTATGGCAAGGCGGAAGCAGTGGCATCGCTGTTGACAGGCGTTTTGCTGATGGTGGCGGCAGTGCTGATGACAGTGGAATCGATTCATCAGATTCTGATTCCGCATTAGCCGCCGGCTGTATGGACCCTGCTGTTGCTGGCAGTTGTAACCGTGATCAAGGAGCTGTTGTTTCGGTTCATGATGAAGGATGCAGCGGCCGAATCTTCAGATGCCGCGACAGCAGATGCCTGGCATCAGCGATCAGACGCCATCACATCAGCCGCGGCATTTGCCGGCGTTTCAGTCGCCGTATGGGGCCCCGATCTTTGCGGACTGCCCTCGTTAATTTTCGCTGACGAATCAGCCGCCATTCTGGCCAGTGGAATCATCCTGCTCACCGCATTGAAGCTGGCGGGACCAGCATTCTCTGAATTGCTGGACGCAGATGCTCCGCACCTCGCAGACACACTGCGTGCGACAGCCGAGGCCGTACCGCGAGTTCAGTTTGTGGAAAAGGTAAGGGTGCGAAAGAGTGGTGCCGGATAGCTGGCCGAGCTGCACATTCAGGCCGATCCCGAACTGTCAATTCGCATGGCTCACACCGTTGGCGGGCAGGTGCGAGCAGAGCTGCAGACAACTGTTCCCGGCATCCGCGACGCGCTCATTCACGTTGAACCGCACGAACATTAGCCCTGATGTACCGCACAACCCGCGCTCGCCTCACACTGTTACCAGATCCGCCAGCGCAACCACGTGCGCAGAGCCCATTTCACGAGCGGAGTCAGACGCTGTCTGTTGTACTGATCACCCAGGCGACGAATGGCATCGGCAACTGTCGGATACGGATGGATGACGCTCGCCAGACGCCCCATGGTAATTCCTCCGGCCATGGCCACACTAACTTCCGAGATCAGTTCCCCGGCGTGATCACCCACAATCGTCGCTCCCAGAATTTTTCCGCCGCGACGAGCAACATACAGCCGCACAAACCCGATACTGCTGCCGTCCAGTACGGACCGGTCGTTACCCGACAGCGGACCGGTCAGTGTCAGCACGTCCGCCGCCTGCTGCTGTGCCTGCTGGTCACTGAGCCCGACTGAGGCTATTTCCGGTGAACAGTAGGTGCACCGCGGAATGACCAGCCGACTGGCTTTCGCTCGGCCGGCAAACAGACTGTTCTGCAGTGCGGTGCGTGCAAGAAAATCGGCAGCGTGGGTCAGCTGATGGACACCGCCGACATCACCTGCCGCATATACCGCCGGATTGGAAGTTTGCAGCCGCTCATTCAGCAGCAGCTGACCGTCTGCATTGACCTGAATTCCGGCCCTCGCCAGTTGCAGCTGGTGCAGTTGCGGGCGCCGGCCTGCCGCTGCCAGAATCTGATCACAGGCAACCGTGATGGTCTGATCTCCGGTCTGTACCTTGACCTGCCGTGTGCCATTTTCAATGGTTACGCCGATCGGCGTCGCATTTAGCAGCACCCGCACACCTTCTCGCTCCTGCAGCTGCCGCAGCAGCAGGTCTGAGGCATCCGGGGCTTCGCGCGGCAGCAGACGCTGGGCACGCTGTACCAGAGTGACCTCGGTCCCAAAACGTGCAAATGCCTGTGCCATCTCAACACCCACCGGTCCGCCACCAATCACCAGCAGCCGTACGGGCTGCTCGGTCAGCGAGAACAGCGTGCGGTTGGTGAGAAATCCGGCAGTATCCAGTCCTGGGACAACGGGAATGACGGGTTCACTGCCGGCAGCTATGATTGCACGGCGAAAATTGAGCTGTGTCCCGTCGACCACGATCGCGCGACGCTCAGTGAATTCAGCCTGACCGAACCACACATCAACACCGAGTGAACGGAACCGTTCGGCCGAGTCGTGTGGGCTGAGATCGGCACGCAGGCGTCGCAGGCGTTCCATCACAGCCGAAAAATCAATGTTACCCGTTGCGTCACGAACACCCAGTGCGGCGGCATCCCGAATTGCAGCCATACGGCGTGCGACGCTGAGGAGCGATTTGGAGGGCACGCAGCCGAAATTCAGGCAGTCGCCTCCCAGCAGGCTGCGCTCGATCAGGGCCACTTTTGCCCCCAGCCCGGCGGCACCGGCCGCCGACACCAGACCGGCTGTCCCGCCACCAATCACCACAAGGTCATAAACTGCCGGCGGCTGTGGCTGAACCCAGCTTGCTGGATGCACCTGCTGCTGCAGACGACGATTGTTGTCATCGTCGGGATGCAGCAGAGGTGCGGGCTGATGCGCCTGATTGAAATCGGTCATTCGCGGCATTGAGTTTTTCCGATGACTGCCGTGGTCTGAAAAAACAACAAACGACTTCTCACCGCGTCAGATTCTCGAACATGTACAGTCCGGATTTGCCTGGGCAGACCAGATCAATGTCACCGTCTCCGTCAATATCGACGGTCGCCATCTGCAGTCCGGTCCCGGCCGATCCTTTCGGGAAGTCTTTCAGCGCCCAACGATCTTTGGCATTTTCAGGAGCATTAACGGCCGGATCGCCCTGAAACACCGTGTGCTTCTGCCATTTACCCGCAACACGGTCGTACTGAAAGTAGAACACCACAGATCCATCGGTCGCACCGGCTTCAGATTCGTGCGCGTAGACTCGCTTGCCCGTCACCAGTTCGGGTTCGCCTTTGCCATCCAGTTGGGCCAGCACCAGCGTATGCACCTGGGAAAAAGTATCATCGATAGTCTGTTGAGTCCATTCGCGAGTGCCGTCTGGTTTGTGAGTCTGACGCAGCCAGTACAGGCCGAACCCATGCCCGTTGCCATACAGTACGTCGTTCAGTCGATCACCGTCCACATCATAACCCAGAATCATGATCCCGGCGGCCCCAAGGCTGAATTCCCCGTGGAACGTCCAGTTGCCATCGGCTGTCTGTTCATACCAGCCTTTGGGAGTAATCACGTCGTTGCGTCCGTCTCCGTTGAGATCTCCGGCACCCACCCCATGTCCGGCTCCGGCATTTCCCAGATCATGCTTAGTCCACTTGACGGGACTGCGTGATGTAAATTCATAGAAAACAACCGACCCGCCGACGTTCGGCAGGAACTCTGGTTGTGCGTCACCGGTAAGATTTACCATTTCGCCGGTTTCCATATTGCCAGGCAGGTCGATTTCGTGTTCCTGCCACGCGGTGGTTGCTGCACCACCGGGGTTCTGCACCCACCCGACTCGCTTGCCAAAGTAATTGCAGGTAACAATGTCGGGACGACCGTCACCGTTGACGTCCACAGGCGAGTCAGCGAAGTCCTCGTGGTAGTGCGGATTGGGACCGCTGGCAGGAACCTCACGAACTTTGTGTCGAGTCCAGGCGGGGGCTTCGTACCATGAGTCGCCGCAGAAGATGTCAATTTTTCCGTCAACATTAAAGTCTGCTGCGCCGCACGCTTCGTAGGGAGACTGATCATTGATGGTGTGCTGTTTCCAGCGAACGGACGGAAGATCGTCGGCAGCGCTGACAGTGGCGATTAAGGCAAGAGCAGCACCGAGGATCAGAACACGTGCGATTTTCTGCTGGATTGTCATTAAGGAAGCTCTTGTAGCAGGATGAGACGTGACGGCCATACCGAAGGCTGCGTAGAGTTTCGGGAAAAAGCGTGGACGGTGCAACCGAGACCAAAAAGACTGCTATTCGGAGGCATGGTGACCCTCCCGCACCGGACTCCCACGACTGTTCTGTCGCAACTTTTTTGGATATCCTCTGCACCCTCTGGTATGCTCGCTGGTCTTTCCTGCAGGATGTCTGTTCATGCGTGAACTTTCTCGGGTGCTGTTTTGTCTGACTGTTCTGCTGGCAACCTCTGCTGTGGCAACGGCACAGTCCCCGGCAGCTATTCCGGTGATTAGCCCGCAGTCCGTCGGTTTCGATGCAGCCCGACTGAGTGTGATCGAAGAAGTCGTGCAGGAGGGTTTGTCGCAATCAAAAATGCCCGGCTGTGTCGTGGTCGTGGGTTGCCGGGCCGGCGTGGTGTATCGGGGGGCGTGGGGGTTTCGGCAAACGGTCCCGCAACAGCAGCCAATGGAACTGTCCACGGTCTTTGATCTGGCATCGCTGACGAAACCCATCGCCACGGCGACTAGCGTGATGCTACTGGTTCAGCAGGGGAAGATCGCGCTGGAGGCGTCAGCATCAACATACTGGCCCGAGTTTGCTCAGCAGGGCAAGGACCGAATCCTGATCCGCCACCTGTTGACTCATACGGGCGGACTGATTGCAGACAACTCCATCAATGACTACGCGGGGACTCCCGACGAATCCATGGCAAAGATTGCCGCACTGAAGCCCGTGGCAGCCCCGGGCGAGCAGTTTGTCTACAGTGATGTAGGTTTTTTGGTGCTGGGGCGGATCGTGCAGATCGTGAGCGGGAAGAATGTGCATGAGTTTTCTCGGGAGTCGATTTTTCAGCCGCTGGGAATGTCCGAAACAGCGTATCTGCCTGATCCCGCCCTGCAGGCTCGTGCCGCAGTAACGGAGAAGCGTCAAGACAGGTGGATGCAGGGCGAGGTCCATGATCCTCGCGCTTATGCACTGCAGGGAATTGCCGGTCACGCCGGCTTGTTTTCAACGGCAGACGATCTTTCGCGTTATGCAGTGATGATGCTAAATCGGGGCAGTCTCGGAGCTGTACAGGTACTGCAGCCGGAGACATGGACGCTGATGACGACTCCCGTTCACGTGCCTCGCGGGCGTCGCGCGCTGGGGTGGGATTCCCGCACCGGTTATTCTTCAAACCGCGGTGATTTAATGACGTCAGCCGCCTTTGGACACGGGGGCTTTACCGGCACTGGAATCTGGATTGATCCGCAGGGCGATCTGTTCGTAATTTTTTTAAGCAATCGAGTCCATCCGGATGGTAAGGGCCTCGTGAATCCGTTGATTGGCCGGATCGGTACGATCGCTGCCGGCGCTCGGCGCACAATGCCGGTCAGATCAACAGGAGCGGTACTTAACGGCATTGACGTGCTGCAGCGGGACGGCTTCGCGGCACTTCAGGTTCGTAATTTTTCTAAGCAATCGAGTCCATCCGGATGGTAAGGGCCTCGTGAATCCGTTGATTGGCCGGATCGGTACGATCGCTGCCGGCGCTCGGCGCACAGTGCCGGTCAGATCAACAGGAGCGGTACTTAACGGCATTGACGTGCTGCAGCGGGACGGCTTCGCGGCACTTCAGGGGCGAAAAGTGGGACTGATCACAAACCAGACCGGCTTGAACCGAGACGGAGTCAGCACGGTGCGTCTGCTGCATGAAGCAAAGGGTGTGCAGCTGAAGGCACTGTTCAGTCCTGAGCACGGCCTCGAGGGACGACTGGACATTCCGAAGATTGGCGATCAGCAGGATGCGACAACCGGGCTGAAGGTGTTCAGTCTGTACGGTGAAACTCGTACGCCAACCAAAGAAAGTCTGCAGGAAGTGGATACCCTTGTGTTTGACATTCAGGACATTGGCTGTCGGTTCTACACATATCTGTCCACGATGGGTAATGCAATGCAGGCGGCGGCCGATCACGGAGTGCGATTTGTGGTCCTTGATCGAGTGAATCCTGTGGGTGGAGTTTCCACGGCCGGTCCGGTGCTGGACGACGGTGACCAGTCTTTTGTGGGTTATCACACAATTCCCGTGCGGCACGGAATGACGGCTGGTGAGCTGGCTCGGATGTTTCGCAGCGAAAAGAATATCAATGTGGACCTACAGGTGATTCGGGTGGAAGGCTGGCGGCGCGAGCAGCTGTATGAAGACACAGGGCTGACATGGACAAACCCATCACCCAACATGCGAACACTGAATCAGGCTCTGCTGTACCCCGGTGTGGGACTGGTGGAGATGACTAACGTGTCTGTCGGTCGCGGCACGGATACTCCGTTTGAAATCGTCGGAGCTCCTTGGATTAAAGAACAACGGCTCGCTGAACACCTGAATGCTGCGGGTCTGCCGGGAATTCGATTTGTGCCAGTCCGGTTTACTCCGCTGGCCGCCAAATTCCCCAATGAAATCTGTGGCGGAGTGCAGTTGATCATCACGGATCGTCAATCTGTGGACCCATTAGCAATTGGTATCCAGCTGATGTGCAGCCTGCAGGCACGGCATGCCGCGGACTGGCAGACAAAGAATCTAAATCGCCTGCTAAGCAGTGCGAAAGTGCGTGATGCAGTGCTGGCAGGTCGGAATCGTGTTGAAATTCAGCGGTTGTGGACCGAAGAACTGGCACAGTTTGAGCAACGCCGGCGGCAATTCCTCGTGTACGAGTGACAGGTTTCAAGACGGTGACCTGAAAGCGTCAGTGCAATTGCAGCTGACCAGTGCAGCAGTGACGAAATGGCTAATTCGGTCGGAAACGAACTGCACTGAGCTATCTGCCGGCAGCTGCTGGGCTCCGCCGGTATGAAATGAATAGACAGCATTGTCGTTGCTGCAGTTGATGGCACAGCGTCCGCCGCTGCCATCAGCGTTTGAGCCACTGATGAAAAACGTACTTCGCATGTCGGCCCATCCGGCGCCGCTGCTGAACTGTCCGGAAACCTGACGACCACGCTGCCAAACTGGTGGTCGCGCAGCATCTTCCCAGATGATGGCTGTCGAGGATGTGCCGTCGGAACAATCGCGAATTCGGCGAGCCGCTTTGAACTGCAGCAGTCCGATTCGGCCACTGGGAGTCCCGAGGCCTGTCAGATGTGCGAAGTTCCGATCAATCCCATTCACTGCCGCATAATCAGTGCGACCAACGACCAATACGCCGGCTGGTGCCGGCAGCAGTCCGGCAGCACGGTAATCAGCCCGACCGTCAGGAGCGGACGGTCAGAGACATGTCGCAACATCAGACATGGCAGCACGGATATCCAAAGGCGACACAGGTGCTGGCAGATTAAATTCATTTGGCAGATTGATACGAAACTGGCTGTAAAAATTTTGTTGATCAATGTGCGGCAGAATCACGGTAAATAACGAGTGCCATGCCTGATCCGGTCGAACCGAAAGAAAGATAACACAGGGCGGAAAACAACCCTGGGTATCACGGTAGAGATGCAAAGCCAGCCAAATCTGCTTCAGGTTGTTGCGACACTGCACGCGACGGGTTGCTTCCCGAGCCTGCTGCACTGCCGGAGCCAGCAATGCCACAAGGACCGCTGTACTCGCAATCACGACCAGCAACTCAATCAGCGTAAACCCGCTTCTGCTGTAACTTCTTTTTCAGCGGACGGGCTTCACATAATTCGTCCTGGATTAAGGCAATTGCACGTCGATCGGTGGCACAGCGTTTCGGCCATCGACAACGTCAGAACTGAGCCCTGAAGTTTGCGGATTGCTGTGGCGTCCACGGAAATGATCAACAGCGCCGGCATCAGGAACACCACCACCTAAGAGCCCCTGTACCCGTCCCGGATGATGCTCGCAACGTAAGCGCAATCCTGTATCGACCGGGTAACGCACCATCAGACGGATTGACGAAGGTCAGCACAAAATGATCGTCACGACCGGTTTTCGCGCTGGGCTGAAGGTAAATCTCAGCCTGTTCCTGCTAAGCGTCAAAACAACCTGCACACCCTGCACCGGTTGCCCCTTAACCCTCACCTCGCCTGCAACAGGCTGTGTTACAGTGACCCCGTCAGCACGGCCGGAGAAAAATGTCAGCAGCGACAGCAGCGCGCAGAGCACTGGTCCGAGCATCAGCTTCGGCAGGTTTGTGACTGGATACGTGTGAAAAGCCAGCAAAAACATTTTCGATGTTTCGGCAATCCCCTTTTCAAGCCGGCAGAACAGCCAGCAAAAATGACGTAAAACCAAATTATCTGCAGCAGGCAGTACATCTTAAGCAATTGCAACCGAGTATTGCCCGAAATCACCGTCACACGTACTGGAAAATGCGAATAACCACCCCTCAAACGAATCGACGAAACCCTGAACTCGACTCGCCAGTCTGCCAACTTTGGCGTATGATCTTTCACGCTTCGTCGCAGCTTCCAGCGCCTCACCATCCCAGCCCGAAAATACGCAAATGATTGCTCTGATCGCCCACGACGCCCTGAAAGACTCGATGCTGCAATTTGTCTCAGACCACCTGCCGTTCTTTCGCAGAAACACCTTGGTGGCCACAGGTAATACAGGTCGGATGCTGCAAGAGCATCTGGGACTGCAGGTTGAGCGAGTCGCACATGGGCCCAGCGGCGGCGACCTGATCATTGGTGGTCGAGTTGCTGAGGGTCGAATGACTGCTGTGCTGTTTTTTCGTGATCCCCTGACTGCTCAGCCACATGAACCCGATGTGTCGGCTCTGATGCGAGTCTGTGACGTGCACAATGTTCCACTGGCCACCAATCCGGCAACTGCTGCGGCCGTCATTCAGCAACTGGACGCAAACCTGCCGCCAGCATGAAGGCGGCGGCACTCACTGTTTAGCTGGGGCATTACACGAGCGAGGGGCGCTGCGTTTGATTGTTCCGTGAAACAACACCGAACAACACGAACAACCGTCTTTATCATCGCCGACGCATTTTGGAAATCTGGTTGTCCAGATCCTTCCTCGTCAGCGGCATATATTCGCCCTCGGACAACACTGAATTCAGGCTGCCAGGTTCGCGGTCCTGAATTTGATCCAGTTCTGTGCCCAGACGCTGCATCCACACGGGAGCCTCGATCCCAGAACCACTGCGAGTTTTCATATAGTTGGCGATCCTCACCCGTAACGATTGAAAACGGGCTGCAGCTTCGCTGGAGTGCCCTCCGCCTGCGTCTGACTGACAGGCTTTGGATATCATCGCAGCTATCGCACTCTGCTCCATCCCACCTACAATCCGCTCGTTGATGTGATCGTGCATCGCCGGCAGCTTAACGCCATATTTCTTTTCCAGTTCCAGCAGAGCATTCACAATTCCCTCGGCCTCATCCGCGGTTTTCATTTGCAGAACATCCCGCACCGCTTCGGCGACTTTAGTCTCCGAGTGTCTGCAGAGTACTTCATGCACCAGTTGCCAAGGAGTATGCAGCCACTCAAACCGATGATACAGTAATTCCACCCGCAGAAAATCCAGAAAACAATACAGACGGCTGCCATAGTCGCTGTAGGTTGTCGTCGTGTTGTACTCCATAAACCTTTCAAAATTGTCTACCAGGCACTCCAGCACAAACTCGGTCACATCTTCGGCTTCATCCCGGGAAATCACACCAGATTCAAGATGTTCAATCAGCATATACGGCTGCGTCGCACTCGCTTCGGCAAGCTCGACAAACAGTCTCCCCACACCATGATGCAGAATTGTCCGGATGTTCCCGAGCGTCAGCATGCGAGTATGAAACAGTTCATCGCCGTACGCGGTGATAAAGTCTTCCACGGCCTCTGCAAAATTTGGGTCCAGCAAATCTTCAACAATGGACAACCGCATGGAACTGCTTTGCCAAACCCACAGGTCCGTAAATACCTGAGTCAAATTACGAATTCGCGGCTCAAGAACTTTCAGGCGGTCTTCTTCCGTGCCGGCCTCGAATGCCTTCAGCACCCCCTCAGTGGAATGCAGCAGTCCGATACGAAACAGTCTGTCAAATTCAGTGACCGCCTGCCCTGACGGACGCGAATTCTGCTCCATTTTCACAGCGGTTTTTAGCAAATTGTACGTCTCTAACAGCAGTCCCAGCCTGGGCAACTGTCCCAACAACACTCGTAATATCGCCTGCAGCGTACGCGCCTTCAGAATGGCGGCGGGTTGCCCGCCATTTTCAAAGGGCACATACAACAATGGCCGGCGGCCTATTTCGCGGCAGAACGCCGGAAAGATCTCACGCACCTTAAGCAGGTCACGAGAAAACACTGCTGAGAAAATTGCAGACACCAGTTGGTCCAGTGTTTCCGTCTCACTGGTTGTCGACGGGCCACCCACCACGGCCTCAATCAGTCGCTCAGCCATCAGAAATTCTACCGTGGTCGACAGCGCGTTCTGCATCAGCAAAAACCGGCACTGCAACTGAATGTCATATTCCAGATTGCCTTCCAGACCGCTGCTTAGCACCGATATCTCGTAGCCGTTCACCTCGCTGACCAGTTCACCCAGCCCGTGCAGTCGCCCGCGTATGGCCGCCAGCCATTCCCGCATCAGTTCCTCACGCTCCTGCGATACCTCGCCCCCCTGACGAGATACCCAAACGGCCGCTACACTCCAAAGCGACCCAACCGTATGCAGAAATTTCAGCCGCGGTTCAATCTGACGGTAAAGAACTTCAAATTCTGTCGTTCCCGGAGCAGTTACTGAAGAGTCCATCGTATCGCCGATATTCCCATCATCGGTGGAATCGCGATACGATACCTCTTCCCACGCCGCAGCCAACGTGTTCTCCTCTTCGTCGTTGCCGTCGAACAGGTGCTCCAGATCGAGGTCACCGCCCGGCTTGCCGCGAGGCCCGGTCTTCCGCCGCTGTTCCACATAGGCACTGATCTGCGGCACTTCCCAGAATTCCCCGGCATTCGCTTCCATAAAGGCGAACAGCCGCCGCAGACCGGTCCACCGCTGCTCCGGTGAACCATGCTCACAAACACAGTCCAGTAGCCGGTGCAGCAACCGATGAATGGAATGCGGTCCATTCTCCAGCGGCACCGAGTCCGCTCGGCTCAGCCACTGCATCAGCAGTCCCATCGCCGCCACATGATCGTTCCTGTCCAGCAGAGCTTTCACCACCTGTGCAAAGCTGGACGGCAACACAAAATCTTCAACATGCTGCCGCCAAAACGAAATGTTTCCAGCCGACTCACCGGCTTCCCGCCAGCCTGCCAAAGCTCGCGCTACCTGAACAGCACTGTCCACCGATCGCTGACCCTCAACTTTCGTAAGATCCTCGACCGTCGTCGTGGCATAGGTATCCCACTGCTCAGCCAGCCTGCGGAATCTGGCGAGCACTTCATCGTGCACTTCCATTTTCCCCGAAGCCGCCGCCTCACTCATGATCAGCGAACAATTGTCAAACAGCGATCCCATCAACTCCAGCAAAGAATCAACGCGGTTATCCGGTATCGAATCCTCGCGAGCAGAAAACAGGGGAAACAGTCCCTGAAACCCCAAAATGTTCCAGGGGTCAACAAAACCCCCACATTCGATCCCCCGCTGCAGTAGTTCGATCGCTTCTGCTGTCTGCGTCGCTGCATCCTCTGGTCGCCCCGCACGCAACTGCCGCGGAATCATCACCAGTCGAGCTGAAATCTCAGATTCAAAACGCGCCGCAAGGCTGGGAATCACAGCGGCCTCTTCTCGACTGGCCTCCTCGTAACCCATCCGCGCAAACAACCACGACAGATGCCGATGCTGCACCTGATCAGCGCCATACTTCGACAAAAACATGTTCAGCTGGTGCCGCACATGCCCAAAGGCCTGGCGAGTCTGTGTTGCCAGTTTACGCAGGCGTTTCCTGCGTTCTCCATCAGCCAGTTCAAGCAACTGACTGTAAAACCTGTCACGCTGCCTCGCGACCATCGGCAATAGTGTCGTCAGGGACACTGAAGAATCCCACGTCTGCGGCCCCGATCCACTGATCGACGATCCCATCAGAATCGTGCCCGTCAGTACCGCAGCCGCATCAAACAATCGCTCCGGGTCACTAACGCCACGACGCCCCTTGCCCTTCGCCACCCACGACATCAGTGCATCAAGTATCAGGCGACGCACCACAAACCGACGATAGTAACCCTTCGAATCAATCTCTTCAGGATCCCATTCCCCAAAAATGTAGTTGGTGCGTTTGGTGACCGGATGAGTATGGTCGTGAGCACGGACATCCAACGACAGCTCACTGAGCCTGGCAAAGGAAAAGTGAGTCCCGGCCAGCAGCTCTTCAGGCACCCCACGCATAAATTCAATTGCCACACTGATCAACTGGTGATACGGACCCGCAGATACTCCGACATCCGCCAGATACAATGGCAGGACACAGAATTTTTCATGCGGATACGGTTGTGCCCGGCGACCATTTTGCAGCAATGCGACAGGTCGATAGCCGATAAAATGGTTGAGCCTGCTTATGGTCTGCTGCACCATCTCAGTCGCCGACATGCCGGAATGCTCGGCACGCACCGCCAAAGTCGTCTCAAACATCCTTGCCAGCAGCAGCGGACTAAAAAAATCAGAATCCAAACAATGGGCCAGCAGATCACTGTGATAATGGCGATAACCAGGCAGAACTTCACCCAACGTCTGCCGGATCACGAATTCGGCCTGCTCCGTTACCGCAAAAGCCCCCGCACCAGATTTCTGCAGCTGCTGCAGCCTGTCCAGCAGCAGCACCTGCAACTGCTGTGGATGACCACCGGAACACTCGGCAAGAAACAACTGATTCAAACACAATCGAAATCTACTGCCAGGAGTCCCGTCCGAAAAATTCAGATACCCAAGCAGATCCCGCAGAATCTCTTCATCTGCCGAAACTGCCAACTGACTAAAAAGATCGGACTGTTTTTTTGAGCCGCTGTTCACGCCTGATCCATCTGACTGTTGAACTCTGAAATTCTGAACCTCCTGCCAACAGGCAGCAAATTCACAATCACCGTGCATACTCGACATTGCGAGTTTCACGGAGCACGGTCACTTTGATTTCACCCGGATATGTCAGCGTCTGCTCAATGGCCGATGCAATATCCCGACTCATCCGCGCCGCCTGCCGATCGTTGACTCGCGCTGAATCCACGATCACACGCACCTCACGCCCCGCCTGAATCGCAAATGCCTGCTCGACACCTGGAAAACCACACACCAGTGCTTCCAGCTCTTCCAGTCGACGCACATATTTCTCAAGAGTCTCCCGACGAGCTCCCGGACGCGCTGCTGAAACGGCATCCGCCGCAGCCACCAAGACCGTATAAATAAACTCCGGACGTATGTCGTCGTGGTGCCCGGCTGCGGCATGCACCACCTCCGCCCCCTCACTGTAACGCTTCAGCAGCTCCGCTCCCACCGCCGGATGACCACCCTCCATTTCATGGTCCGCCGCCTTGCCAATGTCATGCAGGAAACCACAGCGTCGAGCAAGATTGCCGTCCAACCCAAGCTGCTCAGCCATCAGACCTGTCAGATGAGCCACCTCGATCGAGTGCTGCCGCACGTTCTGGCTGTAACTGACTCGGAAATGCAGACGCCCCATCAGGTCCAGAATCTTTGGATGCAGACCGCGAATCCCCGCTTCCTCGCTGGCCTGCAGACCCAGGCGACGAATGTGCTCGTCCATCTCTCGAGTCGTCTCAGCTACGATCTCTTCAATCCGAGACGGATGAATGCGACCATCCTGAATCAGCTTAACCAGAGTCCGCTTGCCAATCTCACGACGCACGTTGTCAAACGCCGATACAATCACCACACCCGGTGTGTCGTCCACAATGACATCGACACCCGTCGCCTTCTCAAAGGCTCGAATGTTGCGTCCCTCACGTCCGATAATCCGACCTTTCACATCGTCGTTCGGAATGTCCACCGTGGAAGTCGTAGTCTCTGAGGTGTGAGCAGACGCATAACGCTGTACCGCCATGCCGATGATTTCCCGAGCCCGACGTTCGCACTCCGTTCGCAGCTCAGTTTCGTGCTTCATGATCAATGCACCCGTCTGATCCGCCAGATCGCGGTCCAGTCGCTTCAGCAACTTCTCTGTCGCCTGCTCCTTAGATAACTCACTGATACGATACAGCTGATCCTGCTCTTCGCGAATCATGCGGTTCAGCTCGGCTTCACGAGCATCAATACTGCGAGTACGATCTGTGAGCTTCTGCTGGGTGGTCTGCAGCATCTTTTCCTTCTTGCGGAATGCATCCTGCTGCTCATCCATCTGCGCCGAACGACGATCCAGCTCACGTTCGCGATCACGCAGCTTCGTATGGCTTTCCTCAAGCCTCGCTTCCAGAGACTCACGCTGCGTCAGCAACTCTTCCTTCAGTCGCAGCTCCTGGTCCCGCTGCAGAGTCTCGGCTTCACGTCTCGCCGCTTCAATGATATCATCACGAGTCTTGTAGTGGCGTCCCCTAACGGCGCGCTCAGCAAACAATCCGGCGGCTACACCGCCCGCAGCAGCTACCAGACCAACAATCAATTCACTCATGGCACCGTTCCCTTTATTGCGAACGGCCCTGCCCTGTCCCAAAAAAGACAAAAACCTGCGTCTGCACCGCCTCGATGAATCCTGTACGCCGCCAGACAACAACTTCGCTCTGCCCCACATTGCCTGAGCCTGGCCTGCTGCCACCATGCCGCAGCAGCCACGCTGCTGCGGCAGTCAGCCACCCTAAACTGGGTACCAGCCGCAAATGTGCCGCGCAGTACGCCCCCTCTGCCGATGTCACAGACACCAGCACCGACGACTGCTGTCGCCGCACAGACAGCAGCAGCAGTTGTAGCAGCAGGAGGAGCAGATACAGCATAAGCAGACAGACGCAGACAGTCGCAGCAACCAGACCTGCAAAAACGTTCAGTCAGGCACATTCGGGACACATCGCGGAAGCGTCTCTGATCTTGTTGTGGAGACTCTTCTGAGGAACCTGGCCGGGAAATAACCCCGAAACAGGCTGCAAACGCAGATTTCGGGCGGACCGATGACCTGTCCGAAATCCTGACAGATTCACCGTACGGTCACCCGTACAGGCGGTCTGCCCTCGACCGTGAACTGTACCAGAGAGACCTGCCAATTCAACCGGATCAGACCTGAGGACTCGGATTCGGCAGCGAATCTGTACAAATTGGTCTCTGTTCGGCATTTCGCAGCAGCAATGCCCCGCTCAGATTTGACCCCGGCCCACAAGGGCTCTATTTTGGCGTTTTTCCGGCCCACACGCGCCGTTCCACTCCCACCTCAGGATTACCAGACCATGAAACGCAGCTTGCTGCTGCTGGCACTGGCCTTCGTCGGCTGCCAGGTACAGGACTCCCAGACAACTTCCGCTCCCGCAGGCTCAGATGCCCCCTCCGCCACTGCGGCACCCGGCGGAACACCCGACACTCCCGCCGCAGGAAGGCGGCTATCGGTGGCCTTCGTCACCAATCAGATTGCAGACTTCTGGAAGATCTCAGAAGCCGGCTGTATCACCGCAGCCAAGGAATTTGACATCGATGTGCAGGTCATCATGCCTCCTGAAGCCACCGCAGTTGTCCAAAAACAGAAAGTCGAAGACGCTGTCGCAGGTGGCATTCAGGCAATTGCCATTAGCCCGCTGGATGCCGACAACCAGATTGAATGGCTGAACAGCCTCGCCGATAAAATGCCCCTGATCACCCACGACTCCGATGCACCAGCATCCAAACGACTGGTCTACATCGGCATGGACAACTACGCTGCCGGTCGCGCCTGCGGCGAAATCCTGAAAAAGGCCATTCCGGACGGCGGACAGGTACTGCTGTGCATCGGTCGCCTCGAACAGGACAACAGTCGGTATCGTCGACAGGGAGTCATCGACGTGCTGATGGGACGCGACCGCACCATTCAGTTCTACAAGGACCAGCCCGGCAGTTTCGACCCTGTCGAAGAAGAAATCAAAGGCGACAAGTTCACCATCGTGGCGACTTTGACCGATCAGGGCAAACCCGAGGTTGCACTGCAGAAAGCAGAAGACGCACTGGTAAAATACCCCGACCTGAAAGGCATGGCCGGACTGTTCGAATACAATCCACCCGCCTGCTATCAGGCTCTGAAGAAAGCCGAACTGCTGAAACAGGTGGCACTCGCAGGCTTCGACGAAAATGATGTCACGCTGCAGGCCATTAAAGATGGTGAATGTGCAGGTACAGTAGTGCAAAACCCCTATGAATACGGCTACCAGTCCGTGAAAGTTCTAAAAGAACTGCTCACTGGCAACCAGCAGGTGATTCCCGAGTCCAAATACATTGACATTGCCCCGCGTTCCATCACCGCTGAGAACGTGGATACGTACTGGGAAGAGCTGAAGCGTCTGAAGGGCCAGTAGTCGCCATGGTTGCTGCTGCTGCTGTTCCGCGTCTGGAGGTTCGCCAGATTGAGAAATCTTTCCCGGGTGTCCGTGCGCTGAAACAAGTCAGCCTGCAGATATTTCCAGGCGAGGTGCTTTCAGTTGTGGGAGAGAACGGCGCCGGCAAAAGTACTCTGATGAAGATTCTTGCCGGCGTACAGGCCCCGGATGCAGGAACATTGCTGGTCGATGGACAGCCACAGCGATTTACACGTGTGGGCGATGCCATGCAGCACGGCATCGCACTGATCCATCAGGAACTGAACCTCGCTGACAACCTCAACATCGGAGCCAATCTGTTTCTGGGTCGCGAACCACGCCGCCGGGGCCTGATCGATGAGCAGCAGATTCGGCAACAGTCGCAGATCCTGCTGCGGCGGATCGGACTGAATTTCCCGCCAGAAACCCTCGTTCGCGAACTGACCGTTGGTCAGCAGCAGATGGTCGAGATCGCCAAAGCACTCTCAATCAATGCACGCGTGCTGATCATGGACGAGCCCACCTCCAGTCTCTCGGCTGGCGAATCTGCCAGGTTGTTTGAAGTCATACGCGACCTGCGACAGCAGGGGGTCAGTATCGTGTATATTTCTCACCGGCTGGCGGAGGTCCAGGAGCTGTCCGACAGGGCCGTTGTCCTGCGCGACGGCGCCAACGCTGGTAGCCTCGAACGCAGCCAGATCACACACGAAAATCTGGTGCGACTCATGGTGGGACGCGATGTGTCACGGATTTTTTCCCGCGAACCATGTCGGCCAGGGCGGACCGTTCTGCAAGTGCAGCAGGTTCGTACGGCCGCCTGGCCGGCCCATTCGCTCAGTTTCAGCATTCGCGCCGGTGAGGTCACAGGCATTGCCGGTCTGGTAGGTGCCGGTCGCACAGAACTGCTGCGGACACTGTTCGGAATTGATGCCCCGGTCTCAGGTTCAATCACAGCAGATGGCAAGCCTCTGCAACTGCGGTCACCGCAGGATGCCATCGCGGCAGGAATTGCGCTCGTTCCGGAAGATCGCAAGCAGCAGGGCATTGTGCTCGATATGGCAATCCGCCAGAACATCGGACTCGCATCGGCACACCGACACTCCAAAGCCGGCTTCCTTAGTTTTTCCACCGAACAGGCTCAATCGCAGGAAATGTGCGGGCGGCTGCGAGTGCGGATGCCACACGATCAGGTGCGCGTCGGCAACCTGTCGGGCGGCAATCAGCAGAAAGTGGTACTGGGAAAATGGCTGGCACTAAAACCACACCTTCTGCTGCTCGATGAACCGACTCGCGGCATCGATGTGGGTGCAAAGCAAGAGATTTATCAATTGATGGATGAACTCGCTCGCGAGGGCCTGGCCGTATTGTTCGTCAGCAGTGAACTTGAAGAGATACTGGGGATGAGTGATCGAGTGCTTGTGATGCATGAGGGCCGAATCACAGGGCAGTTGCGGCGTGACGAGCTTTCTGAGCAGGCCATCATGAAACTGGCCACCGGATTTTTTGCAGAACAGGTTGTAACATGAAGGGCAAGATCCTCGGCATCTTCTCAGTGCTGACGGCGCTCTGCGTGTGTCTGACAATGGCTACCGCTGATCCGTGGTGGCATCCCGGATACTCGCAGTTCCTTGCGCTCGACAACATCATGAATCTGCTCAGCCGCACCGCGCTCTACGGTATCCTCGGGATCGGCGTAGCCTTTGTAATCATCACCAGCGGGATCGATCTGTCGATTGGTTCAATGGTGTGCCTTTGCGGCGTCCTGCTGTCGATCCTGCTCAGGGTTGAGTATCAGCCGATGCAGCCTCTAAATGTAACACGGATCACTGCGGCAGATCGCACAATCGTCGTGGATGGCAGCACACAATCGCTTGTCGCCGGTGATACGATTCGGTTCACCGGAGGCGTGGGGTCGGGGCTGGTGCTGACGGTGGAATCGGCCCGCGACGGTCAGGTGGTGGTGCAGGAACCGCTGTCTCGCGATGAACGTGACGGACGGATCGTCAAAATCCTGCCACTGCAGGCATTCTCTGAAGAGACTCTGACCGCGACACTGCCACAAACTGCCGTTGCAACTGGTGACCAGCTCCAGTTGTTTCGCCGGGACGGTGGTGTCACCGGCCAAAAAATCACTGCCGTTCAGGACAACGAAGGTAAATCTCTGCTGCAGCTGGCTCGCGACCCAGGCCTGAAATACCACTCTGATTCATTTGCAGTCGTGTTGCACAGGACTCAGAGATGTTCCATCCCGCTGGCAATTCTGATCGTGCTGGGAACCGCCGCCGGCCTCGGACTCGTACATGGCCTGCTGGTTACTCGAGTAAAACTGCAGCCATTTGTCGTCACTCTGTGCGGCCTGCTGATTTATCGCGGCGCGTCACGCTGGCTGACAAATGACAACCCGGCTGGCTTCGGAGAACTGCAGAGCGTGCTGGGACCAGTCGCTTCAGGCCGAGTGGGTCTGCTGCTCAAAGGTGACAGGATCCTGTTCGGTATTCCGATTCCGTTCTTTTTGATGACGGCCCTCGCCATCGTGGCCACCATCGTACTGACTCGCACTGTCTGGGGACGCTACCTGCTGGCCCTCGGGCGCAATGAAGAAGCGGCGAGATTCAGCGGCATTAACACCGGCCGTGTGACAGTCATGGCGTACGTAATCTGTGCTGTCATGGCATCTGTCGGAGGAATGTTGTTCGCGCTGGAGTACAGCTCTGTTTCACCATCCAGCTTCGGTAACTCATTTGAACTGTACGCGATTGCGGCAGCAGTTCTGGGCGGCTGCAGCCTGCGCGGCGGTGAAGGTTCAATTCCCGGCGTGGTGATCGGCACGGCTGTGATGCAAGTGCTGAATAATATGATCATGCTGCTGCGAATTCCGCAGTCACTGGAATACACGATCATTGGTGCCGTAATTCTGCTGGGCGTCCTTGGAGACGAACTGGTAAGACGTGCCGCCGCACGCCGACGATTACGGCAAAGCATCACCTGATTCGCCGCATCCAGTCAAACATACTGCACTGTTACACTAAGATTGTCCCGCCCCACGGCACAATCACGTTTTTGTCACCTGCGGCCCCACGACTGCTGTATTTCCCGGGCAATGGCGTTTCAGCTTCTGGTCTCACCCGACCACGCCAGCCGCAGCAGTTCGGAAAAGCCCGGCGCCTGCCCCTGACGCAGGATTCCGGCCCGATACAGCCGACTGGCGGTGGCAATGCCCAGTCCAGTACCGGCCAGCATCAGCAGCAGACTCAGCACACACCGCAAAAGTGAAATCACAGCTCCCGAACACAGCCGCACGGCCATCAGCAGCGGTGTCGCCGAGGGAAAGAAACTGGCCGCAGTGGACAGCGTTCCATTGAATTCACGAATAATGGGGAACCACAGCAGCAACGGCAGCATCAGGATCAGCCACACCGGCATCAGCAGGCACTGCGTTTCCCTCATCTGACTGACACAGGCCGCTACCGCCATGAAGACAGAACTAAACAGCAGTACAGCCAGCAATTGAAACAGCAGCAGCCATGAAAGCAAAGCCCACGGAATACCACCGGAAACTCCCTGCACCCACGCGCCGCTGGCAGCACCGGTACCGTACAAAGCCAAAAGTGGTCATAGTGCCAGCTGCATTGCCCGCCAGTTTGCCCGTCATCAGCTGGGCAGCGCTGGCTGATCCCGGCAGCACCTCAGAAATCCGCAGCGCCTTCTCCTCCAAAACACTCTCCAGCATCGGCTGCACTGACAACAAAACGGCCATGAACATCATTCCCATCACACCGATCGGAAGTATCAGAGCAGTCATGAAATGCTGCTGAGTGCCCCGTTGAATCAGACCCTTTTCATCACGGTAGTAGAGTCCGAATGGACCAATCCCCACGGGCTGCGACAACTGGCTGAGCAGGGTGGGAAGCAGGGATGAGGGCAGACAGTCTGCCAGTCGCTGCTGCTGCAGCATGGCATCCACAAGCTACTCACACCAAAGTCTTGCTTACGACAAAGCTTCTGCCTTGCTGAAATTCACCAGATCAATGATCTGCCGATGCAGCTCTGTCTTCAGTCGGATCAGATCCGTACTGTCGGCACTTGATCCGTCCGCGATGGTCACCATGGCCTGTCCTCAGGTTGTCTGTTCGTCACCCGCTGCCCCGCCGTCTGACCGCACTCTGAGCCCAGCAACCCACGGGTTAATACTCATGTCGATTATTGGCCTCGCAAGGATACACCACGATTCACATGGCCCGCAGAATCGCCTTCAACAGTGACTGCGGAAAAACGGGCACAATCAAATCGGTCCCTGCAATCTGATCAGGCGGCAGCCGCAACATCACGTTCCGCAGAGTCAGATCCGCGGCTTTCCTCGGGGGCCTGCAGACTGCCTCGGACTACCGCCTCACGCCCTGCAGGGCTGACCTGATACTGCAGCCCGCGAGCACGTCCGGAAAACTCGATCCGGATCAGACCAAGTGCAATCAGGTGACCATGCACTGCCGTCAGAGCAGCCCGATCGATTTCCCCGACCTCCATGATCCGATCCACCCACCCGGTGTGCTCAGGATCAGCCGCTTTCGCCGCGACTTCACGCGTCTGATAACAGATCAGCACCATCAGGCACTGCTGCTCAAATTCCACGGATTGTCCGTCAGTCAGTCGCATACTGAAAGGTATCGACCGTCACGCCGAACGGATGCAAACGTCCTGTGCCGCCCGGCAGCATCGCAAGTACCGCCAACATCAGCCAAAAACACCCTAAAACACCAGACTGCCCAGTCACCCCAAAGCACCCGGCATCCCGCAGTTTGAATCCCTGAAAACTTGAGCGACACTGCTGAATTCATGCCACAGGGCACTCCCCGAACATCGTCGCGAGTTCAAAAACGGCGGATTCTGCCACTTGAAGGCACAAAACAGTCGCCGATCGGCATTTTTTGCCGGTCGCGGACAAGCAACGCAGACAGGCGACCGCGAAATCTCAGGAATCACCGTTGCTGACTTTCGGGAATTCTCAATATGTTTCCCATCACTCCTCAAGTTCTCGTTCCTCTCCTGTCTCTCCTCTCCTGTTTCTCAGGACCAACCGTTATGGTCATTCTTCCGCTGCCGCACATGATTCGCGGACTTTCGCTGCTGACCGTCTCTGCCCTCCTTGCCGGCTGCTCTTCAATGGGCGGCAACATGGCGAATTCCAGCGGCATGAGCTATTTTGAACGAGGCAATTACCTTGCTGCGGGCGAACAGTTTCAGCAAGCCCTGGCCAGTGACCCGGATAATCCGGACTATATGGCAAACCTCGCCCGAGTCCGCATGACGGCCGGTGACGCCATGGGTGCTGAACAGCTTTATCGGCAGGCTCTGACCGTACAGCCTTCGCACCAGCCAGCTTACCACGGCCTCGCAGAACTGATGCTGCAGCAGAACCGCGGTGAGGAAGCCACGGCAATGCTGAGCACCTGGGCCAGCTCGCAGCCCTACAACCCGGAACCGCAAATTGAACTGGCCTGGCTGAACCGCGAACTGGGAAATCATCAGGAAAGTGGTCAGGCCCTGCAGAAAGCGTTGCAGATCAATCCTGGCAATTCCACCGCCCTCGCTCACCTCGGTCAGCACTACCAGGACATCGGCCAGCCCGACATGGCTGTCAACATGTATCAGCAGTCGTTGAGAACTGACTGGAATCAGCCCGATATCCACGCTCGCCTCGCTAATGCCTCACAGTCCGCCGGCGCGGGAACAGCAATGGGAGCTACAGCAATGGGACGTGGTATGCACCCGGGCGAAATGCCTCGACAGCAAATGGCCTTTAGCATGCCGAACGGAGCCGGTTCGTTCGCCGCCACGGCAGGTCCGGCGGGAGCGCGTACGGCCATGATGCCTTTCCCGCAAAGTTCCAATGGCTGGCAGCCGTCTCCAACTCCCTGGGTTGTAACATCCGGCCCGGCACCCACAAATGCCTCTGCCATGATACCTCAAAACGGCCAGATCATCATGAACAGCGATGCCGGAACCATGATCCCGGGAACTGTGACCATGCCCATGACCCCCGGAACAACACAGCCGGCACCTGCTACGGCCTCGCCGGTGCCCGATCCTGCATTCAGCTCGGTACCCAGTGGCGCCGCCACCACGGTTTCCCTCGTGGAACCGTTCTGAGCTCGATTGCTCGTCGGCACACAACATTGGTCTATAACCTGCGAGGTGTTCGCTGTTTGCCGCAAAATCTGTGCTGAGACTTCCTGTGCCAGTTTTTGACTATCGATTTCGAGTGACCGCCACGGTTGATGCCGTGGCGGATTTTCATTTCCAGACCGGAATTCTGAAATCTCTTTCGCCGCCGCTGATGCTGCTGCAGGTGCATCGCTTCGACCCGCTGGCTGAAGGCTCGATCGGCGACTTCACCATGTGGATGGGTCCCGTGCCAGTGCACTGGCGGGCCGAACATCGAAATGTCAGCCGAGCGGGCTTCACTGACGTTCAGACAGCCGGTCCTATGAAAAGCTGGGAACACACGCATCGATTCTGTGCCATCGATGCTCATACCAGTGAAGTGCATGAGCACATCGAATTTGAACATCACTCTGGCTGGCGTGGTGTCTGGTCACGCATATTGTTTCCGAAACCTGCCCTGCTGGCCCTGTTTTTCTGGCGCAGTCTGGTCACCCGTCGGGCTGCCGCAAGAATTGACCGCGAACGCCCCCAATGACCCGGCAGCACTGAATTCCGCAGTCACGATACCCGCCCCAACTGCCGCTCACAAGACGAGGTGACGACCGGTCCAATGTCACGCTGGCTGCCAGGAATTCGCCATGCTGCACAACTGCAGCAGTCGCTGCTTTGCTGCAGGAAAGGTCTGAAACAGATCAGGATTGTCGGCCAGTCGCTTCAGCCAGACAACAGGATTCAGCAGGACGATTGATGCATCAAACACCAACAGCAGTTGCCTTTCCCGAGCCGAAAGTTGCCACAACTTTGCCCAGCAATCGGCGGCTGCCACCCGGGCAGCACTGTCGTGCGGATACCACGAACGCAGCAGACGGGCGACATCCAGACACGGATGATCGACACCTGCAGCATCCCAGTCGATGACGCCGGAAATCTGACCGTCCTGATAAAGCACATTCTCAGTTCGCAAATCACGCAGCACGGGCTGCAGCATCATTGTCTGCGAGCACCACGGTTGCAGTTGCAAATGCAGCCACGGCAACCACGACTGCAGCCACTGTGAGAACTGGAATACGGCTGCTGTTACTTCCGCATCACCGCAGCGACGTGCAGCCTTAGACAGCCATTTTAAATAACCCTGCTGCAATTGTTCCACAAGTTCTGCGCGGCGCAAAATCGCCATCGACTGAGTATTTTCCAGGGCCAGAGTACTGCTGCTCCATTGCACACCAAACGCACGACCAGAGACATACAGCGGCAGCAACTTCAATGCGGTCGATTCGAGACATTCCAGGGCTGGAACCCCACGCAGAAATTGTCCCGGACGCCACGATTCCACCTGCCACGCGAACCGCCCCTGCTGCAGAATCATTGCTCGTTCATCCCCCGGCATACCAGCATGTGCCCGTGGACGGGGCACAATATCCGGACAGGATTCTGACGCTGATAACATCCAGCGCCGCACGAAACAACGATGCCGAACCTGAGCGGCAGAATCCGGTTGCCAGACCTTCACGGCAAAGATTTCACCGGACAAGTCCTGCACCTGCCAAACAGTGGCCTCACTGAGACCGCCCTCCACCCTGTTCCACTGCTGCGGCTGGATACCGAATTGGTTGCAGACCTGCAGATCGAGTGATTGGATAGGCACCGAATACTCCCGTACGCTGGTCGATTCGCTACGACGACTCTGACGAAAACGCGGAAAAAGTCAATTCCCCGGCAATAAAGCCAAGAAGGCACACCGGTTGTGAGAAGTCCTGAGAGACGGGCCCAGGCAATCCACAACGGGGCACGAATCATGTCCTGCTTAACGCCATAATTCATGGAGTCTGCCGATTTGTGGACATGACAGGTGAACGACATCTGAGGACGTGGTAGCATCTTTGCTGTCAAAGATTTCTCCGTTCGAACCAACGGCGACGGAACTGAGCGATGGCAATTCAATTCCGCTGCAACTACTGCAAAAGTTTGCTGGGGATTTCCGATTCCCAGGCCGGGGCTGCGGTTGATTGCCCGCGCTGCGGTCGTTCTCAAAAAGTCCCCGGACGATCTTCTCGACCGGTCGCAGGTGACTCCCTCCCGGACCTGCAGTTGCAGCAGGCCCTGACGGCATTGTCTGATCTGAATTCAGCCATCGCTGCGCAGCCCAATATTACCACCAATACTTCAACAGCCGAGCCAGCCGCTGTTCCCGTGTTGCTGATCGACGGCATGCGAAACAACCGTCAGAGGCCTGCACGTCGATACTCCCTGTCAGCAGCCGCTTTATGCATTGTAACTTTCGCACTTGGCCTGCTCGTCGGAGCCTTCAATCCGTTCATCAGTGACCAAAGACAGCCGAATCCACCCATGGCAGCAGACCAGGGCAATGTCGCTGCCATGGTACCGCAGCCACCTGTGGACAAAACTTCTGATCCACAGCGGCAACAGCCTGACCGAACCATCAGCGGGCACGTCCGGTTCATTCGAAATGGTGAACAGCCGGATGCCGGGGCTCTGGTGATCCTGCTGCCACTTAAAAATCCCACACAGCTCAGATTCTCGGCTGCTGCCCTGCACGCGGGGCCAGCAGATCCTGCATGGCTGGCCACTGCTGCGGCATTGCATCAACTGCACGCAGACTTTTGCCAGGCGGATTCGGCGGGAGCTTTCCAGCTCAGGTCCACTGCCGATTTGCCTGTCACCCTGCTGATCATCTCCAGACACAGTGTTCGCCCCGCAGGCGGCGATATTACAGACGACTTTCGTGAACCAGCCGAGCGTTGGTTTGATTCGGTCTCGGGTCTGGCAGGACGTCTTTCTGTTCAGCGGCTTGACGTCCCCCAAAACTCTTCAGAGCCACTCAAAGTTGTACTGCCCGAGGAAGTGCCATAAGAGGTACTTTTGCCGCTTGTGACTGGTTTCAACCGCCCCACGAGCTGTACCTGCGAACTCCCAGACTGAACGTCAGCCGATTCAGTGCCAGAAGAAAAACGACCCATCCCAGCTGCAGCAGAAATTCGCCAGTCAGTGCACTCTCCGGAATGCGTCCCAGCAGGATAGCTGCCGGCGTGTACGCCAAAAACCTGAACGGCAACAGGTCAACAAACGGCAGCCAGCCGCTGAGATACTCTAGAGGAATCATGTGCCCGGACAGAAAGTAGCTGAGCATCATATAGATGAAGATCAGCGAACTGACTTCCAGAAACCAGAACGCCACCAGCCCTATCCACGCCTCAATCAGGAATCCAATCAGGAATCCCATCAACAAAGAAACCACGAAGGCCGACATCACCGGCCATGTCGGCCAGCCGGGCAGCCATTCACGACATAGCCAGAAAGCAAGTGCAAAAGGCCCGCAGGCGACAGCGTAATACACCAGCTTGTGAGCTACTCGGTGCCAGAACAGATGATCCAGCATGTCAACCGGCTGAATCAGGTACTTGCGAACAGAACCGTCAGCGATCGATCCAGCTATTCCAGTGGACAGCCCGGGCATACTGGAAAATGCGCGTGCCAGCATCACCAGCAGATAGTAGGAAACCATATCTCCGAACTTGTAACCACGCAGCGACCGCTCCGGGTCATTTTGGTAGATCGCATTCCAGAGGAAGATCTGAGTCACAATGGGCAGGAAGCGAACCAAGGTCGAGAAGGCAAAGTCTCCGCGGTAGACCAGCCGTTCTTCAATAGCGGTCCGCAGCACCAGCCATTTCAGGCGTAATGCTGCTGCCGGGCTCCAGTCCGTCCGGACCTGCCTGCTCATTCGCCCGCTCCGTTTCGACCACTATCGGTGGCAAACAACTCTGCGATCACATCTTCCAGTGGTCGCTCAATCACACTCAGATCTTCCACCTCAGACTGCGCCAGAATTGCCGCCAGGCATTCAGAAACTCGATGTCTTTCTACCTGCAGGCGAACTCGCGGTCCACGATTTTCAAGCAAAGTTCCGTGTCGTTCCAGATGATCAGGGATCTGATTGGCGGCAAACTGCAGCTCAATGATTTTATGGCGACTGAAGCGATCAATGATGGCGGCCAGCGGTCCATCATGAATCAGTCGACCTTGGTTGATGACAATTGCCCTGCTGCAAAGCGCCTCCACGTCCTTCATGTAATGGCTGGTCAGCAGCACAGTGATCTGCTGTTCGCGCTGGTATCTCCGCAGAAACTCCTGAACTCGCCGCTGACTCACCACATCCAGACCGATTGTGGGCTCATCAAGAAACAGGACATCCGGACGATGCAGCAATGCGGCAATAAGTTCCATTCGCATCCGCTCGCCCAGCGACAGCTCGCGGACCGGTCGTGCCATCAGGCGACGAACCTCCAGCATCTCTGTCAGTTCATCCAGACGACGACAATAGTCGGTATCACTGATGCGATAGATTTCGCGATGCAGTGCAAATGACTCCTGAGCCGGCAGATCCCACCACAGTTGTTCTTTTTGGCCGGTCACGAGTGAAAAACGCCTCCGGTAAGCGTCCTCACGATGCCAGGGGACATGCCCCAGCACGGTGGCAGTTCCGGAAGTGGGCACAACCAGACCTGAGAGCAGTTTCAGGGTAGTCGTCTTACCGGCCCCGTTGGGGCCGAGAAACGCCACCATTTCGCCCTCTTCAATGCGAAAACTAACGTTCTGAACCGCCAGTACTGTTTCATATTCACGATGAAACAATCCGCGCACGGACGCCAGCAGGCCCTCGCGCTTGCGATAGACTCGGTACTGTCTGCACAAATTTTGTACTTCGATAGCCGCCATGCCCGGTATGCTAATCGGGCAAATGCTCCTGAACAAATACTCGCCCGGATGATTGGAAAAGATGGGACACGACAGAAGTCCACGGAAAACGAGGTCGGTCGCAAAACAGCGGAAAGTCTGCCCAGACATGGCAAAAACACCAGCACAACTGTTCCAGCCGGGCAACTCCGGCAGGGTTACGTTGACTGGCAGGTCAGCATGTTCAGCAGTTGCTGTGCCACACATTCGGCTGTGCTGCCCTGCCCCGCCGGCACCGCCTGACACTCCGTCAGGCTGCGAAACCAGGTATACTGACGTTTGGCAAACTGTCGAGTAGCAGTGCAGATGCCTGCAGCGACAGCTCCCAGATCACCTCCCTGCTGCAAATACTGAAAAAGTTGGCGATACCCGAGTGCCTGTGAGGCTGTACGACCGGGTGGCCTCGACAGGCCCCGCAGCGTCTGTGCTTCCAGCAGCCAGCCGGCAGCCAGCATCTCATGAACTCGCCGATCGATTCTCTCATAGAGCCATTCACGATCGGGCTGCAGCCAGACCGCCAGCTTTGGCTGCAGAGCAATCGGCAGAAACTGTTGCTGCTGATCCTCTGAAATAGGTCTCCCTGTCAGTTCAAACACCTCGATCGCACGAATCAGGCGGCGCATGTCATTGGGATGCAGTTTTGCCGCAGCAACAGGATCACGTCGCTCCAATTCAGCATGCAGCCACTCAGGCCCACGCAGTTCGGCCTCGCTTTGCCACTGCTGTCGCAGGCTCCAGTCCGCCTCAGGCCCCGCTGAAAAACCTCGCAGCAGCGCCCTCAAGTACAACCCGGTTCCGCCCACAAACAGTGGCGTGCGCCCTGCCGCCAAAATGCTCTCCGCAGCCTGCTGCACCAAACGCAGATATTCGGCCACCGAAAACTCTTCCCACGGCTCCGCGATGTCCATCAGGTGGTGCCGAACTCTTTGCCGATCAGTGAGACTGGGCTTGGCAGTGCCAATATCCATACCTCGATAAACAGTCATAGAATCCAGCGACACGATTTCTGCGTTGATACATTCCGCCAGCAGGAGTGCGGCAGCCGATTTTCCGGAAGCAGTTGGTCCGGCAATGATCAGACAATGCCTGAGCAATCCGGGGGGAAAGGACATGCGAATTCTCTGAGGGACTGTGTCGGACGGGTTCGGTCGGAAACGATCAAAGCAGGTCAAACCTGCAGACTTGCCCTTCTACGCAGGGCCACACGTTCCGTCCAGTCTCAGGAACGTCCCGACACAACACTTTTTTTCTGCGAGACTGCCCAGCGATTGCCACCGGAATGGCGGGAAGACGCAGAGTCCGCACTGGCCTCAGCACTGGCCGGCTGGCAGCACGGACGACGCTTACTGTAGATCAAACAGCCGCAGATACCACATTCATGAGGTTCCCGGCTGTGCAGGCTTTCGCGAAACGTCTGCCACCACACAACTCGCATCAGCATCAGAAACACCAGAAACGCCATAATCCATGACCACGGGAATCAACCGAACGCAAGAATGGCCGAGTCCATCGCAACGCCGCTGGCGTACACATCACCGTACAACAATCCCGCAGAATCACGATGCCTCAACTCTTGCTTAAACAACAATTTCAGCGACTCAAGCCGCAGGCGACGAATCCCAGTTACCGGTCCGCTTTCAATCGCAGTCAGCAGGCGTTCAATGTTGTCCATGACCCGGTAAATCTCACCTTCAGAGAACTTCTGCTGATGAGCCCAGCGGTTGCAATACTCGCCAAGTTCGCTGATCAGGCTGCGTTCGACAAATGTCAGATCGTGACGAAACAGGTCATTCCAGTGATCTCACATGAATAGCAGCAGTGCCAGAGCATCCCAGTCCTGGACGTTGCCATGCCTGTTGGAAAAGTTGCTGAGAACCTGCGCGGGCACCCCCGCCACGACATCATGTCGCAGCCCGTCCGCCAGCACGTTCAGCCCTTTTGCCACACGATCTGGCATGGGTGTCAGCCATTAGCCACGAACAAAACGAATCGCAGCAATACTTTGTGTCTTTAGATTTCAACTGTCTCACCCTCATTTGCGCCCGGCGCAATGACAGAATATTTGAGGAATTCGCGGGGGATTCCGAAGAGGTGAATTCTGATTGTGCCGTTGACCGGCGACTGCCTCCCCAAACAGAAAAAACATGGATTTGCAATTAGTTCGCTAAGAAGCTCACCTGAAACGTCTCTGGAAGTGCAGTAAACGCCTGTTCCGGCTACACTACTGTCGCCGGATGATTCTCGGCCCGCACTTAACGCTCACCTTCTACCCGATGCCAACAGACCCGGCTGATATGGGCTCTGACCTTCAAACAGCTCCACTCGAATGCTCAGAAGACGACTCCCGCATGATTCGTCTGCAATCGGGTGACGTCGCTGTATTCGCCGAAATTTCGGCTGCATGGCAGCGTCCTCTGTTCTGCTTTTTCTTCCGGAATACGCGATGCGTGGAAAACTCAGAAGACCTCGTCCAGGAAACGATGCTGCGTCTGTTTCGCAATTGTTGGGACTACCTTCCCCGTGGCCTGTTTCGCGGTTTCCTCTTCCGCATTGCTCGAAATCTGCTCACAGACCATTCGCGTCGTCTGCGAAACGACGTGCTGTTACACGCTCTGCGGGGCGCAATCGTGGCAGACTCCGAACTGGACATAATGCAGCAGTTGCCCGACAGTCTGCCATCACCGAACGACTCCAGCGAAGCTCGCGAGTTTCGCGATGTGCTGAGCCAGCTGCTGCAACTGCTGCCCGAAGAACAGCGTCTGTCATTTACCCTGCACTACCATGACTCACTCACTCTGCCTGAAGTTGCTGACGCCATGGCCTGCAGCCTGCCAGCCGTCAAAGGTCGGCTGCGACTCGCTCGCGAAAAACTCAGACAACAACTCGTCAGCCGTGGATATGACGACGACGCCGAGACTGATCCCGTCCATGATACAACTGTTTTTGAAAACTGAATTGCCTGGTACAAAGCTATGCCCTACTTCAGCCGACTGACTGACATCATCACCTGCCGTATCAGCGACCTGCTGGCTGCGGCACCGGATCCCCAGCTGGCGCTGTCGGAAATCCTGACCGAAATGCAGGAAGGCTTGGCGGCCTGTGACCGCAATCTTCGCACCTATGCCAGCAGCAGGGACTGCCTCGAACAGGAGATTGCCGGATACCAGGCACAGGCAGGTCGGTTTCGCGAAGAAGCGAAAGGCCATCTGGCTGCCAGCAATGAAGATGCCGCACGACTGGCCCTGCAAAGAAAATCTGAGCTGGAAGATCTGATGGCCGGACTGAGACCCGAACTGGAAGCAGCTGCCGGCAACTGGAATAATATGCAACGAATTCGCCGGGCACTCGAGGCTCGCTTCGCCGAAGCCCAGCGCGAAGCCGAACGGTTTTCCTCCGGGTGTACTGAGCAGTTCTCAGATTTTCGGCAACCTGACTCAGCAGCATCCGTCGAATCTGAACTGGAAAAACTCCGGCAAGAACTGGGACGGTAACTGTGCACAGTTCCTGGACTCTGAAGTGGATCCCTCCGGATGCAGCACAGTCGCAGCCACAGCCTCAGTCGACCATCCCCCGGATTGCTGCGGTCTGCTGCGATTCTCAAGTCCTTTGCACCACCGCAGTCACCTGTACGGATTCCATTTGCTGGCTGACACCCCCGCTGGTGCCCGCAGAACCGGCCGATCTCGTAATCAACTTTCTCCTGCAGCATCTCAGAGAACTCCTGTTTGACAACGGCTGCGAACGACTGCTCCTGCTGACCGATCCCGCTGAAGATAATCGGCGACTGCAGCATTGTCTGACAACAGCTGGCTTCCAGCGGCTGGCAAGAATTGCACAGTTTCAACTAACAGCGGACTGTGCAAAAAAGCTCAATTGGCAATCCGCAGCAAGTCTGCACATTGAAGTCATTCACCTGCGACAGGATCTGCCGGCAATGCCGCAGGACAAGCTGCAGGCCCTGCAGTCCCTGGTCACAGGCGCAATCGCTGATTCCAGGGATCTCAGCAGGCTGCCAACACCCGGATTTCAGCAGCAATGGAAAGATTGGCAGCTCGCATCTGCCACAATCCTGGCAGCTGTCAACGCCGCTGCGCAATATACCGGGCTGTGTGTACTGGCTGAAAATTCGGATGCATGCCCACTTTCCGACACCTGCCGCATGAAGATCCTGTGGCTGGCAGTCCTGCCAGATTATCGTCGCAACGGGATCGGTTCAATGTTGCTCAGGTCGGCAGCAGAATCCCTGATGGCATCGCCAGACACCAGTCACCCCGTCAGTTTGGCAGCAGATGTCGACCTCGAAAATCTGGCCGCGCTCGAATTGTATTCAAACTGCGGCTTTCACCGCTGCAATCGCATACTGGAACTGTGGGGCACCTGATCGATGATCGCCAGCCCCTGCAGACTCAGGCCGCATTTTCCAGCACAGATCGCTCTTCAGAATCTCGCTGCAGAGACCGCACGGCTAAATACGTCTGCCGCAGTGCCGTGCGACGTCCCGGCATGGCAAGAACCGCCGCCAGTCGCAGACAGCCAGACAGTACGAACACCGCCAGATAGCCCTCGGTCGTATGTCCAATCCCGTACAGCACACAGGCTCCCAGAATCGTTCCCAGTACCATGGCTGCCGAATTGCCGACATTGTAGGCAGTCAGCAGCGATACACGACGCTGTGCCGGTATCTGACCAAAGAACTGCAACAGCATCGCCAGCTCATAACAACCCCACACCAGGCCACTGAAGATCTGCAGGCAGGCGAGATACCAGAATTGCTGACTGAAGTACCACAGCATACTGACGGGAACAATACCCAAAGTCCCCACCCACATCAGTCGGTCCGCACCAGCTCGACCGGCAAAACGTCCGGCCCACGGCAATGATAACATCTTGCCAATGAACCCCAGTGACAGCAGACTCATATAGTCTACCCACGACAGCTTCAGCACCTTTAGCATGAACGGATTGAAGTAGGGTCCAGACACATAGACTGCTGTCTGGACAGCAACAAAGAACAGTACAAGCCTGCCATCAGCACCCGGACGCCGAATCAACTGCAGCAGTCGGTGCAGGCCAGCACGCGCCGACAGGTCCTGATCAGAAACAGCCGGTCCCGCAGCAACACTCTGCCCCAGCAGAACTTCAGTCTGCCTCGCCAGCATCGCTGCTGAAACAAAACGGCCCAAAGCACCCACCGCAAACATTACGCCAAAAGCCAGCAACGTGATGTCGCCGGACCACCTGAGCAGTAATCCGCCACTGATCAGGCCAAGCAGAACACCCGCATGACAAAGGCGACTGCGACGAGCAAAAAAGCGGCCACGAATCCGCCCGGGAACTAACTGCTCCATCCACAGATTCCACGCAGGACCAGCCGCAAGCCCCGCTGCCCAGTAAACCGTTGCCGGTACGAACACCATCCACGGCTGCACACTGTCAGCAAGCGCCAGTCCGCACAGCACCAGCACACTAAGTGCCTGCAATGCGGCAACTGTAACTACAAACCGCCGACAAGCCCCCAGTTGCGCGAGCAGCCACGGAGCCCCCAGCTGCAGCAAACTGCCCAGCAGCACTGGCAGAGTCGCAATCAGAGCAGCAGAAAGCTCACCAAATCCTCGAGCCAGCATGAATGCCGGAAGATAGGTTTCCGCGATCCCAACCATGATGCTGAAGGAAAATCCGTCGGCATTGATTGCCTTCAGGTTTCTTCGCAAAGCGCGCCGGCGGCGCACAAAATCAACCGAAATATTCATCGATGCATCAGAAAACAGCGGCCCACCGGAAGGCTCCTCCGCAGAACCCATTCCACCCCGGCAACTCTTCTGCCACCCTGTTATCCGGAAAAACTAATGCTGGCAATGTATTTTCGAGGCAAGTGAACAGCTTCGGCAGAATCAGGAATTCCACAGTCGCCAGCAGCCGCAAAATTTTCCGAAGACGAAAACCGACCTCCGCCTGCTGCCGGTACTGACAGTTCCAGCACTCACTCCAGACCCGCTCAGACCCCAAGAGGCGATCGACTGGCCAGCCAGCTGATTTCCGTACAGTTTACCGGGAAACAAGATGCCATCAGGCGAACAATTCGAACTTCGTCCTGAGCCACCAGCACCGCAGGCTCGTCCGTGTCACCGAAACTCTCTCTCAAACCGCTGAGCATGGCCGCCTGGGCCGCACTTGCAGAATCCAGTGCACATCGCTCCTGTCGCTGCCGGAGGTAATCGCGAGCATCCTCTTCATCGCAGGCCAGTGACCACAGATCGTACCGTTTCATAAGAGGACAGCAGAGGATGTCTGTCCAGACCTCAGTTTCCCGCCGCAGATGTTCAATGGGAATCGCGAACTCGACCTCAGCAAGCTCTTCGCTGCGACACAGCTGCAGCAGTCGACGACGCAGTGCCTAGTGTCCCAGCAGCACATTCGTCGCCAGTGCTTCACATTCGCTGCTGCCACGCTGACGGTCCTGAGCAATCAGCAGGATGGTCCAGACACGAGCCAGCATTCGGTTGACGAGAATCTGCTCGGCAAGCTCACGCAGCAGTGGAATGCCACTGTCTATTGCCGGTTCACCACTACTGTCAGCAGCGTCTGTTCTGCAACAACCAGATCCAGCTGGTCCAGCAGCCGCATCCAGCGATTGAACCGATTGCGGCTGTAAACGTAATAATCGCCAATGGCCTGCACAGAAACGCTGCTGGTCTGTTCGGCGAAACTTTGTCCGTGCGCTGCCAGCAAAGCAGCGATTTCAGGAAGAGCAGAGAGTTTCAACGGAGGAGCCCTTTGATTGTGGAGTCAGAAGGTTGTGGTATTACAACAACGTCACTGAGCACCAAAAACGAAAGAGCAATTCTGTTACAGAGATGTCCGAAAGTGCAGCGTTCAATAACGACGGTTTTTTGAGCAGATTGCAAAAAAGAAGCAGATTAAGCGGACAGCCAGCCATTTGGTGAATTCTTCAGACAGCAGCGCCGTCTCAGTTGCACCGTAAGTCGAACGACCGCAGTGTCACGACATGTCTACGCTCCTGATGCGACTCAGTCCTGCCGCCGGCACGCTGATTTTGCTGGCCTTGCTGCCCCTCAGCTTTTCTGTGATCTTGCACAGGCACCGCCATGCCCAGGAATCGTCCGCACACTCCCACAGCCACTCCCACAGCCACCTGCATGCTCACGCCAGGTCGCATCAGCATACACACCCCCATACCGCCTAAGAGTCTCCATCAGCACGCAACCGTAATGGCTCCGACCAGTGGACATCGCGGCGTTTTGCGTGGGTTTCTGACCCTAGCGTACGTTAAGGCCTTTGAAAACGCTGAACCGAAAACAGCCACCAGAAAAATTCTCGCCGGGCCGTTTATTCCGCGGCTAGAGTCTCAACCCCTAAACATCGCGCGAATACACTCGCGGCCTCAGAACAAACACGATCCCAAACAGAGTCGTGCATGACAAGACAATGGCTCCACCACTGGAAATCGACAAATAGTACGAAGCATACAACCCGATGATGCTGCTACAGGTTGAGAACATCACTGCCAGCAACAACATCTGGTTCAGCCGTTTGGTCAGCAACGACGCCGTGGCTGCGGGAGTCACCAGCAGAGCTGACGTGAGAACAACTCCAACCGCCTGAATCGCCGTCACGACAGACAGTGCCAGCAAAACCAGCAAGAGATATCGCATACGTTCGGACGACAGTCCAATCACCTGAGCATGCAGCGGATCGACGGTGGTCAACAACAACTCTTTCTGAAACGCCACGAGGCAAAAAACCACGATAGCTCCGGTGATAACGATGCCGATTAAATCTCCGCTGGTTACTCCGAGGACATTTCCGAACAGCATGTGAGAAAAATCGCGATAACTTCGAACCGTGCTGATCAGCACAATCCCCAACGCAAACATACCGGAGAACAGCACTCCAATTGCCGTGTCTTCTCGAAGTTGTTCTCGACGACTTAACCAGCCAATTCCCAGAGCCGTAATAATCGCCGCGATGATGGCTCCAAAGAACAGATTCCAGCGATTCAGATAGGCCACAACAAGGCCCGGCAATGTTGTGTGAGCAATGGCGTCGCCCATAAACGCCATGCGACGCAGGACCACATAGACGCCCAGCAGGGAACACGTGGCTCCAATGAGCGTACTGGCCAGCAACGCCTGTCGCATAAAACTGTATTGGAGCGGTTCAAGAAGCCAGGTCATCTGTGATCCATGGTTTGCGAATTGTTCTGTGATTCGCTGTGCTGAATGGAGGTTGGACATTCTTGTCCGACGATGAAGCAACGAGCAGGAATGCCCACGCTAGGAATGAGGCAGGTTGCCCGTGATTGATTGAACTCGGCCTTCACGCAAATAAACGGCTCGATCAAACGACTCCGACAAACGCCCCAAATCGTGCGTTGCAGCCAGCACACTGGAGCCACCGCGAGTCTCTTCACGCAACACTTCGTCAACGATCTGTCGAGTCGCTTCGTCGAGGGTATTCAGAGGCTCATCCAGCAGAAACAGACTGGCTCCCTGAACGATCGCTCGAGCCAACAACGTGCGTTGCTGCTGGCCGCCGGATAGTTCACCAATCTGACGCTCGGCCAGATCAGAAATCTTCAGACGATCAAGTCCCTGTCGCACTGCTTCCAGATCCTTTTGGCCCGGTCGCTTCAGCCAGCCCAGATGCACGTATCGTCCTGTCATCACAAGGTCGGCGACAGTCATCGGAAATCGCCAATCCAGATCCGCGCGTTGAGGCAGATAGGCGGTTCGATGATGGCAGGCTCCAACGCGATTGCCGAAGAGCTCGACCGTTCCGGAGACGGGCTTCAGCAAGCCAGCGATCGTCTTCAGAACCGTACTTTTCCCCGCACCGTTCGGGCCAACAAGGGCCACTCGCTCTCCAACATTAACGACAAAGGAAGCTCCCAGGATGGCAGGCTCAGCAGAATGCTCATATCGCACGGTCACATTCTGCAGATCGACCGCCGAGCAACCCGGTTGTGGATCTTTGTGGCCTCGCCCTCCGTAGGGAAACCACGGGTCGACATGATGAGAATGCTCCGGGCCAGAACAACCCGCACGGGCGGATGTTTCGCTGCACGGCTCTAAGGTTTTTATTGACATTACTTCAGAGACTCCACGATCTTCGTCACATTCGAACGCATCATCTGCAGGTAAGATTCCCCGACCGAGCCTTCTGCCCCAAGAGCATCGGTGAAGAGTGTCGGCACAACGCGAACCCCGGCTTCACGAGCAACCTGTTCTGTGAGTTGCGGGTTGAGAATGTTCTCTGCAAAGATCGCAGGAACCTGTTCTCGACGAATCGTTGTGATAATGGCTGCAATCTGAGCAGCCGAAGGATCCGCCACTTCGCTCGAAACAGCGCCAACCACGCTGGACACCTGAAACCCGTAGCGTTCTGCAAAATAGCCGAACGTGTCGTGAGTCGTCACCAACTTGCGGCGCGAATTAGGCAACATCGTGACCTGACTCTGAATCCAAGTATTCAATTGCTGCAGTTCGCTGAGGTAGGCCTCTGTATTCTTCTGATAATCGTCGGCATGAGACGGATCAGCCTTCACGAGCGCTGCGGCGACGGTTTGAACCATCTCAATCGCGAGTTGAGGATCGTGCCACACATGAGGATCGGTTTCGCTACGGCCGTGATCGTCCGAAAACGCCCGGCCTGCGATTTCCTGAGTAACAACCACACGAGTCGCCCGGGACCCACTGGCCTCAAAAAGCCGATCCAGCCAGACCTCGAAGCCAAGCCCATTCTCGAAAAGCAACGCCGCATCCGCCACGGCGGCACTGTCCTGCGGCGTGGGTTCATAGGTATGAGCATCGCCGCCAGGGCCGACCAGCGTAGTCAGACGTACATGTCCCCCGCCGACGCGGCCGACCCAGTCCCCGAGAATGCTGTAGGTTGCAATGACAGAAATCTTGCCCGTTGAGTCATCCGCAGCCGCGATTCCACCAACCGCTGAGTTTTTCGTTGCGGAATCGGTCGACCGGAAATCCTCACGAGATGACTCAATTCGGCCGCAGCCGGGAAGAACTGTGATCAGCAGCAGTAAGATCACTGTCAACGCACTGTTGGTTTTAAAAATCATCTTTCGGCCTTCGGGAGTCTCTTTTGTCGCTTGACGTTACTCACACACGATACTCTAATGCAATGCAGTTGCAAATACATCGACGTGGCTTACGTAGCAGAATGTCTTCCCAATGGGCGATGTTTTGCTGCTCTTCGGAAATTCCGAAAAACCTGATCCTGCCCAGGTGCCACAGATTCGGGCGGAGGTGGCGCAGTTGCTGCCTGTCCCGGAAGGTGCTTTTGTCATGGTCAAACAGATGGAATGCCCGGAGGAGGAATGTCCTCCTGTGGAGACAGTTATCGCCATCCCGTGTAATCACACCGGTCCAAAGCAGTGGAAACTGCCCAAGCCAGTGCGTGAGGTCACTCAAGGTGATATCGAAGGTCTTTGCAGCAGCATCGGAGACTGGACTTCGCAGGAATGGCGGCGTCCTGATTAGGCAGGCTTGATGATTCAATTGGCCGGAACGCGCTGTAGGGTGTTGATTTAGTCGCCCCCGGCCCTGCGTCGGGGGTGGCGGGGTGGGGTAACGGCTTTTGCACCAGAGAAGAACGGATGACTTTCAGTGGTGCAGAATCCATCCAAAAAGTAGCGGAGCAGCGTGAGCTACCCAGTGAGTGCCCATGAGGACAAGGTCTCACCAGATGGCATGCGCCGGATCCACTAATTGATTCGCCGTTCTTTGAACGGCATTGGCGGCAAGCGAGACGTATTCCCTTCTCATTCTGAGCCAACCATGACAACCAGCTCCAAAGTCCCCGTCACAGTTCTGACCGGCTTCCTGGGTTCCGGCAAGACCACGTTGCTCAATCGAATTCTTTCGGAGAATCACGGCAAGCGAATCGCCGTGATTGAAAACGAGTTCGGTGAAGTCGGCGTCGACAACGATCTCGTCATCGGTGCCGAGGAAGAGATCTTCGAAATGAATAACGGCTGCATTTGCTGCACTGTGCGAGGTGACCTGATTCGAATTCTGGGCAATTTGATGAAGCGTCGCGATAAGTTCGACCACATCATGATCGAAACCACCGGCATGGCCGATCCGGGGCCCGTTGCTCAGACATTCTTTATGGACGATGAGATTCAAACTCAGTTGAGCCTCGACGGAGTCGTCACTCTCGTCGACGCAAAGCACGTGCTCCAGCACATTGATTATTCGGATGAAGTGAAAGAGCAGATTGCGTTCGCCGACGTTATTCTGCTCAACAAAGTTGACCTTGTCTCATCCGCCGATCTGGACGCTCTGGAATCACGTATTCACAGCATGAACTCCGCCGCGAAGATCCATCGAACTCGGGATGCCGCCGTGGAGATGGACAAAATTCTGAACCTCGGCGGGTTCGATCTCGATCGTGCCATGGAAACCCATCCCAAGTTCCTTGAGCCGGAATATCCGTTCGAATGGAGTGGCCTGTACGGGCTGGCGGCGGGGGAGTATTTCCTTGAAATGAATCCCGGCCCCGATCCAGCGATGAACGTTTGCCTTGTTCCGGCTAATGGGAACTCCGAGCAGGCCATGCGAGACACGGTCGAACCGGCTGTCTTGCGATACTCAGCCAATGAAGCAGAACTGGCGGAGGGTGATGCGATCACATCGCTTGTTGAACTGATCCAGTTGCCGCTGGAGGATGCTCCGAAGAGGTTTCGAGTCACGATCCCTTCTGCCGGTGGGTGGGTGCTGTTTACCGAACATCACCCGAATGAGTTTGAGGCGTCTCTTCAGGATGCAACCGGGACTGTAATCGCTCCGCTGGCCACACGCGAATACAAGCCGGACCACGAGCACGACGAAGAGATCACTTCCGTGGGAATTACTTCATTCAAAGAGCTTGACCTGAAGAAGTTCCAGAAGTGGCTTGGGAGATTGCTCGCCGAACAGGGGTCGGATATCTTCCGCATGAAAGGCATTCTGAACTTCAAAGACATGCACACTCGCTATGTCTTTCAGGGAGTTCACATGCTGTTCGACGGACGCCCGGATCGGCCGTGGGGCAATCAAACGCCTCGCAGTTCGCTCATCTTCATCGGCCGCAATCTGGATCGGGAATCTCTGAACGCGGAGTTCGAAGCATGCTTGGCATAAGATCCGCACATCGTGGTGGCCGCGAGGTGATCGAACACTGGCAGATTGACGTCGAAGACTATGTCCAGGACCTGTCATGGTCGTCAGACGGTCAGTTCGTCGCCATCATCACAGTGGAAGGAGAGGTCTGGGTTTGCCATCACGCAGATCAAATGGCGGTTTTCATCGGCCAGCACAAAGGCGGTGGAACGTCGTTGTCATGGCGGCCGGGGTCGACGGAGTTCTCAACAATTGGCCACGACGGAATGATACGTCACTGGAACGCCTCGAAGTGTTCATTGCTAATGGAATTGGAAGCCGGATCTTCCTGGGGGACTCGCGTTGCCTGGAACTCGAACGGCCAGCGTCTTGCTTCTTCTGCCGGGAAGTCATTGCGACTGTTTACGGCGGAGGGAAAACTGGACTACGAATCTTCTGAGCACGCCAGCACCATTGCCGACATCGCATGGAACCCTGATGGCAGCGAGATTGCTGTGGCGGCGTACTTCGGAGTGACGCTGCATATCCCGGAGAAAGGCGTTCGGCGGTATGAATGGAAGGGATCGAGTCTCGTTCTTTCCTGGAGTCCGAGCAAGAAGTTTCTGGTCACCGGAGAACAGGATTCTTCGGTTCATGTTTGGTACGTCAAGACCGGCAAAGACTCGCGGATGACGGGCTTTGCGACCAAGGTGCTGGAGCTCTCCTGGCACCGGTCAGGAGATTACCTGGCGACTGGCGGAAGTGATTCGATCATTCTCTGGGACTGCTCCGGAGTCGGTCCCGAAGGCCGTGAGCCACGCATGCTGGGAGCCCACCCGACTCGACTGACTCAACTGACGTTTCAGTCCAAAGGCGATGACATTGCGTCGGCCGATGCGGACGGAATCGTCATGCTCTGGACACCACTTAAATCCAGCGAACCGTATTTCTTCCGGGGATTCGATTCGATGATCACTCGCCTGGCCTGGTCACCGGATGATCAGCGACTCGCTGTCGGCGAGCGAGACGGCAAGGTGACAAGCATCGGATTTCAGGCTTAAGAACAAACTCCCCCATGACTGCAGTCAACGCCAGTAATCATCCAGCGACCGACACCGTGCCGTGCAACTCGCAGACTGTCAAACTGCAGCAGGCGATTGCAGGCGGCCAAGCTGTGGTAACTCGTCGAGATACGGTTCTTGGTCAACTCATCTTCTGCGAAGGCTGCTGCTGTGGGCGAACAGATCGTGGATTTCCAGCCTGGCCTAGAGATCTGGTCAAATCGCGATGGAAGGAATTGAAACTCAACAACACGATTCAGCTTACCATCAGCGGCTGTCTTGGTCCGTGCGATGTGGCCAATGTCGTTTGCATGATGCCCGCAATCGGAGAATCAATATGGCTGGGCGGACTCAGCCAGACGGCCCAGTACGAACTCCTGATCTCATGGGCCGAGTCATGTCAAATTCAACAGCAGCTTTTGAACTTACCATCAGCCTTCGATCCCTACCGATTTGAGAGATTTGCACGCGCAGACGGTGCCAATTAGATCAGAGAATCTTGGCCAAAAAAATCGTTCTTTCGTCACCAGGTTTACCCCTTTGGTTGACGGAATAGCTTACGACCCAGCCAGAGGCACCGGCTTCCGTGCTGGCCAGCGACTCCGGTTGGGTGGTACACGAAAACACTCGGTTCCTTAATCAACAAGCCCCTCGGTTCGTGGTTCCGATTCGTAAGGGCAGCTTTCTCGTGCAGTTCAACAAGAACCCGCCCCATGCCTGAAAAACTTCCCGTGACTGTGCTTTCCGGCTTTCTGGGAGCCGGAAAAACGACCGTGCTGAGCCATGTGCTTGCCAACCAAAGTGGCCTGCGTGTGGCCGTCATTGTCAATGACATGAGCGAAGTCAACATTGACGCAGCCCGTGTTAAGGCACATCACACAAGAGCGGGAGTCGAAGACGGTGGGCTTGTGGAGTTGTCCAACGGTTGTATCTGCTGCACCCTAAGAGAGGACCTTCTTAGAGAAGTAAGGGATTTGGCTCAGCAGGGGCGGTTTGACTATCTGCTCATTGAGGCGACTGGTATCTCTGAACCCATGCCGGTGGCTGAGGCGTTTGTGTTTCGTAACGACTATGGCTCAGGGCTTGGAACGGTTGCGAGACTGGATACCATGGTCACAGTCGTCGATGCCGGAGCATTTCTGGAGGGCTACTTGTCGATCGATCATCTGAGGGATCGGAATATCGAGGCCGAAGACGGAGATGCACGCAGTATTTCTCTCCTGTTGGCGGATCAGGTGGAATTTGCTGACATCATTCTGATCAACAAAACCGATCTGGTGACAGATGAGCAACTGCGGCAGCTTCAGGGAATTGTAAGAACAATGAATCCCGAGGCTGATGTGTATCCGGTGACATTTGGTCGCGTGGAACTGGATCGGATTTTTAATACGTTTCGGTTTGACTCGGAACGGGCTGTGGCGACGCCTGGATGGAGGTCCGACTGGCGGGTTTCGGAGTCCGAGGCGGATGAATATGGTTTTCGCAGCTTTGTGTATCGCGCGCGGCGTCCGTTTCATCCGCAAAGATTTCATGATCTGTTGTGGGATGGCGGATTGCCATCGATTGTTCGCGCCAAGGGTTTTCTTTGGCTGGCGACTCGACACGACGTTGCGGGTTATTGGTCACTGGCCGGCAGGATTCACACGGTGTCAAAATTTTCGCCGTGGTTTGCATGCACGGCGGATTCTCGCCGTATGCCCTCGGATCGCTCGCTGCTCGAACATCTTGACGGAGTCTGGCATGACCTGTGGGGCGATCGCCGGCAGGAGATTGTCCTCATTGGTCAGCATCCCGTTGAAGCAGAAATCCGAGGCGCGTTGGATCGCTGTCTGCTGACAGATGCAGAGTTTTCAGCAGGTCCGACGGCTTGGCGACGATTTGCCGACCCTCTTCCTCGCTGGGAGAACGGGACTGACCTGACGTGGAACACAGACGCTGCTCGTCGCGAATTCGAACAAGAGATAGCGGAATGGGTTGAGTATCGCAAATCGGCGGACGACTCATGACATGCAGGCTGCTGGGGATGTTTTGAAGTAGGGAGTTTGGTGCCATCACAATCCGGAATATTAGTGAGGGATTACGCGGTCGCATCTTACCAGTGTCTGCGGAAATTTTTCGCTGGCGGAGCAGGTTTGGAGCACCAGTGAGGAATCGATTGGCGAATTATCCGAGGGTGACCGGAGTTCCGTCTTGCAATGTATGTGCATGTGCATATACTGAACCCTCCACAGACAAAGGCAGTCGACGAGGTCGCTCACTCACTTTTACCCACTCCTCGAAACATAGCTTCATGGCATCTCGGAAACTTCCAGTCACGGTTCTGTCCGGATTCCTGGAGGCCGGGAAAACCACTCTGCTGAATCATGTCCTGACGAATCGGCAGGGCCTGCGCGTGGCCGTGATCGTGAATGACATGAGCGACGTCAACGTTGACGCCAGACTGGTAAAGTCCGGCGGAGCGGAGCTGAGTCGCGTTGACGAGAAACTGGTGGAATTCAGCAATGGCTGTATTTGCTGCACTCTGCGAGAAGACCTCCTGAAGGAAGTGCGTTCGATGGCCGAACAGGGGCGGTTTGATTACTTGTTGATTGAGTCGACAGGAGTCTCTGAGCCGCTTCCTGTGGCGGAAACGTTTACCTTTGAAGACGAGTGCGATGATCGCGTGCGCAATTTTGAGTTGGTCAAAACAGAAGATTTGGAACCGGGGCTTAGCTCGAATACGCAAGCGGCACATCGCAACCAGATTTTGATTCAACAGACGAAGGATCAGCGGCTTTCCCGAAAGAAGTCCTCCACGCTCAAACGCGACCGTGACAACATTCATCACATCGAAGCTGGCGAGAAAGGCTGCCGGCTGCTCGACTTCTTCACCCACTTCCGCCCCGAAGCTTGTTCCTGCGAACTCGACTGGGACACGACACCGTTCGACGCGGAGAAAGAGATCTTCAAAGCAGCGTGGAAGGCAGGTCATGAGTGGTGACAGCCCGTCTGTAGAATCCGTCATTCGGCTTCACGAACTGACTCGGAAATTTCGTACTGAGCGTGGCGATGTTGTCGCTGTCGATCGCCTGTCACTGGTCACGCGGGCCGGAGAAGTTTACGGGCTGCTGGGACCGAACGGTGCCGGGAAGACGACAACGCTCCGAATGCTGCTGGGACTACTGGCTCCAACGCACGGTGAAGTCGATATTCTGGGAACAAGAGTCTCGGAGGATCTGCAGAAGATACGACAGCAGGTCGGGCTTGTCTCTGCAAGCGCCGGGCTTTATCAATGGTTGTCACCTTTGGAAACTCTCCGATACTTCGCGACAGGGTATGGCCTGTCAAAACAGCAGACCGCCGAGAGAATCGAAGAACTCGTATCCCGAATGGGCTTGTCCGGCTTCCTGCACCGACGCACGGCAACACTAAGTACCGGGCAAAAACAACGAGTCAACCTCGCCCGTGCTCTTGTGCATGATCCACCAGTCGTTCTACTCGACGAACCCACGCGGGGACTTGACGTTGTTGGTTCGCAGGTCGTATTTGATTTTGTTGCAGAACTGCGTCAAACCGGAAAAGCTGTCATCGTTTGCACGCATCAACTTGACGAAGCTCAGCGACTTTGTGATCGCTTTGGTCTGCTGCATCATGGGCGCTTGCGATACGAAGGAACGATGGTGGAATTGCAGCAGCAGACTGGTCTCTCGTCCTTGGTGGAAATGTTTCTTCAGATCCTGGGACGTGCCGCTAGGCAGACGGTTGGGGTGTGAAAATGGCTGAAAGTTTGCGGCACTCGAAGCGTGCTATCGGCAGCCGTCAGGTCTCGTGGTGGAGTCAACAGCGGACATTCACATGGAAGGAACTTTGCGAGACTCTGCGCGACCGCCGAACGACTGTAACGCTGTTCGTGATGCCCGTGTTGCTGTATCCATTGCTCGGCCTGATGTTTCGCTTTATTGCAGTCGGAAACGCGGCCCAACTCGCGCCGGAATATCGCATCGCGGTCGAGACCGAACAGGAGGCTGCGTGGTTGAGCAGCGTGATACAGGCGGGCGAACAGATTCTTCAAAGCCGCCCACTGCGATCCGGTCTTTCGAGCGGTACTACTCCGCTGGAACCCAAAGTTCAGTTTCTTGTGCCGAATGACGCTGCAGAATTCGATCTCGAGCAATCAGTGGCTGAAGGCAATGCGGATCTGGGAGTCCGAGTGAGTTTCTCGGAACGCCAGATCAGTGACGGATTCCCCGGGGCCGATGTGAGCGTGCTGCAAGCGGAATCGTCACCGCAGAGCAACAGCGTTGCAACTCATCTTCGCGAGAGACTGGCAGCCGCCAACCTCCTGACAGCGGTGAATACGATCCGCCAGTCTGGTAAATCGTTCTCCATGCCGATCGAGGAAGCATTGCAGTGGATTAAGCCCCTCAACCAAACGTCCGCGATTCTCGGACTGCTTCCTCTGGTCTTGCTGCTGATGACGGTAACAGGTGGCGTCTATCCGGCCATCGACCTGACAGCGGGTGAACGTGAGCGGGACACTTTGGAAACCCTGATGGCTCTGCCGGTCTCCCGGGCTCGACTGTTGATGGCAAAGTTCATTGCGGTGCTGACAGTCACCATGCTGACGGGACTGATGAACATTTTAGCGATGTCCGCGACAGTATACGCGCTGCAAATGGAGAGCACACTGTTCGGCGAATCGGGGCTGAGCATTTCGCTGATCTTCAAACTCCTGAGTGTGTTGCTTGTCTTCTCGACCTTTTATTCGGCCATTCTATTGCTGGTCACAAGTTCCGCACGGAGCTTCAAGGAAGCTCAGGCACTGTTGATTCCGTTGATGCTGACGACGATTGCGCCTGGACTCGTGATCATGATGCCAGGCTGGAGACTGGAAGGCTGGCTGACGATCATTCCGGTGGTCAATATTCTTTTGATGGCTCGTGAACTTCTTGAGGAAACTCTGAACACCTTTCCAGCTACGATCGCCATTGCGTCAACACTTCTCTACGCCAGCGCCGCGTTGTCGCTGGCGGCACGGTTGTTTGGTACCGATGCTGTTCTGACGGGTAGTCGTTCGGGGTTGAGAGATCTTCTTCGTCGACCTCGAGACGTTTCTGAAGTGCCCAGTACCGCTGTCGGTTTTTCTACACTGGCGATTCTCTTTCCGATGCATTTTCTGGCTTCAGGGTTTCTGACACGTGTCTCCGGAACTGATTTCTCGTTGCGATTGATTGTGTCTGCTGTGTTGACGGTCTCGCTTTTTGCCGGAGTGCCTGTTCTCTTCTTGAAGTGGCTGCGCATCCCTCTAAAGTCAGGAGCCCGCCTGAGTCATATCCCCGTTCGGATTTGGCCCGGCATCGTCCTTATCGGACTTTCCGCGTGGCCCTGGATCTATGAGATGATCATTGGGTTGCAATCAATCGGTTTTCAATCGCTGAACGCGTCGCAAATGCAGCAGGTTCAAGAGTTGTTAAAGGCTTGGCGAGAGGTGCCTGTGGCACTTGTGGTGTTCGGTCTTGGCGTTCTGCCCGGAGTATGTGAGGAGTTGTTCTTTCGCGGATTTCTGTTGTCCAGTCTCCGACGTGAAATGAACACAGCGGCGGCCGTCATTGTCTCCGCTGTTTGCTTTGGTTTGTTCCATGTTGTGCTGGCCGGTGGTGCCGCACCGGAACGCTTGATACCGAGCACGGTTATGGGCCTTTTGCTGGGCTCGGTGACGTGTCGATGCAGAAGCGTAGTTCCTGCGATGGTGCTGCACGGGATTCACAATTCCACGTTGTTGCTGATTGCAACATTCAATCAGCAACTCGCAAATCTGGCCGTTGGAGAACAACACCAATCGCACCTCCCCGCATCCTGGCTGGCGATATCGGCCGTGATACTTGGGATCGGGTTTGCGTGGACTGCCGTAGCGACTCGAACGCAAACTGAGTCGAGAATGCTCATCCCGGAAAGTCAGCGTTAGTTCTCGCACGGGCAGTAATGAGGCGAGCGGGGAACGTGAGTCCCCAGATGAATTCAGTGCCGTTGCAATCAGGGGATTGACATCCCCCGCTCGCCGATGCGTCCAGGAACAGTCGCCTTCATAAATCTCTACTTGCAATTGTTGTGCATCTGGGTTATCATGAGTTATTATGAAAGAGGCGAAGTATCATGGCGAAATCTAAGCGCCGCGAGGCGGTTCAGCAGTTCGATGTGGCAGTAATCGGCGCTGGAGCTGCGGGTATTGGAGTGGCGATTGCGCTTCAGGATGCTGACATCGAAAACACAGTGGTGATTGATCGCCACGAGGTTGGATCTTCGTTTGAGGCATGGCCGAGAGAGACAAAGTTTCTTTCTCCATCGTTTCCAACCAACTCGATCGGAATGCTTGATCTTAACTCCATCGCCATCGGGACCTCGCCGGCTCACACGCTGGACAGGGAGCACCCCACTGGCCGCGAGTATGCGAGTTATCTGAGAGGCGTGGCGGAGCATTTCGCGGTGCCTGTACAGCCGGGCACGAATGTGATTTCGATCCAGCCGACCAAGGCAGGATTCCGCATTGACACGAACGAGGGTGAGATGCTTGCTCAGTTTGTGATCTGGGCGGCGGGAGAGTTTCGTTATCCGAATCATTGTCCGTTTCCGGGAGCAGAACTGTGCCGACATACGTCAACGATTTCATCATTTCGCGAACTGCCGGATTCTGAGTTCATTGTCATCGGCGGATATGAGAGCGGAATTGACGCTGCAATGCATCTGGGATTCCACCAAAAGAAAGTGACTGTTCTTAGTCGAGGTGCTTCGTGGGATCTGGATTCTTCTGACCCTAGCGTATCTCTGTCGACTTACACGAAAGAGCGACTGGCGACGATAAGAAGACTCGACCGCGAGGTCCACCTTATCAGTGACGTGGATGTTTGTCAGGTGATTCAAACGCCCGAGGGCTATGAAGTTCGTTCTCGTCAGGGTGCTGCATGGCGATCGCCGGGACCTCCAATCCTCGCAACGGGATTTTTGGGCAGTCATCAAATGGTCGCCGGGCTCTGCGAAATGCGTGAGGATGACTATCCGTTGTTGACATCTAACGACGAATCCACCAAGACACCCGGGCTCTTTTTTGCCGGGCCCCTCGTGCGACATGACAGCCACATCTTCTGTTTTATCTACAAATTTCGGCAGCGTTTTGCTGTTGTTGCCAAAGCGATAGCGACTCGAATGGGGCTGTCGGCGCCTGACCTCGAGCATTATCGCAAATGGGGTATGTACCTCGACGATTTGTCCTGTTGTGGAGAGGAATGTGTATGCTGACTTTGGAAAAGCAAGCAGAGCTTCGCACGCGAACTGTTCTCATGGTTGGCCGTGAGAGCGTCGGAAAATCGCAGCTCGTTTCGACGCTGACTGGACGCCACGCCGGAGAGATGAATTTCCGAGGGTCCACCGTGACGGTGGAGCGATATCGAGGCGATGGTATTGACTTCATTGACACTCCAGGGATTTTGCGAAAGTCTGACACGGAGACGACTCGCATGGCCCTCGCCGCGTTGGAGTCTGAGGAGACCGTGATTCTAGTGCTTCAGGCGACTAGCCTGGATGACCAACTTTCCGAGATGCTTCCGTTGGTTCATGGGAAGCGGGGAATTGTTGTTGTCACGTCCTGGGATCGAGTCGATCGAGGAAATGATACTGCAGAGGCTGTGCGACGGCTGGCAAGAGAGGCCGGTGTTCCATTTTTCACCGTTGATGCTCGTCATCTTGATCCTGCCACGAGGCGAGAACTCCTCAGCGCACTTGAGTGCCCGGGAGAATTTGCGAAGACTCAGATAGCCGCTCGAGCAGGTTGGCGGATCGTCCCTAAACCTGGCTTGCTTGAACACCGCGTGCTCGGTCCTCTCCTCGCTGTCGCATTGCTGCTGGTTCCTGCTCTGGCAACGGTGTTCGGGGCCAACCGGTTTGCTGACTGCCTTCATCCTCTGGTCAATGCATGGGTTGCTCCCGCAATCGCTTTTGTGGATCTCAATGCTCCGGGCTGGATCAGGCTCATCCTGACTGCGAAGCAGGGAGATTTTGGATATGGGTTATTGAACATGGGGCCGTTCCTGCTGGTCTGGGCATTGCCGACCGTCGTCCTGTTTTCACTGATTCTTGGCGCGTACAAATCCAGTGGTCTCATCGAACGGATCAATGGAGCGATTCATCCTTGGGCTCGCCCCTTCGGATTGAGTGGCCGCGACGTGATTCGAGTGATGATGGGATTTGGCTGCAACGTACCGGCAGTCATCAGTACTCGATCGTGCTCTTCTTGTTCTCGCGGCCCCGCGATTTCTGCAATTGCATTTGGATCGGCCTGCAGTTACCAGCTTCCGGCCACATTTGCGGTCCTTGGAGTGGCGGCCGGTGTTCATGGCACAAGTCCTTTGCTGCTGACTACTTTCTTTCTTGCGTGGTTGTTGTTCACAACACTTGTGTACCTGCGGCTGACTGCTCCGCCGCAGTCGCGCAATCCATTGAATGTGCTGATGACGCCTGACCGACCGTTTATGCAATGGCCAACTTTTAGAACACTGTGGCGAGAAGCGAAAGGCACCGTCCAACAGTTTCTGCTCCAGGCGATTCCGGTCTTTGCACTGATCTGTTTCATTGCCGCATTCCTGTCACAGTTTGGAGTGTTGACGGCAGCGTCAGTCTTCCTTGGCCCTGTCATGCGGCTCTTTGATTTACCAGCGGACGCAGCTTTGCCGATGGTGCTGTCATCCATTCGCAAGGACGGCATTTTCCTCTTTGCATCTGATGATGGTTTAGCGATCCCTATGACAGCAACGCAAACACTGACTGCAGTCTACCTGTCAGGTGTTTTGCTTCCTTGTCTTGTTACGGCGATGACCATCGCGAAGGAGACCAACTGGAGAGACACGAGCAAGCTGCTTCTGCGACAGGCTGCATTTGCCGTTCTGTTCTCTGCATTGCTGGCGTGGGGGTCAAACTGGTTATTGGGGTAGTTGCGAAGTGTGTCGTCAGTTCATGAGGCGAAGCAAATTGACCTTGATGAGGTTTCGAGAGGGTGAACAAAATGAAAACAACGATCAGCAATACGGAGACAACTTACCCTGAGGTGACCGCATGGTCCGAACAGGCTCTTGTGGCTTTTGAGGCGAGTCGGGATGACATCCTGGTGCTGGAGCGGCCTGAGCTGCCGGTCGATGCGGTCGAGATCAACTACGGACGCATCCATGAATACCGCGCGTCGATCACACGTCGAACGATTGATCAACATGTGACCTGTGGTCTCGCCGAAGTTGGCGTTGCATGTGAGGTCCTGAAATGTGACATCATCGAGCTCGCGCAGAGTTTTCTGGTGCAGTTCCGGCAGCAAACGCTGCGACTGCGGATTGAAATCGTGAATACTCGATCCTGCCCGAAGTTTCATATCGATAACGTCAATATGCGGCTTGTGACAACATACCTCGGCCCGGCCACGGAGTATCGATTCATCGACGATGCGGTAATTCATTCGACATCGCTCTACGACCTCGTGTTTCTGAAAGGCCACAAGCATCGCACTCACAGTGACAGGGCTCTTCATCGTTCACCGGAAATGCCCACGGGAACAAAGCGGCTCTGCGTAGTGATGGACTTCTAGATCAGCTTTAGAGTTTCGGAGTCCGTAACATGTCACTCTTTCAGATTTCAGGCGGCCTCGTTTTCGATCCGTCGAATGGGTTTGATGGTCAAGTTCATGATCTGTGGATTTCGAACGGTCGAATCGTGGATCCTCCCGTGAACTCGGCGATTCGAGCAGGCCGGGTGCTGGATGCCACGGGCTAAGCCTGGGGACTGATGTGCCTGCCACAACTCGAACAGACCAGCCTCTACCTGCAATTCAACTGCAATATCCCCGCATTTCTGCCACAGCAGCTGTTCGCCCGCGAAACTCACTTGCCGGTCTTCCTGTGCCCCTCAACCCCGTACTCCCAGTCACGCCATGTCATTCGCAGCATGAGTACCGTGCTACCAGAGCGATATGCTGCAGGAAGCTATGCTGCCTGCTGGGCCCGTCCAGCCCTGACGTCAATCTCGACGACACACCCCTCGCCAGTCGCGGTGCCTTGCATCGCAACACCAGAACTCGTTTCCGCAATATCACCGATGACCTCAGCAACACGCCGGCACTCGGTGAACGAACGAAGGGTCCGATCCGCACATCCGCAGGCATGCACTCACGACACTCGGTGTTTGAAACGGCGTGGTTCTGCACCGCTGGAGAAATTGACGAACCCCGGATAATCACGGACACATGGTACTCTTCGAAACACGGTACCGCCCCGACCAGATTGACAGCGACAACAAAGCTGTCTTAGCACCTCACACTGGCATGGCGCTGTTCGCTCTGTGCGACGGCAGTGTCCGAGTCATCGGCGGGAATATCGACACGGCTGTCTATAACGCCGTCGGCACTGTCGGAGGTGGCGAATCCTCCAGCAACTTCTGAAATCCTCAGGCAAGGGCAGTCGCACTCACCTGCCCGCAGAGGCACCAAATACACGAATCACTCGCTCGTCCTCCAGATCCAGCATGTACAGTAACTGGTTGTAGTTGTAACGTGGCACCGCTGCGGACTTTGTGAACGTATTCGTGTAGGTGCCCTCAAACAGAATGCGTTGCCCGCCCCCTGCATCAAACTCCGGATGCTGACATGGATTGTAAAAACTCTGGCCAGGATGAGTCGCCACCTTCAGCGCCTGCCGAAAGGGTCCCCGAGCACTCTCAGCCTCCGAATAATACACCTCCCCCAAAAATGACGGGCTTTCCGCATCCCACGCCTGCTCATTGGCAATCATCACCCAGCGTTTCCGCCACTGATTAAAATACACACTGCCAGCATGCAGCAGCACTCGACGTTCAGGCTGCTCAGCATCCAGCGGCAAAAAACAGGTTTCTTCCACCTGCATCAGCCCGGCTCGCAACCAACGCTGCTCGTCCTGCTGAGTCGTTGGTGCCGCTCGCCTCCAGCCCCACTGCAAACGACCGTCAGATCCTCGTAGCGGCACCGTTTTACCATCAGTACCGGTCTGCTCAGTTGCACAGGTCCACGACTCCCACAACTGCGGATCTGACAGCGATTCAAGTCGAGCAGGAACTCGAGTCACAGGAAATGGAGCACCAAAGCAGAGATATTCCACCCCGTCCATCGTGTGCTTCACCGGATGGTCACGCAGCAGCCGCCAGCGTTCCTGCAAATCAATCTCCTGCAGCACCTCAAACAACTCACGCTGATCGTTCCACAGCAGATGCCCCTGCTGCAGCGGTTCTGCGAGACCGCGACGCCTTGAAAAACTGCACACCATCCGCTCGCGACCGGCGTCATCCCTCACCACACTCACGCCCTGGATCCAGACAACCCCCGCCGGATCCGGCACATCCACCATCGAGCGAGCAAACCCGTCATGGCCCGCATAGTACTTGAGACCGATGCCCGCAGCAGGTTCAGGACCCGCCGCACCCGGCAACTCACTGACAGCCCCCGCCGTTCGAAACAAACCCAGCGGATACGACAGCCGACTGGTATCACCCCAAAACCAGAACAGTCGACCCTGATACACCGCAGTCTGCACAGAATCCTGCCCGACCACACCGGCATTTACCAGTGGAGCTGAAATTCCTGGCGTCTCACCCAGCCTGACTGTGTCCAGCCAGATGTCTCGGCCTGTCACACGGTACAGCCGCTGTGCGGGCTGCGTACGAGTCATTTCGATGCGATGACGACTGCCAGACTGCAGCTGCAGTCGCACTCCATCAATCCCAAAACCATCTTTGGCCACAGCATACCCCGGCGAACGGACGCTAAAAAATACTGTCTGCCCAATCAGCTCCGGCTCGTTCAGCGCCACTCGACCGCCACTGTCCGACAGATACGCCACACCATCGACAGTCGTCAGTTCCACCAGCGGAATTCCGCGTCCCGTCGCCCGGTCAACAATCTGCACACCTGACGGCTGCTGGCCCCGGACGGTGCCACCCGGAAACTGCAAGATTGCCAGTCCCGTCAGGCAAAACACGACTGAACGCCGGAATAGTGAACACCAACTCATTTGTGATCTTTCCTGCTGCAGTCAGATGTTTTCCCGAGACGACTCTGTCAGGTGCTGACGGCGACCGATTAGTATACAGAATTATGCCGGGACGCATGACGGTCGCGGCGGAATCCAGCGGAGAGTTCTCATGACAATCTTCCCACAGCCAGCTCATCGACCCTCCCGTCGCGGCTGCCTGCAGTCAGCTCAGGGGTTCGGAGCACTTGCTGCAGCCGTACTGCTGGCTGAACAGCAGGCCTCCGCAGATACTCAGCCAGGCAGCGGCGCAAAACTTACGCAGCTGCATCATCCGGCCCGCGCAAAACGAGTGATTCAGCTGTTCATGGGCGGAGCAGCCAGCCACCTCGACCTGTGGGATTACAAACCGCAACTGGACAAGCACCACGGTCAGCCCTCACAGTTCGGTGAACATGTCGAAGCGTTTCAAAACGGACTCGGTCCCTGGATGAAATCTCCGTTTCAGTTTCGTCCGCATGGCGACTGCGGCAAACTGCTCAGCAGTGTCGTGGAACCACTGGGACACTGTGTCGATGACATGGCATTCATCCACAACATGGTCGGGCGCACCGGCGTCCACAGTCAGGCCACCTATCTGCAGTCCACAGGCTTTGATCGCCCTGGATTCCCCGGCATGGGTGCGTGGGTCACATACGCGCTGGGCAGCCTGAACGAAAACTTGCCGGCCTTTGTCGTGCTGCCGGACCATCGCGGCTATGCCAGTAATGGTCCCCGCAACTGGAGCTCTGCATTCCTGCCGGCCAGCAATCAGGGCACCACCATTTTTCCGCAGCGGGAATCACCCGTGGAAGACCTGCAGGCCAGTGCAGACTTCATTACACCGGCCGGCGAAGCCGACGGTCGCCGACTGCTGCAGTCGCTGAATCATCGCTACAATCGGCAGCATCCCGGCGATTCTCGGCTCGAATCGCGGCTGCGCTCCTACGAACTGGCCGCCCGTATGCAACTCAGTGCACCCGAGGCCTTCGATCTGTCGCAGGAAACCGCCACCACCCTGAAAATGTACGGTCTCGCCGAGACCGGCACCACCTGGCCAACAGACATTAATGTACCGGAAGAAGCAGACTGCTTTGGCCGCAAATGCCTGATCGCTCGCAGACTGGTGGAACGAGGCGTCCGATTCATTCAGATCTGGAGCGGAAACGACAATAGTTTCCCGCGCCGCAACTGGGACAGCCACGAAGACATTGAACGCGATCACGCTCCGCTGGCCATGGGTATGGCCAGAGGCACAGCCGCACTCATTCAGGACCTGAAACAACGCGGCCTGCTGGAAGACACCATCATTCTGTGGACCACCGAATTCGGTCGCATGCCATCAACTCAGGGCAGCAAAGGCCGCGATCACAATCCCTATGTTTTCACCAACTGGCTGTGCGGCGGCGGAATCCGCAAAGGCGTAACATACGGACCTTCCGATGAATGGGGCTACAAACCACTCGATCGCAGCCACCCGACTCAGGTTTATGACGTCCATGCCACAATTCTGCATCTGCTGGGCATCGATCACACTCGACTGACTGTCCGCCAGGATGGCATTGACCGCCGGCTGACGGATGTCCACGGGCATGTGCTGCAGGATCTGCTGGCCTGATCACCAGCCACGCCGACACACTTTACCGCACCAATGCTGGGCTCTACCATCCCCACAGCGTACTCGAATCCCCGCATTTGTTTCACCGAAAGGACCCGCCATGTCTGTCAACCGTGTTTTGCTCAGTCTTGCCCTTGCTGCAGCAACTCTGCTTCCTGCCGTCGCCACGGCGGCCGAAGAGTATGTCTATGATGCTGTCCATTCGTCAGTCAGTTTCAAGGCCCGGCATCTTGACATCAGCTGGATTCACGGCCGCTTCAACGAAGTTGATGGAAAGTTCTCAATCGATCGCGAGGACCCGTCAAAATCAAGCTTTCAGCTGACTGTGAAAGCCGACAGCGTGGACACAGCAAATGCGGCTCGTGACGAGCATCTGCGGCAGCCGGATTACTTCGATACAAAACAATTTCCAACAATTGAATTCCGCAGCACGAAAGTCAAAGCCATCGAAGCTGGCTTCGAAGTCACCGGCGACTTCACCATGCACGGTACGACTCGCTCTATCACCATCCAGCTGATGGGTGGCAAACAGATTGAGTCGCGCGGCGTTCGCCGAGTCGGTTTTGCAACCGAACTGCGCCTGAAACGCAGTGATTACAACTTCGACAAAAACGCCATCGGCCCGATCGGTGACGAAGCCGTTATCATCATCGACTGCGAAGGCATGAGCAAGTAATTCCATGCCGGACGCTCTGTTGTGTCTGCTGGCCTTTCTGACTGCAACCGCAGCGGCTGCCCCACGGGCAGCACTGCGGCTGCACTCGGCCCCAATGCTGGCAGCCACCGCACTCGGAATGCTGGTCCTTAAAATCCGGCCCGGACTGCCGCCCACTTCCGCCGCTGACCGCTTTCTGTGCCTGCTCCCCATACTCGCACTCGCCGACCTCACGGAATTCGTCACTCCCCCGCGAACCCACAGGCTGCTGCTGCAGATCGCCCTGCTGATCATCGTCCCGGTCGTGCTGCACCAATCCGTTTGGCTGACTCAGCCCGCCGCAGCAACCATCCTCGGGAATACCCCGAACGGCTGGCTCCTGCTGATCTGCCTCTCGCCGCTGCCACCGGCAGGCGCAATGCTGCTGCGGCGATTGACCGCTGATTCCCGCCAGCCCTCAACCGCTGCCTGCCTGCCTGCATCCCTGGTCTGCTGCCTGCTGTGCAGCGGGATCGTGATCATGCTGGGAGGCTACCTCAAGGGCGGACTGCTGGCTTTACCACTGGCCGGCAGCATGCTGCCCTGTGCCGTGCGACTCGGACTGGGAGCCCCCCAGACGATCACAAGGCTGCCCCTCAGCTTCTGCTGGGGCAGCCTCTGCAGCCTGCTGCTTATCGGATTATTTTTCGGACGCCTGACGCACGTGCAGGCAGCCTGCTTCGTCAGCATCCCGCTGCTGACCGCATTGCCAGTACTGCAGCCGCACATACCGTCTCACTGTCGCCGGCAGACTCTGATCCGCATGGCGTTAACCGTCACACTGTGCGGCCTGCTGCTGTTGCAGGCATGGACCGTGTTTGCTGTTCGAATGCTGCCGCTGCTGGCACACACCTGAAACCCGCTGCACTCTCCGGTCAGTCTTTGCCCTGCAAACGCCTGTTCAGCCAGGCTCTGGCAAATTTCCAGTATCGGTCTGCGGTACATTCGCAAACACCCGGCTCTTCCGCACATTCCTGCAGAGTCAGCCCGCCAAAGTATTGCAGTTCCAACAGCCTCGCCTGCTCAGAATATTCGACAGCAAATGCCGACCTCGCTTCGTCCAGGTCCAGCAGATCCACTGAAAACTCAGGTGACTCAGAAACATCACCCCCACTTTGCCCGCTGAACTCGTGCTGCAGCAATCGCAGCCTGCGTCGCTTGCGTCGTCCGTACTCAATCAAGATCTGCCGCATGGCAATCGCAGCCAGTGCCTTCATGGTGCGAAAGCGGCAAAACCCTCAGGACCGGATCGCTGCAGCCGCAGCCACGCTTCATGCACAAGAGCCGTCGGAGACAGGGTGTGCGGCAAATGCTCATCTGCCAGGCAACCAGCCGCTATTCGACGCAGTTCTGCATAAACCACACCAAAGGGATCGCCGTAATCTGGTGAACTTGAATCTGCACCGGCCACTGATTATCCCTCAGACAGGCTTTACCCGCTCAACTGTGAACTCTGGGCAGCAGACAGCCTTCCGCGATGATGATCGCTTCCTGCTCTGCCAACTCATGCAGCCGCTGATCTACGGCCCTGTCGTCGGCAAACAGACGTGCCAAACGCACATATGTGGTATGATGACGGGCTTCCGATTCGAACAGACTGCCGTAAAAAGCCGCCAGTTCGGGATCCTGCAAATGATCCCTCAGCAATACAAATCGCTCACAGCTGCGCGCCTCAATCAAAGCTGCAATCAGCAGTCGATCAACAGCCCGCAGTGGCTCCTGACGACGCACAAGTTCCTTCAGACGACGCCCATAACTTCCCGGCTTCAGGCCCTGCACCCGAATGCCACGCCGCTGCAATAATCCACGCACCAGCGAAAAATGTTCCAGCTCTTCCCGCACAATCTCAGACATGCAGTCGCACAGTTCTTCCGATTGCACGTAATCAAACATCAAATCCATCGCGGTCGATGCCGCCTTCTGCTCGCAGTGTGCGTGATCCAGCAAAATCTCTGGCAGCGCAGCGTCGACCTGACACAGCCAGCGATCGGGGGAAACTGTTTTCAGATGCAGCATTCTCAGCACCGCAAACAAAACAAAAAAAATCGGAAAGTTCAGCGAACCGGTTTCTCGGCCGGTACAGCAATCAGATCCATTGCCAGTTCGGCAGCCGGTACACCTTGCCGTCAATCGAACTCAGCTTTTTGCAGAACTCCACAGCATCGCCCCAGCTGACGTAAACGGCCGGGTAGTCGTCGCCTTCCCGAACATACTCCTTTCCCTTCCACGATTCCGTGCCCATAACCTTCTACCACTGTCCCTGAGTCACCTCGGTGCGGCCCATGTAAAAAGGTTTCGTCAGCGTCACCTGATGCTGGGTTTCGTCGTCGTTACGGTACTTTTCGCTGGCGGGCGAACCCGGCTGCGTTTCCACCTGCTTCGCCACGACAGTACCGCCACAACCAACCGTCAAAGCAACAGTCAGCAGCAGCCAGAAATTCCGCATGGTCAGCTCCGGAAACAAATCAGCATCTGTGCAAAACCCGAACGAAAAGCCCACTGGATAAGTATCACCGACTCGTCGTCAGTCAGTCAATCGTGCCACCCGCTCAACCCATTTACTGATTGTTCCACCACTCTCACACCGCCATTACCCCGCAGTCACATTTCGTTTTTTCCAAAACTGCTTAGCGGTCGCAACTGTGTGTTTTTGGACATCCTAGGCGGCCCAAACGGATGATAACCGGGGCGATGTGAGAGTCCGAGGAGGGCGAGAGTTGCGGGGAAAATGTGGGCCGGATCGCGGGTGGCGGGACTGATGGTGATGTCTCGCTTGCTGCGCCGGCAGAGAGTATGGGATCTCGGGTGTCCTCGGAAGTCTCTATCAGAGTTGGCGTTGTGTTGCGTGGGATGCGAGCGATGCAGTTCTCGAGGATTCTTAAATCCCTGCGGTCGGTGGATTTCGATCTTGCTGAAACTGCTGGATCTGGCAGAACGTTGTCCAACCATACTCCCGGGCGGTGTTTTTGCTGAGTGCGGCAGCCCCAACCCGCAGCGATTGAAAAACGCCCCGGGTCGGGGTACGAATTCCGCTGTGGGCATGGTTGTGGGATTTTACTGTTCTGAAGCAACCGCTTTATGCTCATTCCGGTGTTGCCGGGGCGGACACGACATCATGGTTGACGTAACGGAAAGACTGGGAAAATTGGCCCCACAGTGTGAGGTTGCCTCGTTCTGTCATCGGTGGAAGATTCATGAATTGTCTTTGTTCGGGTCGGTTTTGCATGATGACTTCGGACCGACAGGCGACATCGACTTGCTTGTCTCTTTTGACGATGACTCTCAGTGGAGTCTGTGGGACTTCACAACGATGCAGGACGAACTCGGTGCATTATTCGATCGCAGAGTGAATCTCGCGGAGCGAGACGGGTTGAGAAACCCGTCTCGACGTAACCGTATCCAGGAAACTCGACGAGTGATGTATGTCACCTGAGTGAGATGATCGCGCGTATTTGTGGGATATGTTGACGGCCGCGAGGGCGGTAGTTTCCTTCGTCCAGGGACGTACTCTCGAAGACTACCTCGGCGATCTGTTGTTGCGGAGTGCAGTCGAGCGGCAGGTTGAGATCATCGGTGAGGCAGCGCGACGCGTGTCGAGGGAATTTCAGGTCGCCCACCCGGAGATTCCCTGGGGGCCGGTTCAGGCACAGCGGTACATTCTGGCGCACGATTACGGTGAAATCCGACATGATCAGCCCTGGCGTGTGGCAATTGAACATGTTCCAGCCTTGATTAAGTTGCTGGATAGGCTTGTGCCGCAGGAGCCGTAAAGGTCTGATGTTGATTGGTGCCAATTTCTCTCGCCAGTCGGCGCCTTCCTGAACGTAGTCCTCACCTTTCCATGGTTCCCATGCCGCCGAGAAAGGCAGTCAGTACAATGCTTGTGAAAGATGCACACGCCGGATTTCTCGGCTCCTGAAAGCAGAAAAGGCTGGCTTCCGGGGAGGAGAGCCAGCCTTTTCAGGAGGGGAGAGATTCGTTGTAGGCGTTTCTGCTGCCGGGTCGGCTGATCAGGCAGCTTTTCGTTCGCTGCCAAAGGCAGCGATCTGAGGCCGACGAACATTCGATCCCGGGCCACCTCGCGGAGGATATCCGTACTCACGCAGTTTGCCAGACAGCGTTCGCAGACCAATCTGCAGGATCTGAGCCGTCTTTTCACGATTGCCATTGCAGCGGGCAAACGTTGATTCAATCAGCTTGCGCTCCATTTCCGCCAGAGTCATACCGACACACTCGGCACCGCCTTCAATCGCATCGTGAGACAGCCATGGTCGCAGATCGTCAGGGCTGATGCAGTCATCTGCATCCACCGTGCAGCAGCGTTCAACAACATTCTGCAGCTCACGCACATTTCCCGGCCAGGCATGCGATTCCAGCAGTTGCAGGGCTTCTGCACTGATCTGTCGCGGCGGCCGGCCTTCCTTCAGAGAAATCTGACTGATGAAATGCTCAACCAGCAGTGGGATGTCGTTGGTGCGAACCCGCAGCGGCGGCGACTGCAGTGTAATGCCGCTGAGATGCTGCAGCAGGTCATCACGGAAACGACCGTCCATAGCCAGCCTGTTCAGGTCGCCATGAGTTGCGGCGATGAAACGAATGTTGGGACCATCCGTTGTTGCATTCAGCAGAGCGGCAGCCCGCTGCTCCAACAACTGGGACAGACGTTTCTGGAACGGCAGGGCAACAGTGTCCACATTATCCAGCAGAATTGATCCGCCGTCACCCATCTTCAGATAGCCGGGGAATCCGTCCACGGCTTCGTCACCGAACAACTGATGTTCGAGCGTTTCCACGGAATGCAGACTGCAGTCGATACGCAGGAAAGGCCGACCGGCTCGACGGCTGCAGCGATGCAGGCCCTCGGCAACCAGTGTCGTGCCGCTGCCCGGTTCGCCGCGTACCAGCACCGTACGATCGTCATCCGCAGCAATCCGAATGGACTCTCGCAGTGACTGCATGGCGGGCGTGCTGCCAACCAGATCCATCAGATTTCGATTCAGCAACTGACGTCGCAACTTTTCATTCTCGCGAACCAGTTCTCCGCGACGTAGTGCGTTAAGCAGTGCGGCACCGAAACGGGATGCTGAATAGGGACGTTCGATAACATCGCAGTCGAACGATGGAACAGTTTCGCGTCCCCAGCGGGAATCTTCACTCACAATACACAGCACTTGGGCCGCTCGTGAGTGAGCTCGAATGGCAGCATTCACTTCCTGAATGCGTGACACCGAATCTGCATCATCCATGATGCAGCAGCAGAATTCCTGCCGGCTGAGATGAAACAGCATGGCGTCCGGACTGTCTGTCTCGCACACCTGCATGCCACGCTTGCGAACGTCGTCAGCCAGTAACTGACGAGCACCCGGGCGGGGCGAAAAGACCAGAACTGTACGATTCACTGCTTCCGGTTCAGGAGCAGTTGTGCGGGGTTCCGGAGGGGCAGTCGGCGCGGAATGCGGGAACCGCAGGATATGCGGCTCATGATGAGCACCGTGCGGGAACTCGTTCATGATGTCCTCGATCTGAGAGCTGAGGGAGAGACGGAGGGAGAGAGACGTGAAATTCCTGAAACAACGCAACCGATGCAGTGGCCGAGAAAGCCGTGACCGGAGGCGAAGCGGGGTATCAGGAAGTTTTCCGGAGCAAGTCCGGAGAGGGAGAGAGGAGAACGGGAAAGGAAATCTGGACCATTGAGTCAGGTCCGGCTTGAGAGGCCGATTGATAGCTGTGATCGGTCGCGAGTGTCAACACGTCTTCACAGCGAATCCAGGCAAAACCTTTGTCGATTTTAAAGAAAAGTTGGTTTTGCTCCGAAAGGCTCAGGGAAATCCGTACTGGACGGCATTTTTTGCCGAACCCCGCTAGACTGCAGCCCGGATACAATGGCCGCAACTGCGAAAACCGCGATCGATCCGACAATTGATCTGCGCACCATTCAAAAAAAAGCCGGGCCCCCAGGGACCCGGCTTCAGTTCAGCCCACACACAGCAGCGGATCGCTGCAGCAACTGGCGATTTTCACTGTTCCACTGCGAATGACCGCGGGGCCGCATGGAACTCTGACATCGAATCGCGAGATTCGAACATATACAGACGACCGCGGAACCAAAGAGTAAAGTCCAGTCGACCCGGACGCTCCACGCCTTCACGAGCCAGCACCACCACGTCGCAACCGCCGGAAGCTGGTGCATAGCGAGTGGGATCGGCCTCGAAGAGCGAACGAGCCTGTTCGGATGAGAACGCGTAGGTCTGCAACCCAAATTGAGCCGTGATTGCGGAATCCGCATCAACCAGCTCACGATGATCTCTCAAAGCAACCGGACAGAAACCCTTGAAACCAGCCTGATCACCACGTTCTCGAATTCGTGAAAGCTGCTTTTTGCGTTCATCGTTCTCCATCGCCACTCGCAACTTCTCATCCGGCAGGCTCCGCAGCTGCTCAGAAGGAGCAGCCGCTGGGTCATCCGCCGCAGGCAGTGCCGGCAGTTCTGCCGGCTGTGCCGGTTCCGACACCTGTGTCTGCACCTGGCGAGCTTCCTCGGCAGCCTCAGCCTCTTCAACCTGAATTGCCTCAGGCGCAGCTTCCTGCTGCTGCTCCAGAATCACTCCGGTAAAAGGATTGTCTTCAGCCACAGATTTCTGAGCCTGCTCTGCTTCCTGAACTGCAGCATCAGCCTCGGCAGCCTTCTCCTGCAGAGTTTCCACAGCCGCTGCCGCTGCCGCACCGGCCTGCTGCTTCAGACTGCTCTCCTGCTCCTTCATCGCCTCGGCAATCGAATCCAGATCCAGCGGATCAGCAGATTCATCAAACTCAGCAGCACCAAACGGGTCCAGAAAATCGGCTTGCTTTTTGGCAGCGTCCACAGTGGCACTGGCGGCCGAAGAAACCTGTTTCGCAGCAGCTGCCGCTGATGCAGCTGTCGAACCCGTCGCCACTTCCGCGTTCGGCATAAAGGCCGGAGCTGCTCCCGGCTGCACGAGTCGGGAAGGTTTGCCAGACAGCACTGGCAGACCAGTCGGGCTGGCACCTGACGACTCCGTCGGCATGGTCCGCGGACGCAGGCTGTGCCCATCAACAGGAGGCACAGCCACGGGCTCGCCTGTCGTGGCCGGGGCTGGCTTCATTATGCTGGGAAATGCTGAACGAGCGGTCGCGGAAGCCGCTGCTGGCAGTGGTGCCGTGCGACGGAGCCCGCCAGCCGGGCCGACAGTGGTTGGAACCGGGGTCGGTTCGCCATAATACGGAGGCACTCGCGCTAGCGCTGCTGCCGGAGCCGTGCCACGTCCTGTCACCTTGCCCCAAAACTTCTGGAATACATTCTCTTTCTTCGCAGGTTCCGCTGGCTTCTTCCGCACCAGCTGCGTCTGCATGTTCTGAGCATTCGGCAGATCCTGACTCCGCATCGACGGCATTTCCTGACCAGCCTGCTGGAACAGCTTCTGCAGTTCACCATTCACACTGGTGCCTTGAGAGGCCGACTGGACCTGAACCTTGCTGGTACTGCGAGCTCCGCCGGAATCCTGCATGCCCTGCACCGCCGGGGACATTGGAACTACCACTGTGGCCGACATCGCCGCCACCACAAATGTGCGGCATACCCACTGCTCTGATTTCATGACGACCTTCCTCTCCCGGAACTCATCTGCCCCTCAATGCCACGCTGCGATACACGAATCAAGGCTCAACAACTACCGGTTATATCGACGGTTCGGAAAAGGCCGGTTGTTGCTCTTGTTTGGGTTTTTCAGTCCCTGCGACAGACAGGATCAGTCGTTAACGAAAAACCAGAACAACCGAAAAACTTTTCCTATCCCCCCAAAACTCACTGAATCGACACCGATTTTCAGGCCACCGGCTGGAACTGCCGAAATCCGCTGGCCTCTGTAACCGTACCCGACTGCTTTGACTCGCCCGACCGCTCGGTCAATACTTCCCAAACCGACACAGTGGGCTCAGACATGCAGCACAGACTATTCGCGGAAAATGTGACCGACCTATGAGCAGTGAAACAACAGTGAAGACGGGTGAGTCCGTATCGGTCGGGCAGCAGCAGATCACGATCAAAGTGATTCCCGCCGATAACGGCTCACGTCCCGTCGGACGCCTCGCTCGCGTCCCGCTGGCCCTCTCACTGCTGCTCAACTTCTGGCTGCTGCTGGGCCCGGACCTGTCGACTGACCCCACCAAAGTGCCCGAATACTTTCTCGAAGGTACTCGCGGGGCTGCCGCCCGAATCGCCGTCGTTTCCGTGGAAGGCTTGATCAGCCCGCCGTTCACCGAACGCTGGATTCGTCAGTTGCGACAGGCCGCAAAAGACGATTCCGTCCGCGGAGTCCTGCTGGCCATCGATAGTCCCGGAGGCTTCGTGGCTGACAGCCACCAGCTGCACCGTGAAATCGAACTGCTGGTGGCAAAGAAACCTGTCTTCGTTTCCATGAAAAGGCTGGCAGCCTCCGGTGGCTACTACATCGCTGTGGCAGCCGGAGAATCTTCCCGTATCTACGCCGAACCCACCACCTGGACCGGATCAATCGGTGTTATCATAGCCCGCTACAACGCCACGCGGCTGGCAGAAACTGCAGGAGTCAAAGTCGAACCGCTCACCACCGGACCACTCAAGGATACGCTCAACCCGTTCCGCGATATGACTCCACAGGAAACACAGGTCTGGGATGCAATCCTGAAGGATTCCTTTGATCGATTCATCGGGGTGATTGATACCGGTCGCAAAACTCTGAATGCTGAAGACATCCGCAAACTGGCCACCGGTCAGATCTACACGGCAAAACAAGCACTCGACAACGGTCTGGTGGATGAACTGGGCTATCAGGAAGATGCCGTGAAAGCGCTCGCCTCCCAGCTGCAGCTGGAACAGTACGAGCTTTTCGAATATCGAGCTCTGCCCGGACTGATTGATGCAGTGCTCGGAGCCACCGCACGTCAGCCTTCACTCAGTGAACAATTCGCCGCCTCAACCGTTCCCCAAGCGATGTACTTTGCCTCGTGGAACCCACTGCCCCTGCAGTCGCACCATCAGTGATCACGCTCCAGCCACTGCATTCGCTCCAGCAGATCCTGACGCGCACGAAACAGCCGGCTGCGTACCGTCCCGGTGGGAATCTCTAGCAACTCCCCAATCTGCTCGTACGACATTTCATCAATTTCCTTCAGCACCAGCACTTCGCGAAAACCCTGGGGGACCTGCGCCAGAGCCTGCCTTAGTCGCTGAACTTCCTCCTGCAACTCAAGTGCTGCCCCCGGATGTGCTGCCTTACCCTGCTCTGCCGGCTCCGCACCCCCGGATTCGCTCCGCTGGTCCAGTGAACCAACGGGACGACGGCGACGGACACCACTGATGGCTACATTTCGAGCAATCCGGTAAAGCCACGAATAAAAACCAGAATCACCCCGAAACTTCGATAACTGCTGCCACGCCAGCAGAAACGCCTGCTGAGCCGCATCCAGAGCGTCCTCACGAGAACCCAGACTGTGCTGCAAACTGTGCACCAGTCGATCCTGATAACGCAGCACCAGCAGATCAAAAGCAGCAGCGGCGTCAGTACCACCCTGCAGAGCCGAAGAAATGAGTTGCTGATCCGATGGCTCGCCCACGCAATTCCGCCCGCTGAAAACACGTCAGCCCAAAACACGTCAGCCCAAAACACGCCTGTCCAAAACACGCCGACGAATTCCAAGTACTGCTAAGGTCGGCCCGTCAATTGACGCTGCAGCGAAAAATAATACACCCCGCCGATGCCGGCTGCCACCAGCAGCAGACTGAAAATCTCTGCGTCCTTGAGCCCCAGGCTGAAGGGAGCCACATCGGCTCGCAAAGACTCCAGACCAGCACGGGATATCGGATAAAGAATTGCCGCCAAACACATCACAGCACCATCAAACGGTCGCCTGCGAAAGTACCACGCCAGAATACCGGCCAGCACAAAGGCCGCTGCCGAACTATAAAGCTGAACCGGGTGCAGTGGCATCGTCAACTGAGCCTGCGGATCAAGCAGCCCCTTCATCACCAGCTGTCCAAATGTCAGACTGTCAGGAGGAAACTGGACGGCCCACGGCAGACTGCAGGCCCGGCCGTAACAACAGCCGTACAGAAAACAGCCAATCCGCCCAAAACCCTCCCCCACCAGCAGCGAAGGAGTCAGCACATCCAGAATCGGTACCAGCGGCAGCTTTCGCAAGCGACAAAATGTCGCAATCCCCGCCATCCCGCCGATAACGCTGCCGTAGAACACAATTCCACCATCCCATAAGGCCACCGCCGCAATCAGTTTCTGAAAACCAACGGCCGCAGAAAATGCCGGATGGCCGTGACGCAGCAGAAAATAAACTCGTGCACCAGTTAGCCCCGGGATCAATGCCCACATCAGCATGTCCCAAATGACATCGGGATCCACACCAATCGATCGAATTCGCCGGGCCGCCAGCCAACTGGCTGCGGAAAAACCCACAAACATCATGAAGCCGTAACCAAACACCGGGATCCCGTCACGCACAACACCCAGATTCGGCTGCAACAGCAGCAATCCTAGAAATCCAGCCGGAATCGTCAGCCAAAATCCTGCTGAAAACAACGCCTCAGTCAGAGTACCCTCCGTGCGATACACCCGCACCGAAAAAATACAGACGGCCAGAGTCCAGATCAGAATCAGCCAGCCCGCTCCAACATACAACTCATTGCCGGCAGCATCAAAACGCCACGCCGAATCAAACATGAATCTCAGCAGATTCGTTCGCATGGTTACTTCCCGAAAACTCAGCTAAACGTCAGCAGCAGATTGTCAATCAGCCGCGTCGTGCCCACACAAGCTGCAATCAGTGCCACTGCCTGCGTCCCGGAACACACCCGCTCCGGAAGCGGCTGCAGAGTCTCAGGATCGGCCAGCACAGCATACTGCAGGCTCAGCCCCGCTGTCTGCAGCAGCATTTGCTGCATCTGCTGTTCCACCACTAATGGCATAGCACCCGGCTGAGTGCACAGTTGCTCGGCCAGCCGCAAAGCCCGCGACAACGCCGTCGCTGTCTGCCGCTCTTCAGGCGACAAATAACGATTGCGGCTGCTCATCGCCAGACCATCCGGCTCCCGAATGATCGGACAGGTCACAATTTCTGAAGGAATGTTCAGATCCCGGACCATTCGCCGAACCACCAACTGCTGCTGGAAATCCTTCTGGCCCAAATAGGCCCTGTGCGGCTGAGTAATCAGCAGCAGTTTCGTGACAACTGTGGTCACTCCGTCAAAATGACCGGGCCGATGAGCACCCTCCAGCACCGTTGTGAGCCGCCCCACCTGCACCCGGGTTTCTGCGTCCGCCGCATACATCTGATCGGTCTGCGGTGTAAACACCAGATCCACCCCGGCCTGCTCGCACAAACTTAGATCAGCCTGCAGTGTTCGAGGATACTTTGAAAAATCGTCCTGCGGCCCAAACTGCGTGGGATTCACAAAAATTGTCGCCGTCACAAAACCGCATTCCCGCCGCGCCTGCTGCATCAGACTGACATGCCCCTGATGCAAAGCACCCATCGTGGGCACACAACCCGACAGCAGTCCCCGCTGCCGAGCGGCAGACACATGCTGCAGTGTCTTCTGCGGACAACTTTCCACCAGCATTTGAATATCCCTGGAACCCAGTGTCGCCCCGAAATTCGGTGCATCAGAAAACTCAAACCCGCCGGATTCTCACGGCCCGATGGAATACTGTCGAGCCCTGTCCAGGCGTGTCGCCCGGTTTTCGTGCAATTGCGCCACCGCACAGCCCGACTGCTCGCTCTTCCAAACGTCCTTCGCTAAATTACGACCTCGCAAAAAACGCCGTTTCCACAACGGTTCAGGCTCATCCCACCGAGGACTCGAGGAGTCTCTGCATGTCCCTGCATCCAGTCCACCTGCTGCTTTGCCTGCTGCTGACAATCACAGCAGCCCCCGCCAGCGATCAGAATCCCGACTCACCTGACCCGCACCAGCAGGCAGCACAATTGCTCCGGCAAACTCAGGTACGCGGCGGACTCATCGTGCACTCCGGTTGCGGCAAAGGCAGCCTGACGCTCGCACTGCGACAGTCCGACTCCTTTCAGATTCATGGGCTCGAATCCGATCCGGCACTCGTGGAACAGGCACGCAGCACCATTCGCGCCGCAGGGCTGTACGGCGACGTTTCCGTCATTCAGCATGCTGATCCACAGTTGCCCTACACAGACAACTCAGTCAACCTGCTGATCGCTGACAACGGCAGCACTGCTCAGCGTGAAGAAATTCTGCGAGTGCTGGTGCCCAATGGACAGGCGCTGCTGCGTCAGACCGACGGACAGTGGCAGCAGCTCACAAAACCACGCCCCGACTCCATCGACGAATGGTCGCACTACCTCCACGACGCCTCCGGAAACGCTGTCGCTCACGATACCGTCGTCAATTCCCCCCGGCACCTACAGTGGGTCGGCAGCCCGCGCTGGTCCCGACATCATGACCGCATGGCCAGCATGAGCGCACTCGTCTCCACCAACGGACGCATGTTCTACATTATGGATGAAGGCAGCCGCATCTCAATTCAGCTTCCCTCCCGCTGGAAACTCATCGCCCGGGATGCCTTCAACGGTGTTATCCTCTGGAAACGCGATATCACCGACTGGCAGAATCAGCTTTGGCCCCTGAAAAGTGGTCCGACTCATCTGGCCCGGCGGCTGATCTCGGCCGACCAGGAAGTCTATTCTGTACTCAGCAATGATGGTCCACTCGAAGCTCTCGATGCCGCTACCGGAAAACCACTCCGCACCTACGAAGGCTCAGCCGCCACCGAAGAAGTCATTCTGTCCAATGGTATCCTGTTCTCAGTGTCCCGCAAAGGTCCCGGTGAACGCGACAGCTACGCCCCCGCCAACGGTCGAGTGGGTGATCAGGCAAAAGTCGGTCAGGAATTCTTCTGGAATGAAGAACCTCGAGTCATTATGGCCTTCGAGGCGGCCACAGGAAAACAGCTGTGGGCCCGCCAGACTCGCATCTCGCCACTCACTCTCGCAGCCGATCAGCAACGCGTTTACTACCACGACGGAGAATCCCTGACTGCACTCGATCCACAGTCCGGAAACCTCATCTGGGCCAGTGAACCTGTCACCAGACGCCGTCAGTTCACTTTTAATTTCGGCCCCCGACTGGTCGTCTGGCAGGATGTTGTCCTGTACGCCGGGGGTGACGGAAAAATGATCAGCGTTGACTCAGCCTCAGGCAAACAACTGTGGGAATCAGACCATCCAAATTCCGGCTATCAGTCACCCCAGGACCTGATGGTCGTCGACGGACTGGTCTGGTGCGCCCCCACCACGTCCGGAAAGGATACCGGCGTTTTCACCGGTCGCGATCCGCGCAGCGGTGAAGTAAAAAAAGAATTCGCCCCGGATGTTGACACCTACTGGTTCCACCACCGCTGTTACATCGCCAAAGCGACTGACAACTTCCTGATTCCGTCACGCACAGGTGTCGAATTCGTTGACTTTGAAAAGGAACACTGGGATATCCACCACTGGGTTCGCGGCGGCTGCCTGTATGGGGTCATGCCCTGTAACGGACTAACGTATACTCCGCCGCACAACTGTGCCTGTTATCCCGAAGCCAAGCTGTATGGATTCAACGCTCTTGCACCCACCGCACCAACACGACCGATTCCCGGCCAGATCCCCGAAGCGGGACGACTGACAACAGGCCCGGCGTGGCAGGAACCGCTGGCCGCCATCGCAGAATTCGACGGCAATGACGACTGGCCCACCTTCCGCCACGACGAAAAACGCAGCGGCACTTCCCGGGGGGACGTCCCCGCAAAGGTCCAGCCCCTGTGGAAACTGACGCTGGGAGGACGGCTGACTTCACCGGTCATTGCCGGAGGCCTGACATACGTCGCTCGCTCCGATGCCCACACGCTGTATGCCATCGATCACCAGCAGGGAACAATCCGCTGGTCGTTCACAGCCGGCGCCCGCATCGATTCGCCGCCCACAATCAATCGCGGTCGCGCCGTCTTTGGCTGCACCGATGGCTGGGTCTACTGCCTGCTGGCCGACAGTGGGCAACTAGCATGGAAATACCGCGTCGCGCCGCTGGACCGCCGCATCATGGCGTTCGAACAGTTGGAATCACTGTGGCCCGTCCACGGCAGCGTACTCATAAAACAGGATGTCGTGTGGGCTGTTGCCGGCAGATCCAACTTTCTTGATGGCGGACTGCGACTGGTGCGACTGAATCTGTCAGACGGTGCCAAACTGTCCGAAACCATCATGGACGAAACCAATCCGGAAACCGGTAACAACATGCAGGAGAAACTGCAGATTCTGCAAATGCCCGTCGGACTGCCGGACATCCTCACCGCCGACGATCAGTTCGTCTACATGAAGTCCCAAAAGTTTGACTTCCAGGGAAATCGCCTCGAGATTGGCCCTGTTTCCGGAGATTTCGTCGCCCAGGGATCAGCGCAGCGCGGCGAAGGCGTGCACCTGTTCGCTCCTATGGGCTTTCTGGATGACAGCTGGTTTCATCGCTCGTACTGGGTTTATGGCCGCAACTTCGCCGGGGGCCACGGGGGCTACTATCAGGCCGGAAAATTTGCCCCCTCAGGCGACATCATGGTCAATGGCGGCGGTTATGTGTTCGGATACGGCCGCAAACCCGAATACTTCCGCTGGACCACAACCATGGAACGTCAGCTTTACGCGGCTGTGCCGGAACCACCCGAGATTCCCTCGGACTTCGCCCGCAAAGCAGCACCAGTCGGTGGCAAGGCCGCTGCAAACGTCGGTCAGTTTGCTCAGTTCGCCAAAACACCGGCACTGGATCCCACCAGCCGCCCCCTCACCGTGGAAGCCTGGATCACATCCACAAATCCAAATGGTGTGGTGGTAGCCCGAGGCGGTCCGGCAGAAGGTTTTGCACTGACTCTGGAAAACGGCAAACCGGCCTTCCTCATCAGAGCTCAAAGCCAGCTGACTTCAGTCGTCGGTGCAAAGCGAATTGTCGGTGGCTGGCATCACCTTGTCGGAGTTCTGGATGGCAGTCTTGGAATGCGGTTGTACGTGGATGGCGAGCTGGCCGCCGAAGGGCGAGCCACCAGTCTGCTGACAAAGGATCCTGCACAGGGCCTCGAAATCGGCAACGACGCTGCCTCTGCCGTCGGCGAATACCAGTTGCCCAATCAGTTTGTGGGCATTATCGATGAGGTCCGCCTGTACTTCGCAGCCGTCGATGCAGCCACCGTCAAAGCACGCTTCACAGACGGCTCCGAAATGCACCCCGAGCCGGCGCTGGTGGTCAGCTTTGATGACGGCACCGCTCGCGATATGTCGCTGCACCGCAATAACGGAACACTCAGTGGCGGTCGCCCGGCAAAGGGGAAATTCGGTGAGGCAATTCAGTTCAGCGGCCGCGGAGCTGGTGCTGGCGGAGGCGGCAAAAAACAAACCGGGACAGCCCAGAATAAAGCTGCACCGGACAATTCAAAAAACAGCCTGATCGAACCAAAGTGGAATGTGGATGTACCGATCTATGTTCGTGCCATGGCACTGTCAGGGTTCAATCTCTTCATCGCGGGCCCGCCAGACCTGATTGACGAAGAAGCCACCTTCCAGCAGCTCGCTCAAAAGGACGCTGCAGTGCAACAGCAACTCGACTCCCAGGCCGCAGCCCTGGAAGGCAGCCAGGGGGGAAAACTGGTCACCGTGAACTCCGAGACGGGCGAGATTCAGCAGGTGCTGGAACTGCCTGCGCTGCCAGCATGGGATGGGCTGGCGGCCGCTCGCGGGCGGCTGTTCCTGTCAACCCTCGACGGTCAGGTAATGTGTTTCGGTCAGAACCAGACTCCCTGAAACCTGAAAGCAGTCTGAAATGAACAGCAGAGTCCGTCTTTTCGGGCCGGCCCGAGTCATTGCCGCTGCCGCTGTGGTCTGTTGCACGGCACTGGCACTGGCCTGCAACATTCCCGTATTCCGCTACGCACTCGAGCGCTGGACTCCCGACTCCAGCGAAATCGTGCTGTTCACGGAAGGCCAGCCCGCTGGCGAAGCAGCCGAGTTTTTATTGCAGCTGCAGCAGCAATCCGCAGCTCAGAAAGGACCAGCCAATGCGTCTGTGCTCCCCGTCGACATCAAACGGATTGATGATCCCGGGCTGCAGGGACTTTGGCAGCAGGTACAGAACAGCTCAGCAGCAACAGCCCCCTGGGTAGTCGTCCGTTCGCGACATGGTCGAGGAAAGATTGTGAATCACTGGTCCAGCAGCCTGCAGGATGCAAAAGCCGCCTCGCTGCAGAATTCCCCGGTGCGACGCGAACTCGCCCGACGACTGCAAAACGGTGATTCGATTGTTTGGCTGGTACTGAAACCGGCCGGCTCTGCCGACCCCGCCAGTCCAGCACTGGCAAATTGCCTGAAGATGCTGCAGCAACAGTGTCAGCTGCTGCCCGACAGCCTCGAACTGCCCGAAGGAATTGGTTTGCCAGGCTCCGAGCTTTACTCCGAAGTACCACTGCTGCTGCAATTTTCTGTGCTGGAACTGGCAGCCGATAATCCAACCGAAAAGTACCTGGTCCGACAGCTGTCCGGATTTCAGCAGCAGGCATTTGACGCCGGCGAACCCCTCGTAATTCCTGTGTTTGGACGGGGCCGGGCACTGGAAGTCATCCCGGCGTCCAAATTATCCGCAGAACTCGTACACGATCTGTCGCAGTTTCTGTGCGGGGCATGTTCGTGTCAGGTTAAGGAGCAGAATCCAGGCTTCGACCTGCTGATCAGCGAAGACTGGAATAAGGCCCTGTTCGGTGAAGCCGGTGAATTGCCGCCACCACCCGCGGAACCGGGCACTGGCCAGAACAAGCCCCCCGTACTGCTGCCCATCCCTGCCGGCCGCCGCTGAGACCCGGCCGCGACGCACAGTGAGATTACGAGGCCGCACGAAAACGCTGTGACGCAGAATTGAGCAGGATCGAGTTTTTGAGTTTATCCCGTTTCTCCAGCTCGCAGACACTGACGCCTCTGATGACTTCGGTTCGGCAACAACACCCGGTTGCAAAATCGCGGTGGATGTCAGGAAACGCAAGCCTCAGTGACTCCAGCTCTGCAGCAAACAGCCCGGTTCAGACTTAGAGACGGAAACGAAACGTCTCGAAGAAGTACAAACTGGCCCAGTCCACCAGTGTGCGATCTTCGACCATGAATCGAGCATGTCCGCGCATGCCCGGCTTCATCAGTGCTGCATCCGCTGCCGTCGCTGGATCCTCAAAATGCAGTTCCGCAATCGCTCGATACGCCGTGCTGGCAAGCTGCTCCTGACCGCTCTGGCCTGGTCGAGTCGCCATGGAACCACCGAAGCGGGTTGTCAGGTTTTCCGGAGCAACCACTTCGCCCTTCGGAGAAAGCCTCGTGACCCTCGTCAGCCACGTAATATCCGACAAATGCTCCAGCTTAATTTGCACATCACCGGATTCCGGCAGCGCCCCGCGATCCGTCTGATCAATATACAGCACCGCCTGCAGCTTCTCCGACGGAGCTATGCTGACGATCTCCTGACCAGCCTCCAGACTGCAGCCGGCGTTTCGAATGTCGAGCGGAGTACCGTTCCATGAGGCCAGCTTCATCTGATCAAGCTCAGTCTTTGGCTGCTGAGGTATGCGACGGGCTGCCACCAAAGTGCCGGTCGCCGGAGCCCTGACAACTCGATGCGGACTGATCTTCACAAGCTCGCGAATCACCTGCTCCAGTTCCAGAATTTCAGCCAGGGTATCACTGGCTGAACCATCGTCACCAAGGTTGCGATAGCGATCGTAATTTTCCGTGCGCAGCACCAGCTCACTCACTCGCCGCCGCAGTTCATCCTCACGCTTCAAATCATCAGGATTCTCCATCACGGCCAGCACAGCCTGCGCCTCGACACAATCACCATTGCTCGGCATCACCGAGTACTCGTGCGATTCCGGCATCCCATCCAACAAACTTAAACGCCGCGGATCAATGGCCAGCCTGCCGGATTCACCCGGCTCACTGATGGGCACCATACTGGCCCGAGCCCGCTGTTCAAGCTGCCGTAAAGAACGCACCCACTCCCCATACTCCCCCGGTCGAACAATCCGCCCGGAAATCGGAGCCGGAACGACAACCACGCCCTGAGGCTCCAGCACACAGGCCGCCTCGTGATACCACGGAATTCGAACCGTGGCCGCCAGCCAGCCGACCACCGCCACAGCAGCAAGAGACACTGCAATCTTCGGTTTACTCATGGGTTCCGTCCTCGGAGCGGAAATGATCTGCCAGATACTGCGAAACAGAGCAAAAAAGATCCCCGCCATGGAAAACAACAGGACCGTCACACCCACGCTCTGCAGGTCATACGGCTTCAAAACCGTATACAAAAACAGGCTGATGGAAACCAGCACCACCCAGCGATAGCACCAGGCTGCAATCGCATAGGTCACAAACCACGCCCTGCCAGTCTCGGGCATAAACGGGTCAGGACGAGATTCAATTCCCAGACAATACCAGGAAAATGCCTCCCGCAGCAGCTTCTCAGACTTCTGCCGCAGGTTCGGAATTTCAAGGAAGTCACTCATCATATAATAGCCGTCAAACCTCATCAGAGGATTGGCGTTGAAAATCACCGTCGTAATCGTCGTCACAAAGAAGATGTTGAGCGCCAGATGGTGCAGCATCCCCGGCTTGGTCAGCCACCATACATAAATCGCTATCGCACTCAGAATCACCTCGATATACATTCCGGCCGCACCAATAATGATGCGATGCCACTTATTTCTCATCATCCACGAGTCCGTCACGTCGCAGTACAAACAGGGGCTGAACACCAGCAGCATAACCCCCATCTCGTGACACTCACCCCCGTAATGCACACAACTCAGCCCGTGACCAAACTCGTGAATCACCTTGGCCAGCCCCAGAGTCACCCACAGATAAATCAGGTTGGGCCACCCGAAAAAACTCTGAAATTCCGGCAGACGACTGCGAAACTCCTCCAGATTGGCACCCAGTACCAGCCATGAAGACACAACAAACAACATGCACAAAGACACACAGGCAGGATGAAACATCCACGCCAGCCACGGCTGCATCGCTCGCAGCGTCCGCTCAGGATCCCAGCCAGGCAGTCGCAAGGACAACAGACTCATCAGCGTCTGCTGAATTTTTTCCTTGCGAGTCTTCCGGCGTTCACGGATGACCGCCGCCCCCTGACCCGCTCGATTGCTGATCACCAGACCCTTCTTGTGCAAATCTGTAATCAGCTGCTGAATGTCACTCAAAGTGATCTGCAGCGCCGGAAACTCTCGCTTCAGCTCGTCACGCACCTGCTCAAGACTGCGATTGCCATCCAGCAGCTCCAGAATCCGATACTGCTCAAGCTGCAAACGATGATACTTCAACGCGATCGGATCCTTGATCACCTCGTAGCCTACACCCAGATAATCAATCCGGGCCACGACCAGATCCCGCCGCTTCTCCAGCGGGACCGGACGCTGGCTGGAAGCCATCATGCCGCCGATGCTCATATCTGCTGAACCCCCAACTGCACCAGACCTCTCAGCAACGCCAGCCGCAACGGATCCGCAGAACCACTGTCAGTTGCGAGACCTGCCCAGAACCGTCGCCGTAACCGGCATGCCCTGATACAGCAAATATCGACCATGCTGATCCTGGCGGTTCGGAACAAATACGCTGAGCTTGGTCATCGGAATCCCCGAGACGTTGTCCAGCACGGGATCAATAAAACGAATCTCACCCAGAAACACACTGTCCTCAGAATCCTCAACCTGCACCTCAGACGCCGAAAACTCCGCCGGATCCGCAGCCGTCACAGCCGCTCCAGACGACTCGCCCTCAAACAAAGCGCCACCCGGACGTCGACCCTGAACCGGACGAGCACCCGCCACAGGCTTCGCCTCGCCAACCCGAATCTCAACCTGATCCCCCACAAACAACATCCGCCGCAGACTCGCCGGAACCTTCACCTGCGCCCGCAACACAGACATGTCCGTCAACTCAAGTACCTGCTCCCCAGGACGCACGTTCTGCCCCGGAAAGACCTTTACCAAAGTCACCAGACCGTCAAATGGTGCCTTCACCGTGTACTGCGCCAGTTGCGCCTGCTTGATCTGCAGATCAGCCTCCTGAATCAATTTGTCGTCCACCGCCTTCCGCAGTGATGCATCACCCTTCTTCACCTCCAGTTCAACCCGACGAATCTCACTGGGATTGAATGCTCCCGGACGACGTTGATTGGCCTCCTTCTTCTGCTGCTCCTCAGCCTTCGCAACCTCCAGAGAAACCTTCGCAAACTCAATCTCTGTCTGCAAATCCAGCTCTACCTTCGCCCGCTTCACCTCGGCCTGAATCACCGCATCATCCAGCCGAATCATCTCGTCGCCAGCCTTCACCAAAACACCCTCATCAGAAGGTGTCACACTCACGATGCGACCCGCAACCTCCGTCGATATCGGCACTCGACGCACTACCTCCAGCAATGCCGAATGCGCCGGAATCCGCTGCACGTCCTGTCCACAAACAACCACCGCACAACACAACAGCAGCACGGATGGCGAAAACACGCGAATTCCGCGGGAAATCACCGACATGGAACAACTCCTCACGTCAAAACTGCTGATCTCAGACTGCCTGTACACCCAGTGCCAAGTCTCGATATCTAGCGAAATGCCCGATTTGCCTCAATCCCGGTTCCCTCGCTCACTCACTTACGTCGCAAAACGAAAACGACATCTTCTGATCGCCCGTTCACACTGCAGTGCTTCTTGATGTTGTAGGCAAAGTCGTACGTCCCCACGATCTCCAGACCCCGCACTCGCTTCACCAATGACAAAAACTCCGCATACTTATAAGTCCGATACTCCATGTGATCCACAATCCGCAGACGTTTTGTGGGAGTAAACACATCGACGTGCAAACCCAAATGCTCCAAACGAGTTTTTCGGTCAATTCCCTTCGACCACATGTACGAATTCACCACCAGATTGCCACGCCGAGCTGACCACGCTTCCTCCTGCATCGGCTGACACAGCGTCGGTTCAAGATGAATCCCCAGCACGTACAAACCGCCCTTGTTCATCCCACGAGCCATGCACTGAAGATGCCCCAAAGCCTGCTCCTCAGTGGCCAGATGACGAAACGTGTTGATCATGTTGAACGCGGCATCGAATTTCGTCTTCACACGAAACTTCGACATGTCTCCCACAACCACGGTCTCCGGCAACTCGTACTTCGCCAGCCGCTTGTTGCAAAACTCGACCGCCTTCGGATTCAGATCATTACCCGAAACGGCGTAACCTTCCCGACCCAGCTTAATCAGCAGACGACCGGTGCCACAGGCCGGCTCAAACACCGACCGTACATCACACCCCGCATGCTTCTGAAAACAGGCCTTGAGAAAACGATACTCGGCCGCTACGTCCGAACCGAACAACAGGTCGTAGTACACGGGATAGTCATAAATACTGGCTTCAACCTGATTTGACATGATCACTTTCCATCAGAAAAGGATAGAGCAATGCTGCCGCAACTTATCCCCCCGTCTGCACTAATGCAGCCCCCTGCTCCTCCTGAACCAGTGATTCCGAATACTGGCCGACAGACTGCGGTCAGCCTTCAGTCAACAAACTCATGCACATCCACCGACTGAAAGTCCACATCAGTCCCCGGATCATGCCCCTGCAGACTGAAATGACCAGCCCGCAGACTGCGACCCTGGCGAGGATTCGGGCTGTCGGCACGCTCATCGCGCCAGTCCACCACCTGATAGCCGTTCACCCACGAACAAAATCGATCGCCGTCCGCTATCAGCACGGCCGTCAAAAAACTGCCGTCATCAGCGACAACATACCGAGCCGCTGCGCGACGAAAAATTGCCCCCGTACCCGCATCCGCAGGACGACCCCGATCCCCATTCTGAATGCCGTTGTGTAGTTGCATTTCATACCCATTCGACGGCGTTTTTTCCGTTCCCGGCATCGCCCGAAAAAAAACTCCGCTGTTCAAACCCGGCTTGTTCAGTCTGGCCGAAACCTTCAGCACAAAATTGTCGTACTGACCTTCGCTCTCCAGAAATCCCGGGCCACTCGATGCATGAACCAGCCCGTCCTTCACCGCAAATTGAGCCTGACTCCCCGGAACAACTTTCCAGCCTGAAAGATCACTGCCGTTCAGCAGACTGCGAAAACGCAACGGTCGTACACACACATTCCGATAAGCCGCTCGACCCTGATTCATCTGCAGACCTAGTCGACCTGTGCGGCGAGTTGACTCGGACATGTCCGTGAAATCCAAAATCTGCTGACCATCCAGCCAGACCTGAATTCGCAAACCCTCACACAACACCCGAAAACTATGCCACGCGCCTTCAACTGCCGGCACTTTTTCAGCCACCACACGCCCCACTAGACTGCCAGTCCGGTGTGTCGCATGACTGTCACAGATATTCAGCTCATAAGTATCCCGAGCGGGATCAGCAGCCTGATCCGCCGTCCGCAGAAAAATTCCGCTGTTGCCGCCTGGAGATAAATGGAAATCACACCGCAGCTCGAAGTCGTCCAGCTGAAATGGTGTCAGCAACAGACTCTTTTCACCCTTATCCACAACTATCGCTGCGTCCTCAACCCGCCAGTTGCCGGTCTGCGGCACCTGCCAGCCAAACAGCGTTTTCTGATCAAACAGACTGATCCAGCCCTCTGCGATCTCCGCGTCTGTCAGGGGAGGCTTCACAAACTCGGTCGCAGCCGCCGCAACTGTCGCTGCTGTCGCTGCAGCCTGAGCTTCCGGTACAGCAGCCGGCCGCTGCTCACATCCCACCAGCAACACAACCACAAGACCAGCGCAAAATCTGCCCGGAAACCGCATACGCAAACCTTTTTTCAGACACACCTGCAGGCAGACTCCCAGAACAAAAGTCCTGCTGCGCCGTGAGAAGTAACGATCAGAGTACAGAATTTTGCGATTTTCCGGGACAATGCCTGGGCCTCAAAATCATGAGCCACAACTAGGCAGAATAAGCTGTTGCCAGCGCCGTGGATACCGTCTGCAGTAACTGGCGAGGTGGCACGGGCTTCCGCAACACAGAGAATGCCTCGGCCTCACGAGCATCGCGGTGCAGCTCGTCACTGGTGTCCGACGTAATCAAAATGCAGGGACGAAGCCGATCCAGACGCTTCAGCACCTTCAGTGTCTCAAGCCCCGTCAGCACATGCATGTGCATATCCAGCAGCACAATATCAATTCGCTGGATCGTCACAACCTCCAGCGCGTGCTCGCCGGATTCCGCTTCATGCAGCCGCAAAAACGGACGATCCTCAAGCACCTCGCGCAAAACGCGACGGAACGACGCGTTATCGTCGGTTATCAGCACGTCAAAAGTGCGGTCGACATGCAGCATCTGCGCCGCTCCTGAAGATGATTCGAATCCCTGAAACATCTGGAAGCACACCCCAAGAAGCAACTGCAGAATCCGTCGCAGCCGCTCACTAATCACCACCAAAAATGCCGTCTTTCCAGACCGGCAGGCCCTGTACTATGAAGTTTTTGCCCGGGGAAATCCAGTTCTTCTGTAAAATTTGCGGGTTTTCCAGAGGGATCAGAGCACGAATTAACGGCTAAATCCGAAAAACGGCCTCCCCCGATATCCGCCATCTGTCGGCAGTTTCTGCCTGCAGACACTCAACACAAAACGAAATTCGCCGACTGCCATCAGCTGCATGCGAAATTCGCCGATCCCCGCAGCAACCGCCACAACACCACAACATGAACCCGTAATTTCACAGATTCAGGCTGTTGACCGCCCGACCGCGAACTGCGACAACCGACGATCTGTCCTCCCCTTCCCTTCCGACTCCGGATTTCCCTGATCCATCCCCTCCCACTCCTTTCCTCGATCGGACACAGCAGCGCTGCCGCCAATATGGAGCATTGCAGGAGTCTTCCCATGACCCAGCTTCGCCTGAATACTTCCGCTCTGGTAACCCTCAGCTGCCTGCTCGCCTGCACCAGCGGTTGCACGACCTCCCTATTCCGAGCAGAAACATGGTCCGGGCTGATGCAGAAGTCGGATATCCTCGAACACGGCACGGAACTGCGAGTCCTCTCGAAATTCTCTGCCTCCCTCAACGAAAACAAAGAAGCCGAGTTCCGTCGCACGGTCTCCACACGCTTCGAAAACTCGGCACTCCGAGCCCCAGATTCCTTCCGCGATCTCGAAATCCTCAAACTGCCCAAAGGCGAACTCGAAATCGTTGAAAGCAGCGAGGTCGAAGCGGGACGCTGCGAAACCGTCGCAAAGGAACAAACCGGAACCACCAAATACCAGTTCATCCTCGTCAAAGATCCCGTCAAAGGTCGCTGGGTCATCGATGACGTCATGCTGCGACAGCAGAAAAAAGGAACTCGCTCCACGAAATCTGCCGTCGAACTGATGGACCTGCTGATCACACTCCGCGAATTCCTCGGCATCTGGGAAAAAGGCAGCCGCGATGAAGTCCTGCAGGCCGTCTCCACCGAAATGGCCTCATCACTTGACGCCCTCCCGGAATCATGGCGAGTCCATCTCACTGAAGAAATCCTCGCCGAATACTCCCCTGATATGGCTCGTCGCCCCGAAATTCAAATGAATGACACCGATGCAGTCGGCAAACTGCCCGCCAAAAATGGCTACTTCCTCGTGAAGGTCGTTCGCGAAGAAGACCGCTGGAAAGTCTCTGATATCGAACATCGCAACAGCCTGCGAAACAGCCGCGGTGATCACCATCCCGGCTCCGTTCTGCGACAGGCGCGCGCCATTCTGGCCGTCACCAGCTTTCTCGACGCCTACAACCACGAAGATCTGAAACGACTGCAGGCCGTCAGCCAATTACGCTTCTTCGACAGCTCACTGCGAATCGGCGACCTGTCCACCATTCATCTGCCACCAGCAGAACATGCCCCCGATAACGTGCAGATTCAGTCGTTCGCCGGCAAACTGACAGTGATCATGCCAGGACCAGATCATGTCGTTCGCATGGATCTGGAATCCGCAGATAAGTCGACTCATACCACCAGCGAAAAAATGGAACTTGCCGACGTCGAAAAAGATTTCCTCGTCTCCGATGTCACTCTCTACGACCAGCGCAGCCAGAAACAGCGCAGCCTGCGAGCCGCCTTTACGGCGCCCGCTCGCGCCATGCTGTTCATCGCCGCACTGCACGAACACGACCTGCCCATCCTCAGACAGATTTCTTCCACACAGCTCAATGAAGGTCTCTGGAGCCGCATTGACCAGGACTGGCTCGCCGAATTCCCGCTCGATGCCATCCCCGGCGGACAACTCGAACTCATCGAAACAAACTCCACAGGATCCGCCACCGAACTACAGTTCCAGTCAGACGAAGGACGACTCTGCAGCATCATCATGGAAGACGAAAACGGTTCGCTGGTCATCACAGATCTGCAATACCCGGGCGCTGACCTCGCTGTCGCCTCACTCAAAACTGAATTGCTGGTCTCCGTGCCCATCATCGACTTCGCCCGCGCATGGCAGGCCGAAGATATCGATACCGTCCGCAAAATGACCTCCAGCGACTTCAATCGGCTCGTCTGGAGCAATCTCAGGAAACTTCCCGAGGAACTCAACAATCTCCCGCAACTGCTGAAACAGCCCGTTCATTCAGTTCGGCAGTCACCGCAAACAGCCGTTGTTGAACTCGGCAGCCGCAATACCACAACCGTTACCCTCGCACGGGAAGGCGGGGCATGGGTCATTGACGAAATCTCATGCACCATGAAGGACAAAACCGTAATGCACGTGCGTAAGTCTCTCAGAGAAGGAATCGCCGCTCGATTTCTCGGTCGCCCAGCCGACAGCGTTCGCCATGCCTCACTGCAAACTGCCGACAACACTGAAAATGCCAGCGGGGTCGTACGCGCTGGCGGAAAATCACTTGCCACCAGACCCCGCGGCAACCTCTCACTGCCCTCCAGCGGATCCGCCAAACCCGCCAGCAGGTCGGCAGCCAGCACCGCCGGCGGACTGGACCTGACCGAAGAACCGGCACCGCGAAAACCGGCCGCCAAAACTCAGCAGCCAAAAAAATCCTCCCCAGCAGCCAGCATCATCTCTGACGAACTGCTCAGCCCAGAAGATCTGCCAGACTCCGAAGAAACCGCATCACCACTCAACAAAGAAAACTCGACCGGTGATCTGAACTTCGGACCGCGCCAGAAAACCTCCAGCAAAACCGGCCGAAAGTCAGCACTGCCGGCCGATCGCCCCGTCGCAATCCCGCTGGAATAGTGGTCCGAGTCACTGCTGGACAGCAGCCGGCTGAACAGGCACCACAGCTTCAAGCTGAGTCTCCACAGGCTGTAATGTCGCCCGGTGACGACCCACCGCAGCCTGAATGTCAGCCAGCACCTCCGGATGCTCGGACGCCACGTTCCAACGCTCACCAGGGTCCACCCGCAGCTGATAAAGCTGCGGTGGATCATGCCGCTCAGGCTCCGGAACACCGTAACCTGTCTGAGTCAAAAAATGAGCCTTCCAGGGCCCGCGACGACAGGCATACAAAGTCGTTCCGCGGTAATACATGTAAGCATCCCGCTCCACGCTGCCAGTCCCCAGCAGCAGCGGCGCAATATCAGTTCCATCCAGTGTCACCTGCGGAAGCGACTGATCACTCAGACCAGCGATCGTTGGCAGCAGGTCCATCGTACACGCCCACTCCCGCTGAATCACCCCGGCAGGAATCTTGCCAGGCCACCACGCTATGCCAGGCACCCGCATGCCGCCTTCCCAGGTAGATCCCTTGCCGTCACGCAGCAGCCCAGCAGTGCCTCCGTGCGAATCAAAACCAGCCACGGCCCGTTGTCACTGCTGAAGACCACCAGAGTATTTTTCGCAAGGCCCCGGGATCGCAGCGCATCCAAAATGCGCCCCACACTCCAGTCCAGCTCCTCCATCACATCACCATAAATCCCCGCCAGACTCTTCTCGCGAAACTCGGCCGAGGCAAAAAGAGGCACATGCGGAAAATTGTGCGCAACATAAAGGAAAAACGGACGGTCACCGCTCTCCCTGATAAACTGCTCCGCCTCCTCAGTGTATCGATGAGTCAGCAGACGCTGATCCGGAGCCGTATCCACCACTTCAGTGCCCCGAATCAGCGGCGTCTTCCAGTAATCATTCTGCTCCACAAAAAACTCACCCCGACCCGCAGGCGCATCCGCAGAAGGCAGCATGTCGTTCGAATACGGCATCCCAAAATATCGATCAAAACCATGCTGCGGCGGCAAATGCTCAGGCAAATGGCCCAGATGCCACTTGCCCACGGCTGCCGTCCTGTATCCCCCGACTCGCAGCAGTTCAGCGATCGTCGTCTCACCCCGCGGCAATCCTCCCTCTGAATTATTCCGCAGCACCCGAAATCGATTATGACGCATGCCGTTGCGCACCGGATAACGACCGGTCAGCAACGCAGCACGACTGGGAGTACACACTTCGGCCGCTGAATAAAACTCCGTAAATCGCATCCCCTCAGCCGCCATGCGATCCAGATTCGGAGTCCGAATTGTCGGATGCCCATAACACGACAGATCGCCGTAACCCAGATCATCTGCATAAATGATCACAAAGTTGGGCCTGTCCCCTGTCCTACAACACTGCAGCCCCGCAACAGCACACCAACCCGACATCAGCACAATCAGCAGCAATCGAATCATACGCCCGCCCTCTTCAAACACTCCGCCACACCAACTGCTGCTCCGCCCGCCGACAAACTGATATCGGCGGCCTCCATAAACCCAAACAACTCAAGCGACTCAACCTCTGATACAGGCGCCGCTCCGCCCGCAAAAAACTGCACTATCTCACGCACCAGCGCAGAATACTCTGCCGGTAACCGCAGCTGCCGTATCGACTGATCACCATATACCGTCAAACCCCAGCCCGTCGCCTGCTGCTCATAAGCCAGCCCACGAAACACTCCGATCCGACCGTCCTCCCACACACCAGTCGTCAGATCACCGGCCGCCGTCCGCACTCGCCGCACTTCCTGACAACCGGCTCCCAGCACCGCATACAGCACTTCCAGTCCATGAATTCCATACCACGCCAACTGCAGATGTCCCGGCCCCTCGCGGAACGTCCCAAAGGTCTCACAACCCGCTATTCGCTCATCCCGCAGCTCCTCCAGACAAGCCCGCAGCTCTGCCTGAAATCGCAGCGCAGAAGCCGTAAACCAGCGAGTACCATACCGTCGCCCCAGCCGCACGATCTGCGCCGCATCAGCCAGATCATGCGCCAGCGGCTTGTCCACAAACACTGGCTTGCCGGCAGCAAAAATTCGCTCCGCCAGACCTAAATGCTGACGGCCATCCACACTGCCCAAAATTACCGCATCACTCTGCTGCAGCAACTCGTCCAGTGACTCAGTGATGATCGTCCCCAGACCACGCATCTCGTCCGTAAAACCCTGTACCCGATCGCGACTCATCGGGAAATCAGCTGAACCGCCCGGCCAGCCAGCCGTAATCCGCGCCTCCGTCGGCAGACCCGCTGCAGAACCTTCCAGCAGAATCCGGCTAAACGCGGTACAGTGAGAAGAGTCGAGCCCGGCAAATCCAATTCTCAACATACCCTGACTTCCACCACCCGCCAATTCTTACGCCAGCAGTTCTTCAATCCGATGACCACCATTCACAATCTGCACCGGTCGGCCCACTGGAGTTTGATAAATACGGTCCGCATCCACACCCAGCAAACCAAAAATCGTCCGCAGCAGATCCTGAATGCCATACGGCTGAGTCGTCGGGTAACTCGCCGTTTCATCACTGGCCCCCACCACCGCTCCCCGACGAATTCCACCACCAGCCAGAATCACCGTCTGACACTGCGACCAGTGGTCACGACCAGCATCCTTGTTGATTCGCGGAGTCCGCCCCATCTCACCCATCATCACCACCAAAGTTTCATCCAGCATGCCTTGCTCATCCAGATCCGAAAGCAAAGCAAACAAGGCTCGATCCGTCGGAGGCACCAGCGTCTTTTCATGGCTGGTGAAGTTGTCAAAATGAGTATCCCAGCTGCCATGATCAATACCAATGAAACGACATCCGGCCTGCACCAGCCGACGAGCCATCAGTGCACACTGCCCAATCGACGTGAACCCGTAACGCTCGCGCACCTTGTGATCTTCCGCCTGCAGATCAAAAGCCCGCCGAGCCTCCGGGGAAGTCACCAGGTCCACCGCCTTCTCATAATAAGATCGCAGCATCTCAGCCCGCCCCGCCGCTTCACTGCCCGCCCCCAGCTGCTCCACACCCTGCAACAGTCGTTGACGCCTCGCAAAACGCTCCTCACTCACCTGACCTGGAATGTCCAGATCGCGAACCCGAAAATCGGCCTGCACCGGATCATTGTCAATCGTAAACGGTCCATACTTCGCACCATAAAATCCCGGACCACCCGGACCCAGACCGTTCGGAATCTCAACATACGGAGGTACCGCGCCACGCGGACCCAGCTCACGCGAAATAATCGAACCAATCGACGGATACAGCTCGTTGAACGGAATCCCGCGAGCCTGACCGTCGGCAAAACTGGGCGGGTATCCAGTCAGCACCCAGTGCCGACCGGTCTGATGCGCATTGTCCTTGTGACTGTGCGATCGCAGAATCGTAAACTTGTCCACAATCCCCGCCGACAACGGCAACAACTCACTGATCTGAGTCCCCGGGACACACGTCGAAATGGGTTTGAACGGACCACGAATCTCCGCCGGTGCATCAGGCTTAAGATCCCACATGTCAATGTGACTGGGCCCGCCCTCCAGCATGAAAAAAATACAGGCTTTCGCTTTGGCCGCCACCGGCAATGCTGCCTCCGCCTGCAACTGCAACAACAGCGGCAGACTTAGCCCGCCCAGCAGTCCTGTACTTCCCACCTTCAGCATCCGTCGCCGCTGCAGCAACAAGTCGTCCGACTGGCGAATTCCCCGAGTCTTCCGATATCCGGCCATCATGCTCTCCTTCAATCCACTCAGTGATTGAACACAAACTCACGGGAATTCAGCAGCGTCCAAAGCAGATCCTCAATCGCCGCACGACGGTCGCCCGCTTCCATAAACACCTGAAGCGTAAGCTCCAGTTCTGCCGGCGTCGGTCGACGACTGCACGTCATCAGATACAACTCTTCTGTCACCGCTTCGTCAGACAACTGCGCTGCAGCCAGACGAGCCGCAGTGCCCGTACGACTGTGAATCCGCTCCATCGTCTCTTCAGAATTCATCAGATGCAACGCCTGAGCAATGCTGGGCTCAACACCCCGCTCACAGGCACACACCGTCTGACGCGGCGGACGACCAAACACCTCCAAAAATGCCGAGGGCAGCTTGTTGTCCCAAACCTGAATTGCTCGATAACCCTTAGGCCAGCCGTTGAACTGAGCCGGTACACCCGTGGCCTGTGACACACAGTCCAGCAACACCTCAGCAGGCAGCGGCTTCCACGACGCATGCGAATAGTTCTGCTCATCCAGAACATTCTCCGGTGTCGAACGAGCACTCAACTGGTACACCCGAGAACTCAAAACCGTCGCCGTAAAACGTCGGATATCATAACCTGTGTCCTGCAAATGCTTCGCCAAAGCGGCCAGCAAAGGTTCGTTCGATGCCGGATTCGTGGCCCGCAGATCGTCCACCGGCTCAACCAGCCCACGCCCCAGATAATGAGCCCAGATCCGATTTGCCAGAGTCCTGGCAAAAAACGGATTCGCCGGCCCCGTCATCCAGTCAGCTACACCCCGACGCCAGTCGCCCTGAGACGGCAGCTGCCAGTCCGTCGCTCCAGGTGGTCGAGGCAACACATCAAGACCCGTACGCGGATGCTTCAACGCCACACCCGCTTTCGCCGTAATCTTCTGACCGCCACCAGGAGCCGCCTTGCGTTCCACCCCGGTAAACAGCCCCGCAAACCCAAAATAGTCCGACTGATCCCACTTCTCAAATGGATGATGATGACACTGCGCACACTCCAGACGAACACCCAGAAATAACTGACTCACTGCTCGAGCCAGCTTCTCAGGAGTCTCCTGAACCTGATAGAACCCCGCAGGAGATTCCGACAAGGTTGACCCCTGAGCCGTCAGAACCTCCCTCGCAAACTGATCAAAAGGCACATTCGACTCGATGCGGGAATGGATCCAGCGAGTCATCGCCACCGCACCCTCAGGCGTCACCGTGTCCTTGTCGACCTGCAGCAAATCAGACCAGCGCTGCGCCCAGTAGTCCGAATACTCCGGACGCTGCAGCAGTTCGGCAACGAGTCGGTCGCGCTTGTCCGGTGACGCGTCGTCCAGAAATCGCCTGGCCTCGGCAGCCGTCGGCAATGTGCCAATGCAGTCCAGATACAAACGACGCAGCCACACCGCGTCACCAGCAAGTTCGCCCGGCTGAATATTCAGCTGCTGCAGCTTGTCCCAGACCAGCCCATCAATGAAGTTGTGCTCAGGAGGACGCTGAAACTGACCCGACTGACGCGGACGAGTCACCCGGCAAATCGTGACGTGCCCCGCATATCGCACCAGAATCGCCGCCTCACCAGGAACTTCAGTCGCCGCCACAAAACCATCTCGGTCGACAGTCACAATCCCGTCCTGATTGGACTGATAGTCGGCTTCAGCCGTTACCGGTCGCACTCGGCCATCAGTCAGCTGGGCTGTCACTCGCAACTGCTGCACACCCTTCGCAGACAACGATACCTCTGCCGGCTCAACCATGATCTCCTGTACCGAGTCACCACTGTCAGGCTCAAGCACCATACCCTCTGACATCCATCTCAGCAGAGTCTGATGCCAGCGTGAACCAACCGCGATCTTCAAACCACCACCATGCGGAATCTCGGCCGTCGCCTTCTGCAAAAACAGACTTTGCTGAGGAGCCGCCGGAAACACTCGCCGACCACGCCCGTCAAACGCAATTGCTGCATGATCCCCGGCAGCATCATAACCAAAAACACTCAGCCGAAATCCGTTCTGACCCTCCGCCTTGCCATGACAGCCACCCGAATTGCAGCTGGCTCGAGTCAGAATCGGCAGCACGTCCTGACGAAACAGGACCGGGGATGGCTGCGCGACCGCCTGCACCTGAACCGGAACCTGCATCTGCTGCTGACCCAGCTCTATCGTCAGCACCGCCACGCCGTCACGCTGAGCAGAAATCAGGCCGTTCGAACTGATCAGAGCCACCCCTGGATCAGACAGCTGAAAACGACACTGCCGAGTCACATCCGTGGCCGTTCGACCCTCACCACGCAACACAACGATCTGGTCCGCCGACTCAGGACCCGACAGTACAATCTGCGTTGGAAGACAACGCAGCCCAACCGCGTCGTCGGCCGCAACAGGAACCACTGCCACAACACAACACAGAAGCACTTTGATGAAATAAAGTAAATGAGACAGGTTGCGGTGCATTCTTCAACCCACCCGGAACAGGCAGTCTGGGCGACCAGGCAGTCCGGCCACCACCCTTCGATCTTAATCGCATCGGACTTCCAATGCGACAGTCCATCGAAAAACCGAAGCTTTTCGGGGGGAAAATCCGAACTGCACGCAGTCTCAACCGGAATTCACCAGAACTCAACGGCAATCGCCAGCACCACTCCCGAGGTTATCCGGCCCTGAATTCGGAAATCCCGTGACAAAACGGGCCCGGAGTGAGACAATATCCGCACAACAGACAGCACGTGGCCCGGACTTTCCTGCCCGGACACCAACCCGCAAAAACAGGGCGGTTTTGCACCATCTCTGTGCCCCGGGACAGCTCAGACACACCCTCAAAAATTAAACACACGCTGCTCGACCCACAGGCCACCAAGCTTATCGCCAGAAAGTTGCCCGATGAAGTCCGCCTTCGAAGCCGCACAGCAGTATTTTGAAGAGGCCGCCTCAATCATGGGGCTCTCAGACAGCATGAAAGACCTGCTGGTCACACCCGAACGCGAAATCAAAGTCCAGGTCCCCATTCGCCGCGACAATGGACAGATCGCCACTTATATCGGTTACCGCATGCAGCACAACAGCGCCCGGGGCCCCATGAAAGGCGGACTCCGCTACCACCACGAAGTCAGCGCCGATGAAGTGCTCGGTCTGGCTTCACTGATGACCTGGAAAACTGCCGTCGTTGATATTCCCTACGGCGGCGCAAAGGGCGGCATCAGCGTCGACGTCCGAGATCTCTCCACAGACGAACTGGAACGACTGACCAGACGCTTCGTCGATGAAATTCATGATCTGTTCGGACCAGATAAGGACATTCCAGCCCCCGACATGGGCACCAACTCGCAAACCATGGCGTGGATCATGAACCAGTACCAAAAGTTCCACGGGTTCGCTCCCGCCTGCGTCACCGGCAAACCGGTGGACCTCTATGGGGCCGAAGGCCGCGAAGAGGCAACGGGCCGAGGTGTCGCCAATCTCACACTCGCCTTCCTTCGCCGCTTAAACCGCACTGCCGAAACCAGCACCTTTACCATCCAGGGCTTTGGTAACGTCGGTACCTACACAGCCTCCTGCCTGCATCAGGCCGGAGCCCGTATTATCGCCATTTCGGATGTGAGTGGCGGCATCGTGAACCCGGGCGGCATTGATATCCCGGCTGCTCTTGAATACTCGGCCAGCAAGAAAACACTGACCGGTTTTCCCGGTGGCGAACCAGTCTCCAACGCAGAATTGCTGCTGCTGGACGCCGATGTGCTGATCCCGGCCGCACTCGGTAATGTGCTGACCGCCGAGAACGCGCACCATGTGCGCGCAAAACTCATTATTGAAGCAGCCAATGGACCCGTCACCCCCGAAGCCGATGCCATCTTCCGCCAGCGAGAAATCCCTGTACTCCCCGATATCCTCGCCAATGCAGGCGGAGTCACCGTCAGTTACTTCGAATGGGTGCAAAACCAGCAGTATTTCCGCTGGGATCTCAGCCGCGTCCGCGAAGAACTCGAAAAATACATGACTCGCAGCTTCAATCGAATCTGGACCATTGCCACAGAAAAAAAGGTACCGCTGCGAACCGCCGCCTACCTCCTGGCCATCGGACGCGTGGCTCGAGCCACAGAGCTGGGAGGCGTTTGACAAGGCTATGCCGCCAGCACTCCTGAACGCACAGCCCCTGTTCCGGCAGCTTGAATCACTGCAGCACCAAGACTGGGCCACCATGCTCAGCCAGCAGACTGCCGCCGCCATCGCGCCCGGACGCAATGGACACTTGCCACTGTGGTCGGAAACATGGGCGAAACTACCCGACTGCCAGGACGCCCGCATTCAGACTGTCGCTGATGCCGTCGCCGTCACTGGAACACTCAGCCCCGAACACAAAGCCGCACTGCCCGCACTGCTGAAAACTCTGCACCCCTGGCGCAAAGGCCCCTTCCGCTTCTTCAACACACACATCGATACCGAGTGGCGATCAAATCTCAAATGGGATCGACTTGCCGGCTGCATCGACTTTCGCGGCTGCCGAGTCGTTGATGTGGGCTGCGGCAACGGCTATTACGGCTGGCGCATGCTGGCGGCAGGAGCCTCAATGGTGCTGGGATTCGACCCCTTTCTGCTGTACGTCATGCAATTCGAATTCCTCCGCAAATACGCCCCGGAAAATACGCCCCACTTCCTGCTGCCCCTCACCGACGACGCCCTCAGTGCCGCACCCGCACTGTTTGACATCGCCGTCTCCATGGGAGTCCTTTACCATCGGTCGAGCCCGATCGAACACCTGCAGTTGCTGCTAACGGCACTCCGGCCCGGTGGCAGACTGGTTCTTGAAACACTCGTCGTCGAAGGCGGCCCCGATACCGTACTCGTACCCCCCGGTCGCTACGCCAAAATGCGCAATGTCTGGTTCATTCCTTCCGCAGATCTGCTGATCCGCTGGCTGCTGCGAACCGGATTCCGCAACCCCGAACTTCTGGATGTCTCCGTCACAACCACTCAGGAACAACGCAGCACAGAGTGGATGACCTTCGAATCACTTTCCGACTTTTTGTACCCCAACAACCCTGCACTCACAATCGAAGGCTGCCCGGCACCTCGCCGCGCTCTGCTGACAGCCATCCGCTGACAACCACCTACCAGCGCTGCGGAGGATTCGCGACGATGTAGTCTGAGATCAAACTCGCATAAAACGCCAGCCCCCGCTCCGACAGCGTCGGGATCTCACTGTCAAACAAACGCGCTGGCTCAGCGTCCTTAAAAAAACGCGGACTGCTGTCCAGCAAACGCACCTCTGCCTCCGCACAAATGGCCGCCAGTGACTGAAACGGCAGCCGACTGCGAAATGGAGTCGCTCCGCGAATCCGACAGCGACGAGTCGCCTGGGGACAATGACTGCCCTCCACCACCTGCCACACCACCGGACAGGTCGTCACCAGCAGACGACCACCATCAGCCTCCACACACTTCCGCAATTCCCCGATCGGAGCCAGTGCATGTCGGATCTGCAGCTGCAGATTGTCCGCATGATCCATAATCCAGCCATAATCCTGCTGGCCGCAGGATTCAGCCCGAATTGCCAGCAGCTCAGCCCCGTCCTGACGCATACGACTCAGCAGCCAACCCGCCAAAGCAGAATCCCGCAGCCACTGTACATAACGAGAAGGTGCCACAGACACCGAACGCAGCGCCGGGTGCTGACACACCTCACCCGACTCACCCTCAGTCAGCAGACTGCGGTAGACCGCATCATCACCAACATCCGACATGTCCACATGCAGAATCACCAGATCTGGTCGCAACTCACGCAGCACATGCTGATAACGCAGCAGCGCCAGCTGCGGGCAGTCACCAGGCAGACCCGCATTCAAAACTTCCAGACGCATCTCAGTTACTCGTGACAAAAACTGTTGCAGACGCTGCGGCAGCGTCGCCTGCTCAGCCACAGTAGCCCCCAGCACCAGCTCGTCACCCAGCACCAAAATACGATAATCGTCCTCAGTCTTCTCGGTCGCCGGAGCCACACCGCGCAATCCGCCGACTGTAACCCGCAACTCTGCCGGCCGGCCCGCTGCTGCCTCCACACGAACACTGCGAACCGCCCGCAGACTGTGATGATGCAAAGACGATGGTTCCAGCAATGTCTGCAGCGAATCACTGACCTGACTGCTGATCGTGCGTATCGGGAAACCACAGCCCCGCAGCCACAGCTCTGCCGCAAAACACAGCAGACCCAGCAGCACCGAAGCCACCAGCACCGTTCGCAGGACACCAGCTATGCGACCGAACATTCTGCCATCGCCTGCCCGCATTTCCCAAAAGGAATCCGCACACACTTCGCAAACTGTACCCGCGATTAGCCCCAGGGCTCAAGATCTGAGCACCAGCGGACCACCAGACACTTCTTAAACCTTCGCAGGCCAGCCCCAAAAAACAAGTCCCTCTGACCCGAAAAACAAAAAACCGCCCCCGCAAAAGGGACGGTTTAAATACGCGATTATCACCGCCGAACAGCCTGCTCAGACAGCAGATTACTGCTCTTCCTTCGCCCACAGCACCGACGTCAACAGGGTCGGAGCAGACACCAGTTCGTCACTGCGGAAGTAAATTGCCAGCTCTCGCTGCGCACTCTCTGGACCGTCGCTGCCATGAATCAGATTCATCTGACGGCTGGCACCCAGATCACCGCGGATCGTACCCGGAGCGGCCTCGCGAGCATTCGTTTTGCCCATCAGAGTTCGCATCACACTGATGGCCTCAGGTCCTTCCACAGCCAACGCCACCAGCGGCCCCGATGTAATGAACGATTCCAGCTCAGGATAAAATGGCTTCGAAACATGCTCCGCATAGTGCAGCCGGCTGATCTCCCGAGTCACATGCAGCAGCTTCAGTCCGATAATGCTGAGACCTTTGTCTTCAATCCGAGTAATCACGCGACCAATCAAACGTCGCTGCACCGCATCCGGCTTGATCAAAATCAATGTTCGTTCCAGTCCCATAGTCCGCCAGTCCCACTGTCAAAAAAACACCGTTGAATCCACCCTGACCACCACGCCGACCACCAACGTCAGGCTGTCGCTCCCGCCATCTCACCCTGCATCAGACTTAGAAATTCAGTGAACAAATAGTGACTGTCATGCGGACCCGCTGCCGCCTCAGGATGATACTGCACCCCGAAAATCGGCAAAGTCCTGTGACGAATGCCTTCCACAGTCTGATCATTCAGATTGATGTGAGTCACCTCAATATCGTCCGGCAGACTGGCCGCATCGACTGCAAAACCATGATTCTGAGATGTGATCTCTACCCGGCCCGTACGACGATTCAAAACCGGCTGATTCGCGCCGCGATGACCAAATCGCAACTTGTAAGTGCGCCCCCCAAAGGCCAGACCCAGCAGTTGCAGACCCAGACAAATCCCGAAAATCGGCTTCTTCCCGAACAACCCGCGAATCGTTTCAATCGCACCCGTCAATGGCTCAGGATCTCCCGGACCATTCGACAAAAATACTCCGTCCGGCCGCAATGCCAAAATCTCAGACGCCGCCGCTGAACCCGGTACAACCGTCACTCGACACCCCAGATCACGCAGATATCGACTGATGTTCCACTTCATCCCGTAATCAATCGCCACGACATGCGGCCCACCAGGTGTGCCCAGACCCGACACAAAATCCGACGGGCGGCCCAGATCCGTCAATCCCTCACTCCAGCCAGATACTGACTGCGGCATCACCTCACGCACCAGATCCCGGCCCACCAAACCCGGAGCAGCAGCGACCTTCCGCAACAGCGACTGATCATCCAGATCCACCGTCGACAGGACACCTCGGAGCGCCCCCTGAGTCCTGAGCATGCGGACCAGTGCCCGAGTATCTATGCCCTGCAAACCGATCACATGATTGCGACGCAAATAATGGTCCAGGCTTTCCTGTGATCTGTAGTTGCTGGGAATCTCACACAACTCGCGAACCACAAAGCCCTTCAGAAACAACCCGCGACTTTCCACGTCCTCGGAATTGATCCCGTAGTTCCCAATCAAAGGGTACGTCATGGTCACAATCTGACCGGTATACGAGGGATCCGTTAGAATCTCCTGATAACCGGTCATGCTGGTGTTGAAACAAACCTCACCGTCAACCTCACCCTCGGCTCCAAACGCCTCGCCAGTGAAAATCTGACCGTTCTCCAGTACCAGTTTTCCCGGACGTCCAGCCATTCCTTCCTGCCCTTCCTGACCTGAACTGCAATTCAACTCGGCTTTGCGTCGCAAAACTGCATCAGTCTAGCCAAAACACCGCCGCAGGAAAAAATCCAACGGCCTTCCGACTGCCGACTTTCGCGAAAATCAGATCCGCTACAGCCGCGGAATTACTCGCGTGATCTTGATTTTCTCGGCAGATTCAAGAGCATGCTTGGCCGTGCCGTCAGTTTCCAGAACCCCGCTCACCACTTTCACAAACCGCCAGCCGCATGAGACTCACCGCTTCCACACTGATCGAAGTCAAACGAATCAAGGGCAAAGGTCGCGGCGTTTTTGCAAAACAGTTCATCCCGGCCGGAACTGTCTTCGAAACCGTCCCACTGATCGTGATCCCCGCCAAAGAAGTACTCGACTGCGAACACGGCAGCTTCCTCTCACAGTACGTCTTCGAATACGGCCGCGGTACCGTCGCACTTGCACTCGGATTCGGCTCACTCTATAACCACTCCTTCTCACCAAACGCCCGCTACGACGATGCCGGACGACAGGTCAAACAATTCAGCGCCCTCCGCGATATCACCCCCGGTGAAGAAATCACCATCAACTACAACGGCGCAGAAGACAGCCCCGATCCCGTCGAATTCGAAGTCCTCGACAACTGATCCCCCGCCCGAGCAACCGCAGCCCAACGGGCCTCCCCGCAGTTCGAGTTCAAATCGAGTACGAATACGAAACACTCAAGTAAGCCCCCCCAAAAAAAACACCGCCCCTTGTGCTCGATCCGCCCTGGCGGACGGTACTCGTACTCGAAAACCGCCCACCGCCCACTGGCCCCTAACCAACGATTACTCCGTCCGTACCGCCTGCACCGCTTCTGCCGTCCAACAGGATTCGGCAATTTCAACGGATTTCATCGCCTCTCAACGCCACCGCCGTTTTCTGGGCTAGCCTCTCACGACGGCCCCCACCCCCGCTGGCAATTCCCGTGGAAATCGTCGACAGTATTTCCCGTGCAAACACTGGACCCCGTTCTCAAGGCGGCGAACGCCAATCTGGCCCCGCCGGCTGTACTCATGCAGACCGATTCCAACTCAGTCCTGTACCGACTGCTGGCCATGAGCGAAGACGCCCGCCGCAACCAATACGTCGGGACCGAACGCCAGTTCATGCCCCGTGACCTCGTCTCAACCATCCTCCGCGCCATGCGCATACGCGATCCCGCCGGGCTGCTCCACAGCCAAAGAATGGCCGTCATCTCCAGCGGTGTCGCCAAAATGCTCGGCTGGACGGACGAACAACGACGACAACTGGAAATCGCAGCAATCCTGCACGAGATCGGAAAACTGGGACTCCCCGATCACATCCTGCACAAACCCGGCAAACTCAGTAGCGAAGAATACGACTTTGTCCTGCAGCATCAGCATGCCGGCGTCAGTATGCTGCAAGCCTTCCATACCGACCCCACCGTGATCGCCATGCTCACCACGCTGCACCATGACCTTTCAAGCAGCAGTGCGCACATCGAAGTACCCGGACAGCCCATCGAACTGCCACTCGGACCTCGCATCCTCGCTGTCGCCGACGCCTATGATTCACTCAATACCGTCAAGCCCTATCGTCGCGGCATGACCCACACCGAAAGTATCACCACACTCCGCGAAAAATGGGGACGCCGCTACGATGAAAATATCGTCCGCACCCTCAACCGCTGGTACGAAAATGAAGGCTCTGCACTGTTCCGCCTGACAGAATCCTTCTACGACGCAGAACGCACCCCCGAAATCTCGCAGGAACTTCGCGATGATATCGCACTGCTCAGCCAGTTCATCGGTGTTCTGTTCCAGTTCCACCACCTCTACGACGGCTTTCTGCTGCTCGATGCACGCGAAAACTACTGCATCTGGAGCGACGGGATGCCCAGCCTGACCGGACTGCCCGTGCAGCAGGTGCTGCGCCGCAGCTGGCAAACCACAGATGTCCTGCTGGCACCACTTTCAGAAGAACAGCCAGCAGCCACCAAACGCGATGATACCTTCGTCGTCCAGGCACTCCACACAGGTCGAGCAGATTTTGCTCCGCGTCGCTGCCGAGTCAGCGGAAACACATGGCTCAAAGTCGACGTCTACACCATGCCCATCATCGGACCCGGACAAAAAGTCGCCGGCGTCGCCCAGCTGCTTCGCAATAAAAATGGCGTCCAGATCAAAAATCCCGACTTCATCAAGCTCCGCGATGCAGCCATGCGAGACGCTCTCACCGGAGTCGCAAACCGGGGACAACTGGAATCACAACTGCGCCACCTGCTCGAAGAATACCACACCCAGGATGGCACCCGCAGTCTTAGCGTCATCTTCCTCGACGTCGATCACTTCAAACGCATCAACGATACACACGGCCATCAGGTCGGTGACCAGGTCCTCATCGACTTCGCCAGACTCCTGAAAAATGAAACCGACTCCGCTGAAGTCATCGGAAGATACGGCGGCGAAGAGTTTGTTGTCGTCTGCCCCGATACCGACCTTGACTCCGCCGTACGGCGCGCCGAACGATTGCGCACCTCCATCATGAAAAGTGCCATCGGTGGCATCACCGCACTGAATATCACGTCATCCTTCGGAGTCGCAACGGCACGCCCCATTGATACCGTTCAAAGCCTGCTCGAACGCGCTGACTCGTGCCTCTACAACGCCAAAGCTGCCGGCCGAAATCGCACCTGCCGAGAAACAGATCTCGATACCGCAGGAACCGTCGAACAAGGAAACAACGACGACGAAAAAGCTCGTATCTCAGAATCCAATGGACTGTTCTATTTCAGCGACCGAGTCGAAGTCAGCACCTCACTCGAACTTACCGCCATCAAACTTCGCGCCTTCATCTTCGAAAATCGCGGCGTAGTCCTCGATCAGGAACTCGGCAAAATGCAGATCCGACTCGGTACTCCCGGCTTCTTCGGACACTGGGGAAAAACTGCAGCCCGACAGCCCGTCGATCTCCGAATCTCCTTCGAAACCACTCGCAACGGACGCTCACCTCACGAAAAAATTCGGACTCAGCGAATCGTCTCCGTCGAAATTCACTCCCAGGGAAAAGTTCCAGGAATGGACCACTTCGCCGCTCGCTGCCTCAGTATCATGCGAGACCTCAAGTCCACTCTCCAGGTCACCTGAAGCCGCCAAAACACCCAAATGCCCTAAAATCACTCGCATTTCATCAGTTCGGCACACAAATTGCTGCCATCGTGCCCACCGCGGAAACATCCGAGAACCGGCAGCCTGTCGCCATTTTCCGGCTAAACACCGCGGGATTGACCGTCTGTTGCCGGTTCAAATAGACTGGCCAGAATTGCATTTATGGCAATTGCCCGATTCCGACTGCAGGCTTTTCCGGCTGCCTTTGTGGCAGCTCAGGCAGCCCCGCACAAACGGACTCGTTAGTCCTCAGCATTCAGGATAGATACCCACAATGGAGTTCCTGGAAAAAGTCGGCGACTTCTTCTCCGCCACGACTCACTCAATCGAACGCGGTATCACTTCCCTGTTCGGCTCCTCCAACGAACGCCGCATGCGGCGTCTGGGGTTCATGCGCGACCGCGATGGCCGCACCACCATCCTCCCCAACTCGCTGCTCGATCGCATCAACAGCCTTGAACCGCAGTTGCAGAAACTGTCCGACGAAGAACTGCGCCAGACCGCCCCCAAACTGCGCGCCAGATTACGCAACGGCGAAATCCTCGACGACCTGCTCCCCGATGCCTTCGCAGCAGTGCGCGAATCCGGGCGACGCTTTCTCAAAATGCGGCACTACGAAGTGCAGCTCATTGGTGGTTATATCCTGCACCAAGGCATGATCTCGGAAATGGTCACCGGCGAAGGCAAAACCCTCGTTGCCACACTCCCCGCATTCCTCAATGCCATCGCCGGCAAGGTCCACGTCGTCACCGTCAACGATTACCTCGCACGACGCGATATGGAATGGATGGGACCCATCTACCTCAACCTCGGACTCACCGTCGGCGCCATTCAGTCAGACATGAGTTCCTCAGAACGCCAGGTACATTACGCCTGCGATATCACCTACGGCACCAGCAATCAGTTCGGCTTCGACTACCTCCGCGATAACATGAAGCCCACCCGCGACCTGCAGGTCCAGGGCCCTCTCGATTACGCCATCGTTGACGAAATCGACAACATCCTGATCGACGAAGCCCGCACACCACTCATCATTTCCGGGCCCGCTCACGATAACCTCGAAAAATACCCCCGCGCTGAAGCCATCGCCCGACAACTTCGCAAAGACATTGATTTCGAGGTCAAGGAAAAAGAACACACCTGCCACCTCACCGAAGAAGGTGTCCGACGCGCCGAACAGTTGGCCGGAGTCGAAAGCTTCTACACCGCAGGCAACATGGAATGGCCGCACCTGCTGGATAACGCACTCAAAGCACACCACCTCTACAAACGCGACGTCAGCTACGTCGTCGAACGCGGCGAAGTGGTCATCGTCGACGAAAATACCGGCCGCAAAATGGAAGGCCGCCAGTGGTCCGATGGACTGCATCAGGCCGTCGAAGCCAAAGAAGGCGTCAAAATCAAGGCCGAAACTCAGACTCTGGCCACCATCACGCTGCAAAACTACTTCAAGCTCTACCAAAAGCTGTCCGGTATGACCGGCACCGCCATGACGGAAGCTGAAGAGTTCCTCAAGATCTACAATCTGGACGTTGTCGCTATCCCCACCAACCGCCACATGCAGCGGATCAACCACCCCGACAGCATCTACGGCACCGAAAAAGAAAAATGGGATGCCGTCGTTACGGAAATCGCCGAAGTGCACGCCTCCGGACGGCCCCTCCTGGTCGGCACCACGTCCATCGAACTGTCAGAAATGCTCAGCTCAAAACTCGGACGACGCGGCATTAAACACAACGTCCTCAACGCAAAATTTCACGAACGTGAAGCCGAAATCGTGGCCCAGGCCGGACGACTCAATGCCGTTACCATCGCCACCAATATGGCTGGTCGAGGCACCGATATTATTCTCGGCGGAAACCCGGAACACTCCGCCTGGGAAGATCTCAAAGCCCGTTACAGCTCACGCCTTGAAGTCCCCAAATCCGAATGGGACGAACTGACTCGCCAGATCGCCGAACGCGAAGGCATGCTCACCGAAGGCAAAGAAGTCTCTCGGCTCGGCGGACTGCACGTCGTCGGCACCGAACGACACGACTCACGCCGCATCGACCTGCAGCTCCGCGGACGAGCCGGTCGGCAGGGTGACCCAGGCTCCAGCCGCTTCTTCATCTCTCTCGATGACAAGCTCATGCGACTGTTTGCCGGTGATACCGTGAAACGTATTATGCAGTGGGCCGGATTGCGCGAAGGCGAACCCATCGTCAGCCCCATGGTCACCCGCCGCATCGAAGCCGCCCAGAAAAAACGCGAAGAACAACACTTCGACCAGCGGAAGAATCTGCTGGAATACGACGAAATCATGGATGAACAGCGGAAACGAACGTATTCGTACCGCCAGCAGATCCTCGACGGGCAGGACTGTCGCGGACTCATCCTAAAAATGATGTACGACGAAATCGATCGCTATACAAAACACTTCCTCGCAAAGAACTACCGCTGGGAATCCGTCGCCGCACTTATCACCCAAAAATTTGAACTCGAAGCCGATGCCGGCTCAGTCAAAGGACTCGAACTGGCTGATCTCGAAAACTGGATCCGCAACGAAGGCGAACGACAGGGACTCACCTGGATCGAGGAACAACTGGACATCCACCTGCCCGAAGATGCCGAAAGCAAACTGGACTGGAACTGGCTCTCACTCACACGCTGGGCCAATCGCACGTTCGGATTGTCACTCAATGACCGTGAACTGCGCAACATTGACCGAAAAGACATCGCAGACTTCCTGCTGGAACAGGCCCGCACAGGCATCGCCCGCTGGGACCTCACGGACTTCGCAGCACTGCTCGATGAGCTCTACCCCGAACGGTCACTCGCAGCATGGGCCAACTACAACTTCCTTGTCGGCCTGAAGCCTGAAGAACTGCGAGGCCTGGATGAAGCCAGCGTTGGCAAACTGCTGAAGGAACGCGTCCACGTTCGCTACAACGAAAAAGAAGCCACCTTCCCCGTCTCCGTCGGCATGCACAAATTTCTCGCAGGTGACGGACATCAGAACGAACGAGCCCGCCGCGAAACTCTGGCACGCTGGGCCGCAACCCGCTTCCGCATCAACCTCAACCCGGAAGAGTTCTCTGACTACCAAACCAACAAAATCTTTGAAGTCCTGCTGCAGATAAGCCGCGATTTCCTCGCCCGCCGACCGGCTGCCGCAGCAGTCGACGCCAAACTGGCAGAAGTACTCCGCGATACACCAAAAAATCGGCCACTCATTGAGACCCAGACAACAGCACTCGTGAACTGGATCGAAACTGAGTTGGGGCTGGGACTGAACGCCGGTGCCCTTAGCAGCCTCAATTCGGAACAGGCCCGTACGGAAATCATGCAGGACATCGATCAGGTGTTCCGCCCCGAATTGCGACACACCGAACGCTCAATCCTCCTCGAATTCCTCGACACCGCATGGAAAGAACACCTGTACTACATGGGACACCTGCGGCAGGGAATCGGCTTCGTCGGTTATGCCCAGAAAGACCCCCGTACCGAATACAAACGCGAAGGTCGCCGAGCCTTCCTCGGAATGTGGGAACGCATTGCCGAACAGGTTACGCAGACGGTCTTCCGAGTTGAACATGAGAGCCCCGACTTCGTCAGTTCCCTTTGGCGGATCACCGCTACAGAACACGATGTCGCGCCGCCGGTTGCCGAGTCACGTATCGATAATCTGCAGACCAATGCTCCGGAATCCGGAGAAGAAGGTCGCGCTGTCAAACCAATCGTGAATGCCGGACCGCGGATCGGTCGCAACGATGACTGCCCCTGCGGCAGCGGAAAGAAATACAAGAAATGCTGCGGCCGCTGAACGCCGCCATGCGGAATGGATTCTCCCATGCACTGGGTTCTTGACACCGTTTACGCTCTGCTGCTGACCGCTCTTTCGCCCCTGATCACCTGGCGAATGCTGCAACACGGTCGCTACCGACGCGGCGTCCCCCAAAAGCTGCTCGGCAGACTGCAGCACCCCGCAGACTCACGCCCGGTCGTCTGGTTTCATGCCGTCAGCGTTGGCGAAATTGTCCAGCTGCAAAAAATCGTGCTGGAATTCCGCCGCGCCTCGGCCGACCGCTTCGCAATCCTCGTCACAACCTCCACCGATACCGCCTGGGACCTTGCACGCCAGCGCTTTCCCGACTGCACTGTCGACTGGTTTCCACTCGACTTTTCCTGGGCCGTCAGTACAGCTCTCGATCGCATCCGACCTGTCCAGATCGTATTGGTTGAACTTGAGCTCTGGCCGGGCTTCATGGCTGCCTGCCGCAGCCGCGCGATACCCGTTGCCATTGTCAACGCCAGACTCAGCGAACGCAGCTTTCGCCGCTACCAAAAAGTTGGCTCGCTGCTGCAGCCCATGTTCGCCGGAATTCAGCTAATCGCCGCTCAGTCCCCCGCCATCGCCGCCAGACTGCAGGCACTCGGAGCTCGCCCGGAAGCAATCCATGTCACTGGTTCCGTCAAATTCGACGGCATCGAATGTCGCCCGGATCACCCTGGCCTCACAGCCCTCCAACACGCCTTTCAGCTCTCAGACTCCGCTCCCGTCCTGATGGCCGGCAGCACCCAGGAACCCGAAGAACAACTGCTGCTGGATGCGTGGAAACTGCTGCAGCCCGAATTCCCCGAACTGACCCTGATGCTCGTACCACGGCATAAAGAACGCTTTGACGCCGTCGCCGAACTGGTGCTGCAAAACGGCTGCTCACTCATCCGACGCTCGAACCCGACCGCCACCGCCGCCACCACGGACAGCCACGGTCGCCCGGCTGTACGACTGCTCGATACCATCGGAGAACTTAGTGCCTGCTGGGGACTGGCCGACCTGGCCTTTGTCGGAGGCAGCTTTGGAAACCGCGGCGGACAGAACATGATCGAACCCGCCGCCTGGGGCGCCGCCGTGCTGTTCGGACCACATACCTGGAACTTCCGCGACGTAGTCCAGATGTTCCTCGAAGCCGCAGCCTGCCTGCAGTTGAGCACCCCGGACCAGTTGCTGCCCACACTGCAACAACTGCTGCAGCAGCCAGCCGAACGACAGCGTCTGGGAGCCCTTGCCAGACAAACAGTCCAGCGCCAGCAGGGAGCAATCGTGCTGACCATCCAGCTGCTGCTACAACAGAACAGCCTCGATCAGCACCTGCCCGTTCAGGTCCTTACCAGCGCCGCCTGAACCCCGCCCCCGCACCGCTCTCACGCGTACAATCACCCCGCGCCCCTGCAACGAGAGAGGGGATGGGGGTGCGGGGTCAAGTCCCTGTCAAATCACCCAATCGAGTACGAGCATGAGCACGAAACAAAAAACATCCCCCAAAAAACCTCCCCTCGTACTCAAAAACCGCCCCCTTGACCACTGACCATTGCTCACTGACCAACCTCAACAAACACCTTCAGCGCATTCTTGTCCTCGACCAGCAGCCGCATCATTTCCTGATAATTCTCCAGACCGGCCACAGGAGTCGTCAGGATCTTTTGCAACACGCCAGGCCACGTCGCCTCACCCAATGCCAGATCACGAATCCCCGATTCAAAATGCCGGAAATTGGCATTCACCGAACCCACCAGTAGCTTGTTCCCCAGTACCCAGTTCAGATTGATCCGGTCCGACGGCACCTTCGTCTCAGCCTTGCCGCCAGTAATACTGGTCCAGACCATGCAGCCGTTGTGAGCCAGCAGGTCCATACACGAAAAAGCAATGCTGCTGCTGCCCGTCGCCTCAATAATCAGGTCCGGCTTGCCATATCGCGCAGCAACCTCCTGCAGAGACAACTCAGTTGTACTGACATACTCGGCCCCAAAACCCTCTGCAATTTCCGCCTTCAAATTGGGCTTCGGACCCCGCGCCAAAGTCAGCACCTGAATACCACGCAAACGCAGAATCAATGTGCTGAGCAGACCAATCTGACCGGCTCCCGTCACCCACGCTCGCTTCGGTTCCCACACCTGCAGTCTCTGCTGAGCCAAAAAGGCCTGCTCAACAGCCTTCGCCGCACAACTCATCGGTTCAGCCAGCACATGGAGGTGCGCCAGAGCCTGCGGCATCCGTACCACGTACTCCTCGTCATCCACAAAATACTCAGTCAGAAATCCGTGACGCAGATTGATGCCACGCTCGTAATACGTCTCTTCACTAGTAATGTCGTTGCGCCCAATGCGATCAAAAATCGAACCGCCCGGACGACGCACAGTGCACGTCACATAATCCCCCGGACGCACCCGACGCACATTCGCAGCAACCTCCACCACCACTCCAAAACACTCGTGGCCAATCACCAAAAAATCGTAGCCCGCCGGAGCATTCCCGTATTGAGCTTCGTTGATTTCACGATCCGTCGCATCCACTCCCACCTTCAAAACTCGCACCAGCACCCCACGACCATCCGGGATGTCACTGACCAACGGCATCGGCATCTCAGCAAGATGAACACTGTTCGGAGTCCCCGGGCGTACGGCTATCGCTTTCATGGATTCGTCTGTTTCGTTGCAGTTTCAGAATTCGCTCACAAAGCTGCAAAGAATTCTAGAACAGCCCGCGAAAGTCAGCAAATGAGCACCCAAACACGCGAATCCCGCACCTTAGCTCAGCAAACCACGCACAACCTCGCCATGCACGTTCGTCAGACGCCGCTGAATCCCGTTGTGATAAAACGTCAGACGCTCATGGTCTATCCCCAGCAGATGCAGCACCGTCGCATGAAAATCATACCAGTGCACAGGCTGTTCCACCGCCTTCCAGCCCACCTCGTCCGTCGCACCCCACGCCAGACCAGGCTTCAGACCGCCCCCGGCCATCCAGATCGAAAACCCATACATGTTATGATCCCGACCAGCTCCCACCACAAACTCACTCGACTGCGTAAAAGGAGTCCTGCCAAACTCCGTCGTGCACAGCACTAAAGTATCCTCCAGCATACCTCGCATCTTCAAATCACGCAGCAGCGCCGCAACCGGCTGGTCCATCCGCACCGCTTCCCGAGTATGGTTCTCACGCACATCCTCGTGACCATCCCAGTTAATCCGCGGTGAACCAAAAGATCCACCCGAAAACAACTGCACAAACCGCACACCACGCTCCAGCAGTCGCCGCGTCAGCAAACAACGCCGGCCAAAATCCGACGTCTCCTCACGATCCACTCCATACATCCGCAACACCGACTCAGTCTCGCCCGCTAAATCCACAGCCTCAGGCACCGTCATCTGCATCTTCGCCGCCAGCTCATACGAACGCATCCGCGCCCGCAAGACGTCCTCCTCGCCCTCCAGCTGCAGATTCCGCTCATTCATCGCTGCCAGTAATCGCCGACTGGCCTGCTCCTGACGCGCAGAAACCTCCCGCGCAGGAAATAAATCACGAATCGGAGCACCCGCAGACTGAAATGCCACTCCCTGATGCTGCGCCGGCAAAAATCCGTTCGACCAGTTAATCGTGCCTCCAGCAGGCAAACCACGCACATCCGGCAATACCACATACGACGGCAACTCGTCCGTCTCACATCCCAGTCCCCACGAAACCCACGAACCCATCACCGGAAAACCGTTCAGGCGAAAACCCGAGTTCTCTTCGAAAGTCGCCGGAGTATGATTGGCAGACTCGGCCACCATCGACCGAATCACCGTGAGATCATCCGCCAGCTCCGCCAGCTGCGGAAACAAATCCGAAATCCATAAACCACTCTGCCCGCGCTGCCGAAATGCCCAGTCACTCTTCCGCAACAGCCCGATCTGATTAAAAAATGTCTCCGGACGCTCACTCGACTGCAACGACTTCCCATGCAGCCGCTCCAGCTGCGGCTTGTAGTCAAAGGAATCCAGATGACTGAGCCCGCCGCACAGACATAAATGCACTACCCTCCGAGCACGCGGCGGATGATGCGGCGCCGTCAGAGACTCGCCCGGAACATGATCCGCACGCAACTCCCCGCTGCGCAGCAACAGCGACGCCATCGCAGTCGCCGTAATCGATGAACCCGCATAATTCAGCAGACCACGCCGACTCTGACCCGTCGCACCCATCAGACCGCCTCCCCCTCTGCACTCGCACGACGATCAAACAAACGCGAAATGTGCTCGGCTGGCAACGGAGCAGTCAGCAGACTCACCAGCACCGCACTGCTGCTCGATGCCAGCAAACCCCAGATCAATGGCTCCAGACCCAGCAGAAACCACGGACGAAAACCACCCGCCGCACCAATCGCCTGAGCCGGTGACCAGCCCATAATCCCACACAAATACAGAAACAATACCACCACCGCACCACTGATCATCCCCGCCGCAGCACCCGCCGGCGTCGCACGCCGCCAGTAACACGCCATAATCGCCGGAACCAGAAACGTCGCCGCTGCACCCGATGTACTGAACACAATGAAAACCTGCAGGTACTTCGGAGGACTCCACATCACCGCCACCGATATCAAACCCGCCAGAATCATCGTCAGCCACGCCGCCATCCGCAGCTCGTCACGCTGCGCCTGTGGACGCAGAAAACGCTGATAAATGTCACGCACCACACCCGATGACAGCACCACCAGATACGAACTGACCGTCGACATCACCGCACCAAATGGCGCCGCCAAAATCAGACCCGCCACCAGTGATCCGCCAGGCCAGCCCGCCGTCGTCAGCAACGCCAGACGCGGCACAATCTCATCCGATTTCGCCAGATTCGGCAACAAAGCACGACCACACACACAAATCACTATCAACGGCAAATAAATCCCCAGATTGTAAATGCTCAGCACATAAATCGATTTGCGAATCACATTCGTGTTCTGACTGGCCATCAAACGCACCAGACCCGCCGGTGCGCCCACGCCACCCCAGATCCACACCACAAAAAATGATATCGCCAGCGACAACGGCAGAAACTGATGATCACCGCCGTCCGCCGCATATCCCGGACCAAACACAAACCCCGGACCCGTATTCTCCAGCGAACGCAAGGTCGCCTGCTCCAGACCACCCACCGCACTCAATGATGCCACCAGCAACAGCATCACACCCGCAAACATCAGCACACTCTGAAACAAATCCGTCCAGACAGCCGCCAGAAAACCACCCGCCAGCGTATACCCCACCACCGTCGTCGCAAACACCAGCAAACCCACGTGATAACGCCACTCTGAAATCCCCGCACCGTCCTCAGACAATGCCAGATCCGTCCCGCCCGGCCACGCCAGCTGCAACACTATCGCTCCGGCCTTAAATTGCGCAAACATTAAAAATGACAGATAGAACAGAATAAACAGAGTACTCATCAGGCCCAGGGTCGGACTGCCAAAACGCACCCGAAACATGTCCGGCACCGTAATCGCCCCCGTACGACGACTCAGCTGAGCCAGTCGCTTCCCCAAAATCCCAAAACCCGTGATCGGCACAACCATGTAACTGCCAATCCACAACGCCACAATCCAGCCATGAGAATACACGAGCGACGGAAAACCCATGAACGTACCGCCACTCTGAATCGTCGCCGTCAACGCCAATGCCCACACACCCAGACCACGGTTCCCCAGAAAAAATCCCTTCATGAACCCGCCCGCACTGGCCGCCCTGTTCGCCAGCACTCCAATCCACAGCGAACCAGCAATAAACAACACCAGCATCAGCATCGCACCAGAACCCACCCGCGAAGCTGCGTCGGTCTGCTGAGCCAGCAGCAGCACTGCATTACTCGACCGCCACATGCCTCAGCCCCCCAGTCCCAGATCGTCAGCGTCTTCCAAATCCTCGCCCAGCTCGCCGTCACGCACAAAACACACGGCAAACAACCACGAAATCCCGGCACACGAAACCCACGGCACCACAATCCCCCAAAACACCCACTCCGGGAAACCCAGCACCAGCTTCAAATCCTGCACGCTGCGGCCATAACCCAGCCACCAGCTCACTCCCACCGACCAGACCATCGCAGCCAGCCAGATCAAAGACACCACCAGCGCCTCACGAAATGCCGACCGCACCAGCGGATCCAGTCGGTCATCCTGCTGTCCTGACTCTTCTGCCATCATGCCCCGCCCGCTTTCCCGTACACCCGGTCTATGCCACATTTCAATTCCGCTTCACAACGCCATCTTACAGCCTTAACGCACCTCGTACAGCCGCACCGTCTCCCACACATCACCACGCACCAGCCGCTGCCAGCCCGGCCACTGCTGCACCACACGCCGCTCCGTCTCACCTAACCCGCTCCACGAAGACTGACCCAAAACCCGCGCCGCACCCAGCACCCCACCCTCCCGCAATTCCTCAAAACGCTCCGGCTGTACATACTCAGCATATCCATACGAACCCGGCAGACGATATCGCAGTACCTCACGCCAGTTCACCAGCACATGAGTCACCCCGGCACCACGCAATCGCTCACGCACCTCTTCCGCTGCAGCCACAGATCCCGCCATACCCGCACCCGCACTCGCAGTCAGCTCCTCAAACACACTCTCATCAAACACCGTGTTGTAAAGCAACTCAAATCGAGCATCAAAAACTTCCGCCTCACCCACCATCAAAACCTTCGCTCCCGCCGGCAACTGCTCATTCATCACCCGCAAATCACTGCGAATCACCAGTTCACGAGCCCCCTCCAGATCCATCAAACCCGCGTGAAATCCAACCAGCGCCAACGTACTGAACCGCAGATTAAAGATCGTCCCCGTCAACACACTGCCCAGTACCAGCACACGCCACCACCACACACCGCTCAACATCACACCCGCACCCGCCAGTACACTCAGCAACGGTACCACCGGAACCCAAAAACGATCAATCCGATGCGTTAAACCCCACCACGTCAGAAAACCCCAGCCCACAGCCAGCCACACCAGCCGCAACGGCTCACTGCGCCAGCAGCACAGCAACACCGGCACCGCCAGCCCAAACAACAACGGACTGGTCCACTTGTTCCGCGCAGCCGCATCCAGAAAATGCTGCGGAATTCGCTCCAGCGAATGCTCAGGTGCCCCATGCGCCTGCTTCCACCGCTCGTTCAAAGGCTCATTCCATTCCGTACCCCCAAACACAGACCACGCCATCGGAAACACCGGATTGCCCGTCTCCACCGCATTCTTCAGCAGCCACGGACCCGTCGCCAGCAGGACCCCCGCTGCATACAGCCCGGCCTCGCGCACAAAACCACGCCGCTGCTCAGCAACCGATAATAAAAACCGCAGACCACCCGACGCACGCCACCACCAGCAGCACCAGCCCGCCGCCGTCGGAAAAACCGCCAGCAGCAAACCCGTGTACTTGCTGGCCATCGCACTGCCAGCCAAAAATCCAACCACAAAAATCGCTCGACCACGCACACCGTCAGCCGGCAAACGCCCCACTAACAACGACAGCAGTATCGCCGCCGCCGTGTAAAAACTAAGCGCACCCTCCGCATACGCAATCAGCGATATCCGCAGCGTCCACGGAGTCGTCAGCCAGATCAGACCAGACAAATAACCGGCACCGCGACCACACCAGCGAACACCAGCCGATACCACAACACCACAAGTCAGCAGTTGATACACCGCCAGCACCAGTTGGCCCGCCAGTGCCCCACGCCACCAGTCACCCGCCAGCACCATCGCCGCCAAACTGTGCATCTCACTCAAAAACGGAAAACTGGTATACACATTGTGCCGCAGATAAGAAATCCGACCGGCCTGATACCATTCCTTCGGACCCTGCAAATGATACTCACGCACGTCAAAATCCGTCGGCGGAGTCATCGCACCCCACAACAAATACGCCGCCCACGGCAGCGACACCAGCCCGAACACCCACCACTCAAAATGACCGTCCCGCCGAACCGAAACCTCCGACACACTGCCACTCCGACTCGCGACCGCTCCCTGTCGCCCCGCTGTCACCAGCCCCGCTGCCAGACTGATCACCGCCGTCAGCGCCAGCACCACACCACTCAGCACTCCACACAGCCCCGCCAGCAACACCACCAGCGACTGCAGCGATAACCCAATACCCGCCGCCAGACAGCACCGCTCAGACCGCCACAACGGCAACCCACGCAGCAAACAGCGATCTACCCCCCAGCCGTGCAACCCCGCAAGCATCAGCAGTAAACCGGCTGCACCCGCCAGCGGCAGCCGCTGCACAGCAAACTGCCAGCCCGTCGGCACTCCCGCCGAGACCGCAGACTCGTTAGCGCCCAGAACCTCATCCAGCAGCATCAGCCACAGCTGACCACGCGCCACATCCGGGTCGACAAACGACTGAGCATAAAACAGCAGCTGAAATCCCAGCAGCCAGACCGCTGCCAGCACCAGCACAAACCCGCCCGCACCGCCAGTCCGCAAACCCGCACGCAACCCAGCGCCGCCAGTCGCCGGCAACGCCGCGTCTGCTGCACACCCAGCTCGCTCACCCGGCTGCAACATGCCCGATAAACCCTGTTTTTAATCAGATCCGGACACCAGCCGGCAACCGCGCCGCTGCCTTAGTGCTGGAACAGAAACTCCTTGCTGTTGATCACCGCCCACGCCACATCCTCCAGCGCCCGCACCCGATCCTCGCTGGCCTTGATATGCGCAGCTGCCGTCTCAAGTTCCTGAGCCAATGCGGGACGACTGAGCGCCGCCTGATACAGCAGATTAATTATCTCTGCATCCGCCTTGCCCTCCGTGATCCAGCGATGCACGTTCCCCGCGTCCGACCGCAGCTTGTTGTGCACCGTCGGACCGTTGATCAGCTGCAGCGCCTGCGACAAATTGCTGTCCGTCGAACGCTCACACTCACACGGCAACTCTCGCTGAGGCTGACCGAAGACCTGCAAAAACTTGTGACCATCCGGAGGATCCACCAGATCAATCGCCAGCGTGCCCGCAGGCATCCCCGGATACTCCTCCGGCTGACCCGTCACCGCACAAATTGCATCCAGCAGTTGCTCGGCGGTCAGCATGCGAGTCGTCGCGTGACTAAAATACGTCTCGTCATCCGCATTGAATTTGTTCCGCCGAGAACTCAGCTGATACACCCGACTGGTCATGATCGTACGAATCAGATGCCGCGCCGAAAAATTGCTCTGCACCAGTTGCTCAGCCAGATAACTCAGCAGCTCAGGATTGCTCGGCGGATTCGAATCCCGAAAGTCATCCACCGGATCCACAATCCCCTTGCCCACCACATGACCCCAGATGCGATTCGCCAGCGATCTCGCAAAAAATGGATTGCTGCCACTGGCCAGCCAGTCCGCAAAGACCACCCGCCGATCTGCTCCCGCAGCCACGTCCACATCACCCTGCAGCAACAAACGCACCTTCATCGTCTTGCCGGTACGCGGCTGAGTCACCTCGCCACCAGCCTTCACAAAAATCAGCTCGTCATCCGGTAACCCCGTTTCCTTGCGACCCACACGGTTGAATGCCGCCGCTGTCCCGTAGTAATCATCCTGAGTCCACTTCTCGAACGGATGATTGTGACACTTCGCACACTGAATTCGTACACCCAGAAACAGTTGCGCCGTCGTCTCTGTCGCATCAATCTCGTCACGACTGGCCTTCCAGTAGGCAGCCGCAGCGTTCTGCTGAGTACTTCCGGTGGCCGTCAGCAGTTCGTGGGCAAACAGGTTCAGCGGCACATCATTCTTCACCACATCAAACAGCCAGCGACGAAACTTGTGCACACCCGACTTCGTCAGTCGCTTGCTGTTCACTCGCAGCAAATCCGACCACTTCAATGACCAGAAACGAGCATGATCTTCGGTCGCCAGCAGCCGATCCACCAGCGCCGCACGCTTCTGCGGACCAGCGTCCGCCTGAAACTGCTGAGCCTCCTCAAGAGTCGGCAGACGGCCGGTCAGATCCAAAGTCGCTCGACGCAGGAAATCCGAATCACTGCACAAATCAGAGGGCTCAATCTGCAGCTGACGCAGCTTGGCAAACACCAACTGGTCTACACGAGTCTCTTCCGGAGGATTGGGCCACTGGAATTCCTTCCGCTCTGTCAGATAAGAAATCTGAGTCGTCGACATGCGGTCCAGATAACGCGCCAAAATCGTCGCCTCGCCACGGCCTTCACGAGTCACTACGCCGGTCGCTGTAATCGCCGCGATACTTTCATCAGATGTATCAAACGCCGTCAGCGCCGTAATGTCTCGCACAGAACCATCACTGAAATGACCGTTCACCAGCAACTGCTGTCGATCAGCACCGTCCCGCAGCACCCGCGGCCTCGGAAACAACTCAATGCTGAGCAGCGTCGGAGTCCCCTCGGACGCAACCTTCATCCCCTCAGCAATCCACTGCCGCAACACCACATGACTGGGATCGCTGTAACCCAGCCGACGACCACCACCGTGCGCTACTTCCATCAATGGCTTGCGCAGCAGCAGACTGTCATCCGGATTCAGAACATTCGAACGACGATTGAAATACTCGCCACGCAGCGTCACCAGATCCAGCGGCGGATCATAACCCCGCAGCGACAGCCGAAAACCGCCCTTGCCCGATGGCGATCCATGACAGGCCCCCATGTTGCAGCCCGACTTAGTCAGCGCCGCCAGCACCTCCGTGTGAAACACCACCGGTGCCGCCACCTCAAAAGAAGTCACCGTCACATTCACACTGACCTCCTGACCGCCAGCCTTCACGTGCACCACTGTGCTGCCGTTGCCGGCCGCACGGATCACGCCGTCCGACACCGTGGCCACAGCCGGGTTGTCGGATGAATACTGAGCCGCTGCGGTCAGATCATGCACGTCCGCATCAGCCGCATTCGCAGTGACCAGCAGCTGCTGCACACCTCGCGGCCCAGCCAGCTGCACCGCAGCCGGAAACACCTGCAGACCTCGCACAGGCAGTTCCGCAGCAGACACACTGTCACACAGCAGCAGCACACACATCCAGATCGATCGAGTCATCGCAAACCTCGTTTCACAGATCCTGATCCCAAACCTGCCGCAGCTTCAGTCTGCCGTCACTTTGCCTTCGCTGTCACTTCCAGACGCACAGGCGGCAACGGAAAAATTCGTTCGTTATTGTCCTTCTTCGACTTGCCCTGCAAAAAGATCGTGCAGGGCCCCGAAGCAGCATCAGCGGCCGCTGTGATCGTAATCGCCAGCTCTTCCGCTGTTAGATTGCCACCCGCCACCGCCAAACCCGCAGACAACTGGTCCGCCGGTGTCGCCAAAGCAATCTCAATCGGAACCGTCCAGTCCTTGCCACGCACGGCCTTCACCGTTACCGTCGCCGTCGCACCCTGCTCAACCGTCACCACAGACGGCACCGCCTGCAGCGAAAATTCTCCCGCCGGACACACCGCTACAAACACATCCGCACGCGATCGCATGCTGCGAAACAAATCCGCATCAGCCTTCCGCGGCGGAGGAGGCACCAGTTGCACCACTGTCGCCGGCTGACTGCCGTCCGCTGCCGACAAACGAATACTGATCGGACCCCAGTCCGCATCACCAGCCGTCGCAGCCGGATCCGCTGCCGTCAGCACCAGCGGCACAGCCGACTGCCGGCTACCCACCACAAATGGCTCCAGCTGCAAAGCACCAGGCAAACCCACAGCCTCCACCTTCAATGCACCTTCGTACTGCAGACGACGCAGCGCCAGCACCAGCGACGCGCTGCCGCCCCGCGGTACACTCAGCCGATCCGCCGGCACACCCACCAACACCGTTGGTTTCCCCAGATGCAGCTGCACACCATATGACCACACCGGACCACTGCGGCCCGCCAGCTCAGTGACCTTCAGAAAATAATCGCCCGACGCAGGCAGCTGAAAATTGATCTCAGCATCCCGCGGTCCCGCATCGTCAGACTCCGCCAGCCGGCCACCCTCGGAATTGTACAACTCCAGCTGCAGATCCGACGGACTGCCGGCATCACGAGTCCTTGCGAGAGCCGTCAGGTTGCCCGACGCAGCCGCCGAAATACGAAACCAGTCCGCATCACCCGGCTGCTGAAACACACCCGCTATGCCAGCCGCCTCAGCCGCAACCGCTGTCGCCTGCTCACGCTGATCATTCGGCTCAGACTCGGCCGCCATCACCCCTGGTAACACCACCGCCGACACAATCGATGACGCTTCCGCTTCCGCTCCACGACCGCGCAGAGGCACCATCGCGCCAGCACCCGCGACACTCTCGCCAGCAACAGCCTCAGCTAACACCGCACCCTGCAGATCCACCAGAGAAACCGCTGCACCCGGCGAAACCAGTCGCGGCAGCGACGTCGCTGCTGCCGGAATACGCCCCAGCCGCAGATGGAAGAAATGCCGAGCACCACCCGTGTAACGCACATCCCGCAGCTCCAGACGATACTCGCCCGCCACAATCGCTTTCCACTGCAGCAGAGCATCACCCTCTGTACCAGCCACATCGTCGCTGTACGACAGCTCGCGACCATCCGGACCCAGCAGACGCAATACCGGGTCCAGCTCAGAACTTAGCCGCCGCGCAAAAACTTCGGCCGTCAAGCTTTGACCTTCCGCCAGCGAGAACCGAAAAAACCTTGGAGCAACCGCGTTGAGCTGACCGGAAACACTGACCGGCAAAGACACCAGCTGCCCGGATTTGCGATTGTCCGCCTCGGCCGTCACAGCCACCGTCGGCAAATCATCCACCACCACCCACGATGCCTCAGAACAGCCGTGATCCGTAATCAGACGCACAGGGTAAATCCCCGGAACCGCCTCAGCCGAAATGTCGCCCTCCAGTGAAACCGGCTGGTCCTTTGAAACGTCCGCCCCGGACTTCAGCCTTAGGGTTCCCACAGGAGTCCACAGGGCCATCGTGCCCTGCAGTTGCTTGCCCGCTACCACCACATCAGCCTTCTGACCCGGATGCAGACCCGTCCCGTCCACACGGTCAATGATTGGATCCTGAGCCCCCGCAGAGAACTGCAGACCAGTAAAACAGACACCGCAGACGACAAGGCGCAGTACTGAAAGCCAGTTAATTTTCTGGTGGGAAACAGCCATCAGGGAGGGTTTTCGGAAGAATATATGGCTGGGAAGGCGCGTCAGAAGACCACCTAGTCTAAGGTCTGGCTGGACCATCGTCAAAGAGAAACCGGGATTTGCGGCCGGCATCGCACATTCGCGGCAGAAGTTGGCCTGCAACCCTTGACAACGACACATCCGGACTGTTTTTTGCATTCAGCTGATATAATAGAAAGGTGTGGTTCGGGCTTTCCAGCTCAGACACACCCCTGAAAACACCCCTTTCCTGCCCCGACTGTGCCGTCCTGCTGCACAATCGGACTTTTGTCCGTCACACGTCAGTTGTCCTTTGTTGAAGTTCCTACGGAGCGGTTTCATGCGTGCCAGCGGTGCACTTGTGCAGGTATTTATTACTCAGATCGGCAGCCTGCAACTCTCCCGGACACCATCCACAGTCGCCTCACTGCTGCTGTTTTCCCTCTCTTTTTGCACCGTCACTGCAATTGCTACACCCGCTGGGGCCGCCTTGCCCCCGGAAACCCGCAAAGAACTGACAGAGTTGCAAAAGCAGCTCAAGGAAACCACCGCACTGCTGAAAAAGAATGAAATTGAAAAGGTCCGCGAAATCATCGACACCGTCGACAAACGCGTCACCGAACTGGCCATCCCCGAAGACGAAAAAGATCGCTCCTGGACCGCCCTCAAAACGGCCCTCGAAAAAGCCAAATACGCCTTTCCGGTCAGCTTCGAAAAAGAAGTCGCTCCAATCATCAAAACCAACTGTATTCGCTGCCACAGCGAAGCACAGACCTCCGCCAGTCTCAGACTCGACACCTACGCCTCCATCGCTAAAGGCGGACGCAGCGGACCGGTGGTTTTTCCCCGAGTTCCCAATCGCAGCCTGCTGGCAGTCAAACTGATCCATCCCGACGACCAGATGCGGATGCCCCGGGGCGCCGCAAAATTGAAAGATCCGGAAATCCTCACCGTCGTTCGCTGGATCGAACAGGGATCTGGCTTTGACGGCGAAGACCGCGATGCTCCCATCGGCGATTCACTCGTCGAAAAGAAACCGCCGGTCCAGGTCACCATGGCCGATGGCTCAGAAACCGTGTCCTTCCGCAAGGACATCGCACCCATGATGGTCAACGTCTGTATCGGCTGCCACTCCGGCAATAACCCTCGCGGTGAATACCGATTCGAAACCTTTGAACAGTTGCTGCAGGGCGGACCGACCGGCAACACAATCGTCCCCGGCAAACCCGACGAAAGCTACCTCATCGATCTCGTGCTCCGCCAAGACCCGCTCAAAATGCCAGGAGGACAGGCTCAATTGAAACTGTCACAGGCCAAAGCCTTCGAAACCTGGGTCCGCGAAGGTGCCAAATTCGACGGTACCGATCCCAAAGCCCCCATCCGCACACTCGTCCCCTCAGACGCCGAACTGGAAGCCGCACGCCTCGCCTCCATGTCCGATGCCGACTTCGAAAAACGCCGCATCGAACAGGCCGAAGCACTGTGGAAACGAGTCGCCCCGCGAACCACGGGCGCCGCCTTGACCACCCCGGACTTCTACCTCTACGGCACCGTTGATGAAGCCCGCCTGAAAACACTCGGTGACGCCGCACAGGCACAGGTCGCTGCACTCGCCGCCAAATATCCCCTGCCCGCCGGACAAAAACCCTTCCGCGGAAGACTCATCATCTTCGTCACCAAAGACCGCTTCGACTACGAAGAATTCAACACCTTGCTGATGAACAATCGACGCACACCCAAAGCCATCTCCGGACACGTCGTCATCAACGCCAATCTGGAATCTGCCTGGCTGGCCATGCATGACCTCGGTGATACACCCTCAGACACAGCCCTGACCACCACCGAACTGCTCAATTCACTCGTTGCCCAGGCGTGGGTGTCACGTGACGGAACAGCCCTGCCCGAATGGCTCAAACAGGGCTTCGGTACCCTCGAAGCCGGACTTCCCAAAGACTCACCATGGCTCAAAGACCTGCCTGGTCGAGCCACCAAAGCGATGGCCACCGTCACCGACCCCGCCACACTTTTCGTCGACGGCACCTTCGCACCCGCTGAAGCCTCCGACGTCGGCTACCTGCTCGTCCGCTTCCTCATGACTCAGGGCGGCAAAGAACGCTTCCAGATCGCACTGGAAGAACTGAAAAAGAACCCCAATGCCCCCGCCGCACTGCAACAAGCCTACGGTGCCCCCACCGCCCAGCTCGGACAGCTCTTCATCCGCACCGGCCTGTAGTCCCCCCCGCGCACCATCACCCCTCGCCCCTGCGAGGGAAGAGGGGATGTGGGTGAGGGGTCAGGTCCCCCTCAAATCACTCAATCGAGCAAGAGTACGAGCACGAAACACAAAAAACATCCCCCCAAAAACATCCCGTCGTACTCGAAAACCGCCCCGCCCCCTGACCATCGCCCACTGACCACTGACTCTTGCCGATTTCGTCAGGCTTCTCCCTAAAACTCTGAGCCCTTTGCGGTTAAAAAACGTGGCTCGTGCGCTGCCGTTTGCACCACCCCTCGTTAACCCGAAAGCTCTCGCTATGGCCGTCAATCCCCGACACGTCCGCGGTCGACACGAAATCACCTTCCAGTCACTGCAGCAGGTGCTCGACGACATCGAAAAACTGGCCGCCGCACCCGGCATTCACACACTGGGCAACTGATCGCTCCCACAGTTGCTGAACCACCTCACACTCATCATGAACTGCTCGATCGACGGTTTTCAGGCGCAGGCACCGTGGTTCATTCGACTGCTGGCACCGCTGTAAAAAATCGGCCCTCAGGAAAATTTTTCCCGGCATCAGGCTGCCCAAAGCAGCCGAAGCAGCAGCCTTCCCGCCGCACGTCTCACTGCCAGAATCCCCGCAGGATTTTCGCAAGGCGATTCGGCGAGCAATGACCGAACAGATGCAGGCACTGTACCCGGCGTTCGGCCGCATGACACATCAGGAATGGCTGCTGCTGCACCTGCGACACAGCGAGATGCACCTCGGCTGCGCCATTCCCTGAAACAGCCGCCAGCCTCACGTGCCCTCGGCCGGAAACATCCCCGCACCGCCTGCACCACCCGCGTCCTTAGGGTCCGGCACCTTCTCGTCACCGGTCGCCGGGTCCGCATCATAGAAACGAGGATCGCGGCTGAAATCATCCGCTGAATCCTTATCGTCAAACGTCCCTTTGGAAGAATCTACCGGGTATGGCGGAGCATTCGTGGCAGGGGGCACCACCAGCGTACCCGACGGCGGACCGTACATACCCTGTCCATACGGGCTGTACATCCCCGGATGACAGCCACAAATTCCCAATATCACCGCCACAGCAGCTTTCAGGCAGTACCTGGACATCCTGTCGGTTTCCTGCAAGGACCAAAAAACAACCCGGGCATTCCTTCCCGAGCACACCCACATCCACCCATCACTCTTAGTCTTGCTCTCCGTAGCTCGGGCTTTCCAGCCCGAGCTACCCACTTCTTCGCCGGCAATTTCTGCCGATCCGCACTCACGCTGCAGCAAATTCTGCCGGAGGTTTAGTGAATCCGGGAAGGCGTGTAAAGATCAGTTCTTTCGGGGGACTCAGACAAGCCCCAGCTCACGTTCCAGCCGATCCAGACGCCGCTGCGCAGCATCCAGAGCATCCAGCAGCTGCTCACACTGCTGCTGCACCCGCACTAGTTGCTGCTGCAGTTCCTGCACCTGTACCGCCCCGACCGGAGCACCGCCACCCGTCGACCGCACCGCAGCCCGACCACCGTCTTCGTCGTCCTCATCCGCATCAGTGGCTGCCGCCAGCTGACCCAGCTGCATGTTTTCCTTCGGCAGATAGAACGTGTGATCCACCTCCACCCCGCGGCGTTCCAGAGCCCCCGTGGCCTGCAAAAACCCCTTGGACAGCAGCCCCTGCAGCTCGGCCCGCAAAGTCTCCTGACTGTCGACACGCACCATGCGGCTGGCGCGAGTCCTTAGTTCGCCAGGCTGCTGCCGACCCCGCAGCAACAGCTCGCATACAATCCCCAGCTGCGCGTCCGAAAAATCAAACTTCAGCCGCATATAGTGGCGAAAGCGAGTCGTGCGACCGCCGTCCGTAAAGACCTCAGCCACCAGACCCAGTTCCCGCAGCTGCTCCAGCGCATCCGAAACTTCATTCTCAGAATACTCAGTCACCGGATCGCGATTTGACTTCTGATTGCAGCCCGTCATCAGCCCCTTCACCGTCATTGGGTACTGATCAGGAGTCGTGAAGGCCTTTTCCACCAGTGTCCCCAGCACCCGCCGCTGCAGCCGAGTCAGCTGTCGAATTGTATTCTTTTCCCCGTCCGTCATCTAACCACCCCCTGAGAACCGCCCTGCCCCGTGCCGTTCCGCCAACACAGCAATCCAGCCACGCAGTCTGACAACACCACCTCCACAGGCACAAGGGAACACCCTCTGGAACCCCCGCCACCGGAAAATTCTTCGCCCGCGACAACAGCGCTGTGCCGCGGTGAAACGCTGCAGCCCGCTTGCAGGCTGCAGTGTTTCAAGCAACGTAGTTCGGGCTTTCCAGCCCGAGCCCCCCCAAAAAACACCCCACCCCCGATTGTCCCGCCTCAACCACCGCTGCCCCCGGCTCGCTTGTGCATTGCTCACCAACTGCCGAAACTAACCGGACGCACGACCTTTTCCCTGTCTCAATCCCGCTCCGCACGTTATGACTCAGATCTGCCAACAGACCACCGACACTCCCGTTCGCTGCTCCACGATCGAACGACTGCTGATCATTACAGCAGTCGTCATCGCGGTCGCCACTCTGCTGCAGGCACCGCCGCTGCAAAGCGCCAATGATCGCTCCCGCTGGTGCTCCGTCTGGTCGCTCGTCGAACGACGCACATGGCAAATCGACGAAATCGATACCTTCCCGCACTGGTCCACCATCGACAAAGTTCGCTTTCGATACAACGAAAATGAACCGTGGCACTTCTACTCGTCCAAACCACCACTGCTCTCGCTGCTGGCCGCCGCAGTCTATGCCGTCGTCAAATCACTCTTTGGCTACGGCCTGTTCAGTCACACCGCACTCGTCTCCCGACTGATCCTGCTGCCCCTCAATATCCTCCCCTTCGCACTCATGCTGGTCAGCCTCTGCCGCACCCTGCACAGACTGGACCTGCACAGCACCGCACGCTGCCTGATCCTGCTGACCGCCGGGTTCGCCTCACTGCTCAACCCCTACCTCACCACACTCAATAACCACACTCCCGCTGCCGCCACCGCCATGTTCGCCATCGCTGCCGCCGTCCGCATCCTGCAGTACGGTCGCACTGTCGACTTCGCCGTCCTCGGACTGTGCAGCAGCCTCACCGCCTGCTTCGAGCTGCCAGCCGCTCAGCTGACCGCTCTCGCCGCCTGCCTCGCCGTCATCCGCTCCCGCACCGCGGCACTCACCGCCTTCCTGCCACTGGCTGCACTCCCCGTCGCACTGTTCTTCGCCGCCAATTACTCGGTCGTCGGCAGCTTCAAACCGTTCTATGCCACCTACGGATCAGAAACCTATCGCTACATCCATCGCGGCATTCCCAGTTACTGGATGGAACCACGCGATCTGGACGCCAGCACCGAACCACTGCCGGTCTACCTGTTCCACTGCCTGCTCGGTCACCACGGACTGCTGTCGCACATGCCCGTGCTGCTGCTGGCAGTGCTCGGCAGCGGACTGGCCTGTCGACAGATCTTCCCGACACTCCGCTGCCTGCTGGCCGGCACAGCCCGCACACCCGCCGCACAGCGACAGGCCATCAGCGGGCTGCTGGCCATCACCGCCGCCGTCACCACCCTCGTCACACTCGGCTTCTACCTGACGCGCACCGAGAACTACAATTACGGCGGCAACAGCGTGGCACTCCGCTGGATGCTGTGGCTGTCACCGTTCTGGTGGCTGGCCATGGTTCCGGTACTCCGACATTCCGGACGACGCACAATCGCCATCGCCGCCGTGCTGCTGCTGGCCTCCATGCTTACCACCCAGTGGTCCATGCTGCGGCCCTGGAAACCGTCGTGGCTGTACGAGCTGCTGGAAGCCGGCGGGCTGATCAGCTACCGCACTCCGCGACCACCCTTTGAGCCGCCACGCTACTCTTTGCTGCCCCAACTGCCGCCCGCCGGCACCAGACAGACCTTCGTCAGCAGCCGCGGCGACCACGTCACCCTGGAAAGCTGCATCGAACCGGGGACGGACAAGGTCCAGGTACGAGCCATTGCGGCCAGCCTGCAGGGCGTCACACTGCTGCCGGCCCCCGAGTTTCCGGAGGGCCTGCCCCTGCCGCGCCCCGGCATCCCGCCCCGCAGCCTGCAGCCGCCACCCGACAGCCCGAACGGCAGCTCTACCGCCCGCCTGCAATTCGCCCTGCAGCGAATCTTCGGACGCCTTGACTCAAGACGCCCCTATGCGTCTGCCGGCACCACCTGGATCCCCGCCCGCAGCAACCCCGACACTGCATGGAAAACCGAACGCGGTGCCGTGCGAGTCTCTGTGACGGATCCGGCATTCGGCAGCTGCGTGGACCGAATCGACGCGTGGTTCTGCAGCCAGCAGCCCTTCGGCATCCTCAAATGGAAACTGACCGTCATCGACGCCGCCACCAGCGAAGAACTGCTGATAGAAACCTGGACCACAATCGAACACCCCTGATAGTCGCGTTTCGCCACGCGAAACGTCTACACCAATCCTTCACCTGTTGAAACTCGCAACAGCAAACACCTCCCCCCTGCAACTCACTGACCACTAACCACTGGCAACTGACCACTCTTCCTCCCCCCGCCCCCATGAAACGGGGGAGAGGGGTCGAGGGTGAGGGGCAAGTCACCCTGAAAAACGACCACCCAAGCGATCAAAAACGCAAAGTCGGGTGCTCGGGCTGGAAAGACGCGAACCAAAAAATCGCCAGCAGGCGAACCGGGTACGGGAGCCCACTGGTGTGCGGCAGGGGTGCCGCCAGTCACCACCCCTAAGGCCCCTGCGTATCCCTTCGCGTCTTCACGTGAGACCTGCCGCCCTGCAAACTACTCATGCGGTAACACGGGCGAGTACGCTTCACCACCGCTCGATATTGATGCCGGCGGTGATACTTCCACGAACGTCTCCTTTTTCGCCAGCTTGCATTGCTGGTTTCAAGCCCGTGAGGAAAACAGAACGAACAGTCGCGTTCCTGCCCGTTGACAATCCTTGAGATCCGCACGTTGCCGAATTTCACCGGCAGCTCTTCACCCAGACACCGTCGCAGCCTGTGCTCGCGACGTCGCATCGCAGTGACTCCCGCTGAACCCGATTCTCAGTCAACTCCTGCAGCAGGACACCGCAGCCAGCGACAAGGTTCCGTCAGACAAACAAAAAAGCCTCCGGATACCGGAGGCTTTTTGCGGGGAAACACTCGGGGCAATTGAACGCCCGTCAGCCGAATTCCGGACGTCGCCGGTCCAGTTGTTCCTTCAATCGTGCCACGATGCTGGAGTGCATCTGGCTGACGCGGGATTCCGACAGCCCCAGGGTGCTGCCGATTTCCTTCATCGTGAGTTCTTCATAGTAGTACAGGATGATGATCAGCCGTTCGTTCCGATTCAGCCCCTTCGTCACCAGCTTCATCAGGTCCGTTTTCTGAATGCCATCCGTGGGATCCTCGCAACGAACATCTTCAACGATGTCCACTTCGCGAACGTCCTTGTAGCTGTCCGTTTCGTACCACTTCTTTTCCAGACTGACCAGGTTGACGGCACTGGCTTCTGATCGCAGGCGTTCAAATTCCTGAATCGACAGGCTCATCTGCTCCGCAATTTCCGCTTCCGTCGGTGGTCGACCGACGCGAGCTTCCACGGCTTTGCGAGCTGCTTCAACTTTGCTGGCCTTGCTGCGAACCAGTCGCGGCACCCAGTCCATCGTTCGCAACTCATCCAGCATCGCACCGCGAATTCGCGGTACGCAATAGGTTTCAAACTTGACGCCACGATCCATGTCAAAGGCCTCGATGGCATCCATCAGACCAAAGACACCAGCAGACATAAGATCGTTCAGGTCAACGCCTTCGGGCAACTTGGCCCACACCCGCTCAGCGTTGTATCTGACCAGCGGCAGATACCGCTCCATCAGGCGGTTCCGCAGTTCCTGATTGGTCTGGTCTTTTTTGTATTCAACCCAGACATCAGAAACATCTTCACTGACCTTCGTAGCCATTCAATCCTCCATGACGAACAGCAGGTGCAACTGCAACGCTATGGCTTGGTATCAGCCACTATCGGCACAGTCTGCCTGAGACATCATCACAATCCGAACAATGCAGAAACTCGCCCAATCCTGCGCAGACTGCCATTTCCACAGCAGCTCACAAGATCCCGGCAGAGTCCCGGCACAGTCCGACGGACTTCCGCCGCATGCTGCACACCGCAGACTTGTTCGGTTCTTCCTTTGTTGTTCCTTTCCTGCACCACCAGGGCCCCTGCCAAAGCAGACTCCGCTGGCCGCCACAGTACCCCTCGACAACCCCAGGTTCTTCCCTGAACCAGAAGGGCTGCCACGAAGGCGGGCGGTTGATACAGGAGCCGTGATTTGAAAGTCCAGACGTATGAAACCAGGATTTTTCAGGATTTCATTCGAAACCCGAGGCTTCGGCATTTTCAACCGAACCCGCCGCGATCTGTCGGCAGAAAAAAACAGTCTGCCCGCAAATGCACCGCAATTGCCGCTGCCAAGGTGCAGATTCTGCAGAAACTTGCGTCACCGGCGCGGCAGCACACCAGAGCCCCAAAACAGGCAACGGCACTCCGGCGGTGTGAGAAGATCCGCCGGAGAGCCGCAGCCCAGCCCGAATTTTCACCCGGCAACCCTCAAGTCGCCTCAGTATTCAACGAGTCTCATACAGCATGCCGTCCGGCCGCAAATGCAGCCCCGGACCAGTCTCCTGCGGCGGCACCCCCTGCACCTCCATCCGCACGGTCTCACCCGCCAAAACACACCCATGCACGATTAAAAACGCTTTCACCGGCGCCGGTCCCGTCTCAACCGCTACCGAATACCATTCCAGCCGGGAAATCGAGGAAAACAGGGACGTCATCGCCAGCACGTCAAAACAGAAACTGGCGTGGTCGATCTGACCGTCGCGAGGTCCGCCGATGATTTCCGTCGTCCCCAGATACAGACACACCGTCCAGCCTCGATCGTCCAGCCGGCAGTCAAAGCCGACCCGGCCAACGTTCGTCAGCGGTTCGAACAGAGCCGCAGCCTGCTCGACGAATCGCTTCAACCAGTCCGGTCGATAGTCTCGCGACTCCTTCCTCAGACGATACTGCTCCATCTGTTCAAGCAGTTCTTCAATGGACATCGGAAAACCCTGACCGCTCACCACACCCGCCTGCCGTCAGCACACCCGACCGCTCACAGCCTGGCATCATCAGGAAACCGGATTCAAGGACCGCATCCATGACTGGAACACGCAAAACGGCCACAGTTTCAAGCTGCCCCATTCTGCGGACAGCCGAAGTATCGAATTCACTTCACGGAAAGCTCACGAATTTTCACCCCCGTCAGCGTGGATCGACTGAACAGGCTCCCAACCTGCACGGGGGCACCAACAGCAACTGTTGAGCCTGACATTCCGAATGATCCGACTCTGCAACCTGCATGGGACGGCTGCCCCTGACCGGGACATTTCCGCAAATCGCACTGCAGAAAAACCCGCAGCCGCAAGATTTTTGCGTTAGTCACCGGCGGAGCAGCCTGGCGGCCTCCGGAGCAAAATACGTCAGGATCCCGGCCGCCCCGGCTCGCCGAAAACACAGCAGGCTTTCCAGCATTGCCGCTTCTCGGTTCAACCAGCCCGCCGCAGCAGCAGACGCCAGCATCGCGTACTCGCCGCTGACCTGATACGCAAACACCGGCACCCCAAACTGATCACTCACGCGACGCACAATATCCAGATACGGCAGACCGGGCTTCACCATCACCATGTCCGCACCCTCACTGATGTCCAGGCCCACTTCCCGGATCGCTTCGTCCGAATTTGCCGGATCCATCTGGTACGTCTTCTTGTCACCGGTTCCCAAACAGCCGGCCGATCCGACCGCGTCCCGAAACGGACCATAAAACGCCGAGGCATACTTGGCCGAATACGCCATAATCTGCACCTGTGAATACCCGGCCGCGTCCAGGGCTTCACGGATCACCCGCACACGCCCGTCCATCATGTCCGAAGGCGCAATAATGTCGCAGCCGGCCTGAGCCTGATTCACGGCCTGCCGACACAGCGACTGCAGCGTCTCATCGTTCACCACGTACCCATCACGCACCAGACCATCCTGCCCGTGCGACGTGTAGGGATCCAAAGCCACATCCGCAATCAGCCCGATCTTCAGCCCGGCCGCCTTCACAGCTTTCATCGCCCGACAGATCAGGTTCTCTGGATTGAATGCTTCCTCGCCGTCCGGACTGCGCAACTGCTGAGGTGTGGCCGGGAAAATGGCGATCGCCGGAATCCCCAGTCGCTCGGCTTCCCGCGCCTGTTCCACAAAAACGTCCACCGAGTAACGCTCAACACCGGGCATTGACGCCACCGGAATCCGCTGACTACTGCCTTCCACCACAAACACCGGCCAGATCAGGTTGTCCACCGACAGCGAAGTCTCACGCACCATCCGCCGCGACCAGTCTGTGCGACGATTACGACGCATCCTGATCCAGGGAAAACCGCCACCGAAAGTCTGTCCAAACGCTGCTGCATCCGACATCTGACCCGCCTCCGACAAATCCACCCGACAGACCATCACTTTCACTTCGACTGCTGCGGTGCCCCCAGAGCACGCAGTTGCAGATTGCGGTACCACGCCTCGCCCGGCGGGCCACCGTGAATCTGCACAGCAACCAATCCCGTCTGCTCAAGCGACTGATCCTGCTCGGTGTAATCCACCGTCTGCAGATCATTGATCCACAGCTGAATTCGACGCCCCTCGCAGCGAATCCGATAACGATTCCAGTCTTCCGGCTTCAGCACCTTTGCCAGCTGCTCGCGATCCGGAGCCGCCAGAATTCGGTTACGCCGGGATTCGTCGTACAAAGCCCCCCAGTAACTTTGACCCAGATCCGCCTGGTAACCAATCATCTCGTGATGGTCCGGAATGCGGCGACTGCGGAGCTGAATGCCCGCGTTTGTGCCCTCGCCACGCAGACGAAATTCCAGCGTCAGCTCAAAATCTGAGTACTGCTGTTTCGTTGCCATAAAGAAATTGTGCGGAATCTTCTGCTGCAGATTGCCGCCCACAATCGCCCCGTCCTGCACTCGAAACCACTTCTGGTCACCCTCCCAGCCATCCAGATCCTTCCCGTTGAACAGCGATTTGCCAGCCTGAGTGTCAGCTTGCTGAGCAGCCGCAGGACCAGCCGCCAGTAACAGCAGCGCTGCCGGCATGAACGTAAACAGTTGACGCATTACCCTTGCCCCCCTTGTCAAAAACCGCTGATTCGAGGCGACGACACGCGGTGAAATGCAGGCCACAGCCTGCTGTCATAACGCGACGGTTCACCGACTCGAATTCTCTGAATTGACCGGGACGGAAACAAGCAACCGTCCTGAACTGCCGGATTCGTTCCGGGAAATTCTCCGCTGCCACCGGAAAATCCAGCATCAGGACATGTCGATGGGCGATCGGTTCGAGTACCCTTTAGGGAGATCGCGACACCACAATTTCCCCGCTGTCCGCTCCCGGAACCTGCGTCATGTGCTCTAACCTGCTTCGGATTCTGTCGACAGCAGTGTTCCTGCTGCAGACCGCAGTCTTGAAAGCTGACGAAAAACCTGCCGCGGCTAAAAGCCAGATGCTGGTGTGGCAGGGCGGTCAACAATTGCCCGGAACCCTGCTTTCAGCCGACGCTCAGCGGCTGAACTGGAATTCGCCGCTGTTTCAGCAGCCGCTGCAGATTCGTACCGATGTGCTTTCCGCTGTCCGCTTTCCAGTCAGTTCGGATTCGCTGCCGGTCACCGGTGAGCAGTTCCGGGTTCAGCTGCGTGGCGGAGACGTCCTGCTGGGCAGCATCACCGCGCTCTCCGACCAGCTGCTGGAGCTGCAGGAGGTGCATTGCGGCCTGCAGCGGATACCAATCACAGAAGTCTCCATGCTGCATCGTCTGCAGCTGGGTTCGGGGATTCTCTACAACGGTCCCGCGGGACTGCAGGACTGGAAAACCGTCAATCAGCTGACAGAACAGGAAGAACAGCAGCGACAGCAAATGCTGCAGCAAATACGGCAACAGGGCCAGCGTCAGAAAGCTCCGCAGGATAACGCCACCGAAATTAAAACAGCGCGATCGCTGTTCGTCTGGAATGCTCAGCCCGATGGCTCACTGGCCACCAGCCGACAGGATGCTACTCTGTTCCTGCCACTGCAGCTGCCGGAGAAGTTTCAGGTAGAAGCAGTCCTGACATTTCAGCAGCGACCGGCTTTCCTGCTGTCCTTTGGCCGCAATGCAGAAACGTCGCCGCGAGTTGAAACGTGGGTCGATACACTGACAGCCTCGGTCAACAGCACGTATCAGCAACTGCAGCTGATTTCCGATCAGGATCGGACACTGCATCTGCACTGTTTTGTTGATCGTTCCAGCGGCACTCTTACGGTAGCCGCGGGCGATGGCAAACCACTGGGCAGTGTGCAGCAGCAACCGGTCGCTCAGCCCGCCACTGCAGCGGCGGCGAGCAATGGCCTGCAGGCAATCGGAAATCTGCTGGGCAATCTGGCCGCCGGCGCAGTTGGCGTTCGGCCGGGCACAGCAGCAAACAATTCGCCTGTCAGCAGTTCCTCCGACGGTCTTCTGCTCCGCAGTCAGGGCGGTACAACTCAGCTGCGACGTCTGCGCGTCAGTGCGTGGAATGGCAGTTTCCCCGAAATTCGCACGGGTAATGGCCTGCGTCTGGAAACCACTGCCGGCGAAGTTCTGTTCGGCTCGTTAAAACCTACAGCCGAACCCGGGTCGGTGCAGGTGCTGTCTGAAGGTGCCGATCGCACGCTTCCGCTCAGTCAGCTTTCCGCGCTAATTTTTCCCCCCGCAGAAACTCGCCCGGACCTGCAGCAGGGTGCTCGCATCACGTGGCTGGATGGTACATCCCTGTCCGGACAACTGCTTGGCATCAATGACAACACGGCCAGCCTGCAGGCGCCGTGGTCCGCCGCTGCAGTGCCCGCATCTCTCAAATCCGCTCGAGCTTTGATGTTCCTCGAATCCGCAGCCGCTCAGCCTGCCCCTGACCGGCTGTTGTACCCCGGAGGATCTTTGCAGGGCCAGCTTTTGACAGTCGACGGAGCCCAGCCCATCCAGTGGCAGCCCCCCGGCAGCAGCAACAGCTCGCCACTGCAAAACGGCGGCCAGGCACGCTTCCAGCGACATCAGGGAATACAGCACTTTTCCGCTCAGGAAAACTTCTTCTCAACTGCTCCGGATGTGCTTTATCTGCAGAATGACGATGTCCTGCCCTGTCTGATTCAGTCGTGGACCGCCGAGACTGTAACATTCGCTTCACCATTCACAGCCAGTACCACCATTCCGGCTGCGGAAGTGCTGGCCGTTGAAGTGGCTCCGCCCGGACGCATTCACCAGCGTGATTTCGGCAGCCAGCAGTGGACTGGTCGGACTGAATTCGTGGATGATCGCAAAACAGCGGTTTTCCGCGGCAATGTATCGCTGATCAATGCCGGTATTCTGACGGGAGATACGGTTCGCTGTCGGATCACATGGCCAGAGAACTGTTACGGCAGTCTGACGGTGTCGCTGTTTGGAGATTCCAGCAGACAAAGTCAGACCACGACTCACGTCACAATGACGTTTCAGGATTCCATGGTGCAGTTCAGTGACACAGCGCCGTCCGTCAAACAGAACAACTTCTGGCGAGGCTTCAATCCGCAGCAGTCCCGCAATATCGTGCATTCTCCAGACCGCTGTATCCGGCTGCAGCTGACTGTCAGAGGCGGTCGTGTGACAGCGGCGGCTGACGGTAAAGAGATTCGCAGTTTTCGGCTGAACCCCGACGGCGCAGTCTCGCGCAGCCTCGCGTTTCATGCCAACATCACCTCCGCGGGTCAGGTGGTCCGTAACGGCAAAGTGATCGAAGGCTCGGGGGTTCAAGTCTCTGAATTCGACGTGGACACAGTCGCCGGTGGCTCGATTCGACAGTTCATCGAACAGGAGACCCGCGCGGCGACGCTTACAATTCCCCGATTTCGCCGCCAGACGCCTCCCACTCATGCACTGATCGCCCCCAATGGCGATGTACTGCGCGGTACACTGGTGGGGCTTGATTCCAGCCACGTGGTCTTCGAATCCAGACTGGAAGAGTTGCGACTGGACCGCAGCCGGATCGCGGCCATCGTGCGACTGCAGACTCCTGCCGCCAAAAAAAACGCCGGCCCGGAGACGGCGGCAGCTGAGGATGAGAGTGGTTTCGTAATGGAAGACTCGGCCGCCGACAAATCACTGCGACTGCTGCTGGCGGACGGCTATCGCCTAACCGCTGCTGTTGACCGTGCTGCCGACGGACAGCTCAGTGTGGTCTCGACACTGCTGGGACCCTGCCGGATCCCGGCTGCCTCCGTTCGCGAAGCCTGGGTCGGAACACCTTTTGCCGAAGCGTCAGAACCAGCCTTCGACAACTGGATCGCCTCGGCCGCACCAGAACCTGACTGGGATATCCCTGAGTCTGACGGTGGCGGCTCGGCAGCCAGTGCACTGGTTGGCACCAGCCCGGCTGACTTTGATCTGCAGATGCTGGACGGCAAACGCTTCAGGCTCAGTGAACACAAAGGCAAAGTCGTTGTGCTCGACTTTTGGGCCACCTGGTGCGGCCCCTGTGTTGCTGCTCTGCCCGAATACATCAGTGCAGTCAGCGGCTTCAATCCGGACCACGTTCTGTTTGTCGCAGTGAATCAGCAGGAATCGTCCGAACAGATCCGGGCATTTCTGTCCGAGAAAACACTGTCGCCCGCTGTCGCGCTCGATCGCACATCCAGCGTTGCCGAACAGTTTAAAGTTACGGGTATTCCGCACACCGTCATTATCAGCCCGGCAGGCACCGTCGAAGCCGTTCACACGGGTTTCCGTCAGGGAGCCGGCACGGAAATGAAGAGTACCATCCAGCAGATTCTGGACGGGACGTGGAAACGCCCTGCAGGTGCTGACGCACCAGCCACCTCGAATCCTCCGCCGGCAGAAAAGCCCGTGCTGCGGGAATAGTGGTGAACGCGGGCAACTGACGTCACAGACCGAATCAGCGCAGGGGACACCATCGCAGCTCGGGCTTTACAGCCCGAGATCTGCCCTCGAGAAACCTGCCTTTTGACACGCCGACTGCGTCGCCTCTCGGCACAGCCTGACCTCTGTCCCTTGAGTCTGGAAAAACGTGGCGGGCAAAAGCAGGTTGCCTAATCGCTCTGCTGCTCAGCCGGTCTGCCGGTCGCTGGTTTTCGCCTGCTGCCGCTGATAAGCCGCATCAATCAGTCGCTGCAGCAGTTCCGGATTTACCGTACCGCGAAATCGCTCCTGACCATCCAGCTCTACCACGGGTACAGCGTCCCCGTAACGCTGCTGCAACTCAGGATCCTCATCAATATCGATCAGTTCCGGCTCTGGCAAAACACTGCTGTAACGGTCCAGAACTTCCATCGCATGATCGCACAGTGGACAGTCACGGCGAGTATACAGTCTGAGGGTTTCAAACAGCGGCGCCGGCATAGCACCAGGAGGCGACTTCAGCAGTAAAGCTGCCGCAATAAACAATGAACCGCACAGCGCCAGATGAATCCCCCGACTGGAATACCAGATGGCCGGCATCCCAGGCAGACCTTCTCCGGTACGGTCGCAGAAAATCAGGACGGCAAGGATCGACCCTGCCGTCATCAGCAGTGTCCCCAGTAATGCTCGCGCCCGATCACCCTCGTCTGTCCCCTGCTCCGACACCGGCACCACTCCCTGATCAGGCACTGAAGCACACCGTACTACGCTACTTCACTCCGCTTCTTCACGACCTGTTTTCAGAGCCGTCAGCACGGCACGTTCCGGACGTTCACGATAGAACGGATCCAGCGGATAGCAGCCGGAGACCAGGCCATTTCGCGGCCCTGTGGTGCAGTCGCTGAAAGTTCGACAGATCTTTTTCCGCTGCAGAATCTGACCGCTCAGACTGTCTGCCGGAAGCTCGGGATAGGACAGCACCATTCGACCCAGTCCGATCGAATCGGCCATTCCGCGACTGACGACGGCCTGACCGACCGCCGGCAACCACTCCTGAAGATACGAATATCCGGAACCCACCACGATCAGGTCCGGAAAATGCCGTTTCAGTTCAGCCGTCGCCAGAATCTGCCGCGTCACTCCGCACAACGGATCCTCGGGCGGCTGATAGCCATCACTGGGCGGAAACAAAGCCGGTCGCTGAATATGCGGGTTGTAATAGGGACTGCCGCACGTCGAACACAGCAGATCAATACCCAGTTCACGCAGCAGCCGGCCAAAGTGAATCGGTTCCTGCAGATCGATGCCCTGACCGCTGCCGTCCCCGCCGAACGCCTGAGCATAAGTTCCAGCCGCTGCCGGTACTCCCGTCCCGTCCGGACCCGGCTGATACGGAACATAGTCGAAAATACTAAGTCGCACACCGATGCCCAGTCCGGGCACCTCAGCACGAATCCCCGCCACGATCTCGCGAAGAAATCGAGTTCGGTTTTCGAAGCTGCCCCCATAACTCCCCGGACGATCGTACCCGGACAGCAGCTCATGACCCAGATAGCCATGACAATGCTTGATGTCGACCCAGGTAAATCCAGCCTGCCATGCCAGCCGACTGGCGCTCACAAAGTCGTGTGTCAGTTGCTGCAGATCATCGTCCGACAGCAGACACTGGTCCGAATCTGCTCCGAAACGACGGTCCAGCAGCGGATGACGGTAAGCTGTTCGCGGCTGCATCCTCGCTTTTTCAAAAGGCCGGGCAAAACGTCCCGAATGCGTCAGCTGCAGCCCCACCAGCAGATCATCTGCTGTCCCAAACCGCTGCTGGTGAGCCTGCACGAGCTGCAGTCGCAGAGCAGCCAGGTCCGCCCGAGTCTCTTCATTGAGCACCAGCTGACCGGGATTGGCGCGACCGTCCATCCGCACCGCGACTGCTTCGCAGCCCCACATCAGTTTGGCACCGCTAAGACCGAAATTTCGCCAGCGACGCTCAGTCAGCTCAGTCGGACGACCATCGGTCGTACCGTCCCAGCCCTCCATCGGCAGAATGCACCAGCGATTGCCGATGCGACCGCACACTGACTGCAGCGGGGTCGCCAGAGGTGCATCAGAACCGACCTGCAACGTTTCGTCGAACGGCATGTCCAGCCCCAGCTCTTGCAGACGCCCCCGAAACTGCTCAGCCGTTTTGAACGTCGAGACTCTCGGATATGACATACCTCGGCCCGCTCCCGTCTGTAATCACTGCTGCTTTTCAGCGGCAGCCTTCACATCCTTCTCAAAACGACCGTGTTCAGCCGCCATAATCAGCACCAGATAATCCAGACGGGCGGCATTGGCGATCTTCGAGAAGTTAATGCCTTCCTGAGTATCCGAGGTCTTGTGATAGTGCGGATTGAAGCCACCAAACAGAAAGGCGACCGGAATGCCCTTCTCAGCAAAAGACGCCTGATCACTGCGGAATGCCACCGTCTTCTCTTCGTCATACTCAAAGGCAAAGCCCACATGCCCGTTTGCCTCCAGAATCATCTGGTGCAACAATGTCGACTCAAGCTGACTGCCCACCAGATGAATCGATGTTCGATTTTCCGTCGCCGGCTCGTCAGGCTTCTCTTCGTCTCGTCCGATCATGTCAATATTCAGCATACAGATCATGTCCGACAGCGGACGCAGCGGGTTGGCGGCATAGTGCTTTGATCCCAGCAGGCCACGCTCTTCAGCGCAGAATGCCATCAGCAGCACACTTCGTCGCGGCTTCACTGACCCCGCATGAATGGCTTTCGCCACCTGCAGGATGGCAGTCGTTCCGGAACCATTGTCGTCCGCACCCGGATACACTTCACCTCGCTGCACGCCCAGGTGATCCAGATGCGCACCCACACAGATGTGCTCTGACCGCAGCGCCTCGTCAGCACCAGGATACCAGCCCACCACATTCGGTACGTCAATCGCCTCACGGTCCACAGCCAGTCGCACATCGACCACCTGAGTACTGTGAGTGATCAGACTTTCCCTGGTGTTTTCAGCTGGAAACGCGTCCTTGCCGGCCCCACATTTTTCCGCCAGAGCAGCAGCTGCAGATCGCAGCACCAAGGCTGTCGGGAATACTGCCGGAGCCTGCTCGGTGCGGTTGACCGCCTCATTGCGGACTCGCCCCTCGTCAGCCACCACCAACAAACACGCTGGCTTGCCCCGGATAATCCACTCATCTTCAGCGCTGATCCGACCGGGCCCCTGAATCACAACCAGTCGACCGGCCAATGACCCATCGATCGCCTCCGGCCGCTTTTCACCCAGCCGCACCAGCGTCACGGGCAGCTGAGCCTGCAGACGACCGCTCCAGTTGCTGATCCCCAGCTGCAGGCCGGAAATGCATTCGGTGTCGCCCGCACGCACGCCGCTGTCTGCCGAAACCGTGGCCAGGCGGAAAAATGGAACGTTCTGAAACCATGTGCCGTTGTCACCGGCCGGCTGAAATCCATAGCTTTCAAGCTGTCCGGCGAACCAGCGCGCGGCTTTCAGGTAACCTTCCTGACCGGTACCACGCCCAGCCATCTCACCTTCAATCAGAGTCGCCAGAATCTGACGCGATTCGGCCTCTGTAATACTGTTAAATCCGGCTGCATACTGTTGCGGAACTGCGGTTGCCCCTGCATACGGCCCGTCTTCAGCTGCCGATACACACAACACGCTGACCGCAGAAAACGCTGCCAGCAGCCAAACACCCAGCTTACGGTACAACACGATAAATATCCCCCCGACCAGAAATATAGCAGGCAGTACCGGCCCATCATCCTGTCGTATCTGACCGCGCCAATCAAGCGCCCCCGCCGACTCCAGCGGCAGAATTCGGAAGGCGGACGGAACCGACGGCAAATCCTGCCGATTTAGCCCCCCACAAATCGACTCAATCCGGGGCAATGGAAGGAATCCGCGTAAAATCCTGAGGTTGTCACAGCGCTCCTTTGCATACTTCGCACTGCTCCAAAGATACACGTGACAGATCTTCTCAAGGACTGCCAGGATGATCTCCTTCAGAAACCTCCTGCTTCTGTGTTCCGCTTTCCTGCTCTGCTGCAGCACCACAACCCGAGCCGAAGTGGAAGCCGTCAAGGGAAAGAAGTACCCGCTGACTGCCAAACATGGCCCGTGGATGATCATGGTCGCCTCGCTGCGCAACGTCGATGAAGACTGGCGCAAAGGCGACGGTCTGTCAGCTGAAGAAGCCGCCGATCAGTTGGTGTACGAACTTCGCCGCACCGGGATTCCGGCCTACACGTGGTCCATGGATGAAAAGGTCGAACAAATCTCTTCGCCACAGCCCAACAGTTCGCGACGTTATGTGGCACAGCACGGCAGTATTTCTGTGCTCGCCGGCAACTTCCCGTCAAACAATAATGCCGATGCCAAACAAGCACTCGAATACATCAAGAAAAAGTTCAACCCGTCGTTTCTCGGAGACCCCCAAAACGGCGGTATTCTGCCCAAATCCAAAGACCGATCCGGCCCGCTGAGCCGCGCATTCCTGACCGCTAATCCGCTCTGGAAAGGCGAAATCCGCGATGCCGAAAAGGACTCCTTCGTCGTTGATCTCAACGCCGATCAGAAGTTCTCGCTGCTGCAGAACAAAGGACGATTCTCACTCGTCGTAGCCACATTCCACGGTGGCAGCGTGATGCAGGTCAGTGGTTCCGATGCGTCCCGAGCACTCAGTTTCTTTGACCGCAATTTCGGCAAAAGCCTTGATGAGTGTGCCGTCCGCGCCATGGATCTGACGGAAGCTCTCCGAGCAGCAAAGAAATACGGCTACGGAGAAGATTTTGAAGCCTGGGTGTTCCACGAGAAGTACAAGTCCCTCGTCACCATCGGCTCCTTCACCAGCAAGGACGATCCGCGTATCCGCCCGCTCATGGCGCGATTCTCGGGAAAAACGCGGCGAGACCCGCGATCTGGAAATGAAGTCCTGATAGGGGAATCCTTCACCATCCCAAAACTGACCAAACCCGGCCAGTTGCCCAAAGATTCGTGGGTCTTCGACGGGACGCCCCATGTCATGGAAGTCCCGAATATTCGCTGACGACGGCCACCGACGTCACTCAGAACAGTTCCCGAATCACGGCACCATGGTCCACTGCAGTGATTGGCCGGCCGGAATGATCCGGGAACTGGGATTCCGGATTGATTCCCAGCACGTGAAACACCGTGTGGTGGATGTCACCGGGGCGCAGAGGATGCTCTTTCGGGGCTTCCCCGAGTCGATCGGTTGAACCAATCAGACGACCGCCCTGTACTCCCCCGCCCGCCAGAAAGCAGAACATCGAACTGCCCCAGTGATCGCGGCCCGGGGTCCCTTTGCTGAGCGGCGGGCCACCGTTGCCACCGTCATTCATTCGCGGTGTCCGACTGAACTCACCGCACAGCATCACCAGCGTGGAATCCAGCAAACCCCGCTCAGACAAATCGGTGATCAGACCATAGACCAGTTGGTCGATCTTCGGCAGGTAATTCTCCATGCCGGACTTCAGATCCCAGTGATGATCCCAGCCACCAAAATGACAGGTGACAAAAGTCGTGCCAGCTTCGATCAGGCGACGCGCCAGCAGCGTACTTTGACCCCACGAATTTCGACCATATCGGTCCCGCTGCTCAGGACGTTCCTGCGACAGATCAAAAGCCTCGCGAGTACTTTGGCCGGTCACCATTTCAAACGCGGTCCGGTCAAAACGGTCCAAAGATTCAAAGGCACCCGACCCATCCGCTTCACGATGCAGGCGGTCAAAACTGCTGAGCAGCAGCCGCCGATCACCAAGTCGCTCTGTCGTCAGGCCCCCCGCCAGGCCAATATTGCGAACCTCGAAATTCGCGGCATTCGGATCCCCCTCCGTTTCAAACGGATTGTGGTGCACACCCAAAAAATGCCCGCCAAAATATCCCGGACGCAGTCCGATACTCATACCATAGGGCACCGCCACATTGGCCGGCATTCCGGCAGCACGAGGCCCCGTCAGCTTTGTGGCGACGGCACCAAAGAAAGGGAATTTCCCCTGAGTATTTGCGCCGCTGACACCCGCACCTCGCCCCGTCAGCATCCAGTGACCACCGGTGAAGTGATCACCACTGCCATGATGCAGTGACCGCACCACAGAAAATCTGTCCGCGATTGTGGCCTGCAGCGGAAACAACTCTGTCACTTCCATCCCCGGTACATTCGTCGGAATCGGCTTCCAGATCCCGCGGTATTCCGCCGGAGCTTCCGGCTTCATGTCATAGGTGTCCATGTGACCGGGACCGCCGTCCAGCCACAAAAGAATGACTGAGGTCTGCCGAGCCACGGCAGGTTGGAATGCTTTTGCCGCCAGCAAACGAGGCAGCCCTGCGGAAAGCAAACCGGTGGCTCCCAGCTGAACAAAACTGCGCCGTGAATATCCGTCGCAGTAGCGCGATCCGGACTGTGACGAGATTCTGAGCATGGCACACCTAAGCAGGGGGGGAGGTGGGGCGGTAAGGAGGGAGAATCTGCGCGGCCTATTCTGACAACTCATCGGCAAACAGGAATACAGGAAACACTCGTAATCTCTGCACTTCAGGCAAAAATCAGGCTGGTCGCCGCAGAACTGCAGGTTCCCGAAAAGTCCAACTGCAGACTGCGATTTTCCGCCCGCTGCGCTTCGGAATCCACCGTCGGTGCCTTAACATAGCAGCAGCCATCGGGCCCCGCTGCAGACTTTGTCACTGCCGCAGTCGTCCAGGGCGGCTGATTTTCTCAATTGTTTCAGAGGTTCAGGAATGCCAGGTTCCCGGTGGCTCACAGGACAGCGATGCACGCTTCTGCTGTGCAGCCTGCTGCTGTTCTGGCCTGCCGTTGCGCTGGCCGATCAGGCTGACGACGACTTCAATCTGGGAGTCGGCCTCTATCGCACGCAGCGTTATGAAACGGCGGCCGGAGCATTCGATCAGTTTCTGAAGAAGTACCCGACACATCCCCGAGCGAATTTTGCCCGGCTGTATCTCGGCCTCTCACTCAACTCCATCGAACGCTACAGCGAAGCTCGACCACGATTTTCCGAGTTCCTCAAACAGGAACCTGACGGAACCAACGCGGCTGAAGCACGCTATCGACTGGGCGAGTGCAGCTTCTATCTGAAGGATTACGAAGCCGCTTCGAAACAGTTGGTCGAATTCCTCGACAAACACCCTACTCACAAACTCAGTGACTGGGCCGTGCTGCTGCTGGGGGATGCCCGCATTGCCACCGGTCAGCACCGCGCCGCCATCGAAGTTCTGCAGCGAATTGCCCGCGAAAAAAACAGCTCGCCCGTCTTCGCCGATGCTCTGTTCAGCCTTGGCCGGGCATTCGAGGGGACTGGCGATCTGAATGCTGCCATCCGGGCATTTCGTACTGCCGCCGACCTTTCCAATCAGCAGATTGCCCAGCGTGCCACCACAAAAGTTGCATCGCTCGAATTCAGCCGCGGCAACTTCCAGCAGTCACTGGACGCATGGCAGAAACTGCAGACAGCTGGCAATCCGGCACTCGTGCCAGGTGCCCGGCTGGGAGCCGGTATGGCGATGTACCGTCTTTCGCAGTTTGAACAGGCCATCGAACAATTGCAGGCTGTTCCGGAAGCGGCCCCTGCTGCTGCTCAGGCGCGGCTGTTCACCGGCATGTCACAACTGCAACTGAAACAAACAGAAGCAGCCCGCAGCAGCCTGGCACTGGCCCGACGTCTGGCAGCCGATTCGCCGCTGGCAGTGGAAGTGGCTTTTCAACAGGCACGGCTGGAACAGGACACGGGAATGCCTGCAGCGGCAGCCGATTTGTACACCGAAATTGCCAGTCGCTGGCCGCAGGACTCACGCGCCCCGTTGTGCCTCGCAAATGCGCTCGATCTGTATCTCAGCAACGGTAATCATGCGGCCGCCGCAGTAGCCTGGACACAGCTCACTGAGAAGCAGGCAGACTACGCAAAACTGCCGCGTCAGCAGGTGCTTCACAGTCGCCTGCTGCTCAGCACAAAACAAACCGACCAGGCTGCCACTGTGCTGCAGGCCGTGCTGCAGACCGGCGATCCGGAACAGACTCCGGTGGCTCGTTACTACCTGATTCGCGCAGAATCTGAAGCCGGTCGACATGCCAGCGTACTGCCACTGGCCACTGCACTGAAAAATCAGACTCCGGCCGATCAGTTGCCACGCTACGCAGATGCCCTGCTGCTGGCTGCAGCCAGCGCCCTGCAACTGCAGGACAATGACGCCATACTCAAATTCATCGAACCCTGGCTGGCGCTCGCACGCGACTCAGAACAGCAGATCGATGCTCAGTTGCTCAAAGGCAAAGCACTATGGGGCCTGAAGCGTTACCCGGAAACAACGGCTGTGGCAGATTCGCTCGCGGACCTCGGCAAAACAAAACCGGCCGCCTGGAATGCCCTGCTGGCACTGGCCGAAACAGCCTTCGCAGACCGCAGCTTCGAGTCAGCCGAACCGCTGTTTACCAAAGTCGGAAATCAGCGTAGCAACGTCGCCGTTGTGGAAGCCGGGCAGGCTGGAGCAGCATGGTGTCAGTTCGAAGCTGGCCGTTTCGAGGCTGCTGCCAGCTCGTTCCTGAAACTTGCCGACTCATTTCCGCAATCTCCGGATTTCATGCTGTACACCATGATGCAGGCTGCGGCGACAACTGAGCAGCAGCCGGATCAGGCAGTCATGGCCTGGCAAAATGCGTGGGCCACGCTGCTGCCAAAAATTGAAAAACCTGAAGCCGGTGCGGAAAAACGACCACCACTGAAACATGCTTTTGAAGTGGGCTGCCGGCTGGCTCGCAGCCTGCAAAAACTAGAGCGATTTGAAGATGCTGCTGCCGCATGGACTGCTCTGCTGCAGGCATTCCCCAATGCTGAAGATACTGACCGCATTCTGGATGAATGGGCGTGGATGTGGGCTGCAGCAGGAAATTACGAACAGGCCGACCAGATCTATCGACGACTGCTGACGCAGTTTCCCGACAGCAGTTATGCTGGCCAGGCAAGACTGTCACTCGCTGAAAGCCTGTTGCAGGCCCGCAGCCTCGATGCCGCGCTTGCTGAAATGGAAGCCATCGCTGGACAGTCGGCCTACAGCGCGGCGGACCGCGAACGAGCCGCCTTCCACATTGTCGAGATTCATTCGCTCGGCGAACGCTGGCCGCAAATGAAAACGACCGCAGAAACATTCCTTGCCGCATGGCCCGATACCGAGCTGGCTCCGCAAATTCGACTGTTCCTCGCAGAAGCCCAGTTGCAGACCGGGGCTGCGGCAGCAGCTGAACAGGGGCTGCAGTCTTTGCGTACCAGCCTGCCGGCTGACGCCGCGGGCATCGCGGAATGGCACGACCGAGTCTGGGTGGTGCTGGCAGAAGCCCTGCTGGCTCAGGCGAAATACGAGGCGATCGACCCGCTTGAAACGGAACTGAGAGCCCGCAGCAAAGACTCACGATTTCTGTTCCAGCTGCTGGATGTGCAGGGACGTCGCTGGAAACAGCAGGCTCCCCCAAACTTCGAAAAAGCCCGTGAATACCTCCGAGCCGCTGTTCTTGATCCGCATGGAAAAGGAACGCTCACTGCTGCCCGCTGCCAGACACTCATCGGCGAAACTCATCTGCTGCAGAATCAACTGGAAGACGCGGTCCGGGAGTACTTCAAGGTGTATCTCAATCACCCCCACGATGCACTGCGAGCCCCGGCGCTGCTGCAGGCAGCACTCTGCGAATCACGGATCGGAAAGAATGAAGCGGCGATCCGCGATTTTCGCGAGGTGGTGGCCAGCTTCCCAAACAGCCCGGAAGCTGTGCGTGCCAATGAAGAACTTAGGAAACTGAAGGTCGCAGTCCCCTGACCCGAACAATCAACGGATGGCTCCATGAGGGAAATGACTTCCACAAAACACCGCACTCGCATCTGGCTGCTCACAGCTCTGATGATGGCCGTCCTGCTGACCTGCCAGTCACTCGCCCAGGAATCACCGGCGCCGGCAACACCCGCTGCCACAAATACTGCCGCTGCTGCAGACACCAGCGAAAAAAAGGATAGGCCCGGAGGTATTCCAACGGATCCTGCCGGGATCGCCGAAGCTATGGGCCGGCCGTTCACCATCGCCTTCATCATCGCATCTGTCATCGGTGTCTGGTCGGTCATCGAGCGCCTCGTCAAGCTGAGACAGCGTCGGGTGATTCCGCGAGCATTTGTTGAGCGATTTTTTATGCATCTCCGTGCCGGACGCATGGATCGAACTGAAGCACTCACCATCTGCCAGCAGAACGACAGCCCGGTCGCCGACGTCTTCATGCACGGAATTCGCAAATGGGGGCGACCCAGCGTGGAAGTCGAACAGGGCGTGCTTGACGGTGGCGAACGCCAGATCAGTCACCTGAAGAAGGGTCTGCGAGTGCTGAACGGAGTCTCCACGCTCAGCCCGCTGATCGGACTGCTTGGAACGGTCGTCGGCATGATTCGCTCGTTCAACGACATCGCTACGGCCGGAGCCATGGGGCAGACCGAAACACTTGCCAATGGAATTGCTCTCGCACTGCTCACAACTGCAGTCGGGCTGCTGATTGCGATCCCGGCCATGGCCGCGTTTCTGTTTCTGGCCGGTCGAGTTGACTCGCTGGTTATGGAAATGGATCGGCTCGGACAGGACCTGGTGCACATGATCTCTGCGGAAGCCCTGCAAGAACGGGTCATAGTCACAGAACTGGCCTCAACAGCCGCAGCTCCACTGAAAACAAAGGCTGACAAATGACTCGGCAGGGAACGGACTCCGACCAGCAAAACACTCCACCGGCCGTCACCGTCGTCGTGCCCGTGCTGAATGAAGCTCCCAGCCTGCAGCAGCTGGTCAGCGAGCTGCAGACCGGAGTCACGCCGCACACGGCAGGGCTGCAGATCATCTTCGTCGATGACGGCTCGCACGATGACTCCTGGCAAACAATACGCCAGCTCGCTCGGCAGTTTCCGGAAGTCAGTGGGATTCGGCTGCGTCGCAATTTCGGCAAAACAGCAGCACTAACAGCCGGTATGCAGCAGGCCACCGGCAGCCTGATTCTGATGCTTGATGCAGACCTGCAGGACGACCCTTCAGAGTTCTGTGGCATGCTGCAGAAAATTCAGTCGGGGTTCGATGTTGTGAATGGCTGGAAACAGCGGCGTCTGGACCCGTGGCATAAAGTCTATCCCAGCCGAGTTTTCAACTGGCTAGTGGGAAGCATGACCGGACTGAAACTGCACGACCATAACTGCGGGCTGAAACTATTTCGACGTGAAGTTGCTGAAGAAATCCATATTTACGGTGAACTGCATCGTTTCATTCCGGTGCTGGCACATGCGCGGGGCTTCAGAGTCACTGAGGTGGCTGTTCACCACCGACCACGCCAGTTTGGAGTTTCCAAGTACGGAGTCCGCAGGTTTCTGCGCGGACTGCTCGACCTGCTGACTGTCACATTTCTTACCAGTTTTCGCCGCCGTCCGCTCCATGCAATTGGCGGAGCCGGTCTGCTGCTGCTGGCCATTGGATCACTCGGACTGACGTATCTGGCTGCTGTCTGGCTGCTGATTCGCTGTGGAGCTTTTCCGGATGGATCAATCGGAAGCCGCCCCCTGTTGGCATACTCTGTCGCTTCCGTACTGCTGGGCGGACAAATCCTGTCGCTGGGACTGCTGGCAGAACTGATCGTTGCATACACGGGACGATCTGAAGAGACTTACAGCGTGCGGGAACGCACCGAAAACTGACATTTATTCTCCGCAACAGGACGCTCCCACATGTCCACAGATTCATCATGGGCGTTTCTGCAGCTGGCCTCAGGCCCCACACAGGAACACGCTTTTCGCCACGGCCCCAGAATCGTACGCATCGAAACTGTCGTCCCCCACGACACCATGCGTGGCCTGCTGGCACTGCGTATTCACACCGATGCCGGAACCATCGCTGGCGAACCCGTGACTGGACACGGTGAAACCTATTATGTACCAACTGCGGCGGCCGCAGTCATCCACGACTTCTTCGCACCACGACTGCTTGGCAGCTCCGCGACAGCCATCGAAAGTCACTGGCGGTTTCTGTATGAACGCATCACCGCCTTTGGTGGCTGGGGTGCTGAAATGCGGGCGCTGTCCGCCGTAGACCTCGCCCTCTGGGATATCGCCGGACAATTGCTGAAAACTCCGATCTGGCAACTGCTCGGAGGTCCCGTGAGGGACTCTGTCCCCGTCTACAACAGCAGCGGCGGACCATCCTACGGCCGTACCAACAAAAAGGTGCCTGCCGCCTCCGGCTGGCCCGGACATGGCGACCCTGGACAGCCCGGCCCCCTCGAAGACAACTGGAGCAGCGTGAATCAGCCCGGCGAACTGGCCGAAGAACTGGTCGAACTGGGCTACAACGGCATGAAATTGTGGTCCTTCGACGCTGTCTACCGTCGTTCAGGAGGGCAGTACGTGTCGGCCGCCGACCTTCGCGAGGGTGTTGCCCCGTTCGAGAAAATTCGCGAAAAAGTCGGCGACCGCATCGAAGTCATGCTCGATGGACACGGCTTCTTCACACTCGCAGCCGGAATTCGCATCGCCTCCGCCATGGCACCGTTTCAGCCGCTGTGGCTGGAAGACATACTCCGCCCGGACTCGCTGCAAACGATGGCCGACTTCCGCCAACGTATTTCGGTGCCCATCGCCATCAGCGAAATGTTGGTCTCGGCCGACAGCTATCGACAGATTCTCAACAGCGGAGCGTCCGATTATGCAATGATTGACCCCACCTGGGTCGGAGGCATCTCAGCAGCAACCCGTCTCGTCGATCAGGCCCAGATCTGCAACATTCCAGCCCTGATGCATGACTGTACAGGGCCCTTCACACTGCTTGCGGGAGTACACACTGCCGCTGCCCGCACAGGAGTCGCCTTTCAGGAAACAGTACGAGCCCATCTGGCCACACTCTACCCACTGCTCATCGACGAAAAGATTCAAGTCAAAAAAGGCGGACTGCCGCTGCCCACACGACCAGGACTGGGAGCCCGCTGGTTGCCGGAACTGTTCGATTCTTCACACCCAGGCTACCGCTGCTCGGATCTCAAACATAAAGTTTGACGATACCACCTGCCTCACAGCCAAACTTCAGTCGCCTTGCAGCCCGGGAAAAGCCGTCATGACAGTTTTCAGACGCGCCAAAGCCCGAATGTAACGATCGCTCGCAGCCTGCTCCGAAATTCCCAGCACCCGCGCGGCCTCCCGATTCGTCAGCTGCTCGAAATGACGAAGTGCCAGAACCTCTCGATCCAGTTCCCGCATGCCGGAAAGCGCCTCAGTCAGTTTTCGAGAAGTTTCCTCGCGTACTGCTGCCTCGATGGGAGTCGTCAGGTGATCCATCAAATGAAACGACAGCGACGAAGACGTCGAATCAGCGGCCCAACCCTGATCAATCGAAAACTCCGCTCCCGCACTGCGTTTCTGCGTCCCAAGGTGGCGACGATGAATATCAACCAAAGTCTGAGCAGTAATCAGGCGGAACCACACGAAAATTGAACGCGAAGCATCCGTGAGAAAATTATTCAATCGTTGTACGGCAGCCAGCCAGGCCTCCTGCAACACGTCGTCCGCATCCACTCGACCATGCAGCCGAGGATCCATGCGGAACGTCACCATCCGCCACAATCGATCCCGATGCATGGAAAATAGCTGGGCCAGAGCATCCCGGTCACCTAGTGTCACCAGAGCGATCAATTCCTCGTCTTCAGGCGAATTCTGCATGCACACACTCCAGCGCACCGGGAAATCCCTCCGCCCCAGTCTATCACATACCTGTTCCTGAACGAAAGAAACTTCAGTACATGGCCACGGCCGCAGTGGATTCACACAATAGTTCAGCAGATGCCGCAATGCTCTGGCCGTCTCTCACGACCCATGCCTCGCTGAAAGGCACCATCCATAATGTCCCGCGAATTTCTAAATCTCGAAGAAGTCGCCGCCTGGTTGGGCAAAGACCGTCGCACCGTTGAGAAACTGGTCCAGCGAGGAATTTTGCCTGCCCGCCGCATCGCAGGCGAATGGCGGTTTCACACCGCAGAAATCACGCCTTGGGCGGAACAAGACCTCAGAACACTCGACGCAACAGAACTCGCCGCCTTCGAAAACTCGCAGAAATCCCCGGAACTGGATCAGCAGTCCCCCCTGAAAACCCTGCTGCATACCGAAACCTGCGAAACTCAGCTCGATGCAGGCACAAAACCGGCTGTGCTGCAGGCACTGTGGAAGTCGCTGGCCGAACCTGGCAAATCTGGGGCCCCGCCGCCGTGCTCGCCGCAGTCCGCGAACGAGAACAATTTATGTCGACCGGATTCGAAAGTGGAGTCGCTATTCCGCACCCCAGAAATCCGCTGCCCGAAGTGCTCGGACAATCCCTGATAGCCTTCGGCCGAACGTCCAGCGGAATCCCGTTTGGTGCACCTCGACGCTCCCTTTCGGACCTGTTCTTCCTGGTATTGGCCCGCGACGCTCGCACTCACCTGCAAATTCTGGCCAGACTGGGCAGACTGCTGCAGTCCGCCGAACTGCTGGAACAACTGCGAACCGCGGAAAGTGGCGCAGTAGCCTGCCAGTTACTGCTGACCGCTGACTCGCAACCGGCCTGACCGGCGACACTCAGACAGCTTTTTCGTCAGAACAAAACAGGCAGGAGCCAGCAGCTCCATTGACCAGCCACACGGCACTCACGATTGCTCTCGCTTTGCAGGCTCGAGGGATAGACTGCCGTTCGACCTTTCTAGCCCGAGCACACTGTCTGCACGCGACATTTTTGGACGTGATCAACCGGCGAAAGTCGGACTTCTGGACCCCGAAGTTCGGTGACCAGATAACTTTGGCTAGGCGACTTTGCACACGGCAGCGCGCAACAAAAACAGGCAGTCAGCTTTCGCTGACTGCCTGCGATATAAACAGATTGAGTTGTGAGAAGAGATTCTGGAACGAATCGTGGTATGGTGATCACGCCTAAGCGTGATGGAAATCCTTAGAAAGGAGGTGATCCAGCCGCAGGTTCCCCTACGGCTACCTTGTTACGACTTAGTCCCAATCACGAAGTTTGCCCTAGGCACCTGCCCCCTTACGGTTAGCACAGCGACTTCAGGCACCCCCCGCTTTCGTGGCTTGACGGGCGGTGTGTACAAGGCTCAGGAACATATTCACCGCAGCATAGCTGATCTGCGATTACTAGCGATTCCAGCTTCATGCAGGCGAGTTGCAGCCTGCAATCCGAACTGAGCGACACTTTTTGAGATTAGCTCCCCCTCGCGGGTTTGCTGCCCTTTGTATGCCGCATTGTATGACGTGTGCAGCCCTGGACATAAAGGCCATGATGACTTGACGTCGTCCCCACCTTCCTCCGGTTTGACACCGGCGGTCTCCTTAGAGTCCCCAACTGAATGCTGGCAACTAAGGACAAGGGTTGCGCTCGTTAAGCGACTTAACGCGACGTCTCACGACACGAGCTGACGACAGCCATGCAGCACCTGTGCATGTTCCACCCGAAGGCGTGGCCCTGCTTTCACAGGGTTAATCCATGCATGTCAAGTCCAGGATAAGGTTCTTCGCGTTGCCTCGAATTAAGCCACATCATCCACCGCTTGTGTGAGCCCCCGTCAATTCCTTTGAGTTTCAGCCTTGCGACCATACTCCCCAGGCGGAGCACTTAACGCTTTCGCTACGGCAGGAAGAAGCGAACTTCCTCCCGCCCAGTGCTCATCGTTTACAGCCAGGACTACCGGGGTATCTAATCCCGTTCGCTACCCTGGCTTTCGTGCCTCAGCGTCAGTTATCCCCCAGTGTGCCGCTTTCGCCTCCGGTGTTCCTGCCAATATCAACACATTTCACCGCTCCACTGGCAGTTCCGCACACCCCTGGGATACTCAAGCGATCCAGTTTCAAACGCAATGCCTCAGTTGAGCTCAGGCATTTCACATCTGACTTGAACCACCGCCTACGCACCCTTTAAGCCCAGTGATTCCGAATAACGTTCGCACAGTATGTATTACCGCGGCTGCTGGCACATACTTAGCCCGTGCTTCCTCTGAGGCTCTGTCAACTCCGGAGGAGAACCTCCGGAGATTTCATCCCCTCTGACAGCGGTTTACAACCCAAGGGCCTTCATCCCGCACGCGGCGTCGCTCCGTCAGACTTTCGTCCATTGCGGAAGATTCTCGACTGCAGCCACCCGTAGGTGTCCGGACAGTATCTCAGTTCCGGTCGTGGGGGCCATGCTCTCACACCCCCTAGACATCATCGCCTTGGTGAGCCATTACCTCACCAACTAGCTAATATCATGTAGGCCGCTCCTCCGGCGGAATCACACCTTTGCTCCGCAGAGTTCATCGGGTATTACCTACAGTTTCCCGTAGCTATCCCCGTCCAGAGGGCACGTTCCTACACATTACTACGCCGTTCGCCGCTCCCACCATTGCTGATGAGCGCTCGACTTGCATGCCTAATCCACGCCGCCAACGTTCATTCTGAGCCAGGATCAAACCCTTCAAAAATATGCTTCACCACGGTTTCCCATGGTACCTAGCAAGAAGAGTGACCTGTTTGCTGACCCGGTCAAAGGTCAGCGAAAACCAACAAATTCGTCGGCCAAAATCTCTCAGGCTCACAAACTCAATCATGTTGTCAAAGATCACAACACCAAACCAGAAAACCACTAGATCTTGTATTAGTCGTTCGAGCTAACCACATTATCTTGTGATTTACTTCGCTACTGGTTGGTGCTATCGAGCGGGGAAGTCTACAGGCATACCTAAAAGAGTCAAGGGCTGTGGCTCAATTTCCCAAAAAAGTTTTTTGAACCAGTCCCGAAACTCACTCCCCCCGCTCCCCCATCGATCCCTGTCTGTCCAGACAGCAATCGAACGACAGCCACAGTGATCGGGCATGCCGAAAGAAAACAACAGGAAATATCACTGAAAATGTGGCCAGTCCCGGAATCAGCTCCCAATGACCCAGCCCCCACATAAATCGCCCAATGATGCAGGTCCGGGTTGTGAGAAGTGCCGTCAATCCATAGTTGATATCGGTTGACCCCAAAAAATACCCCGGACCACGCTCATACCGCAAACCACACCTGCCACACTCCCGCCGCATCCGCAGCCAGCCCTCAAACATCCCCTCCTCGCCGCACATCGGCCAACGTAAGCCAAAACCACGACGAATCGCCTCCGCAACTGTCTCCGGACCCTTCCGCTCAAGACGCCCGCCAACATCATCACGCTCCAAACTCATCACTCTGCTTCACCCACATCTGCGCAAAACAAAGGATCGCTCTCCCGTCGACTCGCAAAACACTCCACCCCCGCCAGCCGCACTCCCAATTGCCGCGCCAAATCCTCCACTCCGCCACGCTCGCTCGCGTAATGCCCCACCAGAATCAGATTGATCCCCAGCGAACGAGCCTCCAGAGCGGCATGAAATCTTGCCTCGCCCGTCACCAATGTGTCACAGCCACATGCCACAGCATCCCGCATATACTCTGCCGCAGCCCCGCATGCCACACCCACGCGACGCACTGCCCGCCCCCCGGAAACCACCTGCACACCGCTCGCACCCAGCACAGCTCCGACTCGCTTTGCAAATTCCCGCACCCCCACCGACTCACGCAGTTCCCCAAATCGACCACCGCCAGCTCCAACTCCTGCCAGCACTCGCAACACCCGTATCCCCGACAACTCCAACAGCCCGGCCAACTGCTGGTTGATGCCCGCAGGCGCACTGTCAAAGGCCGTGTGAGCACTGTAGACGGCCACGCCCCCACGCAGCAGGCTCAAAACCGTTCTGCCCTCCGCATCACCCGACGTCAATCGCTTCACCGGTCGGAAGAAAATCGGATGATGACTCACCACAAGCTCAACTGCCCCCTCAATCGCTTCCGCAGCAACGTCCTCTGTCAATGTCAGACATGTCATCAATCGCCGCACTTCTGCACTCTCATCGCCCAGCAACAACCCCACATTGTCCCATGATTCCGCGAGTTCCAGCGGTGCAATTTCGCGCAACACTCCACAAATCTCACCCACCGTCGCCATACCCGCCCCTCCACTACAACACCAAAACCTGCACAGACACACCCAGATCATACCGGCAAAAACCGCAAAACCCGAATGCCGTGACAGCCAGTCGACACCAATTTTCACGTTTCAGGCGTTATTGATTGTCACCCTTAGTAAGTAACTAATAACCTTGCTTATGCGTCCTCGACAGTTCCGCCAGCCATACGATCACACAACAACGCCAGCCCCATGAAACGACACACCGCCTCCGATCGCCTTTCCCTCTACGAAAACATCCTCGCCACTCTGCTCAATAAACAGGACTTCTCCATCGCTGAACTCGACGAAACACCCAAACACCCGCTCATCACCCGTCGCATCGTCGACCAACTGCTGCTGCAGGGACTCATCCGACAGGTCCCCGATCAATCCACAGCCCCACGGTTCCAGTGGCAAAAAGATCCCCGCCAGGTCGACGTGAACCACTGGGTCTCCGGTCTTGTCTCCCACTGCCAAATCCCCGCTGCCCCGCCTCAGGATCGGCCCCGCGAACGCCTCACAACTCTGGGCCCCACCCGACTAAAACTCAGTGAACTCCTCGCAATCCTGATCCGCTCCGGACGCCCCGGCGAATCGGCACTGCAGGCCGGCGAAAAAATTGCCGGGCAAGTCCACAATCGTCTCGAACAGCTGCCGGAACTAGGACTGCCGGAACTCAAGAAAATCAGCACCGCAGTCAGTGAACCCGCATGGTGCCAGATTATGGCCGGGATCGAACTGGGACGGCGAGTTCAGGCGGCCGCCACTCTAAATCTGCAGGATCGACCACGACTCACACGCCCCGAAGATGCCATCAAATACTGCCTGACACACTTCAATCGACTGTCCTGGGAAGCTCGACAGGAAGAAGTGCACATGATCACACTCGACTCAAAAAGCCACCCCCTCGCGTCACACCTTGTCACGATCGGAACACTGCGGAATAACCTTGTGCACCCCCGCGAAGTCTTCCGACACGCCATTCGCGATGCCGCCAACGCCTTCATCGTCGTCCACAATCACCCGTCAGGTGATCCCACCCCCAGCGATATGGACCTGCACGTCACAACACGCCTCGAAGATTCCGGCGAAATTATCGGCATCACACTGATCGATCACATCGTCGTGGCTGCCGGTAAGGCCGTCAGCATACAGCAGTTCCGCGACAGTCGCTAAAAACCAGCCTCAGGGTTTTGCCGGAGCCGCCGCGGCAGGCTCTGCCCCGCCCTCAATCTTGTCAAAATACTGACGAATGCTGTCCACATACCCAGGCGGTATCTCTTCCGCCTCGATCGCGGCATCCACACCAGCCTTCAGCTGCTGCACAGTGTTGTCGTACTTCCGCAGGTCCTCCGGATCAAAGTCCTTCTGCCTGGCTGCCTCCTTCGTCTTGATAGACATCAGCACCTTGCCGGCCTGAATCTGAGTACGCGACTTTTCGTTCTTGTAACCCTCCGGATCACTGCCGTCCTCAGACATCATGGCTCCAGGTGCACTCCGCTCAGCCTGACCGTTCTGCCCCATTCCACCCATCTTCTTCCGGAATTTCTCCGCGTAATCTGCCAGACTCTGGCACCCTTCACACTCCTCACCATCCATCTGCCCCTGCTGATTCAGTTTTTCAGCCTGCTGCAGTGTCTTCAGTGCCTCTTCAAGCTGTTTCATGTCACCGGCAGCACGAGCCAGCTCCTGCAACTCCTTCTGTGACAGCTTCAGTGATTCTTCCAGCGCCTGCCTCACCTGCTCAGATAACTGGCCTTCGCCAGACTGCGGCTCACCGTCTTCACCCCGCTCACCGGACTCGCTTTTCTCTCCCCGCTCGCCAGACTCGCCTTGCTCACCCTGCTGACTAAATTTGTTCTGCTGCATCGCCTCAAGAGCCTTCAGTGCAGAATCCAGCGACTTCTCAAGCTCCTTCGAACCGGCCTTCTGCGACGAAAATTTCTTCAGATCCTGCAACTGCTTCTTCAACTCAGATGCCAGCTTCTGACGCTCTGCTGCAGAATCCGCGTTCAGCATGGATTTCAGTGTTTCCTGAGCTTTTTCGAACTCCTTCTGCAGGGAATCCGTCCGCCCGTCCTGCAATTCCTTCAGCCAGTCGTTCATTTTTTGACCGCGCTGGCTGCCAGTCATACTCTCTGAATTCTGGCTCAGCATCTCACGGACCTGCTCAGAACTGGCCTGCTTCCACAGCTGATTCAGGTTCTGTCGCTGACTGTCCAGAACCTCGGAATTCGGCTGCCGCTCAACTGACTTCATCTTCCTGAGTGCCGCCATCAGTTCCTTCGCCTGCGCATCAATCTTCTGCTGCCGCTCTTCCGCCGCCTTCACTTCACGACTGACCTGCTCGTCACGAGTCCGCACGGACTTCAGAAGTTGCTCGACCTGCTTCTTCTGCTGCTGCACCTTCACAGCCGCCTCGACACGGCCAAACGGATCCAGCGTCGGAACCAGCACCAGCAGCAGTGCCAGAGCTGAAACGGCCACTGCCTGAATACCCAGTGATCGCCGCGTTCTGAAAGGAACAACCTGCCGTGGCATGATCCGCGGAGCCACGCCGACTGCGGACTGCTCAACTAAAGGCTGATACTGACCGGCAGAACTCTGCAGCGTGACCAGAGTCAAAAAGAGGTCATCAGTCCGCGCAAACTGGTCGACGGCACGAGCCGCAGCAGTGCGGTCAACTCGACGAAAAAACATACCGGCCCCCAGTCCGGCCGCTGCTGGTATCGCCAGCAACCACCACGCCGACTGCTGCTCGGGCGGCAGCAAACCCGCCAAACGCACCACCAGCACCGCTGCCGCTGCCAGGGTCATTGCTGCCAGTGACCAAACGTGCAGCGCACGAGCAGCACGGGCAAGGAGCAAACGACGACCCACATGCTGCAACAGTTGAATTGCCGGAGATTGCTGTGACATACGAGGTACCCTTGCTGTGGCCTGCCCTGGCATTCGTCATAAACAGCGGCCGGCAAAGAATTTTAGTCTGTTTTTCTGTAAAACCGCCCTCAAAATGCACCCGGAAGATGGCAAATTTCGGGAAATGCTGCGGAATCGGAGCCGGTGCCCCGCAGCCCGAATTCCTGCTCCACACTCCGCCCCCGTTTTGCCCTGCTCCCAAAATCTGACATAATTTCCACACCGTTGGCTCACCATTTCCCGTCCCCACTCTCAATGACTCAGCCCTCTCCATGGCCGATTTTCGCAGAAAACGTCGTCATCTCGGTCTGCCCATCTGGAGCAGCGTACTGCTGATGACCGTCAACATCGCCCTGATGGCCATTCTGATCGTGCAACTGGCCCGCCAAAGCTCATGGGGCAGCCTCATCCTCAGCTCCGCCGCACTCGCCATCAGCCTCTTCGGTATCTCCTTTTACTCCTTCCTGACCATCAAGGAAATCCAGCTCAATCGACGCCAGTCCAACTTCGTTGACAGTGTGACTCACGAGCTCAAAACGCCTATCGCCGCGCTCCGCCTCTACCTCGACACACTGCTGCTGCACGAACCGGAAGCTCATGATCGCCGCGAATTCTACGAGACCATGAACACCGAACTGACGCGGCTCGATCGACTCATCAATCAGCTACTCGAAGTCGGTCGCCTCGACGCAATCGGCCAAAGTACCGAAACCGAAACTGTCGCCGTCGAAGATCTGCTGCGACAATTCGCCCGTGCCGCCTGCCTGCATCACAAATACGAAGTTTCCGATGTCTTTGAATTTGACATCGCCCCCATTGCGCTCGACTCCCGCCGCCTGCTGCTGGAAATGATCTTCGGCAATCTCCTCGACAATGCCGTCAAATACGGCGGTAATCCGCCGCGAGTCAGAGTGCAGGCAGCCGCACACGGGCTGTCCCGAGTCGTTGTGCGGATTCATGACAATGGTCAGGGTGTCCCCCCGGAAAATCGACGCCGCATCTTCCAGATGTTCTTTCGCGGCAGTGATGAACTCCAGCGAACCAAAACCGGCACCGGACTCGGACTCTACATCGTCCGCACTCTCGTCAGCCTGCTAAAAGGCCGCATTCAGGTCAGCGAAGGAGTCAACGGCGTCGGCAGTACCTTCGAAGTCATCCTGCCTGGTCGTCAGATCATTTCCCCACCCACCACTATTCGCAGCACCGGCGATCGCGTCTCAGAACTGGCTCTGTCAGCACAGGAAAAACCCCGATGAGAATCCTCGTGGTGGAAGATGAAGAAGCGATCGCCCGCGGACTGCGTTTCAATTTCGAACGCGAAGGCCACCAGGTTGATCTCGCATCCAGCGGACCGACCGCACTCGAACTCTACGAATCTGCTCAGCCCCCGGTCGATCTTGTCGTGCTCGATCTGATGCTGCCGGAAATGAGCGGCTACGAGATCTGTCGCGCGCTCCGCCGACTCGATCTCGACATTCCCGTGCTGGCACTCACAGCCCGCACACTCACGGAAGATAAAATCCAGGCCTTCGATTGCGGTGTGGACCAGTACATGACCAAGCCGTTCTCACTGCCCGAACTGCTCAGCCGAGTCCGCAATCTGCTGGACAAACGCCGCCGGCACCTCGATCAACGCACGATCCGACCGACTGAGAACGTAGTGCGTTTCAGCGATGTTGCCGTGGACTTCGGTCGCTTCGAACTGCGACATCGCGAAGAAGTTCACCCACTCACTACTCGCGAACAGGAACTGCTCAGATACTTCCTCGAAAATGACGGGGTCGTCCTGTCACGAGCCCGACTGCAGTCCGAAGTCTGGAAAGACTCCGCCGATATCTCCAGCCGCTCCATCGACAACTTTGTCATGCGGCTGCGCCGCATGATCGAAGATGACCCCTCCAGCCCCAGACATCTGCTTTCCGTCCGCGGCACCGGCTATCGGTTCGTTCGCGAACCCGCCGGTGACGCCAGCCTAACAGACGCCGGCTGACTCGCAGGTCAATCGTACGAAACCGCTTACGCTGCAGGGCACTCACGCTGCAGTCCGACCGGTCTCATCTGTCGGCAGCCCGGAACTGTGCTGCACAACTCGCCCTGCCACCTGCCAAAGCACTTCTCGCAGCTCTTCACGACCACTGCCCAGATGTCGCTCCAGCAGCTGCAGCTCACGCTGCACTACGCCCTCAGAATTGCGACGTTCACGCGGTGCCCGGAAAATCTTCTCGTGCACACGCAACGCATTCTGCTCAGTCTCGTAAAACAACTCCTCGTACAGCTTCTCGCCCGGACGCAAACCCGTGAATACGATTTCAACATCCTCAGGATAACGCTGCCCGGACAGCCGAATCATGTCCTTCGCCAGGTCCACGATCCGCACCGGTTCCCCCATATCCAGAATCAGCACGTCCCCGCCGGCACCAATCGCTCCCGACTGCAGCACCAGCTGCACTGCCTCCGGAATGGTCATGAAATAACGCTGCATCTCAGGATCTGTCACGGTCACCGGACCACCTTGCTCAATCTGTCGCCGAAATGTCGGCACCACGCTGCCGGCCGAATTCAGTACATTGCCAAATCGAACAGTGATGAAAAGAGTCTTCGAGCGACTGGCGACCGCAAACAGGTATTCCTCCGCAATCAGCTTCGTCGCGCCCATCACATTCGTGGGTCGCACCGCCTTGTCAGTGGAAATCATCACAAACCGCTGCACTTTAAATCGATCCGCCAGATCCACCAGAACCTTCGTCCCCAGCACATTATTGCGAACCGCAGTCTGCGGATTGGACTCCATCAGCGGTACATGCTTGTACGCTGCCGCATGAAACACGACGGCCGGGCGATGTGCCATGAACACTCGCTGCATCGCTGCTTCATCCGTAATGTCCTCAATCAAAAACTCCAGTGACGGCAAGACCGTCGACACAACACGACGCAGGTTCTGAAACTCCTGCTCAAGCTGAAAAATCCCAAACTCCGACTGATCCAGCATCACAATGCGAGTCGGAGCAAAATTCAGCAACTGTCGGCAGACTTCCGAACCAATGCTGCCGGCTGCACCCGTCACCAGCACCACTCGGCCGGCCAGCGATTCCCGAATCCCCTCCAGATCCAGCTGATTCGGCTCACGCCGCAGCAGGTCGTCAATCGTGATCTCACGCAGCCGCAGCTGAAATCGCCCCGCTGGAATCTCTCCCACCGACGGCACCACATGCGCCTCAATACCTGACTGCCGACAAACTTCACTCACCTCCCGAATCGTGCGACCAGACAGCTTCGAACCCAGCAGCACCATTTCGGCCCGCGTCTGAGCAATAATCGCCCGCAGATCACCCGAACCATCAAAAGTCTCCACTCCCCCCAGCAGACCCAGCGGAATATGCTTTGACGGGACCACAATTCCCACCACCCGCAGCGATGACGCCCCCGACTGAATCGATGACAACAACTCCGCAGCATCCGAACCACGAGCATAAATCAGGGCGCGTCGAGAATGCTTATTGCGCCGCATGTTCTTGAGCGTCCGCAGCATCTGAGCCAGAATGCGGGTCGCCGAAAGCAGCGCCGCCGAAAGAATCGTATCCAGCACAATCACGCCGCGTGGCACCTGAGGCATCGTTTCATGAGCCATTTGCGACGCCGCCAGCAGCACACCGCAAATCAGACACACACCACCCGACCACGCCAGATCACGCATCGTCGAATACCGCAAATGACGACGCCAGTCGCGGGAAAACAACACGACCGCCACCTTCAGCAGCACTAGCGCCCCCAGACCTCCGCGAAACGTACCCACGGCAAACTGCTGCTGCTCAAGCTCAAACAACGCCCGACCCGCTGCTCCCGCAGGAATTGGTACCGGATTCCCCGCCGAAAAATACAAAAACTGCAGCGGATCAATGTCAAACCGCAATGCCAAAGCACAGCAGAATGACACCGCAAATATCGCGGCATAACAGCAGACGGCAATTGCCAGTCGCGTCATGAGAAGACCCTGGGACGGTGAGTTTGGCTGCTGCAGGATGCGGCCTGAAAGGACAGGTGAGAAACACAGACAGGCGACGGGAAATCACACAGATTTACCGCCGGGATTGAAGGACGGCAGGCCCCTGCGGGAGCAGCCGATCAGCAGATTCTGCCGAACCTTCAATTTTGTGTCCAGACCAGCTTTCAACAACTCCCGACCGCCCCCTCTCACTTCGCCTTCGTGTCGAAAATCTTCAGCCCGTCAGCCTCGGCCTTCGTCTTCGTACTGAGCATCAGCCGCTTACCGCCCTCGTCCACCACCAGCACCAGCGGATCACGCTCCTTCGCATAATTCTGCAGTATCCGGTCAATCGCCTGCAGCGCCGTCACCGAACCAAGATCAATCGTCTGCGGCATGTTCTGAGTAAATCCGGCACCCTTCAGCGCATCACCATCAATCACCACGTCAGTCTTGATCGATTCACCAATATACCCAAACGCCTCCTGCAAAGGAGTCCGCCGGAAGTCGACCAGCACCTTCATCTGCAAGCGATCAGCCACCTTGTCCGGTACCTTCACATCGTCCGCAGCCTTCGTCTGCTTTGTCTCGTCACGAAATTCTGTCACCAGCGACTGGTTCCACGTCAGCAGAGTCCCGGCAGCCAGATTTCCCGCCGCCTGCCCTGGCAACACGGTCACCAGCCTCGCAAAACCTGCACTGGCGTGCACAGTCGTCCCAATATTGAAGGCCTGCAGCATCGCCGGAAATCGCCCGATGATCTGGCGACTGCCTTCAGTCGATGGCTGCATCTGACGCACCGTCTCCAGAATTTCACGCGGCAGATTGTCCAGCTGCACCTGCATCTGCCGCTGCAGACGCACAGGAGTACTGTCGCGGCTATTGCTAAGCAGAGTTTCCATATAGAAGTCTGGCTCCAGATGCAGACTCCACAGCACACTCTCAACCTGATCACCAAACCAAAACAGCACCTTGTCCGCAGCCGGCTGAAGCTGCGGGAAAAATGCGTCCTCACGATGCGAATCCAGCAGTGTCAGGTCAAACAGCAACGTCATGTGACGCTGTCGATCAGATTTCAGCAGCAGCGGTTCCATATCAGGCAGCGGCAGCGCACCACCCTCTTTATAATCCGCCAGCTCTTCAGACATCGTCAGCGGAGCTGCCACAAAGGTCTGCTGATCCACCAGCAAAAAAGCAAAGTCTGACGCCTCGTACACCTCAGCCTTCGAATGCGCATCCGGCCGCAAGCGACCCGCAAAACGCTTCAACAGCCCCGATGCCGTCTGACGCTCCTTCAATCGCACCACCATCGCCAGATCCGGCAGCGCCATCCTTGCACCAAAATTCAGCGCAATTGTCAACTCCTCGATCTCTGCCGGCTCAAATCGCGAAACCTGTCGTATCTGCTCAGTCAGCCAGATCCCCAGATTGCCCAGTAACGCCTGAAACTCACCAATCCGCTGGTTTTTCTGCCACAACTGGGCGGGACGCAGATGGACAATTACATGCGGTGTAAACGGAACATGATCCAGCGGTATCGCCGCTCCCTTCGTTGGACTCAGATCCTCAGCCGCTGCATCCGACGCCTTTCGTGCCTGCTGCTCCTGCTCCCAGCCCTTGTTCTGCTTCACAACCGGCTTCTCAGCCGGCGCCGCACCACGATTTGCCATCACCGCATATACGGTAATGCCGGCAGCCAGCAAACCGGCAGCAGCCAGTGAAATCCATTGCGCCATGCCCCCGCTGCGACGACGACCACGCACACCTGCCAGTGCTGATGCCCCCTGAGCCACCCCGGCAGCACCGCCCGCACCTGCCGCTAACTCAGTGGCCACCGCCACTCCAAAACCACTGAAATCCGGCAACTCTCCGACGCCGCGCGTCGCTGCGGAAGCAGTCACAGGATTCTGCGAAATGGCCTCCGCAGTAATCGGTGCACTCGAAACCTTGTGGTCAGGCACCCACCGCGCCGCTTGACCCGCACGCGGAGCCAATGGCAGCACCGGCAATTCATCCGCTTCCACTGCCGCAGGTACCTCAGGTACCGGTGTCGGCGACGCAGGCAGCCGAATCACAAACTTGTGGCTGCACTTCGGACATTGCGCCGTTTTACCCACCAGACGAGCATCCGGCAACTTCAGCAGCGACTTGCAGGCAGGACACTGTACAGCAATCGCCGACATCGCATTGACTCCCTCTCAGACAAATTCCCCACATGCAGTCTATCGCAGATACATGCGAAAAAAAATAGTCCGTTCCGGAAAACTAAATACCTTAGTAGAATGCAGCTTGCGTCAGTCTGCCTGCCCCGCTTTCACCCACGCACAATGCCTGACCGAAACCCAGCCTCCATGGCACGCCCCGTTGTCGTCATCCCCGCTGACTTTCCACCGCTTGTCGGTGCTTCTCCGTATCTTGCGCAGCTGGGTGAAATCACTGACGTGGTTCTCCGTCGCGACAGACCGGCTGATGATCAGGAGAAAGTTCGGCGAGTCTCCGAGGCAGACATTCTCCTGAATTCCCGAGGCAGCCTGAAGTTTCCTCGCCACATCCTGCAGCAGCTTCCTCGGCTGAAGATGATCGCTGTTTGCGGCATCGGGTATGACGCGATCGATCTTCCCACGGCCACGGAACAGGGGGTCGTCGTCTGCAATGTTCCGGGCCGAACAGCCACTGTGGTGGCCGAACATTCGCTGGGCCTGATGTTCGCGGTGGCTCGCAACATGGCCTTTCAGACGATCGAATTAAAGGCCGGACGATGGCGAGGCGACTTGGGAATTTCGCTGACCGGAAAGATGCTTGGCGTGATCGGCACCGGTAACATTGGCTGCGAGATGATTCGCCTGTGTCGCGCTGTCGGAATGAAGGCGGTCGCATGGTCGCTTCATCCGGATCCCGACAAAGCTGCGCGGCTGGGATTTGAATACGTCTCCCTCGAGCAGTTGCTGCAGACGTCCGACGTTGTCAGCCTACATACTCGCCTGTCTGATCAGACCCGAGGAATCATGAACGCCGAACGCTTCGCGATGATGAAGCGGGAATCCATTCTTGTCAACACAGCTCGTGGCGCGATGGTGGAAACTGATGCTTTGGTAGGGGCATTGGAATCCGGTGGTCTGTTCGGGGCCGGACTGGATGTCTTCGACGATGAACCACTTCCAGCAAATCATCCCATCCTGCGATGTTCTCGCGTCGTGCTGACGCCGCATACCGCCGATACGACTCAAGAAGGTCTCGATGTGCTGACTCTTGGCTGCATCAACAACATTCGAGCCTTCCTTGCGGAGACTCCTCAGAATGTCGTCAACCCGGATGTACTGTCGGCAGGTGCGAGGACAGGTCGATGACCGAAGATGCATCGTTGCCGAAAAGAAGGTCCGATAACCCCTTTGCACCACCGAGCATCCCCAATCCGGTGACTGTCGGAGACAACGTCATCTTTGCTCCTCGACGATACTCGGTCATTAACGGAACGGTGATCTGCGACGGGGAATTTGATATTGCGCCACTTTGCATCGAGACGGGAGAACCTGTTCGGTCAGGAGATATCAAAAGCTACTACACGAAGCTCTTTGCACCGTCAGAGCAAAGACAAACGCTGTTTCGATTTTTGCATTTTCTGCCTCAGTCGATCTTCGTGACTGGTTTTGTGATGGGCATTCTTCTTCGTTTGGATAACAAACGAGTGCCGTTTTTCTTTGGAAGCCCTGTCGGAATCCCGTTCTTTCTGTATCTCGTCAAGATTCTCGTGCTGAGACGAATTCCTTCCTTTCACATCATCTTTCGACGCCGCAAAGAAGGATTTCGACAGCGGGTTCGACCTCGGGCCATTCCCACCTTGATTCTTGCTGCGGCTCTGGTGGTTTGGCTTTGGGCACTGCCTGCCGCATTTCGAGCGAACGTGCTCCTCGGAATCGCAGCGACTGTTGTGGCCATCATTATCCCGACCATTACTCTGCATTTTAATGGCGAACCGTACGCCACACGCGATGCTGAGGGACGCTTTCATACTCATGGACTCTCGCCTGCACTTCTTTCTGTGCTCGAACAATACGCCCGCCGCAGAGGTGCCTGATGCGTTACCTGATTCTGTTGCTCCTCTGCGTGATGGCCTGCATCGCTTACATCCAGCGATCTGCAGTAAGTGTTCCGGCCGACACAATCGCACGGGATCTGAAGCTGGCCGATCTGGCTCTGAACATGGGGATCATTCAATCGATCTGGTACCTCGGATACGCTCTGTTTCAAATGCCGTCCGGATGGCTGGCAGATCGTTACGGAAGCCGACTCACACTGGCTGTGCTTTGTGTTGTGTGGTCACTGCTGACGTTGGCAACCGGGTTTTCGTTCGACTTCACATCATTGGCCGTTCTGTGGTTTCTGATGGGAGCCGGACAGGCCGGAGCATTCCCCTGTGCGGCCAAGGCGATCGGTCAGCAGTTCAACGATTCTTCTCGCGCGTTTGCGTCCGGAATGCTGGCCGCTGGCATGGCGATTGGCGGAGCTGCGGCACCGGTACTGGCCGGAAAGGGACTTGCCCGGCTGAACAGCCTGACGACAGGCACATCACTTCAGGACGTTCAGGAATGGCGTCTGTTGCTGATGGTGTTTGCTGTTCCGGGCATTGTGTGGGCGTTCGGCTTCCTGGCAATTGTGCCTCAGTCCTGTTTGCCACCAATGACAGTGTCCTCGAGCAGTGGCGAGTTCAGGATGGAGAAGATACTGAAGAACCCAAACACATGGCTTCTGTGTCTGCAGCAGTTCTTTCGAGCGGCCGGGATGGTGTTCTTTCTGACATGGTTTCCTGTGTTCCTGCAGAAGACTCGCGGTGTCAGCGAGGAAGCGTCCGGGACTCTGACTGGCTATGCGGGCATCGGTGGCATTGTTGGAAGTCTGACGGGCGGAATCGTTTCCGACTTGATTTTGCGAGCCACCGGAAAACGCTGGCTGGCTCGACAGGGAATCGCAATCATGGGCATGGCGACCTGTGCTGTGTTGATCCTGGTGTCTTCCGGAATCTCAAATGCTCAGCTCGCGGTCGCGATCATCGGCTGCGGTGCTTTCGCCGCAACATTTGGCGGCGTGAGTGGCTACACTGTGGCGATTGAATTCGGAGGCAAACGAACAGCCACAGTGTTCAGCCTGATGAATATGTTCGGCAACATCGGAGCCATGCTGTTCCCGGTCGTTGCGGGTTTTCTGGTGAAGGCCACGGGCAACTGGAATCTCATGCTGTTCCTGTTTGCAGCCATCATGGCGATCGATGCGGTTTGCTGGTCTCTGCTGAATCCTTCAAAACCCGTGGATGCCGATTAACAACAGGTGATCTGCGGCACAGTTGTTCTCTCTCAAAGTGAGTCCTTCCATGTTGAGCCTTTCAACGCCTCAGTTTCGATGCATCTCATCGATTGGCCGCTGCGACATTACTCCACCAGTCGGCATTTACCATCGAATGTGGGGCGCCGCGATGCACGATCGGGCCACCGGAGTCCATCGACCACTCACCGCCAGCTTACTGTGGCTCGAACCTTTCGACGGCCCGGACTCCGCAGCCCGCGTCATCCTGTCACTCGATCACTGCATCCTCGAAACCAGCCTGCAGCAGGATCTAGCCGCAGACGTCGCCGCTGCCACCGGCCTCGATCCCGACTGCGTCCTCGTCACCCTCACACACACACATGGCAGTGGCTGGATGGCACTTAGCCGCAGCGAATTTCCCGGAGGACAACTCATCGCACCCTACCTGCAGGATGTGCGACAAAAAGTCCGCCAATTGGCTATCGAAACCGCCAGCCGCAGACAATCGGCTGCCGCTGTCATCGGCACAGGCACCTGCAGCCTTGCCAGACACCGCAACTTCTTCGATCCCCTCCGCGGACATGCCGTCTGCGGACTCAACCCGGCAGGCTTCTCAGACTCGACCGTCCTCGTCGCCCGCATTTCCACAGAAAACGGAACACCCCTCGCAACTCTCGTTAATTACGCCTGCCACCCCACAACACTCGCATGGGATAACACTCTGATCAGCCCCGACTACGTTGGTGCGCTCCGCGAAACCGTCGAACAGCACGCACCCGGAATCTGCGTGTTTCTTCAGGGAGCCTCCGGGGACCTCGGCCCCCGCGAAGGCTTCACCGGTGATACCAGCATCGCCGACCGCAACGGCCGCGAACTGGCCTTCGCCGTACTCTCCACACTCCAGTCACTCCCCTGCCCCGGTACGCGCTACACATGGCAGGAACCCGTGCTCTCCGGTACCTGGATCGGACGCTGGGCCCACGAGCTCGTACCCCCGGAAATCAGCCAGACATTCAACCGCTGGACCTGGCACCGAATCACCGTCAGCCTGCCATGGCGACACGACCTGCCACGCCTCGATGAAACCCGCAGCAGCCGCGACTACTGGCTGGCACAGGAAACCGAAGCTCGCTCACGAAACGATGACGCTGCGATCCGCAACTGCCGTGCACAGGCCGAACAAATGACACGCCAGATCACCCGCCTCGAAGCACTCGCACCCGGACCCGTCTGCCCGCTCAATGTCACCATCGGTATCACCGGCGACTGCCTCTGGTTCTTTGTCCCGGGCGAACTTTACCAGGACCTGCAGATCCAGTTGCGACAACGGTTCGCACCACACCCCGTATTCGTCACCACACTCACAGGAGACTGGCAGCCAGGCTACATCCCGCCAGCCAGCAGCTACGGTTATGGCATCTACCAGGAAGTCATCGCTGCCACTGCGCCAGGCTGCCACGAAATGCTGATTGAAGAACTAACGCGCCAGACCCGTCGGCTGCTGGCTGAGAACTGCCAGCAACCCTGATCCGAAGACGACAGCCACCCGTTCCCTACTTTACATCCCCGCCCAGCAGATGCTGCTCCACAAACTGAATCGTCGCGTAAAACTGAAAGTCCGCGTTGTTCTTCTTGCGGAAACCATGCCCCTCGTCCTTCGCCATCAGATACCAGACCGGAGTCCCGTTTTGGCGAACACGAGCCACTATCTGCTCCGCCTCTGACAGCGGCACCCGCGGATCATTCGCACCTTGCACCACAAACAACGGTTTCTGAATCCGACCGGCATTGTTCAAAGGAGCCATCTCTTCGAAAAATGACGCCAGCCGCGGGTCACGCTCATCACCATACTCCACACGCCGCAGGTCCCGCCGATACGACTCGGTGTTCTTTAAAAACGTCCCAAAATGCGATATCCCTACCACATCCAGCGCACAGCGAATCCGATCGTTGTAGTGGAAGGCACAGGCCAGAGTCATATAACCGCCATAACTGCCCCCAGTCACCATCACCCGCTGAGGATCCAGATCCGGCTGAGTCCCAATCCAGTCCAGCAGTGCACCAATATCCCGCACCGAATCCTCACGCCGCAGACCATTGTCCAGCGCTACAAACGTCTTTCCATAGCCGGTTGATCCCCGCACATTCGGGTAAATCATCGCCACTCCCAGCTCGTTCATGTAATAGTTGTTCCGCGCCTGAAAAATCGGTCGCGACTGACCCTCAGGCCCGCCGTGAATGTTGATGATCACCGGACGCCGACCACTGAAACCCGCACCCGCTCGATACAGAAAACCACTGATTTCCAAACCATCAAAACTCTTCCAGCGCACCAGTTCAGGCTCCACCAGCACTTCCGGATTCAAACCGCCCAGTTCACTCTCCGTCCACCGCTCAACATGCCCATCCGACTGCAACACATACACATCCGATGTGGACTTCGCTGAACTAACCGAAAATGCAGCTACAGCACCATCCCGGTGCCACTCCACACCACCAATCACTCCCGCCGGGACCCCCGCAGGCTCACGAATCTCGCCCGTCTCCGTCAGCAGCAGACGCAGCTTCGAAACCCCCGCCTCGTTCGTCTCAAACAACAACTGACGACCGTCAGGAGACAAATCAAAAGACTCCACATCCCACGGAATTGATGTGGTCAGCCACTGAATTGCACGAGTTTCAAGCTGCATACGACCCAGCCGCCGAAATTCACTGCCCTGATCACTCGTCAAATACAACGCCTTACCATCCGGTACATACTCCACTCCACCCCACGCCACCTGCTCAGCTGCATCCGTCAGCGGCTGCTTCTGACCCGTCGCCACGTCCACCAGCCACAGCATCGACTGATTTACTGAGAGATACTCCCGCGCCACGAGGTGCCGGTCGTCAGGAGACCAGTCCACCGCCGACCAGCCACCGCCCTGCAGCTCCGCAATCACTCGCGCCCCACCCGGCTGCAGCGGATCCATCAGCCACAGGTCGCGGTCAGTGCCGTTGCGGCGAGTAGTTGCCCAGGCAAAATGAGTGCCCGCACGATTCCACAGCGGCCCACTATTCTGACTGCGACCGCCATCCGTCAGCAATACCGTCTCACCACTCGCCACATCCCGTCGGTACAACTGAGAGAACTCGTTGCCACCAGCATCCCGACTGAAGACAAAATAGCAACCCTCGCGAGGCTCCCAGGAAGCACCTCCGACAGGCTCGGCATAGAACGTCAGCTGACGCCGCGCACCACCCGGTAACCGCACCTCGTGAATTTGCGGAGTATTTCCGAAACGAGTCGATATCAGCATCTCGTGACGCTGCGGATGCCACGATACAAACGATGCCGATCGCGACTCCGTATATCTCTGCACTCGCTCAGCCAGCGCAGCCGGAATCTCCGGAATCCCCTCAGCCACCAGATTCTCACCAGGACGGATCAGTGCCGTCTGAGCCATTACGGAGGGAACCAGCGACAACATCGCTGCCAGCAGCGAAAGCTGAACGATCCTCAACATCCCGACTCTCCTGACTCAGTGCACAACAACCGCAATCGATGTCTCAATCAACTCCATCAGCCCAACAGCAACCTCGTCCTTCGTACCACGAATCTCAGCAATCGTCTCTGCCTCCGGTGACAACACCTCCACAGCATTCGTCAATGAACCAATCGCTGATGTGTCGTTCAGCACAATACAGCTGCAGTTCTTCATCCGCAGCTTGCGCATCGCGTTGTTGCGAGGATCCTGCGACTCCAAAGCAAATCCGACCACCCAGCGATGACCCCGCTGCGCACCCAGTTCCGCAAGTACGTCCGACGTTTCAGTCAGCTCCAGCACAATCGGCTGGCCCGTCTTCGTTATCTTGCCCGCTACCCGCTGCTTCGGCCGATAATCACACACAGCCGCCGTCGCAATAACCCCGTCACACTCTGGAAAAAAACGCACACACAGTTCACGCAGCTGATCGGTTGTCTCAATGCGATGCACCCGACAGCCGGACGGCGGAGTCAGCTCGACGGGGCCCGTCACCAGTTCGACTTCATGCCCCGCCCGCAATGCCGCCTCAGCCAGCGCGTAACCCATCCGACCACTGCTGGCATTCGACAGAAATCGCACGTCGTCGATGTATTCGCGAGTCGGACCGGCGGTGATCAAAATCCTCATGCACCACACCCCGCTGGTCCTGCCAGAATCCGCTCCATTGCCACCACAATATCGCCGGGCTCCGCCATCCGCCCCATACCAGTACGACCACAACTCAGCCAGCCCGCACACGGGCCCACCAGATGCACGCCGTCCTGCTGCAGCCGCTGCACATTCCGCTGCACCGCCGGCTTGTCCCACATGTCACAGTTCATCGCCGGAGCAACCAGCACGGGACAGGTACAGACCAGCAAAGTCGTACTCAGTAAATCGTCAGAAAGACCAAGCGCCATACGAGCCAGCGTGCGGGCTGTGGCAGGAGCCACCACAGCCAGATGCGCCCGATACGCCAAACCGATGTGCTCCCCCTCGAAATGTTCCTGCGCGCGAAACTGCTGGCTGTGAACCGGACGACCCGTCAGCGCTTCAAATGTCGCCGGTCCGATGAATTCGCGAGCAGACTCAGTCAGAATCACACTGACTTTCGCCCCGCGCTTCACCAGACGACTGCAAAGATCCGCAGACTTCCACGCCGCTACCCCGCCGCTGACACCCAGCAGAATCTCTCGATCCACCAGCACGTCCGACATGGCTCGGTTTCCTCCGCCAGCTCTGCAGGCCCGCTAACTCTACAGGATGTCAATCCCAGGACCACCGTCGTCAGGAGTCAACTGGTCCATCTTGTCGACAAAGGAAGACGTGTCGTCCACAGCCTTCACATTGCCCGATGTGTCCAGGTAGATCTTTTCCTGCATAATCTCAGCAACCACGATTTCCATCAGGTTCCGAGTCTGCAGGTCGACCAGCGGTCGAGCCCCGCGATTCAAAGCCACCATCCGCTTCTGAATCAGGGACGACAGACGGAATCGACCGCCTACCTTGCGGACAATGTCATCTTCACGAAATTCGTCAAGCATTGCGAGCCTTCTCCTCCGCTTTCAGTATCTCACAGATCTCGCTGACCGCGTCTTCCAACCGGTCATTCACCACAGTATATCGATAACGATCAGACTGACTTAACTCCCGAGCCGCAGTTGCCAGCCTGCGCTGTATGACCTCTTCCGATTCAGTTCCACGACTCCGCAGACGACGTTCAAAGTCGGCCGCCGAAGGAGCCCTCAGGAAAATGGTAACAGCATCCGGGTACTGCTGCACCACACGCAGTGCTCCCTGAACATCAATTTCCAGGAATGCCCAGCCCCCCTGAGCCCACGCACGGCCCAGTTCCGACCACAGCGTGCCGTACAAAAATCCTGAACTGAATACCTCCGCATGCTCTATGAATTCGTCAGCCTGCAAACGCTGCAGAAACTGATCCCGAGTCAAAAAACAGTAGTCGTCGCCTTCCTGCTCACCCGGTCGGGGTGGTCGAGTCGTTGCGGAGACGGATTTCACAAGACGCACCGGAGCAGACTCGACCAGACGACGCACAACCGTCGTCTTGCCACTGCCACTGGGCCCCGACAGGACCACAATCCGCTTCGCCGACTGCTGTTCCATCACCCACACCAACCCATCAACCCAAAGTCTCACTCAACGTTCTGCAGCACCTCGCGCATCCGCTCAATCGCCGCCTTCATCTCCACCACCGCCAGAGAAATCGGAACATGACTGGATTTTGATCCCAGAGTATTGATCTCCCGGAACATCTCCTGACCGATGAACTCCAGCTTCCGACCCTGCGAACCAGTGCCCCGACACAACTTCAAAAACTGCTCAGTGTGACTGCGAAGTCGAGTAATCTCTTCGTTGACATCGCTGCGGTCCGCAAACAATGCCACCTCACGTATCACATCTGATTCATTCACATTAACCGCACTTTCATGGAGCAGTTTCCGCACCCGCTCTAAAATCCGATCCCGAAAATCCGTAACGACCGCCGGAGCCAGCAAGACGACCCGATCCACCTCGGTCGAAATCACTTCACACTGACGCTCCAGATCCCGCTGCATTGATTCGCCTTCAGTCCGGCGAAACTCCTCCAGATGATCCAGCGCTCCACACAACACCCGCTCAATCGCAGGCCACAGACCACTCAACTCCTCGTCAGAAAACTCCGTCTCACGAACAACTCCCGGCAAGGCCAGCAACTGCGTCAGTGAAACCTCTGCCGAACTGTCACTGCCCAAACCACGCAACTGATCCCGATAAGCCCGCAGAACGTCCGCGTCAATCCGATACTCACCCTGCCCCGACAAAAACCGCACCCGCAATGACACATTGAGTGTCCCGCGAGCAATCCGGGAACGTACCAGCTTTTCAATCTCGGACTCAAACCGCGATACCGCATCCGGCATCCGCACTGACAGTTTCAGATAGCGATTATTGACAGACTTGATCTCAGCACTGAGATGCACGCTGTCCGTCTGCAGCGACGCATACCCAAACCCCGTCATACTCAACAACACAGCAATTGCTCCGAAACGGAAACGATGTCACTTGGGGGCAGCAGGGGCTTCCGCAGCAGGTGCCGCCGGAGCTTCTGTTGCGGCTGGCTCTGCAGGAGCAGCCTCTGTTTTTGCAGGCTCAGCAGGAGCCGGTTCGGCCTTTGCCGGTTCCGCTGGCGCCGGAGCAGGCTCAGTTTTCGCCGGATCGTCTGCCGCTGGGTCTGCTTCTGCTGGTGCTGCTGGTTCCGATTTGGCTGGTTCTGCAGGAGCAGCTTCGGTTTTTGCCGGCTCAGCAGACGCTTTATCAGCATCAGCCTTCGCCTTTTCAGCGTCAGCCTTCGCCTTCAAAGCCTCCTCCTCAGCCTTCGTCACGTTCTCGCCTTCCGAAAAGCGGGTCGAATTTGTGGCCTCCTGCTTCGCCTGACCACGCATGACCATGCCCAGAAACCCGGCCATCAGAATCCACGAGACCGCCAGACCTATCGTGATCTTCGTGAACACGTCGCCGGCTCGAGTCCCAAATGCGCTCTGACCGCCCATCCCACCGAAGGCACCCGCCAGACCGCCGCCACGCCCTCGCTGAATCAGTACCAGCAAAATCATGAAAAAACTGACCGCCGTCAGCAGGATTGTCAGCAGGTAAATCAGGAATGTCATCTGAGAAATAACTCCCCACCACACCAGCAAAAAACAACTTCACGGTAAATACGAAAAGACGGCACGATGTCCGTCTCTCCGAAAACGAGCACCCCCGTTATTCACTGGCGTGTTCGATTTCCAGTCAGCCAGACAGCTTGCGAGCAGCCTCGATGATCGGCACAAAGGTCGAAGACTTCAGGCTGGCACCACCCACCAAAGCACCGTCAACGTTGGGCTGACCAAGCAGCGTCAAAGCATTATCAGGCTTCACACTGCCACCGTAAAGGATTCGAGTTTTTTCGGAAAAGTCGGAATTATAGCGTTGAGCCAGCCATTTGCGAAGATGTTCGTGGGCAGATTCGGCCTGTTCTGGTGATGCCGTGACACCTGTGCCGATCGCCCATACCGGTTCGTAAGCAATCACTATCCCCGCAGCCTCAGAATCGGAAATACCGGCAAAGGCACCCTCCATCTGACGGTCCAGAACAGTCTCCGTCTGACCCGACTGACGCTCCGATAACTGCTCGCCAACACACAATACCACTGTCAGGCCACCCGCAATCGCCGCCCGCACCTTGCGGTTGATCACAGCATCCGTCTCACCCAGTATCGCACGACGCTCACTGTGCCCAATCAGCACATACCGGCAACCCACGTCACGCAGCATCTCAACAGCCACCTCGCCCGTAAAGGCTCCAGGCGACTCAAAATAGACATCCTGAGCCCCCAGGCGGACAGCACTGCCAACCAAAACGTCTCCCACCGGCAGCAAATAAGGGTACGGAGGACAAACCAGTACCTCAATACCCGGCTCTTCCACAGCAGCCACAGACGCCAACTCTGCCGACAAAGCTGCCGCCGACTGACGCAGCGTGTTCATCTTCCAGTTGCCAGCCACCAGATATCGACGCATCAACCAGTCCCCAATTCAGACGCAAAACCCCAAAACTAAAACCTAAAAATTCAGCCGCAAGACGAAAAACGACGCTCAACCGTCCGCCTGGCCACGAGGATACGAACCAAGGATCTCCAGACGATCAGGAGGTATCGATTCCAGATCCTTCAGGGTTTTCTTCACCCGAATCTCTGAAACATGGCCCTCAAAATCGAGGAAAAACAGATATCCCACCTCCGGCTGCCGCAACGGAAATGACTCAATCCAGGTCAAATTCACCTTATTCCTGCGGAATGGTTCCAACGCCTCACTCAAAGCTCCCGGCCGGTGCGGAATCTGCAGCAGAATCGCCGTCCGATCACTGCCCGTCGGCTCCGCCACAGCATCGCCAATAACCGCAAAACGAGTCACATTGTTCCGGTTGTCCTCAATGCACTCAGCAATAATCGGCACATCATATTGAATTGCCGCCTGACGACTGGCCACCGCAGCCACATTCGGCTTGTCCCGGGCCAACTGAGCCGCCGTCGATGTGCTGGTCACCTCAATCAGACGAGCCTGCGGCATATTCCGCGATAACCAGTCCCGACACTGCGACAATGCCTGAGGCTTACTGTAAATCTCAGACACTTCGCTGCGGTCACAACGCGCCAGCAGATTGTGGTGCACATGCACCAGCACTTCACCGCAAATTCGCAGAGGCAAACGAGTAAACATGTCCAGAGTATCCACGATGCGGCCGTCTGTACTGTTCTCAATCGGAACAATCCCAAAGTCCACGTGGCCCCGATTCACCTCTTCAAAAACCGTTGCGATCGTACTTACAGGTACCAGATCAGCCGATTCACCAAATCGAGCAGTCGCGGCCTGATGAGTAAAACTGAACTGCGGACCCAGATAGGCCACTCGCAAATGCTTGATTCGCTGACGGCCAGCACTCAGCATCGGACGAAAAATCGTCTTCAGCTCGGCAGAGGTCAGCGGACCCTGATTCACACGATCAATCATGCTCCAGACCAACTGCTGGTCCAGATCATTGAACATCGTTCGGGATGGCTGCTGAACACCCCGCATCTTCTCTAAAAACAAGGATACCCGCCGATTCAAAATCCCCAGCAGTTGCTCGTCCAGACGACTCATCTCAATCTCAGGCGGCAATTGAGCCTCTCCGGGATTCGGACGGACCGGTAACCGAACAGACGCTGGGGCAGACCGGGTCGCCGCAGGGCGAGCCTTCGAGGCTGCTGCCGGGGCCTTCTTAACCACCTTCTTCACAGGTACCTTCGCTGCTGCTTTCCTGGCCATCCCTACAACCAGCCTTCCCACGTTGTAGCAAAACCCTGCACAGGCTTGCCACCTGATAACCACCACACCGCACACATAAACCACTTGCAAATTCTCGCACAACATCACACCCAAACTTGTAGCCATGCACGATTTAGGTGTCAAGCGGGGGCCCCTGCTCCGCCAGATTCCTGACAAAGTCGATCACTTTTCCCCAACTCAGACACCCAGACTGACCCGCAAAGTGCCAAAGAGGCAGCCGCGGGCACAGCAAACAGAAACCACAGCCGTTGCCAAAATGGCACTCACAGCGTGGCTCACTCAGGCTGCACTGCCAATTCCGTAACACCACCACCCCACCGCCACCAGCAAATAAAACCACCGGACGCACACCTTAAAAACCATCAAAAAACCAATTTTCACAGGATTTTCACCGCACTACTGTGCGTAAGTCTCGATAGCGGTGCCACGCCAAATACTCCCGCAATCCACTACAAAACCCTGCCGACCTCAAATTTCCACGACTGGTACAAGACGTGCAACCACCTAGAACCACAGCGTTTTCTGGCACCCGCCCAAACAGCAGGTCCGCCCGCAAACGCTCACCAGGGCACTGATCAACAACGGGTCGCAATCACGTCACCCAGCCCCTCTCCTTTCTGCTGACAAGGAACTCGACCATGGCTGTCTCCGGAGAAAAAATCATCGGCATCGACCTCGGCACGACCAATTCCGTCGTGTCCGTCATGGAAGGCGGCGAAGCCCGAGTTATCGCCAACCAGGAAGGCAGCCGTACCACCCCCAGCATCATTGCCTTCACCACCAAAGGTGAAACACTCGTTGGAGAACCGGCTAAACGGCAGTCCGTCACCAACCCCCAAAACACGCTTTACTCCATCAAGCGTTTCATGGGCCGACGGCATCGCGAAGTGGAATCCGAAGAGAAACTGGTGCCCTACAAGGTCGTCGGCGGCTCTGCCGACTACGTCAAAGTCAATGTCCACGGCAAGGAATACACTCCTCCTGAAATCTCCGCCCTCGTGCTGCGGAAACTGAAGGAAGCGGCCGAAAACCACCTTGGCCACAAGGTGAACAAGGCCGTGATTACCGTACCGGCCTACTTCAACGACGCTCAGCGACAGGCCACCAAAGACGCCGGTCAGATTGCCGGCCTGGAAGTAGCTCGCATCATCAACGAGCCCACTGCTGCGGCACTTGCCTACGGGCTGGAAAAAAAACGAGAAGAGAAAATCTGTGTCTTCGACCTCGGTGGTGGTACCTTCGACGTGTCCATCCTCGAAGTTGAAAATGAACTCATCGAAGTGCTCAGCACCAACGGTGATACGCATCTCGGGGGTGACGACTTCGACGAAGCGGTCATCGACTACATTGCCGGGGAATTCAAACGCGAACACAGCATTGACCTGCGCAAAGATCCCATGGCACTGCAGCGACTTCGCGAAGCTTCTGAGAAAGCCAAGAAGGAGCTCTCCACCCAGCAGACCACCGACATCAATCTCCCGTTCATCACGGCAGATGCTTCCGGTGCCAAACACCTGCAACTCAGCATCTCGCGAGCAAAGTTCGAAGAACTTGTCGACCCGCTCGTGGAACGCTGTCGCCAGCCAGTACTCAATGCCCTCAAAGACGCTCGCCTGAAACCTTCCGACATCCACGAAGTGGTACTCGTCGGTGGTTCCACTCGAGTCCCCCGAGTGCAGCGCCTGGTTCGCGATATGTTCGGCAAAGACCCGCATCAGGGAGTAAACCCCGATGAAGTTGTCTCACTTGGGGCAGCAATTCAGGGCGGAATCATCGCCGGCGATGTGAAGGACGTGGTGCTCCTCGATGTGACCCCGCTGTCGCTCGGCATCGAAACCGAAGGCGGTATCATGACCACCCTCGTCGAGCGCAATACCACCATCCCAACCACGAAGACCGAAACCTTCTCAACTGCAGCTGATAACCAACCAGCCGTGACAATCCGCGTCTTTCAGGGTGAACGTCGCATGGCCGGTGATAACCGCCTGCTTGACGAATTCACACTGGACGGCATTACCCCGGCTCCTCGCGGAGTTCCGCAGGTCGAAGTAAAATTCGACATCGACGTCAACGGGATCCTCAGCGTGTCGGCCCGCGACAAGGCCACCAGCAAGCAGCAAACCGTCCAGATCAAACAGTCCAGCGGACTGTCTCAGGACGAAATTGACCGCATGCGGAAGGATGCCGAAGCTCACGCTGATGACGACAAACGAAAACAGGAACTGGCGTCAGCAAAGAACGAAGCGTCTTCGCTGATCTACCAGACCGAAAAGACCCTGAAAGAACAGGGCAGCAATCTCGATGCCGGCTCAAAATCGGCAATCGAAGCCAGCATCGCCAAAGTTCGCTCAGCCTCGGAAGGCAGCGATGCCACCGCTATCCGCTCAGCAGTGTCCGAACTTACCCAGGCTGCTCATGCACTGGCCCAGCACATGTACGCCGATAAAGGTGGTGCACCGGGTGGACCAGATGCAGCCGGCGGTCAGGATGGTCCCGCTGGCGGTGACGACATCATCGATGCAGAGTTCGAAAAGAAATAATCGAATTACAGTACCCAGAAAAATCTCAGGGGCTCCCTGCCAGCAGGGAGCCCCCGTTTTTATATCAGCCAGTGGTCAGTCGCTCGAAAAAATCTCCTTCATTCACCGTCGGACGCTCAGGACGCCCCTTATAAATCCACGTCAGCTCGCGGTGATTCAAACCCAGCAGATGCAGTATCGATGCATGCAGATCATGCACATGCAGGCGATCCTCCACTGCTCTCAAACCCAACTCGTCAGTGCGACCAATCGTCTGACCGCCCCGCACACCTCCACCCGCCATCCACATCGTAAAACCCGTCGGGTTATGGTCCCGACCATTGCCCTTTTCGGACATCGGAGTCCGTCCGAATTCTCCGCCCCAGACCACCAGCGTCTCTTCCAGCAGGCCCCGCTGCTTCAAGTCCCGCAGCAAACCCGCCACCGGACGATCACTCGCTCGACACAATCCCGTATGATTGGCCTCAATGCCCGAATGAGCGTCCCACTTGCTGCCAGCCCCATGATAAAGCTGCACAAACCGCACACCCTGCTCCACCAGCCGCCGCGCCAGCAGACACATTCGGCCAAACACCTGAGTCTCCGTGTCGTCCATTCCGTAAAGTCGCTGCGTTGCAGCAGACTCAGTCTCAATGGCCACCGCCTCCGGAGCATGAGCCTGCATGCGAAACGCCAGCTCATAGGACGCCAGCCGCGCCTCCAGCTCAGACTGCTGCGGATTCTTAGCCGCAAAACGCCCGTTCAACTCGTTCAGATACTGCAGCTTGCTAAGTTGCCGACCCGCCGAAAATCCCTCTGGAGCCGCCAGGTTGGGAAATGGCTCAGATCCCTCCTGCAAACGCACACCCTGATACATCGCCGGCATAAAGCCCGCACTCCAGTTCCGCGGACCATTTACCACGCTCGACTTGTTGTCCTGCATCACCACAAACGACGGCAGATTCCGATTCGCCGATCCCAGGCCCCACGAAACCCAGCTGCCCAGCGACGGACGACCGCCAATCAGCGAACACGTATTCATCTGACATACACCAGACGAATGATTGATCCCATCAGCCCAGCAGCCGCGCAAAATCGCCAGATCGTCCACACAACCAGCCGTCTCCGGCAACCAGTCCGAAACCCACGCACCACACTGACCGTGCTGCCGCCAGCGCCGACGACTGGCCAGCAGCGGGGAACGAGACTCGCCCATCGGAGTAATCACGTCCCCAAAACTGGCCGGCAACTGCTGACCCGCCAGCTCATTCAGTAATGGCTTTGGATCAAATAAATCCATGTGGCTCGGGCCACCCTCCATGAACAAAAAAATCACACTCTTAGCTCGCGCCGCATGATGCGACAGTGATGCCTCGTCAGCCAGCACCGCAGACGCAGCCAAACCCGTAAAACCAGCCCCGCCACTTGCCAAAAACTGCCGCCGCACCAGCTGCTGATTCAGATCCAGTGTTGACATACCTCACCTCCCACCACCAAAACACCAATATCTGTCAACTCATGCCACCCCTTGCCCCCAACCCTGAACCCCCGCTTCACCGCCCCGCCCAAAAAATAAGGTCGCACCCCAAAACACGCCTCACCAGCACCACGCTCGGGCTGTAATGCCCGAGTTGCACACCAACACCCGTGTGCCCCCACCCACCGCTGACCACTCATTCCCTGATCTGCTTCCCTGCCACTATCAGTTCCAAATGCCCCTGCAGTCGAACACGCTCTTTTTCAGGCGATTTTTCCACAGCCGCCGCAGCCCACCTTGAAGCCTCAGCAAACTGATTACTTTCAGCCAAAGCTGCCGCCAGCGTGTCCAACGTGTTCCACTGCTGGTACTGAGTCAGTTCACAGGCCGCCTTCGCCAGTTGCAAAGCACGCTCAGGCTGCCGATAACGCCCGTCAGGACACGTTGCCAGCAACCACGCCAGATCGTTCGTCGCCTCATACGTCAGCGGACTGATCTTCACCGCCTGCTCAAGATCAGCCACTGCATTCTGATAGGCTCCACTGCGACGATACGCAAACGCTCTGTTCCCCAGAGCATCCACGTACTTCGGATTCAGCTTCAGTGCCTCTGTGAAGTCCGCCACAGCCTCGTCCGTCTTCTGCAGTCGCTGATACACAATCCCTCGATTATTCAGCCCCTCCGCAAACTCCGGCACCAGCTTTAATGCCGACTGCAGATCGGCCAGAGCCAGAGAAAACTGAGCCGTCTCGATATACGCCAGTGCTCGATTGTTCAGATACAGCACGTTTGTCGGCTCAATTGCCAGCGCCTGAGTAAAATCGGCGATCGCTGCCGGATAGCCGCCCTGCAGGTAATGCGCCTTGCCCCGATTGTTCAGCGCACCAGCATTCTTCGGCGACTTCCGCAGACTCTCATTGAAATCCGCAATGGCCCTCCGAAACTCCCTGTGAGCCAGCAGCGCGACGCCGCGAAGATGATAGTTCTCTGCTGTCGGCGACGTCGTTACCCGCTTTGCCAACTCCTCAATCGCACCGTCATACAACACCGTCTCCTGCTCCCACAACCAGCCACCCTTCTCCTGAATCCACAGCCATTCCCCATTCACCAGAGACACCGTAAAAATCTCACCCAGCCATGCCGACGATACCGTGGCATCCGGCGTCCTGAGCGGTGCGCCATGACGAATCACCAGCACGCGTTTGCCGACCCGCGGATCCGCTGCCGCAGGAGCCACCTGAAAGGCGCCCGCCACGGCCGGCCAGAGCAGCACCTGCAGCAGCAACACCTGCCCGAAACCATGAGTTGCAATGGTACGCATCGCTGAGGGTTCCAATCCTAAAACTGCCTTCACCAATTTCATCGCCTCACCCTCACAGCCTGAATTCTGCGACAAAACCAGCCCGCGGATCAAGCAGAGTCCACCACATGCTCAATCGGCACCATCACCGCTGATAAATCGGCAAATAACCATATTCGATCGCCAAAGCCAGTATCGACAAAGAAGTCGAATAAACTCGGCCTGCCTGACGCTCGGTACCGTCCTCAGGAGTCCAAAAGCCCTCCGCATGCTGAAGATCCAGAATTGTCTGATACAACACCGGCCGCGACTGACGCCACTCAGCACCACCGACTTTATACATGCCAATTGTGCAGTAATACGCACCATAGTAAAAATAGTGTTCACTTCGTACCAAAGGCCGAGACAGAATCAGGCCGGCCGCTGCCAGTGTCTCCTTTGTGCGATGCTCACCACAAATCTCCAAAGCCGCAATCCCAGTACCCGCTCGGGTAATCGAACTGCCGTGACCCACCATGTAGCCAAATCCACCGTCATGCTTCACATGCAGGCGCTTTAGATAAGCCACAGCACGGTCGATGTTCTCGGCCGGTACATCACAGCCAATATCGCGAGCAGCCCGGAGGGCCAGCAGCTGCCACGCACTCACACTCAAATCCGAATCACTGCTCGTCGGCTGATAACGCCAGCCACCGTCATGCTCCGGCGGCTTGCGGTGATTCTGAGCATCCACGATCAACCGCACCGCCTGCTGTAAACTCTGACGACACTGTTCCGCCTGAGCCCCCTCGGTCATACCGCAAATCTCAGCCAGCATCAGTGTAGCGATACCATGACTGTACATCGGACCATGACCGCTCTCACGCCCCACCAGCAGACCGTTCTGCTGCTGCTGCGACAGCAGCCACGCCAGACCACGCGACAGCAGACGACCATTCGGTCCCTCGCCGGGTACATGACCGCCCGCCATCAGCGCCATCATCGCCAGTGATGTCGTTGCCGTCGACTCACCATAGTCCTTCGTTGTCCACGCACCAGACGCCTGCTGCTCAGCTGCCAGCCACTTCAATCCCAGCCGCACGGCGGCATCAATCCGTGATTCTAACACCGCCTCGTCTGACTCGTCGGCCCGCAGGACCCCGCCACCCAGCGACAGCAAACCGGCCGCCAGCAGGGCCCGGCGAGTCCCCCGTGATGTTTTGTTTGCAGACGTCATGCTCCGCTTTCCCGCCCGAAACGCCCCGCAAACAGCCGCCGCGACCACCAGGGGAAAACAACCGCCTTCAGCTTACCCGGCACACCCTGAGCCATCCATCCTGCAAGCTGAACTCCAGTCCGATTATTGCGATTCTCTGCCGCGTCGGCTGCCCCGATCCGGCAAATGCCCGGTTCCCGCTGCAGGTCCTGCTGGAGTTTGCCCGAATTCCTGCTAATTTCCACGAGTTCAGGTCCCGACCGCCTTCGTTTCACCCGACAACCTCCGCACATGACTATCTTCCAAAAGATCATCAACCGCGAAATCCCGGCCAGCATCGTCCATGAAGATCAGCACTGCATGGCCTTCCACGATGTCAGTCCGCAATCACCCGTGCATGTTTTGCTCATTCCCAAAAAGCCCGTCGCCTCGCTGGCTGAACTCACCACCGCTGACTCTGAACTCTGCGGACATCTGCTGCAAATGGTCCCCGTTATCGCCCGGCAGCTGGGCCTGAACGATGGCTACCGCACCGTCATCAACACCGGCAATCACGGTGGTCAGACAGTGTTTCACCTGCACATCCATATCCTCGGCGGTCGACCGCTGCACTGGCCACCCGGCTGATGCCACAGTCAACCACAGTTTTCCCACCCGCTGTTTTCCCTGGAGCCCTTCCTATGCAATCTGTTCTCTGCCTGTTCCTGCCGCTGCTGCTGTGCGGTTTTGCCACTGCCGATGACGGCTCTGACAAACCCGGTGTCGCAATGGCCACTGCCGCCGCACGACTCGCTGAACTGCTGTCCGCCGAACAGCGCGATAAACTGCACTACGGATTCGCCGATCCCGAAAGACTCAACTGGCACTTTATCCCCAAAGACCGTAACGGCGTAGTGCTGTGGGACCTGTTCGGTGAACCACGCAAAGCAGCAGAAGATCTCGTCAAATCCGGACTGTCTGCCGCAGGCTACGCAAAAACTCTGCAGGTCCGCAGCCTTGAAGAAGTTCTTTACCTCTTTGAAGGCGGTGAAGAAGCCTATCGTCGCGATCGCCGACACCCGCACAAGTACCACCTCACCATCTTCGGAACACCAGCCGCCATCGGTACCTGGGGCTGGCGCTTTGAAGGCCACCACATGTCGCTGAATTTCGTGATTCGCGACGGCGTCGTCATCAGCAGTACTCCTGAAATGATGGGCGCGAACCCGGCCCTCATCGATGCTGGTCCCGGTCGCTCACTCCGCATCCTCGCCGCTCGCGAAGACCTCGCCCGCGCCATCCTTAAAGCCTGCTCCGAAGATCAGCGGAAACAAATGTGGATCTCAGACAAAGCCCCTGACGATATCCGCGGTGCCGCAGCACCACAGGCTGTCGTTGATCAGGCCGTTGGACTGCGATACGCCGATATGTCTCCAGATCAGCAGAAGATGTTCCGTGAACTACTCGGTGAATACCTGTCCGTCATGCCCGCTCAGGTCGTCCGCGACCGGATGCAGGCAATCGAAAAGGCCGGCATGGCTGATATCCGTATGGGCTGGTGGGGTGAAGCTGACGTCAATAAGCGGCATCACTACGTGATTCAGGGTGCCACATTCATCATTGAATACAACAACACCCAGAACGATGCCAACCACGTACATTCTATCTTCCGCAGCCTTGAGGGGGATTTCGCGGTCCCGACAGCTGCCAGGTAACTGCCCCCGCTGCCTGCCGGCAGTCGCCGGCAGGCACTCTCGTCCTTCGACGGATACAAGCTGTTATGGAAGTGCCTCAGTTCATCGAAATTTTTCGCCTTTCCAACGGTCTGTTGGTCATCTTCGAGCCGATGCCGGACGTGCAGTCCGCCGCACTCTCGCTGCTGCTCCCGGCCGGCGGAACCCGTGATGCGGCGGGTCGCTGCGGCACCTCCGCTATCCTCAGCGAAATGTTTCCCCGCGGTGCTGACGGCCTGTCGTCACGCAGCCTTTGCGCTGCACTCGATAATCTCGGATTGCAGCGCAACTTCCAGACCGGCAGTGCACACATCACCTTTTCAGCTGCAACCACCGCTGATCGACTGACTGATGCCCTGCCCCTCATCGCGCGCATGGTGCTGCAGCCGAACCTGCACGACGAAGATTTCGACCCCGCCCGCGACCTCGTCGCACAAAGCCTGCTGGCACTGGAAGACGAGCCTCGCCAGCAACTCGGACGCCTGCTCCGCCAATACAGCTATCCGGCACCCTGGGGCAACCCTTCCGAAGGCGAACTCGCAGACCTTGAACACATCACACCCGACGACATTCGCCAGCATCACCAGCAGTTTGTCGTACCCGAATCTGCCATCCTTGGTATCGCCGGAAATCTCGACCCCGAGCAGCTTCAGCAGACACTCGAATCCGTCTTCGGCGGCTGGCGCGGAACTGCTCCGCCCGCAGTCACCACCGGAACTCGACCCGCAGCGCCCTTTCATCAGCATCACGAATCCGCTCAAACGCACCTCGGACTCGCGTGGGATACAGTCCAATACTCAGACCCCAGATACTACGAAGCGTGGGCTGCCGTCAGTCTGCTCAGCGGTGGCATGAGCTCTCGACTGTTTACCGAAGTCCGCGAAAAACGAGGGCTCTGCTACGCCATTTCCGCCTCACTCAGCACACTTCAGGATGATGCCCGCGTCATGGTGTATGCCGGAACTACTACCGAACGTGCCCAGGAAACACTCGACGTCACTGTCCAGGAAATCCTGCGGCTTTCCGAAGGCATCACTGAGGACGAACTGCAGCGCTGCCGCGCCCGTGCTAAAAGTTCACTGATCATGCAGCAGGAATCCACCTCCTCACGAGCCGGCTCGCTGGCACGCGATATGTACCTGCTGAGACGGTTCGTTTCGCTCGAGGAAATTCACGATCGCATCGACGCTCTGACCGTAGACGGTGTCCGTCAGTTTGTCATCGATCACGCTCCCAAATCCATGGTCCTCGTCTCCCTCGGCCCCCAGGCACCGGACCCCTCCTGTCTGCCACAACAGTTGTGACGTTGCCCGCTCACCGGCACGGCCACCCGAACATCAGCCTATCACGGATAAAACCATGAAATTCCAGCATTGCCAGCTGCCCTCCGGGCTGACCCTCATTGCCGAAACCAACCCCGCTGTGCACAGCGTCGCCGCAGGCTTCTTCGTTCGCGCAGGCTCCCGCGATGAAACTGCAGAAGTCTCCGGTGTCAGCCACTTCCTCGAACACATGGCATTCAAAGGCGATGACCGATTCTCAGCCGATGACATCAATCGCGTCTTCGATGAAATCGGAGCCAAATACAATGCGTCGACCAGCGAAGAAGTGACCATGTACTACGCGGCCGTGCTTCCCGAGTACCTCGAAAGGGCCCTCGAACTGCTGTCCGCACTGCTGCAGCCGGCCCTGCGGCAGGAAGATTTCGACATGGAGAAAAACGTCATCCTTGAAGAGATCAGCATGTACGAAGACCAGCCGTCCTTCACCTGCTACGACCACATCATGGCCACACACTTCAATGGTCATCCGCTGGGACAAAGCATCCTCGGCAGTCAGAAAAGCATCACCGCTCTCACCTCAGAACAAATGAGCAGCTATCATACCAGCCGTTACCATACCGGCAATATTGTCCTCGCTGTCGCCGGCAACTGCGACTTCGATCAACTGCTGCCGCTGGTCGAAAAACATTGCTCCCGCATCCGTTCAGGAATTACCCGAAGAACCATCCCGGACTTCACACCACAACACACCGTCAGTCTGCTGACACGCGAATCCAGCGTCCAGCAGCATCTGATGCAGATGGGACCCGCACCACGCGGCTCTGACCCACTCCGATTTGCCGCAGAACTCCTCTCCGTAATCGTCGGTGATGACAGCGGAAGCCGACTGTTCTGGGAACTTGTCGATCCAGGACACGTCGAAAGCTGTGACCTCGGCTTCAGTGAATACGATGGCGACGGAGCATGGATGAGTTACCTCAGCTGCAATCCCACAGACGCCGCAAAAAACCTCGAACGCTGTGCTCAGGTCTTCGCAGAAGTGAATGCCGGGGGAGTCACTGCCGAAGAACTGGAACAGGCTCGCAACAAGGTCGCGTCTCGCATCGTCTTGCGCGGCGAACGGCCCATGGGACGACTGTCCTCACTCGGCTCCAACTGGCTCTATCGCCAGGAATACCGCTCCATCGCGGATGACATGAAAATCATTCGCAGCGTTACTCAGGAACAAATTCAGGAACTGCTGCGGAAATTTCCGCTACAAATGACCACCACAGCCGGCGTTGGACCGCTCAGTACACTCTGAAAAGCTGCCCCAGTGATGCGCCAGCAACAACAAGTTTCCAGCCACCTCCGAACACGCCGCGATCACGCGACGGAACTGACGCAGGATTACGTCGAAGCTATCGCCGAGCTGGAAAAACAAAACGGGGAATGTCGAGTCCGTGATCTGGCTCGCCACTTCGAAGTCAGCCACGTCACCGTCAATCGCACAATCGCTCGACTCAAACGTGATGGCTTCGCCCACACAGAACCCTACGGTCCCGTAAAGCTCACCGATAAAGGCCGGCAACTGGCAGAATTCTCACGCAGCCGACACGACATAGTGTTCCGGTTCCTGCTGGCACTGGGAGTCAGCCCGGATACGGCAGCCGTAGACAGCGAAGGTATCGAACATCATGTCAGCGAAGAAACACTGCAGTTGATGGCCAGTTTCTGCACCAGACTTACTGCGAAGACTCAGACGATGTCGGACGCTCATCCGCTGGCCGACCGTTGATCACACAGCGAAAACCTGTGTGAAACGCCCCGGAATCCTCCTCACCCTTCATCCTCGCTGTCGTCCGATAGCCTATGCAGTACTGATCGCTGCACATAAATGAACCACCACGTTGCACACGCTTCACAATCCCTGGCTCCTGAGGATCAAAGCTGGATTCCGGGCCACGCGGATTCCGCAGCGGTCGCCCCGCCCCCTGCTGTACACACGCCTCGTAATAGTCCGGCTGATAATAGTCTGTACACCACTCCCATACATTCCCCGAAATGTCCTTCAAACCAAATGCATTCGCCGGGAAACTGCCCACCGGAGCCGTACGACGGAATCCGTCCTCACCCGTATCTTCAATCGGAAATTGCCCCTGCCAGATATTGTGCAGCCAGCGACCCTCCGGATTGCGATCCTGACCCCACGGATACATCTCACCAGCTCGGCCACCACGCGCCGCATATTCCCACTGCGCCTCCGTCGGCAATTCCTTGCCAATCCACTGGCAATAGGCCACGGCATCCGGCCAGCTCACATGCACCACAGGATGATCCAGCCGATCCTCTATCGAAGATTCCGGACCCTCAGGATGACGCCAGCTGGCCCCCGGGACATACTGCCACCAACTGTACGCACCCTTCGATGGATCAATGTCACCACGACTTCCCAGCTGCAGACTACAAATCGAACCCGGCTTGTTCAGCTCCGGAAGAATATCCGAATCTGTCACGCCCACTCCCGGCTGCACACTCCGCAGCTTCGGTGGCTGCTCGGCCAAAGTCACATACCCCACAGCATCCACAAATGCCGCAAACTGGCGGTTGGTCACCTCAGTTTCATCCATCCAGAAGCCATCCAGCTGCACTGAGTGCGGCGGAAACTCGTCAGGAAAAGAATCGGCCGCTCCCATCGTGTAGATACCACCTGGAATCCACACCATCCCACGCAAACGCTCATCATCCCGCGACGGATACTGCAGCTGCACAGCAGACACATCCGCTGCACCAGTCGCCCCCTCAGCCACAGTACCAGTCGATGACTGCGGTACCGTCTGCGATCGCATGCTGAAATAACTGGCCAGCACCAGCGCTGCCACAGAACACAGCAGCACACAGACCGAAATCACAAGCTGTTTCATTCGCTCTTCGCCTGACTTAGCCCCCGTAAAATCGCTGACGCAGCCTAATTCTCAGCGTTAGCCAACGCAAATGTCAAACTCCGCAGGCAGGCTGAATCCTCAGAAGACCACAGACTGCCGGACAGCCGGCTGAAGCCACGCCGCAACTCGTCACTCCGGTCGCCCCAGTACCGCCAGACTGGCCGCCGCAGCAGCAGCCACATTCAAAGAGGGTACCGGCCCCTGAGCAGGCAAACTCACAAGTTGGTCACATTTTTCGCGAGTCAACCGGCGCAGGCCATTACCCTCGTTACCCAGCACCAGCATCCAGTTTCGATCCCGACGGACGTCGTAAATCGAAGACTCTGCACGCTCACAGGTACCCAATACCCAAATCGAACTCTGCTGCGCTCGCTCCAGTGCCTGCGCCAGATTCGCAACCACAGCAAACGGCACATACTCCGCACCACCCGCCGCCACATCACACACAGTCGCATTCACCGCCGCACTGCGATCCTTCGTCAGCACAATTCCACGCACACCAAAAAAACCGGCCAGACGAAAGAGGGCACCCAGATTCTGAGGATCCTGGATCTGATCCAGAGCCAGCCACAAACCACGCGCACCCTCCGCAGAAAATAAACCCTCCAAAGGCAACGGACTCGGGGGCTCTACCATCGCCGCACCCGCACCCACTCGCTCCGTGTCGCGGCGAGCACCTCTACGGTCGTCCGCTGCCCCCACTCGCACAGACACGCCCTGACGACCAGCGGCCTCCAACACCCGATCCCACGACTCCCCAGACTGCTCAGACTGCACACGCAACGACTTCACAGCCTTCGGCCTACACTGCAGAACTGCCAGAATACTGTGAGGATTTCTCAGTTCCAGCATCAGTTGCTCCCACCATGCCAACAAACACAGCGCGTAAAAAAACGACGACATCTTCGCTGTACTGAAGATGCCGTCGCAATATGCCTCAATATCAAAGCAAACGTCTGCAAACAGACCGCAGCCCGGCCTTAGTTAGTGGCAGCCGCAACTTCCACGTTCACACGACGACCACCCTGGTCAAACAATACCGTGCCGTCACACAGAGCAAACAACGTGTAGTCGCTGCCAATGCCCACATTACGGCCAGCATGCCACTTCGTGCCACACTGACGAGCAATGATGTTGCCGGCAATCACTGCCTCGCCACCAAACTTCTTGATCCCGCGACGCTTTGCCTGCGAATCACGACCGTTGCTGCTGGAACCCTGACCCTTCTTATGAGCCATGACTAAACCCCTTTATCCCGCTATTCGCTGGTACTGTTGTTTTGCTGCTTGTATCTGAACAGCCCAAAGACTGCTGCTGGCCTGACGAACGAGAGGGCCACGAGTGTGACAGTTTATCGGGAATTTTCAAGACTTTTCGCAGACAGACACACCGAATTCCCGGGAACCAGCGAATAACAAAACACAAAGAAACACTGGCTTAATGTTCACCTTTGTGCCGCAGGGGCCGACGTACTGATGTTCCGCAGGATCAGTTCCAGGTTCGGAATCTGAGTCGCAAACTGGCGAGGACGATACTGCCACAACGGATAACGCACATCCGCCTTCCCGTCACCGTCCGTATCCCCCTGATCCACCAGCCGAAACTCAATCTCCTCCTGTAAAAATTCGTCCCCCGGACGCTCAAACTTCTGCACAATTACCTTCTCTTCATACACGTTCTGGCCCTGAGCATCCTTCGAAATGCGGTAAGCATTGCTGAAACCTGACATGGAAACCGTGAAATAATCCGCTTTGTCGTCCACGTTCCGCCATACCGCCACGCCATAAAATGCCTTCGACAAAGCATCCGCATCGTCAGCAGCCACCGGCGGACCAACCTCCTGCAAGGCCTCAACACTGTTCAGCAGTTTCAAATCCCGGCCCCGCCGACCCAATTCCCGAGCAAAAACGGCATTCTGAATGGCCACGCTGACTTCATCCTGCCAACTGGCCGTTACCGAACCGTCCTGCTCTTGTGCCTGCAGCAAAAAACGCGGCATCTGCAGCGGATTGCTGGTTTCCGGATCCAGCAAATTCGCCGGATCAGTGTTCGGATCTGACAGTTTCAATTCCAGCGCCGACTTCTCGGCACCAGCCAAATCAGTGTAATCTCGCCGAATGACGCGGTAAACCATGTAACGGACGATCTCCTGACGAGCATCGCCGGTGGCAGCATCCGTCCAGCTCAGTCGCATCAGCCGCAATGGCTTGAACTGCACCTCACCTATCCACAACGCCGGATACCCCGGTCCCAAAATCGGCTCGTTCGCTCCCCGTACCTTCCGCACTCCCAGCATCTCATCGACCGTCATCGCTATGGAACTGGTTCGCACGAAACCTTCGTTCAGCGGAGCCTTGACCACCTGGGCCTGCAAAACGGAACCACCCAGCATCAAAGTCGCTGCGCCTGCCAGCATCGCTGCCAACATCCGCCATCGGAATGCAACCTTCAGGGAATTCTGGGACATTCTGGGCGCCTTTAACAAACGACTAACCAGATCCTGCACACCAACACCACCCTACCGACTGACACTCGGTACCGCCACCCTATTCTTCCAAAACCACCAAATTCCACCGCTTTAACAGCCAAAAATCGCCGTTTTTGCGCAGAATTCGGGCGCAGCGCCGTCCATGCCCACCCCCGTTATCGGAAAGTCCAGGTCCCTTTTTTGGTCCTGAAACAGGGAAATCCACGAAAAGTACCGCTTTTCCCGAATCACACCGGGCTGACCGCTACATGTCGATCCGGCTGGCTCGCTCCTGGATCTGCTCCAGACTGAAAAAAACGCCCTCACCAGCCCCAGGACACTTCTCACACACACCCTGCCACGCCTGAGGCGAAGCAAGATGCGAATTCCAAAATGGCCACGTTCGACACTGTACGGGACGAGCCTTGTACACCGTACATTTGCGACCGCGAGGATCAAAGAATGTGCAGTCACCGTTCCCAAACTCGGTCAGTGACATCCGTCCACGAATCAGACGCGTGTGGAACAGGCGAATCTCGCCAATCGGCTTCCCCAGATAATCCGCAATCTCACGCAACTCCTCGTCGGTTACCCAGACGACACCCGGAGCTCCCGTGCAGCAGTCGCCGCACTGAGTACACGTGAATTGCAATCCATCCCGGTACCAAGGTTCTCCCGCACCAGACTCTGTCGGAGTCCCCGAATCTGATCCCGCACCCGCTGCTGCTGCCGTCATGAGCCCCGCCAAAAACAGAACAACACCCCTGAATCAAACACCGCCGTCGCCACACATTATGCCACCCGCCGCCACCAAACTCACGGCTTTCCCGGAGACTTCCGGAGCTTTTTGACAGTTACTCCGGTTTGTACTCCCGTACTCCCGTCTGCTGCCTGCTCAGGGACCGTTTCTCCTCAGCATAACTCGGACGCACATACAACGGCTCCAGCTGATCCACACTCGCCAGTTCACCCCGCAACAACTGGTCCACACCCAATATCGCCACCGTCGCCGCTCTAGGCCACACGGGTAACAATCTGCTGCTCGAAAACAGCCCCTCCAGCACCTCCCGATGCTGCTCAACCACCGGCCCCGCAACCACACCCACGGACGACAGCGCCCCCGGACTCTGAACCCCCACCTCCTCCACCATCCGCATCAGCCCTGTTGCATCCCGCCGACACAATACCGCAAACACCTCCCCTCGCTGCGCATCACTGATGCTGAGCACCTCTGAATGCTGCTCAGCGCACTGCTGAGCCATGGCCTGCAAAGTATTTACAGACAACAACGGAATTCCCCGCAGCCACGCCAGCGTCTTCGCAAACACCAGACCCACTCGCAAACCTGTAAAACTGCCCGGACCTGCGCTCACCGCCACAGCAGTCAAATCACCCGTTGTCAGCCCCTGCGAACTCAACAGCTGCCCCGCCTCACTCACCAGAGTCTGCGCGTGACGACGCCCCTCAGACTCCAGCACTCTCTCTGCCAGCAGCCGACCACCCGCATACAACGCCAGCGATCCCGATAACCCCGATGTTTCCACTGCCAGCAACATCAAAACTCCCCTTCAGCCAGCAAAAGACGACTTCCAGCCGACAACCTTCCCACCTCGCCCCAAACGATACTCCAGCTCCGCGCACCTCTCACCACGAAAAAGGACAGACCGAGTCTCTGCGTGACAAAATCCCAGCCGCTCCAGCAGTCGCACACTCGCACCGTTCCGTTCATCCGTCACTGCCTGAATCCACTCCGACTCCGTCTCTTTAAAAAACAGCTCAATCGCCACCCCCACAGCCGCTGTCGCTATACCGTGCCCCTGAGACGCCCTGCGGAGTGTATAACCCAACTCGCCGTATCTGCCACCCTCCGAAAAATACAGTCCAATGTCGCCAATTAACCAGTCCGAGCCCTCCGCGGCAATCCCCAGCTGAACCCATTCGCCCCGCGTAAAACCTCTTACCAAACTCATCGAATACAAAAAATCAAATGCCTCCTGATCTGTCATGGGCTTCCCAGCCCTGATACCGCCCCAGTTCCTCATCACCACGATACGCCTGAAAAGCACGCCGGTCCGAACACCGCAAACAACGCACCCTGCCACCCGGAAACACACCAAACACTATGTCACACCACATAATACTCCCCCCCAAAAAATACGCTGCCACTGGCCGAATATCCTCGCCCTGACTATACTCACGCGACCCACTGCCCAACTGTATCTTTGCCCACCCACTGCCGCTGTACCGCCATACAATGACTGGAGTTCACCCCATGCACCAGCTCCGCCCACTCGCCTTTGCTCTGGTCTGCTGCTCACTGCTGATCGGCTGCGCCTCCGAAACCCCGGGCAACTGGAAACAACCCAAGGTCGAAGCCGAAATGACGCGCAAGCTGGAACTCAAACAAATCACACTCACACCCGCCGCCTCCGGCTTCACAGGCTCAGGCACGGCACAGGATGGCGAAAACTACAAACTGACAATTACCCAGGACCCTGCTAAAGGCCGACTGGAATGGACCGCCGAAGGCGATCGCGGTTCCAGCGAAGATGGCTTCTTCGAACTGAACTGATCCCCCTCGACAATTCCGTCAGGCTGGCTTTGCATTCAGCTTCGTAATCCGCACATGACGGTCATAATGCGCCGTCGCCACCGTCACACCGTCTGCCTGCAAATCCATGTCACGGGCCAGACTGGCCAGCTGGAAACGATGATAGTCCTTGTCAGCCTCAGGCTTCCAGAACAGCAGCCAGCCCCCGCTGCCGCCACCACACACTCCCATCAATGAACCGTCTGATAACCAGACCAGCCGCCAAAGCACTCCCTGAGTAATCCCCTCAGCCAGCTGCTGCTTTTCTGCCGCACCACTCTCCAGACTGAACAAAATCACCAGCGGCTCATGCACCGCTCCCAGCGGATTCGACGCCTTATACAGTCCACCCGCCGCCAGTCGCTTCCCATCCGCGCTGACCGCCAATGCCCGGACACCACCAAAATCTACTTGCTGACCACCGTTGTAGGAATACAACGGCGTTGCATCCAGCTTTCGCTGCTCAGCCCCGCTCTGCACATCCCACTGTCGCACACTGCCACCCAAATCACCCGAAAACAACGACTTCCCATCCGGATGAAAAGTCACCGAATAAACCTGTTTCTCGTGCCCCGATAACTCACGCAACAGCCTCCCGTCTGCCAGATCCCACAACCGCACCATATTATCATTGCCGCCACTGGCCAGCATCGCTCCGTCCGGACTGACCGCCAGTGCCCGCACCCACGCCATACCATGCCCCTGCACCGTCCGTACCAGTTGCGGAACCTCAGCGTTCGCCGCCCACCAGCAGAGCCGACCGTCACAGCCGCCACTAACAACTACCGAACCGTCCAGCGAAAAGGCAAAAGCATTCACCCACGTCTGATGACCACCCTCCAGCAGCGTCTTCGCTCCGTCCGACAACCGAAAACGCTCAGCCACACGGTCCTCTGATCCACAAAACACATACTGCCCCGTCGGATCAAAACGACACGATACCAGCGGCCTGTCATGAGCCCACTGGGCTGCTGCCCAGGCAAGTTTCGGATCTGGAGTTTCCAGTGCAGCAATGGCAGTCAGGAGCATGTATGGTCTTCCTGAAACTGAAGGAATAAACAGGCGGGAAAGAAATGGCAGGAGGCCGGCAGAAGCACAGCCCGGACAGGTTCAGCCCTGAGCCAGAATACGCCGCAGTCGCACCGCTGTCACGCCAGATGCGATTCCCTCGCTGCGATTCACTGGAGTCCCAGAAGTGAACCCATGCCGATTGGCGACGGCGGCCCGAAACGTGGCTCCAGAGAAATACCCACACCCACGTTGTCCTTGCTGAAATCCAGCCCAAAACCAAAATGCAGAATCCAGTCCAGACCCACTCGAGAAAACGTCAGGGTCGAACCCCGAGCTTCACTCTGAGCAATGTCATACGCCATCGACGCCGTGGATATCCACTTTGGACTCATCTGATAGCTGTAGCTGCCAATCGCCATCTGACTCTTCAAATACTCACCCGCCTCCACCTCTCGCAATCCCAGATACACACTGCCTCGCAGACTGCGCTGGCTCAGAATCCCAATGCTCCGCACGAACCCGGCATTGTCAAATATGTCCCACGAAGCATCCGTCAGCAAACTCGTTCGATCACTCACATTCCAGCGATAATGGCTGTAAAACAATCCAAAATCACTGCCAAAATTGTCGCGATCAGAACGCGGAAAGAATGTCGCTCCATACTCCCACACCATCCAGTCGCGTATCCGTGGAGCATTCTCGGGACCCGACTTCGTCTGCAAACGATCTCGAAAACCAATTCGCAAGGCCTGCAGATTATCCGCAATCTCATGAAACGGTGCACTGCTCCACAAACCTGCACCATTACGCAGTGCATAATTCCGCGGATTGAACTGTGCCGGAATCACACCCGGAAAAATCTGCTGCAAATACCGCGCACGAAATCGCTCCTGAGCGTTCTCGTCGATCTCATTGTACTGCGGTATCTCACTCATCCCCGTACTGGCACTCGTCCAGGCATACTCCAGCATCGTGTCATGCTTGTGAGCCAGCCCGTTTACTCCCAGCACCGCATTCCGCACAAAAGGAAACACACGACTGGCACTCAGACTCGCTCGCACGCCAGCATTCACCAGCGTCCGATCCACCGACTCACCCGCGAACCCCGACCCCCAGTAAGCCGCCTCACCCGCCACAAATGGCTCCAATGCCACCGGACCAGCCGAAAACGGAGCAGCCAACTCGTGGCGAGTCATCGCGACAACGCCCGATGCATCCGTCATGTACGACAAACCCGCCGGATCAAAAGAATCCAGGGCACTCGTCGGAGACTGCAAAGACTGCATATCCGCATAACCCACACTCGAATGTGAACTCCAGTACGCCAGACCGTCAAACAACGGCTGAGAGAAGGAGTACAGATCCCCGCGAGGCAGCCATTGAGTATTCGCTTCAAATCCGCTCAGATCACCGCGACCCCACAAACGACCAGACCATGCGTCATAGTCCTGCCGCACACCCAGCACCGTTTCAACATCCTTTTCAGTGTCAAACCGCGACTCGTGAAACTGCTCCAGATAGTTCCGGTCCGACAAATAACCAATCTCCCCAAACAACAACGCCCCCCCCGGCAAAGCCTGACGATGACGCCACGTCACCTCACCACGGTTGCTGTCTGCCGGCTCCAGCTTGCGACGATCCAGTCCCAGATTGTCCAGTCCGTCGTCATACTGATAATAAATCCGACCACCGCCCTGATAGGGCCCATTCGGATCCTGCCCCGAATACCGCCCCTCAATACCCGCACCAACACCTCGATCCGTCTTGATGTCACCCAGAAAATCCAGACGCAGACCCGGCTGCTTCGGCAGACCCAGCAGCCGGTTCAAATCCCACGTCGTGTTCAGCTGTGCCCCAAAAACCCGATCATTCGCCACCGTAATGCCCCGCAGCGGAATCCCCGGATCTTCTGCAGGACCACTCACCCTCGGCAAATACAACAGCGGTATGTCACCGACCACAAAACGGTTGTTCAGACTTGTCACCCACGGAGATCCACCAGCCTGAACATTCGTCAGCGGATCCACCACCACATCACCATTCGGACCCGGCTCGACAAAAATGTCGCTGGCCTGCAGCCGATAACCCGGCCTGCCGTATGGACTGGTCGTGGCCCACGCATTCTGAATATGAAACCTGTCACGCCCCAGTTGTCGCATCCGATTACCACGCACCCGAAAATCACTGCCAGTAGCCGCCACAAAAGCTCGCAGCTCTGTATTCAACAACAGTGCCCGGTTGCCCGCCGCATCAAAAAATCCATGCGTCGCCCGAATCACATTCTGATTCTGACGAATGACAATGTTGCCCTCCAGATAAACCTGGAAACGAGCATCCGCGGGCTGCACCACCGTCGTACCTGCCTCCAATGCATCACTCTCGCCAGCCTGCGTCCAGATCACCACTCTGTCCGCTGACAGGTCAATCAGGCCCGGAGCCATATTCAAGCCCTCAACCTGCGAATCCAGACCGTCTACCAGAACATTCACACCACCCGTAATCACCGTCACACGCTCCGCCGGCACCGTCACGTCGTCCGTCAAAGACTCCACTCGCAACGGATCATTCGAACGTGGCCGAATCTGCACCCGCCGCGAACCCGACTCAACCGCCGGCTGAACCGCCGGCACCGGGGCCGAAAATACATCCGAAGGAGACTGCATTGACGCCAGACGCGGTTCATCCAGACTGCCCGGAAACAACCTGGCCGAAGCCCGCAGCAGCAGCGGCGGCGGCTGATCCTCAATTCCCATAGCCGTCGACTCACTCACTTCAAACAACGGCTTCTCTGCAGACTCCAGACGAAATGCCAATGCCCCGAAAGAACGCTGGCCATTCCGATCCGTTATCGTCAGATCCTCAGCGTAAATCGCCGTGTCAAAACCCCCGTTCGTCTCTGTGACAAACACAGCCATCCGTGCACCAGCAAAAGTCTGGCCCGCCTGCGAAACCTCAACCTGACCAGTAATCAAATGCACATCCGCAGACGACCGCCTGAACGTCTCCTGATAAAGCCCGGAAATCCGCAGCGAAGCAACAACGTCCTCCGTCAGATTCTCAGCCGGAGAAACACGCACAGCTGAGTCACCAGCAGACCCAACCACTGAGACACGCTCAAAAGACTCATTCCCGTCCTGACCGCGCGCAGACACCGGCATCACGACCAAAACGGTCGCCACCAGAATAAGATTCAGTACGGTCGAGCCATGACGCATGCCGAAGGCACTGCCTCAACAAGAACGAAGTGGGGCGAGCAGACGGGAGGGCAGATCAGACAGGACAGAATGCGAGCCCGGAATCCGGGCGCAAGCCCCGGACAAACTGCACTATACGGGCAGCCCCAAAAACGGGTCAATATCGGACCGAGCCATCGATATGACCATAAACCCCTACTGCTGCAACACTTAACAATCACGCCCGTTTCCACGGAACAGTTTTCCTGCGAGAATTCCCAGGCCCAGACCACTCCCGGCAATGACTTCTGGCTCTCGGCAACACCTGCGCCGAGTCAACCTAAGCAACGCATACAGCCTCAAACCCACATCGCCCAAACACCCGAAACGCCTGCAAAACACCCAGACCCAACAGCAACAAAACCACCAGACTCATTCCAGCAACTCCCAGTGCCCACCTTTCGCTGGCCCAACTCGTCCCAGAACCCTCTCTTCGCAAAGCATTCGCACTTGCTTCTCTACCGTTCTCTGAGTTACCCCCAGACGCGAAGCCATCTTGTCCGTCGTAATCTCAGCGTCATTTCCAATCATCCGGCGAATCTTTTGTCGCATTCTCACCGAACTTTTCCCCGAACTATCAAACTCTCTCAAACGAGGACGGACAATCGACAGCACAAAACCATCACGATAACCAAACTGCGGTTCCGGCAGATCAGCCTCAACACAACGACGAATCATGTCACCAGTTCCCGTACCCATCCGTTCGATGTACTGCCGCATCTTCATAGGACGACTGCGGTCCCAGACTCCCTTGACATACATCAGCCTTGGGATGCCCCGCTTTGTCGCCACATCGAACTCCCGCTCCACAGCAGAAACCCCGCCTGCATACTCCCGACCGTACTCGTTGCCAAACAAACCCAGATACACATCACAGCTCGCGACCCGCCGCCGGAAGATCTTCAAACAAAAACACGTCGAAAAACTGCTTCAAAAGTGAATCTGCCTGCAAATATTTGCGCAGCTCGGCCCGCTCAGCTGCGAACTCCTTCTGCACACTGCTGATAAAAACGCGAAGCATGCATTCCATCAACAATGAAAAAATGCTGGGTGAGGGGAGTTTGCAATCTCGGAACACGTCTCACGACTGCCGCGACAAGCGAAACACAGTCAGGTTCTCTGGCCCCGTCTGCCTCTGACTGCACACCACCAAAAATCTGGCTTCACTGCAGGAGTGCTGAACGCACTCACAATCGCCTGCCGAAACCCATTGAAACCAATCCTTCTCATGGCAGCTCACCATGGCATTCTCGCCAGCATTCCGATTCGCAGAATCTGACTTTTCCAAGAACACTCAAAGAACCACGCCCATGTTCTCAACTACCCAATGACCGTGTTTACTTCCTGAGTAATCTAGTGGCCGCAACATTTGTCGGAAGAACCGCGGATATCCAGACAGTCACGCAGCCTCATTGTTTGCTTTAATACACTGTTTCCTGATCGCCACACAGTCTGGCTTCCTGCCTTAAAAACCAATTACCATGGTCCTTCACGCTCCATGAAACCAGCTTGAACTGCCTCCACATACGTTGTCGGCCACAGGCTGAACTCCAGCGTGGACTTGCCCACGGTAAGTTCCGGGCCAAAAACTTCACTCAAAGCAGACTCAACAATTCACGAACCGCCCTGGCCACTACCAGTCACCCCCAGCAACACACGAAACATCAGCACCGAACGACATGACCAAAGCACCGTCCGAATCCAGTTGCTAAGCACCAGCCTGCGATGCAGCTCTGCATCAAACGCCACACACAGTCGATCATGTACCGGAACCTGAATAAAAAATGTCGATGCCCAGATTGCCAGCACCGCGGCAGCTGCCAGCCACAACGGACCACTCTGACCCGGCAACGGCCTCCATGCCAGCCACAATGCCGTCAATAGCTCCACCGTCATCAGTGGCATAACCACCGGAGTAATACGGCTGCAGTGCTGCTGCTCATAACGCACAAACTGGTCCGCTCCAACCTCTGCCATCAGCGGATACTGCACGATCTGGATCAGCCAGATCAATCCCGTCATCGCCGCCGTACTGAACGCACACGCCAGTAGAATTCCCTGATTCATCGCGTTAGATCCCACCCTTGTCGGATTCTCTTGTTTTCGCTGCACAACATTCCCGTTTTTCACCAGCTCACATCGGATTTATGGAACACCCTGCTCCGCAAAAGCGTCTCCCTGTTATCTCGGTACCCGATATTCAGCAAGGCTCTCCACCACCCGTTAAAGACATTTCCCCTCACAAATCAAGAAAATCCGCCGTTTTTGCACGTGTTTCCTGCGGGCCAGCCCATCAAATGCCCCCGCACCTCGATCCGAATCCCCCTCTGATGTACCATTCACAAAATCCAATCTGCCCAATAGTTACTCAAGGACCGCCGGTCATGCGTGGAATTCTGACTGTGCTCGCAGCGTTTCTGCTGTGCAGCCTGCACCCGACTGCTCAGGCACAGGAACCTGACAACAAACGAACCCGGGCAGACGCCGAAATGAAGAAAAACAACTTCAACGATGCCCTGCAACTGTATCGCGAACTGCTGGACACACCCGCTGGCAGCAGCGGCGACCTGCAGCAGGCCTTGCTTTGCCTGCAACATCTCGGAAAACTTTATGAACTCGATACGCTCATCGAAGGCGCTGTTTCCTTGCAGCCGACAAGTTTCGACCTGCTCATCGCTGCCGCTCAGGGCTATCAATCCGCCCCAAAATTTGGTTTTTTGATTGCCGGCAAGTTCGATCGCGGCGGACATCGCGGCGGTGGCGAATACGCCTCCGTCACCGCCAGGGATCGTATCCGCTCGCTGCAACTGCTGTTGCAGGCCCTGCAGGTTGCCAAATCTGACCCCAACATCACCAACCCCTTAAAAGCTGACGCATGGGCCCAGGTGGCCGCACAAATCAGTGAAGAACAGGCTGCTGCACCCTGGAAACTGCAGCTGCTGTCCAACCTGACAATACTGCCAGAAGCAGAGCCCGGCGCTGCCCCGTGGATGTTCCGCGGACAAGGACGTGGTACGGTGTCAAACGCACCCGTCGATGAACAGGGACAGCCCGTATTCCACAAACTGCCCGCCTCATGGGAAACCGCAGCCTCCGACGGCGAACGCTGGCGCTGGGCACTGCACCAGACTACCCAGTTCGATCCCACAAGACGCAGCGACACAGAACTCCTGTTCGCGGAATTCCTCCAGCGCCAGTTCGGCGCCGGCACAACATGGAACCAGCCCTGGGCCGAAACAGACCCGTCGCCCACGGCCGACAATAAACCGAACTCCACAAAATCTTCACTCCTGACTCTGCAGGACAGCGAAACTCAGGCCCGACTGGCAACCGGAATCAAACGCTTCAGCTTGCCCGACGAATTCAATTTCCTCACGATCGCTCGCTCCGTCGTTGCACGCAATGATGCCGCTGCCCGCAGAGCCCTCGAATTGCTGATCCGCGAACACATGGATCGCACCCAATACCCGCAGGCTGCCGCACTGCTGCGGGAATTACTGGAACTGACACCCGCCAAAGAAGTTGAAGAAGTCAGCCAGCGAATCAGCCAGATCGAAGGCAACTGGCTGCAGTTCCTGCCCGCAGAAACTCAGCCGGCCACCGGCAAAGCAACTTTCGATATCCGCTTCCGCAATGCTCGCAAAGTCACTTTCTCCGCAGTCGCCGTCAACGTAGAACTGCTGCTGGATGACCTGCGAAAATACCTGGCTTCAAATCCCGAACAGCCGAATTTCCGCCAGGCCCAGCTTCCCGACATCGGCTGGCGGCTGATCGAAGCAGAAGGCAAGAAGTATCTGAACGGACAGCCAATTGAATGGACCGTCGACCTGACACCCGCCGCCGGACACTTCGATCATACTCAAAACATTTCAGCCCCCTTGCCTAAAGCCGGTGCGTGGTGGGTACAGGCCCAACTGCAGGATGGCAACTCTACACGCATGATCCTCTGGCTCGCCGATCTTGCCATCGCAGAAAAACAAACCGAAGCCGGTACGCTCGTCTATGTCGCAGACGCTGTCACGGGCAGTCCCGTCCCCCGCACAGATCTGCAGTTCTTCGGCTGGCAGTTCAATTACGACAATCAGCGACCACGAATTTCCACCAGCCGCTTCGCCGATCGCACGGATGCCAGCGGCCTCTGCACACCGCCCGTCACCCCCCGGCAAACTCAGAATCAGTGGCTGATTACAGCCAAAGCTCCGGACGGACGGACAGCCTTCAGTGGCTTCGGAAATCTCTGGCCCGCCCAGAAAATCGAACCGCTCGCATGGAGCCCCCTGAAGGTCTATGCCGTCACGGACAGACCCATCTATCGCCCTGGTCACAGTGTGAATTACAACCTCTGGATTCGTCGCCCGCAATTCGATGCCGAAAATAATGACTGGGCTGAAAAACCCGTCTGGATTCAGATCCAAAATCCACAGGGCGAAGTTGTCTCAGAACAGCAACTGCAGACAGATAAACGCGGAGCTGTTTCCGGGCAGTATCAGCTTCCTGCAGATGCCCAGTTGGGCACCTGGAACGTCCTCGCAGCCGAAGAAGTGCAGGTTGTCCGACTGATCGAAGAAAATGGCCGCACTCGCAATGTCACTGAAACCGCCCGGCAGGCACTTGGCGGCGGCAGTTTCGCTGTCGAGGAATACCGTAAACCCGAATACGAAGTCACTGTCAAAGCCCCCGAAAAACCTGTCGCACTCGGGGAAAAATTCACCGCCACAATCCATGCCGCCTACTACTTCGGTGCACCTGTGGCAGCCGCCAAAGTACACTACCGAGTTGAACGCAAAAAGAACCAGGAACGCTGGTTCCCCGCTGCACGCTGGGACTGGCTGTACTCACCCGGATACTGGTGGTTCACCGGCGACTACCACTGGTACCCCGGATTCAGTCGCTGGGGCTGCCTGCCGCCAGTCCGACCATGGTGGAACTGGAATCCGGATCCCCCGGAAATTGTCAGTGAGGGTGATGCCCTGCTGGACCCCGATGGCACTTATAGCCTCGAAATCGACTCCGCTGCTGCACTCGCCAGCCACCCCGACGCTGATCACATCTACGAGATCACTGCCGAAGTTGTAGACCAGTCCCGCAGAACCATCACCGACACCGGCTCCGTTCTCGCCGCTCGCAACCCATTCCACGTCTTTGTCTGGATGAACCGCGGACACTATCAGACCGGAGCCGAGGCAGAACTGCAGTTTCAGGCCAGAACCCCGGACGGCCTGCCCGTTAGTGGCACCGCACAAATTCGACTGCTAAAGACCTCGTGGGATCAGAACCAGCAGCCTGTCGAACAGGAATCGCAAACCTGGCAGTCCGTCACCGGTCCCGACGGCACCGGAAAACTTCGCATGAACCTGCCCGAATCAGGCCAGTTTCGCGCTAGTGTTTCATTTACAGATGCAGCCGGGCGTCAGCAGGAAGGCGCTGTCGTATTCTTCGTTCGCGGGCCTGCAGAAGATGGTCGAAACTTCCGCTTCAGCGACCTCGAACTGATCCCGGATCGCCAGGAATATGCTGTCGGCGATGTCGTGCGACTGCAAATCAGCACCGCACGAGCAGACAGTACCGTGCTGCTGTTCGTACGCGCTCAGGACGGCAACTGCCCTGCCCCGCAGGTGCTGCGTTTGCAGGGCAAAACGGCCGTTGTGGAATTGCCCGTGACCGCCGCGGATCAACCCAACATCTACATCGAAGCCCTCACCGTTTCCAATGGCAAAATCTACAGTGAAGTTCGCGAAATCGTGGTACCGCCCGAAAAACGCATCGCCGTCGTTGATGTCCAGACCGCTGCCGCAAAATATCGCCCCGGTGAACAGGCCAGACTAAATCTGAAACTAACTGACCTGAATGGTCAGCCTTTCAGCGGCAACACCGTGATTTCCGTCTACGATGCCAGCCTTGAAGCACTCGCAGCCTCCAGCATCCCGGAAATTCGCCGCTTCTTCTGGGATGTCCGACGTTCACACTCCCTGAATGTCAGAAGCTCGCTGCAGCGATCCGAATCACCAGTTGCGCTGCCCGACGAACAGCAGATGCAGTTCCTGCGAGCAGACAGCCCCTGGGAAATCCACACGCGTCGAGGCGGGGCGATGCGTTTCAGAAAGGGCCGCATGCACGAAGCAGGCAAATCCGAACTGATGATGCGCTCAGAAGAAGGCGGCGCAGCTGCCATGGCCTTTGCCGATGCGGCACCAGACGCACCTGCAATGACAGGTATGCCGATGGGCGGTGCCTCAGCAAAAGCAGCCGCTCAGGGAAATGAAGCTGCACCCGCACTGCGTTCCGAATTCGCCGATACCGCATTCTGGACTACTGCAGTCACCCTTGATGCCGACGGCACTGCCGAAATTAACTTCAAAGTCCCGGACAACCTGACCACCTGGAAGATCAAAGTCTGGACACTTGGAGATGGCACGCGAGTCGGGTCGGGCGACAGTCAGATCATTGCCGCCAAAGATCTGATGATTCGTCCGCAGGTACCCCGATTCCTCACCGAACGCGACCAGCTCGTTCTGTCTGCTGTTGTTAACAACACACAGCCTGCAGACAAATCCGTCCGCGTTGTCTTCGAACATGCCGAAGGACTGCTGAAACTCAGCGGACCAACTGAGCAGACTGTTACGGTTCCGGCCGGGGGCAGTACGCGAGTCGACTGGGTCGCTGATGCGGTAGCGCCCGGCAATGCCACCATCCGCATGTCGGCACTCGCAGAAGGCGATTCAGATGCCACCGAGATTCAGGTGCCTGTCAATGTCTATGGACTGCTGAAGACCGACAGCTTCACTGGTGTTGTCAGGCCGCAGGACAACAACGGCTCAATTACTATCAATGTGCCGGAACAGCGAAATCCTGAACAGTCCAGACTGGAAGTCCGATTCAGCCCCAGTCTCGCTGCATCACTGGTGGATTCACTGCCTTATCTGATTGAATACCCCTATGGCTGCACTGAACAGACTCTGAATCGCTTTCTGCCGGCCGTGCTGGTACAGCGCACACTTCAGAACATGAATGTCAGTCTGGAACTGGCTCAGCAGCAGCAGATAATGCTGAACTCCGGCCGTACCTGGCGAGGAAAGTATCCTCAGCACTGGGGCCAGCCACCACAACGCCAAACCCGGGATCTCCGACCTTTGCCAGCCGGCTTCGGCATGGGCAGCAGTACGCTGGCTGCATGGATTCAGCAGCACGTCGACGAAGACCAAAAGTCCGCGCGAGGCCTGCCAGGATCCTTCAATCCCGTGTTCAGCGAACAGCAATTGAACTCCATCATTCGTACCGGAGTCAGCAAATTGACCGAAATGCAGCTCAGCGATGGTGGCTGGGGCTGGTTCTCGGGCTACGGAGAATATTCTTCGCCACACACCACGGCCCAGGCGGTCCACGGCCTGACTATTGCCACTCAAAACGATGTGCCGATACCTCCCGATGTCGTGCAGCGCGGACTGCAGTGGCTGCAGACATGGCAGGCAACACAACTAGAACTGCTGCAGGAAGGAGATCGGCATCGGGATAACCCGGATTATGACGGCAAACTGCCGTTCCGTATGAATGCCGATAATCTCGATGCCTTCGTCGCCAGTGTGCTCAGTGAACACAACATCGGGGATCCCGCTATTGGCGGATACCTCATGCGTGATCGAGGTCAAATGACGGCGTATGGCCTCACACTCACCGGACTTTACATGCATCGCTCACAGCAGCAGCAGAATCGCGATCTGGTCATTCAGAACCTCGAACAGTTCCTCGTTCGAGATCCGGCCAATCAGACGGCCTGGCTGCAGCTGCCAGAAGGTTTTGCCTGGTACTGGTACGGCAGTGAAAATGAATCCATAGCGATTTATCTGCAACTGAAACTGGCCACAGCACCACAGGATGCCGTGCTGCCTGAACTGGTCAAATATCTGCTGAACAACCGACAGGCAGGCTCACGCTGGAAAAGCACGCGCGATACTGCCATGGTCGTGGAAGCAATGGCCCAGTACATTCGAGCAACCGGTGAAGATGCCCCGGAAATGACCGTCGAAGTGCTGATTGACGGGCAGGTTCGGAAAACCGAGCAGATCCGCAGCGAAAATCTGTTTGGCTTCGATGGGCAACTGGTGCTGTCAGGGGACGAACTCACCACGGGGCAGCACACCATTGAGATTCGCCGACAGGGACGCGGACCGGTCTACTTCAGCGCATGGCTGACCAATTTCACGAAGGAAGAGCAGATCACCGAAGCCGGACTGGAAGTACGGGTTCGCAGAAACTTCTTCCGACTGGAACGTGACGACCAGCAAGCAGATGTGCCGGGTGGTCGCGGACAAGCCGTCAAACAGCAAACCCTGAAGTACCGTCGTGTTCCAGTCAGCGGACTGGAAGGACTGCCCTCAGGAACCCTCGTGGAAGTCGAATTGATCCTCGACAGCCGCAACGATTACGAATACCTGCTGCTGGAAGATCGCAAGCCCAGCGGCTTTGAACCTGTTGATCAGCGCAGCGGCTATGTGTACGACAGCCTGCGGGCTTACCGGGAATTCAGGGATGACCGCGTCTGCCTGTTTCTCAGTACGCTGGCCCGCGGGCAGCACAGCATCAGTTATCGGCTGCGGGCTGAAACACCGGGCACTGTCACCGCTCTGCCGGCTTCCATAGAGGGTATGTACGCTCCTGAACTGATCGGCAACAGTGCCAGCCTGCGACTGCTCACAGTGGAGGCTCCCTGAACCACCGTCCCGCTTGAGCCGAACGACCAGATCAGAGAAGATTCGGGCTGAATGTCGCCGGCTGCGGACGAACATTACCGGAAATCACTGAATAGGGCGGATGTCGATAACAATGACCCAGTGGCAGGTGACTCTGGAATTCTCCGGACCGCTGCAGCGAACCATGCAGATCGGCGAACTGACCGTACAGGGATCAGGTCCCTGTACCATCAGCACGGTGCTGGCTGCGCTCATGCACACTCAGCAGTCCGCCGTCGGTGCACTTGGAGTCTCACCGGAAACGGTCTCCGATAAACTGCCCCCAGGACTCCTGGTGCTGCGAAATCGCGTGCTGCTGCCGCTTCGCCCTGAAACGACAGTAACACCCGGCGAACGCCTTACACTGATGCCCATGATCAGTGGAGGCTGACGCTGATGACTGACAAACAGACACCACCGTTGAATCCAGCCGCGACTCTGACAACAGAGGAAACAGAAGCCTACGCATGGCAGCTCGATGTCACCGACTTTGGCAGCAGCGGACAGCAGCGACTGAAACAATCTTCGGTTCTGATCAGTCGCGTCGGTGGGCTGGGTTCAGCCGTCGCCTACGAACTGGCGGCCGCAGGTGTCGGAAGACTGATCCTCGCACACGCCGGTGTCGTTCAGCCATCCGACCTGAACCGGCAACTGCTCATGACTTACGACTGGATTGGAAAGCCGCGAATTGAATCCGCTCGCAAACGCCTGCTGGAACTCAATCCACGCCTTGAGATCATAGCGGTCCCTGAAAATCTGTGCGAGGAAAATGCTGCACGACTTGTTGGTATGGCCGACTGTGTCGTTGACGCCGCGCCGCTGTTTCAGGAACGACTGGCGATTAATGATGCGGCCGAGCAGAAAGGCATCCCCGTGGTCGAAGCCGCCATGTACGAACTGGAAGCCTCCCTGACCGTCATTCATCCGCCGCAAACGCTGCGGTTCCGTGATCTGGTTCCTGAAGTGCCCCGCAGCTGGACCCGCAGGTTCCCCGTGTTCGGAGCTGTCAGCGGCACTGTGGGGTGTCTGGCCGCCATGGAAACGATTAAACTGCTCTCCGGACTGGGACAACCCCTGAAAAATCGACTGCTGCGACTGAACCTGCGCTCGATGCAGTTCGACACCATTTTGTTGCCCCGCCCTGAATAAAGAATTCATGATAGTCAAGGAAAATCCGCAGAACTCGCTCACAGATTTTTCAGGTTTGTTACCATGAAAATTACGCCCTTCCTGACTGCCCTGCTCTGCCTGCTCCAAACGCTGTCAATCACCGCTGCAAATGCCTCAGACTGGCCTATGTGGCGATTTGATGCCGGTCGATCTGCCGCCGGAACGGAAGTTCTGCCTCAGCAGCTTCAGCATGCATGGACCCTGCAGGCACCAGCCCGCGTACAGGCATGGGACGATCCCCTGAATCTCGACCTGATGCCCTATGACCGGCTGCTTGAACCCATCGTCCTCGGAAATCGTCTGATCGTGGCATTCAGTGACACTGACCGCCTCTCCGCCTTTGACACATCCTCCGGACGCGAACTGTGGTCGTTTGTCACCGATGCCCCCGTACGCCTGCCCCCGGCAGGCACCGCTGACAGCGTCTGTTTTGTCAGCGACGACGGCTTCCTCTACTGCGTGGCGGTCGCCACCGGTCAGCTGCGCTGGAAGTTTCTGGCAGCCCCCGGTACCCGCAAAATCGTCGGCAATCAGCGTCTGATCTCCACCTGGCCGGCTCGGGGAGGCGTCGTCATACGCGATGGAGTCGTGTACTTCGCCAGCAGCATCTGGCCCATGATGGGGGTCTACATCGCCGCCGTCGAAGTTTCTACCGGACGGCTGCTGTGGATCAATGACTCTACCGGATCCACATGGATCAAACAGCCGCACAGTGCACCATCGTTTGCCGGAGTAGCTCCGCAGGGCGCACTTGTCGCCACAGGTGATTCACTGATTGTTCCGGGAGGTCGCTCTGTACCAGCCGTATTCAACCGCAGTACCGGAGCACTCAGCTACTTTGAACTGAATGCCGGCGGCAAGGGTGTGGGCGGATCGTTCGTTATCGCAGACGACAAATCTTTTTTCGTTCACACGCGGCAACGCGGCGTACTTGAATTTGAACTGAGCACTGGCACAAAACAGTTCCTCAAGTGCAATGAACCCGTGCTGTACAACGGACTGCTGCTGACAGCCTCCGAATCCGGCGGCAAACCAGTGGTTAAAGTGCATGCTGCTGATCGCCGCGTCCTGTGGGAAACACCACTGGATGCATCCGGTGATCTGATCCTGTCGGGCGGCACGCTCTACGCCGCAGGTGCCTCCGGAATTCAATGCCTCACACTGCCGGCTGAACCGCAGAACGTTGCCGCTGATAATCCACCGCAAACTCGCACACTGATCCCACCTGCCGCCATCCGCGGCAATGTTCAGCGCCTGCTGGCTGCCGATCAGCGCCTGTTTGCCGTGACTGCCGAAGGACATCTGCATGCCTTTGCTGAGACTGCCGAAACAACACCGGTGCTGCACGACCTGATCAAACCGCTGACTGTCGAACCATTACCGGCGAACGCCACAGAAACTGCCGCCTCGCTGCAGCAGAGCCTGCCGGCCGAAGGATACGCACTCTGGTTTGGCGCGGCTGACATGCCGCTCCTTGCCGCATTCGCCACACACTCCCCCTTCGTCCAACTGGCCTGCATTGATGACAACGCCGATCGGATTACCGAATTGCGAAAACGCTGGACAGACCTCCGACTGTACGGAAAAGTCACCGCGCACCTGTCAGAACCACAGGATTTTCTGACCGCCCCGTACCTCGCTCACACTATCGTCGTGGGTGCCGAGCTCAGCAGCAGCATCAGCGCCGACGCCAACGCACTCAACAGAATCTATCAGTCTGTCAGACCATACGGCGGAGTACTGCAGATGCTTTGCCGGCCTGACGAAACAGCGGCTGTCGCGGCAGCAGCAGCCGCGGCAAAACTTGAACAGGCCACCATCGAGATTAATGCGTTTGGAGTTCGTCTGATTCGCACCGGTGCACTGCCGGATTCCGCCGACTGGACTCATCTGCATGGTGACATTGCCAACTCCCGTAAATCCGACGATGCACGAGTCCAATTACCGCTGGGTGTCCTTTGGTTCGGCGGCAGCAGCAATCTGGACGTGCTGCCCAGACACGGTCATGGACCGGGACAGCAGGTAGTTGACGGCCGACTGTTCATTCAGGGCATCAACACACTCAGCGCTCGTGATGTGTATACCGGTCGAGTCCTTTGGCGCAAAGAATTCAAAGACCTCGGCACCTTCGACGTCTACTACGACTCCACTTATAAAGAAACGCCTCTGGACCCCGCGTACAATCAGGTGCACATTCCCGGTGCCAACGCGCGAGGCACCAATTATGTGGCCACTGCCGAACACGTCTACATCCTGGAGGGGGCAGTCTGCCGAGTCCTCGATCCAGCCAGTGGACAGCTGATTCGCACCATCGAACTGCCACAGGAAAATCCAGCCGAACCGCAGGAATGGAGTTATCTGGGAGTCTGTCAAAATGTGCTGATCGGAGGTCTGGGGTTCGCTAAGTACCGACAGCGACTGGATCTGTCGTTTTCCGAAGAAGACGGAAAACTCGGAGGCAGCAAGGCTGGATTTGGCTCGAAAAGTCTCGATCGGGCAGGCAGTATGATGCTCGTCGGCTTCGACCGGCTCTCCGGAAAAATGCTCTGGAAACTTCCCGCAAAACACAGCTTCTGGCACAACGGCGTCATTGCCGGAGGTGGCCGTATCTACTGCCTCGATCGCAACCCAAAACAGGTGGAAGAAAAACTGCAGCGCCGCGGCATTGCAACGCCGGCATCCTGGCGGATCGTCGCAATTGAGCCACAAACCGGGCGTGAACTCTGGCAGAAAAACGATAACGTCTTCGGCACCTGGCTAGGGTACTCCAAACAACATGATCTGCTGCTGCAGGCCGGGGCTGCTGCCAGCGATCGGCTGTCAGGTGAACCGGATCGAGGCATGATGGTCTGCCACGCTGCAAACGGTGAAGTCGTCTGGCATCAGCCGGATCTGCAGTACTCAGGACCCTGCATCCTCCACAATGACATGATTATCGCCAATGCCAACTCGTATAAGGACTCCGCCGGAGCATGGTTCCTGAAAACCGGTAAACCGTGGCTGATCATGAATCCGCTGACAGGCGAACAGTCGCCCTTCACACTCAACCGCGCTTATGGCTGCAACACCATCCTCGCCAGCGAAAACTTCCTCACCTTCCGGTCTGGAGCAGCAGGTTTTTATGATCTGACAGCCAACAGCGGCACGGGAAACTTCGGAGGCTTCCGCTCAGGCTGCTCCGGCAATCTTGTCGTCGCCAATGGCGTGCTCAATGCACCAGACTACACCCGCACCTGCAGCTGCTCCTACCAAAACCAGACCTCACTGGCTTTGGTGCACATGCCGGAAGTCGAAACATGGACAGTCAGTACACTGGTCCGCTCCGAGGGCGAAGCTCAGCCTGTGGCCGATCTGGGAATCAACTTCGGCGCACCCGGACATCGTCGGGACACTGATGGCACACTGTGGATCGAATGGCCCGCTGTCGTCACAGAAACTTCACCGGCCCATATCTCAGTCAATCCCGAAGCCACTGCCTGGCGCCGACACTCATCCGCATACACCGACAGCAGTCGGCCCTGGATTATCGCCTCCGGACTGCAAAATGTTACGTCGCTGGAAATCGAACCAGTGCTGGGCGGAAAACAGGCAGCCAAAGCCCCTGCCAAAGCCGGAAAATCAGACGACTGCCTGACAGCTCCGCCGGTCACCGACGACTGCACCTGGAAACTGCAGCTGTACTTCGCAGACCCCAATGCTCGAGTTTCCGATATGGCTGCACAGGCTCGCCGTTTCGATGTGCTGCTCAATGGCAGCATTGTCCTCGAAAACGTCACAGTCCAGCCCGGTGGCAGCGTCGTGCAGGAAATCACTGCACAAACTGGCGACAAACAGCCGCTGCGACTGGAATTCCGCACCATCAATGGCCAGCCAGTGATTTCTGGTATCCGGCTCCAGCGCACCAGCCCCTGACTCCCCAGCTGACGGACTGCCCCGGCAGCAACCCGGGATCGCTGCCTCCTTTGCTCACCCGATAACATCATGAAGACTCGACACTTTACGAGTAACCATCTCCTGTCAGGCGCTCATCAGGAAACCGAAATGCCGGCAGTGCGGAAACTCGGAATGCAATAGAGTCGCGAATTGGCGGTACTCGTATCCAGCGTACGAGCAAACCTCTGCATCTCATCACCGTATGTCACCGACTACGGTGTCGACTTTCTGCTGTCTCACCTCGCCAATGTGGTAAAAGACAGCGTGCAATTAACGCTTTTGACAGATCTTTCTCCGCTCTCGCAGCTGATTCTTACGTAAGACTCGAGCTTACCCACAGCACCTTTCACAATCCATCTGCGTTTGCGCAATATCGCTCAGCAATCAACCATGCTTCGGACTTCCCACAACTATCAGCCTCGCCAGCGTTTCCGCAAACTGGGTGATCGAGTCATCCGAAGGCAGCGTGATTCGCAATGATCGCCTGCCCTGCTCGTCGGTCTCCACTGAATCCGTCAGGTGCTGTCGAATCGTGGACACCGCCTCGGGCGCCGGTGCAGTCGTCGCTCCAGGCAGCATCTGAGACAACAGGCTAAATGCTGCCGTCAGCATCTGACCTCCAGCTTCAGCCATCTTTTCACGTCGCTCAGCCAACTGCACAGCCTCCGCAGCCCTCGCTCGCTTCTGGCTCTCATCCTGATGACCCTCAGGCAATGCCCCCAGCAATACCTCCAGTCGCGATTTCAGCTCATCCATACCGCTCTGCAGCCGAACTTCGCTGATCTCCGACTCGTAATCTAACGCCGCTGTCGCTAACTCCTTCTTCTGACCAATCACGCTCAGCAGATTCTCCTCCAGCGTTTCCTGAGTCACCAGGATGTAGACATTGACCGGACGCTTCTGACCCATCCGGTGCGCTCGCGCAATTCGCTGCTCCAAAACCGCCGGATTCCACGGCAAATCGACATTAATCACCGTGTCGGCAGACTGCAGATTCAAACCGGTACTGCCGGCATTCGTTGATAAAAATACTCGACATTTCGGATTGTTCTGAAATTCATTGACAATGTCCTGCCGCCGAGCCTGCGGAATCTTTCCCTCCAGCCGCACAAACTCCACTCGACGCTTCTTCAGCAGGGGCTCAATCAGATCCAGCATCCGCGTCCACTCCGAAAACACCACTGCCTTGTGATCTCCGTCCACAAACAGCGATTCAAACAACTCGTCCAAAGCCGGCAGCTTGCTGGAAAACCCGGGACTGACCTTGTCAACCAAAACCGTACTGTCCGCCGACATGCGACACATCAGCAGCGCCTGCCGAAGTCGCAGCAGATCCATCTCCGAAACGTACGGCTTGCGAGTAATGGAGGCGACAATTCGCAGGTGTGCCCCGTGCAGTGACGCCTGCTCTTCCGTTGGAGGCACGTGGATGATTTCAGTGTTCCGCGGAGGCAAATCCCGGATCACCAGCTCCCTCGTGCGACGCAAAAGAATCGGTTGCAGCTTCTCACGCAGCTCGTCCAGATGTCGATAACCCAGCACAAAACCCTTTTCATCAGTTACACGGTAACGATTGAAAAAGCGAAACCCAGGTCCCAGATGTCTGCCGTCAATGAACTGCACCACCGAATACAATTCGTCCAGCCGATTTTCAAGTGGAGTGCCGGATAACACCAGCGCGAAACGAGACTTCAAACTCTTCACCACACGGGTCGTCTGGGCTTCCCAGTTTTTAATCCGCTGACCTTCATCCAGAATAATCAGATCCCACCGAGCAGACTCAATGGAATTGATATCCTTTAGTACCTGCTCATAATTGCAGATCGTGAAGAACTCCGGGGTCTGATACTGACTGATACGGTCAGCTACAGAACCCGCCACAATCGCCGATGAACGCTCAGAAAATCGCTGGATCTCATTCTGCCACTGAGATTTCAACGAGGTTGGACACACCACCAGCACACGCTCAATGCCAGCTTCACGCGCCAGCAACTCGGCAACACCCACACCCTGAATGGTTTTCCCAAGACCCATGTCGTCAGCCAGAATCGCCCGACCAGCACCGACCGCAAATGCGATGCCGTCAATCTGATGCGGCAGCAACTCAACCCGTAACAAATGCGTCCGCAGCGGATGATTCCGAGGATTCTTGCGAATATCCGCCACCAGCTGCTGAATTCGCTGAACATGCAGCTGCTGCTGAATAAATTCCTCGGCGTCAGGGTAGACCAGCACAGATTCACCCAGCGCCTCCAGCCGACTCAGACAGCGTACCAATGCATGCACATCCGTTATGTCTTCATCCCGCAAAGAACCTGTCACCCGCAGCACAGATTCCCCAGGCCGGTTCGGAATGCCCAGTCGCAGCGTCAGGTCACTCCCATACTTCAAATAGACAATGATCTGCTTCAGCTTCGGCTTTCTCTTCAGCACCGCGGCGTCAAAACGACGCCTGATCGTCAGCAGCGCCTTCATAACATGCTTGCAGGTACCCAGCATATTGTCACGATAGTCCGGACAGGTGCAGTACGAATCGCCCCGTTCAAATCCTCGCAGCGCAACTCGATATGACTTGCCACTTACCCGGCTGGTCACGATGTAGTCCGTCCACGGTGTCGTCGCAGACTTGTCCGCAGCAACCACATCCATACTTTCTTTTTTCGCACGCTGCTGCCGCTCACTTAGCGCCAACTCTGTCAACTGCTGCTCATCAAGTGGCTCAATCGGTTCACGTTTGGCCGGCGTTTTCGCCAGACCCAGCAGCGTCTTGTTTTCAAGGATCAAGGACAACGCTGCACCCATGTGCTCACAAGGAGACTGACACTGAGTACAACTGATCAGCAGCCGGCGTTCGTTGTCCCCAAGCAATTTGACCGCCACCGTTATGGCCCCGGTCTCCCCGGGCAGAGTCAGCCGAAACTGATCGTCAGCCAGCAACACCTGCTCTCGAGGGTTGCCAATCACCGTTTTCCCGCCAGCAAACAGCAATTTTCTGCCCTGCTCTGTACCCCCAAGCAAATCGCAGGCCTGCAAAAAGGAAAGCCGTGAAAGCTTGTCCGCCAGTGTCAATCGACTGGATTTCACCACCTGTGCCATAACCACACACCGCCTTTTCTGTATGTTTAAGCAACCTGGGAATTCTAGCAAAAACCGCCTGCAGCGAATCCTGCAGAGATTCGAATTCCGCAGCTTTCAGCCACCGCAGCACGTCCTGCCCACCCCCCCCAAAAAAACGAAGTCCGTTGCTGCCCATTCCGCAGATGTACACAATCCACCGTCTTGTCACGCCAGACAACACCGCCATCCGTCATCAAGGTAAAACATGAAAGCCACTCTCGTCACCATGCTCGACAATCGAATTTTGATGCTCCAGCTGCTGCACTTCATGCTGCTGCTTAGCTTCGCCACTCCAGCATGCGGCACTGATCCCCTGAAACCACTGCCCCTCATTGGATACACTGAGCATCGCACTAACCTGCCGGGTGGTCGACACGCAAATGTCAGCACAAGTCGAGCCATGGTGGTCAGAGTCGATGGTACGCAGCCGAAAACTGTCGGTGGCCAGCTGGCGGACAAGCCCGGAGCATGGACCCAGTTTGCAGGCTGGTCACCGGATGGACAAACCGCCGTCGTCCTGCGCTGCTGGGAAAGTTTGGAAAATGCTCAGTGGGAGGAACAGCACGGAACGTTTCGCTTCACACCAGAAGGCTGGCTGGTCGACTCATTCCTCGTCGATCTCGCCACCGGAAAAACAGATAACCTGACCGCAGTTGAACGCGTCAGCTTCTACAATACAGGGCTGTTCTTCTGGCCTCGTGACTCGACAAAATTGGGCTTCACGGCCCTCATCGAGGGCAACTCAAACCCCTTCCGCATGGATCGCGATGGGCGCAATAAAACAGATCTCACAAAGAACTCCAGTGGATTTGCCTACGGCTTCAGCAGCTCGCCTGATGGAACACGAATCTCCTTCCACGAAAACTATCAGGTCTTCCTCGCCGATGCCGACGGAGCAAATCGAATTCATGTCCAAACCGGCCACCCGTTTGTTTTTGCTCCGGCGTGGTCACCAGACGGGAAATGGCTGCTGTTCGTTTCAGGCGAACACTACAACTGCCATCCGCACATCGTCAAAGCGGATGGAACAAACCTGAAAAAACTGGCGGATCGCGGCGGGTATCGAGGAGTCACTCAGTTCCTCGATGTACCCGACTACCATGATGGCAGCAGCGACGTACCCGTATGGGCGACTGACGGACAGTCTGTGTTCTACACCGCCAAAGTCCGTGATTGCGTTGAACTGTTCCGCACTACTCTTGATGGACGAAGCCAGCAACTGACAAATTCTGCCGCCGGCACAACACACTACCACCCGAAACCCTCACCCAATGGGCAATGGCTCGCCTACGGCTCAAATCGCAGCGGCATCCGCAACCTCTACATAATGCAGCTGACCGACTACAGCGAACATCCTCTGACCAATGAGCCTGCCGGACACGCCGCTATGCACGCCTGGTGGCAACCCGCAGAATCTTCAGCAACAGAAAAATCACCCTGACAAAAAACGCAATGAAACTCACACATCCAGACCCAGCATACGCATCAGCTCAATCGCGTTGCTGCGTTCCACCACTCCGTCTCGCAGCCGATAGTCAAATAGCATCGTCCCATCGACCACAGTGTCCTCAAAATGCTTGTTGACCGCCAGACCCGGCATGCTGTCAGCAATTCGCGTCAGCGCAAGGTCGTGCGTTGTCACAATTCCAACCGCACGACGATCAACTAAAGAACGTATCACTGCCTCCGCACCGCGACGACGATCATTGGAATTCGTTCCATGCAGAATCTCATCCAGCAGAAACAATACAGTCCTCGCCCCGGTCGTCAGATCCACAACAGACTTCAGACGCTGCACCACACTGAAGAACAATGACCGACCCTCCTGCAGAGAATCGCTCACTCGCATGGCTGTTGCCAACTGAAAAGGATGAGTCTGAAATCGCGTCGCACGAACTACAGACCCACAAAACGACAATACAATGCTGGTACCGATGCTCCGCAGAAATGTGCTCTTGCCCGACATATTCGAACCACTGATCAGCATCAGCGGCGTCTCAGGAGTCAACTGCACACTGTTCCGTACGCAAACAGACTCCGGAAGCAGCGGATGACCAAGGTCCTCGGCGTTCAGCTCCGCACGCTCCTCCAGAATCTCCGGTATACAGTCCTGCGGATGGTCAAAACAGTAACCGGCCACCGAAATCGTAGCCTCCAGACAAGCCACCGTTTCCAGCCAGTCCGCGACCTCCACTCCATATCGACGTCGCCAGCATTCAATCCGATGTGTCAACAGCACGAACAAGCCACAAAACCAAGCAATCGGAGCAAAGAACTGGTTGCGAGTCGCGTTATTCAGCCACGCCGTCAAACGGCTCAGCCGCCTGATTGCCACCGATGCCGTTCCGTCTTCAGTATGAAAACGATTCAACAGATCTCGCACCGCAGGTTCCCCTACCGGATGCGATTCAAACGCCGCAATTACCTGACTGAACTGACGCAGTGCCGTATCCACATCATCCATAATGCCGGTCGTCCGCTGAATCTGCCGACGAGTGATTATAATGGCGGGCAACTGCAGCATCGCCAGCACCGGCAGCCAGCGAAACAGCATCGGATCCCACACCGTTAACCCCAGCACCGCTACGGAAGCCACACCGATCAGCAAAGCCCACAAAATGACTCCCAGTGAAATCGGCTCAGCCGGCTCTCGCACCCAGCTCTTCAGCAAACGCTCAGCAGATTCCCAGCCACGAGCCTCAGGAATACAGGCCAGTGATTCCCGCAGCCGCAGAGCCTGCTTCAATCCCTGAGCACGCGCCTGACGAACCTGAATCTCCGTCGCCGCAGGAACTGTCGTCATCCAGCTCGCCAGCACCTTCTGACCAGGCAGCGTCCGACACTCGTTAAGCAGCTGAAACAACGAGCCACGACCAAACACGTCCAGATCTCGAATCCACGGATGAGACTCGTCGTCGTGCTCACTGCCAAATTCACTCTCCCCACTGAAATCCCGCTTCAGTCGACGCAGACGACTTTCGTGAAAACCTCGCACCTGGCGCAGGCGAGACAATCTCGACAGACAACTGCGGTCAAATGGCAGCACAATCAAAAACACCGTCAGCGGCAGCAGCATCCAGTGCCACGACACCACATCTGAACGGCCAATGCACAGCACACCCAGGCCAATCGAGACTACTCCCAAAATGCTCCGCACACGCAGAAACTTGCGGTCACGCTGCTCCAGTCGCTCTATCGATGCCGACACCTCCAGCAGACGTCCCTGATATGCTGCCTCAGGCTCAGCAAACACACGTTCCGCTGATATACCACTCGCCGCTGCATCTGATCTGACCGACATTGACTGTTTTCGCCCAAAAGAAAATATGAATCAGACCAGCAAAGAATCCAGAATCCGAGCCTCGTCCGTGGGACCAATCAGCCGGTTCTGCAAGCCCTGATAAAAATAACTGAAACGCTGCGGATCCAAACCCAATACATGCAGTATCGTCGCCTGCAAATCTCGAATCGTCGCAGGATGCTCCACCGGATAGTAACCAAACTCGTCCGTGCTGCCCCACGCCAGCCCGCCACGGATGCCACCACCCGCCAGCCACATCGTAAACGCATACGGATGATGATCGCGACCCGCAAACCCCTTCTGCAACTCCGTTCGCACATTATTCTGCATCATCGGAGTCCGACCGAACTCGCCACCCCACACAATCAGTGTCTCGTCCAGCAAACCACGCTGCTCAAGATCACGAATCAATGCCGCTATCGCCCGCTCCGATGCCTGGCACTTGATCGGCAGAGTTTCATCAATACTTTCCCGAGGGGAAGAACCATGATGGTCCCAGCCCCAGTCGTACAACTGCACAAACCGAACACCATTCTCCACCAGCCGACGAGCCAGCAGACAATTGTTCGCAAACGTCGGGTCATCGCCACGGTAAAGCACCCGCGGATCATCAGCACTCTCCGCCGGAGACGTATATCCCGGCTGAGCACCATACATTTCCGGGATATGCTTCGGTTCGCCAGACAGATCTATCACCCGCGGTACCGCTGCCTGCATCCGATGCGCTAACTCATACTGCGATATGCGAGTCTGCGTCTCCGAGTCCCCGCTGCGAGCAAACTCTGAGGCGTTCAGTTCGGCTAAAGAATCCAGCATCCGCCTGCGAGTCCGACAGTCGATCCCCGCTGGATCACTCAAATACAACACCGGATCCCCGCTCGCTCGACGGTTCACACCCTGATACACCGACGGCAAAAAAACCGATCCCCACAAAGACTTCCCCGCATCCAGTGTCTTGCCGCCAGACAACAACACCACAAACCCCGACAAATTCTCATTCAGACTGCCCAGCCCCCACGTCACCCACGAACCCAGAGACGGATTACCCAGCCGCGCCGTCCCCGTGTGCAGAAACAACTGCGAAGGCGCATGATTGAACTGCTCCGTCTGCATCGTCCGAATCACACAGGCCCGATCCACAACACCCGCAATATCCGCACCCGACCCCGGCAACGCCTGCAGTCGCAAAGCCGTAATCAGTCCCGCCGGCAGGTCCAAAACCAACGTGTAGACATCCTCCGCAGGTCGCACACCGCTGACCACTATGGAACCGTCAGCCTGCGACTTCAGCATCGCTCCGCCCAGCGATTCCGCCCGCTGCAGTGACAGCACACGCCAGCCCTGATCATCTCCCGCTGCATCCGCCAAACGCAACTCCTCCAGTCGACGACGCAGATCTGCCTGACGCGTCCGCAAATCACTGCGATTTCGCCGCTGCTCCTCATCCAGCAACTCCAGAGCCGGAGCATCATCGTAGCGGTCCGCATCCTCCGTCTGATTAAAAATCGCATACAGCCCGTAATAGTCCGTCATCGAAATCGGATCGTACTTGTGAGAATGACACTTGGCACATCCGGCAGTCAGGCCCATCCAGACCTGCACAGTGGTGTCCACCCGGTCCTTCACGGCAATCGAACGATACTCTTCGTCGTCAGTACCACCCTCGTCGTTACTCTTCGTGTTCCGATGGAAGGCAGTCGCCAAACGCTGCTGATCGTCGGCAGCAGGCAGCAAATCACCCGCCAGCAAATGCTCAGTCAGCACATCCAGCGGCAAATCCTGATTCAAAGATTTCACCAGCCAGTCTCGCCACGGCCACATAGTTCGCCCAAGGTCCTTTTCGTACCCCTTCGTGTAGGCATAACGAGCCAGATCCAGCCTCATCCTCGCCCAGTGTTCCCCGAACTCCTCACACGCCAAAAGTGCATCCACCAGTTGCTCCACCGCCCGCGGATCACTACTCCCAACAAAGGCCTCAGCTTCTGACACCGCGGGCGGCAAACCAGTCAAATCTAGCGACAGACGGCGAATCAGCGTGTACCGATCCGCTGCCGGGCCAAGCTGCAGACCATGCTCAGACAGTGACATTTCCACCAGCCGATCGATTCCCGCACTGGCAGACGGCACACCCGGTGTCACCATCGGTGACTCAAATGACCAGTAACGCCCCCATACTGCACCCTCACTGATCCACTGCTGCAGAATGGACTTCTGAGCATCAGTGAGAGTGCGATGTGATCCAGGAGGCGGCATCAGCAGATCCGGATCCGTACTGGTGATCCGCTGCACCAGAAGGCTGCCGAACAAATTTCCCGCAGCCACCGGGACCCCACCCGCATAAGCACGCTTCGCCTCAGACTCGAGGTCCAGCCGCAAACCAGCCTTTCGCTGAGATTCATCAGGACCATGGCAGGAAAAACAATTGGCCGAAAGAATGGGCAATACGTCACGACCAAACCGCAGAGGCTTATCGGCCGCAGCCAGTGGCAGACTCGCTGCCAACATCACCGCCAGTATCGCCACTCGCATCACACAGTCCTCCCGCTGACAGCATACCCCCAAAAACTTCCCGTTAGCTGCCAACAACGTCCGTCAAAACTCGCCCGGACACATCCGTCAGTCGGAAATCACGACCCGCATAGCGATAAGTCAGACGCTCATGATCCAGCCCCAGCAAATGCAGCATCGTCGCGTGCAGATCATGCACATGCACCCGATCCTGCACAGCCCGAAAGCCAAAATCATCTGTCTCGCCATACGTCATACCACCACGCACACCACCACCCGCCAGAAACGTCGAAAACCCATAGTGATTGTGATCACGACCGGAGCCGTTTTCGGAAGTCGGAGTCCTGCCGAATTCACCCCCCCAAAGTATCAGTGTGTCATCCAGCAGTCCCCGCTGCTGCAAATCCTGCAACAGCGCCGCTATAGGACGATCGATCGACCGAGCCAGATTCTCGGCCTGACGGTTGTGGTCACTATGAGTATCCCAGGGCTGGCCATCTCCGTAGTACACCTGAATAAATCGTACGCCACGCTCACTTAAACGACGAGCCAGCAGACAGCCGGAAGCAAAATGACCCTCGCCGTAAAGTTCCCGAGTCGCCTTCGTTTCCTGCTGCAGATCAAAAGCATCCGTCGCCGTAAACTGCATCCGAAAAGCCGTCTCCATCGCCTGCAAACGCCCCTCCAGTTGTCCGTCCGGACCCGTACGCTGCAGTTGATGACGATTCAGTCTGCTGATCAGATCCACCTGAGCCGCCTGGATTGCACGCCCGGCAGTCTCGTTCCGCAAAAACGGTATCAGCTTTTCCGGAGTCGGTACGGAATGGTTGATGTAGGTACCTTGATGAGAACCCGGCAGAAATGCACTTGTCCACAAAATCGAAAAACGTACCGGCTTACCCGGACAAAGCACCACATACGAGGGCAGATTACGATTCTCTGACCCCAGGCCCCACGAAAGCCACGAACCCATGCTTGGGCGAGTCGGCAAAATGGTGCCGTTATTCATCAACAGCAGGGCAGGACCATGATTCGGATTGTCCGTCCACGTTGAACGCAGCACACAAATCTCATCCATCAATTGACCGGTCAGCGGCAACAGACTGCTGACCGGAACACCACTGCTGCCACCCGGGCGAAATCGAAAAGGAGAAGGCAGCAGACCAGCCGTCCGACGCTCGGTCCTGAGGTCTGCCTCAGGCGGCCGCTGGCCCGCATACTTCTGCAACAACGGTTTCGGATCAAAAAAATCACCCTGATACGGACCGCCGTTCATGAACAGATGAATGACGCGACGCGCCCGAGGCACAAAATGCTGCATACCCGTGTCGCCGGCTTCCGCCAAAGCCGTCACCAACCCAATACTGCCAGCACCCGCTCCCAGACCGCCAATCAGACTTCGCCGAGTCAGACTCGTTCCTGAATCAGCAGGCCGTTCGCTGAGCATCTCAGATATCGACATCTGCTGATTCATCAGTGCCCCCCCAACCCGCGTCCGCACGAACTCATTGGCCAGACTAAACCCGCCGTCAATCGACCACAAACCTGACGCCAGCACCCCGATTATCGCTGTAAGAAGCTAAAAACGCGCAGAAAAACGAACCGAACCGGCAAATCATGGTGATTTTCTCTGCAAGGAATCCCGACTGAGCCCGAACCGCTGGATTCTCTGACAATCCCCTGCTAAATCAACCTTCAGTCGTTCGATACTCGCCCCACCCATTTGCTTCCCGGGAGCACACAAATGCCAAATACAACCGCCTCACGACGACAGTTTGTCACCACCGCACTGACCGCCTCAGCCGCAATGGCCGCACCAGCCACCACACACGCGTCACGCCGCTTCGGCAACGAAACCATCGTGGGCGAAGGTGAATTCCAGTACCGCGCCCTCCACAACTTCGCACAACTGCCCGACAAATACTCCTGGCAGACAACTCATAACGTGGCCCTCGACAGTGCCGGCAACCTGTACGTCATTCACGAAGGACGACGGGAACTCAAAGATCACCCCGCCATCTTTGTCTTCGACCCCGCCGGAAAATTTATCCGAGCCTTCGGCTCGCAGTTTCAAGGCGGCGGTCACGGCGTCGAAATCCGCAAGGAAGGCTCACAGGAATTCCTCTACGTCGCCGCCTATCAACAGGTCAAAGCCTTCGCCAAAATGACTCTCAACGGCGAAATCGTCTGGTACAAAAAAGCACCCATGGAATCCGGCATCTATGCCGCAGGAGAAAACACCTCCACCGAACCCTCCTGGAATCGCAAAGGCTTCCTGCCCACAAACTTCGCCTTCCTCGACGATGGTGGCTTCCTGCTCGCTGACGGGTATGGCACATTCGCCATCCATCGATTCGACAGCGACGGCAACTGGAAAAGTTCCTTCGGAGGCCCCGGTGAAGGCAAAGGAACCTTCAATACAGCCCACGGCCTGTGGGTCGACAATCGACCCGGAAAAGACCCATCCATCGTGGTCACAGACCGCGCTCACAATACACTGCAGATCTTCTCCATGGACGGCGTCTATCGCGAAACTCTCACCGGATTCGGACTGCCGGCAAACGTCGAAACCCGCGGAAATCTGATGCTCGTACCTGAACTTAAAGCCTGTGTCACTCTCCTGAATGAAAAGAATGAAGTCGTCGCTCGACTGGGACGCGCCGTAGAACGACTTGATGAAGTCAAGGACCTAAGAGGCAAACCGGATCAGTGGCTGGACGGCCAGTTCGTACACCCCCACGATGCCTGTTTCGCACCCGATGGTAACCTGTTCGTCGCCGAATGGGTCGCGACCGGCCGCATCACAAAACTGGTCAAAGTCTGATCAAAACGAAACCGCCAAAACAGAAAAAATCAAACGCCGCGGACAAAATTGCTTCCGCGGCGTTTTCTGTTCCTGCAGGCCTCAGAACCAGTCAGTTCAAAGTCTGCTGACCCGGCTTCCAGTTGCAGGGACACAACTTGTCTGTCTGCAAAGCATCCAAAACTCGCAACACTTCGTCCACATTGCGACCAACACCCAGATCATGCACCGCCAGCCATCGCAGCACGCCCTGCGGGTCAATCAGATACACACCGCGGTACGCAATGCCCTTGCCACAGTCCAGAACCTCATAAGCTGATGACAAATCATGGTTCGTGTCACCAATCATCAGATGCTTCAGCTGGCCCAGTTCTTTGTGCGAATCACACCAGCCCTTATGGCTGAACACACTGTCCGTACTGGCCGTCAGTACCACTGTGTTCCGGTCCGCAAATTCTCCCAGTGCCTTGTCAAACGCAATAATCTCAGTCGGACACACAAACGTAAAGTCCAGCGGGTAGAAATATAAACACACCCACTTGCCCCGCAGATCGGACAACTGCATGTCCTTGAACTGAGCATCCGTGCCGTCCTTGGTACGATCATATGCCTGCAACGACAACTCTGCGCCAGGAGCCACCTGACCAATACGAATCCCCATGTTCCAACCCCGCCTGAGTCAAAGATACAAAACCCGCAATTGCCAGACAGAACGCCCAATTTTCGGGCCGCGACAATACATGGGCTGAGTATAGAAGCGGGAAACGGCAATTCAACACTCACCAACCAATGCCCGAAAATGCGACCCGTCACAATACCCAAAACACAAATAGCATATTTTTGTTCACCCTTAATGGAAAATTGCCGCCCGCGGCTTGCTTAAAGGTTCCGGCTGCGCCCAAAAAATCGCCACTCCTGAAGCTTGAGGCGAATTGCCGGATGAAATTGCTGCTCCACTGCAAGATTCCACTGATCATTTTCCGACGGAATCCCCGTGGCACCTGGATTTCTGCCAACGCGGCACAACACCGAGGGCGTAATACCCGCCGGGGGGGCGTTGCGTACCGCTTTCTGACCGCAGCCGGTTTCCACAAACAAGGCCTGGAAGACAGACGTGTTCGAACAACTTCTGAACCTCGCTGAAATTCGCAGTCAGTTGCTGGCCCCGCGGATCGACTGGACATGGACCTGGCTGACCGTATTCGGCCTCCTGATCGGGCTGACTGCCATCTCCTACGGCACCAGACCGGGGGTGATTGCCAGAGCCACAACCAAGGAGGCGATACGCCAGCCTCTGTTCCTGCTGCTGCTGGCCTTGTCCGCACTTGTTCTGATCGTCAACAGCATCGTACCATTCTTCACCTTCGAAGACGAAGGCAAAATGCTCACAGAATGCGGTCTCGCCACTCTGCTGATCGCCGGTGCACTGCTGGCCGTCTGGACTGCCGGCACCAGCATCACCAGCGAAATTGAAGGCAAAACGGCGATGACCCTGCTGAGCAAGCCTATCGACCGCCGACAGTTCCTGTTCGGGAAGTACATCGGGATCCTGCAGGCTGTCATCTGGATGTTCCTCATCCTGACGGTGCTGTTTGCCATCCTTACATTCTTTAAAGTAGGGTATGATCAGAAGGAGCAGTCCCTTGATCAGACTCCACTGTGGCGGTGGATCAAGGTCTCGGATATCGAACTGCCGGTTCCACACCCGGACCGCATGTCCGTTGTTGGTGCCATTCTCCCCGGAATTGCCCTGACCTTTATGCAGGTCGCTGTGCTCGGAGCGATCAGTGTGACAGTCGCTACCCGGTTGCCAATGGTGATGAATCTCGTCATCTGCTTTGCTGTATTCGTCGTCGGAAATCTGACCGAGATCATCGTGAATTCCAGTGTCGAGGGTCAGGCGAACGAATCCGTAATCTTTACGGCCCGCCTGATTTCTATGGTTGTCCCGTCGCTCTCAGCCTTCAACATTTCCTCAGCCGTAGCCACTGGTCGAATTGTGCCTCAGGACTATCTGGGACTCAGTCTGGTCTATGCCGGCGCTTACATTGCCGCCATGCTGCTGCTGGGTTTTCTGCTGTTCGAAGACCGAGATCTGGCGTGAACCTGCGAGTTTTCGTTGGATCTCCGATCACTGGAATCTGACAACCGCCGAACTGCGGATCGCCGCAGGAGCATGCCTATGTCGTCTTCACCCGAATTTCAGCGGCTCGTTTCACTACGCACCCTGCCTCTCGCCCGACTGGCCGCCGCTGTCTTCCTCTCACTCCTCGCCGCCGCACTCCTCGTTGCCGCGGTCATTGTCTGTACCGCAGCCACAGTCATACTCCTGACACCACAATCTGCCGCCGCTGCAGAATTCAGAAACCTCATCCCCCGACTTCAATCCCCGCGCAGCATCGCCATCGTCGCGGCTACGGCAACAGCCGCATTCTGGCTGCTCCACAGCCTCCTCAACAGCCTCGCCTTCGCCGTCTGCGAATCCATCGCGGCAGATACAATCACACGAATCCGACAGCACATTCATCGCAAGGCACTCCGCCTTGAACCCGCTGACCTCACAGGTACTCATGCCGACGATGCGCCACGAGTGTTTCATACGTCTGCGGAAGGCCTCGAACGAAACATTTCTGCATGGCTGCGAGTTATCTGCACGGCTTTGCCCACACTGCTGCTGACCGCAGCCACAGCAACCTTCGTCGCCAGCCACGTCGCAGTTCAGACGGGAGCACCAGTGGTGCTCACTGCCGTACTGCTCCGCCGCGAACGCAATCGACACCTCGCCGCGGAACAACTGCTGGATGATCAGGTCAATCGCAGTCGCCAGCAAATGGTACAGACTCTCGGTAAATCGCGCATCGTCAGCGGCTTCGGAATGGAAGATCTCGAACATACCCAATTCGACCTGCAACTCACTGAGTACCAGCAAAAACGCCACGCCCTGAGACTCCAGCAACGCCGCAGCAGGCTGGCAGCATGGCTGCTGCTGACTGCCGCCGTGGGGATCCCCTCGCTGATACTGTCCCTGCAACTCTCCGCCGGATTTTCTGTCTTCGCCTGCCTCACACTACCCGCACTGCTCCTGATACTCTTCAGAGCCACCCTGCTACTTGCCTCGCTGCCAGATTATTCGTCCGCCGGCGGAGAACTTGCAGATGACATCACTACCTACATCGACCGCATACCCGGCGTCAGCCAGGTTGCAGGCGCTGGCTTTCTCAATCCCCTCAGTCGCTCTCTCACCTTCGATCAGATCTGCTGGGACGCAGAAGACGGTCGCCGCATCCTTGATGGACTCGACCTGCGAATCACCCTCGGCGAACGCATAGCCCTGCTGTCCCTGCAAAGACTGCCCGCCTGCGCACTCGCCAGTATGATCCCCAGACTGATCGACCCGTCCTCAGGCCGAGTCCTGATTGATGGACGCGATATCCGTGAAGGTACCCTCGAATCGCTTCGTGAAGAAGCCATCTTTGTTGGCGGTGATGACCCTGTATTCGACGCCACGGTGCTCGAAAATATCACCTGTGGCCGCCCCGACATCACCAAACAGCAGGCTGTTGAAGCAGCCAAACTGGTGCACGCCGATCACTTCATCCGCAGTCTGCCGGGAAGTTACGAAACAGCACTCGGAGAACATGGCCTGCAACTTGATGTCGGACAGCGATTCCGGCTCAGCCTGGCACGTGCCGCCGCTCGCCAGCCAGCACTGCTGATCATCGAGGAACCAGAAGCCGCTCTTGATAACGACACCAAAGCCATGCTGGATGATGCTTTTCAGCGGCTGGCAGATGATCGAACCATCCTCTTTCTGCCCTCGCGTCTGTCAACTGTCAAGCGATGCTCACGTATCGTAGTCATCCACAATGGACGCATCGCCGCTGACGGTACCCACGAACTGCTGGTCCGCACATCAGAAATCTACAGACACTGGGAATACCAGCGATTTCATCCCTTCCGCGAAGATCGTGAACTCGGCTGATCACGCCCTGCGGCACTAACCCCTTGGCAGCCTCCACAAAATTCGCTCCCAGCCACAGTAATTTGCAATCCCCCAGAAAATCTGCGAACAGCCCATCAGCAGCGTCAACAGCACACCAGTCTCACGGTATGCCGGCACCAGCGACAGCAACCCCGCAAACAGCGTCAAAAAGCCGTTGGCAATCAATGCCTGACGCCTGATGCTGATCATCCCCGCAGTCCGGCTGTCTGCATGTTACCCAGCAGCTCCTCGGCACAGGCCGCAGCAAACTCGACCGAATTGATCTCACAATCCAGATCTCGCACCCGTATGCCCTCGCGCAGTCCGTTGCACAGTGTCGTGAACAAAATGGCATCCGCTTCAACATCGTGAAACGGTCCCCCGAAGGAGCTGATCATACTGATGCCTCGCAGTGGCAACAGCACTGTGACAGGGCCCGTGGAAGCATTGATTCGCTCGGCCAGCATCCGACCCAGCCGTTCACAATCCTCGGCCGTCGTCCGCATCAGTGTCACCTGCGGATTATGCACGTAGAATTTTCGTCCGGCGTACTTCTCGGGAATCGTCTCCGGAGGCCCAAAGTTCACCATGTCCAGACATCCTGGAGTCACGATCGCAGGAACACCACTGCGCGGTGCCGCAAAACCCCGATCCGGACCCGCTGACAGAACTCCCCCTGCCAGTTCGTCCGCCAGCTCCGTGGTGGTCACATCCAGCACACCGGACACCAAACCACTCTCAACCAAAGACTCCATCGTGCGACCACCGACACCATTCGCATGAAATATCAGCACCTCATAACCGGCCTCCTCAAGCAGTGGTACCGCAGCGTTGATACAGCCAGTTGTGTTGCCAAACATACTAGCCACAATCACCGGCCGATCAGCGGCAGCAGCAGGCGTCACAGCAACCATGCCGCAGATCGCACCCGCAGCCCGCGACAGCACAACTCGTGAAATCCGATTCAGCCCTGAGATATCCACTACCGACGGCATCATCGTCACATCTTTGGTTCCCACATAGTGCCCAATATGGCCACCGGCCATAGTACTCACCAACACTCGCGGAAAACCAATTGGCAACGCCCGCATACCCGCCGACGCTATCGCCGTACCGCTGCTGCCACCCAGTGAAATAACACCCGCCAGTCCATGCTGAGCACACAGGATCGGCAAAAACCTGGCCGCTGCTGCTGCCATCGCTGACACCGCCGCACCCCGATCCCGCTCAGACAACACCACCGAAAGATCCAAACCAGCCGCCGCTAAAGCCGACTCGCGAGTAATCTCAGGGGACACTGTCGCGGCCGACAGTGTCCCTGCGTCAATCAGCACCGGAACATGCCCCAGCGCACGAATCTGCTCCGCCACAAACGCATGCTCAGCACCCTTGCTGTCCAGCGTTCCCAGTACCGCAATCTTCGCCATCCCGGAACCTCCCGACTCGGATCCCCCAATCTGCCTCACTCACATCAACACCACAGATCAGCGCGAATCCATTACCGATGCTCAGACCGACTGTTCCGCAGAAAGTAAAATCGACCGTCCTCCGCACCGCCCAAAAAGTCAGGCACGCCGTCGCCATCGAAATCCACTGTCGTCGGACTCACATCATGCCCCTCAATATTACGCTTTGCCAGCGTCCCGGCAGGAACCATAACCCACTGACCAGACCGCTCCTCCATACATCGCAACAAATCTGCATTCGCGGAATTCAGCAGAAAATCCGTCAGACCGTCACCATCCCAGTCCGTTGCACACAGCTTCCTCCGCCCGCTCTTCCCCGCCGTCCCGATCGTCAGCCGCATCGGCTGCCCCTGCGGATCCACGAAGGCCCGCCGCGGTGCCTTCAGAATCAACTGATCATCCCGACGACTACGCTCAAAAAAAGCCAGATAACCCTCGTGATCCAGCATCACCAAATCCATCATCCCGTCTCGATTCAGGTCCACAGTAACCGGTGTCGTACGCCACTGAGTCAACAAGCCGGAACCCTCCGGACGCAGCCAGCCCCAACCCAGCTTCGGCTGCTCCCCAACCCACTCCACTTCCACCGCTCGCGACTCCAAATAAAGCGGCTCCGCCCGAGTCCCTTCATTTTTTAGCCAGTTCACCCGGCCAAGAATCGAGTTGTAAAGAATGTCAGGCAGACCGTCTGCATCCCAGTCCGCCACACTCAAAGTCGTGTAACCCCACTTCGCCTCCGCCGGCCCCTGAATGCTGCCGTTCGGGCCAGCCTGTACCCGGAATTCCTCAGCACCCACCCGCAACCGCTCGCCAGCAGACCAGCACGGCTCTGCGACACCCGCTCCACTCAAATTACGGAAAATCTCAATGTAACCCGCCGTATTCCCGGAAACCAGGTCCGTGTCACCATCGCCGTCCCAGTCAACACCCACCGGCGTCGCCAGCGCACCACACTTCAATGTCTCTGCCTGCTGTCGAAAATACACCGGCGCACGAAACACAGGAGCACCCCGCCAACCCGGCACTGTCACGTTCTCCAACAACGCCACGCGACCATCCTCGTCGCCAGTCACCAGGTCCACATCCTGATCCAGATCCCAGTCGATTGCCACAGGAACAATCATCTGCAAATCAAGAACAAGTGGCTGGCCCGATTCCGCTCGCAAACGCACACCGGTCCCATACTCCGGCTCAGTACGACTGCCCACATTCTCAAACCACGTCAAACCGTCCAGAAACTCGCCGCAAATCAAATCCAGATCACCATCTCCGTCGAAATCTTCAAAATTCGGCGATGGACAACCAAAAACATCCAAATCCCGCCCACCAGCCTGCACCCGAAACGGAGACTCGTACACCGCTGCCGACTCACTCCCAGTGTTCCTGAACACATAGACCCAGCCATGCAGTGGGCCATTGGTCCACCTACCAGACGGGTCCCACGCATCGTCCCAGCCATAAAAACTCCAGTCCTCAATACCAACAACAAGGTCCGTTCGGCCATCGCCATCGTAGTCAGCATAACGCCACTGATTGTGACGAACACGCGGTCCCTTAGGCTGCTGACCGGCCGGCTTGTGAAATCCCACATCCACCGGCAGCTGTTCCCGCTGCTCCAGTCCTCGCTCAAGTAGATTCCTGTATTCAAAACCAGGCGAAAGAATCCGCACAGAACCGCCCACATAACTGGGCATCACGTAGTGCACCGTCCGACCCAAAAACCTCCCCGCGCGAAAAACCGGAAACTTGTGATCAGAAGTTTTCCCATTAGAATTTTCAAAAAACCAAAGACCATTCGAAGGCTTATCGGGACAACTGACCACCAGATCCAAATCCCCGTCACCGTCAGCGTCCACAGGAATCGGCCACGCCCACAGACCAACCCCCAAATCCACCTCCAAACCCGGATTCCTGTACTGCAGTTGACGCAGTTCGTCCCCCCCAAACACAGAAAACAAGCAGAAAAATGCTGCAGAAAACCCCGCCAACATTCGAAAAAACGTCGGTTTCGAGGCTTTTTTTGACCGCAATACACAATTCAGACCCACAACACTTCCCCTCGCCTTAGAAACAAGTTATCTGCAAACCCAAAGCATCCAAATTCACACTTCAACCCCACTCAAAGACTTCTCCGATATGATTCCCCGCATCCTCCACGCCCGATGTGCGTCAGAAAACCGCAAAAAAGCACGGAAATAGCAATTTTCTGAGATTCGATGGATTGACAGGCCGAAACAAGGGCGGTCTACTTTCGAGCAAAAATGCAGAGGGATTCGTGCGATTCCAATCGTGCACCCTCGTACCCTACGTTCCTGAAACTATGACCAGAAAATCGGAGACGTTCTGAGATGGCTAAAAAAGCAGTGAAGCCGAAATCGATTTCCAAGTCCGAAATCCTGAACTCGCTGGCTGAAAAAACAGGCAACAGCCGCAAGGAAGTCGGGGCCGTACTCGAAGCTCTCGAAGCAGTGATTACGGAAAATGTCTCATCAGGCCCAGGGATCTTCACACTCCCAGGACTTGTGAAGATCTATGTCCACACCAAGCCTGCCACCAAAGAACGCACCGGCACTGATCCACGCACCGGCAATCCCATCACCTACCCGCCGAAGCCAGCACGCAAGATCGTGAAGGTCAAAGCACTCAAGAAGCTGAAAGACCTGATCTGATTTGCCTGAACTCAAAAACAGGCACATGACCTGCTCACCGTGCCTGTTTTCTAAAACCAGCGAACACACCGGCATTTTTTGCCGGTTACCTTCTTGACTACCTCACGATCCACGCCTAGCATTTCAGCGTACTGCCGCAAAATACCGCACTTTCAGGCCGTTTTTTGCTCATCCGAAGTACTCAGCAACCCTCTCATCACGTCTGAGAATTTGCTGCAAACGCTTCGGAACATCAGTTCGCGATTTTTGGGGGAGGCTAGCCATGCTGGTACTGTCACGGAAGGAAGACCAGTGTATCCGGATTAACGAGAACATCGTAATCCGCATCGTGCAGATTCGTGGTGATCGGGTGCGTATTGGTGTTGAAGCACCTCGCGACGTGTCTGTACACCGAGAAGAAGTCCTGCAGGCTCTGCTCCGGGAAAAGCTCAAGTTTGGGCAATCCAGTTCCGAAGAATCCAGCGACACGATGTCGGCAATGAATTGATTTCAGCGCCGGGCGTGTTTTAGTATTGGAATGCCCGGCCCCATCGTCTAGTTAGGTCTAGGACATCGGATTTTCATTCCGGTAACAGGGGTTCAAATCCCCTTGGGGTCATAACCTCGGTCATTTTGACCGAGGTTTTTTTTCGCGCCCGCCACAACCGCTGCCACTCAACACACATCTGAACAGGAAACTCCAGTCTGTTCACTTGCCTCCGTATCACCGTCCACCGTACAGTTTTCCCCAGCCTCTATTTTCGGCAGTCTGCTCGCTCAGTGTGGCAGGCCTTTGAAGTTCTGAACGGAGCCGACATTGGTCTCCCAGTCCATCAGGAACCAGTACCTTGCCGACCCGGATGTTCAGTTAATGCTGAAAGTCTCCGAGGGCGATAACGCTGCCTTCGAAGACCTCGTCCTCAGGTACCAGGATCGACTTGTCGGGTTCTTCTTCCATATCGTACACGATCGACCAGCCTCCGAAGATCTCGCTCAGGAAGTCTTCCTCCGCATCTTCCGTTCTCGCGAACGCTATGAACCGACTGCCAGATTCTCCACCTGGCTCTTCCGTATCGCACACAACCTCGCCTGCAATCATCGTCGCGGAAATCTCAAACGCCGTGAACTCTCGCTCGTGGCAGGATCGGGCAGCCACGAAGCACTGCCAGCAGAAACCAGCCTCGCAGAAAAATCAGCTCTCATGCCCTCCCGACAACTCGACTCCCTCGAAATGCGCAACGTCGTCCGCTCAGCCATCGAAGAACTCAGCGATCGTCAAAAGACCGCAGTGATTCTGCACAAATTTGAAGATATGAGCTATGAAGAGATCGGTGAAATTATGGGACTCGGAACCGTCGCCGTAAAATCACTGCTCTCCAGAGCCCGCATTCGCCTGAAGGAATCGCTGGAGAAATTTACCTGAAAGAGCGAATACATGAGCCCGTCAGAAACTGATGCAGTGCACGAAAACGACGACTCAGTCGCGCCCGATCCGCGACTCACAAGACTCATCACATACCTTGATGGTGAATTGCCCGCTGACGAGTCTGAAGTTATGGAACGAGAACTGGCCGCAGAGCCCGCCCTCAGACAAGCAGCCGATAGCCTCGATCGCACATGGCAAATGCTCGGAGCTTTAGAAGAAGCCTCAGCCAGTGGTGAGTTCACAAAAAAAACTCTCTCATCAATCCGCACCATCTCAACTGCCGACACACCCCAGTCACTGCCCACCGACAAGACTCCTTCCCGCCCACACAAACTGCTGGCTGCAGCACTTGCCCTGCTGCTTTGGACCTTCGCTGGATTTGTCGGCAGCAGCACCGGACTTCTGCTCGCAAGAAATGCACCCACAGCCACAACCCAGGATGAGGAACTCCTGAAGAATCTCGACCTGTTGCTCGACTACCAGAACATGCGGCAGATACCCGATGCCCGGTTTTTGCAGCAACTCGCTGGAAACCAGACAAAAACAGAAACTCTGCCATGACACAACTTCGCACACAGCAATTCCTGCTGGGATGTTCCGGACTGATTCTCGGAACCGTCGTTGCTGCCTTAATCATCGGTGCTCGCAACAGCAGCCAGATAACACTCGCAGAAAATGCTGCCCGCTTCAAACAATTGGCAGAGCAGGAACAACACCTGCTAAGACTCAGCTTTCGCGATTACCTCGCCCAGCCCCTGCAGCGACAGATCCAGCTGCAGGAAATTCATGCTCTTTCCAGCTCATCTCCTCCAGCAAACACGGCACTCGCACACTTCGGAAACTGGTGGAAAGATCTCTCTCGCTCCGACTGGGATGCCTGGGCTGCCCTCGATGAAAATGAACGACTTCATTTTGTCAAAGACCGCTGGAATTCAATAGAAAATCCCCGCGCAACAGCAGAAATCGAAATTCGTTTCCCGGCCACCTACGAACGTTTTTTTTCCCGTCTGCACCTTACGCATGCAGAACTGGAGTCCATAGTTTTTGAGCTCGTACCCGCCACAGAAAGACCGGCCGCAATCCAACAGACTCTCGCGGAATTGCCCAGCGATCGACTCCGGCTTCTCAGCCTGATTCTCTGGATGTTCCGGGAACTGGCGGAACAGGGTGAACAGCCCCAGCGAAATGAACTTGTCATTCAAAAAATGAAACGCATGAAGGAACTGCTGATCGCCAGCGTTCACGACGACGACTGGAAAAAGAAATTCCAGTCTGCACTGCGCAACGTCGAAGGACGCAGCATCGAAGTCTACTGGCTGACGCCCGTCGTCTACGCCGTACTCGGACAGTCCGCAACACAACTGGGCAGAGAATTACTCCGCGATTTCCCCGTTACGGAAGATGCCGTACTCGCAGAATTCGACCGCTTCCCAGCAGCTCAGCAGCGGGAACTGATGCAGTTGCCACCCGCACAGGCTCGAACTCGACTGCAAGTCCTCGCCCAGATTCAATCCGCCCAGGGACCTCAACAAACCTTGCTGCAACAGTTTGCCGAATACTCACGCAATAGCGAACAACTGATGCGGACAGCAACTTTCGGCTTCGGCTCAGGTCGCCGCGGCAACGATTCACGCAGCGAAAATCGCTGATCGCTCAGATTCTCTGAATTCACCCCCGAGGCTCTTATGTGGAAATACTTCTGGTGCATCCTGTTTAGCCTCAGCGACTGCCCCACCACGTTCGCTCAGCAATCTGAATTCCACTCGGCTCTCCGCCTCGGACAACTCAAAACCGCTGTTGCTGTCGCAACGACGGAACTGAACAATCAACCGGAAAACTCATCTGCAGCCTTCCGCCTCGGTGCTGCACAGTTCCTGCAGACCATCGAGCAGATTGGACAGTCGCAGTGTCGATACGGCCTGCTCGGTGACCGCCGACTCGCTCTGCCCTTCATGCGACTGCCGATCCCGGAAAACGATACCCCAGAAAAACTATCTTACGAAAAAGCCCGCGCGATTTTTCAGCAGGCACTTAACGGGTTCAATCAGGCAGAACAGACACTGGCCCGCATCAAAGCACCAGCCGCCGAACTGATACTCACACCCGCTGCCGTCCACCTCGACCTCAATGCCAACTCCCGCCCCGAACACAGTGAATCACTTCTGGAAATTCTGAATGCCGTAATGCAGACACCAGCTGCAGAGTCACTCGCCCCCGCAGATCTCACAATCCGCTTCGATGATGCTGATGTACTTTGGCTCCGCGGCTATTGTCATGTCATGGCTGCAACGGCAGAAATCATCCTCGCATATGACTGGAAAGACCAGTTCGAACGCACCGCCCACCTGTTCTACCCCTCCGTCGAAACTCCCTGGACCTTCCTGCAGAATGAAGGCCCCGGACCACTCGCCGGGTTCAACGGACAAAATGTGCTCGATCTTATCGCACTGATCCACACCACTCGCTGGGATGTACGCGATCCGGACGGCATGCTGCGAGCACTCGCACACCTCGAAACACTGCCAGCACTCAGCCGACAATCATGGCAACTAATCAACGCAGAATCAGATAATGACCGCGAGTGGATTCCGGGCCCGACACAGCAGGCAGCACTGAATTCAAATCTGCGAGTCACTCCGCAGATGCAGACACAGTGGTTCACAATGCTCGACGAAATCGAACTGATCCTGCAGGGAAAACTGCTCATACCCTTCTGGCGCGGAATCCAAGGCGGCTTCAGCCCATTCACCGGCGACTGGCCCGCCAACCCTGAACTCGGAATCAACGCCCGACGCATCTTTACTCAACCACAAACCTTCGACCTGCTGCTCTGGATCCAGGGCACATCCCTGCAGCCATGGCTCGAAAAGGGCCCTCAGGTCGATCCACGGAAATGGAACAGCATCGTCTCGGCGTTCCAGGGCCAGTTTCTGCTGTTCGCATTCTGGTTCAACTAACCCCGCAAATCACCGCACGTCACAGATGGGAATGCTCCGGTCCCGGAAACTGTCCGCACTGAACCTCCGCTATATACTGCCGCACAGCGCTGTCCGCCTGCTCACGCAACTGGCCAAACTGCTTCAGAAATCTGGGCCTGAAACCTGTGTTCAATCCCAGCATGTCAGCACCCACCAAAACCTGCCCGGTACAACGCGGACCCGCCCCGATCCCGATCGTCGGAATACTCAGGCTCTCCGTAATTCGACCCGCCAGCTCCTCCGGAATCAATTCCAGTACAATCGCAAACGCCCCCGCATCTTCGGCCGCACGAGCATCGTCCAGCAACTGCTGCTCATCCCGCTGAATCTTTCCCATGCCACCAAGTTGATGAACAGCCTGAGGACGCATACCAATGTGGGCCATCACCGGAATATCAGCCAGACCTATCGACCGGATCGTCTCAGCCTGAATCGCACCGCCCTCCAGCTTGACCGCGTCCGCTCCCGTACGCTTAATTATCCGCCCCGCATTGCGAATCGCCTCTGATACGCTTGCCTGATAACTCATGAACGGCATGTCCACCACCACCAAAGCACGCCGCACCGCACGCATCACAGCCCGGCCATGATAAATCATCTCACCAACTGTCACCGGCAAGGTCGTGCTGTGCCCCTGCACAATCATGGCCAGACTGTCACCGACCAGAATACTGTCAACTCCGGCCTCGTCGAAAATTCCAGCCCACAGGTAGTCGTAAGCTGTCAGCATCGTCAGGCGACGACCCTCCGCCGCGGCCTGACGAAATTGCGGTACCGTAACCTTCTTCACCGACTTCGACATGGCTTTACCACCCCTGCCACCGCTCAGGTGACATCCTTCACAATCGGATTCGTCAGTGTACCGATTCCTGAAATACTGATACTAACCTCGTCACCGTGCTCCAGCGTAAAACTGTCATCCGGGACTATCCCGGTACCAGTCATCAGAAAAGCACCCCGAGGCAGGTCATTTTCACGGAACAGCCAGCCAATCAGTTCCTCCGGGGTTCGCTTCATCTGACTAAGCCTAGTTGCCCCGGAGTACACAACTGCCGATGCTCGACGAATCTGCAGGCTGATTTCCACACCCTCAGCCTCCAGTGGTTGATCCGCCAGCAGAACACACGGCCCCAGACCCGCACACTGCCGATAAAACTTGGCCTGCGGCAGATACAGCGGATTCTCTCCCTCAATATCCCGAGCCGACATATCGTTGCCAATCGTATAACCAACAATCCGCCCCGCAGGATCCGCCACCAGCGTAAACTCCGGCTCAGGAACACTCCAGCGACTGTCTGATCGAACACGTAATGCCTGACCAGGCCCGGAAACACGATGGGGAGTCGCTTTGAAGAACAATTCCGGACGGTCCGCAGTGTAAACTTTGTCGTAATTCGAAGCTGAAGACTCGGATTCCTCCATCCTCGCAATTTGACTGCGCTTGTATGTCACACCCGCTGCCCACACCTCCTGATCATCAATCGGGGCCAGCACAGTCACTGCGGTCAATGGATACGCCACCGCATTCGGCCTCAGCAAAAATCTGGCCAGTCCGAACGGGTCCGAGGAATTCAGGATGTCCATCAGTGAATGACACTGGTCGACCTGGGTCAGGTCCAGCAGACGCACCTCAGTATCCTGCATCGATGCCACCCGCAGAGAACCATCGCCAAGTCGAATTTTGCAGAGTTTCACAGATTTCTTCCCGCTAAATACCACACTAAAGCTCAATACGTCCGATTTCTGCCGGTCCCTGAGTGTATCGACGAACCGCAAACCTCGCCAGTTGCCCCCTCACAGGCTGCCCACACTTCACCCTGAATGCATTTTTTCGGATTGGGAAAATCCATCCTCCAGTCGAAAAAAAGACACAACCTGCATCCGGAATTGCTGTCATGCTGGAGAGCAGAGAAAAGGATCTGTAGATTACATCCAGAAAAAACTTCCACCCTGGTCATCCAGAAAACACTACCCACACAATGAAACCGGTTACTGGCCCTGACTTCGATTTACACGAACTCATCCCCGCCGTCGCTCAGGACGCCGAAACGGGGGATGTGCTGATGATGGCGTGGATGAACCGCGAATCCTGGCAAGAAACACTCCGCACCGGGAAAGTTTGCTACTACAGCCGCAGTCGCAAAAAACTCTGGCGAAAAGGCGAAGAAAGCGGAAATGTCCAGGAACTGCTGTCAGCATGGTTCGACTGCGATGGCGATACGTTGCTCCTAAAAGTCCGGCAGATCGGCGGGGCCGCCTGCCACGAAGGATTCCGCTCCTGCTTCTTTCGACGAGTCATTCCGGAAACCGGCGCCTTCGCTGTCGAAGGACAGCAGGTGTTTGACCCCAAAACCGTCTACAAACGCTGAAGCCTCAAATACCGCCCCCCCCCGGAACCAACCCAATGACAGGTCGCGTTCTCCGCCTTGGCATCCCCGCTGGCAGCCTGCAGGAATCTACCGCTGCTCTTTTCAGCAAAGCCGGCTACAACATCAAATTCGCATCCCGCTCCTACTTCCCGTCAATTGACGACACGGAAATCGAGTGCCTGCTAATACGCGCTCAGGAAATGGCCCGGTATGTCGAAAATGGTATCCTCGATGCCGGCATCACCGGCTTCGACTGGATCCTCGAAACCGGCGCAAACGTCCACGAAGTCTGCGAACTTGTCTTCTCCAAAGTAAGCCGACGACCGGTTCGCTGGGTCCTGTGCGTCCCGGAAGATTCTCCCGTACGCTCCGTGAAAGATCTGCAGGGCAAAACCATCGCCACAGAAGTTGTCGGGCTGACTACCCGCTTCCTTGCCAAACATGGCGTCACAGCAAAAGTAGAGTTTTCCTGGGGCGCTACCGAAGTCAAACCCCCAAAACTCGCCGACGCCATCGTCGAAGTCACGGAGACTGGGTCCTCACTGCGAGCAAACAACCTCCGCATCGTCGAAGAACTGCTGCAAAGCACCACTCGCTTCATCGCCAATAAAACCTCCTGGAATGACCAGTGGATTCAGGACAAAATCCAGAACATCGCACTCATGCTCCAGTCCTGCCTCGAAGCCGAAGGAAAAGTCGGGCTCATGATGAATACGCTCGAACATAACCTCTCCGCCGTACTCGCAATCCTGCCCGCATTGCAAAAACCCACAGTTTCGCACCTCTCAGACCCCGCCTGGGTAGCACTCAATACCATCGTCGATGAAAATATCGTCCGCTCCATCATTCCCCGGCTGAAAGCCGCCGGAGCCCGCGGAATCGTTGAATACCCCATCAGCAAAATCATCGACTGATCACCCGCCAAAACACCGCCGTGGCAAAATAGAAAAACTGCACAAATACTGACGGATATGCCAGTTATATTCAGGCTACCAGATAAGTCTGCGTTTCAATTCCCTTTCATTGGCTTCCTTTTCGCCCCGATCGCTATAGAGCGACGATAACAAGATAGCCCTGGTTGAGCCTTCTTCACATTGTGTGGGCTCGGGAATTTTTTGCCGACAAGTGCGTCACTCGCAGTGACGCTGACGCAGGATGTTGGCAGGTATACCGGATCCAGAGTACCAATGTCTCCGGGAGGGACATCAGTATTCCGCGGGTCATGGATGAACGCGAGGGATTGGAAATGGTCAAGCGATCATGGAAGTCACTCCTCTCCAGCGCAGCTTTGTTTAGTGCCTTCTCGGCCGCAGGGATTGCGGCTGCAGGCGATGGCTGCTCGGAAGGATGCACAACTGCAGGTGGCCCGGACTGCAAGTCGTGCGAACAGGTCTTCAACGATGCCGGACAGAAATTGACTGACCAGCTGGCAAAAATGAGTGCCTGCGGAGATGGCTGCGGAAACAATGCCAGCTGCAGTGCTCCTGAGTCAGTCTGTGACAGCGGTGCAGCAGATCCTTGCGGTGACCCGCTCGGTGACGCCTGTGCTGAAGGCTGTGACGGTGGATTGTTCGGCGAATCCGGAAGCGGAATCGAATTCGGCGGCTGGACTCAGTTCGGTTACCAGGACAATCCAGACGGAGCATTCACCGGAAACGGCGTTCTGCTCAATCAGAAGGAATGGGACATGCTGGGCCTTAACCAGCAGGGTCTCTATGTCGGTCGCACTGCTGACGGTTCCAAAGGTCTGGATTTCGGCTTCCGAGCTGAAGCGATCTATGGGACCGATGGCAACGAAGCCCAGTCCTTCGGAAATAATTTCGGTCGCTACGACTTCGACGATTCCTGGAATCACGGAATCTACGAATGGTCCCTGCCGCAGTTGTACGCTGAAGTGGCATCCGGTGACCTTTCGGTCAAACTTGGACACTTCTACACGCCAATCGGGTACGAAGTGATTCCTTCAGGCGGTAACTTCTTCTTCAGCCGTCAGCTCACGTTTTATAACAGCGAACCGTTTACCCACACCGGAGCCCTCGCAACCTACGCAGCAGGTGACAACCTGTCTGTCCTCGGTGGCTGGACACTTGGTATGGACACTGGCTTCGACCAGCTCAACGGAGGCAGCGCGTTCCTCGGTGGTTTCATCTACACACTGTCTGAAGCAACGTCGCTGACCTACATGATGACGACGGGCAACCAAGGCTGGCGCGGGGATGGATCCATCAATAGCGTCATCCTCTCACACAACTGGACCGACGCAGTTCAGTCTGTCCACCAGGTTGACGTGCTGAATTCTGATCTGAATGCTGACTTTGTCGCTAACGGCATCGCTCGGGATTCAGTCGGGCAGATCAACTACCTGTTCTACACAATCAACGACCAACTCAAGGCCGGTGTTCGTCAGGAATGGTACAAAGCCGACTCCATCTCCTACAACACCGTGACATACGGCGTGAACATTAAACCAGTGGACATGCTGGTCATCCGACCTGAAGTCCGCCATATGTTCTCGCCCGGTGCTCCCGCAGGAGCCTACGACGAGTTGTTCAACTCGACCGTGTTCGGGATCGACGCTATCCTGACCTACTGACAGAGATCTCTGCTGGCAGAAGAAACGAGACCGCGGCGGTAAAACGCCTCGGTCTTTTTTCATGCTGCATTATCAGTCCGAAATACTCGCCGCTCCTCATGTGTCTCCCCGAGCTGCATAGTTGCGCGAACCGTATCCATATTGAACAGCGTTCGACCCGATGGTCGCCAGCCGTCCGGACCGTAAACGTACACCGCACAGGCGTCCCGCAGCAAACCCACCGCCGCCACATCCTCCATGTCACCACCAGCTATCGCCTGAAACGACAGATTCACACCCCGCAGCAGCCACCATTGCCCCGTCCCTCGCTCCCGCAACAGCACGGCCTCCTGCAGCCAGTCACAACGGTCCCAACGCAGCCCACGAGGCTTCCCGGCAGCTGAACACAACTCAAAATACTCCTGCTCCAGCCTGACGCGCCGCTGGCAAAACTCTCGGATCAGACGACTCTCATTGCTGCCAAAGAGCCCCCCCAGCAGTCTCAGTATCCGCAGAACCATGAATTCCTGCCTTTCCACGGCATAAACACCGGGTTTCGACGTCTTCCCTGCAGCCAGTGCTTGCCCCCAACCCCGGATTCTCCTTAATCTCTCCTGCTCATCTTCCATTTACCAACGTCGCACTACCACACCACGTACACCCGTATCACAGATTCCTGCATTCGACAGACAGATAAACCGTTATGAATCAACCAGTCACCTCAACGGCTGTCAGCATTGCCACTTCCACCACCCGACTGCTGCTGCCTGCATGGATCGGCGGGGCCTTACTCTTCGTTGTCACCAGCGTCGCTGAACAGAAATTTCCCGGATTCGACTCCGCCATCCGTGATCAATTGGCCGCTATCCGCTTTCCATGGTACTACCTCTACTGCTGGCTCACACTCGGCGTAGCTGCCGCATCAGCCTGCATTGCCGCATTTCTGCTGCCAGCAGCAAGTCGCCGTAATACTGTCCTTGTCGCAAGTCTGACATCCTTGTCACTGCTCATCGCGATCGCAGACTACACATTCACATACCAGCCACTCATCAGGCTCATTACACCCCCCGGACAAAAACGAACAGATGACTTTACTACACTCCACAACCGCTCACGAATCGTCAATCAGGTCCACCTGACGATCGCCATAGCCGCAGTCATCGCTGCCAGCCTGCCGCAAGCAACGCCGCGACAGACACAACACACCACCCACAAGTGACTTCCAGCTCACGCCAATCTATAGTACCACCAGAAAGCGCAGGCCCTGAATACACCAGTCGCACTGCATAACGCCAGCCAGTTGCTACATCCACCACAATCACAATCAGTCCATCATGCAGATTGCGGAAATCTTCGAATCCATTCAAGGTGAAGGCCCATGGGCCGGCACACCCTCTCTGTTTATCCGCACCTCCGGATGCAACCTGAGATGCTCGTTCTGTGACACCCCCTACACATCGTGGAAACCTGAAGGCAACGCCTGGACTGTCGATGATTTGATAAACAAAGTGAGCAATTCAGACGCCCCCGATGTTGTGCTGACAGGTGGTGAACCACTGCTTGTGCCGGATCTGCCAGAGCTCGCGCGGAAATGCCAAATCCTAGGCAAACGAGTCACCATCGAAACAGCCGGCACCGTCAACTCAACAGCACGCTGTGACCTGTTTGCGATCAGCCCCAAACTCGCAAACTCAACACCAAATCACCCACAATGGAGTTCCAGACACCAGAAAACTCGATTTCAGCCGAACATCGTCCAGACTCTGATCCAACAGTCACCCGCCATCCTAAAATTCGTTATCGATCACCCCGATGACATTGACGAAATCCTCGCCTGGACACAACTGCTGCCACAACTGGCACCCTCAGTTGTCTGGCTAATGCCACAAGCACGCACCCACGAGCAACTGCGTGAGAAATCAGAATGGGTTCGACAACTCGCACTCAACAACGGCTTCAACTTCTCACCCAGACTACACCTCGAAATGTTCGGTAACGTTCGAGGAACGTGAAGACAAAAAAAGGACCGCCACCGAAAAACTCGATGGCAGCCCCTCAAAAACAACTCCGAATCAAAATCTCAACGCGAATGATTCGGCAAACGCATTCCCAGCCGCAGGTCAATCTTCACCAGTCGGTCACGAACTTCGTCCAGCGTCGTTTCCCCAAAATTTCTCACCTGCAACAACTCGTCCTCGCTGCGCACAACCAGATCTCGAACCGTGTTGATGCCCACAGACTCAAGACAGTTCGTCGCACGAACTGACAGGTTCAGCTCAGCTAGACTCTTGCCAAGCTTCTCTTCAAGCTCCATATCAATAACCGGCCCGGTTCGAGCAGAATCGAGTGCGTCCTCCGGACTTGGCTCGCGAAACGTGATAAAACAGCTCAAATGCTTACGCAGAATCTTTGCCGCCTCAACCATCGCCATCTCCGGGTTCACCGTCCCGTTCGTCCAGATCTCAATTGTCAGCTTTTCATAATTCGTTCGCTGACCAACTCGAGTCTCCTCAACAAGGTGACGAACACGAGTCACCGGAGAAAACGTGGCGTCCAGCGGAATAATGCCCACCTCGGGCTCATGCTGGTACTGCTCGCTGGCCAGGACAAAACCACGACCGTCTTCAACCGTCATCTCCACCTGAAACGGCACATCATCTGTCAAAGTCGCAATCACAAGATCACGGTTGACCACCACCACCTGATCATCACAGATGACGTCCGCACCAGTCACCACACCCCGAGAGTGCTTCTCAATTCGCAACGTGCGACTGGACGCCGAATAGTTCTTCACCACCAAAGACTTCAGGTTCAGACAAATGTCCGACACGTCCTCAACCACACCCGGAATCGTTGTGAACTCGTGCTGCACTCCCTGAATACGCACACGAGTTACCGCCGACCCCTCAAGACTCGACAGCAGAATTCTACGCAGACTGTTCCCAACAGTCCCTCCAAAACCACGCTCAAATGGTTCCGCCACAAACCGCCCGTATGTCTCAGTACGAGTCTCACGGTCCACCGCAACCCGACTGGGCAACTCCAGACCACGCCACCGAATCTTCATCTCACCCCTCCAGCTACTACCGGCTGACCCACCCGAAATAAACGTCGAATTACCAATCACACCCCGCCGCAAACACTGCTCAGACACCGCATACTAAGGACACACAAGAAAAATGAAACCCAACGAGCCAAACAACACAAGCCTTGCCAATCTCCGCACACCTGCACCACACACCCCCACTAACGCAGCCAACAAAAAAGCCTGGTCCTCGCGAACCAGGCTGGATCTCACTCTGACAGACAGGAATCTCAGCCAGACTCCTCTGCGGACTCAACCGCAGGAGCACTCCGCTTAGCTCGCTTCGACACGCGGTCCCGCTCGCCCACAAACTCGATAATGGCCTGTTCACCCGCGTCACCAAGACGCACCGCTGACAGTCGAACAATCCGGGTATAACCACCCTCACGCTCAGCAAATCGCTTCGCCAGTTCGTCGAACACAATGTCAACAGCCACCTCGTCGCGCAACACCGAGAATACACGCCGTCGCATCGCCAGAGCCGGGGCAGTCAGACGCACCCAGTTCTTTCCAGCCTCTGACTCCCGCCACTGATTCCAAGCCTCACTCCGACGCTCAGCCGTTGTACGAAACTCAGCAGCCGCACTGGTAACTCGAAGAGCCTTGCGACCCATCGTCACAAGCTTCTCTACCAACGGACGAAGCTCTTTCGCCTTCGCAACCGTGGTCACGATACGACCCGGAACCTTCGCAGTACCAACCGCATCGTCTGCGCGCAGCGTACGAATCAGGCTGACTGCCATGTTCCGAAACATCGCCTTGCGATGAGATGCATTACGGCCAAGCTTACGACCAGCACAACGATGTCTCATGACCGAGACCCACTCATTCAGAATTTCGCTACACAAATGCCACAGGACAACCCCGCGACACACTCAATCCCAACAGTTCAACGAACCTGATTCGGCAGACGCATCCCCAGCTTCAGATCAATCTTCACCAGCCTGTCGCGTACCTCGTCAAGAGTCGTCTCGCCAAAGTTCCGCACCTGCAGCAACTCATCCTCACTACGAACAACCAAATCCCGTACCGTATTGATACCAACCGACTCGAGACAGTTTGTTGCACGCACCGAAAGATTCAGCTCCGCAAGACTCTTCCCAAGCTTCTCCTCAAGCTCCATGTCAATCGGAGAATACCCCGTGGCGTCACTCATCCCACGCAACCCACCCTCCGGACCGGCCTCCGCACCGGGCTCACGGAACGTGATGAAGCAATTCAAATGCTTCCGCAAGATCTTCGCAGCCTCAACCAACGCCATCTCAGGTGCAATCGTCCCGTTGGTCCAGATCTCCATCGTCAGCTTGTCGTAGTTCGTGCGCTGGCCGACACGAGTCTCCTCGATCAGATGACGCACTCGAGTGACCGGCGAAAACGCTGCATCCAGCGGAATCACCCCAACCTCCGGCTCATGTGCGTACTGCTCACTGGCCGGGACATAACCACGACCATTCTCAACTGTCATCTCAACCTGAAAAGGCACGTCATCCGTCATCGTCGCAATGATCAGGTCGCGGTTGATCACCAGCACCTGATCATCACAAATCACGTCCTCACCACGCACAACACCGCGAGTATACTTTTCGATGCGCAAAGTCTTGCTTGAAGCCGAGTGGTTTTTCACAACCAGCGACTTCAAATTCAGACAAATGTCCGTCACGTCCTCAACCACGCCGGGGATGGTCGTGAATTCGTGCTGAACGCCCTGTATCCGAGCCTTCGTAACTGCCGAACCCTCTAGACTGGCCAACAGGATCCTGCGTAGACTATTCCCGACCGTAGACCCAAAGCCACGCTCGAACGGCTCGGCAACAAACCGACCGTAAGTGGGAGTCCGAGTGTCACGGTCCACAGCTACTCGACTGGGCAACTCCAGCCCGCGCCAACGAATCCTCATTGCACTTCCCCCAAGGTTCTCTGCTTCGACCACCCCAGACCGTCAGACCCGGCGACGCTTCGGTGGACGACAGCCGTTGTGAGGCAGCGGTGTCACGTCCTCAATAGACTTAATCGCAAGTCCAGATGCCTGCAAACCGGTGATTGCGCTCTCGCGACCCGCACCAGGCCCCTGCACCTGCACCTCAACCTCCCGCACGCCCACTTTCGAGGCCTTCTCAGCGACAGTCTCTGCGGCCCTCTGAGCAGCGAATGGAGTACTCTTGCGAGACCCCTTGAAACCGACTGTGCCCGCCGTAGCCCAGCAAATCACATCGCCGGCCGCGTCCGTCATGGTCACAATTGTGTTATTGAACGTCGCCTTGATGTGAGCAACGCCCTTATTCACATTACGACGGATCTTCTTCTTCTTGACCTTCGCCACTGCCGCTCTCGCACCAAAAACAAGATCAAACAATCACACACAACACCACTGACAGTTAATCACTTCAGATCCTTCACGCCCTTCTTACCGGCAACCGTCTTCTTGCGACCCTTGCGAGTCCGGGCATTGGTCTTCGTACGCTGACCGCGGACAGGCAATCCCTTCCTGTGACGAATACCACGGTAGCACTGAATCTCCCGCAAACGACCAATGTCCTGCTGCACCTTGCGCCGCAGAGGACCCTCGACAGTGTAATTCTTGTCGAGATGATTGGTAATGCGAGCAACCTCGTCCTCTGTCAGTTCGCTGGCGCGAGCAAGAGGATCAACCCCCAGTTCGTAGCAGATCTGAACTGCAAGGAAAGGACCAATACCGTAAAGATAGCTCAACGAAATATACGTTGGCTTATTATTCGGAATGTCAACACCAAGCACACGGGGCATCGCTCAAACTCCAAATTCCACTGTTTCCAATGTCCCCTCAGCCCTGACGCTGCTTGTGACGAGGATTCGATGAACAGATCACATAGATCTTTCCACGACGTCTGACCAATTTACAGAAGTCGCAGATACGCTTCACGCTGGAACGAACTTTCATAACTCACCACAAACCGTTCGGCTAACGTCTTTGACCCAATCACACCGCCACAACTAACCGCCTCACTTATCCGAATCCAGCAGCCCGGGATAGTTCCGCATCACCAGATGAGAATCAATCTTCTGCACCAGATCCAAAGCAACTGAGACTATAATCAGCATTCCCGTACCACCGAAAAAGCTGGCAGTCACAATATCATCCGTAATCGTGTTCGCAATCACGGTCGGGATAACCGCGATCACCGATAGAAACGCTGCACCAACGTAGGTGATCCGCAACATCACCGCTTCGAGGTGCTGCGCAGTCCGTACACCCGGGCGGTAGCCCGGAATGAAACTGCCGTTGTCCTTCAGATTCTCGGCCATGTCCTTTGGATTAAACGTGATTGCTGTCCAGAAGTAGCAGAAAAAGTAAATCAAGAGGATATAACCAAGACTATACACGAAACCTTGCCCAGGGGCAAACAAGGCGCCTGCCCAGCCCAGCCATGATCCGGGACCTGAATCCGGCCCGAAAGCCCTGCCCAGCTGGCCAAACAGGAAGAACGGAATCATCAGCAGGCTGGAAGCGAAAATGATCGGCATCACACCGCTCTGATTCACGCGCAGAGGCAACCACTGACGATTTCCGCCGCTCACCTTGCGACCACGGACATGTTTCGCACTCTGAATCGGTATCCGTCTCTGACCCTGAGTAATGAACACTACAACCGCAATTACTGTCACAAACACCATTGCCATCACCAGCAATCGCTCAATTCCAAACTCGCTGCCGATCCCCACACCACGAGTCATAATCCCGTCGACCCACTTCGACACAATCGCCGGCACCCGAGCCAAAATACCCGCCATAATCAACAAACTGATGCCATTGCCAATACCGTAGGCATCGATCTGTTCACCAATCCACATCAAAAACACTGTGCCAGCGGTCATCACCAAAGTACCAAACAAGATCCAGTGAACCCCCTGGTAGCTTGACAACAACAACCCCTGACCGCCTGTGTCCACTCCACGCATTGACCACATCAACGCAAAACTCTGAACCAGACAAACGGCCACCGTAGCGTACCGCGTGTACTCGTTGATCCGCCGACGACCCGACTCGCCCTCTTTCTGTATCGCCTCAAGAGGCGGATAAACCGTGGCCAGCAACTGAAACACGATCGATGCAGTGATGTAAGGCATTATGCCAAGGCCAAACAACGAACCACTCTGCAGGTCAGTCGCGGCAAACACCGAAACCACCTGCATCAGCCCGCCAAAACCATTCCGATCACCCTGCGCTGCATTGCGCATCGACTCAGCCACTTTTTCCTGATTCACAAATGGAAGGGAAATGTGGAAGCCAAGCCGATAGACAGCGAGCAGCACGATGGTCAAAAGTATCTTATTGCGAAGTTCCGGGATCCGAAACACCGTCAGCAGTTTTGAAAACATGCCGCTTCGATCCTCCCACGAACTGCGAGAAAAACCCACGAACCCACGATTCAGGCCTCAATCAACTCAACAACGCCACCGGCCTGCACAATCTTCGCCTCCGCAGTAGCGCTGAACCGGTGCGCCCTGACTGTGAAAGCCTTTTGAATCCCGCCGTCACCCAGCACCTTCAGCACATCGAAACGAGTCGCAACAAGACCCTTCTCGACCAGCAACTCAGGTGTAACCACTGTGCCGGGCTCAAAGTTGTCACACAGTGTCCCCACGTTGACCACGGCAACTTCAGGAGCAAACTGTGCATTGCTGAAGCCGCGTTTTGCAAAGCGACGGAACAATGGCATCTGACCGCCCTGGAAACCAGTGCGAACAGATGAACCCGAACGAGCAAAGAAGCCCTTGTGGCCACGACCAGCGGTCTTGCCATGCCCGGAGCCAATACCGCGACCAATGCGTTTACGCGGCTTCCGAGTCTGCACACCGGTATGAACATCATTCAAAATCACAGCGTCACCCCTCGCAATCGCTCAATCTGCTCTCGAGTCCGCAGTTTCTTCAACGCCTCAAATGTTGCCTTAACCAGATTCAACGGGTTCGTCGAACCGTAGGCCTTCGTCAAAATGTCGGTGATCCCAGCCGCCTCTACGACCGACTTGACACAGTCGCCGGCAATCACGCCAGTACCGGGCTTTGCAGGCAGCAACAGCACGCGTGATGACCGGTACTCGCCAATCACCTGATGCGGTATCGTGCCGTTCACGACAGGAATGCTGCTCTGGGAACGGTTTGACTGCTTTGTTGCCTTCTCGACGGCCTGAGGAACCTCGATGGCCTTTCCGTAGCCATATCCGGCCCGACCATTGCCGTCACCGGTAACAACCAGTGCTGCGAAACTGAAACGCCGGCCACCCTTGACCACGCAGGCGCAGCGACGAATTTGCACAACACGTTCGCCCGAGTCAGATTTTGCTTCTGCTGTCGACACCGGTCACCCCACGCCCAAGTTCAGAAAAATATCACACCCTAGCTACGCTACTGACGGAAACCGTCCGAAACCAGCCAGCCGGACCCACATCCGCCGAATTCGCAGACCTCAGAAATCCAGACCGGCAGAGCGAGCCGCCTCAGCGAGCGCCTCTACTCGTCCGTGATACCGGAACGCACCGCGGTCGAATACCACCGCCGTAATCCCAGCACCCTTCGCCCGCTCGGCAATCAGCTGACCCACTTTGGACGCGATGTCCACGTTGCCACCGACACCGCCCGGCCCCGAAAGGCTCGCATCAACGCTGCTGGCAGCCACGAGCGTCCGACCAGTCGAGTCGTCGATCACCTGAGCGTACATGTGCCGATTGCTGCGAAACACAGACAGACGCGGACGACCGTTTGCACCACGCGCAATGCCGTTGCGAACGCGATGTGTACGTCGCCCGCGACGCTTTGCCAACTGAGTACGAATGCTCATCGCTTACACCAAATAAAAACGAAAATTACTTGGAACCAAATGCCTTGCCCGCCTTGCGGCGCACCTGCTCGTCCTGGTAACGGATACCCTTGCCCTTGTAGGGCTCAGGCGGCCGAACACTTCGAACCTCAGCCGCAAACTGGCCACACGCCTGCTTGTCGCAGCTACGAACAACAACATGCGTCGGGTCCGGCACCTCGCACTTCGTGCCCACCGGAACGTCAAGCACGATCTTATTCGCAAAGCCCACCTGCAGGGTCAGCTTCGCGCCAGAAAGACTGGCGTTGTAACCCACGCCGGTAATCTCAAGCTTCTTCTCGAACGGCTTGACGACCCCGCAGACCATGTTGTGCAGCAGACTGCGAGTCAACCCGTGCAGCGCGCGACTTAGACGCTTGTCGTCGGGGCGACCGACCACAATCGAGCCACCGTCGAGCTGTACAGACATCGACGGATGAACATCCAATGACAGTTCACCCGCCGGGCCCTTCACCGTTACGCGATTGCCCGCGATTTCCACCTTCACAGCAGAAGGAACAGTTACTGGTTTCTTACCAATTCGCGACATGTTCAGAACCTCAGAACCTGAAGCCAACCTCAGACCCAATCATCGGTGTGCGACGATCACCAAACCTGACACAACAATTCCCCGCCAATACCCTGACGACGAGCCTCTCGGTTGCTCAGCACACCACCGGAGGTCGACAGAACGGAGATACCCGTACCCTGTCGAACGTCCTTCATCTCATTCACCGCCATGTAAACGCGACAGCCAGGCTTGGAAATACGCTCAATGTGCTGAATGATATGCTCGCCATTCGGACCGTACTTCAGGTTAACACGCAACACCTTGTGGGGGCCGCTCTCAATGACCTCATGGTCCCACACAAAACCCTCACGCCGCAGCGCCTCAACAATCGCAACCTTCAGTCGCGAATACGGCACATCAACAAACGGACGCTCCACATGAACGCCGTTGCGCACTCTTGTCAGCAAGTCAGCAATCGGATCTGTCATCATATTTCTGCACCCCTCACCAACTGGCCTTCTTTACGCCCGGAATCAATCCTTCGAGCGAAAGATTGCGGAAACAGATCCGACACACTTTGAACTTACGGTACACAGCACGCGGACGCCCACACATCACGCACCGATGCTCAATACGGCTGCTGAACTTGGGAGTCCTGCGGGCCTTTTCAATCTTAGACTTGCTAGCCATTTCACCGCCCCGATCTGTTACAGTACAGATTCACCCGAAAACAATGTCAACGACTTCAATTCTCAACACGGAACGGCATTCCAAATGCCCGCAACAGCACACGACCCTCATCGTCAGTTCTGGCCGTTGTGACAATTGTAATGTTCATACCCTGAACAGTCGTGGCTGTCTCCGGATCGATCTCCGGAAACACCAGTTGCTCACTCAAACCGCAGTTGTAATTACCATGGCCATCAAAACCATTCGGGTTCACGCCACGAAAGTCGCGTACTCGCGGCAGAGCCAGAGTGATCAGACGCTCAAGGAAGTCGTACATCCGGCGGCCACGCAGAGTCACACGACAACCGATCGGCTGGCCCTCACGGAGCCTAAAGCCGGACACTGACTTCTTAGCGCGAGTCACCTGGGCCTTCTGCCCCGACAACTGGCTCAGATGCTCAGCGGCAGAATCCAGACGCTTGCGATCTTCCACCGCTTTGCCAACACCCATACTTACAACGATCTTCTCCAGACGTGGCAAAGAATGGGTGTTAGTGCGCCCGAGTGACTCCCGGAGCAGTGGCACAATGCGATCTTTGTAATCTTGAATCAAACGAGACATGCTGACGATTCCAGTCTATTCCGCCAACCGGCCAGTCACGGACCAGCCATGAACACCTCTTTAAACTTACACCAGACCCCGACAAAAACTCAGACCACTTCGCTTGCAAGCGAAACGATCTTCATGAACTTCCGATCCCGAAGCTCGCGTGCCACAGCACCGAAGATTCGAGTCCCCTTAGGATTGCCGTCATTGTCCACGATCACAATGGCATTTCGATCGAATCGGACGTAGGAGCCATCAGTTCGTCGAGCCGATTTCTTCACACGAACCACGACACCCTTAACCACCGAACCGGCTTTGACGGCACTGCCTGCAATCGCCTTCTGAACACTGACCACAACAATGTCGCCGAGGCTGGCGTAGCGTCTGCGAGTACCGCCCAGCACCTTGATACAGCGGGCTGACTTGGCACCCGAATTGTCTGCCACGTCAAGCAATGTCTGCATCTGAATCATCGCACATCACTCCAGACTCAAAACACCTACTACGACAAAACCACACACCCGACAACCAGAGCCAATCTACTCGGCCACCGCTGGCGAACTCACCACACGGACCAGAGTCCAACGCTTCAGTCGAGACGCCGGGGGAGCCTCCTCGATCTCGACCGTGTCACCCTGTCGAGCAACACCAGACTCATCGTTGACATGGCAGACAGTCCTTCCGCGGATAATCTTGCCATACTTCTGATGCTTCATCCGCCTGTCAATCTCGACTCGCAAAGTCTTCGACTGACCAGCCTTGGCAACCACACCGATCAAAGTCTTCTTCATATCACACACCAGAACCCGAGAGAGAAAAACAACAGCAAATCGTCACTTACGCTCACGCTGGATCGTCAAAATCTGGGCAATCCGGCGTCGCAGCTTGCGAGCGTTGCTGGGGACATCGTTCCGCTCTGTCGCCGCCTGAATCCTCAGCTTGAAAAGTGCCTCCTGGGCACCCGACAGCTCGTGTCCGAGCTGCTCATCCGACATCTGACGAATCTCTGCTGCTTTCGACATGGAACCCAACCCCTCAACGCTGACAAAACCAGCCCGGAAGCTGATCATCAAGAAACTAAATCTCAGGACGACGACCAACCAGCCGAACCCGAACCGGAAGCTTGTGAGCAACACGACCGAAACAGCTTTTCGCTGTGTCCTGACTAACGCCACCCAGTTCAAACATCACAGTACCGGGTTTCACGATAGCAACCCAGCGATCCGGCTCGCCTTTACCCTTACCCATTCGCGTCTCCAGAGGCCGAGCGGTAACCGGCTTCTGAGGGAAGATGCGAATAAATACCCGTCCCTCGCCTCGAACGTACTGATTCGCGGCGATACGACAAGCTTCGATAGTCTGACCAGTGACGTGACCGGCGTCCAAAGACTGCAATGCCCAGTCACCGAACACGACTGTATTTCCGCGAGTCGCATTACCTCTTATACGTCCTCTTTGGCTTTTTCTGTGCTTGACCCGCTTTGGCATTAGCGCCATCTGCAGTCTCCTCGTTTGAATAGTCGCCCAGATCGATCCACACCTTCACACCAATCACACCCATCGTCGTCTTTGACTGGGCAAATCCGTAATCAATATGGCGTCGCAGAGTGCTCAGCGGAATGGAACCCCGGCTGGCCTTCTCACATCGGGACATCTCGGCACCGCCAAGACGACCGGACATTTGAATCTTTACACCCTCAACGCCAGAACTCATCACCTCATCCAGAGTCTTCTTGATAGCGCGGCGGAAACTACCGCGTTTTTCAAGCTGCTGTGAGATCTTCAGGGCCACCAGCGATGCGTTGCGATTGGGATTGGTGATCTCGACAATCTTCACGTCCATCCGCCGACCAGTCAGGTCCTCCAGTTCCGCCTTCAACTTGTCCACCTCCTGACCCTTCCGCCCGATGATCACACCGGGACGCGCCGTGTGCATGTGCACCACGACCTGGTCACGAGTCCGCTCGATCTCAACCCGCGCAATTTCTGCCGACGCATACTTCGTGGCCACGAAATGCCGAATCTTGTAATCCTCCAGCAGCAGGTCCCCGAATTCTTTCTTCGAGGCGTACCAGCGGCTGCGCCATGTTTCCATCACACCGATGCGAAACCCCGTTGGCCGTACCTTTTGACCCATCGCTAAACCTCAATTCAAATTGCTTCAGCCAATTTCCGGAGCATCCACCGCCACGTGAATGTGAGCAGTACGCCGACGAATCAGATTCGCCATCCCGCGTGCTCGAGCATGCACACGTTTAAACATTGGGCCGCCATCCACTCGAGCTTCACTGATGACGAGCCGGTCAGCATTACGCACGCCACGGTCCTCTGCGTTCGCAATTGCGCTCTTCAAGACCTTTTCCAGAAAACGAGCACCGCGATTAGGTTCATACGCAAGCGCCAGCAGGCCAGCCTGAGCCGTCTTACCTCGGATCAGGTCAGCAAACGGACGAACCTTGGTCGCGGAGATACGAGCAAACTGGTGTACAGCACGAAATTCGCCCATGACTACTTCTTACCCTTCGAACCGTGGCCACGAAATGTTCGAGTCCCCGCAAACTCACCCAGCTTGTGACCCACCATGTCTTCAGTGACATAGACACTGATATGAGCACGGCCATTGTGAACGAGGAACGTATGTCCCACAAACTCCGGCGAAATCGTGCAACGTCGCGACCAGGTCTTTACCGGCTCCTTGCGACCCGCTCGGTTGAGTTTTTCAACCTTCTCGAGCAGTCGCGGATCCACGAATGGACCCTTCTTCAGCGAGCGTCCCATCTAAGCACCCTTCTCCAAAAACCGCTTACAGCTTGACTTCGCCATATCGAACAGAAATACGCCGCCGAATAATCGCTTTGCGAGAGGCCTTCTTGCGGTCGCGGGTCTTTCCCCCCTTAGACAGCAAGCCCCGAGGCGAACAGGGGTGACGGCCCCCCGAGTTTCGGCCTTCACCACCGCCCATCGGGTGAGCGACGGGGTTCATCGCAGTACCGCGAACCCGCGGGCGAATACCCTTCCAGCGATTGCGGCCAGCCTTGCCAATAACAACGCTGCTGTGCTCGGAATTACCCACAGTACCGATTGTTGCGCGGCAGGCACTTGGAATACGCCGAACTTCACCGCTGGGCAGAGTGATCTGGGCCCAACGGCCATCGCGAGCGTTGAGGGTGGCCCCCATGCCGGCACTGCGACACAACTGGCCACCACGACCGGGTTGCATCTCGATGTTGTGGACGACCGTGCCGAGCGGAACAGCACTCAGCGGCATGCAGTTCCCGACGTTGGGCTCAATACCGGCTCCGCTCTCGATCACAGCTCCAGCCTTCAAGCCCTCGGGGGCGAGAATGTAACGCTTCTCGCCATCCGAATACTCTACGAGAGCGATGCGCGAACTGCGGTTCGGATCGTATTCGATGTGAGTCACCCTGGCGACCACACCGTCCTTATCCCGCTTGAAGTCGATCACTCGATACAACCGCTTGTGACCACCACCACGATGCTTGGCCGTGATCTTCCCCTGGTTGTTACGTCCGCCCTTTTTCTTGTACCGGACCACCAGTTCCTTCTCCGGTCGCTTCTTCCTGTCAGTGATCTCTGCGAAATCACTGACGGAAGCGCCGCGACGCCCCGGAGTCACTGGTTTGTAAAATCGGAGTCCCATGTTTTACTCTCTTCCTGCCGCGATCCTGCCCGAAGGCATACCTTCAATTAACAGAGCACAATATCAGAAGAACGCAATGCGGTCGTCGTCGTGAAGCTTCACGATCGCTTTTTTCCAGCTTCGAGTCTGCCCGGAGAAGAACTTGTGCCGACGAGGCTTACCGACCCGGTTCTGGATACGCACCGAGTCAACTCTCACGCCGAACAACTTCTCCACCGCCGCCTTAACGTCCGTCTTGGTCGCCAGCGGGTTGACCTCGAAGGAGTATGCGTTCAGATTCTCTGACAGTTCGGTGCCCTTCTCGGTCACCAGCGGCCGCCGAATAACCTGATGAGCCTCAATTTTAACGCCTGATGCTGCCACTCTGCCCATAACCCACCAAACCCCTGATTGTACCGAGCCTCAGCGCCCCAGAATACGGTCCATCTCAGCCACAGGAATCACCAGATGACGCTGCCGAAGCAAAGCAAAGGCGTTCAAATCCGCACCCGGCAGCACCATCACTCCGGTAATGTTGCGAGCAGAACGGTGAACATTGCGATCAACACCCTCGGTCGCCAACAGCACGGTCTGCCCGGACAAACCTACAGAGCTCAAAAAGCCGGTGATTTGCTTCGTCTTAATCTGGGGACATTCCCACTTGTTGACAACAACAGCCTGTGAATCCTCGAATTTGCTCAGCAAGGCCATCCGCATCGCCTTTCGCACCGCCTTTTTAGGCATGCGATAGTAGAAATCGCGAGGCAACTTGCCGAACGCATGACCACCGCCCCGGCGAACTGGAGTCCTTATGGAACCAGCACGGGCCCGACCGGTGCCTTTCTGCTTGAACAGCTTTCTGGTGCTGCCAGCCACCATCCCGCGGGACTTTGTCTGGACTTCCCCCACGCGGCGGTTCGATCGATACATGACCACAGCGTCATGCAGCAGCTGCTTGCAGATCGTGTCCGACACATCCGCGGGGTCAAAGGTGTACGTGCCACACTCGGTGCCACTCATGTCACGAATCGGAACGGAAATCATGGTCCACCACGCTGTAAGTTCAAACACCCGGAACTGACTTAAACTTCGGCTTCGAGACCTTTTAGCCCTTGCGAGACCTTCGGATCATCACGAAAGCTCCGTTCGGACCCGGCACCGCACCACGCACCAGAACGACATTCTGGTCATTGTCGAGCCTTACCACGCGGAGATTACGCACAGTCACTCGCTCAGCACCGTAGTGACCAGCCATTCGAGTCCCCGGGAAGACGCGAGACGGGTCGGCGCTGGCACCAATCGAACCTGGCTTGCGGTGAACACGCTTTGCACCATGGCTGGCTGGCTGGCCACGAAAGTTGTGCCGACGCATTGCACCCGAGAAGCCACGACCGCGAGTCACACCGACGACGTCCACAAAGTTGACGCCTTCGAGCGAGGAAGGTTGCAGAACATCGCCGACCTTGAGCCCGTGAGCGTTATCGCGGCAGCGGAATTCGCGAATCCATCGTTTCGGTTCGCAGCCGGCCTTTGGAGCAGTAGCAGTGCCGGCTTTGCGGCGGCGACTGTCGATTGCAGCCACGTGACCACGAGCAGCACGAGTGGCTTTGCCGCGAGCCTTGTCGGCAAAGCCCAGTTGAACAGCGTCGTAGCCGTCCCGCTCTACGCTGCGTACCTGCAGCACCACGCAAGGCCCGGCCTCGATCACCGTAACGGGCTCAAGCACGCCGTCGCCGGTGTACACCTGAGTCATCCCGATTTTTCGTCCCAGCAGTCCGACTGACATAGACCACACTCACAGGATCTGGGAGAAGCCGCTGACGTGCTCAGCAACCTCTCGATTTCATAGCAATTTGACCGAAAACCCCAAACCGGCTGTTAGCCTTTGGCCTGGTGCAGTGCGAGTCGGCCGAAGCCGCCAAATCACCGCCAGACTGATTGTTGCTGAGCACATTAACCGGAGGGCCGAGCACCGCAGCCCAGCAGGTCAGCCCGTTGCAGTTGCCTTGATTTTTATGTCAACACCGGCTGGCAAACTGAGCTTATTCAGCGCGTCCACCGTTTTTCCAGTAGGCTGAATGATGTCAATCAGCCTTTTGTGCGTGCGAATCTCGAACTGTTCGCGAGATTTCTTGTCGATGTGCGGGCTGCGAAGAACGGTATAACGCTCAATTCGAGTCGGCAGAGGGACGGGACCATGGACTATCGCCCCCGTCCTCTTGGCGGTATCGACAATCTCCGCCGCAGACTGATCCAGCACAGAATGGTCGAACGATTCCATTCTTATCCTGATGCATTCTTCCCCTGAGCCAGCCACGGTACGCCACCTTACACAAGTAATGTTTAATTCTGAACCACCTTGCGAGAAGATTATCCCGCAAAATCAACGTTTTTATCTTATCCGGACGCTTTTCCCGCCAAATCTTGCGTCGCCGCGGTTTCGGCTGACAATTGCCTTCCTCCATCGTCCAAGGAGATGACATAAGCGAAATTTGGGGAATCGCGGAATATACAGGGCGGAAGCGGTGAAGTCAATCATGCTCCGATCGAAATCGTTTTTTCGGTAGATGAGGCCGAAAACTTCAGCCTTACATGTTTTCGGTGACCGAAGCCGGCGCAATTTCATACCGATGCGGCTGCATTGAGTATGATGCTCGCCCCTGAGACAGACTGCGAACCTGGTTCGAATAGCCAAACATCTCAATCAACGGCACTTCACACTGCAAAACACATAGATCACCACGGCGGTCCGAATTCACAATGATGGCCCGCCGAGCATTCAAGTCGGATTGAATGTTCCCAAGGAAGTCCTCCGGAGTCGTCACCTCCAACAGCATAACCGGCTCGAGAACCGCCATTTTCCCATCCGTGCGAACCCTGCGAAATGCCTCCGCTGCCGCCGTTCGGATCGCCACCTCTGTGCTCTCGCCCTCCCGAAAATTTACCGACTCAATCACCAGCTGCAGCCCCATGATCGGGTGGCCGTAGTTCCCGCCCGCTTCCGCCTCCTTCTGGACAGACTCCAGCAATATCTGCAGAAACTGCTTCGGCAGGGACTCAGAGGTCAGCCGACTCTCAACCTGAATGCCGGCTCCCTGATCCGCCAGTTCACGAGCCAACAGCGTCAGACCAAACCCAACCATACCCGACGGAAGCTGCCGATGAAAGTCCTCAACAATGCGAACCTCGCCCAACAGCTTCTCTCTGTAACTCACCCGCGGCTTGTGGAATTTCACACGCAGATTGAAGTCCCGCTGCATCCGATTACGGATAATCTCCAAATGCAGCTCACCCATACCACTAATGATCGTCTGTCCAGTCTCTGAGTTCGTGCGAACGCGAAATGTTGGGTCCTGCTTTTCCAGTCGCTTTAACGTCTCTTCCAGTTTTTTCCGATCCGAACTCGAATCCGGTTCGATGGCCATCGAAATGACGGTCTCGGGAAACACAATCGACTCAAGAGCAACAGAACTGCTCGCGTCGCACAGCGTGTCTCCCGTCGCAGACTCCCGCAGCCCAATCACGCCGCAAATGTCACCCGCTTCAACTCGCTCCACTTTCTCCCTCGAGTCTGACTGAATGTGCCACAGCTGAGTCACCATTTCTTTGCGACCGAGGCGAGGATTGAGCAGTTTGGAGTTGCCCGTCAGAACTCCGGAATAGACCCTGGCAAAGTACAGATCACCATGCGACTCCGCCTGCACCTTGAAAATCAAAGCACAAGCAGGTTCGTCCACAGCTGCCCGACGAACCACACGCTGGCCCTCCTGCTTGCCCGCAGGCACCACTCCCTCCACCGGCGGCCGATCCAGCGGACTTGGAAGATACCAGTGGACCGCGTCCAGCACTGGTTGTACGCCGATGTAGTCGAGCGATGCTCCACACAACACCGGCTGAATCTGGCGAGCCAGAGTCGCCCGACGAATCGCCGCACGCATTAACTCCTGAGGAATCTCGCCACCTTCCATACAGGCGACCATCAAATCCTCATCATACAGCGACAATGCATCCAGCATTTCGCCGCGCCACAACTCCGCATCATCCCGCTGCTCCGCCGGAATCTCCTCCTCCCGAAACTTCTCTCCCCGGGAATCCGCATCCCAGTACAGTGCCTTCATCGTCAGCAAATCCACCACACCCCGAAAGCCGTCCGAGTTGGTGGACTGCCCTGCCCCGATCGGAATCTGCAGCGGAACAGGCCTGGCATTCAGACGGCCTCTGATCTGCTGCAGAACACGATCAAAACCAGCGCCAATGCGGTCCATCTTATTAATGAAACAAACCCGCGGCACTGAATAATGGTTTGCCTGCCTCCATACTGTTTCACTCTGAGCCTCCACGCCCTCCACAGCACTAAAAATCACGACAGCGCCGTCGAGCACCCGCAGACTTCGCTCCACCTCGGCAGTGAAGTCAACATGGCCAGGCGTATCAATAATATTGATGTTGACGCCCTTCCAGCAGCAGGAAACAGCCGCTGAATAAATCGTAATCCCCCGCTGTGCCTCCTCAGGGTCGAAGTCCGTCTGAGTCGTCCCGTCGTCGACATTCCCCATCCGATGAGATGCACCAGCGTAGTACAGTATCCGCTCCGTTGTGGTTGTCTTACCGGCGTCAATATGAGCAATAATGCCGATGTTTCGAATGCTGTCAATTGTTCGAGCCAACTTGCTGGCCATCCACCGCCCCGCTCAGACAAAGCTCAAAAAAAAACGCCAAACAAACCGCCACAAGGGCCGTCTGTTCGGCGTGCAAAGAACAATCAGAATTACCAGGCGAAGTGCGAGAACGCCTTGTTGGCGTCCGCCATACGATGCACGTTCTCTCGCTTGTTCATGGCTCCTCCCTCACGCCGGAACGCCGCGATAAACTCTTCGGCCAAAGACCGATCCACAGGCCGCCCCTTGCGACCACGAACAGCCTCAAGAATCCAGCGGAAAGACAAAGCCTGCTGCCGGCGAGGATTAACAGGAGTTGGAACCTGGTACGTCGCACCACCAACCCGCTTTGATCGAACTTCGATCGACGGCTTCACATTGTCCACAGCAGAAACGAAGACATTCAATGGATCTTCATTCGGTAACTGCTTCTTCACGATGTCCATCGCGCGATAGAAAGCACTCAGAGCAACGCTCTTCTTGCCGTCATACATCAGACAGTTGACGAATTTCGAAACCAGAATGCTGTTGAACCGAGTATCCGGCTTCAACTGTTCCTGACTGGCTGTAAACTTCTTAACCATCGCAAACACTCTCAGACGCTGGAAACTAACTCACCAGAAACGGGAACGACTTACTTCTTCTTCTTGCCGGCCGCCGGAGATGCCCCGGCCTTCGGACGCTTCGCCCCATAACAACTGCGAGCCTGCTTACGGTCCGAAACACCCAGCGTATCGAGCACACCACGAATGATCTTATAACGCACACCAGGCAAGTCGCGGACACGACCGCCACGCACGAGCACAATCGAGTGTTCCTGCAGGTTGTGACCTTCACCCGGGATGTAAGCCGTGATTTCCTTGCTGTTGGACAGTCGAACACGGGCCACCTTTCGAAGAGCCGAGTTCGGCTTCTTCGGGGTAACCGTTTTTACCTGCAAACAGACGCCTCGCTTCTGAGGACAACCCTCAAGAACTGGTGACTTGGACTTGGAGGACTGCTGCTTCCGAGGCTTTCGAATAAGCTGATTAATCGTGGGCATAAATCGCCAGACACACGCAAGGTTCGAGAAACACCATCACTTGCCGACCGCGCCGGGCAAGGGGGAAACGACGCATAGTAACGCCGTTCCCGGTAATCGTCAACCTGTTGACAGGCCAATCATCATATTCCTCGAGATTCAGTGGGAGCGCCCCGCCAAATGCCCGAATTCTCAATTGTCAGGGCTTTTCCCAGTCCACAAACCCAGCAAAACCCCGCTGGCCAGCCAACCGTTCAGTTCAGAGCATCGTCGGACAGGTCGGCAAACGACGGAGCCACCGGGCGGTCCGGATCCATTCGCCGAGCCTGAATATCAGTCGCACCCATCAGATCCTTGCGAGCCGCAGCCATTCGCGCCCGCTGTTCCTCCTGTTCTCGCAGTGCAGAATCATGGATCCGCACCTGAGCATCCTGGTGCAGATCAAATCCAGTACCAGCCGGAATCAAGTGCCCAAGAATCACGTTTTCCTTCAAGCCCACCAGCCGGTCCCCACGACCACCCAGTGCCGCTTCTGTCAGAACCTTGGTCGTCTCCTGGAAACTGGCCGCCGAAATGAAACTTTCGCTCGATACAGCAGCCTTAGTAATCCCCAGTAACTGCGGACTAGCCTTGGCCTTCTTCAAAGCAACGAAGCGAATAGGCTTCGACAACTCCTGGTTGACTTCCTCGATTTCCTTCACCGAGACCTTGTCACCGACAACGTAGTCCGAACCACCCGGGTCCGTAATTCGACCACGCTGATCAAGCTCATCATTAATCTTCTTCAGCTCAAACTTGTCAACCAGCAGTCCCGGCAACAGATCCGTATCACCCACACTGTCGACACGCACCTTTCGCAGCATCTGCGAGACGACGATCTCAATGTGCTTGTCATCAATCTCCACACGCTGAGCTCGATAGACGTTCTGAATTTCATGCAGCAGGTACTGCTGCACTTCCTCCGGGCCACTCACACGCAAAATATCCTGCGGCACAAGCGGACCACGCACCAGCGCGTCGCCAGCCTTGACGTGGTCGCCGGAATGCACCTGCAGATCCTTGCCGTGCGGGATCACATGCTCGAACTCAGATCCATCAGCACCCTTCACCAGCACAATTCGCTTGCCACGCTTCTTCTCAGCCGGCAACTCAACTTCGCCATCAATCTCGGCCACAACCGCCGGGTCGCGAGGCTTTCGAGCCTCAAACAACTCGGTGACTCGAGGCAGACCACCCGTGATGTCCTGAGTACCGGAGGACTCGCGGGGAGTCTTGGCGACGATAGCTCCAGCCGACACCTGACCGCCATCCTCAACCTCAATACTGGCACCCTCGGGCAGGTAGTAGAAGTCGAGAATTCGACCGGCTCCGTCTTCCACCACAACCTGCGGATGCAGACCGGATTTGTGCTCAATCACAGTCCGCCGCATCGTGCCCGAACCCTCTTTCTCCACCCGAATCGACTGACCCTCAACACAGTCCTCCAGACGGACCCGACCACCCACCTGAGCAATAATCGGAATAGCATGCGGATCCCAGTTGCAAAGCACGTCACCCGGCTTCACTGCCTGGTTCTCGGCCACGTTCAACACCGCCCCGTTGGGAACCCGCTGAGTCTCAACCTCGCGTCCGCGATCGTCGACAATCGCGATCTCACCGTTCCGCCCCAGCACCACCTGACGACCCTCAGCGTTGATCACGCTGCGGATGCGAGTAAACCGGACATTACCGCCACGCTTGGCGATCAACTCACTCTCCTCAACCGCCGTCGTACCAACACCACCCATGTGGAAGGTACGCATCGTCAACTGAGTACCCGGTTCGCCGATACTCTGAGCAGCAATGATCCCCGCCGCCAAACCCATTTCCACAAGGTCACCAGTGGAAAGGTCCATCCCGTAGCACAGCTGGCAAAGGCCCAGCGAGGCCTCACAGGTCATCGGACTACGAACCTGAATTCGCTCCAGACCCATCTCTTCAATTCGACGAGCTTTCTCGACGGTGATCATCTCACCTTCCCGAACAATCGTCTCCTCGGTGATCAAATTCACAACGTTCGTTCGACTGACTCGGCCACGAATGGCATCCGCCAGACTCACTTCCACCTTCTCGCCACGGTAGACAACCCCGCGAGTAATGCCTTTGGTCGTTCCGCAGTCATTAACCGTGATCACCATGTTCTGACAGATGTCGGCCAGCTTACGAGTCAAATAACCGCTGTCCGCCGTCTTCAAAGCCGTGTCAGCCAGACCCTTGCGAGCACCGTGGGTCGAGCTGAAATACTCAAGTACCGACAGACCCTCGCGGAAGTTGGACTTAATCGGAGTCTCAATGATTTCGCCACTGGGCTTGGCCATCAAACCACGCATACCAGCAAGCTGCTGAATCTGACCCACGCCCCCTCGAGCACCAGAGAGAGCCATCAGGTAGATCGGATTTACGTACTGACCGTTGTCACGCACGTCCTCCTTCAGCCGCTCCATCATCGACTTCGTAATCGACTCTCGAGCATGCGTCCAGGTTTCCAGAACCTTGTTGTAACGCTCCGTATTCGTAATCACACCACGCTCAAACAACTTCATCAGTCTGAGCACCGCCTTTTCGGATTCTCCGATTTCCTTTTCTTTGTTCGGAGCAGTACAGAGGTCGCTGACACCAAACGACAGACCGCTCTCCGTCGATGTCCGGAAACCCAGACTCTTCATGCGGTCCAGCAACTCAATCGTCTCACGACGACCAAGCTCCAGATAACAGTCAGAGATCACACGAGCAAGGTCCTTGCTGCCCAGCGTTTGATTGTAGAACGACATCTTCGCCGGCAGCACGTCGTTGAAAAAGACTCGCCCCGGAGAAGTCTCTACCAAACCGCCAGAACGATACTTGTCCGCCTCTTCTCCCTTGACCCGCTTGTTGCGAGGCAGTCGGACTCTGATTGTTGCATGGCGACCAACCTTGCCCTGCTGGAATGCCATGAACACTTCAGCAATTGATGAGAACACCATGCCGTGCCCCACATGGTCCGGCTTCTTCAGAGTCTGGTAGTAACATCCCATCACGATGTCCTGGGATGCCGAGATAATCGGGGCCCCGTTGGCCGGACTAAAGATGTTGTGCGTCGACATCATCAGAGTCGTGGCTTCAACCTGAGCCTCCATCGACAACGGCAGATGCACCGCCATCTGGTCACCGTCAAAGTCTGCGTTGAATCCTTTGCAGACCAGCGGATGCAGCCGAATAGCATTGCCCTCAACCAGTACAGGCTCAAATGCCTGAATCCCGATGCGGTGCAAAGTCGGTGCTCGGTTCAAAAGCACAGGGTGATTGCGAATCACCTCGTCAAGAATATCCCACACATCCTCATCGCGGCGCTCCAGCATCCGCTTGGCACTCTTGATCGTGTCCGCATGACCCAGATCCTTCAGGCGGCGAATCACAAATGGCTGGAACAGCTCAAGCGCAATCTTCTTGGGAAGACCACACTGATGCAGCTTGAGTTCGGGACCAACCACGATCACGCTTCGAGCCGAATAGTCAACTCGCTTGCCCAGCAGGTTCTCACGGAATCGCCCCTGCTTGCCCTTGATCATGTCCGTCAGGGACTTCAGCGGGCGATTCGATGAACCCAGCACGGGACGCTTGCAGCGATTGTTGTCGAACAATGCATCCACCGACTGCTGCAACATTCGCTTTTCATTGCGAACAATCACCTCAGGAGCATTCAAATCAACCAGCTTCTTCAGTCGGTTATTGCGGTTGATAATACGACGATACAAGTCATTCAGGTCGCTCGTGGCAAAATTGCCGGAATCCAGCAACACCAGAGGTCGCAAGTCCGGAGGAATCACGGGGATCACGTCCAGAACCATCCACTCCGGACGATTCTGACTGTCCCGCAGAGCCTCTACAATCTTCAGTCGCTTAATCAGGTCCTTGCTCTTTTGCTGACTACCGGTCTTCGCAAGGTCGGCGCGCAACTCCACAGACAGATCCGCCAGACGCATCTGCGACAACAGCTTCTTGATCGCCTCGGCACCCATCCCCAGTTCAAAGTTGCCCTCGCCGTATTCGCGACGAGCCTGACGAGCCTCCTCTTCGGTCATCATCTGACAAAGCTTCAGCGAAGTCTCACCAGGGTCCACAACAACGTAGTCCTGGAAATAAATCACCTTCTCCAGCGAGGTTGTCTTCATGTTCAGCAGCGCACCCAGACGACTGGGCATCGACTTGAAGAACCAGATGTGCACAACCGGAGCAGCCAGCTCAATATGGCCCATGCGCTTGCGACGGACGCGACTGTGAGTCACCTTGACGCCGCAGCGATCACAAATCATCCCCTTATACTTCATGCCACGGTACTTGCCGCAGGCACACTCCCAGTCCTTCTCAGGTCCGAAAATGCGCTCGCAAAACAAACCGTCCCGCTCCGGACGATACGTGCGATAATTGATCGTCTCAGGCTTCTTGACCTCGCCAAATGACCAGCCACGAATATCGTTCGGGCTGGCCAGACTGATCTTCACTGCCGCAAAGTCATTAACACGATCAAACTGACCTTCGCTGACGCTCACGTCCGCTTCTCCCGTCTTTCCAGCAACTACCGGATATCCTTGGAACGCTGATCCACCGCACAGACTGCCTGCCCACGCCGACTCACTCAGGAATCAGGAACAGCAGCGGCGGCAGAGCCTCTGCTGTCCCGGCCACCATTTCAGGTGCTCGCTTTCTCCAGTTGCAGATTCAAACACAAACCACGAATTTCGTTGTTCAATACGTCGAAACTCGCAGGTGTTCCGGCTTCCAGAGTATTCTCGCCCTTCACCATGCTCTCGTAGATCTTCGTACGCCCCTCGACGTCGTCGCTCTTCACAGTCAACAGCTCCTGAAGGATATAGGCTGCCCCATAGGCCTCCAGAGCCCAGACCTCCATCTCCCCGAAACGCTGCCCCCCGAACCGCGACTTACCACCCAGCGGCTGCTGCGTGATCAGCGAGTACGGTCCGGTCGCTCGAGCATGCACCTTGTCATCCACAAGGTGATGCAGCTTCAGCATGTAGATATAACCTACCGTCGTCTTCTGCTCGAGACGCTCACCGGTTCGGCCATCACGCAAGTGAGTCTTTCCGTCCTCAGGAAGACCCGCCTCACGCAATGCAACCCGCACGTCCTCCTCGCTGGCCCCATCAAAAACCGGGCAAATCGCTCGATAACCAAGCTTGCCGGCAGCCCATCCCAGATGAGTCTCCAGGATCTGCCCCACATTCATGCGGCTGGGAACACCCAGCGGGTTCAGAATGATGTCCACAGGTGTCCCGTCCTCGAGGAACGGCATGTCCTCAATCGGAAGTACCTTTGAAATCACCCCTTTGTTCCCGTGCCGACCGGCCATCTTGTCTCCCACCGAGATCTGACGCCGCGAAGCCACATACACCTTCACCATCTGCAGCACTCCGCTGGGCAGTTCGTCGCCACGCTTCATGCTGTTAACCCGATGGTCCTCACGGTCAATAACGTCCTCAACCAGCACCCAGTTTTCCCGCAGGACCTTGCGAGCAGCAGTCTTCTTCTGAGGACTGCGGGTGTCCATTTCCTCGAAGTGACTCTGGAACCGGCGAGCATACTCAGCGACCACACGAGCATCGTCGTGCTTCGTGAGAGCCCGCCCGTCTTCGTCAGCCACCTGTTGCTCCAGCGCACTCTCAAACTCCACAAGGAACGACTTGAAGGCCTCAGCGATCGCCGTCTCAGCGTCCTTCTCAACTTGCTTCAACTCGTCCTCGAACTTCTTGCGCTCTACCTCGGACAAACTCATCCGACGCGAAAAACGCTCTGTGTGGATCACGATGCCACTCACACCGCTGGGCACCTCGAGACTCTCGTTTTTAACATCCTCGCCGGCACGACCAAAAATTGCATGCAGCAACTTCTCTTCCGGAGTCAGTTCGCTCTTCGCCTTTGGCGAAACCTTGCCAACAAGAATGTCGCCGGGGTTAACGCGAGTCCCCACTTTGATGATACCGGAATCGTCAAGGTGACGCAGAGCCTTCTCACTCACGTTGGGAATGTCACGAGTAAACTCTTCACGACCCAGTTTCGTCTCGCGAATTTCTACGTCAAACTCGTCCAGGTGAATCGACGTGTAAACGTCCTCCTTCACCAGTCGCTCAGACAGAATAATCGCGTCCTCGAAGTTATAACCCTCCCAGGACATGAACGCCACCATCACATTTCGACCCAATGCCAGCGACCCGTTCCTCGTCGCAGCACTGTCGCACAGAACCTGCCCGGCACGAACCTTGTCCCCAACCCGCACAATCGGCTTCTGGTTCAGGCAGGTTCGTTCGTTAAGCCGCACGAACTTGCGGAACGGAAATCGTCGACCATCCACCTCGACCACATTGGCGTCCACATAGGTGACCTTGCCGCTCTTCGGTGCACGCAGGACCATGCCGGAATTCTGAGCAACAAACTGCTCCATCCCCGTACCCACCACCGGCCGCTCTGCAATCAGCAGAGGTACAGCCTGACGCTGCATGTTCGATCCCATCAATGCGCGGTTCGCATCGTCATGCTCGAGGAACGGAATCAAACCCGCAGAAACACCAACCATCTGACAAGGAGCCACATCGATGTACTGCACCTCAGAACGGTCAATCCAGACCACGTCGCTCTTGTTTCGAGCCAGCACACGGTCTTCGGCAATCTGGCCGGCCTGCACCAGCGTATCCGCCGGACAGACAAACGCAGACGCTTCCTCGTCGGCACGAAGCCAGACGACCTCGTCGGTCACCTGCGAATCCCGCACAACGCGGTAAGGCGAAATCAGGAAGCCATAGTCGTCAACACGCGAATAAATGCTGAGACTGGAAATCAGGCCGATGTTCGTGCCTTCAGGAGTCTCCACGGGACAGATTCGACCATAGTGCGAAATATGCACGTCACGAACTTCAAATCCCGCTCGCTTGCGGTTCAAACCGCCTGGGCCCAGAGCCGACAAACGCCGCTCATGAGTCAACATGCTGAGGGGGTTCGTCTGGTCCACTACCTGAGACAACTCGCTTCGACCATAAAAGTAGTCGATGGCAGCTGATACAGACTTGGGGTTGATGAGCGTGCGCGGAGTCATACTGTCCGCCTCCTTCACACTCATTCGCTCCTGCACCGTACGGCGAAGCTTCAGGAAACCCTTGCGGATCTCGTCCGCCGCCAACTCGTCAATTGTACGCAGACGTCGGTTGCCCAGGTTGTCAATGTCGTCAATCTGAGCACTCTCGTCGGCCAGACGCAGCCTGACGATGTACTTCATCGAATTGATGTAGTCCAGCGGATCCAGAGTCATCTGGTCGTCCGAAATCTCCTGCTGGAACTTTCGATTGATGCGGAATCGGCCAACCCGACCAAGACGATAACGATTCACGTCAAAGAACTTCTCTCGGAACAAGTCGATTGCCTTGTCGAGATTCGGAGGATTGCCGGGACGCAGTCGCTGATAGATCTTTAGGAGCGCCTCTTCATGAGTGGAAGTGCCGTCCTCAGCCAGCGTCTTCAGAATGAGATGATCCTTCACATCTTCAGCCAGAATTACTTCCACATTCTTCAGTCCAGCCAGCAGCATCTCTTCAGCCACCGCCTCCGTGATCTCACTGCCGGCATCAACCACAATCTCACCGGCTCGACCATGCTTCGACGGATAAACCACATCCTCCACGGAGTAATGCCCAGTCAGATCCTCGATGGTGGATTTAGCGTTCAGCCTGAGAGTCGTGACTTTGTAAAACAGACGGATAATCTGCGCATCCGTGGAATGCTCCCGAGACATCGCTCGCAGCAGCGTCAGCGCCGAAAACTTACCGCTTTGGTCAATACGCACACCAATCGCGTCACGTTTGCTGACAAGCAGCTCAATCCAGCTGCCACGCTCGGGAATGATGCGGCAGGAGTGCGTCTTGCGGTCGCTGCTGGCGGATTCTTCCGCCATTACAAAGTCAACGCCCGGCGAACGATGCAGCTGGCTGACCACAACTCGCTCTGCACCGTTGATGATGAATTCCCCGCCACCGACCATGATGGGAATGTCGCCAAGGTACACCTCTTCCTCAACCGTCTGCTCCTTGACCAGACGCATCCACACCCTAAAGGGCATCCCGTAGGTCAGACGAAGCTGCCGACACTCCTCGGGCGTATAGCGAGGCTTGCCGAGCTCATAGCGTGTGTACTCAAGACGGTACTGCTTGTCGAAGCTCTCGATCGGGAACACTTCCCGCAAAATTGACTCAAGCCCGACGTCCAGACGATCCCGCGACGGACGATCGGCCTGCAAAAACCGAGCGTAGGAAGCGGTCTGAATCTGCGTCAGACCAGAAATCTCGTACTCAGCCTGGATTTTACCAAAGCCCCGAACGGTGTCCTGGTCGATCGTACGAATGGAAGGTACCGGCATGCCCAATCCTGCCTATCATTCAAAACACACAAATTGACGCAGACCCAGTCCAAAAACAAATCGCAACACGTCAGTTTATCGATTCGCGAGGCAAAAGCCAAACGATCGCCAGACGGAGGAATCGCACCATAACGTCTGCCGGCGAGCCACTCCGCGGACTGATGTCAACAAGTTCCCCAAATCTGCGCAGAACACAGACAATACCACAATGTCATCGAACCGGCCACAAGTGCGCGCGACGAAAGGCACCTGCCGAACACGCTCCAGCAGTTGCCTCTACACACACGACCAAATTCAAGCACAGACACACGGTCGCCCGTCACAGTGCGCCGAGCCTTCTTTTCAGGTGCATTCGCTAAGCCGAACGAGGGCCGCGAAACGCGCATTAACGTGATTCAACGCGGCCGAGGCCCAAACCGGGCCCCGGCTACGCAAACGAAAAGCTCTGCTACACGCAGGTCAGCACAATCACTTGATGTCTACAGCCGCCCCGGCTTCGACCAGTTCCTTCTTCAGCTTCTCTGCGTCTTCCTTGCTCACGCCCTCTTTCAGGGTCTTCGGAGCACCTTCGACGAGATCCTTGGCTTCCTTCAGACCAAGACCAGTTGCGGCTCGCACAACTTTGATCACAGCGATCTTCTTGGAATCCTCGAAACCGGTCAGAATAACGTTGAACTCGGTCTGCTCAACCTTGGCTTCCGCTGCAGCAGCACCTGGGGCTGCGGCGACCATCACGGCTCCGCCACCCGCAGGCTCAATACCATGAACCTGCTTCAGGTAGTCCACGACCTTGCGGGCTTCCAGCAGCGTCAGGCCAACAATTCGGTCACCTAGTTCCTTCGTGGTTGCATCAAACTCAGTGGCTGCATCAGCAGACATGACCAACACCTTTCTCTTACGATAACTCTCAGTAACACGCTTCGAGCAACACGCTTCTCGTTAAGCACACAGCACTACGCCAAACCACCGCCCAATGGGCAGGCAGGCTCCTATTCCGCTGGCTCTTTGTCCGCCAGAGTCTTCAACTGGCCAGCCAAACGGCCTCCAGGACCCTGCAGACAACCCGCCAGCTGACGCCCCGGAGCGAGCATCAGACCAGCAAGCTCACCGATCGTCTCGAGACGACCGGCACTCTTGCTGAGTGTCTCAATTGCGGCAGCGTCAAGCGGCTGACCATCACAGGTCCCGCCCTTGATCTGCAAATTCTGAATGTCCTTTGCCCACTTTGCTACAGCCCGACTGAGCTGTACTACGTCTTCGCCGCCCCACAGCAACGTTGAGGGCCCTGCGAGCACCGCGTCAAGCCCTTGAACGCCCTTGCTTTTCAAAGCATTGAGGGCAACCGAGTTCTTAACCGTCAACGCGGAGATCTGTTCCTTCCGCATCGCCAGACGCCAGCGGTTGGCAGTAATCGCGTCCAGCTTCGACGCGTCCACAACAATGAAATCCTTCGTGCTGCCAACCCGACCCTGAATGTCGGCAATCACCATGTCTTTAACGTGACGACCCATTGCTGCTGCTCGCTATGTTTACCACCAAACCAACCAAACCATCCACGCAAATCGCCGACGTCAGACCGCCACAGAGATCGAAGGCATCATCGTCGCTGACACAACCATCCCACGCAGGTAGACACCTTTTGACGTGTTCGGCTTGAGACTGCGAATGTAGGCCAAAAGAGACTCAATGTTCTCGGTCAGTCGCTGAGCATCAAAGCTGAGCTTGCCAACCACACAGTGTACGTTCGCACCGTTATCCACTCGGAACTCAACCTTACCAGCCTTGTACTCACGAACAGTGCTGGCGACATCCTGCGTGACGGTGCCAGCACGAGGACTGGGCATAAGACCTCGAGGACCGAGCACTCGACCGAGAGGACCGACAACGCCCATCATGTCCGGGGTGGCGATACAAACGTCAAACTCGAGCCAGCCTTCCTTAATCCGATCAGCAAGCTCCTTGCCACCGACAATGTCCGCACCCGCGGCCTGAGCGATTGCCACGTTCTCGCCCTGGGCGAAAACCAAAACCCGCTGAGACTTACCGATGCCATGCGGCAGCACCAGAGAACCACGAACGATCTGGTCAGCCTGGCGAGGGTCGACACCAAGCCGTACCGCAATCTCCACAGTCTGGTCAAACTTGACCCTCTTGACGGCCTTCGGGAGCGTGTCTTCAAGCGACTTCAACGCCTTGACTGCCTCAGCCAGCGACAAAACCCCTACATCCCCGGCTTTTTTCGCGAGGATCTTCATACGCTTAGACGGTCCTGACATGACTCGACCCCGTTCCGTTCTGCTGTTTTCTCTTGGTTAGCGACCCGCAAATGCAAAGCAATCCAGCCATCGCTGGTTCACCCAATAATCTCAATTCCCATGCTGCGAGCAGTCCCCGCAATCATTTTCTTAGCCTGCTCAAGCGACGAAGCGTTAAGGTCCTCATACTTCTGTTTTGCAATCTGCTCGACCTGAGCCCCAGTCACAGTCCCCACCTTGGTCTTCAACGGACTGCCTGATCCGCGAGCAACCCCGGCAGCCTTCTTCAGCAGCACTGCAGCGGGTGGGCTCTTGAGAATAAACTCGAAAGAACGGTCATTGTAAACAGTGATCACTACAGGGATCGTGATCCCCATCATGTCCCGAGTCTTCTCGTTGAACTGCGAAACAAACTGACCGATGTTCACGCCGTGAGGCCCGAGCGCAGTACCCACCGGTGGAGCCGGGGTGGCCTGACCACCAGTAACCTGAACCTTAATCTGAGCAGTTACCTGACGCTGCTTGCCCATGAAAACTCATCCCGTCCATTCGCCGCAACCCAAAAGGCCGCTGCCAGTTCCCGGCGACAAATGCCGCCTTCGAGAAAAACTAAACCGCTTCCAACTGCCAGTGATCTATCTCTACCGGAGTCGATCGTCCGAAGATCTCAATCAGCACGGAAACCTTCCCGCTCTGCTCGTCGATACCCTCTACTCGACCTTCAAAATTCTCAAATGTGCCCTCGCGGATCTTCAGCAGATCCCCGATTGCAAAACCAATTTTCACCTTTGGCACAGCTGTTGACTGCTGCTCGGCACGCCCGAGCATCCGCTCCACCTCGTGCTGCTCCATCGGCAGCGGTTTACCAGCAGCGCCAGCAAAATCACCCACTCCTCCAGTGTCCCGCACCAGATACCAGGTCTCATCGTTCAGAAGCATCTGAACCATGATGTACCCTGGAAACAACTTGCGATCCAGCTCGCGAGAAGAACCGCTGCGAGTATCCACGACTCGTTCCGAAGGGATGATGATTTCCCCAAAAAACTCCTCCAGCATCTCGCCATGTATCTTTTTCAGCAACGCATCGCGGATTGTACGCTCGCGATTCGTCTGTACCTTCAGAACATACCAGCACATGTCAGCGCGGTTGACCGCAGGAGCCGCGAGGGGCTTTGCAGGGGCCTTGCGACTGGACGGTTTCTTTTTCTTCGGCTGTGGAGCCGCAGAACCAGAGCCACCCTGATTTTCACCGGCATTTTCAGATGTTTCATCCACCATCACCGGACCTCCTTCACCTGGCACAAAACGAACCGCGTATGGTGACCACACGGCCGTTGAAATGCAACCAGGTTCCTCCTGCTTTCGCAAGTTTGCCGTGGCTGACCGGGCCTGACCGATGTGCCGGCCACCCGCCCACCTCCGCAATCACGACTAGCCAAGCAGTTCGTTGAAGCCAATCAATGAAAACGTCCAGGTCCAGACAAGATCAATCAGAAACAGGAAGGTTCCCAAACCAAGCATCGTTGCCACAACGACTACCGTAGCCTGCACAACTTCCTGCTTCCCAGGCCACGTCACTCGCAGTAACTCGGATTCCACAGATATCAGAAAGTCGGCAAACACCGACAGGTTGACAAGCCGGAACGCCAGCAGAGCAGAAGCCACCCAGAGGACCAGCGGGAATCCGACCTGAATCGATCTTCCCTGAGCCATCAATGGGCCGCGGGCAAGAGTAATACAGCCGAACGCCGCCAGGATGGCGATGGCAAAAAACGTGAACTGACGAACCATGCGTCCCTGGTTCACCTTGTAAAAGCCCCCCCGAAACAGTTCGGTCAGGACGGACTGGGCTCCGCTTTTGCTGCTCATCTGAGAACCGTATTTTCGAGCACTAAGGCGTAAGGTGACACAAGAGAAACACTATGAATACACTTTGAATCGACAGATTACCGAGGTTGACTCCGGTTGGGCGACCACACAAGGATGCACCGCAAAGTCGCAGAGAAGCCGAACGCGGGATCACCGCATTTGGTCACCGCATTCAAGCAACAAGCCCAACGAAACACGGGCGGAGGGAGTCGAACCCCCAACCGCCGGATTTGGAATCCGGTGCTCTGCCAATTGAGCTACACCCGTACTTCCGACAACGAAGCGACCAGATGCCGAACGCTGCCGAGATTACTTCTTGCGAGACTCTTTGTGCAGAGTGTGGCGACGAAGCTTTGGGCAATACTTCATCAGTTCAAGTCGCTCGGTACCCCGAGTCTCCTTAATGACGCGGTAATTCCGAACACCCGTCTCTGTACACTCCAGCCAGACATACTCACGCATTCCAGCACCCCGTATCAAAATAAAACTGCCTGTCAGCAACGCTGACAGGCAGCCATAACAGTCGTAGAGATTACTGCAGAATCTTGGTGACAACACCAGAACCCACAGTCTTGCCACCTTCGCGGATAGCGAATCGGCTGTTGTCCTCGAGAGCAATCGGCTTGCCCAATTCAACTTCGACACGGACATTGTCGCCCGGCATACACATGTCGGCGCCGCCCAGCAGTTTGGTGGTGCCCGTGACGTCGGTCGTACGGAAGTAGAACTGCGGACGGTAGCCGGAAAAGAACGGCGTATGGCGTCCGCCTTCTTCCTTGCTCAGAACGTACACTTCAGCCTCGAATTTCGTGTGAGGCTTAATGCTGTTCGGAGCTGCCAGAACCTGACCGCGCTGAATGTCTTCTTTCTTGAGACCTCGCAGCAGCAGACCCACGTTGTCACCGGCGATGCCCTGATCCAGACTCTTCTGGAACATTTCAACGCCAGTCACCGTAGTTTCCACGGTGTCCTTCAGACCAATGATCTGAATTTTCTCACCCACCTTGACGGTGCCGGACTCAATACGACCGGTAGCCACTGTACCGCGACCTTCGATCGAGAACACGTCTTCGACGGCCATCATGAAGGCTTTGTCAGAGGCGCGTTTTGGTTCTGGAATGTAGCTGTCCAGCTTTTCCATGAGTTCCGTGATGCACTGGCTGTACTTGTCGTCAGACGGATTGTCGAGAGCCCCGCGAGCGTTGCCGCGAACGAGAGGCACATCATCGCCTGGGAAACCGTACTTCGTCAGCAGCTCGCGAACTTCCATCTCGACAAGATCGAGCAGTTCAGCGTCGTCGACAAGGTCGCACTTGTTGAGGAACACCACCAGAGCAGGAACCGCCACCTGGCGTGCGAGCAGGATGTGCTCACGAGTCTGCGGCATCGGGCCGTCAGCGGCCGACACCACCAGAATCGCTCCGTCCATCTGAGCAGCACCGGTGATCATGTTCTTGATGTAGTCAGCGTGTCCCGGACAGTCAATATGGGCATAGTGACGGTTCGGGGACTCGTATTCAACGTGGCTGGCCGCAATCGTCACAGTCTTCGTGGCGTCACGCACAGTACCACCCTTGGCAATGTCCGAGTAAGACTTCACAGAAGCCATACCCTTTGCCGCCTGCACCGCAAGAATTGCCGCCGTGGTGGTTGTCTTGCCGTGGTCAATGTGACCAATGGTACCCACATTCACGTGCGGCTTCGTTCGCTTAAACTCACCCTTTGCCATTAACCCGACTCCACTACTATCTTAGCCAGCCCAAAAGCAGGACCGGCTACACAATCAGGTGCAGTGGCACCCCTACACAAGGCGCCCGAAACTTCCCGCTCGAAACACTTACCCTGAAACTATTGGCTCCATGATCTGTCAAAAGCTGCTGATGGGACTTGAACCCATGACCCCGTCCTTACCAAGGACGTACTCTACCAACTGAGCTACAGCAGCGATGGCTTCGGACACGAGGCCCTGTACCACCCAAACCCTGGAATCTATCCTGTAACGGACACAAAATACACGAAAGAGCGGGCGATGGGAATCGAACCCACACAGCCAGCTTGGAAGGCTGGAATTCTACCATTGAACTACGCCCGCAGTTTGTTCTGAACCCAGTTGTCGCCAGACGGCTTTTCGCCAGAAGGGACAGCCAGGACAGCTGACCGCGATTGGGGGAAACAGGATTCGAACCTGTGAAGGCATAAGCCACCAGATTTACAGTCTGGCCCCGTTGGCCGCTTAGGTATTCCCCCCAGATGAAACAAGCAGATCCCAAATTCGCCACTGAAGACGAGCCAGGCCTGCAATTTTGTCAAAGATCAGCCGGCATGAAACACCCGGCAAAACACAGCTGAGAACGAAGCAGCGAGCCCACGGCAAATTCCAGAAATTACCCTCCACACACGCAAAGCTAGCGGTGGGAATCGAACCCACAACCGCCGGTTTACAAAACCGGAACTCTGCCAATTGAGCTACACTAGCGCAGAACGACACCGCCAGACCGGGTCGCGGAGTATACCGGGAGTCAGTCGTTTATCAAGAGAAAACTCATGATCGTCTCAAGTTCGAGCAGATCGGAGTGGTGGATTTGACGGCCTGCCACAAGGCTGTTTTTGCCACCCACAGCACCCCCAAACCACCCGCTCTCCACCCGGAAAGTCCCCCACCCGAAAAGCGCCGCCCCGCCGAAAAGCTTCCGTTCATTCGGCCGACACCCGAACGGAATTGAGCCTTTCCGTCAGATTCCCGGAATCTCAAACGCACGACGCTCAGCAATTCGCCGCAATTTCTCCAGTGTCCGCACCTCAATCTGACGCACTCGCTCCTTCGTCACCCCTAGCCGCCAACCCACCTGCTCCAGCGTCTCAGGCTCCAGACCGTCGCCAAGCCCATACCGAAACGCAATCACCTTTTGCTCCCGACCATCCAGTTCACACAGCAACTCACGGATCACACCCTTCTGAATACTGTTAACATGCTCATCCGATGTGAACGACCTGCGGTTTTCCACAGACTGAGAAAAAGCTTCATCGTTGCCAGTGCGAAATCGGTCCAGCCGCTGCTGTTCAGCCGGGATAGTCCGAGTGAAATTCCTGAGAATCGCCCACGACGCGTACGTCGAAAACTTGTTGCCGCGACTGTAGTCAAATTTCTCCACAGCTCGCATCAATGACACATTCCCGTCACTCACCAGCTCGTAAAAACCCTCCAGCTGCTTCACAAACTTCTTCGCAATACTCACCACCAGCCTGAGATTCGAGCGAATCAGATAGTTTTTTAGCTCAGTAATTTCCTCCATCAGCGACTCCATACGGTCCTGCAGACGGCGACGAGCCCGCCCCGACTGCAACTGCTGACGCAACTCACAGAACTGGTACTTGCGGAAATTCAGCCGGCGAAAAAAGTACTGCTCCTGCTCACGAGTCAGCAATGGCACCCGGTAAAGCTCCGCTAAATACGCCGGGATACCCTCCGGAATTCGCACGCGACCCACAAGAGCAGACTGAGGTGCCTCAGCACCGCAAATCACCTTCTCCGCATCCTCAGCACGAAACTCAACACTGTCAATGTACTCACAGTCGAACCGCAACAGACGGTCCGCGCGCGATCGCACCAGCAAGTCCTGCAGCGACGCCCGACTCAGACCCGCAGACAGCATCAGCGAATCCACCGTCTCACCCGACTCCAGCCGCTCCAGCAGGTCGCCACCCGAACACCCTGCCTCAGGAACCTCAGCGAAACCACGAACAGGCCGCAAGCCACCACGCCCGCCAGCCGCCGCACCGGAAACACCACCAAACGCAGCCAGATCTGAGAACTCTTTGGATGCCCTGACCATAATTGCTGCTCTCCTTCACTGTTCAACCACTGCAAACCGCTGAATCCCCTCTCCACACGACAGCAAACACGCACACAAACTCAGCATCGCAAGACCCGCGCCACATCGAAGAAATTCACCAGGCGAGCACCTGCACACCCACACCCAAACGCTCCCGCACACCAACAGATCAGCAAAATCTGCCGTTTCTCTGGCCATCACAGCAAATTCCACCGCCCGAGGAACCAGCCAAAACCTCAACACAACACCGAGCTATGTCCAAATGTTCCGTGTGCGGCCGTTAAAAATGGCCACCAACCGCACAAAACTACCACCCGCAGCCTGCATTCAGTTGCCACTCCCACACTCAGCCTCTGCAAGTCTTACAATTTCAGACCACTATTTTGTAAAAAGGTTCGTCAGTCACTCCCGTCAACTACAAACGCGACGGTTGAGCCCTGCCGATGCGCCCTCACATTGATATCCACCATGTCTCCACTTCACCCGCGGCACGGCCACCACCACCAGTACGCTCGCCTAATGCCTGCCACACCATAAAAATCCCCGCTTTTCCCACACGAATCTCCACTGTCCGTTTCCCTCTGCCTTTTTCAGCGTTATTCTGCAGATTCCACTATCCCTCGATGCCCTCCCCCACAAACCCCGTGCAGTGACGGGAATTCTTGTCGGATCAGACCATGCCCGCTCAATCCCCCGCCAAACTCCGTCGCTATACCACCACACTGCTCCTCTTCGCTGCTGTCTGGGTGTTCAGCCTGCAGCAAACGGTGCAGGCCCAGGATCCAGCCAGCACCTCCGCACCCTCCGCCACTGATTCCACTCAGCCGGCCAGCGAAATCCCGCCAGCAGAACCAGCAGCCACAGTTCCCGCGGCCATTGATTCCGCGACCAGCCCTGAATCGCCCGCACCGGGCTCTCAAGAGGAAGGCCTGTTTGCTCGCATCAACACCGCCCTAGAACCCGTGGATAAATTCTTCGGAGTCGTCAACGGTTACGTGGGAGGCTTCATCTTCTTCCCGATCCCGCTGGGCAGCAGCGGCGAAATCCCGTTTGCCGTGCTGATCCTTGTCTCAGGAGCTCTGTTCTTTACCATCCGCATGGGCTTCATCAGCCTGCGCGGCTTCGGGCACTCAATCTCCATCATCGCCGGCAAATACGACAATCAGAACGACAAGGGTGATGTCAGCCACTTCCAGGCCCTCACCACCGCCCTGTCCGCCACTGTCGGCCTCGGCAACATTGCTGGTGTCACCACAGCTATTGCACTCGGTGGCCCGGGGGCTGCCTTCTGGATGGTGCTGGCCGGCTTCCTCGGCATGTCCTCCAAATTCGTCGAATGCACCCTCGGACATAAATATCGCGAAGTTCGCCCCGACGGACGAATCATGGGTGGTGCCATGTACTATCTCTCTCGCGGCCTCGACGAACTCGGCCTCGCACCTATCGGTCAATTGTTTGCCGTCTGCTTTGCTGTGCTCTGCGTGGGTGGTTCATTCGCCGGCGGTAACGCCTACCAGGTCAAGGGCAGCCTCGATGCTGTCGGGCAGACCATGCCGTTTTTCAAGGAATTCCCCTGGATTTACGGACTGCTTATGCTGGTGCTGACAGCCATCGTCATCATCGGTGGCATTCGCCGTATCGCCTCCACTGCCGACAAGATCGTTCCCGTGATGTGCAGCATTTACGTGCTGGCGGGCCTGCTGATCCTGCTGAAGAACTATTCAGCTGTACCAGCCGCCTTTTCACTGATCCTCTCCTCGGCCTTCTCGCCTGAAGCCTTCCGTGGCGGCTTCATCGGAGTTCTGGTCTGGGGCTTTAAGCGTGCCGCGTTTTCGAACGAAGCGGGTGTCGGTTCCGCCGCCATTGCTCACGCTGCCGCCAAGACCGATTACGCCATACGCGAAGGTATCGTGGCACTGCTGGAACCATTTGTCGACACCATTGTCGTATGCACCATGACCGCCCTCGTAATTGTCATCACAGGTGCCTACGACTACCAAAACCCGGCATTTCCGGCTGAATACAAAGCACAGTTCACCCTGAATGACCAAAATGTAGCCACGGCAGTCTCAGGAGCCTCCCTGACCTCGCTCGCCATGGACAGCCAAATCCCGGGCTTCCGCTATGCTCTTGCCTGTGCCACCTTCCTGTTCGCCTACAGCACAATGATTTCGTGGTCCTACTACGGCGAACGCTGCTGGGCCTACCTGTTCGGCGAAGGTTTTTCGATGGTTTATCGAACCATCTTCCTGGTCTTCACCTTCCTCGGCTCCGTCATCTCGGCCACCAATGTCATGGACTTCGGTGACCTGATGATCTTCGGCATGATGCTGCCCAATATGGTCGGCCTGCTGCTGCTGTCAGGCAAGGTTCGTCGCGAACTCGACGCCTACTGGACAAAGTTGAAAACCGGAGAACTCGATCGCGAACATCAGGAAAAGGTCCGCACTTCAACTGCGAAATAAGCTGCCCGACCATGCCCTGGGAAATCGATATCGTCAGTCAGCAGTCTGCATTCACGGTCAACACCGACCTCCTGCAGACTGCCGTGTCCACCGTGCTGCAGCAGGAAAAACTGGTCTCAGCCATCGTCAGCATCAGCATCGTCGACAACCAGACCATACATCGCATCAATCGCCAGTACCTGCAGCACGATTACCCAACTGACGTCATCAGCTTTCAGCTTGGTTTTGACGAATCTGAACTGCCCCCGGACGATCTGGAAGATCCGGTCGATGATGAGCCCCTGCCTGAACCGTCGGAATACGATTCCGATCAGCTGCCTGCAGCCGGTGCGGCGATCGAAGGCGAAATCATTGCCAGCGTTGAAATGGCTGCACAGATGGCCCTGGCAGGGAACTGGTCAGCTGACGCCGAACTGGCCCTGTACGTTGTTCACGGCCTGCTGCATCTTTGCGGTTACGACGACCTGAAACCCGCCGACCGCAGTGTGATGAAATCCCGCGAAATCCTCGCCATGAACACACTCGGCTTCCACCCCGTCTACAGTGAAGATCAGCCGGACGCCTGAATTACTAATTTGCCACTTTTTTTGATCCGCAGTCATTCCATCTGCATTTGACCGATCAGAACCGGCAATCTGAATAGATCGTTTCCGCAGAGGGCATCGCCGGCCGGCTGCAAATCGCAGCGACAAAATCAGTCAACAGGAATTGCAGTATCCTGGCACCCGCAGGACCAGACCCCTGTCAAAATCCCAGCCCGCCCCTCGGTCACCAGTCCTGCCACATTCCGGTCGCGCCCTCAGGCCGCGTCAGTTTCTGCTGGGACTGCTATTCTCCTGCACCGGTGTCTCACTGGTGCTTTCAGTGGCCTTTCTGACCGATACCGTTCGCACCGTGACCAGTACGCTGTCCATCCCGGCGATCTGCACTTCACTGCTGCTGTCAATCCTGTGCATCGGCAGCGGGTTTGCCCTGATGTCCACAGCCCTGCCAGCCTTCGACGAATCCGAATTCGATCGCCTGGCCGCCGCCGGCAATATCTCAGCCTTCGAACGGATTTCACAGCAGGAATCTGCTGCTCTGGCCCCGCCGGAAGAATCCGCGGCGTCTGGATGTCCGGCATCCAATCGCATATCCTGATGGAATCAGCCACCGTTCCATCGGATCATCGCAATGCATCACTCCTGGCTCCTCCGCACTCGCAACCTCACCCGCCGGCAACTGCCGCTGCTGATGGGCATTCTGAATGTCACCCCGGACAGCTTCTCCGATGGTGGTCGCTTCCAACTTCTGGACCAGGCCGTGGAACAGGGGCTGCGTCTGCAAAATGACGGTGCAGATATCCTTGATATCGGCGGTGAATCAACCCGCCCAGGTGCCAGCCCCGTGGACCTTGACGAGGAGCTGCGGCGAACCATTCCGGTGATACAGCGACTGGTTCGAGAAGTCCGTATTCCCATCAGTATCGACACCACCAAATCTGAAGTGGCCCGGCAGGCGCTCGCTGCCGGCGCCGAAATTGTCAATGACATTTCCGGCCTGACCTTCGACCCGCAAATGCTGGATGTATGCCGCAGCGCTGATGCCGGAATTTGCGTCATGCACATTCAGGGCACTCCCCAAACCATGCAGCTCAATCCGTCCTACCGGAACGTCGTTGAAGATGTGACCGAGTTCCTGCAACAGCAGGTGGACCGCTGTCTGATGGCCGGTATTCCGGCCGAACGCATGTGCATCGATCCGGGCATCGGATTCGGAAAAACGGCCGAACACAATCTGCAGCTGCTGCAGGCCGTTCCTCACCTGCAGCACAGCCTGCAGCGTCCTGTCCTGATTGGTCATTCACGCAAGCGTTTTCTGGCCCGCCTGCTGGGTCGAGAAGTGGATGAACGCCTGGCCGGGACAATCGGAGTTTCCATAGCGATGGCCACTCAGGGAGTCGACGTGCTGCGTATTCATGATGTCCAGCCCATCCGAGACTCTCTGGTGGCATGGCAGGCCGTCAACGGAGACTCAGTCTGATGTCCGGTACGCTCGGCACACCAGCAAACCAGAAACTGCTGCTGCACACCACCACAGCCTCAGCGGCAAACCGCATCGTGCTCGGTTCCCGCTCGCCGCGACGACGTGATCTGCTCTCCGCAGCCGTCGGCGCAGAACGCCTCGTCTGCCTGCCCCCCGCATCGGCCACAGAAGCCGGCTTCCACAAACTGCAGTACGACACACAGATCAAAGATCGACTGCTGCAGATTGCCCGCGCGAAGCGTGAAGATGTTGCTGCACAACTGCCGTATCAGCCATGGTTCGACCGGAATTGCCCCCCTGTTCTGGTGGTCGCTGACACAACCGTCGTTGCCGGCCCGCGAGACGGCAGCCGCGAAGTGCTTGAGCAGCCCGGCCCGGCACTCCTCGGAACAGATGTTCGCGACTGGTTCCTGCGTCTGCTTTCCGGAAAAACACACACCGTTCTGACCGCCGTGCTCGTCTCGCGCGGAACACACATGCAGTCACAGATCGTTACGACCGAAGTTGAATTCGCAACACTCAGCGAACAACAGATCGACTGGTATCTGGCCACCGGTGAGCCACAGGGGAAAGCCGGAGGCTACGCCGTACAGGGACTGGCTGCTACATTCGTGAAGCGAGTTTCCGGAAGCCTGACCTGCGTCATCGGTCTGCCTCTGCTGGAAACCATGCAGTTGATTCACAACGTCAGCCAGCCTCAGTGAATAACCTATGCAGCCAATTGCCTTCCTGACCATGGACAGTCTGGCCGACTTCGTAGCCTACGATCAGCTGGTGGTCGAACAGCTGCAGCAGGCCGGGATCACTGTGCGTGAAGTTTCCTGGCGCCACCCCGCTCCCGACTGGAATCAGTACTCGCTGGTCATTATTCGCTCGCCCTGGGATTACCAGACCGATCCGCAGGCCTTCCTCGCAGTCCTTGAGCAGATCGAACAGTCTTCAGCACGCCTGCTCAATTCCCTCGAAACCGTGCGCTGGAACATTCGCAAAAGCTACCTGCGAGAACTGGAGCAGGCCGGCCACACTATCGTCCCGACACTCTGGCTGGAATCACCTTCAGCCTCCGAACTGGCTCGACTCACCGCTTACTGGAACACCCCGGAAGTTGTCGTTAAGCCTCTGATCGGGGCCAATGCCGACAATGCATTTCGGCTGCCCGCGAATGCCCGACCGGAACTTCTGCAGCAGGCCGCTGCCGCCTTCTGCCACACGACCGCACTCGCCCAGCCGTTTATCGACAGCGTCATCCTCACCGGCGAATACTCGTTGATTTTCTTCTACGGCAACTATAGTCACGCTGTTCTGAAAACGCCAAAAGCAGGCGACTTTCGGGTTCAGGAGGAGCACGGGGGGATCATCAGCAGCGTTCAGCCTGGCCCGGACATCATCGCCTGCGCGGAACGCTGCCTGCTTTCCTGCCCGCAACCACTGTTGTATGCTCGAGTGGATCTGGTGCGACTGCCCACAGGTCAGCCAGCCATCATGGAAGTGGAACTGATCGAACCATCGCTGTATCTGTCATTCGATCAGCCGTCAGCCACTCGATTCGCCAACTGCATCCTCACGGTTCTCGGTAAACCTGACCTTCCTTCATGGCAAACACGACCTTCTTCATCGCACTGATACTTTGGAGCGGATCGCCATCCACAGCCACCACATCAGCCAGCTTACCAGCTTCCAGCGTGCCAGCGTGTCTTCGATCTTCAGCAGTCGCGCGGCCTGCAGAGTCGCCGACTGAATCGCTTCCATGGGAGGCATCCCACCTTCCACCATCAGCTCAAACTCGTGAGCATTCTCGCCGTGCACCGATACCCCGCTGTCTGTGCCAGATGCAATCTTAACTCCGGCCTTGTACGCCTGCTGAAATGTACTGCGGATGGCCGGACCGATT